>JAESGQ010000013.1_pt1 | contig 705431 bp, 660 predicted proteins | sample 9266251 | NCBI WGS metagenome assembly JAESGQ01 (sample SAMN17056778, study PRJNA650883) | algae metagenome | isolation source: Kaiparowitsia implicata GSE-PSE-MK54-09C and co-occurring heterotrophs from... | place: USA: Kaiparowits Plateau, Grand Staircase Escalante National Monument, UT ...
CACGCTCGACTATCCGGTGCCCGCCTCGGCCACACCCGGCACCGGCTACACGGTGACGGCGACCGTCGGCGCCCAGACGGCCACGGACACGACCGAGGTCACCGCCGCGGTCGCGATCGACGCGGCGGCGACGGTGCAGGCCGGAACGACGCTCCCTGTCACGGGATCGAATTGGCCGGCGAACACCGAGGTGTCGGTGCAGCTGACCGCTCCCGGCGGTGGCGCGGACATCGGCGGCCCTGAGACGGTCACGACCGATGGGTCCGGTGCGTTCACGCTCGACTATCCGGTGCCCGCCTCGGCCACACCCGGCACCGGCTACACGGTGACGGCGACCGTCGGCGCCCAGACGGCCACGGACACGACCGAGGTGACGGCCGCGGCGACCGTGGATGCGGCGGCGACGGTGCAGGCGGGCAGCGACCTGGCCGTATCCGGCACCAACTGGCCGGCCGACACCGATGTGATCGTGCAGCTCTCGGCACCGGGAGGCGGGGCCATCGGTACACCGCAGACGGTGACGACGGGCGGGCTCGGCGCGTTCACGCTCGACTACCCGGTGCCGGCCGGTACTCCCGCGGGAACCGGGTACACGGTCACGGCCTCGGCCGGCGCTCAGACCGCGACCGACACGACAGAGGTCACTGCGGCTCCGGTCGTCGTCGATGCGGCGGCGACGGTTGCTGCGGGCACCAACCTCGCGGTCACCGGTACCGGGTGGCCGGTGAGCACCTCGGTCTCGTTGCAGCTGACCGCTCCCGGCGGTGGTGCGGACGTCGGTGGTCCGGTGACGGTGACCACCGACGCGTCCGGGGCCTTCGCGGCGAACTATCCGGTGCCGATCGACACCACCCCGGGCACGGGCTACACGCTCACGGCGACCGCGGGTGCGGTCACCGGCTCGGACACCACCGAGGTGACCGCGGGCGATCCCGGCGATGTCAACACCAACGCGGCGGCCTCGGCCTCGGCGTCGGCCGATGCGACCGCCGACGGCGATCCCTCGGCCCAGGCAGCTGCGGAAGCCGCTGCTCTCGCTGATGCGACCTCCACCGCATCGGCGGCGGCGACGGCCGATGCCACCTCCGCCGCGGAATCCGCCGCGACGACCACGGCGTCCACGACGGCATCGACCGACGCGACGTCGACGGCCAACGCTGCAGCGGCTGTCGCTGCCCAGGCCGCGGCCCAGGCAGACGCCTCGAGCGACGTGAACGCCGCGGCTTCGACAGCAGCCGATTCGAACTCCGCGGCATCGTCCGAATCCGCAGCGACGGCGACATCTTCGGCGGATGCGTCGTCGGAGGCCGCGGCCAACGCGAACGCGGCGGCCTCAGCATCCGCTTCGGCCAATGCCGACGCCTCCACCGCTGCGGTCGCCGAAGCCTCCGCGCAGGCGGCGGCCTTCTCCGACGCGACGGCGGAGGGATCGGCTGCAGCGGATCCGGCAGCCGAGGCGGCATCGGAGGCCGCGGCGACGGCGACCTCGTCCACGGCGGCGACCGCGGATGCCACCTCCGAGGCGAACGCCGGTGCGGCGATCGCCGCGCAGGCGGCAGCACTGGCCGACGCCACGACGGACACGGCGGCCGAAGCCTCGGCCACGGACGATGCCAGCACGAGTGCAGCGGCGAACGCGAGCGCAGCGGCGATCGCGAGCGCCTCGACCGATGCCTCCTCGGATGCGGTCGGCTCGGCGGACGCCTCGGCGGAGATCAACACGAACGCCTCGGCATCGGCCTCGGCGTCTGCCCAGGCGGATGATGACAGCAACGCCTCGGTCGAGGCAGCCGCTGTGGCTGCGGCACTCGCCGACGCGACCAGCCAGGCATCCGCCGCGGCGGACGTGTCGGCCAGCGCCGCGGCCCAGGCCGCAGCGACCACCGATGCCTCCACGGATGCCTCCACCACGGCCACCACGGCGGCGAACGCCTCGGCAGCGGCCGCGGCTCAGGCGGCGGCGCAGAACGATGCGACCTCGACGAGCGAGGCCGACGCCTCGGCCTCGGCCGATGCGGATCCGAACGCCTCGGCGGCAGCGGCGGCGAACGCGTCGTCTTCGGCCACGGCCTCGGCGTCGGCTGCGGCGGATTCCTCTGCCGAAGCCACGGCTGCGGCCTCCGCGACCGCCTCCGCCACTGCCACTGCGAGCTCCTCGGCGGATGCGGCGGCCGATCCCACCGGGAACATCGCCATCACGATCAAGTCCCCTGTGCTGGAGCGCGGCAAGCAGCAGACCGCAGTCGGCACGGGCTTCACGCCCGGAGAGACGGTCACCGGTGTGATGACCTCCGACCCGCTCGCGCTGGGCAGCCAGGTCGCGAACGCCCAGGGCACGGTCACCTTCACCTGGACGGTCCCCACGGCCACCGATCTGGGGACCCACACCGTGACACTGACCGGGGCGACCTCCGGCAGTGTGTCGGCGACGTTCCAGCTGGTGGCATCGGGCCTGGCCACGACCGGCGGGCAGCTCCAGAGCGGGTGGATCGCGCTGGCCGCGCTGCTCCTCACGCTCGGGCTGGGGACGATGAGACTCGCGAGATCCCGCCGGCCCCTGGTTCAGACGGAGTAGATCGCGATGCAGGAACGCTGAGTGGTCGGGGCCGTTTCCCCACGGCGGTCCCGCCCCTCGGCGGTGGGAGGGAAGTGGATGAGCACCAGAGTCGAGTCCTCGCCGGAGGCGGACGTTTCCGTGTCACCGGAGACGGCCGCGGTGCATCCGCGCCCGACCTGGTGGGTGAAGCTCATCGCCTTCGCCGCCTGCCTTCTGACGCTGTGGCACATCAGCGCGTCGTTCCTGTGGATCGCTCCCTATTCGGCGCTGCGGGAGATCCCCACGCAGGAGGTGCTGGCGGGATACATGCTGCCGATGTTCGGCCAATCGTGGAGCGTCTTCGCACCCGAGCCCATCAACGGCGACTACCACTTCAACGTCCGCGCCGTCATCGAGAAGGACGGCGAGGAGGTCGAGACCGGCTGGGTGAGTGCCACCGACGTCGAGCTGTCGATGATCCGGTACAACCTCTTCCCGCCGCGGGCCGGCATCCAGTCGAGTGAGGTGGCGAGCGGACAGATGAACGCCTACAACAAGCTCAACGCCGACCAGCAGGCGGTGGTCGGTCTCGACTTCGCGAAGGAGGGCTGGGAGGAGTGGATGGTGCGCTCCTTCGAGGAACTCCCTGGAGACGAGAACCCGTCGACGACGGCCTACATGGCCGAGGAGCATCTCTCCACCGCATATGCGACCCAGGTGGCCTATGCGATCTGGGGTGCGGATGCCGTGGTCAAGGTGCAGTACCGCGTGAGCCGTCAGAACGTGATCCCCTACAAGGATCGCAACGATCCGAGCGCCCAGCGGCCGGACCCCACGTTCTCGACCACCGGATGGCGACTCCCTATAGAAGAGGAAGGGCAGAGTCGAGAGAACTTCGCGAACACCTTCCGTGGCCAGTTCGAGAGGATCCAGCCGTGAGCGCGCCGGTCAAGACCTCGGCGCGGAAGTCCGACGCGAAGACGAGGAAGGATCCTGCGCCGCAGGGCACGACCACGTCGGCACCCGCCCCGGCGACCGCCCCTCCCGCTGCTCCCCGTGATCCGGCGCCCGCGACGGCGAACACCGTGCCGAGGTCGTTCGTGACCCGGTTGCTGAGCTTCGTGTCGTCGATGATCGCCGGGCTCTGGGCGATGGTGCTCTCGGCCGTCGATCGCGTCTCGGCGTTCATCGGCGACTGGCTCTTCAACGGCAAGAAGGCTCTCTACGGGCTCGCGGTCACGCGCATCCTCTTCGGCGTCACTGCGATCGGCCTCTTGGCCTCGAACTTCGGCACCCGCCTGTACACCTTCGGATCGGGCTCGGCCTGGAACGGCGAGCTCGCGGAGCCGGTGAGCGAGTTCCCGAAGATCTGGGTGTTCAGCGCGTTCCATGCCGCGATGGGCAACGACGTCCTCTACACGGCGCTCTACCTTCTTCTCGGGGTGCTCGCCGTGCTGTTCGTCCTCGGGTGGCGCTTCCGGATCGTGCTCCCGATCTTCTTCTGCCTCTGGGTGGGCTTCATCGAGGCCAACGACATGGTGGGCGACCAGGGCGACAACATGTTCCGCATCGCGCTGCTGCTGCTGCTCTTCGCCGACCCCGCAGCCCGGTGGTCGCTGGATGCCAGGCGTCGGGCGAAGTCGGGGGAGTGGTTCGCCCCGAACAGCCAGCCGGCGCTGCTGGGAACGATGTTCCACAATCTCGCCCTCGTGGCACTCGCCGCCCAGGTGTTCTTCGTCTACGCGTCCGGTGCGCTCTACAAGGCGGGTGGTGCGCCGTGGGAAGAGGGGTATGCGGTCTACAACCCGCTGCAGACCGCGCGGTTCGGCACCTGGCCGGTGTTGAGCGACCTCGTCACCGCGTGGGGGCCGATGGTCACGATCGCGAGCTGGGGGTCGATCCTCCTGCAGGTCGCCTTCCCCCTCATGCTGCTGACGCGTCCCACCCGGCTGATCGGCCTGCTGGGCATCCTCTCCTTCCACATCGGCATCGCGGTGCTCATGGGGCTCCCGTGGTTCTCGCTCACCATGATCGCGATCGACGCGATCTTCATCCGCGACCGCACATGGGGGCGGTTGAGCGCGGGGACGAAGCGGCGTTGGCAGGAAGCGGGCGCCGCACCGCCGCCCGCGACGCCCGAAGCGGTCGCGCCAGTCCGGACTGTGGTCTGACGACAACGCGGCGGCGAGATGTGCCCGTCGGGCGTTGGAGGATGTGGACAGGGCAGTTCGTCTCTGGTTGTGGCAGACCTACCATGGCTGTAATCCCACTTCCCTCTGAGAGGAACGCACATGGTCGACGCCGCCGTCCGTCCGAAGACGACTCGCACCTCCACCGACACCGCGGATGCGAACCTGCACATCGATGTCGCCCGCGTCAACGACGCCCTGATGGGCACGTGGGCAGACGTGCGTCGCCAGGCCCGCGAGATGATCAAGGACTCGGCGTTCTGGCGCAAGGACGAGCTCGGCAAGGACGAGCACCGCGAGCGCGTGCTCAGCCAGCTGCACCTCCTGGTCGAGAACAAGGCCGTGCACCGCGCGTTCCCCAAGTCGCTCGGCGGCGAGGAGAACAACGGCGCGAACATCGCGGGCTTCGAGGAGCTGGTGGTGGCCGACCCCAGCCTGCAGATCAAGTCGGGCGTGCAGTGGGGACTCTTCGGCTCCGCGATCCTTCAGCTCGGCACCGAGCAGCACCACACGAAGTGGCTTCCCGGTGTGATGGACCTCTCGATCCCTGGAGCCTTCGCGATGACCGAGATCGGCCACGGCTCCGACGTCGCGGCCGTCGGTACGACCGCGACGTACGATCCGGCGACGGAGGAGTTCGTGATCAACACCCCGTTCCGCGGGGCGACGAAGGAGTACCTCGGCAACGCGGCGCTGCACGGCGTCGCGGCGACCGTCTTCGCGCAGCTGATCACGAACGGCGTCAACCACGGCGTTCACTGCTTCTATGTGCCGCTGCGCGGCGAGGACGGCGTCGACCTTCCCGGCATCGGCCGCGAGGACGACGGCCTCAAGGGCGGACTCAACGGCATCGACAACGGGCGCCTCTCGTTCGACCACGTGCGCATCCCGCGCACCAACCTGCTCAACCGCTACGGCGACGTCGCAGCGGACGGCACGTACTCCAGCGCGATCGACAGCCCCGGCCGCCGCTTCTTCACGATGCTCGGCACCCTGGTGCAGGGACGTGTGTCGCTCGACGGTGCGGCATCCTGGGCCTCGGCGCTCGGCCTGCACATCGCTATCACCTACGCCACCCAGCGCCGCCAGTTCGACGGTGCGGACGGGCAGGAGGTCGTGCTCATGGACTACGGCAAGCACCAGCGCCGTCTGCTCCCGCGCCTGGCGACCACGTACGCGCAGATCTTCGCGCACGACGAGTTCCTGCAGAAGTTCGACGGCGTCTTCTCCGGCCGCACCGACACCCCGGCCGACCGTGAAGACCTCGAGACCTTGGCCGCCGCGCTCAAGCCGCTGTCGACCTGGCACGCGCTGGACACGCTGCAGGAGGCCCGCGAGGCCACCGGTGGCGCCGGCTTCATGTTCGAGAACCGTCTGGTCGGACTCCGCGCCGACCTCGACATCTACGTCACCTTCGAGGGCGACAACAACGTGCTGCTGCAGCTCGTCGGCAAGCGTCTGCTGACCGACTACGCCAAGCAGTTCCAGGGCAAGGATGCGGCGGCGCTCGCGAAGTTCGCCGTCGGCATGACCGCGGGCAAGCTGTTCCACGGCGCCGGTCTCCGCCAGCTCGGCCAGGCCGTCTCCGACTTCGGTCAGGTGAGCCGCTCGGTCGAGCGGGGTCTGCGTGAGGAGCAGCAGCACGACCTGCTCGCCGGACGCGTGCAGCAGATGGTGGCCGACATCGCCTCCCGCCTGCGCCCCGGTGCGAAGGACAAGGCCCTCGGCGCCCGCCTGTTCAACGAGAACCAGGCCGAGCTCATCGAGGCCGCCCGCGCGCACGGCGAGCTGCTGCAGTGGGAGGCGTTCACCGACGCCGTCCACCAGATCGACGATGAGGACACGCGGAAGGTGCTCACCTGGTTGCGCGATCTCTTCGGGCTGCAGCTCATCGAGAAGCACCTCGCCTGGCACCTGATCAACGGACGCCTGTCGACGCAGCGCGCTGCGGCCGTGTCGAGCTACATCGACCGCCTGTGCGCGCGTCTTCGTCCGTTCGCGCTCGATCTCGTGAACGCGTTCGGCTACGAGCCCGAGCACGTGCGCGCGCCCATCGCGAGCGGCCTGGAGAAGCAGCGTCAGGATGAGGCCCGCGCCTACTACGCCGACCTCGCAGCGACCGGTCAGGCGCCGATCCAGGAGAAGGCGCTGAAGAAGAAGCAGCGCTGACCGCCTGCGGTTCAGCCCGGACCTGATCCACCTGTCGGGAGTTCGTGACGAACGCACGGCGAATCCGCGCGATTCTCCCGACAGGTGCGTATCCTCCCGACAGGTGTTCGGGGAGAGGCGGATCGGGTGTCAGGGTGCCGCGGTGAGATCCACTCCGCGTTCCGTGGCCAAGGCCTGGAGCTTCTGCGCCGCGTCGGTCTCGACGCACACGCACGCCTGCAGACCCGCCTCGTCTTCGTCGCGCAGGAGGTAGTAGCTGTCGGTGTCGGTCAGCTGCACGCCGCCGGCGTCGAAGAACAGCCAGCGCACGCGCACGAGCACGAGCCGGTCGGAGAGATCGCGACGCTCGAGCAGCTCGAATCCGACGGAGGCCAGGCCCAGCCGCTGGTAGATCGGATAGGAATGCCGCAGACCGTCGATCATGGCGTCGCGGGATTCCAGCACACCGGAGGAGCGGTCGCTCACGATCGTCCCCGGCGTCGACCACAGACTCGCCGCGGTCTCGGCATCGAATGCGGTCAGGCTGTCCGCATAGCGGGTGAGGTACCGGGAGATCGTGTCGTCGGAGGTGGTCATGGCGTGAGCCTAAGCGTGGCCGAGCGGAGCGCACCCGGCCTTGACATTCGCCGATTCGGCCGGGACGGCCGATTCCCATCCGGTGCTGGGTAGTCTCGGCAGGTACCCGATCCGAGGAGTCCGAGATGTCTGCTGTGAACGCCTATGCCGCACCCCGTGAAGGGGCCCCGCTGGAGAAGACCGTCATCGAGCGACGCGAGCTCGGCCCGCTCGACGTGCTGATCGACATCGCGTTCGCGGGTATCTGCCACTCCGACATCCATACCGTGCGCGGCGACTGGGGACCTCAGCAGTACCCGCTCGCTCCCGGCCACGAGATCACCGGCACCGTCGCCGCGGTCGGCGAGGGCGTCACCCGGCATGCGGTTGGCGATCGCGTCGGCGTCGGATGCCTGGTGAACTCGTGCGGTGAGTGCCGCAACTGCCTGCGGGGGGAGGAGCAGTTCTGCACCCAGGGGGCCGTCCTCACCTATGGCAGCACGGATCGTGACGGCACGGTCACGCAGGGCGGATACTCCGAGCAGGTCGTGGTCACCGAAGCGTTCGTCCTGAAGATCCCCGACGCGCTGCCCCTGGATGCCGCAGCTCCCCTGCTGTGCGCCGGCATCACGACATACTCACCGCTGCGGCACTGGAACGTCGGACCGGGCACCCGCGTCGCCGTCGTGGGACTCGGGGGCCTCGGGCACATGGGCGTGCAGATCGCGCACGCACTCGGTGCCGAGGTGACCGTGCTCTCGCAGACCCTGAGCAAGAAGGACGACGGGCTGCGGCTCGGCGCCGACCACTATCGCGCGACGAGCGACCAGGAGACCTTCCGTGAGCTGCGGTCGTCGTTCGACGTGATCCTCAACACCGTCAGCGCGGTGATCGATCTGCGCTCCTATCTGAGCCTGCTCGACGTCGGCGGCGCCATGGTGTGCGTCGGGGCTCCCGGCGAACCGCTCTCGGTCGGGGTGATGTCGCTGATCGGCGGCCGTCGCTCGCTCGCCGGCAGCAACATCGGCGGCATCCAGGAGACGCAGGAGATGCTCGACTTCTGCGCCGAGCACGGTATCGCCGCCGAGATCGAGACCATCCCCGCTTCCGACATCAACGCCGCCTACGAGCGCGTGCTCGCATCCGACGTGCGGTACCGGTTCGTCATCGACGCGGCGACCTTCGGCTCCTGACGTCGCGGCCGTGGCGGCGGCTCAGCGGCGGCGAGACGTCGGCAGGTCGATCGGCCCGGTGACCGAGAGCTCGTCCTCCCACACCTCGATTCCTCGGACCTCGGGGAGTCGGGCCTTGGTGAAGACCGGATCGAGTCCTTCGCGTCGCTGCTGCGTGTAGTCCTTGAGGAGCTTGAAGGCGACTCCGGAGAGCAGTGCGATCGCCACGAGGTTCACGATCGCCATGAAGCCCATCGCGCCGTCGGCGAAGTTCCACACGACATCGGCCGACACGATCGATCCGACGAACACCGCCCCGATGGCGAAGAGCCGGTAGCCGAGCAGGACGGCGGGTGTCGACGTGATGAACTCGATGTTCGTCTGCCCGTAGTAGTAGTTGCCGAGGATCGAGCTGAATGCGAGCAGGAAGATGATCACGATCAGCAGGATGTTCGACCAGCTGCCGAGCGCACCGACCACCGCTCCCTGCGTCAGCCCGATGCCCCGCTCGGCGTTCGCGAGGTCGGGGACCGAGACGAGGATGATGAACGCGGTGATCGAGCACACCAGGAACGTGTCGAAGTAGACGCCGAGGGTCTGCACCAGACCCTGCTTGACCGGGTGCGTCACCGCGGCACTCGCGCCCGCGTTGGGCGCGGAACCGAGCCCGGCCTCGTTGGAGAACATGCCCCGCTTGACGCCGGTGAGGATGATGTAGCCGAGCGCGGCGCCCACGATCTCGTTCGGCCCGAACGCCTGCGTGAAGATCATGGCGAAGACCTCGGGGAGGCGCTCGATGTGAATCACCACGATGACGAGCCCGAGGAGCAGGTACAGCAGCGCCATGATTGGGACCAGGGTCTGGGTGACGGAGGCGATGCGGCGCACACCTCCGAAGATCACCAGGCCCATGAGGACGGCGAGCGCCGCGCCGATGGCCCACGGCAGCCATGCGGGGGCCCCGCCGCCCAGGCTCCCCGCGATGGTGGCCTGGATGGTGTTGGCCTGCAGCGAGCTGAACGCGATCGGGAAGCACACGATGAGGATGACGGCGAACAGGACTCCCATCCAACGCGCGCCGAGTCCGCGCTGCATGTAGTACGCGGGACCTCCGAGGAACCCGTCCTTGTCCCGCGTCTTGTACAGCTGCGCGAGCGAGGACTCGATGAACGAGGACGCCCCGCCGATGAACGCCATCAGCCACATCCAGAAGATCGCACCGGGTCCGCCGATCGCGATCGCCGTGCCGACACCGGCGATGTTGCCGACGCCGACGCGCGAGGCCGCGGAGATGGTGAACGCCTGGAACGCCGAGACGGATTGCGGCTCGCCGCTCTCGGTGCGCGGGGTGCGATCCGTCAACGTGCGAAACATCTCCGGGATCAACCGGAACTGCACGACGCCGGAGCGGATCGTGAAGTACAGGCCGAGGAGGACGACCAGGGGGAGGACGATCCACGTCCACAGGTTGTCGCCCCACGTCAGCAGCCACTCGTTCACAGAATCCATGCGCACAGTCTGATGGAACTGCTCCGATGACACCAGCTTTCGCGCGCACAGCATTCTGGTGGGACGCGTCCGCCTCCGTGTCGACGCTCGGTGTCGGTCGCCGCGGATAGCCTGACCGGATGACCTCTCTTCTCACGGGCCCCGATGCCCGCGACCGCTGCGCCTGGGTGGGCGACGACGACGAGTACCGTCGCTATCACGATGAAGAGTGGGGCACGCCTCTGCACGGCGACCGCGCGCTGTTCGAGAAGATGGCGCTCGAAGGGTTCCAGGCGGGCCTCTCCTGGATCACGATCCTGCGCAAGCGACCACGGTTCCGCGAGGTGTTCGCGGGTTTCGAGCCCGAGATCGTCTCCGAGTACGACGAGTCCGATGTCGAGCGCCTGATGGGCGACGCCGGGATCATCCGCAACCGCGCGAAGATCGAGGCGACCATCGGCAACGCCCGCATCGTGCGCGGCATGGCCGAGGGGGAGTTCGACGAGCTGATGTGGTCGTTCGCCCCGGCGGCCCCCGGCGCCCGTCCCGCATCCTTCGCCGACGTCCCCGCCGTCACGCCGGAGTCCACGGCGCTGAGCAAGGAACTGCGTCGTCGTGGGTTCCGATTCGTGGGGCCGACCACCATGTACGCCCTGATGCAATCGGGCGGCATGGTCGACGATCACATCGCGGGCTGCTGGCGGGCCTGATCATCGCGGATGGGCAGAACTCCCCATCGAGCGGTATTCCGAGACGCGGTTAGGATGAACGGGTGCTCGGTGGGCCCGGAGGGACCGCCCAGGAGCTAACGAAGAGTGTCACCTGGGGGGAACCGGGAATGAAGGCGTTGTCTTGGATACGCGCGCGGCCCAAAACACTGGCGTCCGCCGCCGGTGTCACCGTCGGCGTCATCGCTATCACCACGATGGCCTTCACCTATGAGGGCTTCCCGACCACCAAGGTCGACCTGAACGACGGCGGCGTCTGGATCACGAAGACGTCGAGCCTGCTGGTCGGGCACTTCAACAACGAGTCGACGGTCCTCGACGGTGGCCTGCGCACCACGGGCGAGAACTACGACATCCTTCAGGACACGAGCAACATCCTCGTCGTCGATGAGAACGCCTCCACCCTCACCGCCGTCGATCCCGCACGCGTATCTCTCGGCGACTCCGCAGGCATCCCCTCCTCGGCGAAGGTCGCGCTGGGCAACCGCACGGCCGCGATCCTCGATCAGAAGACCGGCGAGCTCTGGGTCGTCCCCGCCCAGGGCGTCTCGTCGTTCGAGGCAGAGGTGAACGAGCCCGCCGCAGAACTCGGCGCCGGAGCCGATGTCGCGGTCGCCAAGGACGGCACGGTGTTCGGACTCGCCCCGGAGCGCGGCGAGGTCGTCACTGTGCCCGTGGACAACGAGGGCGAAGCCCTCGACGCCTCGGCCGCATCCGTCGGCGAGCTCGACGCGTCCGCGAAGCCGACGATCACGGCGGTCGGCCGCACGCCGGTCGTGCTCGACCGCTCGGCAGGCGTCGTGACCTCGCCCGGTGGCATCCGCACCGAGATCCCCGGCGCCGACAAGGCGGTCCTGCAGCAGGCGTCCGAGAACACCGACGCAGTGGCGATCGCGACCACGAACGCCCTGGTGAGCGTTCCCCTCGACGGCGGCGAGCCGACCGAGGTCGACGCCGGCGGCACCGGCACCGCGGCCGCTCCGGTCTGGCTGCGCGGATGCACCTACGGCGCGTGGGCAGGCACCGCCACGTTCATCCGCGAGTGCCCGGGCACCGGCAACGACGTCAACGCCCAGGTCGACGGCGCCGAAGACGCGAAGAGTCTCGTGTTCCGCGTCAACCGCGACGTCATCATCCTCAACGACGCCGTCGGTGGCGCGGCCTGGCTGGCCAACGAGAGCCTCCAGCGCGTCGACAACTGGAACGACCTCACCCCGCCGGAGGGCGAGACCGAGAACGAGGACGACTCCACCGAGGAGACCGTCGAGACCACGCTCCCCGAGCGCAAGGAGGAGAACACTCCTCCGATCGCCGAGGATGACACGTTCGGCGTGCGCCCCGGTGTCACGACCATGCTCCCGGTGCTCGACAACGACAACGACCCCGACGGCGACGTCCTGGTGGCGGCGCTCGCCGAGGCCCAGCCCGCGGTCGGGACGATCCAGCAGGTGCAGAACGGCGGATCGTTGCAGATCGCGGTGGAGGAAGGCGCCTCCGGGTCGACCACGTTCACGTACGAGGCCGACGACGGCCGCGGCGGCAAGGACACGGCGGCCGTCACACTGACCGTCTACGACAAGAGCATCAACACCGCTCCGGCGCCCAAGCGCAGGACGACGCTGACGGTCGAGACCGGCGGCACGATCTCGTACAACATCCTCCCCGACTGGATCGACCCGGAAGGCGACGACGTCTACCTCAAAGACGTGGTGCCCGCGCCGGGCGACGAGGTCGACTTCAGCACCGACGGCCAGATCACGTACAAGGCCACGGCGAGTCAGCAGGGTCTCAAAGAGGTGCAGGTCACGGTCGCCGACGGATACGGCGAGACCGCCACAGCGACCGTGACGCTCGACGTGCGGCCCGAAGGGTCGACCAAGCCCAAGACCAACGCCGACCATGTCGTGACCCGCGTCGGCGAGCAGGTGACGGTGGCCCCGCTCGCCAACGACACCAGCTCGGGACGAGAGCTGCTGCGCCTCGGTCGTGTGAACGAGGTACCCGGCGCGACCGTGCTGCCGGACGGACCCAACAAGACCTTCACCTTCACCGCCGACGCCCCCGGCACCTACTACGTGCTGTATCTCGCGACCGCGGGTCCCGAGAGCAGCCAGGGAATCGTGCGCGTCGACGTGCTGGAGGCGAGCGAGACGGATCTGCCGCCGGTCGCCGTCCGTGACGTCGCGCTGCTGCCCACGGGCGGAGATGTGCTCCTCGGCGTGCTCGCGAACGATGTCGACCCCGCCGGCGGCATCCTCGTCGTGCAGTCCGTCTCGATCGAGGACGACTCCGGTGTCTCGGTGTCGGTCATCAACCATGAGACCCTCCGCATCACCGACCAGGGCTCGCTCACCGATCAGGCCCGCATCAAGTACCGCATCTCGAACGGCTCGAAGTCGGCCGAGGGCGAGGTCGTGGTGATCCCGATCCCCGCGCCCGACCAGCTCCTCCAGCCGGTCGTGAACGACGACACCGCGATCGTGCGGGCGGGCGACGTCGTCACCATCCCGGTGCTCGACAACGACACGCACCCGAACGACGACGTCATGCACGTCGTCCCCGAGCTGGTCGAGCCGCTCATCGATCCGGAGGACGGCGAGGCCTTCGTCTCGCAGGACACGATCCGGTTCAAGGCCGGCCCTGTCGCGAAGACGGTGTACCTCACCTACGAGGCCGTCGACTCCCGCCAGCAGAAGGACGCCGGCTACGTCACGATCCAGATCCTGCCGGTCGACCCCGAGACGAACGCCGCGCCGCGCCCGCAGGACCTCGTGGCTCGCGTGCTCGCCGGGTCGACGGCGAACATCGCCGTGCCGCTGGACGGCATCGACGCCGACGGCGACTCGGTCGAGCTGATCGACATCGCCTCCAGCCCCACGAAGGGCCGCATCACCGAGACCGCGCAGAACTACTTCACCTATGAGGCGTTCGACGGATCCTCGGGTGTCGACGTGTTCCGCTACCGCGTGCGCGACCGCCTCGGCAAGGAGGGCATCGCCACGATCCGCGTGGGTATCGCCCCGGGCGAGCAGGTCAACCAGAGGCCCTTCGCCGTCAAGGATGCCGTGGTCGTGCGGCCGGGTCGAGAGATCTCGGTGCCGGTGATGGCGAACGACTCCGACCCCGAGGGCGACAAGATCGCGCTCGTCAAGGACGGCCTGGAGGTCCCGACCGACACGGGCATCACGGCCCGCGTCTCGGGAGACCGGGTGCTGGTTCAGGCGCCGAACCGTGAGCTCGAGACGTCGCTGCAGTACACGATCCGTGATGCGCGCGGAGCAGAGGCCACCGCGGCGCTGCAGATCACCGTCGACGAGAACGTGCCGTTGCAGGCGCCGGTCGCTCGCGACGATCGCGTGCGCCCGACCGATCTCACCGACGGCACGATGAGCGCCGATCTCGACATCCTCAAGAACGATGAAGACCCCGACGGTACGACCGACCGCCTGAAGGTCTCTCTCGGCGAGGGGGCGACGCAGCTCGAGAACGGCAAGGTGCGCGTCACCGTGACCGAGAACCTGCAGCTCATCCGCTACACCCTCACCGATCAGGACGATCTGTCCGCATCGGCGTTCATCTTCGTCCCGGCCGAATCGGATCTGCGCCCGATCCTCGACTCGACCAAACCGCTCGAAGTCATGAGCGGGGAGACCAAGGAGATCCCGCTCTCCAAGTTCGTCACCGTCGCCGGCGGAGGAACCGCGCGGATCACCGAGCACGCCAAGGTGAACGCGGTGTACGCGAACGGCGACGACCTCGTGAAGGACGAGACGACGCTCGTGTACACCTCGGCCGAGGGGTACTTCGGACAGGACTCGCTGACTTTCGAGGTGACCGACGGCACGGGCCCGGATGACCCCGAGGGACGCAAGGCCACGCTCAGCATCCCGATCAACGTGCTGCCGCCCGAGAACCAGCAGCCCGAGTTCATCGGCGCAGAGGTCATCGTCGCCCCCGGTGAGAAGGCCTCGACGCTCGACCTCGCCGCGTTGACGACCGATCCCGACCCCGAAGACGAGGGCACGCACAAGTACAAGTACGTCAGCGGTGCGGGCAAGGGCATCACGGCCAAGATCGACGGCTCCGAACTGCTCGTGGAAGCTTCGTCCGACGTCGAGAAGGGCACCGTCGCGACGCTGAAGCTCGAGATCACCGACGGGACGACCGAGCCGGTCGACGGCACGGTGACCGTGCGCGTCGGGGCCTCGACCCGACCGCTGCCCGCCGCCAACACCGACACGATCTCGGAAGCCGACCAGGGCAAGAGCATCACGGTGCCCGTGCTCGCGAACGACTACAACCCGTTCCCCGAGACGCCGCTCAAGCTCATGACCGCCGTGACCGAATCGGGCTCCGGAGGCGCCACTGTCAAGGGCGATCAGGTGGTCGTGACCCCGGATGCGAGCTTCGTCGGCACCATGGTCGTGCGCTACCGCATCCAGGATGCGACGAAGGATGCCGACCGCGAGGCCAACGGACAGATCATCGTCACGGTGCAGGGCGTTCCGGATGCACCGGGAGCCCCGCTCGTCTCGAGCGTTCAGGATCGCACCGTTGTCGTCTCGTACGGAGCGCCGTCGAACAACGGTGCCGAGATCACGAAGTACACGGTCAAATCGGTCAGCGGCAACCCGTATTCGAAAGAGTGCCGGTCCACGACCTGCACGCTCGACGGGCTGACCAACAACGTCGAGTACACCTTCCAGGTCACGGCGACGAACCGCGTCGGCGAGTCGAAGCCGTCCGGTACCTCGGCGGTCGCCCGTCCGGACGCTCGGCCCGACACCCCGAACCCGCCGACCCTCGCCTTCGGCGACAAGTCGCTCAAGGTCTCCTGGGCCACCCCGACCACGCCCGGATCCCCGGTCGAGAGCTACACACTCGAGATCTCGCCCGCTCCGCCGTCCGGCGTGTCGCAGAAGCAGGCCACGGGCAACTCGATGACCTGGGACGGCCTCGAGAACGGCTCGAACTACCAGATCCGCGTGCAGGCCCACAACCGCGCACCCGAGCCGTCGAGCTGGAGCGCCTGGTCGGCATCCGAGGTCCCCGCGGGCCCGCCGATGCCCGCCGCCGCGCCCACCGTGACGCAACTCGCCGGTGTCGGCAACGAGGCTCAGATGCAGGTGAAGTGGATGCCGGGGAACGCCAACGGCGACCCGATCGACTCCTTCGAGCTGCAGGTGTGGGAGGGGGGAACCCTCCGCAACACGGTCTTCCCCGGAGCAGGAGTCAGGGAGCAGGCCGTCAAGGTGCCGACATCCGAGACGCCGTACACCTACCGCATCCGCGCGCACAACAAGGCAGATTGGGGCGAGTGGAGTCCGATGTCGGCACCGCGCCGCGGCGTGAACAAGCCGGGTGCGCCCTCTCTGTCGAACGTCGCCGAGGGCGACCGGTCCCTCACGCTCACCTGGTCTCCCGGCGCGCTGAATGGTGCCAGCTCGACCGAGGTGCGATACGAGTACTCCGTCGGAGGAAACTGGGCGGCGATGCCGGGCAACAACGTCATCACCGGACTCTCGAACGGCACCAACTACAACGTGCGGGTCCGTGCCGTCTCGACGGTCGATGGACAGACCTACGCCAGCGACGCGTCCGGCCAGATGTCGGGCAACCCGTACGGTCCGCTGAAGCAGCCGTCGGTCACCGCAGCGCAGAACCCCACGAGCGTGACGTTCGGCTGGAACGCGAACGTCTCGGCCAATGGGCGCGGCATCAAGACGGTGCGCATCCGCATTGACGGCGGTGGATGGTCCAACGTCGCAGCGAACGGAAGCACCACCGTCGGCAACGGCTACAGCCAGCGCCACACGATCGATGTCGAGGTCACGGATGAGGCGGGGCAGAAGATCACCCGGTCCGAGGCTGGAACATCAGGACCGAAGCCCAACCCCCGGGCCTGGGTCACCTCCACGGGCAATGCCAACGGCCAGCCGAACTGCAACGACGGCACATGCGCGTACTTCTACCTCAACGCGCAGGACTTCGATCCCGGTCAGACCATCTCGGTGCGGTGCAACAACAACGACCCGACCTACGGCGGGGTCTGGGGCGGTCCGTACTCGATCACGATGGACGGCAACGGCAACTACGGCGGTCGACTGAGCTGCTATCTCGGCAACCGCCGCGGCGTGATCGAAGCCTGGGTGATGGTCAACGGCAACGCCTTCGAACACCGCGTCTGGCAATGATGCGCTCTCTCTTCTCGACATCCGAAGAACAAGGAACGACACACTCATGACAATGACTCCCGAGCAGGCCGCCTGGTTCCAGGGCACTTTCCAGCGCCTCGTCGAGAACATCGACAAGGCCGTGCAGGGCAAGCAGGAGATCGTCGGCCTCGTGCTGGCCTCGATGCTCGCCGAGGGCCATGTGCTCCTCGAGGATGCGCCGGGAACGGGCAAGACCAGCCTCGCCAAGGCGCTGGCCGCGACCGTGCAGGGCACCAGCGCACGCATCCAGTTCACGCCCGACCTGCTGCCGTCCGATGTGACCGGTGTGACGATCTACGACCAGCAGTCGCACCGCTTCGAGTTCCACAAGGGGCCGATCTTCGCATCGATCGTGCTCGCCGACGAGATCAACCGTGCGTCGCCGAAGACCCAGTCGGCGCTGCTCGAGGTCATGGAGGAATCGCGCGTCACGGTCGACGGCGTCACGCACGAGGCCGGGCGTCCGTTCCTCGTGATCGCGACGCAGAACCCCATCGAGCAGGCGGGCACGTACAAGCTGCCCGAGGCCCAACTCGACCGCTTCCTGATCAAGACGTCGATCGGCTACCCCGACTTGGCCGTGACCGAGAGCATCCTCGCCGGTGCCTCCGACCGCAACCCGTCGGCCGGCCTGTCCGCGATCATCACGACGAGCGCCGTCGCCGACATGGCCGACCTCGCCGCGACGGTGCATGTCGAGCCCGCCGTGCTCCGCTATGTGGCCGAGCTCGCCGAGGCCACGCGCGAGGACGGGGCCATCCGGCTCGGTGTCTCGGTGCGCGGGGCGATCGCGATGGTCCGCATGGCCAAGGTGTGGGCGGCCGCTCAGGGGCGCCACTTCGTGCTGCCCGACGACATCAAGCTTCTCGCCCGCCCGGTGTGGCAGCACCGTCTGCTGCTCGACGCCGAGGCCGAGTTCGCCGGCACCAGCAGCGACACCGTGATCGCCCGCGTGCTCGACGCGGTGGCGGCACCCCAGGCCCGAGTGGCGGCCTGATGACCGCGGAGGCCCTTCAGGCATCGCCGCCGCAGACGGAGCGCGACGCCGGTTGGCGTGACATCGCGGCTGTCATCGGCGCGCGCATCCTGACGCGCCTCCGGAAGATCACGTCGGCGATCCGTCCGCTGGCCTGGGTGCTGATGGCTCTCGCCGTCGGCTTCTGGGTGCTCGGGCAGATCGCCGGCTGGTCGGAGTTCACGATCGCGGCCGTGGTCATCGCGATCGCTGTGGCCCTGTGTGCGCTGTTCCTCATCGGCCGCACCGCCTACGACGTGGCGCTCGACCTCGCCCGCACCCGCGTTGTCGTGGGAGAGCGCGCTGTCGGCGCCCTGACCCTCGCCAACCGCGGCACCAGGGCGATCCTGCCCTCGCGTGTCGTGCTCCCGGTCGGCTCCGGCCGCGGCGAGTTCGGCATCCAGCGGCTCGCCCCGGGGGAGGAGGCGGAGGAGCTCTTCGCCATCCCCACCCAAAAGCGCGGCGTGGTCAAGGTGGGACCGGTCAGCGTCGTGCGCGGCGACCCGCTCGGTCTGTTCGAGCGGGCGCACCGGCGGGATGATCCCGTCGACCTCTTCGTGCATCCGCGCACCGTGCTGTTCGACGGCCAGTCGCTCGGCTATCTGCGCGACCTCGAGGGGCTGCCAGCCGCCGATCTCTCTCGCGACGATGTGTCCTTCCACGCTCTCCTGGAGTACCAGCCGGGCGATGACCTGCGTCACGTGCACTGGCGTTCGACGGCCCGCACCGGCACGATGATGGTGCGGCAGTACGAGGAGACCCGGCGCTCGCACTTCGTGATCGGTCTCTCGCGCTCGCTCGCCGACTACGCCACCGAAGACGACTTCGAGCTCGGCGTGTCGGCTGCGGGATCGATCGGCCTGCGCGCGCTCCGCGACTCGCAGCGCGTCGACATGCGCGTGCAGGGCCGGGAGCTGCCCGCCGGCACCGGCAAGCAGCTGCTCGACTCGCTCTCGGCCGTCGAGAACAGCAAGCCGAAGGAGGGCGGCATCGCCGAGCTCGCCGGCGTCGTGTCGGCCACCATGCCGCTGGCGAGCGTGGTCGTGCTGGTGTGCGGGGCTCGCGTGAAGTCCGACGACCTCCGCCTCGCGTGTGCGCGCCTGCCGTTCGGCGCCAGGGTGCTCGTGGTCGTCGCCGACACCACCGCGTCCGCCCCGGCTCTGCGGCGCATCGGCGATGCCGACGTGGTGACGGTCGGAGCACTCGAACAGATCCCGCTCGCGCTGCAGAAGGTGCTCGCATGACCGCATCCTCCGCCGCGTTCGGCGATCTTCCCCTGCGCCGCTGGGTCCTCGACCTGACAGCGACGGCGCTCCTGGTCCTCACCGCGCTCATCGGCTTCTGGCCCACGTTCGCCGGTGGGTCCTTCCTGCCCGCCGTCGCCGGCGGCATCCTGGTCGGCCTCGCGATCGCGGTCGTCGCGACCTGGCGCCGCTGGGGAATCCTGATCATCACGGGTCTCACGGTCGCCGCGTACTTCGTGTTCGGCGGCGCCTTCGCCCTGCCGCAGACCTCGATCCTCGGATTCATCCCCACGCTGGAGACACTGCAGAAGTTGGCGCTGGGCACGGTGACCGCCTGGAAGCAGATGCTCACCACGGTCGCCCCCGTCGCGGCCGCCGACGGACACCTCGTCGTCCCGTTCCTGCTGGCCCTCGTGATCACCACCGTGACCGCCTCCCTCGCGCTGCGCCTCTCGCAGGTGGCCTGGGCGCTGATCCCCGCCGGCGTCCTGCTCATGCTGGTGATCGCGCTCGGGACGCCCGAACCCGCGTTCCCTCTCGTGCAGGGACTCGTCTTCGCCGTCGTGAGCATGTCGTGGCTCGCGCTGCGCCAGCTCTGGGCACCGCAGAACACCGCCGTCTCGGTGAGCGAGGTCGATCCGTCGCGGGCGTCGCACATGCGCACCCGCCGCCTGCTCGCGGGTGTCGCCGTGCTGGCCATCGCCGGAGGAGCCGGAGTCGCCACGAGCGCGATAGCGAACCCGGCGCAGCCACGGCACGTGTTCCGCGATGTGATCATCCCGCCGTTCGACATCCGGGACTATCCGAGCCCGTTGCAGGCCTTCCGCAAGAACGTGCGCGACGAGGCGGATGAGACCCTCTTCACGGTGCAGGGTCTGCCCAAGGGCGCGCGTGTCCGCACCGCCGTCATGGACCAGTTCGACGGCATGGTCTACAACGTCACCGACGGCGGCCCCACCTCGTCGAGCGCTTTCACGCCGCTGCGTTCGAACATGTCGCCCGATGCCGAAGGCGTCCCGGTGACGCTCAAGATCGAGATCGACGAGTATCGCGGGGTGTGGGTGCCGACCGCGGGAGAGCTGTCCGAGATCAGCTTCTCGGGCGACGACGCCGAACAGCTGCGCCGCGGCACCTACGTGAACACCGAGACGGGCACGGCCGTCGCCACGACGAAGCTGACCACGGGCGACGAGTACACGGTGGATGCCGTGCTGCCGAATGTGCCCGACGACGAGCAGCTCGCCGAGGTGCCGTTCGGCAAGGTCGCGATGCCGAAGCCGAGCAACGTGCCGGAGGAGCTCACCGCCCTCGCGGCCGAGACCGTCGCGGGCGCCGAGACGCCGATCGAGCGTGTGCGCGCGCTCGAGAACCTGCTCGCCAAAGACGGCTTCTTCAGTCACGGCCTGGAGGGGGAGGTCATCTCCCGTGCCGGGCACACGGCCGAGCGCATCTCGACTCTCATCGGCGGCGAGCAGATGATCGGTGACGATGAGCAGTACGCCGTCGCCATGGCACTGCTCGCGGGCCAGATCGACATCCCCGCTCGCGTGGTCATGGGCTATTACCCCGACGAGACGCGGGAGGGTGAGGCCGTGTTCGCCGCGACCGGCGACGACGTGCACGCCTGGGTCGAGGTCAACTTCGAGGGCATCGGATGGGTGAGCTTCAACCCGACTCCGCCCGAAGACCAGGTGCCCAACGACCAGAACACCAAGCCCCGGGTCGACCCGAAGCCGCAGGTGCTGCAGCCTCCGCCTCCGCCGCAGGAGCCCGTCGACCTGCCGCCCACCCTGCCCGACGACCGCGAGGCCGAAGACGAGAGCCTGAACATCGCGGGCATCATCGGGGCGATCCTGGTGATCGGCGGCATCTCGCTCGGGGTGATCGCCCTGCTCGCCTCGCCCTTCATCGTGATCGGCGCCTGGAAGGCTGCGAAGCGTCGCTCGCGTCGCGCCGCCGCGCGCACCGCGGACCGCATCAGCGGGGGATGGGACGAGCTGACCGACCGCGCGGTCGACTACGGCGCCCGCATCCAGCCCGGCGGTACCCGCATCGAGGAGGCCGCCGTCGTGGCGTCCTCGCTCACGGTGCCGCAGGTCACGGCCCTCGCCGAGCGCGCGGACTCCGAGGTGTTCGGCCCCGCGGAGCCGAGCCCGGCGGACGTCGAGTCCTTCTGGCGGGAGGTCGATGACATCGTCGGTGGCCTCGGGAAGGACGCCGGCTTCTGGAAGCGCCTCAAGGCACGACTGAGTGTCCGCTCGCTGATCGGCGGCACCGCGATCTCGAACGGATTCCAGAATCTGAAGGAAGCTGCGGCCGTGCGCGTTCGCCGCGAACCTGGCACCATCAAGAACAGCACGACGCCCCCGTCCTCCGAGAGCGAGACCCCATGACGCAGCCCGCGCCCGACCAGATCGCGCCCGTCGCCCGTCGCGCCGTCGCCTACATCATCGATGCCCTGATCGCCGGCGGGCTCGCGATCGTGCTCGGCGGCGGACTCCTCATCGCCGCCTCTCTCACCGGCAGCATCGAAGGCAGCATCGGGGTCCTGCTGATCGGCGGTCCCGTGGTGAGCCTGGTGCTCCTGGGCTGGTTCGTCGTCTACACGGTGATGCAGGCGGGCAACGGCTCGATCGGCATGCGTGCCCAAGGGCTGCGGCTCGTCTCTGCGGCCGACGCGAGCCCGCTGGGCTTCGGGCGTGCGCTGCTGCGCAACATCATCTTCGGCCTCGCCGCCTCTGTGGTGGTGGGGTACTTCACGCCGCTCTTCGACGGCTCCGGACGGTTCCAGGGCTGGCACGACAAGGTCGCCGGCTCCCTCATGCTGGACGCCAAGGTGCCCGCACCCGTCGGGTCTGCCGCCGCATCGCCCGCGGCGCCTGCGGTACCTGCTCCGACCACGGCTTCGGCGCACTCGACGCCCGCACCCGCACCGGCGATCCCGGGGCTCCCGCAGCCGACGGAGGCAGTGGCCGCGACCCCGGTCATGCCTCCGGCACCCGCGGCACCGGTCGCCGAAGCGGGATCGCTCATCGCCTTCGTCCCCGGGATCACACAGGATGCGCCCGGACGGCCCGCTCCGTCGCTGGCGCCGGAGCCCGCACTCGACGCGACGATCCAGCAGCAGCCGGCGCCTCCCGTCGCGGCCCCTCCCGTCGCAGCACCGATCGTCAGCCCGGTGCCGCCCGTTCCGCCGACGCCCCTCGCCGTCGAGACCCCCGCAGCTGCGCCCGCGACCCCGGAACCTCCGCTCGCGTCCGCGGCTCCGGCCGCCCCGAGTGCTCAGGTCGCCGCCGATGAGGACGACCTCGAAGACACCAGGATCAGCGTTCCCGGACACCGTCTGGTGTTCACCTGGGACGACGGCACTCGTGTGTCCGTGTCGCGACGCACGGTCTTCGGCCGCAACCCCGCACCGGAAGAGGGAGTGACGCTCGTGCCGGTGCGCGACGAGACGCTCTCGCTCTCGAAGACGCACTTCGAGGCGGCGGCGGAGACCTCGGGCGGTTGGGTGATGGATCGGCACTCCACGAACGGCATGACCATCGTCCGCGAAGGCCAGCGGATCGCCTGCCCCGCCGGGCAGCGCGTGCCGGTGCGTCTGGGCGATGCCATCGAGATCGGCGACCGCATCGTCACGATCGGCGGATACGCGTGAGGCCGGGACTCATCGTCTCGACCGGATCGGCGACGCATCCGGGTCTTCGGCGTGCGCTGAATGAGGACGCCCATCTCGCGGCCGCTCCGATCTTCGTCGTCGCCGACGGGATGGGCGGGCACGAGGCCGGGGAGCGCGCGAGCGCCGCGGTGATCGCCGAGTTCGCGCGGTACATCGGACGCTCTTCTCTCGCCCTCGACGATGTGCGCCATGCGCTGTCCCTCTCCAGGGAGAGCGTGGAGGAGCTGTCCACCTCCGGCAACGGCCGTGCCGGCACGACGCTGAGCGGTGTGGTCATCGCCTCGGTCGACGGCATGGGCTACTGGCTCGCGCTCAACATAGGAGACTCGCGCACCTACCGTTTCGCCGACGGCGAGCTCGAGCAGATCAGCGTCGACCACTCCGTGGTGCAGGAACTGATCGAGTCGGGTGAGCTCACGACCGAAGACGCCGTCTCCGATCGGCGCCGCAACATCATCACGCGCGCGATCGGGGCGAGCAGCACCGGCGACGCCGACTACTGGATGTTCCCCGCCGAACTGGGCGACCGCATCCTGGTGTGCTCGGACGGACTCACCTCCGAGGTGCCGGACGCGCGCATCCGCGAGGTTCTGAAAGCCGAGTCGGACCCCCAGCGAGCCGCAGACGTGCTCATCGACGAGGCTGTCAGCGCAGGGGGCAGGGACAACATCACGGTCCTCGTCATCGACGCCGTCTCCGTCGCCTCACGTCCGGGGACGCTCATGGCCACCGACACGGACATCGACCAGGACACACGTCCACGAGAAACCGCAGCAGGAGGGGTTCGCTGATGCAGACCATCTACCGACCGGGACAGTGGTACCTGATCGTCATCCCGGGAGCGCTCGTCGCCCTGCCGCCCGACGTCCCCGGCGATGTCGTCGCCCGGCTGTGGGAGCGTCTGCCGGAGGACAAGACCCTCGCGACCGTCGTCGACGTGCTCACCACGCACGCGGGCGGGTCGTTCACATCGCTGCCGTCGTTCGTCGCAGCCGTCGCCGAAGGCGCCGATGTGCGCATCGCCCTGCGGGGAGCGGTCTCCGCGCAGGTGGAGACCGGGACGGAGTCGCTCGAGCTCTCGGGTGCCGAGGTCACGACCTGGAACGAGCGATTCCTCGGCGGTGCCACGAAGATCGACATCACGGTCGAGGCTCCCGCCGACGCCGTGGGTCTGCCCGTGCAGGGCGGCATCGTGCGGGCCGCGGCGGTGAGCGCCGAGCTCGAACCGAGCGACGCCGATCCGCTGACCTCCGCGCTCGGTCCGGCACCGGTCGTCGGAGACGCACCCGCATCGGAGCCCGTCGCGGTGCCGGAGCCTGTCGCTGCACCGGAGCCTGTCGCTGCACCGGAGCCTGTCGTCGTCCCGATCCCGGAGCCTGTCGCTGCACCGGAGCCGGAGCCGGAGCCCGAGCCGCAGTCGGATGTGGAGCCGGAGCCGGAGGAGCCGCTCCCCGTCATCGACGACGCCTTCCTGCCGCCGACGGAGGTGACGCTCGCTCCGCCCGTCGATGACGACTTCGACCAGCTGTGGGGAGCCACCGTGCATTCCGTCGGCGCAGCGGCACCGGCGGCGGCACCGGTCGCCCCGGTCGTCGTGGAGGGCGACCATGACGGTGCGACGATCTCGGCCGCAGACCTCCGTGCTCTCCGCCAGGAGCCGCCGGTCGCGAACGACGCGCCGACCGAGGTGCTCGAAGTCGCTCCGGCGCCGACCACGGTGTCCGTCGGTCGTATCCGGCTCTCCACGGGGCAGGTGACCGCCCTCGACCGCACCGTGATCATCGGACGCCGTCCGCGGTCGACCCGTGCGAGCGGTGCGAACCTTCCGCACCTGATCGCGGTCGAGAGTCCTCAGCAGGACATCTCGCGCAGCCACCTCGAGGTCAGACCCGAAGGCGACACCGTCGTGGTCATCGACCTGCACACCACGAACGGGTCCACTCTGCTGCGTCCGGGGGCCGACCCCGTGCGGCTGCACCCCGGCGAGCAGACGCTGGTGCTCTCCGGCGACGTGGTCGACCTGGGCGACGGCGTCACCGTGGCCTTCGAGGACCTCCCGTGACGCGTCGCCCCTCACCGCCGCCGGATCTCCCCGGCTTCACGTATGTGGAGCCGCTGGGCACCGGTGGCTTCGCCGATGTGTTCCTGTACGAGCAGGAGATGCCTCGGCGCCGAGTCGCGGTGAAGGTCCTGCTCGCCGATCGCATCTCGAGCGGTGCGGCGCAGGAGTTCGCCGATGAGGCGAACGTCATGGCGATGCTGTCCACGCATCCCGCGATCGTCACGATCTACCAGGCGGGGGTCGCCGGCGACGGCCGTCCCTATCTCGTGATGGAGTACTGCCCGCGGCCCAACCTCCAGCTCCGTGCACGGAAGGACCCGTTCTCGGTCGCCGAGGCACTCCGGGTCGGCGTGCAGGTGGCCGGCGCCGTCGAGACGGCCCACCGTGCCGGCGTGCTGCATCGCGACATCAAACCCGCCAACATCCTCGTCACCGAATACAACCGGCCGGCGCTCACCGACTTCGGCATCGCGTCGACGACGGGGGCCACCGGCGAGGCGTCGGGGATGTCGATCCCGTGGTCGCCTCCCGAGTCGTTCGCCGAGCCGCCGCAGAGCGGACCCCGCACGGATGTGTGGGCACTCGGGGCGACGCTGTACACACTGCTCGCCGGACGATCGCCGTTCGAGCGACCGGGAGAGCGCAACTCCAGCGCCGACCTCATCGAGCGCATCGAGCGCGCTGCGCTCCCCTCGCTGAAGCGGCCGGACTCCCCGGAGAGTCTGCAACGGCTGCTCGAGCGCTCGATGGCGAAGAACCCCGACGACCGTTTCCCGAGTGCGGTGGCGTTCGCGCGAGCGCTGCAGAAGGTGCAGATCGAGCTCTCGCATTCGGTGACGCCGATCGACATCGTCGACGACCACCCGCCCGCGGAAGACCTGGATGACGACGGCGACGGTCTCACCCGGGTGCGGGAGATCGTCAGCATCGATCCCGACATGGCGTCGTTCACCCGTCCGTCGGCGACGACGCAGCGGAAGGACCCTCCGGCCATGTTGCCGGGGATGCCGCGCTTCGACGCGCCGGTCGCCGAGGAGCCGTCCGTCGAGCAGACACAGCTGCGTGCGCCGACCCCGGCTCCCGCTGCTCCGATGGCGCCGGGCGCCGATGACCGGACCATCGCCCGCGCACCGATGGTGGTCGCACCCGATGCCGCCGTGCCGCCGCCGTCGGTTCCGGGCACTCCTGCCCCTGCCCCGGTCGCCGCCGAGCCTGCTCGCAGCCGCAAGGGCCTGTGGATCGCGCTCGCCGCAGCGGGCGTGGTGCTCGTGATCGGCGGGATCGTCGGCCTGAACCTCCTGGTCGCGGGAATCGCTCCCGAACCGCAAGAGACGGAGGCCGTCGATCCGAAGGATGTCGGAACGGATGTCGTGCCGAAGGTGACCGAGCTCGCCGGCACGCGGCAGGGCGATCAGGTGGTCTTCACCTGGACGAACCCGAGCCCGCTCGACGGCGACTCGTACATCTGGACGCCGGTGGTCGTCTCCGGCGAGGTCGCTCCGCAGCAGACACCGGACCCGACCGCGGCGGTCACCGCCGCTGCGGGCACCGTCTGCATCGACGTGATGCTGCGACGCGACGACGGTCGCGCGTCCGAGACCGTGCGGGGGTGCGTCGAGTGAGTGGCGAAGGCGGAGTGACCGTCGAGTTCGCGGGGGAGTACTTCCCCGTCCGTCCGGGCGGACGGTTCATCGTCGGGCGCGAGGGCGACCTCGAGCTGGATGACAACCTGTTCCTGCACCGCCACTTCCTGGAGATCACCGACGCCGACGGGCTGTGGTGGCTGTCGAACGTCGGCACGCGGCTCACGGCGACCGTGACCGACTCGGCGGGCGGCGTGCAGGCGTGGCTTGCTCCCGGCGCACGTCTTCCCGTGGTCTTCGAGACGACCACGGTCGTGTTCAGCGCGGGTCCGACGACGTACGAGCTCACGCTGCACGCGGCAGAGCCGGCGTTCCGCGCGACCAGGCGCGAGCACGACGACGGTGGCGCCTCCACGATCGGCGACGTCCCGTTGACCCTCAGCCAGAAGCTCCTCATCCTCGCGCTGGCCGAGCCGCAGCTGCGCAGGGACGGCACCGGCATGAGTGAGATCCCGACCTCGGCGAAGGCAGCGGAGAGACTCGGATGGACCGTCACCCGGTTCAACCGCAAGCTCGACAACGTGTGCGACAAGTTCGACCGGATCGGTGTGCCCGGAATGCGCGGCGGTCAGCGCAGCTTCGCGACCAACCGACGTGCGCGTCTGGTCGAGCACGTGATCGCGTCGCGCCTGGTCGGCAAGAGCGACCTGCCCCTTCTCGACACCGCGCACACCGTCGATGAGGTCGAGGGAGAGCAGGAGTGATCTGGGAGATCGACGACCACGCACCGGAGGTCGAAGGACTCGACGCGCACGGGCGTCCCGATCCCGCGTACGCGGAGTCGCTGGGCCTGCGGGCAGCAGGGCGCGGGGCGCGCGTGCTCGCCGCGTTGATCGAGTGGACGGTGGCCGTGCTCATCGCGCTCCCGGCCATCATCGCGCTCACCCCGGTTCTCGCCCAGGCGGTGGCCGGGCAGTTCGACCCCGAGAAGTTCTTCGCCCGCGGTGACCTGGTGTGGCTCATCGTCGCGGCGGCCGTCTCGCAAGGCCTGATGATCGCCTACGTCGTGGTCCAGCTCGTGCTGCACGGCCGCAAAGGTGTGACGCTCGGCAAGGCGATCTGCGGGATCCGCTCCGTGAACGTGCGCACCCTCGAACGCCCCGGCTTCTGGCGCGGCGCCGTGGTCCGCTACCTCGTCGCCTACGCCTCGTTCATCGTGCCGCTCATCGGCCCGGTGCTGGTGATCATGCTCTCCCCGCTCTTCGACATCGAGCGGCGAGGACGCGGCTGGCTCGACCTCGCCGCGGCGACCTGGTTCGTCGACGTGCGCGGCGGACTGAACCCCTATGACCAGAAGCGCATGCGCATCGCGCGCAAGCGCGTGAAGACGCCCGAACACGAGGAGAAGGCCCCGCTGCCGTCACTGGCGACGCCGGTGCATCGCGATGCACCGGCCGAGTACGTCCCCAGTGCGCGTCTCTCCGGCGGTGTCATCGGTGCGCACCGCGCCGCGTCGGGACCGGCAGTCGAGCCGGCGCAGGCTCCTGCTCCGGGGGCCTTGGTCTCGTCGACGCCGCCGTCGCTGGCGACGGGAGCCCCGGGTCCGGCATCGTTCGCTCCGGCTCCGGCTCCGGCTCCGGCTCCGGCTCCTGCTCCTGCTCCTGCTCCGGCATCGGACCCGGCCCCGGCGTACGTGGCGCCTCCGGCGGCTTCGCCGATGCCGCCTGTTCCGGTGGCTGAGCCTGTTCCAGCGGCTGGGCCTGTTGCGGCGACGCCGGCACCGGCCGACGACCCGGCAGCGCCCGTCGCCGCTCCCGCTGGCGTCCGCGCGATTCTGGTGCTCGACACCGGGGAGCGCATCGAGGTGCGCGGGACGACGCTGTTCGGGCGGTCCCCGAGCGCGGCTCCCGGCGAGGGCGAGGCGCTCCTGGTGCCGGTGGTCGACGACACGCGATCGGTGTCCAAGACGCACATCGCGGTGATGCCCGCTCGACGGGGCGTCTTCGTCGTTGACCGTGCGTCGACCAACGGCAGTGCGGTCGTGCGGGGCGGCGCCGAGACCGCTCTGCCGGCCGGCCACCCCGCCGAGCTGAAGACCGGGGACACAGTCCGCTTCGGCGACAGGTCCCTCCACGTGGAGTGGGTATGACCCTGAGCAGTGAGATGCGCCCTCGGCGCGGTGAGGACGAGCGATGAGAGTCAAGCTGACCCTGCGTCGACCTGCAGCACCTCTGACCGATGTGGTCGTGATGGCGGACTCGACCGCGACGATCGCCGATGTCGCGCGACAGATCGCCACGACCGACCCGGCGCGCAGCATCGCGGCGGGAGCGGCCGATGTGCTCACCCTCTCCGTGGCGCCGCCGACCAGCGAGCATCTCACGATGCTCAACCCCGACCTGCTCGTGGGTGACGCCCCGATCGGCTCCGGATTCCTCGCCGAGGTGGTCAACGTCGGACCCCACCGGGCCTCGACGGGAGGCGCCGGTGCGCGTCCTGCCGCGGTGCTCACGGTCGTCGCCGGGCCCGCCGCCGGTCAGGAGTTCCCGCTGCCCATCGGGCACTTCCTGATCGGGCGCGACGCCGCGAACGATGTCACCATCGCCGATCCGCTCGTCTCCAAGCGCCACGCCAGGATCGAGGTCGCGACCACGTTCGTCGAGCTGGTCGACCTGAACTCGGCCAACGGCATCCTCGTGGACGGTGGTCTGGTCCAACGCCTCCGGGTCATTCCCGGTCAGACGTTCGTGCTCGGCGACTGCGAGTTCGTCGTGCACATGGTCAGCGACTTCGACGGTTCGGCGTCGGGCGACCCCGTGCTCGAGCGCGGGGGAGCATTGATGTTCAACCGCAGCCCCCGGGTCGAGGAACGCTTCACCGGTCAGGAGCTGGACGAACCGCGCTACCCGCGCGACCAGCCGTCGAGGCTCTTCCCCTGGCCCATGCTCGTCGCGCCGATCCTGCTGGCCGTCACGATGTTCAGCATCACGCAGCGCCCCGCGTCCCTGTTGATCGCCGCCGCATCACCGATGATGATGTTCGGCAACTTCATCTCGCAGAAGACCAACATCGGCCAGCGCCTGCGCAAGGAGGCGGAGTCGTTCGAGGAGCAGTTCGAGCGACTCGAGGAGACGCTCTACCACTCGCACCCGAAGGAGCGGGAGGTGCGGCAGAACGAGGTGCCGGCCGTCGCGGTGGTGTTCGACGAGGCGATGCGCCTCGGCCCCCTGCTGTGGACGCGCCGACCGGAGCACTGGAACTTCCTCGCCATGCGGCTCGGGGTGTGCGAGAGCGAGGCGCGCACCCGCATCAAGCGCACCGAGACTCCGGAGGCGCTCGTCGAGTACGTCGAGCGTGTCGACCGTCTCGAGGAGCGGTACCGGATGATCGCCGACGTACCGATCCTGGAATCCCTGCAGAGTGTGGGGTCCATCGGTGTCGCGGGGCCGACCTCGCTCGCCAGCGATGCGCTGCGCGGCATCGCGGTCCAGCTGTTCGGAACGCACTCGCCGAACGAACTGGTCACGGTCGCCCTCACCGAGCCGGGGTGGGCGAACGAGCTCGACTGGCTCAAGTGGCTGCCGCACACCTCGAGCGAGCGCAACCCGTTCAAGGAGATGCCGCTCGCGGATTCCGCCTCGACCGGCACGGCCCTGCTCAGCGGTCTCGAGGAGATCGTGCTGCGTCGCTCGCGGGAGTCGAAGTCGGCGCGTCCTCCGTACGGCGCCGACTGGGATCCGATGCGCTACGGCACCGACGTCAAGCGCGCGGCCGAGGACGCCACGTTCCCCGGGCAGACCGCGATCCTGGTCATCGTGACCAATGACGCCCCCGTGGACCGGGCCCGCCTGACCCAGATCCTGGAGCGTGGTGCCGACGTCGGCGTCTACGCCCTCTTCGTCGCCCCGGTCGTCGAAGCGCTGCCCGCGGCGTGCCGCACCTTCGTGGATGTGAGCGCCGGGCTCGGCGACGCCGTGGTCGGCACCGTCCGCAGCGGCGTGGACTACCACGGAGTGCAGGTAGAGGGCGTCTCGCACGCGTACATGATGATGTTCGCGAAGCGTCTCGCTCCGGTCGTCGATTCGAGCACCGTGATCGAGGATTCCTCCGACATCCCGAACTCGGTCAGCTTCCTCTCGCTCGTGGGGAACGAGGTCGCTGAGGATGCGAACGCCGTGATCGACCGCTGGCGGCAGAACAACACCATCATCGACCGCTCCGGCGCGCCCCAGTCCCGTCTCAAGAAGGCCGGGAACCTGCGCGCCATCATCGGCCAGTCGCAGACCGATGCGATGACCCTCGATCTGCGCACGCAGGGTCCGCATGCGCTCGTCGGCGGCACGACCGGTGCCGGCAAGAGCGAGTTCCTGCAGGCGTGGGTGCTCGGCATGGCGGCCGCCCACAGCCCTGACCGTGTCACATTCCTCTTCGTCGACTACAAGGGCGGCTCCGCCTTCGCCGACTGCGTCGACCTCCCGCACACGGTGGGGCTCGTCACCGACCTCAGCCCGCACCTCGTGCGGCGTGCGCTCACCAGCCTGCGCGCGGAGCTGCATCACCGCGAGCACCTCTTCAACCGCAAGAAGGCGAAGGACCTGCTCGAGCTCGAGAAGCGCCGCGACCCGGAGACCCCGCCCGCGCTGGTGCTCGTGATCGACGAGTTCGCCGCGCTCGCCGGAGAGGTGCCGGAGTTCGTGGACGGCGTCGTCGACATCGCTCAGCGCGGTCGCTCCCTCGGCATCCACCTGATCATGGCGACGCAGCGCCCCGCTGGCGTCATCAAGGACAACCTCCGCGCGAACACCAACCTCCGCGTCGCGCTGCGTATGGCCGACGAATCCGATTCCAAGGACGTCGTCGATGATCCGGTGGCGGCGACGTTCTCGCCGTCGCTACCCGGGCGCGGTATCGCGAAGACCGGTCCCGGGCGTCTCGTGCCCTTCCAGTCCGCCTACGCGGGCGGGTGGACGACCGATGAGGTGCAGGTCGCCGAGGTCAAGGTCGCCGAGCTCCGGTTCGGCTCGATCCAGACCTGGGAGGCCGAGCAGGCTCCGGAGTCCGACTCCCACGACGAAGACCTCGGACCCAACGACCAGAAGCGCATCGTGGCGACGCTCGTGAACGCGGCGCGACAGGCGCGCATCCCGGCGCCCCGACGCCCGTGGCTCGACGATCTGGAGGGCGCCGTCGACATGCGCGACCTCCCCGTGCTCGGCGACGGACAGGTGCTGCTCGGCAAGATGGATGTCCCGGAGCGTCAGCTGCAGGAGCCGGCCTACTTCCATCCCGACAAGGACGGGTCGCTGCTCGTCTACGGCACGAGTGGATCGGGCAAGTCGACCGTGCTGCGCACGATCGCGATCGCCGCCGGGTTCGACTCCGCGCATTCGAACGTCGAGGTGTACGGCCTCGACTTCGGTTCCGGCTCGCTCAAGAGCCTGGAGATGCTGCCGCATGTCGGGTCGATCATCTCGGGCGACGATTCCGAGCGTGTGCAGCGCGTTCTCCGCTCGCTCGCCAAGGTGCTCGACGACCGCGGAAAGCGCTTCAGCGCCGCCAATGCCTCCAGCCTGACCGAGTACCGCGAGATCACCGGTAAGGACGAGGCGCGCATCCTGCTCCTGATCGACGGTTTCCCGCAGTTCCGCAGCGAGTGGGAGTCCACCACCGCGCGCATGCCGTTCTATCAGACGTTCATGCGCATCCTCGGGGAGGGGCGCCCGCTCGGCGTGCACGTGATCGCGAGCGCCGACCGTTCGGGCTCCGTGCCCACCGCGGTCAGCGCCAACGTGTCGCGGCGCGTGGTGCTGCGGCTCTCTGACGAATCCGGGTACGCGATGCTCAACGCTCCCAAGGACGTGCTGGACGAGCGTTCGGCGCCCGGCCGCGCCATCGTCGACGGCCGGGAGACCCAGATCGCGACGCTCGGGGGGACTCCGAACGTCGCGGAGCAGACCAAGCTCCTCGAGAAGCTTGCCGAGTCGCTGCGCGAAGCCGGGGCGCGTGAGGTGCCGGAGATCGGCGCACTTCCCACTCGCCTGTCGCTGCGGGACCTGCCCGATCGTCTCGGCGACTTCCCGGTGCTCGGCGTCGCGGAGGACACTCTGGCCGCCCGCGACTTCGATCCGGTCGGCACGTTCGTCGTGGCCGGGCCGCCGTCGTCGGGCAAGACCAACGCCCTGAAGTCGCTCATCACCTCGATGCGGCGGCTCGACCCCTCCGCCGTGCTGTTCCACTTCGGCGGCCGCCGTGCTCAGCTCAAGGACTACGCGAGCTGGACACGCAGCGCGGTGACGCCGGAGGATGCGAAGGAGCTCGCCAAGGAGATCACCGAGCTGATCGCCGACGACTCGCTCCCGACGAGGGTGCTCATCGTGGTCGAAGATGTGCCCCAGTTCGCCGACAGTCCCGCCGAGCGCGAGATGAAGGCCCTCTTCCAGGCGATCAACCGCAGTGACCACCTGCTCATCGGCGACGCCGACGTCACGCAGGTCACGAGTGGCTTCGGGTTCATCGGCGACTTCAAGGCCGGGCGCAAGGGCATCATCCTCAAGCCCGATTCCTTCGACGGTGACGCGGTGTTCAAGGTGCCGTTCCCGAAGGTCAAGCGCACCGACTTCCCCGAGGGGCGAGGCATCTTCGTGCAGGCCGGCCGCCAGGTCACCGTTCAGCTGCCGCTCGTCGAGGGGTAGTAACGGCCGAAGCCGCGGATGGGGAGTTGTCCCCATCGACGTCGGTGCGGGTATTTCCATAGGGTGGTCTTATTCGGGCCGGAGGGGTCCGGTTCTTTCGATTCGCGGAGGTGTGGACGATGGCCGATTTCGGTGCGTCTTATGCAGAGATGGAGCAGGTGGCGTCGTCGCTGTCGCAGGCTCGTGATGACATTCAGGGTCAGTTGGACACGTTGAAGGGGCAGGTGGACACTCTTCTGGGTGAGGACTTCAAGACGCAGCACGCGTCGGGCAAGTTCGGTGAGGGCTACACGGAGCTGACGACGGGTCTGAAGACCGCGGTCGACGGTATCAATGACATGTCGGAGTCGCTGCTGGGCATGATGCGGGCGATCCAGGACCTGGATCAGCAGCTCGCCGGCAGCTGACAGCGCGGCACTCTGACTCGAAAGGGGGCGGCGGGATCCGTCGGCCCCTTTTCTCTCATCATCCCCGCTGGAGAAGATACTCGCGATGGACATCATGCTCGATCTGGGCCGACTTCGCCTGGCGAAGACCGGCCTGACATCCTCGGTTGACGCCTTCGAATCGGCGGCTCAGACCAACGATGCGCTGGAGAGCGCCGTCGGAAAACCGGACGGACGTTCCGAGCTGCGGCAGAAGGTCTCCGACTTCGAGGACGACTGGAAGTCGAACCGAGGCAAGCTGCAGAAGAACCTCGACGAGATCCTCAAGCAGCTGACCGGGATCATCGATGGTTGGGAGCAGTGGGACTCCGAGACCGCGAACGGCTTCGAGAACCCGACGAGCACCGCAGACGTCTCCGTAGGGAAGGCCACTCCGCGATGAGATCTCCGTTCACGCAGCACGAACTGCGACCGCTCGAGGGAAACCCGACCGTGATCTGGGATGACGGCGACGGATTCGTGAAGCTCGCCGTCACGATGTCCGAGACGGCGGTGCTGCTCACCGAGATCGGCGACTCCAGCGTCCACAAGAGCAAAGGCACGGACAAACTCGGCGACATGGCGCGGGAGTCGTCGAGTGACCTGTCCGATGCCGCGGTGCGCTACGAGGGGACGGGCAAGGCGCTGCGTACGTATGCGGACGCGCTGCGGACCGCGCAGAACTGGCTCGACCTTCACCTCGACGAGGTCGAACGCGCGGAGAGGGAGTATCAGAGCGCGCTCGATGAGAAGGAAGCGGCTGACCGGAACCAGGCCTCGGTCGATCATCAGTGGCCCTGGGAGGACGAGCCGACGCAGGCGGACAAGGAAGCAGCGTCCGGCGCCGTCGATGCGGCGAACACCTCGCTCACCGGAGCGAAGGCGGATCGCGATGCCCAGTGGCGCAGCTTCGACCATGTCTTCGAGGCGTGGTCAGATGCGTATGACGATGCCGTGGAGGGTGTGCAGAAGGCCATGGACACGGCCGACAACGGCGACGGATTCTGGGGATTCGTCGACGACCTCCTCACCGTCATCTCCGTCGTCCTGATCGTTCTCACGATCGTCGCACTGATCATCGGCGCCCCGTTCACAGGTCTATTGGCAGGGGTGCTCCTCGGACTCACTCTCCTCAGCCTCGGTCTCACTGCGCTCAAGTATGTCGATGGTCGTGCGACGCTGGGCGACGTCGGGCTCGCCGCGCTCGGCCTGCTGCCGTTCGGGATCGGGAGGGTGCTCTCGAAGGGCGTTCCCGCGCTCGGCGCCGTCCTCAGCGGCGGGCGGGGTGTCGTCACCTCGGTGATCCGGGCGGGCCTTCCGCGCGTGCGGCTCTTTCATCCGTCCACCTGGGCGACGCCGTTCCAGTGGCTCGCGGCCCCGATCCGTTCGATGTCGAATCTGCCCAGGCCGGGCCTCTTCGTCAACCCGTTGCGGACGATCGTCAACGGCGGCCCCGAGGTGCAGCAGATGCAGCGATTCCTCACGACGATGCACAACTCGCAGTGGGGGACGAATCCTGCCGTGCAGCAGTTCATCGCGGCGACCGCGTCGCACTTCCCCTCCAGCCTGGTGTCGCGGCTGAACGCGGTGAACTGGCTCGGATCCACGAGTCTGAACGTCTACGGGTCGATCACGGCGCCCTGGTGACGGCCTACGCTTGATTCTCATGACCTCCCCTCGGGCCTCCGTGCACAAGCGGATCACGACGATGTATCTCCTGCTGCGGATGATGCAGGCGGCGGCGCTGATCGTCTATCTGGTTGGGTCTTTGCTTCTCTCCGGAGGACAGATCGCCGCCGGTCGTGCGCCGATGTGGGGCGTTGCCATCGACTACCCCCTGTTCTCTTTTCCAGGGCTGCTATCTCTCGTCGTGTCCGTCATCGGTCTCATTCTGGCCGCCGCTGTTCTCGCTACGGCGCGTGTGAACGATTCCGGTCGAGTGGGCGGAGCGTTCGCGGCGACGGGTGCGGCCACCGCGTCCTCGGCGATGTTCGCGTGGATGCTCCCTTCGGAAGGGGCGACCGAGGCTACGCTGCGGTGGGTAGCGGCCGGTCTCGACGGGGCCGCCACTGTGGTTCTGATGGTCGCAGCGCTGATCCTCGCCGTCCGAGATGACCGTGCTCGTCAGCGTGAAGGACGCCCGATATGGACCCCCGGTCAGGAAAGCTGATGGCCGAAGACGAGCCCGGCGGATTCAGCATCCTGTTCCCGCCGGGATGGACGCGGTACTTCATCGATGATGAGGGGCGAAAAGCCCTGACCACGCGGATGTCGTCGCAGATTCGGGCGCTCGGTCGCCCCGATCTCGATGTCGAGGCGCGGATGCTGATCAGTCAGCAATGGAAGCAGATGCAGGCGCGGAGCGTCGGTGCGGTCTACATTCCGGACGCGATGGGGGACGACTCGAAACCTCTGCCGATGTCGTTCGCGTTGATCCAACATGTCGCTCGCCCAGGAACCGATTTCGAGTCGGCGTTCCGCGACATGGCGAAGGGGACCGTTGAAGCTTTCGACACGTCGATCGGTCGGATTCTGCGGGTCGAGAGCGAGCGCCGCGGCACAGACGAGCTCGCGGACGTGATCGGGCGGCAGATCGACTACGGCATCGCGCTTCCGAACCCCCGCGATCGTCGCGGCATGATCATCTCGACCTCCATCACCACGCTCGACGACACCGCACCCGATCTGGTGAATGGTCTGATCGAGCTCAGCGACACGATCGTCGAGACGTTCCGGTGGCGTGCGTGAGCCGCTACCGGGTGCGGCCCGACCAGACCGCTTGGCTGACACTTCCGCTCGTGTTCCCATGGAGAGATTTCGTCGATGACGTGTCCTGGGCCGCCGAAGTCGCAGGTGACCGAGCCCTTGCGGAGGCGCCCGCTGCTGTCCGCACGGCTATCGCCGAGAGCGCGCTCACTCTCGTGCGCGCCGAGCCGCCGCTTCCGGGGGTGCAGGAACGATTCTGGTGGCTCCCCTCGATCGGCGGAGCGGTGGTCGTCGCTCACCTGACGGCTGTCGAACTCGACGAGTCGCTGTGCGAGCAGCCCCTGGAATCTCTCGTCTTCCTCGGTGCGGGAGGCATGGTCCAGAACATTACCGAGGTCGAGGGGAGCGCGTTCGATACGGCGCTGGACTGCGTGCTGCTCGTCGCGGTCGAGGACTCGACCATCGCGCTGAGGCGCCTCCTCGGACGGACTGCGCGGATGCTGCTGATGCTCGACGTCTTCGTCGACGACGGCGGTGCGCTCCACGAGGCGCAGCACGATATCTCGGCGCTCTTCACCTCGATCGAAGTGGTGGACTGACCGGGCTCTTCGATGGGGACTTGTCCCCATCGACGGTGGTGTTGGGCTCCCCGTAGGGTGGGGGTATTCGGGCCGGAGGGGTCCGGTTCTTTCGATTTGCGGAGGTGTGGACGATGGCCGATTTCGGTGCGTCTTATGCAGAGATGGAGCAGGTGGCGTCGTCGCTGTCGCAGGCTCGTGATGACATTCAGGGTCAGTTGGACACGTTGAAGGGGCAGGTGGACACTCTTCTGGGTGAGGACTTCAAGACGCAGCATGCGTCGGGGAAGTTCGGTGAGGGGTACACGGAGTTGACGACGGGTCTGAAGACCGCGGTCGACGGTATCAATGACATGTCGGAGTCGCTGCTGGGCATGATGCGGGCGATCCAGGACCTGGATCAGCAGCTCGCCGGCAGCTGACAGCAGCACGGTTTCACGAAGAGGGTCGACCATGACGGTCGGCCCTCTTCGTCGTTCGCGGGCGTTTACTCTGGGAGCATGAGTGCGTCTGAGGCTGTCGAGGAGTTCGAACTCGGTGTGCTGGAGGCGAATGCACCCCTGACCGCGCTGCATGAGGCGGCGGGAGTCTCGGGTGACGCTCGGATGCGGGAACTCGCGGCCCACATCGCGTTCCCGTCCTGGCCGGGAGCGACGTCGGCGACGGCGTTGAAGCGCGCCGCTCAGGAGGCGGAGATCATCGCGGTGTTGGACGAATATGCGGCCTCCGCTCGCCCGCTGATCCGACCGGCTGACCAGGAGCGCTGGGAGCTGTTGGTCGCCGACATGCAGCGCAGGAGCGGCGAGGGATTCCTCGCGGACGAGCTCGGGCGCAGCGCGGTGGGAGCCTCGCTCCTGCGGGCGAAGCTCGGCGGACGTCCGCATCGGGCGCAGCAGCGCGGCGGTATCGACTGCGCATGCGGCTATGCGGTCGATGGCGTCATGCCGCTGAAGCTGTGTCCGGAGTGCGGTGACGTGCTCCTGCGGCGCTGGGTGGCCGAGGAACGGCGACTCCTGCGGGCCATGCCTGCGTACGCGGAAGAGGTTGCGCGAGTCATCGAGGTGACTGCGCAGAAGCAGGCCAAAGTGGCCCAGAGTCGCGGCGACTACACGGCCGACGAGGCGAGCGCGACGCGCAGAGCTGGCGGACGTCGACTCTCACGTCTTCGCCGCACGCACCGCGTCGAGCTGGCGAAACTCGACCTCCGGCGTTGGTCGAGCTTCGTCGAGATGCTCTCCCGAGACGCGCGCCCCGCGGTTCGGACCACCGCTGCGAAGGCGCAGAAGCGCGGCCCCGGTGCGGCGGCTCTCACTGAACTCTCGCTCCTCTCGATGGCCGACGTGATCAAAATCGCTGAGCGCATTCTGGAGAAGCGCAGGAACAGCAGCTGGAAGGTCTGAGGTGTCGGCGGATGGGGACTACTCCCCATCGCGTCGCGCGGTGCTTCCCAGTAACGTCATAGCGTCCGGGAAAGAAGGAGGGGGTCATGGCAGGCGAACGCATGCTCGTGCCGATCAGTGATCTGCAGACGACCAGCGAGAAGCTCACGGCGATCGTGGCCGAGCTGGAGTCTGCCGCGGCGAAGCAGGATGACGTCGAGAACGCCGTCGGCAGGCCCTACGGCGACGGACGTCTGAAGGACCGTTGCCACGACTTCGAGGGCAGCTGGAACGACAGCCGCGACAAACTGCTCACCAAGCTCAAAGAGGTCGCCGATCGCGTCAAGGGCACGGTCGACGAGGTCACGAGCCTCGACACGGAGATGGCGACGTCGATGGAGCAGTCGGGTTCGGGGAATGCACCGGGCGCCGGCCGTCAGCCGGCCGCGGTCTAGGGGGGAGAGAAGCAGATGCAGACGAACAAGGGGCGTGACGTCGAGGTCGTGGCCGGAGATGCCGTGGCGATCGCCGACAGGGGGACGAAGATCGTCGAGCTCGGTGACAGCATGGTCAGTGCCGCCGCGACGCTCAAGGGGATCAAGGACGGCTCCATCGATGGCGAGGGCTACGCGATGGACAAGATCAAGGATGTGGTCGACGACGTCCACAAGGATCTCGACGAGGCGGGTCGCCGCTACAAGCCGGCAGGGACCACGCTGAACAACTACGCCGCGGCGCTCGAGACCGCCCAGAGCCGCATGCGCACCATCGTGGCCGACTGCCAGACCAGCCTCACCGAGCTGCAGACCGCGCAGTCGAATGCCGCCGACGCCGCCGATGCGCTCCAGGCGCACAACACGTCGACGCGGCTGAACCCACCGGCACCCGAAGACACATCGGCGAGCACGACGGCCGGCACGAATCTCGCGAACGCCGCCTCCGGCGCGGCATCGACCCTCAACACCGCGGAGACCACCCACAACGACAACCTCGACGCGTTCGACGGCGAGTACGACACCTGGCACACGGCCTATGAGACCGCCGTCTCGGGGCTCACCGACGCGAACAAGATCGGCGAGGACTCCACCTGGGAGAACATCGCCGGTGTCCTCGCCGTGGTGGCCGAGTGGGTGAGCTGGATCGGCCTCGCCATCGCCGTGCTCGGACTCATCATCGGCGGGCCCTTCTTCGCTATCGCTGCTCTGGTGGTCGGGGTCATCGCACTGGCACTCACGGTCGCCCTGATGTTCGACGGGCGCAAGGGCTGGGGCGATCTCGCGATGTCGATCATCGGGATCCTCCCGATCGGGAAGCTCGGCAAGATCTTCAAGGGGAACGCGAAGTTCGTCGATGAGTTCGTCGCGCAGTTCCGCAATCCCGTGCAGCAGATGACGAGACTGCGTGGCCTCGGTGGCACCGCGAGTCCGTGGTCCGGTGCTGTCGCCAACAACTTCGGCAACTATGCATCCCGCGTTTCCGGTATTCGCCAGCACGGCGTGAACTGGCAGAGCGGCCTGGCCGAGAGGTTCCTCTTCGGACCCAACCGCTCGTTCAGCGTGGCGTTCAGCGATGCCGTGGCCTCGACCGGGCCGAGGTTCCAGCAGGTCCTCACCGACAGCCTGCCCAAGGGACTTCAGGCCATTGCCGATGCCCCGTCGAATTCCACATGGGAGGCCATCTGGAACAGCTATAAATGGGCCGACCGCACCGTCGCTGTCGGCAGCAACGGGTCGCCGTCCGGCGGACTCTCGCCGGCAGGGCTGGTCAACGGCGTCACGCGATGACCGTGGCCGCAGACTTCACATGGGATCTCGACTACGACGCCTCTTGGTTCATTCCTCTTCCCGGCGCGAGCGACCTGGCCCGCGATCCGGCAACGCCTGAACGCTGGGTTCGAGCCTGTCTCGAGCATTTTGCTGATCAGGCGATCTTCGGACCGGATCAGCTGCCGGCCATTCGAGCGACAGCCGAGGCGCTGGTAGCCCAGGCGCGGCCGTCGCAGACTCAGCTCTGGTTCGCTCCGCGCGGCATCTACAGCGACCTGCTCGTCTCGATCTCCGTCGCCCGTTCGGAAGACGCCGGCACCACAGAGGAGCTCTTCGACGGCGCGAGTCTTTCCACGGCTGCTGACGCGACGCCGCTGCGCACGGAGACGCATGGCGCCGGCTATCTGTTTCGTCGCAACGGCGTCGCCGACGGCGAGGGCTCGACTCTCGTAGAGCAGTGGACGGTGCGTCTGAACAACGGATCGTGGGCGATCCTCGTCGACACGATCGGCACCGCCCTGCCGGCTTTCGTGCTGTTCGAGCAGCAGCTCATCCGGCTGATCTCGGGCATCATCCTGCCCCCTCCCGCACCGAGCGCGAGCGTACGAGGATGAGTCGGCCACGCCGATGACGCAGACTGGAGCCACGATGCCGTCGAAGGAGCGGGGATGAAGAGAGAGACGACACTCGAAGCCGACGAGGTAGCACTGCTCGCCCGCAACGAGGCAGTGGCGACGATCCACGAAGACGCGGTGCGAGTCGGCCGAGCATCGATCGCTGAGGTCATGGGCGTGCATGAGTCGATGCGGCGCAGTGATGTGGAACGGTTCAATCGGGAGGTGCACGCACTGCAGCGGCGCTCTCTCGTCGACTATGCCCTGCGTGTGCGCGGGCTGCTGGCAGAGGACGATGCAGGCCCGTGGCGGCAGAAGGTCGAACGACGCCCGGCCGGGGCTCGCAACGATCTGTTGCGCGAGGTGGGCGTGCCGGGCGCGTTGTTGCTGCTCGATGCGATGGAACCCGTCCCGGATGAACCCGCTCAGGCGTCGTCCCTCGAAGAGGCTCTGGCGCGTGTGGCCGACCGGTGCACCTGTGGATACGCGAAGACTCGTGCGGTGCCGCGCAGATTGTGTCTCGTCTGTGCGATGAGTGTCAACGACGCCTGGCTGTTCGAGGAGCAGCGGCTCCTCGAACGCTCCCCGCAGCTCGCGCGTGAACTCGATGCGATCTTCGACCCGCTGCTCGACAGGATCGCCGACATGAGGAACTCGCCGATGGAGGGGTTCTCCGATCTGGCCGCGAGCCTCCGACGCAAGGCCTCCGGTCGCATCGCGAAAGCGAACCGTGCCCATCGCGAAGTGAAGGCGCAGGGTGACGACAAGTCCTGGCAGGAGTTGGCTACCCTCGCAGCCCTCGACCCGAGACCGTTTCCTGCTGGCGACGCCAAGCGTTGGAAGCGCACCGGATGGGGGAGCGCCCGGCTGAGTGCGGTTGCTCTGGGAGAGGGCAATCCAGAAGTCAAGGCACGCATGACGAAGAGAGCGCAGACGCGATGAACGAGATGAACGACCTCGGCGTGGAATTCCGCTTCGGCATCCCCGCCTTCCGTCTCGTGCTGCCCCCGGGGTGGACGACGCACCTCCCGACGAACGCGGGGCAGCAGGAGGACGTGCGCAAGGCGAGTGCGATCTTCATGCAGGCCGGGCGCCCCGATCTGGACGCCGAGTTCCGCACGATGATGGCGCAAGCCAACCAGGGCATGCGGCGCACCAAGGTGTTCGCGATCTATCGGCAGGAGGACGTGCCGATGGAGGAGCTGCTGCCGTTGTCGATCACGGCCTCTGCCCTCGATGCGCCCGACGGCGAGAACCTCGACGCCTGGGTGACCGAGGCATTCCGCGCGCGTGGCGCGGTGTTCCTCGACGAGAACCTCAAGCACATCGTCCGCTGGTCCACCGAGGCCAAGCGCCCCGCGGGTGCGCCCGCGATCGACGGGGTCGGCGGCCGAACGGTGACGTACATCATTCCCGTACCGGGAACGCTTCGCCGCAAGGCGCTCGTGTTCACGTCGACCATCGTGATCCCCGACGGAGACGTGATCCCCGCAGAGGTGCTCGACGGCATCGAGCTGCTGAGCGATGCGATGATCTCGACGTTCGCGTGGGAGCAGCTGGCCGAGGAGCCGGCGGTCCCGGACATGGCAGGGCAGACGCCCACTCCCGGCAGTTGAGGCGGTCGATGGGGACTTGTCCCCATCGACGGTGTTTGCGGCTGCCCCGTAGGGTGGGGGTATTCGGGCCGGAGGGGTCCGGTTCTTTCGATTTGCGGAGGTGTGGACGATGGCCGATTTCGGTGCGTCTTATGCAGAGATGGAGCAGGTGGCGTCGTCGCTGTCGCAGGCTCGTGATGACATTCAGGGTCAGTTGGACACGTTGAAGGGTCAGGTGGACACTCTTCTGGGTGAGGACTTCAAGACGCAGCATGCGTCGGGGAAGTTCGGTGAGGGGTACACGGAGTTGACGACGGGTCTGAAGACCGCGGTCGACGGTATCAACGACATGTCGGAGTCGCTGCTGGGCATGATGCGCGCGATCCAGGACCTGGATCAGCAGCTCGCCGGCAGCTGACACCGCGGCGCCAGCTGACACAACAGTCTCGAGGAGGGGTCGACGGTTCGCCGTCGGCCCCTTTTTCGTGCCCTCGAGCTCCGGATCACGCCCGATGGGCAGTTCTCCCCATCGGTGCCGTACGAGCGTCCAACTATGGTGGATCACGGCAGAACCGGGGGAAGCCATGTCAGACGTCGAGATCGACAAGCGCGCACTCGAAGGCGCCGTCCTGCAGATCAGCTTCTCGGTCGGTGACTACGTCATGTACGCGAACGACATCGCCGCGCGCGACACGGGCGTCGGCAACCCCGCGGGGCGCACGGGCCTGCGGGTCATGCTCGAGAACGCGCTGGGACAGGCGATGCTCGAGGCGCGGGCGCAGCATCTCGCGGGGATCGGCATCACCGATCGGCTGACGAGCATCAACGAGTCATTCGAGGACCTCGACGTCTCACTGGGTAGCGGATGGGATGTCGACTATGTCGCTGACCTCTCCTAACCGCGGGTGGACGCTCGAGGAGATCGAGTATGACAGTGGGCAGCTCGAAGGGATCCATGCCGATCTCGGAAAGCTCACAGACGCCGGAGGGAACGCGCAGATCGTGCTGCGCAACATCGACGGTGGCCTCGAGGGGCGGGGCCAGAGCATCACTCTCGTGCAGCGCGAATCGGGGCTGCTCGCCACTCGGATGAACCCGACCATCGCCACACTCGGGCGCATCGCCGACGTCGTGCGGGCCTACGGTGAGGCTGTCGCGACGCATGCCAGAACCGCGAACGACCTGATCGACGACATCGAGACCGCGCATGCGGCGAACGAGGCGGCGGTCGCCGATCTCGAGAATGCACGATCCCAGCAGCAGATGTGCACCCCCGACGACGACGCGAGCACGCGTTCGACCGCGGAACAGGACGTCACCGACGCGCAGAGCTCGCTCGCCACGACACGCAGCGCCCTCGAAGGCCTCTGGGAGAGCTGGGAAGCCGCATACGCGCTCTGGGACGAGGCGTATGGTGCAGCGATCGCCGGACTCGTCCGTTCGGACGGCTCGACCCTCAGCGACTCGACCCTCTCGGCGATCGACGCGCTGGCGAACGCCGATACCCCTGCCGAGGTCACGGAGATCTGGGACAGTCTCACCGATGCGCAGCGCGATGCGCTCCGTCTCACGTACCCGGGCTTCATCGGGAACCTCGAAGGTGTGCCCTACCTCGATCGCATGCTCGCCAACAGGGCGGCATATGAACGAGTGATCGACGCCGGACCCTACGGCGAGCCGCTGGACACGCAGTTCGAGAACCTTGGGATCGAGATCAACCGGTTCCAGGGGCAGTTGCTGATGTTCAACCCCTTCGAGCAGCCGCAAGCCACCGCCGCTGTCATGTACGGCGTGACCATTCAGGATGAGAACGGTGACCCCGTCGACCCGCTCAAAGGCGTCACCAACGTGAACGTGCTCGTCGGCGGGATGTTCTCGGGCCTTGGAGACCTCGAGGCATGGGGGCAGAGCGCACGCGACCTGAACTTCTTCGCCGACGGGTACAACGACGGGACCAGGTCGGCAACGATCGCCTGGTACGGATACGACTCGCCCAACCTTCTTACCGAGCACACGATGGGCAGCGCTACTGAGGGGGCCGCGACTCTCAGCGCCACGCTGCGAGGGCTCGACAACGAGGTGTCGTCGAGCGTCACGACCTCCGTCATCGGGCACTCGTACGGCAGCACGACCGCTTTCCTGGCGGTGGGTGGATCCCCCGACAACCTCGGTGTCGACAATCTGATCGCGGTCGGCTCGGCGGGGGTGCCGGACGGCTACCACCAGACGTGGACCGGAAATGATCCGATGGACTATTCCGGCACGCAGGTCTACGCGTCGCGGGCTCCCGGCGATCTGGTCGCCCGCTATGGTGAGCACAGCTCGTTCGGACACGGCACCAACCCCGAAGAGCTGCCGGGAGCGATCAGCTTCGAAAGTGACGGCGGCACCGTGCCGAAGGTGGGCGGCGGCACCGAGGACGGCCTCGGAACCCCGGGCCACGCGGCGCACGACGGCGGCAACAGTATCTGGGGCTGGTGGGAAGAAGGCAACGGATACCTCGCTCGCGATTCGGAATCCTTCCGTAACATTGCCTACATCGTGGCCAACGGCCATGCGTGGAACTGAGTCGTGGTGGCAACGGCAGCAAGGGGCGGGCGGATGGCGAAGCGCTGGCGGATCACCGCGGCGATGGCGGTGCTCGCGTTAGGCCTTACCGGGTGCACGAATGAAGGAGACGGCATGGCGACCCCGACCGGCGACGAGCTCGTCGCCCAGGCGAAGCAGCACTACCTTGACTATCGCGAAGTCACGAACGGCGTCCAGGCGCTGATCTTCGACGGCCCGTGGGAGGCTCCGGGCGGCTCATTCGGCATGGAGCCTTCGGGGGCGGGGTGCCCGGACGGTTCTTACAAATTCTCTCTCGCCAGGTCGACGAAAGTGGGCCCGGAGCAGCATGCCGAGCGAGGCGCCGCTGTGCAGAAGTACCTCATGGATGCGGGCTATGAGCTCGACGGCATGGACTTGGGGTCGGGCGAGATTCAGTCGAGTGATGTGATCGTGCGCGAGCAGGGCGACTTCTCGTTGCTGACGGTGACGTTCATCACGAACGGCAACGTGCTCGTGACGGCGACGACCAAGTGCTGGTCCGGTGACCGCTACGAGCTCGGTGACCTGATTTTCGGTGATGCGAACCTTTCGGACGGGTACCTGCCGCGTGAGGAGTCGCCGAGCGATCCGCTCTTCTTCGGTGTGACACCAGGCGAGCCGGCGTTCGGCCCGACGCCCACACCGACGCCGTAGCGTCGGAGGCGTCGCCCCGGTCAGTGAGCGGCGGCCGCGTCGGCCAGATGCCGCGCGTCGTGGCTGAGCACCTTCACGATGATGCCGTGCCGACGGAGCTCCGACGCGGTGCGGGCGCCCTCGTCGGCGTCGAGGCCGAGTGCCTTGATGTTCGCGACCACGACCACATCACCCGTGCGCAGGGTCGAGATGAGACGCGCGAGGCGGTCGTTCCAGCTCTCCAGGATGTCGGGCGCAGGGTGGCGGAATCCCTCGATCGGGACACCGAAACGGGTGAGGTCTTCGCGCTGCTCGACGACCGACGGCATCCCCTCGCGGGCGACGACGAGGCCGACCAGACGCGATCCGTCGGGACGGGCCGTCCAGAAGTTGCGGTTCTGCTGCAGCTCGGTGAAGCACTTCGGGCACGTCGCAGCATCGTGCGGCAGGTGCAGGGGGCTCGTCAGAGCCTCGTCGACCGATGCTGTGGTCTTCGTGGGATCAATCGTCTCGCTCATCGCGCACCTCCGGCATCCATTCTGCCCTGTCGTCGGACGACGCGGCGACCGGATTCACAAGAGACCGAGCGCCTGAACCGTCTCTCGCTCCTGGAGCAGTTCCGCCACGGAGGCGTCGATCCTGGTGCGTGCCCAGTCGCTCACCTCGAGCCCGTCGATGATCTGCCACTCGCCGTCGACGGAGCGCACCGGGAACGACGAGATCAGGCCCTCCGGGACCCCATACTCGCCGTGCGAGACGACGCCGGCCGAGGTCCAGTCGTCGGTGCCCTGCACCCAGTCGCGTACGTGGTCGATGGTGGCACTCGCGGCCGATGCCACGGACGACGAGCCGCGGACCTCGATGATCTCGGCGCCGCGCTTGGCGACCCGCGGGATGAACGTCTGGTCGAGCCAGGCAGGGACGTCGCCCACGATCTGCTCGAGCGCTTCGGCGACCGGTCGCCCGCCGACGGTCGCATGCGAGATGTCGGGGAACTGCGTCGCAGAGTGATTGCCCCAGATGGGCACGCGGCGAACGGTGTGCACCGGAGCGCCGAGTGTGTGTGCGAGCTGGGCTCGCGCGCGGTTCTCGTCGAGCCGCGTCAGCGCGGTGAAGCGCTCCGCAGGCACACCGTCGGCCGCGGCCGCCGCGATCAGGGCGTTCGTGTTGGCGGGGTTGCCGACCACCGTGACGCGTACGCCTGCTGCGGCATTGGCGGCGATGGCAGCCCCCTGCGGGCCGAAGATACCGCCGTTGGCTGCGAGCAGGTCGGCGCGCTCCATGCCGGGGCCGCGCGGTCGTGCGCCGACCAACAGGGCGAGGTCGCAACCGTCGAAGCCCACCGCGGCGTCATCGGTCACCTCGACGTGCTCGAGCAGACCGAACGCGCCGTCCTGCAGCTCGAGTGCGGCACCCTCCGCGGCGCCGAGCCCCTGCGGGATCTCCAGCAGTCGCAGACGCACCTTCTCATCCGGGCCGAGCAGGTCGCCCGCCGCGATGCGGAACAGCAGTGCGTAGCCGATCTGTCCGCCGGCGCCGGTGATGGTGATCGTGGTCGTCATGCCCCGAGCCTACGTCCGTTCGAGGGGCTTCCGCTCGGAGTAATCTCGACGCATGACCTTCAACCCCGATGCCGACATCTCGGGCAACACCACGCGTCGACGCGGACGCACGGCGGCCATCGCAGGCGGTTCCGGTGTGGGCGTGCTCGCCCTCATCGCGCTCATCGCCGGGCCTCTGCTCGGCATCGACCTGACCGGTTTGCTCGGTGGGGGAGCCACGGGCGGCGGGAGTGAACCCGCCGGCGGATCGGCCATCGAGAACTGCGACACGGGTGCCGACGCGAACGCCGACGTCGACTGCCGCATGGCAGGCGCGCAAGTCGCGCTCGATGCCTTCTGGAGCGACAACGTCGAGGGCTACCGCGCGCCGGAGATGATCGTCGTCGACGGATCGACGCCGACGCAGTGCGGCACCGCCTCCAATGCCGTCGGTCCGTTCTACTGCCCGCCCGAGGAGAACGTGTATGTGGACCCCACGTTCTTCCAGCTCATGCAGCAGCAGTTCGGAGCATCGGCCGGCGATCTCGCGCAGCTCTACATCGTCGGTCACGAGTGGGGCCACCACATCCAGAACATCACCGGCTACATGGATCGATACCCGAACAACGGGACCGGTCCCGGCAGCAACGGCGTGCGGATCGAGCTGCAGGCCGACTGCTACGCCGGTGCATGGCTCGGACGGATGACGGAGCAGACGGATGCCGACGGCGACCCCTACCTGATCGCGCCGACGGAACAGCAGATCGAAGACGCCCTGAACGCGGCTTCGGCGGTCGGTGACGACAGCATCCAGGCGCAGTCGGGGTTCTCGAACCCGGAGAGCTGGACGCACGGCTCCAGCACGCAGCGGCAGCGCTGGTTCGCCGAGGGCTACCAGAACGGACTGGGAGTCTGCGAGCAGGCTCTGACCCTTCCCGCTGACCAGCTGGAGCCGTGATCCCGGCACACGAGTGAACGTCCGCTACCGTTGACGAAGCAGTCAGTACGACCGGCTGGGGGGCCGATGATGAAGAAGACGGATGCACTTTATCCACCGATCGAACCGTACGAGACGGGGGAACTGCTCGTCGGCGACGGTCACCGCGTCTATTGGGAGGTCAGCGGCAACCCCGAGGGCAAGCCCGTGGTGTTCCTGCACGGCGGTCCGGGGAGCGGAACCTCGCCGTGGCAGCGGCAGTTCTTCGACCCGAAGCGCTACCGCATCGTGCTGCTCGATCAGCGCGGCTGCGGCAAGAGCACACCGCACGCGAGCGCCCCGGATGCCGACTTCCGTCACATCACGACGGCTCATCTGATCGCCGACATCGAACTCCTTCGCAAGAATCTCGGCATCGCGAGATGGCAGGTGTTCGGCGGATCGTGGGGCAGCGCCCTGGCCCTCGCCTACGCACAGGCGCACCCGGATGCCGTGACCGAGCTGGTGCTCCGGGGGATCTTCACGCTGCGCAGGGTCGAGCTCGAGTGGTTCTACGAGGGCGGTGCCGCCGCACTGTTCCCTGATCTCTGGGAGAGCTTCATCGCGCCGATCCCGCTGCTGGAGCGGTCGCAGATTATCGAGGCGTATCACCGCCGACTGTTCGATCCCGACCCCGCCGTGCACGTGCCGGCGGCGGTCGCCTGGTCGACCTGGGAGGCGTCGACCGTCACGCTGACGCCGAACGCTGCGCAGATCGAGGCGATGTCCGACCCGGTGAAGGCCACCGCTTTCGCTCGCATGGAGAACCACTTCTTCGTCCATCGAGGCTGGTGGGAAGAGGGACAGCTGATCGCCGGCGTCGACGCCATCCGTCACATCCCGACCGTCATCGTGCAGGGGCGGCATGATGTCGTGACGCCGATGATGACGGCCTGGGATCTGCACCGGGCGTGGCCGGAGGCGGAGCTCGTCGTGGTCGACGATGCCGGTCACGCGGCCACCGAGCCCGGCACGAAGAAGGCGCTCCGCGCGGCGACCGACAGATTCGCCCGCGCGGCGCGCTGACCCTCAGGCCCGCAGCGCCTTCGTCAGCGTCTTGACGAGACCCGCGATGCGCCCGTCCACCCGATAGCGGGTCAGCCCCTCGCTCACGGTCGCGCCGGTGCGGGATGAGACGAACCACGGCGGCTTCGGCAGGATCGTGAATCGCCCGCCGCCGTTCGCGATCGGCAGAGATCGAGGGAACGGGCGGAACGGGCCGCGGAGCACCGAGCGTTCGACCCGGTCGAGCAGCAGCGCGTTGTGCACGATGCCGATGCCGCTGCCCACGTCGCCGATCGTCCCGCCCGGGAACGCGCCCCACGTGAGAGTGGGGGTGATGAATGCGAAGGCCGTCCAGCTGTTGATCGCGATCGAGCCGTAGCGGAGTGCCGCGATCGCCCTCTCGAAGCCGGCCCCGAGCGACTTCTCGGTCGCGGGGTCGATCAGCAGGTTCGCGCCGAGGGTGCCCTGGAGCTTGTCGTTGGCGTGAGTCACGGCGGCGTCCAGGAACTGCTGGCCCGTGCCGGGCAGCGTCACGACACCCAGCACCGGCGCGAAGTACTCGGTGGTCTCCAGAGCCTTCGGGTCGTCGTCCGCGTCTATCTCGACGAGCAGCCGGTCACCCAGCACGAGTGCGTCGGGGTAGGCGTCGGTCGCGAGCTCCATCCGCGACGAAGACCCCGGGTACCAGATCGGGCGCTCCGGCGCATTGGCGTAGGCCCGTCGGAGCGCAGCGCGGAAGGCGTCGGCCTGATCCCAGTCGGACGACATGATCACGACCTGACCGGCGATGCAGTTGTGGCCGCAGTTCTGCAGACGCATGGTGGCGATGTGCTCGGCCTGGTAGGTGAGGTCGGCGTCTGTCCAGGCGCCGGGGACGACGATGATCGGTGAGACGCCGCCGAGCTCTGCGGTGATCGGCTTCTTCAGCTGCGGGCGGTTCTCGCGCCGACGGCGCGTGGTCGCCGCCGCGCCCGTGCCCTTCGACGGGCCCCACACGATCGTGTCGAACGTCGCCGCGGAGCCGGTGATGTGCACGTGCACGAGACCGGGGTGTGCGGTGAGGTGGGCGCCGACTTCGGGGCCGCCGCGGACGATGCGCAGGAAGCCGGGCTCGACGAGCGGTGCGAGCGCGCGCTTGTAGACCGGCACCAGGGCATCCTGCGTGGGATTCACCTTGAGCAGCGCGGTGCGGTTGTGGGCCAGCAGTTCGTAGAGCACGTCCAGCACCGGGATCGAGGTCACGTTGCCCGCGCCGAGCACCAGGCCGACGCCGCCCGATTCGGTGGGCGTGCGCTGCGCGAGACCGGCCGACGCGCGAGCGGCGCCCGGTGTGACGCCCGGTTCCAGCCAGACCTCGCCCGTGAAACCCGAAAGGAGGAAGGAATCGATTCCGGTCAGTGGGAAGGCATGCACGCGAGTGCGCCCTCCCGGGGCGCGGTCGAGTGCGATCCCGTCGAGGGGGTTCGCGCCGTTCGCCAGACGAGACAGGGTCTCGATGTAGGCGTCGAGCGCGCCCAGCACGCTGTACGGCCCGCTGAGCCACTCCTCGCCGCGCAGCGGATGGCGGGCATCGAGGCCCTTCGAGGCCGCGGCCGTGGTCGCCCAGTCTTCCGCGGTCGCGGCGACACTCGTGCGCACCGCGCGCAGCAGCGTGACCCGCTGGGCGACCGTGAGGGCCGACCAGGTGCGGGCTCCGGTCTGGAGGGCGTCGACAGCGGAGTCGAGGCGCTCTCGTTCGGCTTCGCCCAGCGTCGGGGCCCCGCTCTTCGGCGCACGCTTCGAGGGCGTGGCGGAGGTGGCGGTTGTGCTCGCAGAAGTCATCGACGTCTCCTTCGGACGGGATCCCAGCTTAGGCGTCGGAATCGGCGACGGCATCGATGTCCGCGCGACGCAGGCGGTACCGGCGCAGCGTCAGCAGGCTGGCGCCCATCAGCACGGCGGGCAGGACGCTGAAGCTGAGGACGATACCCGTGATCGCCGCCTCCGGCTGCTCGACGGTGGTGCCGGCGACGGTCGAGATGTACCCGGTCGCCGCGAGCGTCAGCGACACCGCGGTCGCTCCGAGTGCGAAGCCGACCGTCTCGCCCGCGGTCCAGATGCCGGTGAAGGTGCCGGCCTGGCCGGGCCCGCTCGTGCGCTCGTCGTGGGAGATCACGTCGGGGAGCATCGCCATCGGCAACGACTGCAGGCCTGCATAGGCGATGCCGGCCACGGCGACGGATGCGTAGATCCACGCACCTGGCGACCACACCGCGAAGACGAGTGATGCCGCTGCCGCCGTGAACAGGAGGCTGGCCATCGCGAAGGCCCGCTCCTTGCCGACCCGTCGCGCGATGACCGTCCACCCAGGGGTGGCCAGCAGCGCCGGTCCCACCAGCGCGACGAAGACGAAGGTCACCGCATCCTCCGATCGCAGCACCCAGGTCGCGACGTACTGCGCTCCGGCGAGCATGGTTCCTGTCGCGAGCGCCTGCAGCACGAATGTGCCCAGCAGCGCGCGGAAGGGCTGACTGCGACCGAGGGTGCGGAAGCCCGACATGTACTGGTCTCGCCAGGTCGAGGCGGTCACGGCCGTCGCGGGAGAGACCGCGGTCCGCTGGGCGGCGTCATCCGCGGTTCGAGCGGCCACGAGCATCCCGACGCCGATCACGACGCCCGAGGCGATGCCCATCAAGAGGTATCCCCTGACCGGGTCGTCGCCTGCACTGCGCAGCGCGGGGCCGCCGGCACCGAACAGCAGGATCGCTGCGGTGAGCACGACGACGCGCCACCCGAGCAGACGCGTGCGCTCGTCGTAGCTGCCGGTCAGTTCCGCGGGAAGGGCGACGTACGGCACCTGGAACAGGCTGAAAGCCGTCGCGGTCGCCAGGAAGGCCAGCAGCACGCTGATCGCTCCGGCGACGGGACCCCAGGTGGGCGGTACGGCGAAGGTGAGGGCGAAGAAGAGGGGGAGTGCGAGCGCCCCGGTCACCATGAACCCGCGGCGAGAGCCGGTGCGCGCGAGCTGGCGGTCGGACGCGGCCCCGATCAGCGGGTCGATCAGCACGTCCCAGATCTTCGCCGCCGTGACGATCAGCCCTGCCGCGAGTGCGGCGACGCCGAGGTTGTCGGTGAGGAAGTACGTCAGCACCAGCCCGGGCAGTGTGGCGTAGCCGCCGGTGCCGAGCGAGCCGATCGCGTACAGCGCGATCGTTCGCGGAGAAAGACGGACGGGCGCTCGTTCGGACCGAGCCTCGGTGCTCATCGCGCCAGTGTAGTGGCGCGATGCCGCGGGATCAGATCAGCGAGAGCTCGCGCAGCTTCGACTCGACATCGGCGTTCGACGGCTCGACGTGATGCGAGGCATCGGGGTACACGACGACGGGGATGTTGGTGCGACCCGAGATCTCCTTCGCCACGTCTGCGGCGGCGGGCTCGGCGACCAGGTCGACGTACGTGTACTCGACCCCGAGTGCATCCAGCTGCTTCTTGGTGCGGATGCAGTCGCGGCACCAGTCGGCGCCGAACATCGTGATGGTGTCGGAGGCAGGAGAAGTCATGCATCCAGCCTACGACCGCTCGGGTGAGGTGGCGCTGAGGGTCGAGTGGCCCATGGTCGGACTCGTGCGAAGAGGGGCCCCGTCGGCGCGGATCCGGGCACATCTCTTGTAAGTAAGGGTGCCCTTACTTACACTGGGGGCATGAGCGGCGCATGCGAGCACCTGGAGGATCCCGACTGGGACGACATCGAAGGTGCCGTGCTCATCGCCGGCGATGCGGCTGACGCCGGCTTCATCGCGAGCATCGCCGCGCGGCTGCCGTGGGACGCCCAGGGCGTCGTCATCCTCGAGGCTGCGGCTCGCATCCAGTTCCGACACATCGACGTTCCGGATGGGGTGTCGGTGCGCTGGCTGGTGCGAGGAGACGGCACCAGGGCGCATACGCGCGGCGAACGGCTCGCGAACGCCGTGCACGCCTGGTGCGTCGAGTGGGCGTGCAGCGAGCCGCCGTCGCAGTGGACGGTGTGGCTCGGACCGCACACGCCTCCGCACGTGGCGCGCATGGCGCGGAGCCTGCTCGGCGTCGCGAACTGACCACCTGGCGGCGTGCTGCTCAGCGTGAGGCGGCGGCCGCGGGAGCGTTGGCACCCGCGGTGATCGCATCGAGCGCACGCCGCAGCGACGAGCTCGACGTGTGCGCCGTGTACGGGAAGTACACGACCTCGACCCCGACCTCGGCGAACTCGCGCTCCAGGCGCAGGCCCTTGTCGGTGCCGCGCCAGTCGTCGCCCTTGAAGAAGTGCGTGAACTGCACGTCGCGCCACGAGTCCATCTTCGACGGCGTCGTCTCGACGTAGACGTCGTCGACGAACGAGATGTGTTTCACGATCTCCGCACGCTCCGCGGTCGGGATGACGGGCTCGATGCCCTTCACCTGACGCAGCATCTCGTCGCTGACGACGCCTGCGATCAGAATGTCGCAGTGCTGCTTGGCGTGACGAAGTAGATTCAGATGCCCGACGTGAAACAGGTCGAAAGCACCAACGGCATAGCCGATACGCGTCCCCATGATCTCCCCAGATCAGTAATTCCCCAGTAAGCGGATCCCCATCCGCTTCGCGACTCCCACAGCCGCGGTTCGAGAGTCTAGCAGGTTCGGGTTTCTCTCCGCACAGGATCCCGTGGAACGATGGAGGCCGCACGCGATGCGCGTGGGGGACAGGGGGCGGACGTGGGGACACCGGTCACGATCATCGTGCCGACGTTCAACGAGCGCGACAACGTCGCCGAGCTCGTCGCGCGGACCGCCGTGGCGCTCGAGGGGTGGGACGCCGAGATCCTGTTCGTCGACGACAGCACCGATGACACGGCCGCTGAGGTCGAGCGCGTCGCGGCCGACTCTCCGATCCCCGTGCGCGTCATCCATCGCTCCGAGAACACCGGCGGGCTGGGCGGCGCCGTCGTCATCGGCCTCGAGGCGGCGGCCTCCGATGTCTGCATCGTCATGGACGGTGACCTGCAGCATCCGCCCGAGCTCCTTCCCGTCCTGCTCGCTCGATTCGCGCAGGGGGACGCCGACGTCGTCGCCGCCTCCCGCTACGTCGGCGGAGGAGACACGAGCGGGCTCGGCACGGCGGTGCGCTTCGGCGTCTCCCGCGTCGCGACCTGGCTGACCAGGGCGATGTTCCCGATTCGCCTCGCTCGCAGCACCGACCCGATGACGGGGTTCTTCCTGGTCGACCGCGGTCGCCTCGACGTCTCGACGCTCCAGCCTCGGGGTTTCAAGATCCTCCTCGAGATCCTCGCGCGCAACGACCTGCGCATCGCCGAGGTGCCGATGGAGTTCGCCGAGCGACGACACGGCACGTCGAAGGCGAGCTTTCGCCAGGGGGCGATGTTCCTCGAGCACCTCGCACGACTGCGCTTCGGCAAGATGTCGCTGTTCGCGCTGATCGGCGTGATCGGCGCCGCCGCGAACCTCGGGATCATGTGGGCGCTCACCGCTGCGGGGGTGCCGTACATCTGGGCGGCGATCATCGGCGCCGAGGTCACGATCATCGGAAACTTCGTGCTGCAGGAGCGTTTCGTGTTCGCCGACATGCGCACCGATGCGCGCGCCCTCGGCATCCGCTTCGCCAGTTCCTTCGCGTTCAACAACGTCGAGGCCGCGCTGCGGATCCCGGTGATGGCTCTGATGGTCGAGTCGTGGCATATCTCGAGCGTCGTCGCGACGGGTCTCTCGCTCATCGTGGCCTTCTTCGCCCGGTTCCTGTTCCACTCCCTCGTCGTGTACGCGCCTCGACGGCGGCGCAAGGGGGAGTCCGTCGGCGCCGAGCCGCCGACGGATACCGCGGCTCAGCGCGTGATCCGCGCCATCGACGTCGAGGTCATGAAGCCGGGCGAGCTCTAAGACTCCTGCGGCATCGACTCCTGCGGCATCGCGGTCAGTGCTGTCGGCGGTGACGCCTCTTGCCAGGACGCCTGGGGAGGTCCATAGTTGGCTCGTGGAATCCGAGGGCGGTCCCTCGTCATCTCTCACCTGGGTGCATCGTGCCGAACAGTCGGTGCGCACCTGGGAGCAGAGCCACGCCAGGGGAGAGGTGCCCAGCGTCTGGCCGTACGGCCTCGACGCGCTGCGCGACCATGCCGACGTCGAGCTGATCGATCTCGCCCCACCCGGCCGGATCGCTCGAGCCCGTGCTCGATTCGCGGTCGGGCCGCGGCCCGTCGACGGGCTCGCGCTCACCTGGGACGAGAACACGGCCTATCGGATGCAGACGACCCATCCGCGCACCCGATTCGCCACCGGTGTGATCTGGCTCACGGACATGGTCGAGACCGGCGACGCGCCGACGCGGATGGTCGCGATGCTGGGGAGGGCCGAGGCTGCGTGGGTGCTCAGCGAAGCGCAGGTCGAGCCCGTGCGGAGGATGCTGGGGCCTGGCGCGACTCGGGTGTTCGCCGTGCCCTTCGGAATCGACAGCGCGTTCTTCGTTCCGAGGCCGTATCCGGCCCGTCCGCGCATCGTGAGCGTGGGCAACGACAGGGATCGCGATCCCGCCACGCTGTTCGCGGCGCTCACTCGCATCCTCGCGATCTGTCCCGAGACCGAAGCGGTGGTGCAGACGCGGTCGGACCTCGCCCCGCCTGAGGGAGTGCAGGTCGTCCGGCACCTGCCGCACGCGGAACTCCGAGACCTCTACGCGACCGCGAGCGTCGTCGTCATACCGACCAGGCCGAACCTGCACGCCTCCGGGATGACCGTGGCGCTCGAAGCACTCGCGACGGCCCGTCCTGTCGTCGTCACCGACACACCGGGGATGCACCAGTACGTCAGCGAGGGCCGCACGGGACACCTCGTCCCCCCGGAGGATCCGGCGGAGCTCGCCCTCGCCGTGCTCCGCCTGCTCGATGATCCGGCGCACGCCGCAGAGCTCGGGCAGAACGGCCGCATCGAGGTGGAACAGCACTTCACGACGCAGATCATGGTCGCATCCCTGGCGCGAGGGCTGCTGCCCGCGATCTGACCTCGAGCCGACGACGGTCGGGGCGCTCTAGTGCTTCGCGCCGCGTCGTTTCACCCGCACGGCCGCGCGGAACGCATCGGCGTGCGCTCGACCGGCGTCGGCCCAGTCGCGCCGGGAGAGATCGGGTGAGCCCGTGAGTGTCGTCGCGGCACGCCAGGCCTCGACGACCGTAGGAGCGTCGAGGTCGCCGTCGTACATCAGAACCCACTCCTGGCCGACCTCGCGTCCGAGAGCCTCGTTCGCCTCGTTGCGGGGGACGAGCACCGGGCGGTCCATCGACAGGGCGGCGAGGACGCTGCCGGAATTGTGCATGAAGCGGTAGGCCAGCACGATGAGGTCGGATGATGTGGCGAGCTGGACGAGTTCGGCGTCGCTGAGGAAGTCGAGGTGCAGCGACACTCCGGGCAGGTCTGCGGTGCGTGCGCGGAGGTCGTCTCCGAGCTCGGGGGTGGACGGGCGTCCGCCGATGCGCAGGCTCAGCGCCGGTTCGACGGCGACCGCCTCGCCGTACGCGTCGATGAAGCCCTCCAGCCCCTTGTAGCGGCGGATTCCACCGAACGACCCGAGCTGCCCCGGCACCCGCTCCGCCGCGGGGAACTTCGCGTACCAGCCGCGGTAGTCGCCGTGCAGGATCAGGCTGTGGGGGGTGCCGGGCGCGAGCGGAGTCGTCTCGTTGATGACGATCCGGTAGTCGGTGTGGCGATCGATGAAGCGCAACAGCCACAGCCGTGGCGCATTGTCGTCGGGAAGCTCGATGTTGTGAACCGTGCGCACCACAGCGATGCGGCGCGAGAGGCGGTGGCGGAACACGAGTGCTGCGGTGAGCAGGAACTTGCCCGTGGACTTCCACCAGGTGGACCCGTGCAGCTTCGCCTCCGGCCAATGCCAGTGGAAGGCGTCGTAGCGCCCGAAGAGGGCCGTGCCCCAGGAGAAGCGCAGACGGGTGAGGCCCTCCGTGGAGCCGAGTGCCTCATCGAGCATCTTGTTGTACGGGTTCGTCGTCGGACGCGGAGCGCCCAGCGACTGCATCACGCGGATGGTCGATCCGGTATCGGTCATGGTCGTGTCATCCTCCGATGGGCGACGGTACTCGTCGTAGCGGCGGCCGAGGGCGGCGGCGATCGTGCCGCGGCCGCGGTGCACCAGGCGGGTCCCCCTGGCGTGGTGGGTGATGTTCGAGGTGAGGGCTCCGAAGGCTCTCCGCAGACCGCCGACGACGATCCGCGCGACACCGCCGATCAGAGCCCGCAGTCGCAGGATGCCGCGCCGGCCCTTCCCCTCGGTCAACTGCAGCTGGATGCGAGTGCCGGCGTTCGCCGAGCTGAACGCGCGCTGCGCCGCCCAGGATCGGCTCAGCCGCGAGGCGACGACGAGGTCTTCGGTCTCGGACTCGTTGCACCACACGATCAGCCCACCGCGCTGGGCGAGCTGGCGGGAGAAGAGAGTGTCCTCGCCACCGCCCAGGCCGAGGGACGTGTCGAAGCGCAGCCCGAGCCGGCGGATGGACCGCAGATCGAGGAGCAGGTTGCCGGCGGCGGCCACCTGCAGCACGGTGCCCGTCTGCCTGGGCGGTCGTCGGAACGTTCCCGATGCGAGCAGCCACGGATCGACGTCCTCGTCGAAGACCGAGATCACGCGACCCATCACCGCGTCGGCCCCGTGCTCGCGCCAGACCTCGATGAGGGAGGAGAGCCATCCCTCCCGGGGGATCTCGTCGTCGTCGATGAAGGCGACCAGATCGCGATCCACGCACTCATCCAGGATCCGGTTGCGGGCGGCGGCGATGCCCGGTGCGGGCTCGACGACGTAGCGCACCGGAAGGTCCGCGCCTGCGGCCACGTCGCGTCCAGAGCCTGCGGGGTCGTTGTCGACGACCAGCACGTCCACCGCGATGCCGAGGTCGGCGCACTCGGCGATGCGCGACGGCAGCGTGCGCAGCAGTGCCTCCAGAAGCTCCGGCCTCCGATACGTGGGTACGCCGATCGTCACCGCGATCATGTCGTTCGATTCCGGTCCCCTGGTCATCCGCCCCATCCCCATGGCAGTAGCGCGCCTCGACTCCGACGCCGGCTCATCGTATCGTGAACCCCTGAGACCGGTCTGCGGAGCGGGCTCGCGTATAGTCTTTGTCCTGGGAGTCGACGTCGGTCGCGACTCTGGGGAATTCGACCGGCGCCCGAGGCGATCCGCGAGCCGGATCCGGGGGGAGGATCGCGTGTCAATCGTGCACGGACGGCTTGCCGTGGTCGTGGTCAACTACGCCTCGGCCGGGCTTCTGCAGCGCAACCTGGTGACGGTCGAGCGGGAAGCACGAGCGATCGCGCAGGACGCTCTCGTCATCGTCGTCGACAACTGGTCGAACGCGGACGAGCGTCGCGCCGCGAAGAACATCGCGCGCGAGCACGACTGGGTCCTGATGGAGCCGGAGGCGAACTCGGGCTTCGGTGGCGGCGTCAACCTCGGAGTGACGCGTGCGCTCGCCGAAGGGGCGACCGATGTGCTCGTGATCAACCCGGATGCGCACATCGACCGCGACTCGCTGCATCGACTCGCCTCCGCCACTGCCACCTCGCGCACGACGCTCGCGTCGCCGATGATCACGGACTCGGAGGGAAGAACGTGGTTCGCCGGGATCGACCTTCTGCTCCACGACGGCACCATGCGCGCTCGTCGCAAGCGTGTCGAGGGCGACACCCAGCCGTTCGAGCCCTGGCTGAGCGGGGCCTGCCTGTGGATCACGCGCGAGGTGTGGGAACTCTCCGGCGGCTTCGATGACGACTACTTCCTGTATTGGGAAGACGTCGACTTCTCGCGTCGGGTGGTCTCAGCCGGCGGTTCCCTCATGCTCGTCGAAGACGCCAGGGCGGTGCACGACGAGGGAGGGACGCAGCGCGCGGAGCCCGAGACCTCACGGGCGAAATCCGAGGGCTATTACTACTACAACATCCGCAACCGGATGCTGTACGCCGTGCGCCATCTCGATGACGCGGCCGTGCAGCGCTGGCGCCGCTCGATTCCCCGAACGGCCAGGGAGGTCATCCTCCGCGGCGGACGTCGACAGCTGATCCAGTCGGCCGCGCCGATCCGGGCCTACCTCCGCGGTGTGCGCGAGGCTCGCCGGATCGCACGGACGCACACAACGGTCCAGAAGGGCAAGAAATGGTCGTAGACGCCTACCATCGTCTCGCGCGTGCGCAGAAGGGGCATGCCCGTGGGGCCCCCGCGTATTCGGTGTACGTCAACCGCCGCATCGGGAGGGTGCTCGCCGCCGTCGCCTATCGGATCGGGCTCACCCCGAACCAGGTGTCGATCATCAGCGCGGTGCACTCGTTCGTCGCGATCGGTCTCATCGCTTTCGGGCCGGTGAACGTGCCGATGGGCCTCCTGATCGCCCTCCTTCTGGTGCTCGGGTATGCCTGGGATTCCGCGGACGGCCAGGTCGCACGTCTGCGTGGGGGTGGAAGCCCCCAGGGCGAGTGGCTCGACCACTTCATCGACACGCTCAAGATCGCCTCGCTGCATTTGGCCGTGCTGATCGGGCTCTACCGTGTCGTTCCGGAGACGCCGCTGCTTCTGCTGATCCCCATCGTGTTCAGCATCGTCGCGACGACCACCTTCTCCGGCATGCTCCTCAACGACCTGCTCAAGGGCAAGCATGCGGTGGCGTCGACTCATGAGCGCGGCGGGGGAACCCTGATGCGTTCCCTCATCCTGCTGCCGACCGACTTCGGCCTCGTGTGCCTCGTGTTCGTCCTGTGGGGGTGGACCCCGGCATTCCTGATCGGCTACGGCGCGCTCTGCGTCGCCGCCGTCCTGTTCCTCGCGCTCGCCGCGGTGAAGTGGTTCCGCGAGATCGGAAGGCTGGGTGCGTCCGCATGACCGACGAGAGGATCCTGGTCGTCTGCGCCGCCAACGTCTGTCGATCGCCGTTGGCCGAACTCGCACTGCGGCGCGGACTCGGGGCGGATTCCCCCCTCTCCGTGAGCAGCGCCGGTGTCCGGGTCAACGAGGGCGATCCGATCTGCTCCGCCGTGGCGTCGCTGCATGATGACGCGCAGTGGCAGGCCCAGGCCCAGTCGCACCGGGCGACGCCGGTCACGATCGAGCAGATCGAGCAGGCGAGCATCGTGCTCACGGCATCGCGCGACATCCGCGGCGAGTTGGTGCGACTCGCGCCGCGGTCCCGTGACTGGATGTTCACGATCAAGGAAGCCGCCCACCTCGGCGAGGGCTTCGCGTCGTCCGCGCCCGATCGGGTGGCGGAGTATGTCGCCCATCTCGACCGGGCCCGCTCGCGAGCCGTTCCCTTGACTCCGTCCAGAGGCGTCGGCGCCCGCCTGCGGCAGCTCTTCGTAGGCCGCACGACCGTCGATCCGACGAGCATCGCCGATCGCCACGGAAGCCGCGGACACCTGGAGACGGTCGCGGAGGTCGAGGCCTCCGTCGCGACCATCCTCGCTCAACTCGGAGGACATCGGCGCCATTCGTCCTGAGTGGACACTTGCGATATTCCGCTCCTCGCACTACCATTAGCCGATGCCGCGTTCTGCGCGGTTGAAGGGGACCCGAAGCCGAGGGGGCTTTGGGATGGGGAATCTGGGTTCTGGGGAGCTGCAGTGTTCAACGTTTCATCATGCCGTTCTGGGGACGGCACTTCGCGATCGCTACGCGCGATACTCGTCGCGCCGTTGGTGGCGCTCGCACTCGTGACGGCCGGCTGCACCGCAGCGCCAGACGCGTCGGAGACGCCGGCGCCTGAGGGCACCAGCACCACCGACTGGACGCCGCCCGCCGACGCGGAGGCCGAGGGCCCCACCGAGGGCCCGGCTCTCACGGAGGAGAACGGGGCGCTCGACGCCCCGATCACTCTCTCCACCGACGTGGTCGTCACGATCGACAAGATCTCGACCACGACGATCGAGCCCAAGACACCCGGCGAGTACGCCGGATCTGCGGTCGTCGTCACACTGTCGGTCGCCAACGACTCGAAGCGCGCACAGAGCGTCGACTCCGCGGTGGTCAGCCTCGTCACAGACGACGGTGACATCGGGGTCGCCACCACGGCAGGCCCGAACAAGCCCCTGCAGGGTGAGCTCGCCGCCGGTGCGAAGACCACCGGCACCTATGTGTTCATGCTCGATCCGACGCAGGGGCGCTCGGTGAAGATCAGCGTCAACTACGCGGCGGGGGAGCCGGTGGCGACGTTCGCCGGCCAGCTTTCCTGACGCTCGCACACGCGCACCATCGCAACATTTCGGTATTTCGTTCTTGCACTAACTCACTTTCAAAGAAGAAAACTGGCGGCTGGGGAGTCACTATGGGGAACACATCGACCACGAGGCGGGCGCTGAGCGCGCTTGCGTCTGTCGTGACGGCGGCGTTGCTCGTCGCAGGCATGACGACCTTGGGTGCGCAGGCGGCGTCGGCAGACGTCCCGTCGACGCCACCGCCCCTGCTGCAGCGCGACGACAACGTCGTCACGTCGGACCCGATCCCGACGGTGCAGATCGACAACGGCTATGTCTGGGCGCAGGCGATGATCGGGTCGACCGTGTACGCGGTGGGCAAGTTCGACAACGCCCGTGCACCCCTGGCCGCACCCGGCACCAGCCTGACGGCGCGTTCCAACGTTCTCGCCTATGACATCAACACGGGTCAGCTGCTCTCGTTCGCCCCGCAGGTGAACGGCGTGATCAAGGCCGTCGCCGCGTCGCCCGACGGCACCCGCATCTACATCGGCGGCTCGTTCAACTCGGTCAACGGTCAGGCACGCTGGAACTTCGCGGCCCTCGACGCCACGACCGGCCAGCTCGTCCCCGGCTTCTCGCCGTCGATCGGCGGCAGTGGCGTCTACGCCCTCGCGGCCTCCGGATCGAGTGTCTACGTGGGCGGTCTGTTCACCCAGGGCAACGGCACCGCCCGCAAGAACCTCGCCGCCTTCAGCGCCACCAACGGCGCCCTGCTGAACTGGGCTCCGCAGACCGACCTCCAGGTCGATGCGATGGTCATGGACCCCGCGGGTCAGAGCGTCATCGCTGCCGGTCGCTTCTCACAGGTGAACGGCGACCTGACCATGCGCGGCGCGGTCGCGCTGGACAAGACGACCGGTGCCGTGGACTCGTCGTGGGCGCTGCCGCAGACCGTGAAGAACGGCTCGAACACGGGCAGCAACTCGGGCAAGGCCGGCATCTTCGGCCTGGCCGCCGATTCGACGGCCGTCTACGGCACCGGTTGGGTCTACGCCAACGCCAGTATCGGAAACCTCGAGGGAACCTTCGCGGCGGAAGCCGGTACCGGGCAGGTCCGCTGGATCGCCGACTGCCTCGGCGACCACTACGGCGTCTATTCGACGGGCGAGGTCGTTTACACGACGAGCCACACCCACGCCTGCGGCACGATGAGCCTGCACCCCGAGCAGAGCCCGCGCACGCACCGCTACTCGGAGGCGTATACGGCTGATGCTCGTGGAACGCTCGGCAACCAGCCTGCAGCCGGCACCACCTACAAGAACTGGGCGGGAACCCCTGCTCCGTCACCGTACGCCTGGACGCCCGACTGGGCAGTCGGTGTGACGACGGGCATGGGGCAGGCCGGACTCTCCATCACCGGTACCGGCAACATGATCTCGATCGGCGGAGAGTTCCGTTCCGTGAACAACGGTCGCTTCGAAGGTCTCGTGCGCTTCTCGACGAACCCTCCTGGCGGAGCCAAAGACGGCCCCCGTCTCTCGGCGGCCAACTGGACCGGAACCGCACAGTCGTTCATCCCTGGACGGGTCCGGGTCTCGATCCCGGCCAACTGGGACCGCGATGACCTGACGCTCACCTACGAACTCCGTCGCACCGGCACGGCTGATCCGGTCGCCACGACAACCGCCGACGGAACCTGGTGGAAGCGATCGGCCGTCATCCTCGAAGACAAGTCCGCCGAGCCGGGCTCGCAGCAGGAGTACACCGTCGTCGCGAAGGACGCCAGCGGCAACACGGTCAGCAGTCAGGCCATTTCGGTGACCGTCGCGTCGGGAGCAGTGTCGAGCTACACCAACGCGGTGACCGCCGACAACCCTCAGCTCTACTACCCGCTGGGCACCGCACCGCAGGACTGGGCCGGATCGAACACTCCGGTGTTCGGCTCGGGTGTGAGCTCTTCGTCGTCCGGTGTGGAGAACACCGCAACAGGGGCGTCGACCTTCACCGGCACCTCCACGGGCCGCGTCTCGACGACCGACAAGGTCGCCCCGCCCGCGGAGTTCTCGACGGAGCTGTGGTTCAAGACCAACACCACGACCGGTGGCAAGCTGATCGGCTACGGGAACGCGGCCTCTGGCGACTCCACCAGCTACGACCGTCATCTCTACATGACCAACAACGGTCGCCTGATCTTCGGCACCTACCAGGGCAGCACGCAGACGATCCAGAACTCCACGGCGCTGAACAACAACGCGTGGCATCACGCGGTGGCGACTCAGGGCGCAGACGGCATGAAGCTGTATGTCGACGGCGCGCTCGTCGCGTCCGCACCCGGTGCGACCAGCGCAGAGAACACCCTGGGGTACTGGCGCATCGGTGGTGACAACATCGCCAGCTGGCCCTCCGCGCCGAGCTCCAAGTACTTCAAGGGAGCCCTCGACGAGGTGGCCGTATACCCCTACGCGCTGACCGCAGCACAGGTGCAGACGCACTACGGCATCGGTAAGGGCTTCCAGCCGCCGACGGCCGCGTTCACGGCGACATCGACCGATCTCGCTGTGGCGTTCGACGCCAGCGCGTCCGCGCCGACCGGCTCGGCCACGATCACCGGCTACAGCTGGAACTTCGGCGACGACTCGGCGACGGCCTCGGGTGCGACGGCCTCGCACACCTACGCGGCTGCCGGCACCTACACGGTCAAGCTCACGGTCACGGACAGCAACGGCCTGGCCACCACGACCGAGAATCCCGTCGTGGTTGAGGCGGCGAACGTGCTGCCCACCGCCTCCTTCGAGGTGACGGGCGCCGGGCTCTCGGTCTCGGCGGACGCCTCCGCCTCGGTCGACTCCGACGGCACGATCGCGTCGTACGACTGGAACTGGGGAGACGGTTCGACCTCGACCGGCCAGGTCGCCAGCCACGTGTACGCCTCGGCGGGCACGCGCACGGTCACTCTGACGGTCACCGACAACCGCGGTGGCACGGCCACGACCACGCGAGAGGCCGTCACGACCCACGCGAACCCGGTCGCGACCTTCACCTCGACCGCGTCGGGGATGAACGTCGACGTCTCTGCCGCAGGGTCTAGTGCCTCCGACGGCGCGACGCTCTCCTACTCCTGGAACTGGGGCGATGGCAGCGCGGCGGGCACCGGCGCGACCGCCGGTCACACCTACGCCCAGCCGGGCGCGCATGACATCACCCTGACGGTGACCGACAGCCTCGGCGGATCGGCGAGCGTCACGAACTCCGTGACGGTCCAGGAGCAGGTGTTCGCCGCGTCCGACTCGTTCGGTCGTGTGGTCTCGAGCGGTTGGGGTGCGGCTGATGTCGGCGGCACCTGGGCGCCCATGAGCGGTTCGGCCGCCGTCACCTCCGTTGCAGACGGAGTCGGCAAGGTGAACCTCTCGCCGGGTGAGACCCGCGAGATGCTGCTGCAGGGCACGTCGCTCCTCGACACCTCGGCACGGATCACCTACACGCTGGCCTCCGGTCCGTCGACGGGTGTCGCCTACGAAGGTCTCGGTGCACGCCGCTCGGGTTCGAACGGCTACCGGGCGCTCGCGTGGCACCGAGCGGACGGGAGCACGTGGCTCGTGATCCACCGCAACGGTACGGCGATCGCCAGCACCGCTGTCGCCGGTCTCACCTGGACCGCAGGAAGCACGTTCAACCTCGCCATGGAGACGACCGGTTCCGGAACCACGACGATCCGCGCGAAGGTGTGGGCTGCCGGAGCCGCGGAGCCTGCCAACTGGCAGCTCTCCACGACAGACGCGACGCCGGCACTGCAGACGGCCGGAGCGCCGACCGTCTTCTCCTACCGTGCGGGCAGCGCGACCGGTACCAACCTCGCGAGCTTCGACGACTACACGCTGAAGAACCTCGGCGTGGTGGCACCGGAGCCGGAGCCCGAGCCCGAGCCCCAGCCCACGAACGTCGCCCCGACGGCCGCGTTCACGGCGACGGCCACGGGCCTGACGGTCAACGTCGACGGTGGAGCATCGACGGATTCCGACGGCACCATCGCTTCCTACGCCTGGAACTTCGGCGATGGATCGACGGGCACCGGAGCAACGAGCTCCCGCGCCTACGCTGCGGCGGGCACCTACACGGTGACCCTCACGGTGACGGACGACAAGGGTGCGACCAACACCGCCACCCAGCAGGTCACGGTCACGGCACCGCCGGTCGACCCGCAGCCTGAACCCAACCCGGCCGCGCTGGTGAGCGATGAGTTCGACCGTACGACTGGTCCCGGATGGGGTTCGGCGGTCACGGGCGGCGCCTGGAGCATCGCCGGGGGCTCGCAGGCGGCGGCGACCGTCGCCGACGGCCAGGGCAAGCTGAGCCTGGTCGCCGGAGACACCCGCCACGCGACGCTCAACACGACCTCGATCGGCGATGCGATCCTCGAGACGCAGTTCCGCGTCGACCAGGCTCCTGCCGCCGGTGGCGCCTACATCGGTGTCATCGCGCGACAGACTGCTGCCGGGAAGTACTTCGCCCGTGCGTGGCTGCGTCCTGACGGCACCGTGTGGCTCGTGGTCCACCGTGAAGGGACGGTGCTGCTGACGCAGGCCGTACCCGGACTCGTCTGGGCGGCGAACACGTCGTACAGCCTGAAGGTGTCTGTCACCGGGTCCGCATCGACCGCCATGTCGGCGAAGATCTGGGCGACCGGCACCACGGAGCCGGCGAACTGGCAGCTCAACGCCACGGACGCGACCGGGCTGGCGGCAGGTTCCGTCGGTCTCAGCGGCAACCGGTCGGGCAGCTCGACGGCGCCGCTGAACGTCTCGTTCGATTCGTTCCGCGTCACCGCGCCCCAGTAAGATCCTGACGCATGGCCACTGCTGTTCCGATCGCGCTCCTCGCCGTCGGAGGAATCGCAGCAGTGGCCATCGTCGTGTTCGTGCTCCGACTGCTGCCGCGCACCGCTTTCGTGGTGTGGGCCTGCGTGCTCTTCTTCGTGCCGCTCTGGGTCGGTGTGAACGTGGGCTTCTACTGGGCGGCGATCACTCTGCTCACGGCTCTGATGATCATCGTCAACTGGTCGGTGGTACCGCTGCGTGCTGCGGATGCCTGGGTCGTGGCGTTCGTCATCGTCATCGTGGGGCTGTACGGCTTCGGCACGGTCGACCTCGCATCGCTCGTCGCCGCACTGCTCGAATGGGTGATCCCGTACCTCTGGGGTCGCGTCGTGCTCGCACGGATCGGTGCGGAGTGGGTCACGTCGACGATCGCCGTGGTCGCGATCGTCGCGGCGGTCCTCGGCATCGTCGAGTTCTTCACCTCGTTCAACCCGTTCGTCCTGATCCCCGGATCAGGCGTCGTCTACGACACGTGGAGCCCGCTCCAAGAGCGGGGCGGCGTGCTGAGGGTCGAGGGAGCCTTCGGGCACTCGATCGCCCTCGGCGCCGCACTGGCGATGTCGTCGGCGTTCGTCGTGGCGACCAAATGGCGGCTGATCCCGAAGATCGGCGGAGTGGTGATCCTCGCGGTGGCGACCGTGCTGACGTTCAGTCGTGCCGGTCAACTCACCCTCGTGCTGACGCTCGTGCTCTCCACCTTCCTGATCGTCGGGGTGTCCAGGAAGTTCCGGATCTCCGTCGTCGTCGCCGGTGTCATCGGCACCGCCATCGCGATCCCGATCATCGACTCGGTCTTCGGGGCGGCGGGGGAGGAAGCCGGTGGCAGCGCGGACTATCGCACCGATCTGCTCGTCCTCCTCCAGCAGGTGCAGCTGTTCGGCAACCCCGGCGACTGGCACTCGCTCGTGTCGGGCGACTACTACCTCGGCTACTTCGCACGTTCCGTCGACAACGCGCTCGTCCTCACGCTGCTTCGGTACGGCTATGTGCCGACCCTTCTGATCATGGCGGCCCTCGTCTGCGCGGCGATCATGACCGTGCGGCGCTCCACCCGGAGTCCGGCGTCGATCGCCGTCGTCGGCCAGCTGCCGAGCCTGGTGGTCGTCGCGCTCATCACGCAGTACAGCATGTTCCTCTGGTTCTGCGTGGGGCTCGCGATCACGTGGGCCCGTGACGCCGACATGCTGCGCGGAGCGCGTGAAGTGCCTTCGGAGTTGCGGCAGGGATCAGCCGATCCGTTCGCGCCTGCAGCAGGGCGCAGAGCAGTGCCTGGGCAATCATGAAGTCGTCGAAGAGAACACTCCTCTAGAATCGAAGTCTCAGGGGGGAATGGGGAGTCATGGGCGAGAGCCGGGTGAGTCTGCGCGTCATCGCCAGCTCGTTGCGCAAGTTCTGGTGGATGGTCGTGCTCTTCGGGGTCGTCGGGGCCGCAGGTTCCTACGGTTACGCCTCTCTGCAGACTCCGCTCTTCCAGGCGACGACCTCGCTGTACTTCGCTCTCAACCAGGGCACCAGCGCATCCGACCTCAATCAGGGCTCGGTGTATACGCAGAGCCAGATGCTCTCCTTCGCGCAGCTCGCGACGAGTTCGCGGGTGCTCGATCCCGTCATCGAGGAGCTCGGTCTCGACACGACGCCGCGTGCTCTCGCGCGCGACATCGAGGTCACGATCCCGCAGAGCACCGTGACACTGCGCATCACGGGGATCACCGATGACGCGAAGGCGGCCGCCGAGCTGGCTGACGCCGTGGCTGAACAGCTCATCATCGTGGTCAAGGACGTGGCGCCCAAAGACCCGCAGGGCGAGTCCACGATCACCGCGCAGGTGATCGATGACGCCGTCGTGCCCGAGTTCCAGTTCACACCGAGCAAGCCTCGGGATGCCCTTCTCGGAGGCTTCCTCGGTGCCGTCCTCGGACTCGCCATCGCGGCGTTGATCGGTGTGCTCGACACCCGCATGCGCACCGAGGAGACGCTGACCGAGGCGGGTGGCGATCCTGTACTGGGCGTCGTCTCGAAGTCTCCGCTGCTGGCCATGCGAGGCATCGCCGTCGCCCAGGAGCCACTGGGCCACACCTCGGAGGAGTTCCGTCGCATCCGCTCGGCGCTCGCCTACGCGAACGTCTCCTCGCGGGTGAAGGTGCTGCTGGTGACGTCGGGCATGCCCTCCGAGGGCAAGTCGACCGTCTCGGTGAATCTGGCCATGACCCTCGCCGGGCTGCGCAACTCCGTGCTGCTGATCGACGCCGACATGCGGCGGCCGCGGGCTCACGAGCACGCCGGCATCGACGGCTCGATCGGGCTGACGAGCGTGCTGCTCGACGAGGTCGAGTTCGAGGTCGCCAAGCACAGCGTGGCCGACAGCACGCTCGACATCCTGCCCGCGGGCACCGTCCCTCCGAACCCCGCAGAGCTGCTCACTTCCGCGCGCATGGCGCAGCTGCTCGACTTCGCCGCGGCGGAGTACGACTACGTGGTGATCGACTCTCCTCCGATCCTCAGCGTGGCCGATGCGAACCTCTTCGCAACCCAGACAGACGGCGTGATCCTCGTCGTCGACGCGACGAAGACTCGTCGTGCCGCGCTCGCGAAGAGCATCAAGTCGCTCGAGTCGGGTGGCGCGCGCATCCTCGGCACGGTGCTCAACCGCGCCCGCCCGGATCGGCATCGCAGCGAGTACTACAGCGACTGAGGCGTCGTCGGGCCAGGCTCGGAAGACGCAGCAGCGCAGCATATCGGTGAGACGCTGTGTCCGTTTGTCTTTGCCCGGGTAGCCGGGTATTCTTCATGAGTTGCGAGGGGGACTCGCTCTTTGCTGCCGGGGTTTAAACTGCGGCGGAGATGCGGGGTGATCATGAATCTGCCCCAGAAGACGGTGACATCGTGTCCACTCCGTTCCTCGATCTCGCATCACGTGAGACCTCCACTCCGCCTCACCGACACCCTCGAAGGGTTCTCGCCGGCGCACTGAGCGCTGTCCTGGCGGTCACCGCCGCGCTGACGGCCGTTCCCGCGTCGGCGCTCGCAGACGACGCCGTGCCCCTCTCCCCGCGTGCGGCGTCCACCGACACCCCGGTCATCGACGACGACATGGATCGCACGGTCGGCTCGGGATGGGGTTCGTCTCCTGAGGGCGCATGGCGTGTGGTGGAAGGTACGGCGAGCGTGTCGGGCGAACAGGCCCAGCTCGCCAGCCGCAAGCCGGGAATCACCGCCAGAGCCACTCTCGACGGCGTCGCTGCGGGCGACGTGGACAGCCGCTTCTCGCTGACGGTGCCCGAGCTTCCCGTCGGAGGGCCGCTCTACCTCTCTCAAGCGGTTCGGGTCTCCGGTGCCTCCTCCTATGGTGTGCGCGTGCGCGTTCATCCCGACGGCTCGGCATATGTCTCGATCGTGCGGCTCTCCGACCTCATGCGTGTGCAGCACCTCAGCGAGCGCAAGCTGCCCCTCACGGTGACGAGCGGCACGACCATGACGGTCGCGCTCAGCGTCACCGGTGCGAGTCCTGTGGAACTGGGCGCCAAGGCCTGGGAGTCGAGCGCTGCCGAGCCGAGCGACTGGCAGGTGACGTACACCGACGATTCCGACGCCCGCATCCAGGCCGCAGGCGGCTACGCGTTCGCGCTCTACACGTCCTCAGGGGCCCGCACCGCTGTGCCGGTCGGCATCGACGACGTCACCGTCACCACGCCCGCGCTCACGACCGAGCCGTCGCCGGAGCCGTCGCCGGAGCCGACGACGGAGCCGTCGCCCGAGCCGACGACCGAGCCGTCGCCCGAGCCCACGACGGAGCCGTCGCCCGAGCCCACGACCGAGCCGTCGCCCGAGCCGACGACCGAGCCGACTCCGACCCCGACGCCCACCCCGACGCCGACTCCCACGCCGACGCCCACGCCGACGCCGACGCCGACTCCGACTCCGACGCCGACGCCCACGCCGGTGCCCCCGGTGACGGAGCCGGTACCCCCGGTCACGCCGGAGGGCGTGCGTGGCGAACCCGGTGCCAAGGCGCCGGGGACGCTCTCCTATGACGCCCCTGCAACGGCCGTCTACGTCGCTCCCGCAGGATTCGATGGAGCGTCGGGGACCAAGAACTCACCCGTCAAGACGATCGCTGCCGCGCTGCGGGTCGTCCCGAACGGCGGCACGATCGTCCTTCGTGGCGGAACCTACCACGAGGAGATCGTGGTGCCTGCGCAGAAGCGGGTCACCATCCAACCCGCACCCAACGAGTCGGTGTGGCTCGACGGTGCGAAGGCGGTCACCGGCTGGAAGGCCTCGGGAAGCGCGTGGGTCGTCGATGGCTGGAACACGGCTCTCGACGCGAGCCCGACGTACACCAAGGGCGCTCCGGACAACACGGCGGCGGACTGGCGGTTCGTCGACCCGGCCCACCCGATGGCCGCGCACCCCGACCAGATCTGGGTCGCGGGCGTGCAGCTGCGCGAGGTGGCCTCCGCATCGCAGGTCGAAGAAGGCACCTTCTTCGTCGACGACTCCGCCAAGCGTCTGGTGATCGGCACGAACCCGACGGGCAAGTCGGTCGAGGCGAGCGTGCTCACGCAGGCTCTCTCGATCCGCTCGGCGGGATCCGAGGTCAGGGGAATCGGAGTGCGCCGGTACGCCACCAGCGTTCCGCAGATGGGCACCGTGGTCGCAGCCGCCCCGAACGTCTCGCTCACCGACGTGACGATTCGCGACAACTCGACCACGGGCTTCTACTCCTGGGCGCCGGCGACCACGCTGACGCGCGTCTCGCTGATCGGCAACGGCCTGCTCGGCGGAGGTGCGTCGCAGGCGGACGGACTCACGGTGACGCAGATGCTCTCGGTCGGCAACAACGCCGAGCACTTCAACCATTCGCCGGTGTCGGGAGCCTTCAAGGTCACGCGTACCCGCGGGGTGACAGTGAAGGACAGCGCGTTCACCGGCAATGACGGGCGCGGCCCGTGGTTCGACGAGTCCGTGCTCGACGTCGCGTTCACCGGCAACGACGTGATCGGCAACACCGGCCACGGCGTCATGGTCGAACTCTCGGAGCGGGCCGTAATCGCCGACAACGTCATCGCCCGCAACGGCGAGTTCGGTCTGTTCGTGCTCAACTCCGGCAACGTGAAGATCTGGAACAACACGTTCGTCGGCAACGGCAACCGCAACATCAGCATCGGGATGGACTCCCGCCGTGCCTCCGACCCGAACACCCCGGGGCACGACCCGCGGACCCGGTACGCGCCGCAGGCCTCGTGGATCGTGCGCAACGTGGTGATGTCGAACAACGTCATCGCCGAGAGCGCCGGCAACTGCTTGGTCTGCGTGCAGGACTTCTCGCTGCAGTACACCGGATCCCAGATGGTGTCGAGCGTCGAGGGCAACCTCTACCACCGCACGTCGCCGGGGACCCCCAGGTGGTTCTCCGCGTGGTCGAAGGGCTCGGTCTCGAGAGATCCTGCGGTGACCGACACGCTCGCCGCGTTCACGGCAGCGACGGGCCAGGATCGGCGCTCGCAGTTCGTCGAGGGCGCGCCGGTGGTCGACGGCGGCTATGCGCTGCTGCCCGCGTACGCGGCCGCACAGGGATCCGTGGCGGTTCCGGTGCCGTCTGATATCGCCTCAGTATCGCGACTCCCCGGCAACGGCGCGACGCTGGGGGCCCTGCCCCGGTGACGATGTAAGCATGGGCTCTCTTCTCGCTGTCGGCGCGCGTGCGCTGACGATGGTCATCGCGCTGGTCTGCGGCGTCCTCACGACCCGGATGATCATCGGCGGTGCCGGCGTCGACAGCTTCGCCCTGTACACGCTTCTGACGACCATCCCGTCGCTGCTGACCTTCACCGACCTCGGCAGCGGGGCGGTGCTGGTCAACGCCGTCGCGACGAGCGAGAACGTGCGCACGGATGAGAAGCTGCGTTACCAGCTCACGTCGGTCGGGCGCGTGCTGCTCATGTTCGCGGCCACGGCGATGGCGATCAACACCATCCTGGTGCTCACCGGGGCCTGGGAGCTGGTGTTCGGCGAGGCAGGAGGACGCCCCGGCGCCTCGCTGGCCGCGTTCTACTGCGTGACGATCTTCTGCCTGGGCATCCCTCTCGGCGTCTGGGCGCGGATCATGCTGGGACAGCGCCGCAATCACATCGTGATCCTCCTCCAAGGGCTGATCTCTCCGCTGACCATGACCGGTGTCTGGCTGATGCTCACGTTCGGCGGCGAGAACCTGCACTCCTTCGTGGCCATCGCGTCCTTCGCGGCATCCTTCCTCGTCTCGGTGCTCGGAATCCTCATCACGGCGCGCACAACCTCGCCCCTGATCCCCTCGGCCGCGCGGATGGTCCTGCGACCCCGGCGGTATCCGGGAGTCCGGGTGATGGATGTCGGCTGGCCGATGCTCGCGCAGATGGTCACCTATCCGATCGCGGTCGGCTCCCAGCGGTACGTGATCGCTCAGCTGGGCGGCCCCACCGACGTCGCAGAGTACGGTGTGGCCGGGCAGGTCTTCTTCGCCCTCAACGGACTGGTGATGGCGGGCGGACTCGCGCTCTGGCCCCATTTCGCGAAGAGCAGGCACGATGGCGACCTCCGGCGGGGGCCGTTCCTGCTGTCGGCGCTGTTCGCCGTCGCCATCGGGCTCGCCACGGTGATGGTGTGGCTCGTCGGTCCGTGGCTGTTCGGGTTCATCACGCAGGGCGAGCTGACCGTGCGTCCCAGTACGATCTTCGCTTTCGGCCTGATGATCATGATGACCGCGGCGGTGTATCCGCTGGGCATGTTCATCATGGACAAGCAGGGCATCCGCTTCCAGGTGATCCCCACCCTCAGCATGGCCGCCGTGGGGATCACGCTCTCCTTCGTGCTGACGCCCGTGCTGGGAATCGCGGGACCGCTGATCGGCGTCGCCTTCGCGCTCGTCGTCTGTCAGCTGATCCCGTTCTCGATCTACATCGTCCGGAACAAGAAGCGACTGACCGTCGGAGACCTCGAGCAGGTCTAGCCGCGCGGTGCGCGACCGTGGCAACCGTGCCGGATGGGTGGGGGAGTCAGTCCCGCATGCGGGGCGTCAGCCCAGCAGGTGCGTGGTGATGCTCGAGCGGTACACCTCGGGCGCGTGACGGCGGAGGGCCTCGCCACGGCTGTCTGCGACGGTCGACACCATCTCGTCCCAGCGGGTGTCGATGTCGGTCAGAGCGGACGCGATCGCAGCGGAGTCGCCGGCGGTGACGAGCTTCGCGGTGCCGTAGCCGCCTGCCGCTTCCCGGAGACCGCTGCTGTCGCTGGCGATCACCGGACGCAGCGCGAGGATTCCCTCGACGGCGGTGTTCCCGAAAGGCTCATCGATGCGGGAAGGCACGAGCAGCACATCCGTCTTCTCGAGGAACGGCCAGATGTCGGTGTGGAATCCGGCGAAGTCGACGGAGACCCCGGCTTCTGCGGCCTGCGCGCGCAGATCGCGCTCGAACCACTCATACCCCTCGAAGACTGCGCCCAGGAGGGTCACATCCACAGGGCGCCCGGCGGAGTGCAGCCGGGCTGCGGCCTCGATCACGAGGTCGGGTCCCTTGCGGGGGGAGAGTCGTCCGATATACAGCACACGGAGCGGTCCCTCGGTGCGAGGACGGGGAGAAATCGGCTGCGCAGGAGAGGCGACACCGTTGTAGACCACGTGCGACCGACGCGCGAGGGCAGGAAGCGCGGTTCGGATCGTATCCAGGCTGAAGCGACTGTTCACCAGCGTGCGGTGGGAGGCCAGGTGAGGGGAGTAGAGGATGCGGTTGACGAGTCGGTTGCCCGATGCCTCGGCCTCGTGGACGTGGCTCACCGACCGGATACCCCGCAACCGCGCGATCAGCGGCCATTCGGGGATGATGATCGTCGACACGTAGACGACGTCGGGGCGCACTCGTCCGATCAGGCGCCACGCGGCACCCAGGCCGCGGAAAGCGTCGCGGAACAGCTTTGGCAGGCCCCGTGGCGTCAGCAGGACCTTGCGCAGCACGAGCATCGGCACGATGACGACCTCGGCGCCGGCGCTGCGGAGTTCGTTCACGAGCAGTCCGGTACTCGGGAGGGCGACGACCACGCGTGCGCCCGCCTCGACGAGGCCGATCGCGCTCTCGAGCAGCATGCGATCGGAGCCGAACAGCTCGGCGCCGGGATGCACGAGCAGAACGGTGTGCTTCTTCCTCTCGCCGCTCATCACGCCCCCGATCCGGCAGGCGCGGGGACCCAGTCCGTCGACCGGCGACGTGCCCGTCGAGCGGAGGGGTGGATCGTCGCGCGTTCGGCTATGCGATGGGCGAGTGCTTCGTATTCGTCGGCGACGTCGTCCCAGCGGAACCGGGTGCGCGCGATCTCCTGCACGGCCGTGGCGCGGGCCTCGGTCGATGCCGGGTCGGCCTCTGCCGACACCACGTGCTTGGCGACGTCGGCAGCATCGGAGAAGAACCAACCGTTGCCGTCGAGCACCTCCCGGTTGAAGGGGACGTCGAAGCCGATGACGGCGGTGCCGGCACCCATCGCGCGAAGGAGCGACGGGTTGGTTCCGCCGACGGAGTGGCCGTGCACGTACGTGAGTGCATTCGCATAGAGCGCGTCGAGCAGCTCCTGGTCGTACACGCCGCCGACGAGTCGGATCCGGTCGTCACCATCGGCCACGCGTTCGATCTCTTGGGTGTATCCCGCGCTGTACGGTGCGGAGCCGACCACCACGAGAGGCAATTTCGCGTCGCTGTCGCGGTAGCCCTCCACGATCTCGAGCACATGGTTCTCCGGCTCGAACCGGGCCACCACGAGGTGGTATCCGCCCGATTCCAGCCCCATCTCGGCGACTCCGCGCTCGGGCAGCTGATCGAGGATGGGGGCGCCGTAGCGGATGAGCTCGGTGGGCACATCGAACTGGTGCCGGTAGTAGTCGGCGATTCCCGGCGCATCGGCGATGAGAGCATCGGCGGTGCGCACCCCGAACTGCTCGGCCCAGCGGTAGTAGGCCTTGCCGCGCGGTCCCCACTTCGAGCGTCGCCATTCGAGCCCGTCCATGTGCAGGGCGACGGGTGCTCGGCGCATCCGGAGCAGAGGCAGGAACGGCGAGTTGGCGGCGTTGAAGACGAAGGTCGCGTCGGGCCGGCGTCGGAACATGAGGTGCAGAGCTGACAGCCCTGTGTGGCTCAGCGTCTCGATCTGCTTGACGGGGACCGCGGGAAGGTGCACGACCCGCATTCCGAGGTACTCCTTCTCGCGCCGCTCGGAACCGCGGGTGTACACGACGACGTCGTGACCGCGGTCCGCGAGTCGGCGTCCGACCTCTTCGATGGCGGTCTCGAAACCGCCGTATGCCGCGGGCACTCCTCTGGTCCCCACCATCGCGATGGTGAGGCGGTTCGAATTGCTCATCCGATCAGTATGCCCCGCTGGGCTGCACCATGACTTTGGCGGTACGCCACATGATCTGCAGGTCGTTCATCACGGACCAGTTCTCGACGTATCGCAGGTCGAGGCGCACGCTCTCGTCCCAGGAGAGATCGCTTCGCCCGGAGACCTGCCACAGGCCGGTGATCCCGGGCTTGATGTACAGGCGGCGGAAGACGGTGCCGTCGTAGGCGGTGACTTCGCTCGGCAGCGGCGGTCGAGGACCGACCACGCTCATGTCGCCGATGAGCACGTTCCAGAACTGCGGCAGCTCGTCGAGTGAGAGCTTGCGCAGCACCTTGCCGACACGGGTGACGCGAGGGTCGTCCTTCATCTTGAAGAGGAGACCTGCGCCCTCGTTCTGCTCCTTGAGCATGGCGAGCTGCTTCTCGGCGTCGGTCTTCATCGAACGGAACTTGACCATCTTGAAGCGGCGACCGTCACGGCCGACGCGCTCCTGGAAGAAGAAGACGGGACCGGGCGAGTCCATCTTGATGAGCAGCGCGAGGACAGGCGCCAGCAGGCCGATCGGGATCAGCGCGAGCGTGGCGACGGCGACGTCCAGTGCCCGCTTCAGCAGGTGCTGTCCGCCTTCGTAGGTCGGGATCTGCACCTGGATCAGCGGCAGGCCCTCGACGGGTGCGAAGGAGATGCGAGGACCCGCGACGTCGGTGAGCCGGCTGGAGAGCACGAGCTCGGCAGCCGTTCCCTCGAGCTGCCAGCTCAGCTGCTTGACGAACTCCGGCTCGCCTTCGGGGCGGCTCGCCACGATGATCGTGTCGGCGCCGACCTCGGCGGCGACCGACGACACGGAGTTCACGTTCCCCAGAACCGGGAACCTCGTGTCGTCGATCACGATGTCGCGCGCATTGCCGTCGAGCAGCGTCGCGCCCACCACCTGGTAGCCGGATGCGCCGATCGGGTGCAGCGTGCGGACCACATACTCCACGTCGTCCCTGTTGCCGACGACGAGAGTGCGGGAGGCGAACCTCCCCTGGGTGCGCTGCTTCTGCAGCCAGTGGCGCCACAGCCACCTGGTCACCAGAAGCGTCAGCACACCGACGGGCAGCCCCAGCAGCAGTGTCAGTTGCATCGACTTCCATGCGAGCAGGACCGCCACGATGGCGATGATCCCGAAGGCGAGTCCGGTGGCGTGCGCGACGCCGCGGTACTCGGTGGCGCTGGCGCGGAACAACGCGGCGTCCCGCGTGTGCAGCGCGCTGAGCATGAGGTACCACAGCGCGGCGAGCGGGATGCCGTTGCGCAGGACCTCGGGCACGGAGACGCCGGTGGCCAGCTCGACCGCTGCCGTCAGACCCATCGCGAACAGGATGACAGCTGCATCCGTCGTCCGCAGCCGCATCCGGTAGCGACGCTCCCATTGACGGCGCCTTTCCAGAGTCGCCGAAGGGCGCGGTGTGACCACCGTGCGCGTCACCGACTTGGTGGCTCGCGGAGCTGCGACCGGCACGAAGCCGGTACGAGCGATGCTCAGGGCATCCTCGACCGAAGTCATGCCGAAGCCTCATGAGCCGTGAATGTACGCAAAAAAACCCAGTGCGACATGTGATTCCCCAGTTTCCCCAGACCATGAACCCCACGTTCACGGCTTTCGTCTGCGTCCCGACCCCTCGGGTCCTGCTGAAACTCCCCGTGATTCCCACATCACGGAGTGCGTTCTCATCGTCCCAAACGATGATCGCTGACAGCAGGCACTGCAGACCTTGACCACTGTAGCGGAACATCGCCGCCACGGGAAGGTAAATCTGATGAATGGATGAAAGAAGGTTGCGAGGAGCCCTTGAGCCGGGGCTATTCTGTCGCGGTGACCGTGAATACAGACACTGCGCGCTTCCAGCTTCGACCGATGCTGCCACGCGACCCTTCTCAGCCGCACCGCACCGCGAGCCCGCTCGAGCTCTTCTTCGATCTGGTCTTCGTCGTTGCCGTGAGCATCGCCTCCGCGCAGCTGCACCATGCGCTCAGCGAGGGGCACTTCCTGCACGGCATCACCTCCTACGCGATGCTGTTCTTCGCGATCTGGTGGGCCTGGATGAACTTCACCTGGTTCGCCACCTCGTTCGACACGGACGACTGGCTCTATCGGGTCACGACGTTCGTGCAGATGGGTGGGGTCCTCGTCTTGGCTGCGGGCATCCCCGGGGCCTTCAACGAGGGGGACTTCACCCTCCCCGTCCTCGGCTATGTCGTCATGCGCGTCGCGATGGTGACGCAGTGGTTGCGGGCGTCACGTTCGGCAGGCCCCCTGCGGTCGGCCACGCGTCGGTACGCTCTCGGCATCGCCGCAGTCCAGGTGCTGTGGATCCTGTTCCTGCTGATCCCGGTGGGCCCGCTGCAGATCGTCGCGTTCGTGCTCTTCGTGCTGGCCGAGATCAGCGTCCCGGTGTTCGCCGAGTACCGCAGGCAGACTCCGTGGCATCCACACCACATCACCGAGCGCTACGGGCTGTTCACGCTCATCGTGCTCGGAGAGAGCCTGCTCGCCTCCGCCAACGCGATCATCGACGCCCTCGACAAGGTCGAGAGCCTCGGGCCGCTGATCGCCATCTCGGTGCTCACCCTCGTGGTTACGGCGTCGCTGTGGTGGATCTACTTCTGGCCGCCGCACCAGCGCGCCATCACGAGCTTCGGACGCTCGCTCCGCTACGGCTACACGCACTACTTCGTGTTCGGGGCGGCCGCCGCCTTCTCCGCCGGGATCGAGGTGGAGCTCGACGTCCTGACCGGGAAGAGCCACCTGTCGAGCATCGCGGCATCACTCACCGTCACGATCCCGATCGCGATCTTCCTCCTCGCCGTCTGGTGGATCGCCATCCGTGAGAACGCCGACCGTGTCGTGAACACCGTGGTGCCCTCAGGTGCGGTGCTGGTGCTGCTCGATCCGGTCCTGCCGATCCCGGTCACGCTCACCGCCCTGGTGCTCGTCGGCATCGTGGTCGTGCTGGTGCTCCGCCCCCCGGTCGCGTCCTCGCGCATAGACAAGGCATAGATCGGGCAAAGTCTCCTGATCGGAAGCTCCGCGACGCTGAGGACACGCAACAGTCCGTCGAGGAGGAGACAGATCATGAGTATTCCGGAACCCACCCAGACCCCCGATGGTCCCGCGTACGAGGGGCGCCTGCTCGATCGACGCGATGAGGAGATCGTCGATCAGGGGGCCGCCTTCGATATCCGCACGCTGGTGACCAGGCGCGGTGTGCTCGGACTCGCGGGTGTGGGTCTGGGCGCCGTCGTGCTCGCGGCCTGCGCGCCGCCGGCGTCGGTCGGGTCGGCGAGCCCGACGCCCACGGCCACGTCGGGGGCCTCGGCGGGCGATGCCGCGAGCGTCGGCGAGATCCCCGACGAGACGGCAGGGCCCTACCCGGGAGACGGATCGAACGGTCCCGATGTGCTCGAGGACTCGGGGATCGTCCGCCAGGACATCCGCTCGTCGATCGACGGCGGTGCGACCGTCGAAGGTGTTCCGCTCACGTTCGCGTTGCAGGTGATCGATCTCGCGAATGGGGGAGTCCCCTTCGCCGGCGTCGCGGTGTACGCGTGGCACTGCACGGCGCAGGGCGAGTACTCGATGTACTCCTCCGGGCTGGAGGATGTCACCTACCTGCGCGGTGTGCAGGTCGCCGATGCCGATGGCAGAGTGTCGTTCACCTCGGTGTTCCCCGGGTGCTATTCGGGGCGCTGGCCGCACATCCACTTCGAGGTGTACCCGGATGTGGGCTCGATCACCGACTCGAGCGCGGCCATCGCGACGTCGCAACTGGCCCTTCCCGAGGCGGCGTGCGCGGCCGTCTACGCAGAGGCTGCGTATGACGGCTCCGCGAGGAATCTCTCGCAGATCACGCTCGCGAGCGACAATGTCTTCGGTGACGACTCCGGTGTCCTGCAGGTGGCCGCCGTCACCGGAAGCGTGCAGGACGGGTACTCGGCCACGCTCGTGGTCGGCGTCGACACGGCGACCACCCCGGCTGCGGGCGGGGGCCAGGGCGGGTCGGGCGGCGGGAGTCAGCCGCCGTCGAGCTGAGCCGAAACCGTGGATGGGGGGCCGGGTGGGCCGGTCTGCTATGCTTATGGAGCAGCGTGTGTGCATCGCCCCTCTCGGCCGCCACGTCGCCACTGATCAGGGCCATTACGGACCGCGCACATCGATGCGTGCGGAATCCGCCCTCGGTCTCACATCTTGCGGAGCGCCACGCGTGTCCGCCACACAGCAATGAGCATGACCATGAGCACCACCACCTTTCCCCCGTCCGATCCGTTGACCTGGAAGCAGGCCGACACAGATGTGCACGTCGCGACGCGCGGCGGCGAATTCGCCGGCTTCGTCGAGTTCGACGGCAGCGCGCACCTGGTGCGCGACAACCACGGCGCCGAGCTCGGCGTCTTCGACTCGCTCGATGACGCCTTCCGTGCGCTCGAAGACGCGAACCAGCCTTCCCGACGTGGGCCCGTCTTTCCGTCGATGCTGCCTCGGGCCTGGCGTCGCCGCACCCGCCGCGCCCGCGCCTGAAATCAGCGATTCACGCACAACGAGCGTGGTCCGTCAAGGGGTGCGGATGTATTCCCGAAGGCGCATGTGGGCGGGGCTACTGTGAGGTAAGCGTTGGGCATCTGCCTTGGGCTTCCACAGCTCGAGGGCTCCGAACGTCAGGAGAAGATCATCTCCATCACACAGATCGAACCGACCGCGGCAACGCTGGGCCCGATTCGTCAGACTTACTCCGGCAATGCGGACTTCCCGCCCATGGCCCAGGCGTACAAGCAGGTGTCGCAGGTGGTCAAGGAGACCGGCCTGCTTCAGCGCACCCAGTGGTTCTACATCTTCGTGGCCGCAGGCATCGCGGTGGCCCTCGGCGGCCTCATCACCGGCTTCATCCTGCTCGGCGACAGCTGGTTCCAGCTGCTGATCGCTGCGGGGCTCGGCATCGTCCTGACGCAGATCGCGTTCCTCGGGCATGAGGCCGCGCACCGCCAGATCCTGAGCACGGGGCCTGCGAACTTCAAGCTCGCGCGCATCGTGATCGCCAGCATCGGCATGAGCTACTCGTGGTGGGACTCGAAGCACACCAAGCACCACGGAAACCCGAACCAGGTCGGCAAGGACCCCGACATCGAGGTCGACACGATCTCGTTCCTCGAGGAGGACGCCGCCAAGGCGAAGGGCCTGATCAAGCTGATCACCCGCAAGCAGGGTTGGCTCTTCTTCCCGCTCCTCACCCTCGAGGGGCTGAACCTCCACTTCCTCGGCCTGAAGTACCTCATGACGACGAAGAACGTCAAGGGACGCTGGACCGAGCTCAGCATCATCGCGCTCCGGTTCGCCCTCATCCTGGTGCCCGTGTTCATGATGCTCCCCCTCGGTATGGCTTTCGCCTTCATGGGAGTGCAGTTCGCGGTCTTCGGCGTCTACATGGGAGCCGCGTTCGCGCCGAACCACAAGGGGATGCCGATCATCGAGCCCGGCGCCCGTCTCGACTTCTTCACCAAGCAGGTGCGCACCTCCCGCAACATCAGCGGTGGGTGGTGGACGACCTGGCTCATGGGCGGCCTCAACTACCAGGTGGAGCACCACCTCTTCCCGAGCATGCCGCGACCGCACCTCGCCAAGGCGCGGGAGATCGTACGCGACTACTGCGCGGCGAACGACGTGCCCTACACGGAGACCAGCCTCGGTCGGTCCTACATGATCGTCATCGAGTACCTGAACCGGGTCGGACTCTCCGCCGGAGCAGATCCCTTCGACTGCCCGGCAGTCGCGCAGTTCGGCCGGGGGTAGCCACCAGACATCACCGGCCCTGATCAGTCCGGGAACGACAGAGGCGCGAGCAGGAATCCCTGCTCGCGCCTCTGTCGTTCGTGGGTCTACTTGGAGGACTTCTTCTTGGTCTCCACCACGTCGATCGTGATCTTCTCGAGCGGGCGGTCGTCGTCGAGCTCGTCCTCGAGCACCTCGTCGCCGAGGAAGGTCTCCTCCGGCACCTCGTCGGCGATGACCGTCGCGGGCGCGGGCGCGGGCGCTGCGGTCGCGTCCGCTCCTGTGATCTCCGTGGGCAGCGAGTCGTCGGAGAAGATCCCGTCGGGACGGATCAGCTCGCGCACCTCGGCCATGAAGCTCGTCAGCTGCTGCTGCTGCCACCGCAGCTGACGGGTGCGGTCCTCAGCGTCGTGCAGCACCGCAGTGGTGTGGCCGGTGACCGAATCGACGATCTTCTGGGCCTTGGCGCGAGCGCGCTCGAGCGTCTCGCGAGCGCGGACCTGAGCTTCGGCCTCGATCGCCTGCGCCTGCGAGCGGGTCAGGCGCTCGTAGTCCTCGGCGCGTGCCGAGATGCGCTGGGCGTGCTCGAGCGATGCCGTGACCTGCTCGTTCGCGTCGTTGGTGATCCGCTCCGCGTGAGCGACGGCCTGGTTGTGCAGCACGAGGAACTCCTGCTGCGCGTCGTCCTGGCGGCGGGTGAGGGTCTCCTCGAACTCCAGCACACGGGCGTTCATGTCGCGCACATCGCGCTCGGCATCGGCACGCAGCTGGGTCGTCTCGCGGGTGACGAGCGAGCGCAGCGCGGCCGCGCCCTTCTCAGCTTCGGTACGGATCGCCGTGGCCTCCTGTGCGGCCTGGTTCACCTTCTCCGCGGCGTGCGCGGCTTCGCGCTCGATGCGTGCCTCGTGCGCCGTGTACTCGGTGTCCATCTTCAGGCGTACCTGATCGGCGTCGCGCTGCGCCTGGGCGGTGATCCGCTCGGCGTCGGCCTCGGCCTCAGCGCGCTGCGCGGTCACTTCCTCACGGGCAGAGGTCATCAGACGGTCGGCCTGCACGGCCGCGTTCTGGATGAGCACGTTCGCCTGCTCCTCGGCGACCCGCAGGATCGCCTCGAACTGCTGGCGCGACGGAGCCTCTTCGCCGTCCGGCTGCGGAGCGTCGACGAGTTCGGAGGTGAGGGTGGCGACCTGCTGCTCGGCGTCGGACACCTTCGCGTTCGCGGCCGTCAGCTCGCTCTCGAGAGCTTCGCGAGCCTTGCGCTCTTCTTCCCGCACCGCCTCGACGGCTTCCTCTTCGCGGGCCTGGGCCTCGGCGACCTCTGCGGCGGCCTGCTTGAGCTGGTTGCGGAGAGTCGAGAGCGCCGCGTCGACCTCGGCCTTGTCGTAGCCGCGGAAGCCGACGGTGAACGCACCCTGCTGCTCGCGGGGCGCGGTCTCGATCAGCTGGTCGAAGAAGTCCGGCGAGCGCTCGCCGTCGCGGTCGGAGGTACCGGGAGATTCGCTCATGGGTTTCTTGCCTTTCTGGCGGGGCCACACCGGGAGCGGCGGCTCCATCCCGACAGTCGGGACGGTGTGGACCGGAGGAGGTCGTCAGGGCGCACGCCACCACCGTGACCCGGCGGAGGACCGGCGGGCAGGGCGCGCCCTACAGCCTAGTTGCGTCTGCTGAATGTTTCGCCTTCGTCTTCCTGCTCCGCCGACGCGGCGGTCGAGGGCGCTCGATGCGCCGGGTGGTCAGGCCTCGTGCACCCAGCGCGCGTTCCTGTCGTCGAGAGGCTCGCCGCGCACGTATCGCACGGGTTCTCCTGGGGCGACCGCGACCTCGCGGACCTCCGCCGCGGCGGCGATGCGCGAACGCAGATCGGTCCACAGCTGCACGGTCTGCGGAAAACCGAAGTACTCGCGGAAGGTCTCGATCTGCATCCGGGTTCCGTCTGCGACGGGAACGAGCCGGGCGACCGTGTCATCGGGCTCGACGAACCGGATGCCGTAGGCGCCGTCGCTGCGGATGACGTACTCGCGCTCCTTCGTCGCCATCGCCGATGCCACGATCTCGCGAGCGCGGGGTTCCGCGGCCTGGATCACCACTGTGGTGCCGAGTTCGGTGAGTGCCGCGTCGAGCTGGTCCGAGGCGAACTTCTTGCCGGCTCGGGCGCCGGCCTCCGAGGCTCCGCGGCCCAGGCGGCTCTTCAGGATCGGACCACCGATGATCAACGCGAGGATCGGCAGGCCGAGGAGAAGGTACGCAGCAGCATCCACGGGCACAGCGTATCCGGACACCTGACGTGCCCCTCGCGCAGGGCGCGTCAGACGGAGGTCATCAGATGGTCGAGCACCAGCTCGCCCGACGCGTTGAGAGCCTGCATCATCTCCGCGATCAGTCGAGGATCGATCGGTGGCTGCTCGGCGGCGTCGTACCCGAACTGCAGGGGGATCGCCGGGTGGATCCAGACGGTGGCGCGCTTGTCCACTCCGTCGGTGACGGGGCGCCAGGTCATCATGAAACTCTCCTGGCGGCGGAGCTTCGTCGAGATGACGATCTTCAGATGCGCCAGCGTCGCGTCTTCGATGAGGATCGGATCCGAGGTCCCGTCGTAGCGCAGTCTGCCCATGAGAGAACGCTACACCGCGCGCGTTCTGCCTCTTCTGCGGCCCGTGCGCAACCCCCTCTGCGAAGGGCCGTCGGATCGATACCGTCGCAGCATGACGACAGTGGAATGACAACGAGGAGGGCGGGGTGCAGACGATGGCGCGTACGCGGATTGCGCTCAACGAATCAGAGTTCTTCCTGGCGCAGGGCCAGGACGTCGCGGAGCTGAGAGGCCGGATGGAAGGAGCGATGCGCGCGGGCGGTGGGTTCGTCGAATTCGTCGTGGTGGGCAATCGCGCGGTGAGCGTGCTGATCACTGCGGCGACGCAGGTCGTGATCTCCGTCGAGACGGTGGAGTACGACGCGCGCGACACCGGGGACAGTGCCGTGCCGTACGGCGGGGAGTACGACCTGCTGTGATCGCGGGCCGCGGGCTCCCGAGACGGATGTGCGGGAGCCTCGGCCGCGCTCTGCGGCGCAGCGCGGCGCACTGCTACGGTGACGACGGTGGGCATCGCGCCCCTGGGGCCGTCGAACAAGAGGAACTTCGAGATGAAGGGTCCGTCCCGTCTGCGTCTTGGTCGTATCGGGATCGCCACCGCGCTCGCGGTCGTGATCGGTGCGCTGGTGCCGTCATTGTCGGCGAGCATCTCGGCGACCGCGGCCACCGATGGGCAGATGGTGTATCCGGCCTCGGGCAACATCCAATCGAAGGTCGGCGACGGCTGCCGTGGCAACTATCGGGCGCATGAGGGTATCGACATCTCCGCCGCCGGTGGCACGCCGATCCTCGCCGCGTACAGCGGCGTGATCAAGTCGCGGACGGTGAACAGCGGCTACGGCAACTACACCGATGTCGAGCATCCGGGCGGTTACGTCACCCGGTACGCGCACATGGCTTCGCCGGGAACCTACGCTCCCGGCACCCGGGTGGAGCGTGGACAGCAGATCGGAATCGTGGGCAACACAGGGAACTCGCCGGCGTACCACCTGCACTTCGAGGTCCGGCGGAATGGCGCCGTCTACACCGGGATCAACGACGGCTTCGTGTGCCTGACGAACGTCGCGCGCGGAGGGACGATCCCCCTGACGTTCCCCGGACTGCGCACGGAGTCCGGCCCTCCGATCCCGCCCGCTGACTTCACCGGCGACGGCAGGTCCGACCTGCTGCTGGTGGCGGGCAACGGCGATCTGCGCCTGCGGGCAGGAACGGGTTCCGGAGGCTTCCAGGCTCCGACGACCCTGGTCAGTGGCTGGGCCGGCGACCGCCGGCACCTCACGCGCGCCGACCTCAACGGCGACGGACGAGGGGACGTCCTCGCAGCCAGGACGGATGGTGTGCTCGAGTTCTCTGCCGGCAACGGTGCCGGAGGGGTGGCGGCGCCGGTGGGCATCGGTGCCGGCTGGTACGACATGCTGCACGTCACCTCCGGTGCCGACTACACCGGCGACGGGAAGCAGGACGTGGTGGGTGTCTCGCCGGGCGGTGTCCTCGTCATCTACCCCGGGAACGGTGCCGGCGGACTCGGGGGGACGCCCAAGACCGTCGGCGGCGGCTGGCACGGCTTCCACTTCCTCGTCGGCGGCGACTTCAACAATGACGGGTGGGGGGATCTCATGGCGATGAGCGACAACGGCACCCTTTACTTCTACCCGCGGGTCTCGGGCGGGGCCTCGCCGCCGGTCGTCGTCGGAAGCGGATGGTTGGAGTTCACCGCGGCGACGGGAGGGGCCGACTACGACGGCGATGGGCGAGCCGATCTGCTGGTGCGCACGGCGGCGGGCGAGCTCTTCTTCTATCCGGGCAACGGCGACGGCGGGTTCGGCGCGCGGAGGCTCGTCAGCGCCGACTGGGCCGATCACCTCGCCATCGAGTAGTCGACGGCATGCCCGCCGCGTCCAAGAGCGCGGCGTAGGGTGGGCGCATGGCCGAGCCGACGTTCGAGGAGATCGCGGCGGGGTTGTACTCCGGGCCTCCGGAAGAGTTCGTATCGTCGCGCAAGGCGCGCGCGGAGGAGGCCGGGCAGGCCGCACTCGCGTCGCGGATCATGGCTCTGCGCAAGCCCTCGATCGCGGCGTGGGTGGTGAACGTGTTCGCCCAGGAGCGGGCTGGGCAGCTGGGAGAAGCCTTGGCGTTGGCTCGGGAACTTCGCGAGGCGCAGGACGACCTGGATGCCGCGGCACTGGCGAAACTCGGCCGTGAACGGCGTCTGCTGACGAGGAAGCTCGCTCAGGCCGCGGGAGAGCTGGCCGCGTCGCGGGGCGAGCGTGTCACACCGTCGACGCTCGAGGCGGTCGAGCAGAGCATCTCCGCCGCCTTCTTCGACACGGCGGCGGCGTCTGCCGTCGCGTCAGGGCGGCTGGTGCGCGCCCTCGCGTCCTCGGCGACGGCGACCGATGTGCGCGACGCCGTCGCGGGCGAGCTGCCCGAGCTGGAGTCGCTCTCACCGCCTGCGGTGGACGAACTGCGAGAGCGAAGGGCCCGCCGCGATGCGGAGCGCGCGATCGTCACGGCCGAGAAGGAACAGGCGTCGGCCGAGCGCGAGCTCGCCGAACGTGATGCGGCGCTGAGGGAGCTGCGTGCCCGGAAAGACGAGCTCACCGCGCGTGTTTCGGAACTCGAGGCCCAGCTCTCCCGGACCCGCGCCGATCTGACCAGGGCAGAGCGCGACCTTCCGGAGGCGGAGCAGCGCCGGGTGGACGCGACGATGAGGGCGGATGCTGCGGCCAATGCTCTCGACGCGGCACAGAAGGCGAAAGACGCGCTCTGAACGGCGCCTGCGATCCGTGGCGCTTGCGGCGCGGGAAGGTCAGAGCGGGCGGTGGATGAGGCGGCCGCGGAGAAAAGGGAGCACCGGGGCTCTGTATTCCAGAGCTGACGTGTCCTCGGGATCGAGAACGAGCTCCGCCTGCCCGAAACGCCACATGCGGTTGTAGAGGTAGACGCCGATGGTCGTGTGCCGGTCGGCGGGAACCTGCCAGGTGCCATCGCCCCACTGCGTCGGCTGGCCCCGTCCACCGATGACGAGCGTCGGCCTGATGCCCGCATAGAGCGCGAGGCGCGGCCTGTGCATCGTGAGCTCGATCCGGCGGGTGCTCATCTGTGCTCCTCGTCTTGGGGTTCCCGGTCGAACGGTGACACGGGGTGGGCTCGAGTGATGCTCCTGATCAATGATGACCGCAGCTTGACGGCTGGGGCCGCATCGCTAGGTTCTCGGGAGGTGCGCTTTGACGCGCCTGCGTCATGAGCCCGAGCGCTGTAGGGGACGCGATGCCGTTTCGTACTGCGCCGGCGACATTTCGGTTTTCAGTTGGATGCCGCGGGGTAGTGGGTGCTCGTTGGTCGTTGTTTCCCGCGTGATTCCGCGGAAGCTGTCCTAGTTGGTCGCAGCCGGTTGAGGGTGGTTTCAGCGGAGCTACCGGCACCGGACCGGCACCGGAGTGCTCAAGTGGCAACTCGATCGCGAACCGATGTCGTCACGTTTGCCCGGAGTCGCGACCGGACCTCGTCGTGAACTGAGACTCCGCTACCGACACGCGTTTCGATCGAGATGACCAGTCCATAACGGACCGTCTTTCCCTTCCGCAGCGTTGAGCCATCCTTCATGCAGTCGACATGAAGGGACAGGCCCTCGCTATCAGTGAAGGCGAGCGCCCGACTGCCTTCGAGGATCTCGTGCTGACATGTTCCTCGGCGTACGGCGTGGTGGTCAGCCTCTTGTCGGTCGCCGAGGGCGTAGCGCTTCTCCGGCGCGTCGAAAAAGACTTTCGTCCCGCGATACCGCGTCAGCGAGCCGGAGGTGGGAGCGAAGTAGGCGAGCGTCACGGTCAGCCTGTGCCATTCGGACTGACGCCGCAAGGAGGATGGCAGCGGAATGGAATAGGTGTGGCGTTGGTCGCGCCCGATCGACCCTCCCGCGATAAGTGTTGCCCTGTTGGGAGCGCCACCGCCGAACCGCTGAGTATCTAGCGCGCCGTAACCGAGCAGTGTCGTTAGATCCTTGCGTGCTTTCTGCGGGTCCATGCTCAGTGCGCGGCGGAGCTGGGCTTTTCCGTCGCCCCATTCGCTTGCGTGGACGAGGAGCGCCTTCGCCAGCACCGGATGAAAGAGTGGGTCGGGGAATGCCGGATCTCCGCTCGCCTCCCCTGCCTCGAGCAGGTCGAACATGTGGCTGGCCTCGCGGGTGACAAGCGCGGTCGCGTTGCTTGTTCCGAAGGTGAACACGGAGTTGTTCAGTGAGCCACCGCGACCAGGTGCCGCGACTCTTGTCCCTGGTCCCATCGCGAGGCTAGGAATAGTGTGTGCTGTCTGGGTCTCGTCTGCCCCAGTGTCGACTGGACGTGAATAGAGCGCACGACCACCGGCGTGGTGCAGTTCCGGTTTGATCGATCTTCCGACGCCGGGACCGACAGCTCCGTAGAACGCGGGGAGGCCTGTGATCCCAAGGTCCCACGCGGTGGAGGGAACATCGATGTCTGGTCCAGCGTCCGCATGCGTTGCTCCAACGGTGAGCGCATTCAGAGAGTCGCCAGGAGGAAGAATCCCCCGGATCTTTGCTGTGGCCTTCGCTGAGCGGAGCGCGTCTTCCCTGGCCGAATCGACGTCGTTGAGACTGTCCCGTGACAACTCGACAGGGTGAGAGTGATTGCCTGCACTCACTACAAAAAGCAAGTTGTACTCGAGCGAGAGCCAATCGAGTAGTCTCCCGACAGCGCTCATCCGTCTCACAAAGGCTCTAACCTCAGCGCCAATCGAGAGATTGAAGATTCGGACGCTAGGTGCAGTCGGGGGGCGCCCGTTCTCACCTTCGACCACGCGGCGGACCGCTCTGTGGAGAAGATCGGTAAGGAGAACATGGCTGAGAACTCGTTCGCTGTTCGCGAGGAACTCATGAGGTTGAAGGATTGGCCGTACGTAGAGGGGGCGGTCCAGCGGCTGTTCGGAACTTGAAAGATCCCCGTGAAGAATCAGCGACGCCATCGCGGTTCCGTGATGTCGTGACGATAGTGAGTAGTCCTGAGACAAATCATCCGGGTCGTCCACGATCAAGCGATTTGTCAACAGGGCGTGGTTCTCGACAGGAAGGCCGTCAAGAAGTGCAATGCGCGGCAGAGGCTGCCTCGGGAGATTCTCCGCTTCCTCGGTGGCGGGCCCTGCTTCGACCTCGGGCTGTCCCACGCTCATGGGTTCGAACGGAGTGACAAACATCACGTCGTCAGACGTCAAGAGCTGGATCGCGGAAGCGCCGTCGCGCAGAACGGCCTCAACCTGCTGGATGGGCAACTCGATGAGAAGCGCGTGATAGCCAATCTGAGCAATATCGGCTCGACTAACGATTCGACCACCGACCTCTGTGGCGAGTTGCTTCAGATGCTCCTCGGCGGCCTCTCGTTGTTCGAGAAGCCGCCTATACCAAAGCTCGACTTCCACAAGGGTGACGCTTACCGACTGGCCGACTACCTCGAGTTTCTCGCGCCAAGCCTCGATCAATCCCGTTTCGCGGATGCGATCTTCGGGTCCCCAACGACGTATGGTCCGAAGCTGATTGAACGCCGCGCGAAACTTCGCCAAGCCGCGGTCGAACACCATTTCAGGATCCGCAACCCACCGCTCGAACAGACGAACCAACTGCCGCACGGCCTCAGAATTCGACATCACTAGGTAAAGCGAGCGAGCGATCTTGTCATCGGTTCGCCCGTCGGATCTCGAATACATGTAGAAGTCGTCATCGGGCTCAACAGCGTCGTCGATTAGTTCAGCAAGAAATTCCAAACCATCGATCTTGTCGATCGCATTCTTGAAATCCTGAACGCTTCCTGCGAGGTCGAAGACTACGACGAGCTCTGGGTCGACTTCGTCAGATGCATCATCGGTGAGCGTGGCGCGGCCATGCTCGAAGGCATCACTGAGCTCCCGAAATTGCGGAGAGAGGCGACCGGCCTGTTGCGTGCTTCCCGGCCCAACGACGCTCGGCGGTACAGCTGGAGATTGGCGCCCTCGGGTGCCGACTTGGGGAGTTGCCAGAGCGAGCACAGGATACGGAGCGTCGCTCATTCAGAGACCTGCTGTCGCCAATGCTCCAGTCGCTCCTGCACGATCATCCGAATATTGGGGTCGGGCAACGAGAGCACCGCGCGTCGACGCACGTCGAGCGCGAATTCTTCCAACTCTGCATAGCTGGCCCCGGCGAGTTTGTCAGCGAGAGTTCTCGGCGAAAAGCCGAGGTCTCCACCAAAACGAGCCGCCAAGCGCTCTAGGAACTTCGTTGCACGCGCTCTGCTGGGTGCTTCAAGGTCGGCACGTATCTGGAAGCGGCGCCAGGCTGCACGGTCGAGGAGTTCGCTGTGGTTGGTCGCTCCGACAAGGACCACGTGAGCCGGTAGACGGTCGATCTGGAGAAGGAGAGTGGAGACGACGCGCTTGATCTCACCAGTTTCGTGTTCATCTGCCCGTTCTTTGGCGATCGTGTCGAGCTCATCAAAGAACAGCACGCATCGGCGAGTCCGGGCGAACTCGAAGACTGCGTCTAGACGTGATGCCGTCTCGCCTAGAAAGCTGGACACAATCCCTTCGTAGCGAACGACATAGAGCGGGAGCATCAGCTCCGATGCGATCGCCTCAGCGACGCTTGTCTTTCCGTTGCCAGGAGGGCCGGAGAGCAAGAGTCGATTTCGCGGCTCGATTCCGTAGCTGCGCAATAAGTCGGCCCGGTTCTGCTCTTCTATCAACTCGCTGACGGTTCGCCCGGGAACGCTCGCGAGATCGAGGTCCGTGAGCCTCCGTTGCGGCACTACCTCAAGAAGGAGATCTCGCACCGCGTTGCTCTGCTCGTCGCGCCTTAGACCTTGACCTGTGGTCGTAATCACTTCCGACAAGCGATCAGCAAGGAGGTGATGTTGATTGGCCCGTTCTTCGGCGATGACTGCCTCGACGAGTGCCTTGAATCTTTCGCGGTCGCCATGTCGCTCGGCCTGAACGAGATCGAGCAGAAGGTCTGCGCGCGCCATGCTGCCTCCTCGTGGTGCGGTCGCCCTGATTCTACTTGCGCTGGGGACATTCGCGCGTAACCGGGGCAGGTGCCAGGCCGGGGGTGCGGAGCCGCCGAGGAGCGCCCGGACCGGAGCGCAGCGAGGACCGGACGCACCGCAGTGCGACTCCGCGCCCCCGTAGCCGGCCGAAGGCCGGCCTTGAACGAGTAAGAAAGTTCTCACACATCTGCGCGACGGGTGCTTCCCACCGGCGGGGCGCTACGCGCGCTCGTTTCGCCTCTCAATGCAGACTGGCGCAAGTGGGGCAGCTTCGAATATGGCCCGCCGACTGTTGAACATCGGCAGGCAGACTTCGATCGAGAGGGAACCTGGCTCAGCTCAGTCGACATGCGCAATCAGCTCTTCATGCGGCGAACTGGTGCTGAGCTACCGGCACAAAACCGGCACAAGCTCCCCGTCGAGGGCGTTTCATCTCGCGGCGCTCGCTCACCGGCCGGGAGCTCATCCGCTCATAGGCCGTTCCCGGAGCGACCCAGGGAGCGGCGCAGAAACCGCTTCTCACCCGGGGAAAAGCAAAACCCCCACCATGTTAGAAGCTAGGTGGGGGTTTCTAAGGTGACTGTAATGATCACCCTGTGGCTCCGACCGGCATCGATCCGGTGACCTTTCGATTTTCAGTCGAACGCTCTACCAACTGAGCTACAGAGCCGCGCGACCGGCGAACCTGTCGCGTCCTAGACGAAGAGCCCTCTCCGAAGAAAGAGCTCATCGCACGGAGCGACCCTGACGGGACTTGAACCCGCGACCTCCGCCGTGACAGGGCGGCACGCTAACCAACTGCGCTACAGGGCCATACTTGTTTTCAATTGTACCGGAAGGTGTGACCCCAACGGGATTCGAACCCGTGCTACCGCCGTGAAAGGGCGGCGTCCTAGGCCGCTAAACGATGGGGCCGAGTCAGTCCCGGGGGACTTCCTTGCCGACGCTCAAGCATAAGGGATGTTTTGAGTAAATCGCGAATCGAGGGCGTGGTGCTGCACCCCGGGCGTGTTCCGGGGGGACGATCGAGGTGTCGGGAGGGCGAGATCGTCGCGATGCCCCCTGGTGCGGATGTGAAAGTTGTTGTTAGTGTGGCAACTGTGAAACCGGCGGAAGGGGCCGTGTGAACGACAAGATCACGCTGGATGCTGCAGTTGCTGCGGCGTCCGAGGACTGCGGCTGCGCGCCCACTCCGACAGAACGCCGTGCTTTCGGCAAGACGGGCATCAGCCGTCGCGGTGCCCTCGGCATCGGCGCTCTCGGCGTCGTCGCCCTCAGCGCCTTCGGCATCACCAACGGTGTGTCGGCGGCCTATGCCGCCACGTACCCGAGCTGGGACGATGTGCAGCGCGCGAAGAACAACGAGGCGGCGAAGGCTGCCGAGGTCTCGCGCATCGAGGGACTGATCCAGTCGCTCACGCAGAAGGTCGCCGAGACTCAGGCAGCAGCGAAGGTCGCGTCGGCGGAGTTCTACGACGCTCAGCAGGCCTACTTCGCTGCGGCCACCGAAGCCGACTCCATGCAGGCGAAGGCCGACGAGCAGGCCGCGGTCGCCGACAGCTCCGCCCGCAAGGCAGGGCAGGTCGCCGCGCAGCTCTACCGCAACGGCGGCGACGACACGTCGATGGAACTGTTCTTCGCCGGCTCGGCGAACAACGCCGATGAGCTGCTCGCGCGCCTCGGCACGATGGACAAGCTCCTCGAATACAACCAGTCCGTCTACGACAAGGCCGTCGCGGCGCGCAACTCCGCGCAGTCCCTCAGTGACCAGGCGGTCGTCGCTCGCAACGAGCGCGACCGGCTGCAGAAGGTCGCCGAAGAGAAGATGGTCGCGGCGCAGCAGGCTGCGGATGCGGCGCAGGCAGCCCTGGACGAGCAGTCGGCGAACCTGGCCACGATGCAGGCTCAGCTCGCAGCCCTCAAGGATGCGACGACCCAGACGGTCGCCGGATACCAGGCAGGCGTCGAGGCAGAGGCGAAGGCACGTCGCGAACGCGAGGCCGCCGAGCGCGCAGCCGCGGCGGCAGCAGCCGCTGCCGGTGGCGGCGGAGGCGGCGGGGGTGGAAGCCAGGGCTCGGGTGGCTGGTGCCGTCCGCACGGCGGAGGAAAGAGCTCCGGATACGGTCCTCGCTCCGTGCAGTGCGGTCCGAAGGGCTGCTCCTCCTCGTTCCACTACGGCACGGACTTCGCCAACGGCTGCGGCTCGGCGATCTACGCCGCAAACTCCGGCACCGTCGACTACGCCGGCCCGAACGACGGGTACGGCAACTACATCCGCATCCAGCACGGCGGTGGCGTCGGCACCGGTTACGCCCACATCCGCGACGGCGGCATCCTCGTCCGCTCGGGGCAGTGGGTCAACTCCGGTCAGCTCATCGCCTACGCGGGCAACACCGGTCGCTCGTTCGGCTGCCACCTGCACTTCGAGGTGTACGTCGGCGGCCGACCCGTGAACCCCGTGGCCTTCCTCGGCGATCGCGGAGTACCCGCCTGAGCGTCGACCACTCCTGACACGAAGAAAGACCCCCGGCCGCTGAGCGGTACCGGGGGTCTTCTTCATGCGTGCGGCGGGATCAGTGGCCCTGCTCGCCGAAACGGACGATCGCCTCGTCGAGGATGCGCTGCGCCTCGGCGGCGTCACCCCACTCGTCGACCTTGACCCACTTGTTGGGCTCGAGGTCCTTGTAGTGCTCGAAGAAGTGCGCGATCTCCTTCTTCGTGTACTCGGCGATGTCGTCGATGTCCTGGATGTGCGCCCAGCGCGGGTCCTTCGAGAGCACGGCGACGAGCTTGTCATCCCCGCCGGCCTCGTCGCTCATCTTCAGCACAGCCACCGGACGCACCTCGACGACGACGCCGGGGTAGATCGCGTGGTCGAGCAGCACCAGCACGTCGAGCGGGTCGCCGTCCTCGCCGAGGGTGTTGTCGAAGTAGCCGTAGTCGGCCGGGTAGCCGAAGGTCGTGTAGAGCACGCGGTCGAGGTGCACTCGTCCGGTCTCGTGGTCGACCTCGTACTTCACGCGGCTGCCGCGCGGGATCTCGATGACGGCGTCGTGTGCGCCCATGCGTGTGCTCCTCAGGAAAAGTTCGGTTGGATGCCGCGGACTAGCCTACCTGCGGCGCCCACACGCTCGGAGGCCGTGATCGTTCAGGATCCTGCGTCGACGGGTGGTGCACCGTCTTCGTGCGACCGACTCCGGAACAGACGATTCAGCACGCGGCTCATCGGATCGCTCAGAAGCAGCAGGAGGAGTCCGTAGTACCCGTTCGGAGAGGCTACGACCGCGATGATGAGGGCCGCGCCGAAGAGGACGATGGCGGCGAGGTCGCCGATAGCCCCCAGACGGATGGTCTGGGTCGACACGGTGCTGAGCTCGCGATGACGCGCCAGGTAGAGCCAGCCGGCGAGGGTGGTCACCTGCGTCATGATCAGCGTTCCGATGTAGACCACGGCCTGCAGGGCGTCGGTGTCCATCTGCCCGATCATCGCCGTGGGAACCGGCAGCCAGACGATCGTCGCCATCCAGGCGACGTTGATCCACAGCAGGGGTCCCGTGATCCACTCCACATCGCGGTACTGGCGGTGATGCCCCATCCAGAAGGTCGCGATGAGAAGGAAACTCAGCCCGAAGCTGAGCAGCTGACCCGAATGCTCGTTCAGGAACTCGGCCGTGCTCATGTGACCGGACGCGGCCTCGGAGACCGACTCCATCAGCGGGAGGATGAGCAGCGTCATCGCGATAGCGACGACGGCGTCGACGAACGCCTTGAATCTCTCGGTCCGGAAGGGGAGTGCACGCGTGTTGTCGGTCACGGCGTCAGGATAGCCCCGGACGCCGCTGCGCACGGCGGCGGGCACGCGGATCGGAGGATTGCCCTAGCGTGGAATCGTGCCGTCACTTCCTCCCGCCATCGCCGAGATCCGCCTGGCCGTGCGCACCGCGCTCGCCGCGCTCCCCGAGGGATCGACGGTCATCGTCGCTCTGTCCGGTGGAGCGGACTCACTCGCGCTCGCCGCTGCCACCGCCTTCGAGGCCTCGAGACTCGGGCTCCGCGCGGCGTCATTGACCGTCGATCATGGTCTGCAGGACGACTCCGCAGAGGTCGCCGCTCGCGCAGCGCGCACCGCCGCCGAGCTCGGCCTCGACCCCCTCATCGTGCGCGTCGACGTCGCGGGGGAGGGCGGCCCCGAGGCTGCCGCCCGCGATGCTCGCTACGGGGTGCTGCGCGATGCGGCCGCAGATGTGCGCGCCGCAGCGGTGCTGCTCGGCCACACCCTCGACGACCAGGCCGAGACGGTGCTCCTCGGACTCGCCCGCGGATCCGGCGCCGCGAGTCTGCAGGGGATGGCCCCGGTGCGGGAAGACGACGACGGCGTGCGGTGGGTGCGACCGCTGCTCGGTGTGCGGCGGGAGACCACGAGGGCATTCTGCGCGGCGTCCGTGCTCGACCCCTGGGACGACCCGCACAACCTCGACGACCGCTACGCGAGGGTCCGGGTACGCGAGCGCGTGCTCCCTGTTCTCGAGGCTGAGCTCGGCCCTGGCATCGCCGAGGCACTCGTGCGCACGGCCGAGCAGCTGCGGGAAGACGCCGAGGCGTTCGACGAGATGATCCAGGAGACGATCGAAGACATCGTCGAACACGCGGAGGCGGGAATCTCGGTGAGCGTGGCAGCGCTCGCCGCCAACCCCGCGGCGCTGCGCAACCGCATCATCCGTCTCGTCGTCGACAGCGAGTTCGGGGTCAGCCTCACGAGGACGCAGACCGTCGAGGTCGCGCGACTGGTGACCGACTGGAGCGGTCAGGGACCGATCGACCTGCCAGGGTGCTCGGCCGTTCGTCACGGCGGGCGCATCGTCTTCACCGCATCCGGCCGCTGAGGGCGTCTCGTCTCGAACGCTCTCCGCGTCCGTGCCCGACGGCCGGATGGGTGGGGTGAGGTCTTACTTCTTGCCGCCGAGGAGGCCGCCGAGGATCCCACCGAGGTCGATGCCGCCGCCGGAGCCGCCGCTGTTGCCGCCACCGAGCAGCCCGCCGATCACGTCGCCGATGCCGCCCGACGCGCCGCCCTTGTCGTTGCCGCCGAGCAGGCCGCCGATGAGGTCGCCGATGCCACCGGAGCTCTCGGCTCCGGCATCGGCCTTCGCCGTCTTGTCCTTGTTCGCATTGGCGATGAGGCCCATCACGATGGGGGCCAGGATCGGAAGGAGCTTGCCGAAGTCGATGCCGGGGGTCGCCTTCGAATCCGTGAGCTCCTTCGTGACCTCCTTCTCCTTCGATCCGAGGATGTGCGCGACGATCTTGCCGCCGTCTGCCTGATCGATGTCGTCGACCTTCGAGGCACCGGAGCTGCCCTCGTGCTTCTTGAGCGCGTTCCGGATGGCAGCGGAGCCCTCATCCGTCTGTGCGTTCTGGGCGAGCCCGCCCAGCAGCACCGCGCCGCCCTGCTCGACCGCGACCTTGGCCTCGTCGCGCGAGACGCTCAGCTTCTCGGCGATGTCATCGATCGGCACCTGCGTGAGGATGTCGTCAAGAGCCATGGTGAATCCTTCCGTCGGGGCGTCCGCCCACATCACCGCTCACAGTAGTGCGGATGCCACGCGAGGGGGAGATGCCTCCCCGATCGACGAACCTGGGACCGAGCATCCGATCGCGTCGCCTAAAATCGATCCATGCGCGCCGCGGAGATCCAGGACGACCTTGCACAGATCCTCGTCACAGAGGAGGAGATCCTCGCCAAGCTCGACCAGCTCGCGGCGCAGGTCGCCGAGGATTACGAGGGCAAGGACCTCGTCCTCGTCGGGGTGCTCAAAGGCGCCGTGATGGTCATGGCCGACTTCGCGCGGGCGCTGCCGTTCCACGCACCGATGGACTGGATGGCGGTCTCGAGCTACGGAGCGAGCACCAAGTCGAGCGGCGTGGTGCAGATCCGCAAGGACCTCGACACCGACCTCAACGGCAAGCACGTCCTGATCGTCGAGGACATCATCGACTCCGGCCTGACCCTCAGCTGGCTGCTGGAGAACTTCGGATCCCGCGGAGCCGAGTCGATCGAGGTGCTGGCGCTCCTGCGCAAGCCCGAGGCTGCGAAGGTCGTCATCGACTGCAAGTACGTGGGCTTCGACATCCCCACCGATTTCGTCGTCGGATACGGCCTCGACTACGACGAGCGTTACCGCAACCTGCGCGATGTCGCGGTGCTCGCGCCGCACGTCTACAGCTGACGCCGGCGCCACGCTACGCCGTGGGTGAACGCACAGCGGCCCCCTAGGGCGCGCGCGATACGCTGATCCGATCATGGATGTGAAGAAGCTCACCCGGAATCCGCTGATCTACGTCGCGCTGATCGGCGTGCTCCTGTTCGGCGGTTTCCTGCTGATCTCGAATCTGGGCGCGCCCAAGCAGATCACGACGCAGGAGGGGCTCAAGCTCCTCTCCGGCACCACGGTCACCGAGGTCGTGAACACCGACGGCGATCAGCGCGTGGACATGACGCTCTCCAAGCCGTTCCAGGGGTCGGAGAACGTGCAGTTCTACTACGTCGACGCGCGCGCCGACGAGGTGGTCACCGCGATCAACGAGGCAGCTCCGAAGGACGGCTTCAACGACGCCGTCCCGCGCGCGACCTGGTTCGACGGCTTCCTCTCGCTCCTCCTTCCCCTCGTGCTGCTGGGTCTGCTGTTCTGGTGGCTGCTGTCGTCGATGCAGGGCGGTGGCGGCAAGGTCATGCAGTTCGGCAAGTCCAAGGCCAAGCTCGTCAACAAGGAGACCCCCACCGTCACCTTCGCCGACGTGGCCGGTGCCGACGAGGCCATCGAAGAGCTCCATGAGATCAAGGAGTTCCTCCAGGACCCCGCGAAGTTCCAGGCCATCGGAGCCCGCATCCCGAAGGGCGTGCTGCTGTACGGCCCTCCCGGAACCGGCAAGACGCTCCTCGCCCGCGCCGTCGCCGGCGAGGCCGGAGCCCCCTTCTACTCGATCTCCGGTTCCGACTTCGTCGAGATGTTCGTCGGCGTCGGTGCCTCGCGCGTGCGCGACCTCTTCGGCCAGGCCAAGGAGAACGCGCCGGCCATCATCTTCATCGATGAGATCGACGCCGTCGGTCGTCACCGTGGCGCCGGCATGGGCGGCGGCAACGACGAGCGCGAGCAGACCCTCAACCAGATGCTGGTGGAGATGGACGGCTTCGACCCGAACGCGAACGTCATCGTGATCGCGGCGACCAACCGCCCGGACATCCTCGACCCCGCACTGCTGCGCCCCGGTCGCTTCGACCGTCAGATCGGCGTCGACGCGCCCGACCTCAAAGGCCGTCAGAAGATCCTCGAGGTGCACAGCAAGGGCAAGCCCCTGGCGAAGAGCGTCGACCTCGAAGTCGTCGCCCGCAAGACCCCTGGATTCACGGGTGCCGACCTCGCGAACGTGCTCAACGAAGCCGCTCTGCTCACCGCGCGCTCGAACGCGCAACTGGTCGACAACCGTGCCCTCGATGAGGCCATCGACCGTGTGATCGCCGGCCCGCAGCGCCGCACCCGCGTGATGCGGGACAAGGAGAAGCTGATCACGGCGTACCACGAGGGCGGTCACGCGCTCGCCGCCGCTGCGATGAACTACACCGACCCCGTGACCAAGATCACGATCCTGCCGCGCGGCAAGGCCCTCGGCTACACGATGGTGCTGCCGCTGGACGACAAGTACTCCGTCACCCGCAACGAGCTCCAGGACCAGTTGACCTACGCGATGGGTGGCCGCGTCGCGGAGGAGATCGTGTTCCACGATCCGACCACCGGGGCCTCGAACGACATCGAGAAGGCCACCTCGATCGCCCGCAAGATGGTCATCGAGTACGGCATGACCGCCGAACTCGGTCCGGTCAAGCTGGGGACGGAAGGCGGCGAGCCCTTCGCCGGCCGCGACATGGGTCGAGGCCGTGAGTACTCCGAGACGATCGCCGAGCGGGTCGACACCCAGGTCCGCGCGCTCATCGAACAGGCCCACAACGAGGCGTACGAGGTCATCAGCGCGAACCGCGACATCCTCGACAAGCTCGCCCTCGCGCTGCTCGAGGAGGAGACCCTCGACCACAACCAGATCGCGGAGATCTTCACCGAGATCAAGAAGCTCCCCGAGCGCCCGCTGTGGCTTTCGAGCGAAAGACGCCCGGTGTCCGAGCGCCCTCCGATCGAGGTGCCGAAGAAGGACGTCTCGCTCGCGGCATCCGTCGAGGCTCCGGCCAGCGCGCCGCGCACGCAGCCGGGTTCGGCGGGAGCCGGGAACCCGCGGCCCGCGACGGCGTGACGTGACGGTAGACAGGCAACGTGTCGAACGGCTCACGAGAGAGCTGCTCGAGGCGATCGGCGAGGACCCGGACCGACCGGGGCTGAAGCAGACCCCGTCGCGCATGGCAGAGCTGTATTCCGAGTTCTTCTCGGGCGTCGGTGAAGACCCGGCGGAGCCGCTCGCGCGCACCATCAGCGTCTCGCGCGGTCCCGCCCCCGACACCCTGCCCTCCGGTGCGGTGCTGCTGCGCGACATCCGTTTCCGTTCCGTCTGCGAGCACCACCTGCTGCCGTTCGCCGGGCATGCGCACATCGCCTACCTCCCCGGCGAGCAGGTCGTGGGGCTCGGAGCGCTCGTGCGCGTCGTCGAGATCCTCGCGGCTCGCCCCCAGGTGCAGGAGCGCCTCGGCGAGCAGATCGCCGACACCATCGCGGAGCACCTCGACACCCGGGGCGTGCTGGTCGTGCTCGATGCCTCGCACGGGTGCGTCACGATGCGCGGCGGCCGGCAGACCGAGGCATCGACCCTCACGATCGCGGCGCGCGGCGAGTACACGGACGCCGTCGCCAGGGCGGAGCTGATCACGCTGATCGGCGCGTCCGTCCCCCTCGGGGCGACGGCGCGCTGATGACCGGCATCTGGGGCATCGTCAACGTCACACCCGACTCCTTCAGCGACGGCGGGCGCTATCTCGACGTCGATCGCGCGGTCGCCCATGCACTGCGGCTGCGGGCCGAGGGCGCAGCAGTGCTCGACGTCGGCGGAGAGTCGACCAGACCCGGTGCCGACCGCGTCGGCGACACGGTCGAGCAGCAGCGCGTCATCCCCGTGATCGAGCAGCTCGCCGCCGCAGGAGTGCCCGTCAGCGTCGACACGCTCAGCGCCTCGACCGCGGCCGCGGCCGTGCGGGCCGGCGCCAGGATCGTGAACGACGTCTCCGGAGGGCTCGCCGACCCCGACATGCGTGCGGCCGTCGCGGAGTCCGGGGCCGACTTCGCGATCGGGCACTGGCGTGGCTTCTCGGCCGACATGTACGCGAACGCCGAGTACCGGAGGGTCGCGCGTGAGGTCGCCGGCGAGCTGCAGGAGCGCATCGGCGAGGCCGCGGCCTCCGGAATCGCCCCGTCGCGCCTCATCGTCGACCCCGGCATCGGGTTCGCGAAGGCGGGTGGGCAGAACTGGGACGTGCTGCGGGGACTCGACGAGATCGTCGCACTGGGGCCTCGCGTGCTCATCGGCACCTCGCGCAAGCGTTTCCTCGCCGAGGTGCTGCGTCACGAGACCGGCCCCGACGAAGAGGTGTCGGAGTCTCGGCGCGATCTCGCGACCGCCGTCACCAGCGCTCTCGCGGTCAGGGCAGGAGTCTGGGCCGTGCGCGTGCACGACGTGGCATCCACGCGTGATGCCCTCGCGATCGCGCACGCCTGGGAAGGCTGAGGCGTATCGGAGCGGCCCCGTACGCTAGAGGCATGCACTCCCTCGACGAGATCGTCCTCACCGGTCTGACCGTGTTCGGTCGTCACGGCGTCTTCGACCACGAGCGCCGGGACGGACAGGACTTCACGATCGATCTGCGTCTGCGGCTGTCGCTCGCGAAGGCCGCAGACTCGGACGAGGTGACGGACACGGTGCACTACGGAGAGCTGGCCGAGAAGGTCGCCGCCGTGGTGGCCGGTGAACCGGTGAATCTGATCGAGACGCTCGCCGAGCGCATCGCCGCCGTGGGCCTCGAGGACCGGCGAGTGCAGGAGGTCGTCGTGACCGTGCACAAGCCGCACGCGCCGATCCCGCTGAACTTCGCCGATGTGGCGGTCACCATCACTCGCCGCCGCACGACCGACGCGATGGAGGACACGACCGCATGAGCCGCAACCTCACGAACCCGCCCGACATGCCGGGGCCTCGCCCCGGACGCCCGGAGACCACCGCGGTCGTCGCGCTCGGCGCGAACCTCGGGGATCGTCACGGCACGATCAGGGCGGCCGCCGAGAGGATCGCCCGGCTGCCGCTGGTGAGTGAGGTGCGCCTCTCCCGGCTGTTCGAGACGGTGGCCCTCCGTCTCGACGGCCCCGACCCCGAAGCGCCCGGATACGTCAATGCCGTGGCGCTGGTCACCACGCGCCTCGCACCCGAGATCCTTCTCGGGATGCTGCACGCCATCGAGGACGAGAACGGCCGGGAGCGCCGTGAGCGCTGGGGCGACCGCACCCTCGATCTCGACCTCATCGCGTATGACGGCGTGCTCTCCGACGAACCGCGTCTGCAGCTGCCGCACCCTCGGGCCGCTGAGCGGCTCTTCGTGCTCGATCCCTGGTTGGACCTCGACCAGGACGCGGTGCTGCCCGGTCGGGGCAGAGTCGCCGACCTCGCAGCCCAGCTGCGCGCCCGGGGCGAGGGATGAGACGCACCTCTGCAGGCGTGCTCGTCGTCCTCGCGCTGCTCTCCGGTGCCGGCGGCTTCCTGCTCGATCACCTGCTGACCGCGTCGGGCCGCATCACCTTCACTCCGTCGCTGCTGCTCCCGGTGCTCCTGCTGTTGATCGCCGCGGCATCCCTCGGCGTCGCCTGGCCGGTGCGCCGGAGCGTGCGATCGGGTATCCGCATCGATCCGTTCCGTGCGCTCAGGGCGGCGACGCTCGCCCGGGCGTCGAGCCTGCTCGGCGCCATCATGGCGGGATTCGGAGGCGGGTTGCTCGTCTTCCTCGTGTCGCGTCCCGTGGTTCCGCAGGTAGGGTCGACTGTGGCCATGCTGGCCCTGATCGGAAGTGCGATCGTCCTCGTGATCGCCGCGCTCGTCGCCGAACAGTTCTGCACCCTGCCGAAGGATCCTGATGACTCAGAACCCAGAGACCGCGCCCCTGAACTCGGCGGAGGGCACTGACCTCGACGCCCTCGACCGGGGGACGTACACGCAGCTGCGCACGGCACGCAACGAGGCCCGCCTCGAGCTCGACGGCACGTGGCACCAGATCTCGCCGCGCTACGTCGTCTCGCAGATCCTGCAGAACGTGATCTTCATCGTGCTCGTCGTCGTCGCCGCCGTCGTGCTGAACATCGTGCTGCACCAGCAGTGGGTGTGGATCCCCGCCGGGGTCATGCTGCTCATCACCGTGTTCGCGCTCATCATCCTTCCGCGGCAGGCGAAGGCGATCGGCTACATGCTCCGCGCCGACGACATCGTCTTCCGCAAGGGGATCCTCTGGCAGCGCATGATCGCCGTGCCTTACGGCCGCATGCAGTTGGTCGACATCACGCAGGGGCCGCTCGATCGCGCGTTCGGCATCGCCCAGCTCAAGATGGTCACGGCCGCGGCCACGACCGGTGTGCAGATCCCGGGCCTCACCCAAGAGGCGGCCGAGGCGCTGCGCGACACGCTCATCCACGTCGCCGAGACTCGCCGGACAGGCCTGTGAGCGAGCAGCAGCCCCCTCTCGCGCCGAGCGCTCAGGCACCCGTCGGCGGGGAGGCCTCCGAGACGCTCGCGAACGGCGAGTGGCACCGGATGCACCCGCTCACCCCGCTCTTCAAGGGCGGGCTGGCGCTGATCATCATCGCGGGTATCGTCATCGCGAACATGCGGGACCGGCTCATCGCCTGGGCCGTGGCGCTGTTCACGCCCGAAGAGGCGCACTACGGCGACTACGGCGGCGCCGACCCCGTCGACTGGGTGCTCTCGAACAACCTGATCCTCGTCGCGCTGCTCGGCGTGCTGGGGCTCGTGGTCGTGCTGGTGCTGATCTTCTGGTTCGTCTGGCGCTTCCAGCAGTTCCGGATCACCGGAGACCATGTCGAGGTCCGCAAGGGCATCATCTTCCGTTCGCACCGCCGCGCGCCTCTCGACCGCGTGCAGGGCGTCAACCTGACCCGTCCGTTCCCCGCTCGCATCATTGGACTCGCCAAGCTCGAGGTCGTCGGCGCCGGCAACGACGCGAACGTCGAGCTCGAGTACCTTGCGACGCCGCGGGCCGAGGCCGTGCGCGCCGACATCCTGCGCCTGGCTTCCGGGGCACGCGCGGCGCGCGATGCCGCACGGAACCCGGGCGCGTCAGCGGGCGCATCGGCGTCCGCTCGGGCGCAGCTGGTCGGATCGATGAACGCGGGGGTGAACGATCTCATCTCCGGTGTCGATCTCGCCGACGTGGTCCCGGAGAGCGTCGTCAAGATCCCGACCGGCCGGCTCGTGGGATCGCAACTGATCTCGGGCCTGCTCTGGTTCGTGTTCTTCGGAGCGATCTTCGCGGTCGCGATGGGCAGTGCGCTGATCGGCATGCTGGCCGACGGCGTCACCGACGGCGGCATCGTGATCCTCGGGATGGGCCTCGGCATGGGTGTGCCCATGGTCATCGCCGTGGTCGGTATCACGTGGGCGCAGATCTCGAAGTCCCTCCGCTACTCGATCGCGCCGACCCCGGACGGTGTGCGGATCACCTACGGTCTTCTCACGACCGTGACCGAGACCCTTCCGCCCGGACGCATCTTCGCGGTGGAGGTCTCGCAGTCGCTGCTGTGGCGCCCGTTCGGCTGGTGGACGATCAAGATCAACCGGATGAGCGGCAAGAGCGCCGCTCAGCAGTCGTCCGGGAGCGGGCAGCAGTTCAACGTGGTGCTGCCGGTCGGCAAGCGCGCCGACGTCGAGCGAGTGCTCGCTCTGGTGCTGCCCGACGTGCCGGCGGAGAGCATCCCGTTCCTCTGGGAACAGGGCATCGTCGGCCCCGCAGACGGCGACACCTATCGCACGATGGCGCGGCGCGCGCGGTGGCGGCGTCCGTTCTCCTGGAAGCGTCATGGCTACCTGGTCGCCGACTTCGGTCTGCTGCTGCGCCGCGGGAACGTGTGGCGCAAGCTCGCGGTGTTCCCGCTGGCACGCCTGCAGGGCGTCTCCCTCAGCCAGGGACCGATCGATCGGGCACAGCGGGTCTCCGGCGCGCAGGTGCATACCGTGCCCGGTCCCATCACCGGATACCTCTCGGGGTTCGAGCGGTCGGACGCGCTGGCGCTGATCGACGAGGTCAGCCTCGCTGCCGCCGAGGCGGCCTCGCGCGACACCACTCACCGGTGGAGCGCGCACACCGATGCGGCAACGGTGGCCGCTCCTGCGGCCCCGCCCGCCTACACCGGCCCGCCGCCGGTCTTCCCCGTCCCCGTGCAGACGGCTCCGCCTGCGCCGCCGGTTCTTCCGTCTGCTCCTCCGGTTCTTCCGGCTGCACCGCCGGTCGGGCCGCCCGCGGGTGCTCCCATGACGCCTCCTGCGCCCCCGGTAGCTCCTCCTGCGCCCCCGGTCATGCCTCCGGCGACTCCGCCGCAGGCTGCTCCCGCGAGTGCTCCTGTGGCGTCCCCGGCCGCGCCACAGGTGACGCCTCCACCGGCACCTCCGGTCGCACCCCCGGCTGCGTCGGACACCCCTCCGGCGCCCCCGCTGCGGCGGCGGAGGAGGAGCGAAGATGACGCGTGACGGTCGCCTCGGCGTCGGCATCATCGGCGCAGGGCGCGTCGGGCCGGTCGTCGGTGCGGCGCTCGGAGGCGCGGGGCATGCCGTGATCGGGATCACCAGTGGATCCGACGACGAACGTGCCTCCGCCGTGCTCCCTGATGTGCCGGTGCTCGAGGCCCTGGAGGTGGTCCGTCGAGCAGAACTCGTGGTCATCGCCGTCCCCTCCGAGCAGCTGCCCTCGTTGGTGGCGGGCATCGCCGAGGTGGGAGGCTGGCAGGTCGGTCAGCTCGTGCTCCACACCGATCCTGCGTACGGCATCGAGGTGCTCCGCCCAGCGGCCGAGCGCGGAGCGATCCCCCTCGCCGTGCATCCTGCGATCACCTTCACCGGGACCTCGATCGACCTTCGACAGCTCCAGGCCGGGTTCGCCGCGGTGACGGCTCCAGCCGCCGTGCTGCCGATCGCTCAGGCACTCGCGGTGGAGATGGGGTGCGAGCCCGTCGTGATCGCCGAGACCGATCGCGCGGCATACGCGGATGCCATCGCGACGGCGACCGAGTTCTCACGCTCGATCATCGGACAGTCGACCGCACGGCTGCGGGAGATCGGCGTCGAGAACCCGGGCGGCTATCTCTCGGCACTGGTGCAGTCGACCGTCGAGCGGGCGCTGCGCGAAGCCTCCGACGCGCCGCCGCTGATCTGAGAGCTCCTCCTCTCGACCCGCGTCGCACGCCCGGTCGCGGAAGATGGGCTCAGCGTCCGCCGGAGAACCCTCCGCCGCCGCCCCCTCCGGAGAAGCCGCCGCCGAACGATCCGCCGGCGCTCGACGACGTGCCCGAAGAGGCGGCCGAATACGTCGCGGCCGAGTGGGACGAGGCCACGAACGTGGCGAGCTGCGCCCGAAGCGCGAACGATGCGGGATCGCCGATCCAGGATGCTCCGCGCTGGGCCGTCGTATAGGCCTTCTCGAGCACATCGCCCCATTCGTCCTCCATGCCGAACAGGATGGCGTAGGGGAGGAGCCTCTCGTAGACGTGGATGACGTCGGCGGTGCCGTCGGCTCTTCGCTCAGCCCCGCTGTACGACTGCAGCATGCGCAGGCGGTCGGCGTCCGCGACGCGGATGAACTCCTTCACCCCCTGCAGATACTCGTACGTGCGGGCGCCCTCGGCGGTGAGCACGGTGTGCTTCGAGAAGGCGTAGAGGCTGGAGAGGAGCACGAGGAACGTGCCGAACGCGATCACGACGAGGGCGGGAATCGCCGACAGTCGTCCGCTGGCCGCGCTCCAGATCCCGAACCCCAAGCCGAAGACCGCGATGCCGATCGCGCACCACTGCAGGATCATCGCACCTCGGCTGCGCACCTTCTCGGTGAGTCCGCGGTTCCGGGCCGCGGTCGTTCCGCTGTGCTGGAGCGCGGTCATGCGAGCGGCGAAGGCTTCGTCGGCGGCGGGGAGATCGACCACATCGTCGGTGCCCGCATCGGCGAAGAGCGCTTCGAGGGCGTCGACGTCCAACTGGTCGGGGATGCGCGCTCCGGGCAGACGGCGCAGCCGCGGGTCTTCGTCTTCGCCTCCCTCCTCGATGCGCAGCACGCCGCGCACGGCGAGGTGCACGATCTCGGCCGGGATCACGTCCTTGGCGCCGGGAACCACAGCGGCGGACAGCAGCGGCGGCAGCGCATCCGGCACGTCGTACTGGGCGACCACGATCCCCGTGGCGACGCGCCGTCTGCGCGTGAACGCCGACACGGCCGCCCAGCTGCCGACGGAGAGCCCGAGAGCGCCCACCGCCGCCACTATCGGAGTGATGTCGGCGACCGGGTCCGGAGTGCGGGCGAGGGGTTGGGCGACGGCATCGGGGGCGAGGCCGATGGCGACGGTCACGCCGTCGCCGGCCGGGCGCGCGCCCGACTCGACGCGGAATGTCGCGACACCGCCGTCGGTGGTCGGGCCTTCCAACTCGCACTCGTCCGTCGAGCCGGAAGGCCCGGTGTAGCACCGCGTGGCTCCGTTGAGCTCCGCGCTCAACGCGGGATCGAACACGACTTCGGCGCGGAAGCGGTCGATGGGCTGCGTGCTGTCGAGGGGGAGCAGATCCCAGTAGAACTCGTCGGCCGGGGGAGCGGATGACCCCGCCGATGGAGCGGTCGCGAGGATCACATCGCGCATCTCGTACTCGATCACGTAGGTCGTGAGCCCTCGCACGAAGTCATCGTCGTTGCCCGTGAGCACGTAGAGGAGGCCGTCTTCCTCGTCGGTCTCGTACGGCACGTCTGCGCCGTTCTCATCGGTCACCGACAGGACCGAGGTCTCGGTGCTCGCCCCCTCGTACGACGTCACGAGTCCGCGGACGATGCCGTGGTTCTGGTCGAAGTCCGGGAAGTCGGCGACCAAGGTCTCGGTCACCCGCATGCGAGCACGGCCCTCGTCGTCGAGACCGATCCCATAGACGGCATCCCACGAGCTGTAGGAGAAGTCGTCGACATCTGCCGCAGCGGCCGGATGCGGCGCGGCGGCGACCGACGATGCGGACCCGCCGGGCGCTGCCAGAGCTGCTGCCGGGGCGAGGACCGCCGCCATCGAGAGCGAGAGGGCGGCGAACGCGCGGAGGATGCGGGTGTGGGCCATTCTTCGAGGCTACCCAGCGCGTGCCGAGGAGCGGCACGCCGCCTCGGTAAACTGGGAGGGACTTCCAAGGAGCCCCGCACATGACTGACGCGTCCGCCGCGCCCGAATCGGCCTCGACCGACTCTTCCCTCGAAGAGGACGTCCACGAACAGAAGGCCGTGCGTCTCGCCAAGCGCGAGCGCCTGATCGAGAAGCGGGCGGACGCGGGCGGCGGGGCGTTCCCGGTCGGCGTGCCCGTGACGCACACGATTCCCGCGCTGCGCGCCGAGTACGGCGAGCTCGAGGCGGGCGCCGAGACCGGCGTCATCGTCGGGGTCGCGGGTCGGGTGGTGTTCAGCCGCAACACCGGCAAGCTCTGCTTCGCCACACTGCAGGCGGGTGACGGATCGCGCATCCAGGCGATGATCTCCCTTGCGAACGTCGGCGAGGAATCGCTGGCGAACTGGAAGGAGTACGTCGACCTGGGTGACCACGTGTTCGTGCACGGCGAGGTCATCTCCAGCCGCCGCGGCGAGCTGTCGATCATGGCCGACGACTGGACGATCGCGGCCAAGGCGATCCTGCCGCTGCCCAACGCGTACTCCGAGCTCAGCGAGGAAGGACGCGTGCGCAGCCGCTACCTCGACCTGATCGTGCGGGAGCAGGCGCGCAACACGGTGCGCGCCCGGGCCGCCGTCAACGCGAGCCTGCGTTCGACCTTCACGAGCCACGACTACCTCGAGGTGGAGACCCCCATGCTGCAGGTGCAGCACGGCGGGGCCTCCGCTCGCCCGTTCATCACCCACTCGAACGCGTTCGACACCGAGCTCTACCTGCGCATCGCGCCGGAGCTCTACCTGAAGCGCGCGGTGGTCGGCGGCATCGAGCGCGTCTACGAGATCAACCGCAACTTCCGCAACGAGGGCGCCGACTCCACGCACAGCCCCGAGTTCGCGATGCTGGAGGCCTACCAGGCATACGGCGACTACAACCAGATGGCCGCGCTCACGCAGGAGCTCGTGCAGAACGCGGCGATCGCGGTCGCCGGGTCCACGACCGTGACCTGGGCCGACGGCACCGAGTACGAGCTGGGTGGCGAGTGGGACCGCATCTCGATGTACGAGTCGCTCTCCGCCGCCTCGGGTCGCACCGTCACCCCTCAGGACTCGGTCGAAGACCTGATCGCGTTCGCCCAGGAGAACGACGTCGATCTGCCGCCGCAAGCCACTCACGGCAAGCTCGTCGAGGAGCTGTGGGAGCACTTCGTGAAGGGCGATCTCGTTCGCCCGACGTTCGTGATGGACTTCCCCGTCGACACGTCGCCCCTGGTCCGTGAACACCGCTCGATCGCGGGCGTCGTGGAGAAGTGGGACCTGTACATCCGCGGTTTCGAACTGGCGACCGGGTACTCCGAGCTCGTGGACCCTGTGATCCAGCGCGAGCGCTTCGTCGAGCAGGCCAAGCTCGCAGCCCGCGGTGATGTCGAGGCGATGCCGGTCGACGAGGAGTTCCTGCGGGCTCTCGAGCACGGTATGCCGCCGTCCGGAGGAATGGGCATGGGAATCGATCGCCTGCTGATGGCCATCACCGGCCTGGGCATTCGCGAGACCATCCTCTTCCCCCTGGTCAAGTAGCCCGATCCGCGCCGCCTTCACCCCGCTCCGCCTTCACTCCGCCGAGCGAGACCGGAACGCCCACTCCGGGAGCATCGCACCGCCGATCATCGTCTCGAGGAGGGCGGCGAGGGGGTAGCGGGGGTCGATCTCGCGCACCATATCGAGGTATCGGCCCGCGTGGCTCGCGCGCCCCAGGGCCCAGGACAGCCACGCGGCGACGGTGAGCGGGGCAGGTCGCGCGGGTCGCGGTGCCCTCGCGGACGCAGCGCGCATCGCAGACAGCGCGCATCGCAGGCGGTCGGTGTCAGGGGTGGGACCGCGTCCGAGGAACACCTGGCCCACCTCGTCGGGGACCATCACCCCGGACGCGGCGAAAGCAGTCTGTGCATCGAGCGTGCGGATGCCGCCCGCGAGGTCGGTCGCCCATTGAGCGATCGCGACGTCGCGCAGCAGAGGTCGTTCCAAGCACCACAGCAGCGTGGCCGTGGCGAGAGGCGGGAGACCGTCGGGCGCAGCCAGCACGGACTCGAAGAAGGCCGGAACGTCTTCGAGCAGGACGAGCGCGGCGACGAGCTGCGGATTCTCCCGTGCCGTCAGCCGACCTCGTCCTTTCCCGTCGAGGAGCGCGGCGAGCTCGACCGATGCTCTTCCCACACGCTCCTTCTCCGCGAGATCGATCGTGGGGAGTTCCGCGCCGACGCTCTGGTCTCCGGAGACATCGCCCGTCGGCAGCAGATCGGACGGACGGCAGATCTGCGTCAGCGATCCGAGCTCCGGCTCGTCGTCGATGTAGCTCGACCACCCGGAAGGGGTCACGCAGAGGGCATCGACCACGCGGAGCCCCGCATCCTCGGCGCATCCCAAGAGCTCGTCGAGCATCACCGCATGCGGGAGGACGAGGCCGTCTCGTGTGGGGTGCGCTTCCTCGTCGGTGTAGACGACGACGGCGACCGCATCCGTCCCGGATACGCGAGCCACGAGGCCGACCGCGGCGTCGGCGTAGGCCTCCAGGTCGGTGCCGTCGCGGGGGAGATCGAGACGCATGGCCCCGTCGGTGCGGGTGCCCCGGAAGGGGAGGAGCACGGTGCTCCGACGAGGCGTGAAGCCCGCGAGAGTGGGGACGATGCCGAGGAAGGTGGCGGAATCTGCGGCGCGGAGAACTGTGGTCATCCCCAGAGTGTGGTCGAGCGCGCGCACCGGTGGGCGCCGAACGGGGGCCTGTGGACACAGATCCTGTGAGCCCGGAACTGTGCACGAACAGTGGCTCGCGTACCATGGAGTGATGGACAACTTCTGGCTCGCCGCGGCATGGTCGCTTCTGCCGACCGTCGGGGTGAGCATCGTGTTCTTCTTCGTGGTCCGCGGCATCCTCCGCTTCGACCGCACCGAGCGCAAGGTGCACGCGCAGATCGAGGCCGAGGAGCGCGCCGCGCGGGGTCTTCCGCCGCGCGCCTGAGTCCGACCCATCGGCTACTGTGAAGCCAGCGCACCCACTCTGGTGCGCAACTGCTGTGATGGTCACTGCGGTGGCAAGGGGGCGCGATGACTGCGGAGACCTGGGGATGGTGGATCGCCGCCTTCCTGCTGGTGCTCGATGTCATCATCCGTGTCACGGCGATCATCGTCATCCCTCGCAACCGCCGCCCGACGGCGGCGATGGCGTGGCTGCTGGCGGTCTTCTTCATCCCGTTCGTCGGTGTCTTCCTGTTCCTCGTGATCGGCAATCCGCGTCTCCCGCGGGCTCGCCGGCGCAAGCAGGACCAGATCAACGAGTACATCGCCGAGACCAGTGAGCACCTGCATTTCGGCACGCTCCGACCGAACGCCCCCGCGTGGTTCGGGCCGATCGTGCAGATGAACCAGAAGCTCGGCGCCCTCCCGCTCTCGGGCGACAACGGCGCTCATCTCATCTCCGACTACCAGGAGTCGCTCGACGAGATGGCCGAGGCGATCCGCACGGCGCAGGAGTATGTGCACGTCGAGTTCTACATCCTGCAGTCGGATGCCGCGACCGACAACTTCTTCCGTGCTCTCGAAGAGGTCCGCGCGCGCGGCGTCGAGGTGCGCGTGCTGCTCGACCACTGGGCCAACCGCGGCAAGCCCCGCTACAAGCAGACCATCGCGCGGCTCAATGCGATGGGCGCGGACTGGCACCTGATGCTTCCGGTGCAGCCGCTCAAGGGCAAGATGCAGCGTCCCGATCTGCGCAATCACCGCAAGCTCCTCGTCGTCGACGGCAACATCGCCTTCCTCGGATCGCAGAACGTCACCGACTCGACCTACAACCTGAAGAAGAACATCAGGCGCGGCCTGCACTGGGTCGACCTGATGGTGCGTCTCGACGGCCCGGTGGTGCTGAGCGTGAACGCGATCTTCGTCGCCGACTGGTACAGCGAGACCGACACGGTGCTCGAGGGCATCGACATCGCCCACGCGAACATCGGCTCCGGCGACCTCGACTGCCAGGTGGTGCCGTCAGGACCGGGGTTCGAAGTCGAGAACAACCTTCGTCTCTTCCTCGCGCTGCTCTATGCGGCGAAGAAGAAGATCATGATCGTCAGCCCCTACTTCGTCCCCGACGAGGCGCTGCTGCTCGCGGTCACGGCAGCCGTCGACCGCGGTGTGCACGTCGAGCTGTTCGTCTCGGAAGAGGGCGACCAGGCGATGGTCTATCACGCCCAGCGCAGCTACTACGAGGTGCTGCTCAAGGCGGGCGTTCGCATCTGGATGTACCGCAAGCCCTACATCCTGCACACCAAGACGCTGACGATCGACGACGAGGTCGCGGTCATCGGCTCCAGCAACATGGACATGCGCTCGTTCGGCTTGAACCTCGAGGTCTCGATGCTGGTGCGCGGCGAGGAGTTCGTCGCCGAGATGCGCGAGGTCGAAGACAAGTACCGCTCCCTCAGCCGAGAGCTGACCCTGGAGGAGTGGATGCAGCAGCCGTTGCGCTCGACCGTGCTCGACAACCTGGCCCGGCTCACCTCCGCTCTTCAGTAGGCGATGCGGGCTATCCGCGCGAACTTCTCCGGGACTACCCTGTGAGCATGACCCTCGCGCTTCGTCCTCTCGCCTCCGTCATCGGTCTCGTCGCCGCTGCGCTCCTCGTCGCGGGGTGCACCGCTGGGCCGGGTGCGCAGACGCCGACAAGCTCGCCTGCCCCCAGCGCAGGCGGCGTCGACGACCAGAACGATGTCGAGGGCACACTGCTCGATGACGGACGCATGTTCGCCGTCGTCACCTGGGGCTCGTCGACATGTGTGCCGCAGGTCGACACGGTCGAGGCCCAGGGTCAGACCGTCACGGTCACGCTCGTGGATCCGGACGGCGATGGCGCCGAGAAGGCCTGCACGGCCGACCTCGCGCCGCGCGCGAGCATCGGTGCGCTTCCCGAGGGAGTGGATCCGACCGCCGACATCACCCTCAACGTCTCCTACGGAGACATCACCGACGATGTGGACCTCGACGCCGACCCGGCCGCGACGGGGACGCCGGGCACCTCGACCGAGTACCTGCCCTCCGCCGGCTGGTTCGACGACGGCGGTCTCGTCCTGCTCACCTGGGGCTCTTCGTCCTGCCCGCCGGTCGTCGATTCGCTCGAGGGATCGGGGAGCGCGGGGACGGCGACGTTCGCGACCGACGCCGACCAGGCCTGCACGATGGACATGGCGCCGCGTGCGACCATCCTCTCCTTCGGTGAGGACACGGTCGACGACGATGCTCCCTTCACCCTGACCCTCGTCGGCGGAGCTCTCGACGGCACGGTCGAGGTCCGCTGATCCCGAGGCGCCCTTCGGCTCTCAGAGGGTGTGTACCGGGTGACCGGAGGGCAGTGCCAGCAGCAGAGCTCCGGGATCAGCCCAGCAGGTGATGCGCACGGCCTCGCCGAACTCGTCGCCGTCGAGCTCGATAGGGACGGGGTCGGTTGACGCGGCTTCTGCTGCTGATCCGTGGAAGTAGTGCACCGAGGCGTTCTTGCCGCGATGCTCGAGCACGCGGCGTCCCGCGCGGAAGCGATGCAGCACAGAGTTGTCCCACCAGATCTTCCGCCACACCCCGAACCAGCCGAAGATGCCGGTCGGCTGGATGACGGCGACGTCGAGGGCGGCATCCGTGATCGACGCGTCGGGGATCAGGGAGATGCCGGCCGGAAGGGTGCCGCAGTTCGCGAAGAGCAGGCTGTAAGCACGGTGCGAGTGCAGGCGCCCCTCATCGACCTGGTAGACGGCGCGGAAGGGCTTCGCGCGCGGCAGGGAACGGGCGGCGCCATCGACGTACGCGATCCACCCCACCGATCTCTTCAGATCGGAGCGGGTGTTCGCGATCATGTCGGCATCGAGCCCCATGCCGGCCAGCACCACGAAGGCGTGCCGGGCTTCCTCGCCGTCCTGTCGCGTGAGGCGGGCCCAGCCGATGTCGATCGGATGCCGGAAGTCACCGAGCGCTGCGCGGATCATCTCCGTCGGGTCGCCCAGGGGGAGTCCGAGGTTGCGGGCGAGCAGGTTGCCGGTGCCGCTGGGCAGGATCGCCAGCGGCACACCGCTGTTCGCGATCGCTTCCGACACGGCGCGCACCGTGCCGTCGCCACCCGCGACGAGCACGACATCCACGCCGCGCTCGAGAGCCTGTGCCGTGGCATGCTGACCCGCATCCTCCACGGTCGTCGGGTAGAAGGCCGGATGCTCCCATCCCGCCTCGCGCGAGAGCTCGCGGACACGGGCTCGAAGATGCTTGCCGTCGACTTTGATCGGGTTGTAGACGAGCGCCGCCTGTCGCGGGACGGGGGCGCTGGTGGTCATGGCGCTACTCTAAACCGGGAAGTGCTCGGGTCTCCTCATCCGCGAGGGTGACCCTGCTCGACCGCGACGAGGGGAGCGAACGAATGCGCGATGTCTCCCATGGCGATTCGCAGGCCGTGCTCTCCGCGCTGATCGAAACCGAGCCCGATCGGCTTCGGCGGCGCAGCATCTCGCTGGGAGTCCCCGTCTCCGACGCGGAGGACGCGGCCCAGACCGCGCTCCTGCGGGCATGGCGCTCGGTCTCGCACCTGGAGACCCCGCAACCGGGACGCATGTGCGCCTGGCTCGATGTCATCGCCAGGAACGTCGCCATCGATCTCGCGCGGCAGCGCGCGCGGCGGCCGGAGGCCGCCCTGGAGGATGACGTCGCGGGCGAGGGGGCGAGCGTGGAGTCCGCCGTGGAGGTCCGGGTGTTCCTCGACGGCGCGCTCACCGCCCTCCACTCGCTCCCGGAGACGCTCCGGGAGCCCTTGCTGCTCACCGTCGTCGACGGCCTCTCCACGGAGGAGGTGGCGATCCGGCTCGGAATCGAACCCGCGGCCGCACGGCAGCGCATCTCGCGTGCACGCAGGGCGTTGCGGGCGTGCCGACGCACCGGGATGGACGAGGGCTGACGGAGGCCGGGCACAGGGCCGGGCCTCCGAGCCGCCTCAGGCCGTGCCGAAGGGGTTGTCGATCACGTAGCGCCAGCCGTGCTGGTCGTCGTGCACCGCGACGTCGGCCGTCGTGCCGGCGAGGTCGATCGCGGATCCGTCGGGACCGGTGCCGGTGATCGTCCAGTCGGCGACCGCGAGTCCGGTGCCCTCGCTCTCGAAGACGTGACGGACCGTCATCGAGATCGGCAGGTTCAGACCGAGGAACTGCTCGAGAGCCCCTCTGACCGCGTCGGTGCCCGTCACGGCCGCTCCCGGTGCGGGCACGAAGACGACGTCCGGGGTGTTCAGCGCCATCAGCCCGTCGAGGTCGCGGGCGTTGAAGCGATCGGCGAAGGCGAGGTTCAGCTGGTCGAGGGAGGTGACGCGGATGCTCATGGGATTCCTTTCCACAGGTCGACGCGGTGCCGACCACTGCAGAGGAAGACGACACCGGCCCGAGAGTGTGACATCCGGCACCTCGGAGCGTTCACCGTAGACTTGGTGGATGATCGACCTCGCACTCCTCCGCGACAATCCGGAGATCGTCCGCCGCTCGCAGGCTGCTCGTGGAAACGACCAGAGCACCGTCGACGTCGCTCTCGAGGCCGACCGATCGCGCAGGGCCGCGCTCTCCGCGTTCGAGGAGCTGCGTGCCGAGCAGAACGCCTTCGGCAAGCTCGTCGCGAAGGCTCCGAAAGAGGAGAAGGCTGCGCTGGTCGCGCAGGCGAAAGACCTCGCCGAGCGCGTCAAGCAGGCCCAGCACGCGGCGAACGAGGCCGCCGAAGCCGCGGCTGCCGCGCTGGCTCGGATCGAGAACGTGGTGATCGACGGCGTGCCGGCCGGCGGCGAAGCCGATTTCGTCGAACTGCGCCGCGTCGGTGACGTCCCGGCGTTCGACTTCGAGCCGAAGGACCACCTCGAGCTCGGCGAGCTCCTCGGAGCGATCGACATGGAACGCGGTGCCAAGGTCTCCGGCGCGCGCTTCTACTTCCTGCGCGGCATCGGCGCACGTCTCGAGATCGCGCTGATGAACCTCGCGCTCGACAAGGCGCTCCAGAACGGATTCGTGCCCCTGATCACCCCGACGCTCGTGCGCCCGGAGATCATGCAGGGCACCGGCTTCCTCGGCGAGCACGCCGATGAGGTCTACCACCTCGACAAGGACGACGATCTGTACCTGGTCGGCACCAGCGAGGTCGCGCTCGCCGGGTATCACAAGGACGAGATCGTCGACCTGGCAGACGGTGCCCTCCGCTACGCCGGCTGGTCGACCTGCTATCGCCGCGAGGCCGGCTCGCACGGCAAGGACACCCGCGGCATCATCCGGGTGCACCAGTTCAACAAGCTGGAGATGTTCGTCTACACGACTGCGGAGGAGGCCGAAGCCGAGCACCTGCGCCTCGTGGCCCTGCAGGAGGAGATGCTGACCTCGCTCGGTCTCGCCTACCGCGTGATCGATGTGGCAGCGGGAGACCTCGGCTCCAGCGCCGCTCGCAAGTACGACATCGAGGCGTGGGTGCCGACGCAGGGCGCCTTCCGCGAGCTCACCTCGACGTCGAACTGCACGACCTTCCAGGCGCGCCGCCTGGACGTGCGTCATCGCCCTCTCGTCGATGCGGCGGATGGAGCGACGCAGGGAGCAGCGAAGACGCAGCACGTCGCCACGCTGAACGGCACGCTCGCCACGACACGCTGGATCGTCGCCCTGCTCGAGACGCACCAGCAGGCCGATGGATCCGTGCGCGTGCCCGAGGTCCTGCGCCCCTACCTCGGCGGCCTCGACGTGATCCAGCCCCTCGTCGACGGGCGGGCCGCTCGATGACGGGCCCCTGGCTGGTCGGCCTCGACGTCGACGGGACCATCCTGCTGCAGGACGAGACGATGAGCCCCGGTGTTCCGGAAGCGATCGCCCGGCTTCGCGACGGCGGGCACGTGGTCACCATCGCGACCGGTCGCAGCTGGATGGCGACCCGACGATACGTCGAGGAACTCGGATTGACCGCGGACTACGTGGTGTGCTCCAACGGCGCGGTGACGATGCGCCGCTCGGGTGACGACTGGGAGCGCTGGAACGTGGAGACGTTCGATCCCACTCCGGTCCTCGGCCTGCTGCGAGAGCGTCTCCCCGAGGCCAGGTACATGGTCGAACTCGCCTCCGGGCAGCGGTTGTTCACCGAGCAGCTCGATGACTGGACACTCGACGGCGGGCGTCAGGTCGACTTCGACGAGCTCGGGGAGCTCCCCGTCTCGCGCATCGTCGTCGTCTCGCCCGGCCATGACGAAGACGACTTCCACCGCCTGGTGGCGGACGCCGGTCTCAACGAGGTGTCGTACGCGATCGGCTGGACGGCGTGGCTGGACATCGCGCCGCAGGGCGTGGACAAGGGAACCGCTCTGGAGCAGGTGCGCACCGAGCTGGGCCTCGACGAGGGACGCGTCCTCGTCGCCGGCGACGGACGCAACGACATCGGGATGTTCGGCTGGGCTCGCTCGCTCGGTGGCCGCGCCGTCGCGATGGGGCAGGCGCCCGACGTGGTGAAGGAAGCCGCCGGCGAGGTCACCGCAGACGTGGCCGACGGTGGCCTGGCGCGAGCGCTCGACACGCTTCCAGCCCCCGCCCAGGTCAGCGCAGGAGAATAGTTCTCGGCTAGACTCACGCCTGGTCGACAGAAGCGTCTGTCGGGAGGGTTGTCCGAGCGGCCGATGGAGCTGGTCTTGAAAACCAGTGGGCAGAGATGTCTCGTGGGTTCGAATCCCACACCCTCCGCATTTGAGCACGGTGCCCCCGCACCGGCGCTTAATCCGAAAGGACCCGAGTGAGCCAGAACACCCGACGCCGTCACACGATCGCGCGCCACGGTCAGCTGGGCACTCCTGGCACCGTCGGCCAGCTCTTGAAGTTCATCGCGATCGGCCTCGCCGTGGTTCTGGTGAGCGGGCTCGGCGTCGGCGCCTACGTCTTCTACGACCTCTCGAGCACCGTCTCGGCGAACGCGGTCGAGATCGAGGGCCAGGACCCGATCCCGCCGGACATCGGCGAGTACGAGGGCGGCTTCAACATGGTGCTCACCGGGGTCGACACCTGTGAAGAGAAGTACAAGGACCTCTTCGGCGAGCGATGCTCCGGAGCGGATGCCGAGGGCTCGCTCAACGACGTGAACCTGCTGGTCCACGTCTCGCAGGAGCCGCGCCGGATCACGGTCGTCAGCTTCCCGCGCGACCTGATGGTCCCGATCCCGGCCTGCACCGACAAGAACGGCAACGCCACTTCCGCGATGAGCAAGCAGCCGCTCAACACCGCGTACACCGACGGCGGCCTGAACTGCGTCGTGAAGACGATCTCCGAACTCACCGACCAGGAGATCCAGTTCGCGGCCGGCGTCACCTTCGGTGGTGTGATCGAGATCACCAACGCGATCGGCGGCGTCGACGTCTGCCTCGCCAACCCGATCAAGGACCGCTACACGGGCCTCGACATGGCCGCAGGAACGCACACGATCGAGGGGCTGCAGGCCCTGCAGTTCCTGCGCACACGTCACGGAGTGGGTGACGGCAGCGACCTCGGCCGCATCGGGAACCAGCAGCAGTACATGTCGAGCCTCGCCCGCAAGATGATCAGCGGTGACGTGCTCGGCAACGTCCCCGTCATGCTGAAGCTCGCGAACACCGCGATCCAGAACCTGGAGCCGAGCGAGTCCCTCACGAACCCGATGACGCTGGTCCAGATCGCTCTCGCGGTCAAGTCGGTCCCGTTCGAGGACATCGTCTTCGTGCAGTACCCGAACGGCACGGACTCGGCCAACCCGAACAAGGTCGTTCCCAACTACACCGCCGCCTCGGCGCTCTGGGAGGCGCTCGCGGCGAACGCGCAGCTGCAGATCACGCACGAGAACAACACCAACGACGGCGTGGTCGTGCAGGAGCCGACGGCACCCGTCGAGGAGCCGGCGACCGACCCCGCGGCGACTCCGGATCCGGCAGCAACCCCCGACAATGTCGTGGCTCTGCCCGATTCGATCAAGGGCAACTCCGCCGCGCAGCAGACCTGCTCCAACGGCAACGTCCGCTGAGTCCGGGCCGCGACATGCGGTGACGGTCTAGTCGTCGGTGGGTGGCGCAGGCGGATGGAGTGCGTCGATGAGAGCGCTCATGATGCCGGGCATGTCGACGCGCGGGTCGATCATCCACTGCAGCTGAAGACCGTCGGATGCTGCCTGGATCACGCGAGCGAGTGTGTCGGGATCGAGGGCGGAGCGCCGCTCTTCGGCGCCGAAGCTGTCGGCGATCGACTCACGCAGGCGGGCGCTGCGGTCGAGGAAGTACTCGTGGGCCGGATGCTCGGGGTCGGCGGCGTCGACCGAGAGGCGTGAGAACAGGGCGACCAGCCCCGGGACCTCGGTGTTGTGGCGGATCACCTCGATGAACCCGGTCCGAGCCTCGGCGTCACTGAGGCCTGACGGATCGAGGCCGTCGTGCTCATCGCGCTTTCGAAGGACTTCGGTGAAGAGCTCTTCCTTCGAACCGAAGTAGTGCAGCAGAGCGGCGGGGGTGACTCCGACGACTTCGGCGATCTCCTTGAGCGAGGCGTTCTGATACCCCTTGCGCCCGATCACGTCGAGGGCGCTCTCGAGGATCTCCTCGCGTCGCGCCACGCCCTTCGCGTACGAACCTCGTCGTGCCATGCCTCGACCCTAATCCTGAATGTCGTTTGATATCTAATACTGAAGGGCATATGGTTTTCGCAGGACATCGACGTCGTGCGCGAAAGGGACACAATGACCGAGAACTCGGCTTCCGACCTCACCCTCGAGGAGAAGGCTTCGCTCACCAGCGGTGCGGACTTCTGGACCACGAAGGCCATCGACCGCCTGGGCATCCCGTCGGTGATGATGACCGATGGTCCGCACGGCCTGCGCAAGCAGTCCGGCAGCACCGACCACCTCGGTCTCGCCAGCAGCGTCCCCGCCACCTGCTTCCCGCCCGCCGTCGGCATCGGCTCGTCCTTCGATCCGGAGATCATCGAACGGGTGGGTGCCGCGATCGGGGTGGAGGCCGCGATCGAGAACGTGGCCGTCGTGCTCGGCCCCGGCATCAACATCAAGCGGTCACCGCTGTGCGGACGCAACTTCGAGTACTTCTCGGAGGACCCGATCGTGTCCGGCATCCTCGGCGCCGCATCGGTCCGTGGCATCCAGTCGAAGGGCGTCGGCACCTCGCTCAAGCACCTCGCGGCCAACAACCAGGAGTTCGACCGCATGCGCGCGAGCTCGGATGTGGACCCGCGCCCGCTGCGCGAGATCTACCTGCGCGGATTCGAGCGGGTCGTGAGGGACGCGGCACCCTGGACCGTCATGTGCTCGTACAACAAGCTCAACGGGGTCTGGACCTCGGAGGACCCGTGGCTGCTCACCAGCGTGCTGCGCGACGACTGGGGCTTCGACGGCCTCGTGGTCTCGGACTGGGGAGCCGTGAACGATCGCGTCGCCGGCGTCGCGGCAGGGCTCGACCTGGAGATGCCGGCCTCGGGTGGACGGACCGATGCGCAGCTCGTCGCGGCCGTTCGTGCGGGAACCCTCCCCGAAAGCGTGCTCGACACCGCTGCCGCTCGTGCCATCGACCTCGTGCGCAAGGCGGGGGAGCGTCCGGCCGTCGCAGGACCGCTCGACGTCGACGCGCACCACGCGCTCGCACGGGAAGCCGCCGGTCGCTCGATCGTGCTGCTGAAGAACGACGGCGCACTGCTTCCGCTCGCCGCAGACCAGAAGATCGCAGTGATCGGTGCCTTCGCGACCGAACCGCGTTTCCAGGGCGCCGGCTCGTCGCTGATCAACCCCACCCGCGTGGACAACGCACTCGACGAGCTGCGTGTCGTCGGCGGCGAGAACGTCAGCTACGCCGCGGGCTTCGCGGTCGAAGGCGGAGCCGTTGCGGCATCCGGTCGCACCGCGGAGGAGCTGCGGGCCGAGGCCGTCGGCGTCGCCCGGACGGCGGACGTGGCGGTGCTGTTCCTCGGTCTGCCGGCTGCGGAGGAGTCGGAGGGCTTCGACCGCGACCACATCGACCTGCCTGCCGAGCAGCTGGCCGTGCTCGATGCCGTGCTCGAGGTCAACCCCCGCGTCGTGGTCGTCCTGTCCAACGGCGGGGTCGTGGCACTGCCCTTCGCCGACCGCGTGCCCGCGATCATCGAGAGCTGGCTGCTGGGCCAGGCCGGTGGCGGCGCCGTCGCCGATGTGCTCTACGGTGCGGTGAACCCCTCGGGCAAGCTCGCCGAGACGGTGCCCGTGCGGCTCGAGGACAACCCGTCCTTCGGCAACTTCCCCGGCGAGTTCGGACACGTGCGCTATGGCGAGGGCCTGCTGGTCGGCTACCGCTGGTACGACGCGAAGGGTCTCGACGTGACCTTCCCGTTCGGCCATGGACTCTCGTACACGACGTTCGAGTACACCGGTGCGACGGCCGAGGTCGGAGCGGACGGCGGTATCGTCGTGCGCCTCGACGTCACCAATTCCGGCGACCGCGATGGCCGCGAAGTCGTGCAGGTCTACGTCGCACCGACGACCTCGATCGTGCAGCGAGCGCCCCGCGAGCTCAAGGCATTCTCCTCGGTCGCCCTGGCCGCAGGGGAGACCCGCTCCGTCGAGCTCGTCGTGCGGCGTGAGGACCTCGCCTACTGGGACATCCGCGTCGACCGCTGGGTCATCGAGGGTGGCGAGTACACCGTCGAGGTGGCCGCCTCCAGCCGTGACATCCGCTCCCGTGTCTCGGTCGAGATCTCGGGTGACGCGGTGCACCAGGAGCTGACCATGAACTCCTCCGTCGGGGACCTGATGACACACCCGATCGCCGGACCCATCGTGCAGCAGGCGCTCGGCGGCCTGATGGGCGGGCTCGGCGGAGATGCGGCCGCGGCATCGATGATGCCGAACGACGAGGCGATGCAGAAGATGATGGCGTCCTTCCCGATCGGACGCCTCGCCGGATTCCCCGGGCTTCCCGTCGACTTCGCGCAGATCGAGCAGCTGATCGCGGCGGCGAACGCGGGTGGTTCCACGGCCGGTTGAGCCGCGACCGCCGTCACGCACTCAGAGGCACTGCGCGCGTGTGCGCGCCGTGCCCGAGCTCCTCACGGGCCGCGCCTGGCAGATCGAGCTCGGCGGTGGCACCGACCGGCACCACGACCTCGACCCGCAGCTCATCCTGCTCGACATGCCAGGAGATCGAGGTCTCGCCGTAGGGTGTGCGCTGCGTCGCCGACGCGTGCGTCAGACCGCCGCCCGGCCGCGGGGCGAAGCGGATGCGACGATAGCCGGGCTCCGCCGGGGCGAGTCCGGCCACGCTGCGGTGCAGCCAGTCGGCGACCGCTCCCAGCGCGTAATGGTTGAACGACGTCATGGTTCCAGGGTTCACGGTCCCATCCGGCAGCATCGCGTCCCATCGCTCCCAGACCGTGGTCGCGCCCTGCACAACCTGATAGAGCCACGACGGGCACTCCTGCTCGAGAAGCAGATCGTAGGCGGCATCGGTGTGGCCGGTCATGGTGAGCGCGTCGCAGACGAGCGGCGTGCCCACGAATCCGGTCGCGATGCGGTTGCCGGCGGCGCGCACGAGATCGGCGAGGCGGGCACCAGCCACAGCACGCTGCCTGTCGTCGGCGAGCAGGTCGAACACGATCGCCAGGGCGTAAGCGGTCTGTGCGTCGGAGGTCATCGTGCCGTCGGCGCGCACATACGCACCCCGGAACGCGGCGGCGACGTCGGCGGCGAGGCTTTCGTAGTGCGCGACGTCGGCCGTGCGCCCGAGCACGCGAGCCATATCCGCGACGGCTCGCGCCGACCGCGCGAAGTAGGCCGTCGCCACGAGATATCGATCGGTGCGCGCATCGGCGGGATCCTGTGGGGGAGCGGCGGGGTCGAGCCAGTCTCCGAGCTGGAAGCCCTCGTTCCACAGGCGGTCGGGCCCGGCCAGGGAGTCGACCTTGTCGACCCAGCGGCGTGCGCTCTCGAACTGCGTCGCCAGCACGCCGTCATCACCGAAGCGCTGGTAGAGGGTCCAGGGCAGCAGCGTGGCGACATCACCCCAGGCGGCTCCCGCCCTGATCGGGGACCACACCTTGTGCGAGGGGATCACCGGCACGAACCAGGGCACCGTGCCGTCGGGCAGCTGGTCGGCCTCGACGTCGCGGAGCCATCCCGACAGCATCCCGGAGACGTCGTACAGCGTCGAGGCGGTGGGCCCGAACACCTGCACGTCGCCGGTCCAGCCCACGCGCTCATCGCGCTGCGGACAGTCGGTGGGGATGTCGACGAAGTTCCCGCGCATGCCCCAGACGACGTTGCGGTGCAGCTGCTCGACCAGAGGGTCGGAGCACGAGAACCATCCGGTGCGCTCCAGGTCGGTGTGCAGCACGCGCGCGATGAGGGCGCCGGCCGCGGCATCCGCATCGAGGTCTCCCGGCCACCCCGAGACCTCGACGTACCGGAAGCCGTGGAACGTGAAGCGCGGTTCCCACTCCTCGCCTGCGGGACGTCCGTCGAGTGTGTAGGAGTCGCTGGAGCGCGCGCTGCGCAGAGGGCGCGTGTAGATCTCGCCCTCCTGCAGCACCTCCGCGGTGCGCAGTGTGACGGTCGCGCCACGGGGCCCGGCGACGCGGATGCGCACCCGTCCGACGAGGTTCTGCCCGAAGTCGAGGATGCGCGCGCCACCGGGCGAGGTGAGCACGGCGATCGGCGCGACCTCCTGCGTCACCCGGACGGGTGGGGCGGTCGGGGCGACGAGGGTGCGCGGGTCGCGCGTGCGCACGGCGACCGGCAGCCACCCGCCGTCGTCGAACGACGCCGTAGTCCACCCGGGGATCTCCTGGCGCGCGTCGTAGTCCTCACCGTCGTAGATCCCGGATCGCAGGATGGGGGAGAGCGCCGCCTTCCACGAACCGTCGGTCGCGACCGTCTCGCGCCGCCCGTCGGCGTAGACGATCTCCAACTGCCCGAGGAAGGAGAGATCGCCGCCGAAAACGTTGCGGTGGCCGCCGCGCCAGCCGAGACGTCCGCGATACCAGCCGTCTCCGAGCCAGGCTCCGAGCGCGTTCTCGCCGTCGACGAGCAGGTCGGTCACGTCGTAGGTGTAGTACCGCAGACGCTCGCGGTAGACCGTCCAGCCCGGTGAGAGCGTGTCGGAGCCGACACGGATGCCGTTGATCTCGGCTTCGTACAGGCCGTGCGCGGTGGCGTAGAGCCGGGCGCGGGCGATCGTGCCGTCGATGCGGAAGCTCCGCCGGACCAGGGTGGCGCGGCGGGCGTCGCTCTCCGGATCCTCGTCGAGATCGAGCCCGACCGGCTGCGCCGACCAGTCTTCGGCATGCAGCAGCCCCGTCTCCAGCCAGGTCTCGGGACTCCGGTCCGACCAGCTGCCGTCGACGCCCTGCACCGCGACGTGCACACGGACGCGCTCTCGCGAACCGAGCGCCCGGCCCGGCCAGGGGACCAGGACCTGGGCGGCGGACGTCACCTCGACGCGCTCCTCGCCGTCCTCGCGCACGACGGTGACCGCATACCGCTCCTGGCGCCAGCCGTCGGGTGCGCCGGAGAGCCTCCAGCTCAGACGGGGGCGGCTCTCGCCGATGCCGAGCGGATCCCGGTGGTGCTCGATGCGCGGCGCGGAGACGATCGTCATGCTCCTCATCCTCGCCGATCCCGAGGACAACGGCGAGGGAGTCGGACGATCTCGTGCCCCACGACTCCCGTGCCGCCTCGGGGTCACCCGGTCGTCGGGGTGCGTCGCAGGTGGGCGTCGTTCGTGCGGGGTATCCCCTTCGAGAAGAACAGCGACAGGAGGCTGATGAGGATCAGTGCGAAGAACGCGATACGCAGTGAGGACAGCTGCGAGTCGCGGTAGATCGTGGCGAGGGAGTCGGCGTCCGCGTCGCTCAGACCGGCCTTCTCCGCGATGGCGGCCACGTCCGCTGCCGGCACGATCGCGACGCCCTGCTGCGTGGCGCTCGCCACCGTCGTCTTCGTGGCGTCGGGGAGAGCGCTCGACGCGACCCCCGATGCGAACGAGGTCGACAGGGCGCCGATGAGGATCGAGCCGATCAGCGCCGTCCCCAACGACGAGCCGAGGTTCTGGAACACGCCCTGGAGCCCGCCCACCTCGCTCGTCTCCTTCTCCGTCACGCTCGACATGTTGACATTCCCCAGCTGCGAGGCGAGCAGTCCGAGGGCTGCTCCGGCGAGGAACATCCCGGTGGCGAAGAACACGCTGCGCAGGTCGCTCGTCGCGGAGCCGAGCAGGATGACAGCGCTCACGACGAGGGTCACCTGCCCGATGCGCACGATCATCCGTGGCGAGAGCACGCGCGAGAGCCGGGTGCCGACGATGGAGAACAGCACGAGGGCGATCGAGAGCGGGAAGATCCGGACGCCGGTCTCCAGCGCATCGAGGCCGAGGGTCATCTGCAGATAGACCGGCACCATGAAGAACAACCCCGCCGTCACCGTGTACTGCGCGCCGAGCACGAAGAGCCCGCTGCGCAGCGACGTGATCGAGAACATGCCCACGTGGATGAGCGGAGAGCGTCCCAGGCTCTCGAGAAGACGCTGGCGGGAGAAGAAGAGTGCGAGGAGCACGATGCCGAGCACGATGAACCAGGCGGCGGGGGAGATGCCGAGCGGTGCGATGGCGACGTCACCGATGGTGGGCGGATTCAGTGGAAGCACCCATCCCCAGGTCTTGCTCTGCAGCATCCCGAACACCACGGCCACCAGCCCGATCGAGGACAGGGCGACGCTGAGGAGATCGATGCGCACGCTCTGCCGCGGCGTCGGATCCGTCACGATGCGGGCGCACAGCACCACACCGATCATGATGAGCACCTCGGCGGCGAACACGTAGCGCCAGTCGAAGTACGTCGTGACGAATCCTCCGATCAGGGGTCCCGCCGCGACGGCCGCTCCGGACACGGCGCCGATGATGGCGAAGGCCGTGATGCGCTCGCTTCCCCGGTAGTTATCGGCGACGAGCGCGGCGATCGCCGGGATGACCAGCACAGCACCCAGCCCCTCGACGATCGACCAGCCGAGGAAGAGGAACTGCACGTTCGGGCTCAACGCGGTGATCAGCGAGCCCGCCGCGTACACGCACGACCCGATCACGAACGCCCTGCGGCGACCCCACACATCGCCCAGCCGCGCGCCCAGCAGCATGAACGCGGCCATCGTCAGGGTGTAGAAGGTGATGGCGCCCTGCATCGCGGTGACGGTGGTGTCGAGGTCGGACACCACCGTCGAGATCGACACGTTCATCACGGTGCCGTCGAGCACCATCACGAACTGCGCGGATCCGAGGACGGCGATGACACCCCAGCGCTTCATGGCGACTCCTTCGAGGGAGCGGATCCCCTCGTGGGGAGCCTCCCCGCCGTGAGCGCGTCGCGGAAGCTCGTGAAGTCGCGCTCGTTCTGATCGGCGTAGCTGTCGGCGAAGACGCAGATCGCCTCCTCGAATGCCCGCCCACGGCCGAGATACCCGGCGACCTCGACACGGTCCCCGCTCCTGGCGTGCCCTCGGGCGAGGGTCTCGCCGCAGATGCGCGCATACAGCGCCGCCCCGCGCGGAGTCATCGTCTCCGGATCGATCCCGCCTTTCCAGTCGTGCAGCTGGCGCACGTAGAAGTCGCGGGTCGTGCCGTCGGCGCCGGCCACCCGCTGCCATCCGAGGAAGATGTCGCTGGCCGCCTGCATGAGTCGCTGCCCGCGCACCACCCGTTCTCCCTCGTTCCCGTGCGTTCCCGGACCGAGGTAGCGCTCGAGGACGGAAGGCTGCGCGGTCTTCGCCTGCAGGAGCAGAGGATCGTGATCGTCTCTGCCGCTGAGGAGCACGACCCAGGCCCTCGTGCCGACGCTGCCGATCCCTCCCACCGTCCGGGCCATGTGGCGGTAGCGGTACTCGGAGATCGGGTGGTGCTCGCCCGGCAATGTGTGCTGGTACTCGGAGAGGAGATTCCGCATCAGCGCGGCCTCGTCGAAGTCGGCGCCGGCCCCCGGCAGGAAGTCCTCGACGGGCGTCACCAGCGGCGGGTTCGGGATGATCCGGAGCTGTCCGTCGACGACGTGCACGAGCTTCGCGAACGATCGCATCCGGTCCCGCTTGCGCGCCTTCTTCACCACCGCATCCAGTCGAGCGACCGTCACGTCGTCCGCACGTCGCCGATCTCGTTCCGCGCGGATCCGTCGGCGCGCGCTCTCGGCGTCGAAACGGTCGTACCAGGCGTCCAGGACAGGGGAGTCGGCCGCGCGCCGCATCGCCTTCCGGTAGCCCGCGACCGACGCGCGGACGCACGCACGCACTTCGTCCGCGGAGAAACCACGATGGCGGCCGGCCACGGCGAAGCTCGTCGCCAGGCGCTTCACGTCCCATTCGAACGGGCCGGGGAACGTCTCGTCGAAGTCGTTCATGTCGAAGATGAGCCGGCGCTCCGGAGTGCCGAACAGGCCGAAGTTCGACAGGTGCGCGTCACCGCACAGCTGCACGGTGATGCCGGTGTGCGGCGCGGTGGCGAGGTCGGCGGCCATCAGCAGAGCCGCCCCCCGGTAGAACGCGAACGGCGAGGCCGACATCCGCTCGTACCGCAACGGAACGATGTCGAGATCCCGCGTGGTGGCCTGCCCCTCGAGCAGCGCGACCGGGTCGGGGCGGTCCGCTCCCAGACGCCACGGGCCCTGGTGTGAGCGAGGGGCACGAGCACGGGCGCCGCGACCACGGCTCCACCTGGCGACGAACTCCGGCGCGACCGCATCCGGTGGCGCGAACTCGTCGCGCTCCTCGGCGCTTCCGATGTCCCCCATGCCGCACCTCCCACCCGTCTGTCGACGGCGCGGGAGCCGGAGGGCCGGAGGAGGATCCCGGGCCGGATGCGGGCGGCGTCGCACTGCTCATCGTCGCAGTCCGCGGGGGGGGATCACGGGAGGGGCATCACCCCTTTCGGGCGAGGTCGGGGAGGTGTCGGCGCCGCTCCTCGACCGCGGCCGCAGGGTCAGGCATCGGATGACGCGGCGCGCTTCGCGCTGGCACCCCGCATGATCCGCGCGACCGCGGTGATCAGGAACAGCTGCCCGGTGATGGCCTCGGCGATGGCGATCCCCTGTCCGGTGGCGCCGACCGGCACGAGGTTGCCGTATCCGGTCGTGGTCAGCGTCGTGAAGGAGAAGAACAGCTGGTTGCCGAGCGAGTCGAGATTCTCGTCGCCGAACATGGGGGTGGGTGAGAACTGAGAGATCAGGTTGTAGACGAAGGCGAAGAACATCCCGACCAGGATGTACGCGGTGATCGCCGCCAGAAGGGCCTCCAGGTCGAGGCCGCGTCGGTTGACCTGGTGCGCGATGATCGCCCAGGGGGCGACCAGCAGCGCGATCATCGACGCCGTCGACAGCGGGATCGCGAGCAGAGGACCCTCGACACCGAAGAGGGCAGCGGCGACGGCGGAGGCACCTGCAACCGAGAGCACCACCCACGACACGCGCTGGACGAGGCTCCGGGCCCTGGTCACGTAGAACACCATCGCGATCGTCGCCAGCATCGCGAGGAAGGCCCAGGGGCTCGGATCCGTGCTCGGCTGCGCGGCGCACAGGCCGTAGGAGACGACGAGCAGGACGAGGATGATGGCGTATCCGCGGGCCTGGCCCTCTCGCCGGCGACGAGCGGGCGTGTCGGAGTGCTCCGGCTTCACGGTGTCTGTCCGGGGCATGATCGGTCCTCTTCCGCGCGGTGGACGCGGAGCGCCCACGATGTGCGGCCAGTATCCCAGCGCGAGTGCGCCTCCCCGCTCAGGCCGGTTGCGCGTCGGCCAGAAGGAGAGTCCCGAGGGCTGGTTCGTCACCGCTCGTCTGACCCGTTATGATGGCTAGGTGCATCCGTGCTTTCGGGTCGGATGCCTGGAGACGTCGCATAGTCCGGCCGAGTGCACCACCCTGCTAAGGTGGAGACCCCTCACGGGGTCCAGGGGTTCAAATCCCCTCGTCTCCGCCAGTTTTCCCCTGGTCAGAACCCGTTTTGCGGGTTCCTGCGACCTTCCCTCCTTCCCCTGACTCGGTTTCGGGTGTGGTGTCAGGGGAGTGAGAGGGGAGTGAAGCGTTCAGGCGGCGCAGAGCCTCGATGTCCTGAGCTTCCCCGAGCACGTGTGCATACACGCGCAGAACGGTGCGCGGATCGTCCCCCAACCAGGCCGCAACCTGATTGATCGGTACACCCTGGCGCAGCCAAGTAGAAGCGGCGTAGTGCCGCAAATCGTGGATCGTGTGATCCGGTGAAGTCGTCGTCCAGGCAACAGCGCGCCGGAAGTACGTGCCGCGCAGTTGCAAGCCGGTCGCACTCGTCGCGAGGTAGTCCGATGGTCTCTTGCCCTCAGCCCACACTTTTGCTATCTCATGGGCGCGAGTGACGAGCGGAACGGTTCGGCGTCCGCGAACAGTCTTCGGGGCTTTCTCGGCGTATCCGTCGCTGGCTGCACTGAGGACACGCACGGCAGGAAACGGCACATCGACGAGCGAACCAACTTTCAGGGCGCGTAACTCGGACCAGCGCAATCCGGTAAGGCTCAGCCATTCGGTGATGAGCGCACCATGCGGCGACCGTCCCTGCTGGGCGTTGAGCATGGGCACCAGCACCGAGTCCGTCAGCGGAGCGCCTTCGTGAGCTTGGATGGACCCAGACGGCATCCGTACACCACGCACCGGATTCGACGACGTGAGGCGCTGTCGAACGGCCCATGTCCAGAGTGCAGAGAGGGTCGTCCGCATTCGCGAAACCGTCGAATGAGCGCGAGTGCCCAGCAGATCGGTGAGCACCGCCAGCACATCAGCCTCAGTCACCGATCCGATGGGCCGAGCCACGAACTTCGACGGAAGCGCAGCAAGGTTGTCGCGGTCAGTGCGGAGCGTGTGCGGCGCGACCTGGCCTGAACGTGCGACGAGAAATGCAGCTATGACCTCCGACACCGGCGTGCGTAGCTGCTGAGGGGCGATGAAGATGCCACCATGAAGCGCTTCCTTCTGCTGCCGTTCGAACGTATCAGCGGCACGCCGGGTCGTAAACGTCTTGTCCGCTACGACCCGGCCACCTGCATGGAGCCGTACCCGCCACCGAACACCGGAGGCTGTTTCTCGTCGCTCAACGCTCAACGGTCAGCCCCGCAAGCCGGTGCACGTCAGCAACGGCGTAAACTCGTCGGGCACCGACGACAAGCGGCGTGATCGGGAAGGTTCCAGCCCTGACCTTCCGCGAGATCGTCGACGGGTGCACCCGCATGAGCTCCGCGAGCTCGGCCTCGGTGTACCAGAGCGGAGTATCCACGGTCTTACTCATCGTCCGTTCCCTTCCCGTCGTACAAGCGTCGGCGCTCGTCGTACAACGCGCTCAACTGCGCGTCATATTCAGTCGTCCACTGCCCCGTCATGGCAAAGCCCATAGCCCGCTTCTCGAACGCCTCAATCTCGTCGTTCAAGCGCCGCAACCGCTCAAGGCGAATCTTTGCTGTCAACGCCAATGCGCTCGTAGGCAGAGCATGATCCTCGAAGCTCAGACCGGAGTGACGTCGGATTGCCACAACCTCCCTGAGCGCGTCGAATAGCTGACGCAGCGCCACCAATAGAATCTCTTCACCTTTCGACCAGTGGCTACCAGTTGATGAGAGTTGTTCTTTTCTCTTCTCACCTTCCGTAATCTCACGCCAGATCGGATTCAGCTCGTCTTCCGACCACCCCGTCATCTCAGCGACCCTCCGGTACAGTCGCGGCATCACGTGCGCGAGCAGCCAGCACGGCAGAGCGATAGCCGGTGTACTCGAGGAAATCGGCGCGGAAGAACCGCAGCGGCTCGCCCGCTTCATGGATCACGCCTCGGCCCGGCCCAAGCGCCATGATCCTGTCCACGTCATCCGTCGTCGCCAGTTCCATGAGTAGCTCGACGCTCGCCCGGTTATCGACACGCATCGATACCCGACGCGCATACTGACTGCGCTCAGGGAGCGTCGCAGCCTCAGCGCGCTGGATGATCGTGAACACACGCATACCGGCCTTGGCTGACTCACGCAAGAGTCGGCCCATCGCCAGGCGCATACGTGGCGCGAACTTCTCGCCAGCCTTACGCCCCTGATCTTCACTGTCGAGCCAGGACAGAATGGCAGGCAGTTCCTCGAAGACGATCACGAATAGCGGGAAAACTCCCCGGTGAACATCCCGAGGCACGGCATCCAAGCCGCGTTCGACCAACAACCGGATGCGCTGATCCATCGACCGCACCAGCCGCTCCACCACCTGGCACGCAGACTCCGGATCAGCCGTACCCAAATGGATCAGCCGGTCATCCTCACCCCGTCGATGAGCAGCAAGAAGCAGCGCAGACGGATCGACGCCGACTACGCGAATGCGAGGGTCACGAGCGGCAGCAACCAGCACTGCGTAAGCGAGCACCGATTTCCCCGAGCGAGTGGCACCCTGAACCACGGAATGCATCGCCGCGAAGTGATCCCAGGTGAGATCGCGACCGGCCTCATCTGCGCCGACAGACGCCGTGCCCCTCATGGTGCACCATCCGCGTTCGGATCCACCCAGTCGAGGTCGGGGAGCAGCGTCCAGGCCGTCTCCTCATCTTCAAAGTCGAGGCACATCAGAGCACGTCCTCTCCAGGCTCATCCGTCCATTCCTCAACGCGCAGCGCAGCAGGAGCAGACTCATCGCCCGTGCGAACACGACGCATGCCGGCCAGCGGATCACGCGACAGCAGTTGCAGACGCACCGATGAGGGGCCGGCCTTTTCAGCGCGGATCGATGCTCCGACCGCTGCCGAGAGCGCGTCATCCTCGAAATGACCCGGGTGCTTACCAGGAGGGACGATCACCGTCACGAACGGGCCGAAAGCAGATATGCCAGTCGCGTCCACCTTCGGGTAGTAAGTGCCGGTAGAACCATCGTGGAGACGAGCAGTCACCGCGACGCCTGCATGCTCCGCCCACTTCCACGGCTCCCGCATTCGCGCCACGGCACGAGCTTCGAACTTGCTGAGGGTTGCGCGTTGTTCCTTCGGCAAGTTCGGCCCCCGACCCTTGCCCTTGCGGAATCGGTTGATCACCCAAACTCGGAACGGGCGCAGGAGCACGAACGCCAGCGCTATCGCGAGCAGGATCGCCGCCAGGACGATCAGTACGACGCGAACGAGGCTCACCAGCCCATAGATGGGCGAACCGGAATCTACGCCTACAAACGCCAGCAGCACGAGGACAACCGGCACGAGCAACCAGGCTCCCCGCCGGAGAAGACGATCCAGGCTCATTTCGACGCCTCCGAGGGAATCAGCTTGCCGATCATGAACACCGACCGAAGCTCCGGCTGGTACCCGTCCCCGTCTGCCAGAGAGCGCACCTCTACCTCGTAGTGCACCGAGGAATTCGCCGGGACATCGTCCAGCGAAAGCGTCACGCCCTCTCGAAGATCACCCCGATACGCAACCGAGTACAGGCAGGAGTCACTACCATCAAGACGAATCTCGCCCCAGAACAGCACCGCCCCCTCACGCAGCGTGCTTAGAAACGGCGAGTTTCCTTCAATCGTCGAGACGCGGAACCAAACCCCGCCACCTCCGTACGAGGGCAGCCACAGCTCAGCATCTGCCGTCCCAGGCTCGCTGCCCTCCACCACCTCCCCGAGACGAATCCCGTACTCATCTCCGGGAACTGAACGAATCTGCACCTCCGTGCCCTCCCGCGCCGGAGTAGCCACCTCAACGGGCGTAGCGGCCGAACACCCGGTAAGCGTTAGCCCAGCAACGCCCGCGATCCACAGCGCCACTAGGACGGCGCTTCTTCGCTTATTCGCGACAACGGCTCAGCCCTCCGCCTTCTTCGGAACAGGAGCGCTCACGGGTACGAGGCTCTCGACGGTGATTGACAGCAGCACGCGACCGTTATCGCCGGAATATGGCTGGACCCAAATGGCTCCGTCCGCCCGCACCTGCTGGCCGAACTCGATCACGTCGTCCGCTACAGCGTTGATGACATGGAGGGAGTACGCCTTCTGAGGGCGGAGCTGTCCCTCTTTGTCGAGCAGTAGCGGGATGCAGCCCGATGCCAACGTCGGACGCCCATCCACGGACAGTGCGTTGGTCTGCGTGGTTCCTCGATCTCCCTTCATTCGCATACGCATCTTCTCTCCCATGCCCGCCGCGATCAGCGGCCATGCGTCGGAGTTGGTCTGAATCGGGAGGCCAGCGGCCTGTGCGTTCATCATGTTCAGTCTCTTCCTGTATCGATTCGCTCGAATTTCGAGCGAATGCACACACAGTACCACCTTTGCTCGATATTCGAGCGAATCGATATTCGAGCGAATGCTACGCTGGCCGCATGACTCCACGACGGCAACCAGAACCGAGCTACATCGACGGCAAGGCATACCCCGCCAAGGATGCGGAGAGCTTTGCTGACCTTGCCCCCTATTTCCGTGAGGCATCCCGCAATCTGCGGCTACTCGCCAACGCCCTTGAGGCCGATACTGAGGACGGGCCAGCCTCCGCGGACGCCACAGGAGCGACGATCAACATCGCGCTAGCTCAAGCATGGGAAGCGCGCCGCCTGTGGGTCGAATACGTCACTCGACACCAGTACAGAACTCAGCGCGAGATAGCTCGGCTGTTGAACCCAGCGTCGGATTCAAGCCCAGCCGTCACCGCGACTCGCATCAACGACTGGCGCTATGACCCGCTTGACGCATCGAGGCTCACCAAGACACCGAAGTAGCGGCATCTAGCGAAGCCCCTGGTCAGATCGTGATCAGGGGCTTCGGCGTTGGAGCTACTTGCTCTCCTCCGTGCGAGAGAGCTTCTCTTTCGAGAACGGATCTGAGGTTCGCTTCGTTTCACTTGGTTCATTCCATGCGAACGCACTATTGATCAGGAGGGCGGTCGCCACCAACGTGAGCAGCATCAACGGAATGGTGAACCCGAGCACGAATCGGGTCCACAGCTGATCCACCCATACGACTGCCACCGCGCAGAGCAGAGAAGCTGCAACCAGGATCGCGAAGCCGCCGAAGAGAACGAAGCGAATCACGCTTCCGTACTTTCCGATCACTCGCGATGTGTAGCGCCCGCTGAGAGCCAACACCGCGGTCCCGCTGAGTGACAAGCCGCTCACGATCCCACCGATCGTCGAAACGTTCGTCAGGCCCCCTTGAAGCTGCTCGTCTGGAACGTCAATCAACGTCCAGGTCAGCAAAGCACCAAGGGGGATTATCAACACTGCGGCCAGGCTCAGTACGACCACGAGCTGACGCCGCGCCTCGCGATCAACCATGAGCCACCTCAATCCGTGTTAAACCGCAGCTTGAGCAGTTCTGCCCTGTCAGTGTCGAACGCATCTACGATAGCTCCGACCGCCGACATCGCGGTGAACGCTCGTGTGGTACCGAGTGCGAGCGGCACACGTACCTTACGTGTCAATCGATGATGCAGAAGGTCCACTTCGGACGCGGGGCTATCGTCAGACGCAGGCAGAGCAACCTGCGCCTTACTGACTTCGCCCTCCAAGGACCCGAACGTGGAGGTGAACCAGTCGAGGAGCACTTGCTCGTCTTCATGCGGTGCGCTCTTGCCTCGCACGAGGCTCGCCTTGATCTCGATGCGCAGCGCGGTCGGCTGCTTCTTGTTCGGACCCACGAACACAGCCTTTGCCCCTGTCGCCTCGTTGACCGCAGCGCCCATTTCGCCCGCGTACACGAATGAGCGAAGTCCATTGGCCTTCTTGAGCAGGTTCGCGCGAGCCTTGTCGATCACAGGGCGCGCAGCCCAAGCGAAATCGGGGTCGTCATAGAGAGAGCGAGTCGCCCGGGTAAGCCAATCTGCGTACTTCGCGGCCTTTGAAGACGACGTGGATTCTGCGAGCACTCCGATCATGTTCCCAAAGGGAAGATGCCAAACGAAGAGATTGTCGACCGGAGACCAGTTGTCACCCTCGAGTCCCATCGGCTTCTGTGAGCCTGATCCGACGTTCTCCTGATTTGGAACGTAGTCTTTCCCCGCCGCGACGACGACACCGTGTGTAAGGGCTTCGTTCTCCCTCGGGACGCCGTCGGGGACATCATTTAGAGCGAGCGCATCGGCCCAGTCTTCGACGACGTTGATCGGGACGACCGTCCCCGCGTGTTCACGGCCTTCGAGCCCGAACGTGTGCCGGTGTCCGTAGAGGTGCCGCATCACGGCATCCCAGTCAACTTCCTCGACGAGAGCGCCGTCGCGCGCATCGACTAGCCGCCAGAACTGAACTGTGCGGGGGACGTCGTTTCGTTTCGCCATTGATGCGCCTTCTGTGTGACGGGCCTTTATGGCTCACCATAGCGGCGGAATGGCAGACCGCCGCCGAGGCACGACTACCCCGGCCCGGAGAACCGAACGCGGTCGCCCATTGGCGGTGACGGGTCGGGTGCAACGTGGACATACCAGGCGAGCCGGTCGAGGTCGCCGGACTCCGCGATTTCCAGCACTTCCGCGAGACGATCGGCATTGTTCCGGAACGCGCGATCATAGGTTCGCGCCTCGATCACCGCGACCGGCTCGAAAGCTTCCGCTTCCTCAATCACCTCATCGTCGGTCTTCTCTTCCTCCCCAGGGAGCAGCCGCCCGCGCAGCCCCTTCGTCCAGGAGAACGCCCGACGTCCACGAGTCCCCGTGACAAACTCGACCCAAAGTGCCCGCGCCTGCTCCGTGCCCGGCCCCTCAACGTCGAGCAGTTCGAACGGGGCGAGGCTGTCACCGCGACCGCGCTTCAAATCGCCACGGGCAATCTCGACTCCGACCGACGCTCGATGCTCGCCGACATGCTCCTGCACCTTGCTCAGATAGTTGGCCAGCACCGCACCGTCGCCATCGACCGCCTGGACCCTAACGCCGTGCTCACGTGACGGCAACCGTCCGCCCTTCTTCTCCACCGCGCGTATCCAGAGTGCGTGAACCTCAGCCTCGAACGACGCCAGCTCAGTCGCTGACAACGGGCGCTCGAACAGGACCAGAAAGTGAGAGTGCGGGTGCCAACCGTTGCCGCCGTATGTGACCTCTGTGGAGCGGATAGCGCCGACGTATCCGACCCGCGCCGCGAGCTTCTTCCAAGCGCGCCAGGACTGCACTGCTCGCCATGCTCCCAGCAGAACGTCTATCGACGGCGCAAGAGCATCCTCGGACTTGTGGCGCAGCGTTAGCGTCATGAATGCCAAACCCAGACCTGCCTCCTGTGCGTGTGTTGCCGCCCGCTCAATCTCATCCGCCCTCGTCGCACGAATCACACCCGCACAGACCGGGCACGCCCACACCGACGCGCAGCGCTCCAACCCGGAGTAGTGCGCCGGGTGCTCACCCGTCCCGTCAGCGTGAACCGTCACAGCAGCTGCAGCCCGCCAGCGACACCGAGCAGGACGCAGAGGCCGCACCCACTCGCCCGACTCGTCCGCCCGGGCATCCCGAGGTAGCCCCGACTGCTCCCGCGCGTGCCCGATCAGCCAGCCGCTCGACCGTTGCCTACGCCGGAACCGAACCCGTCGCCAATCCGAAGCGGCAACGTTATTCGCGATGTACCAAGGCGCGTCGCTGCGCTCCGCGTGCGGAGCACCGTTCGACCCTCCGCGGGCTTCGCCTCGCTCCGGGCCGAACGGTGCTCCCTCGAAGGAGCGCGAGCGCTGGTCATCGGAAGACTGGCCGGGCATGGATGCCGGTCGGCCCAGGGGAGCGTCAGGGGAGCGGCACCGCCGAACACGCCGAAATCAGGCGTGCATCCGGTGCGCTCGCACGCACGTTCATGCGGGACGTGCATGTACCCTGGCACTGCTAAGGTGGAGTCCCCTCACGGGGACCAGGGGTTCAAATCCCCTCGTCTCCGCACAAGAACCCCCGCTCAGGCGGGGGTTTTCTCGTTGGGTCCTGCACGGGGGAATCCGGTGTCGAGTGCGAATCGGGCCTGCCCTCGGGTAGTCTCGCCCGCATGGCAACCGCAACGACGCAGACCCACAAACGCGAGGCGTTCAGCTCGCGGAACGTGTTCATCCTCTCGGCGATCGGCTCCGCGGTCGGCCTCGGCAACATCTGGCGGTTCCCCTACGTCGCCTACGAGGGCGGCGGCGGTGCGTTCCTGATCCCGTATCTGTGCGCCCTGCTCACGGCCGGCATCCCGCTGCTGTTCTTCGACTACGCGATCGGCCACCGTTTCCGCGGATCGGCGCCGCTGGCGTTCCGCCGCATGCACCGCGCTGCCGAGCCCCTCGGCTGGTGGCAGGTGCTCATCTGCGTCGTCATCGCCGTCTACTACGCGGTGATCATCGCCTGGGCGGCCATGTACACCTGGTTCTCGGCCCAGCTCACCTGGGGTGCGGGCAACGAGAACGACTTCTTCTTCATCGACTTCCTGCGCTCGGCCGACGTCGCCGAGGTAGGCGTGTCCACCGAGTTCGTGCCGCAGGTCGGCATCCCGCTGGTCGTGGTCTGGCTGATCGTGATCGTGATCATGGCGCTGGGCGTGAAGCGCGGCATCGGCCGGGCGAACATGATCCTGATGCCGTTGCTCACCATCATGTTCGCGATCCTCGTGGTGCAGTCCCTGTTCCTCCCGGGTGCGATGGACGGCCTGAACGCGTTCTTCACCCCGAACTGGGAGGCTCTGGCCGATCCCGGGGTCTGGGCATCCGCCTACGGTCACATCTTCTTCTCGCTGTCCGTCGCCTTCGGCATCATGGTGACCTATTCCTCCTACCTGAAGCGCAAGACCGATCTCACCGGCTCCGGACTCGTCGTCGCCTTCGCGAACTCGGGCTTCGAGATCCTCGCCGGGATCGGTGTCTTCGCGGCTCTCGGCTTCATGGCGCAGGCGCAGGGCACGGAGGTCGCAGGCGTCGCATCCTCCGGCATCGGACTCGCCTTCATCGCCTTCCCGACGATCGTGTCGCAGGCGACGGGCGGGTCGATCATCGGGGTGCTGTTCTTCGGGGCACTGGTGTTCGCCGGTGTCACCTCTCTGATCTCGATCCTCGAGGTGATCGTGGCTGCGCTGCAGGACAAGCTCGGCTGGGCTCGGGTGCGCACCACGCTCACGGTCGCGATCCCGCTGGCGATCATCTCGATGGCGCTCTTCTCCACGACCACGGCCTTGTCGGTGCTCGACACGGCGGACGCCTTCGTCAACTCCTTCGGCATCATGGCGGTCGCGCTGGTGGCCGTGATCATCGTGGCCTGGCTGCTGCACAAGCTGCCGGTGCTGGTGGAGCACCTGAACCGGCGCTCGAGCTTCCGTGTGGGGACGATCTGGAAGGTGCTCGTCGGCGTTCTCGCGCCGGTGGTGCTCGGATACCTCTTCATCAGCGAACTGATCGCCAAGACCTCCGAGCCGTACAGCGGCTACCCCGGCTGGTTCCTCGCGATCTTCGGCTGGGGGATGGTCATCGCGCTGGTCGTGCTGGCTCTGATCCTGTCGGCGCTGCCGTGGAGCGGGCGCTCGCACGCGAAGGATGATCCCGAGTACGACGAGTTCCTCTCGAAGGAAGAATACGAACCGGATGCGGAGACCTCGGCGATCCCGCTGATCGACACGACCACGAAGGGAGCCGGCGCATGACCACGACAGCGATCGTCATGATGATCATCGCGATGGTCACGGTCTGGGGCGGCCTGGTCGCCGGGATCGTGAACCTCGCGCGCCATCCCGAGGAGTCGGAGACCGAGCCCGCGCCGCCCGTCGAACTCTGACGGCGCGCTGACGGCGCACTGACGGCGCCGCTCGAGGGACCGGCGTCCGCCCCCCGTGCGACACTGGGCGCACGGACCAGGGAGGCACATCATGGTGGCCATCGACCCCAAGAAGACACTCGACGCGTATCGGGCGAAGCGGGGGGAGTTCCGCATCGTCGAGGTGCCGCCCCTGCAGTACCTGATGATCGACGGCGCGGGGGATCCGAACACCTCGCCCGCCTACCGGGACGCCGTCTCTGCCCTGTTTCCCGTGGCGTACGCGTTGAAGTTCGCGAGTCGGAGCGAGCTCGACATCGACACCGTGGTGATGCCCCTCGAAGGGCTCTGGCATGCACCAGACATGGAGTCGTTCACCACCCGGCGCGACAAGTCGGCATGGATGTGGACGTCGATGATCATGGTCGGCGACCACATCACCGCGTCGGTGTTCGCGCACGCCGTGGAATCCGTGGCGCAGAAGGCGGCGAAGAAGAAGGAGCCGATCCCGGCGCTGGATGCGATGCGGCTCGAGACGCTCGAGGAGGGGACCTGTGTGCAGACGCTGCATGTCGGTCCGTTCGACGACGAGGGGCCGGTGCTCGACGACCTCCACCACCGGTTCATTCCCGAGAACGGGCTGCAGATGCGAGGACGCCACCACGAGATCTACCTGAGCGATCTGCGTCGCACCGACCCTGCGAAGCTGCGCACGATCCTCCGGCAGCCGGTGACGCGGGGCGTCTGAGCGGTGGGAGCCGGGAACGCAAGCCCCTCCGCGGCCTCCCGCACGACGGATACGCTTCAACGATGAGCACGGTCAAACACGTGGCGCGCGTCGCCAAAGGGTCCTCCGCATTCCGGCGGATCGCCCGTGCCGGATTCGTCGTCCTCGGCCTGATCCACGTCATCATCGGGTCGATCGCGATCTCCATCGCCGCCGGCGCCTCGGGCGACGCCGACCAGGACGGTGCGATGGAGCAGATCCGCCAGAACCCGGTCGGAGGACTGCTGCTCGTCTTCGTCGCGGCCGGTCTGATCGCGCTGGCCGTATGGCAGATCGCGAGCGCGTTCCTCGCCGCCGACCCGGCGGAGACCAAGAAGTGGGGTCAGCGTGTCAAGCTCTTCGGCATCGCCCTCGCCTACCTCGTGGTCGCCGGCATGGCGCTCATCTACGCCGTGGGCGGCAACGCCGATTCGGAGACCGCCTCGAAGACCCTGAGCGCGATCCTCCTCTCGGCACCGGGAGGGGTCGCACTGCTCGTCGTGGTCGGGCTCTCCGTGGTCGGAGTCGGGGTCGGATTCGTCGTGGGCGGATTCACCCGCGGCTTCGAGAAGCTGCTCGATCTGCCGTCGGGGGCCGCGCGCGGCGGCATCGTGACGCTGGGCGTGATCGGCTACTTCGGCAAGGGCATCGCGGTGGCCGTGACCGGGGTGCTCTTCGTCGTGGCCGCCGTCACCCAGGACCCGGAGAAGGGCGCAGGGCTCGATGCCGCCCTGCACAGCCTGCTCGAGCTGCCCCTCGGTGGACTCGTCCTGGGAGCGGTGGGAGCGGGTTTCGCGGTGTACGGCGTCTTCTGCATCGCTCGGGCCCGCTTCGCGCGCATGTGACCGCGACGTCCGAGAGCGCTCAGGCGGTCGCGGGCTTCTCGCTCCACACCAGCAGGAATGCTCCGAGCGCGATCATGAGTCCTCCGCCCGACGCGCCCATCGCCTCGATGCGTCCAGGCGAGCGGCCGAACCAGTCGCGGGCGGCGCTCGCGAGGAGCACCCACACCGCATCGCAGGTCACACCGATCGTCACGACGATCGCCCCGAGCAGGAAGAGCTGCGCGGGGACGGACCCGGCATCCAGGTCGACGAACTGCGGCAGGATCGCGAGGAAGAACGCGATGGACTTCGGGTTGGTCACCCCGACGACGAAGCCTTCGGCGAACAGCCGCCACCCTGAGCGTCGCGTGGGTGCGGATACCATCGCTCTCGCCGCGTCCTTGCGGTGACGGATGGCCTGGATGCCGAGGAAGATCAGGTACCCGGCGCCGAGCACCTTGACGATCGTGAACAGCACGACCGACTGCGCGATCACCGTCCCGACGCCGAGCGCCACGGCCACGACGAGGAGGATGGACCCGACCGCCGTGCCCAGGATGCTGAGGAAGCCGCCCATCCGCCCGAGCGCCATCGCCCGCCCGATGGTGAACAGCACGGTGGGCCCGGGGATCACGACCATGACGAAGGCTGCGACGACGAAGGCGAGCAGCGTGTCCTGGGCGATCATGGGATGAGCCTAGACGCGGAGGCACCGGACGGTCGAGCTCCCGACCGTCCGGTGCCCGCGACCAGCGGCCGCTCGATCAGGCCGTGCCCCAGAAGCGGTCCTCGGCCTCCTGGTCCTCGCTCATCAGCCAGACCTCGGCGATCCGGCCGTCGGCGACCCGGAACACGTCGACCCCGTGCTGGTCGAGATCCTCGTGCCCCTCGCGCTGGGCGCGGAAGCGCACCGTGGCCGAGACGAGGCTGCCGCTCTCGGTCGCCGATTCGGTTTCGAGTGCGAACGTGCCGCCGCTCAGCTGCATGAAGCGACCCAGGTGCGCGAGGATCGCGTCCGGTCCGACATGGTCCCCGGACACCTGGTTCGCCCCCGGCTGGTGCCAGACGGCATCCGGATGGAAGGTCGCGGCCAGCGCTTCCATGTCTCCGGCGGCCATGGCCGCACCGTACTGTCCTACGACGTCGATAGCCGACATGATGCTCCTTCTCGATGGGTCGGTACTGTGGAGCATCCAGCGTCTCGACAGCGGCGCGGTTACTTCAACGTCACCCGGAAGGAGCGGCGAATGTCGAGCACGTGGACGGTGTTCTCCGCCAGCTGCCCCTCGCGCGCCTCGCTCGCGCGCATCGCGAACAAATGGACGGCGATGATCGTCGTGCTCCTGCACGAGCAGCCGCTGCGCTTCGGCGAACTGCACACCCGGATGGACGGGATCGCGAAGAAGGTGCTCGTCGACACGCTCCGTGCTCTCGAACGCGACGGGATGCTGGACCGCGCGGTCGGCGAAGACGGCCATTCGCGCTACCTGCTCACCCCGCTCGGACGCACCCTGTACGAGCCGCTCCAGGCTCTGCAGGTCTGGGCCGAGTCGCATGTGGAGGATGTGCGCGAAGCGCAGGACCGCTACGACGAGGTCGCCGACGCGAAGATGCTCGACGGGCACTGACCGCCTGCGCCCACCCGTCGCCCACAGGTGGGAAACTGGAACGATGAGCGTTTCTCCCGGTGTCGACGTGATCGCCCCCTTGAACGAGGCCGAGGTGCGGCGCATCCGCGGGGACTTCCCCATCCTGGGTGCGCGGGTGCATGGGCATCCGCTCGTGTACCTGGATTCGGGAGCGACGTCGCAGCGACCGACCGCGGTCCTCGACGCCGAGCGTGACTTCGCCACCTCCTTGAACTCCGCGGTGCACCGCGGTGCGCACACGCTCGCGGCCGAGGCCACAGAGCTGTTCGAAGACGCGCGCGCCGCCGTCGCCCGGTTCGTGGGAGCCGACGACGACGAGATCGTCTGGACCTCGAATGCGACTGAGGCGATCAACCTCGTCGCGTACTCGATGTCGAACGCGTCGCTCGGGCGCGGGGGAGCCGCCGCCGAGCGATTCCGGCTCCGCGAGGGCGATGAGATCGTGACCACCGAGATGGAGCACCACGCGAATCTCATCCCGTGGCAGGAGCTCGCTGCACGCACCGGTGCGACGCTCAAGGTCATCCCCCTCGACGACGACGGCGCTCTGCGGCTCGACGCCGCGGCCGAGCTGATCACCCCGCGCACGAAGCTCGTCGCATTCACGCATGTCTCGAACGTGCTCGGAGTGATCAACCCCACCGATCAGCTGGTGGCCCTCGCGCGGGAGGTCGGTGCCCTGACCCTGCTCGACGCGTGCCAGTCCGCGCCGCATCTGCCCCTCGACGTCCGCGCCCTCGATGTCGACTTCGCCGTGCTGTCGGGCCACAAGATGCTCGGCCCCACCGGCATCGGCGCCCTCTACGGTCGCCGCGAGGTGCTGGCAGCCCTGCCGCCGTTCCTGACGGGCGGGTCGATGATCACGACGGTCACCACGACCGAGGCCGAGTACCTTCCGCCGCCGCAGCGCTTCGAAGCCGGCACACAGCGCGTCTCGCAGGCGATCGCGCTCGCCGCGGCTGTCGGCTACCTGACCGAGGTGGGGATGCCGCGCATCGCCGCGCACGAGGCGGCCTTCGGGCGCCGACTCGTCGACGGGCTGAGCGCGATCGACGGGGTGCGCGTGCTCGGCGCCGGAATCGATCTTCCCCGCGTGGGCCTGGCGAGCTTCGACGTCGAGGGCATCCACTCGCACGATGTGGGGCAGTTCCTCGACGACCTCGGCATCGCCGTGCGCGTCGGCCACCACTGCGCGCAGCCGTTGCACCGACGTCTGGGCGTGACCTCGTCCACCAGGGCGAGCACCTACCTGTACACGACCGATGCCGAGGTGGACGCCGTGATCGAGGGCGTCGCCGGAGCGATCGACTTCTTCCGGAGGGGCGCATGAGCGACCTGCAGAACCTGTACCAGGAGCTGATCCTGGACCACTCGCGCACGCCGCACGGCTACGGACTCCGCGAGGAGATCCCGGCGCAGTCCCACCAGCTGAACCCGACCTGCGGTGACGAGATCACGCTCCAGGTGCATCGCGACGCCGACGGCAGCGTCGAGGCGATCGCCTGGGAGGGCCACGGGTGCGCGATCTCCCAGGCCTCGGCCTCCCTGCTGGCGGAGCTCGCCGAAGGACTCAGCGTCGAAGACCTCGAGGTGCGCATCGCGGCATTCCGTGAGGCGATGCGATCCCGCGGCAAGATCGAACCCGACGAGGAGCTGCTCGGCGACGCCGCGGCCCTCGGCGGAGTGTCGAAGTACGTCGCCAGGGTCAAGTGCGCCATGCTCGCCTGGGTCGCCGCAGAGGACGCGCTGACCCGCAGCTGAGGTGCAGGATGGAGGCATGCCCCTGCACCTGACGCCTCTGCCCGCCGCGCGCTTCGACGAGTGGAGGGCGGCGTCGCGGCAGCGCCTCATCGACGGCAACAGGCGCTCGGGACGACGCCTCGGCGCAGACGCGGTCAGCCACGTCGAGCACACCTTCGACGAGCTGTTCCCCGAAGGCGTCGCGACATCGACGGCGTGGGTCGCGAGCATCGTGGACGATGCGGATGGCGAGCTCGGAACGCTCCTGCTGGCCCTGAACGGTAAGAAGCTGCTCCTCCTCGACCTCGTCTTCGAGACGACGTCGACCGATGCCCGGCGCGACGATCTTCTCCACAGCATCCTGCAGATCGCCCGCGACAGGGGCGCGACGCAGATCGCCGTGCCGCTCTTCCCGCAGGACGCGGCCGCACGGGCATTCGTCGAGGGACGCGGGTTCGAGGTCGCCTCGATCCAGATGGTGATGGAGCCGCTTCCGGTGCGCGAGGTCGCCGGGCACGTCGATGTGCGGCCGATGACCGCGGAGCGTTTCCCCCGTTTCGTCGCGGCGTCTGAGGAGGGTTTCGCGCACGACCTCGTCGAATCCGGCCGGTACACGCCGGAGGAGGCCGCCGCCGAGTCGCATCGTCAGATGCGGGCGGAGCTTCCGGACGGACTCGACACCGAGGGGCAGGAGCTCTTCACCGCCACCGTCGCCGGCACCGAGGTCGGCATCCTCTGGTTCGGCATGCGTCGGCGCGACGGCCGACCGCAGGCGTTCATCCTCGACATCGAGGTGGCGGCGGATCAGCGCCGCAAAGGGTACGGGCGCGAGCTGATGCACGCCGCCGAGCGCGAGGCCCGCCGGCTCGGCGCGGAGTCGATCGGGCTGCACGTCTTCGGCTTCAACGAGGGAGCGGTCGAGCTCTACGAACAGCTCGGCTACCGGCGCACCGAGGAGAGCCTGCTGCGCGACCTCTGATCCGCGGTCACGAGACGACCCGACGGGAATAGGCGCGCGCGCCGGACGTTGGTCCCCACATGACAACTCTCGGAATCATCGGTGCAGGACACATCGGCAGCCAGGTCGCGCGCGTGGCGATCGCGAACGGCTACGACGTGGTGATCGCCAACTCCCGCGGGCCGGAGACGCTCGCCGATCTGGTCGCCGAACTCGGCCCCAAGGCCAGGGCGGCCACCGCGCAGGAGGCCGCTGCCGCTGCCGACGTCGCGGTCGTCACGGTACCGCTCCGCGCCATCGACGACCTCCCCGCCGAGCAGCTCGCCGGCAAGATCGTCCTCGACACGAACAACTACTACTTCGAGCGGGACGGCCACATCGAGGCCCTCGACAAGGGCGAGACGACGACGTCGGAGCTGGTGCAGCGCGCCCTCCCGGCCTCGAAGATCGCGAAGGCGTTCAACCACATCTTCGCTTCGGAGATCACGTCCGACGGCACACCTGCCGGCACCCCCGATCGTCGCGCACTGGCCACGGCCGGTGATGATGCGGAGGCCGTCGCCTTCGTGACCCGCTTCTACGACGAGGCCGGATTCGACACGGTCAATGTGGGGCCGCTGAGCGAGTCCTGGCGAGTCGAGCGAGACCGTCCCGCCTACGTGGTCCGGCAGAACGCCGAGGAGCTCACCGCGAACCTCGCGATCGCGAACCGCCTGCCCTGAGCACCGGTGCGGCGGGGGAGGCGGAGAGCTCCCTCGCCGCAGGGCCCGCACCCACGCGACCCTTGGGATACCAAAAGTTGAGGAACACCGCCCGGAGTGCGAGAATGCCCAGATGGCGGGGGCTATGGCAGCAGGCGGCGAACTCGAGTCGGTGAGAGTCACGCGCGTCCTTCGCGACGACATCATCCTCGGGCGGCGCAGACCGGGAGCACGGCTCGTCGAGCGCGACATCGCGGCGGAGCTGAACGTCTCCCGGCTTCCGGTTCGCGAAGCCATCCGCACGCTCGTGGCCGAGGGGATCGTCGTCGCACGCCCTCGTACCTGGGCGGTCGTGCGGGAGTTCACCCACCGCGATATCCAGGACTTCGCCGAGGTGCGCGAGGCCATCGAGACGCTGATCTTCGTCTTCGCGGCCGAGCGGCACGATGAGGCCGGGATCGCCCGCATCCGTGGAGCCTACGAGCGCGAGCTCGAGGCCGCCCGCGCCGAGGACTCCGAGGCGGCCAGGGTCGCCGCGGCGGAGTTCCACGAGATCGCCGTCGAGCTCGCGGCGAACGAGATGCTCGGCGAGCTCATCGCCGTCTTCCTCACGCGTCTGCGCTGGTTGTTCGGACAGCACGACGACCTGCTCGCGATGGCGGACGAGCACCGCATCATCCTCGAGGCGATGACGGCGCGCGACACCGAAGCGCTGCGTCGGATCGTGCCGGCGCACTTGGCCAGCGGACAGTCCGCAGCCGAGCGACGTCTCGCCGAGCGCGGCGATCTGAGCGCCTGACCCGTCGGGCCCACCGTCTCTCGCGGTCGGGGGACTGCAGAGACGGCTCCGGTTGTATATTGGGGCGATCGGAGTCGGTCCGGAACTGTTGCGCTGTCCTGGGGAGCGAGATGCGGAATCTTGCTGTCGCTGTCGGATGCCTCCTGCTGGTCGGTGGGATCTCGCTCGTCGTGATCGCCGACCAGGAGCGTCTGGAGTCGATCGCCGCGGTCAAGGCGGAGATCGTGAGGATCGAGCGCGCGCTGGATGAATCTCGCGGAGAGAACCTGGAGCTCGCAGAGAAGCTCACCGCCCTTCGCTCGCAGCTCGCCGATCAGGACAGGGACATCGCCGACACGACGGGATTCCTGCCGTGATCCGGCGCGTGCTGGCTGTCACGGTCGCGGCCTCCGTGCTGCTCGTCGGGGGGATGGTCGGCAGAGCCGACGCTCTCGAGAACGAGAGATCGGCAGCCATCGCGCAGCTCGAGGCCCTGAACGACCGATATCACGACGCCAGCCAGCGCACCGACTACCTCGACGCCGCCGTCGGCCGCGCGGAGCAGGACACCGCAGAACGTGCCGCGGTCCTCGCCCTGCGCCCGGCCTTCCTCGCCGAACTGCAGGCGCTGACCACCGCGCTCCAGGGGGCGGAGGGGCGGGTGGACACGGCCACGCATCGCGCCGCCGCACTCTCGGCGCAGCAGACTGTCGTCGCAGAGAAGGAGAACCCCGACACGGTCGCTGCGGCCACGGCGACCGTCCACGCGCTCGCCGAGAAGGTGGGCACCGAGGTCGCCTCGTGGCAAGCGGCTCAGAGCTCGGGCCCCGGTGGGCCGGCATGGTCGTCGAGCGGCCCGGACGGGTATGCGCGGGTGCGGGCAGCCCTCGACCTCGTCGGGGGCAGGGGTGTCGGGCTCTACGAGTCCTCGTCGTGCGCGGGCGGCAACGCCCCGGCGTGCGCCAACAGCAACGGATACATCAAGTACCGCGCCGACATCGTGAACTGGAGCGACGGTCGGCTGAACTGGGCCATGGCGCACGAGCTCGCGCACATCTATCAGTTCCGCGTGTGGGGCGCGCTCACGTCGTCCGGAGCCTACGGGGCGCTGTTCGGCAGCGACCCCGAGTTCCTCGCCAACTGCATGGCCGTGGTGCGGGGGTACCCCGGATCGGTCAGCTGCGACGGCGAGCAGCAGGCCTGGGCCTCGGGCATCTGGGTGGGCGCCGTCCGCTGAGCGGAGTCGCTCACAGGCCCGGATCAGTCCGCCGGTGTCGTCGTGTCGATCGCGGCACGCAGCGGCCGCCGCATCACCCGCCAGTACGACGACGGGGCGACGCGGGTGAGCACATCGATCAGGCGGGCCTCGCGTCCGACCATGGTGCGCGCGGAGCGTCGTTCGGTCGCCCGGACGATGCGCGCCGCCGCGTCCGCGGGCTCGGTGTGGTACATCCGGGCCTGCGCGGCGGCGGCGCGGGCGGCCACGGCCGGATCGATCGCGGCGGCGTACCGCCCGTGCAGGATGATGCCGGTGCGCACGCCCGCGGGGTAGACGGCGCCGACGCTGACCGAGGTGCCCTCCAGCTCGTGCCGCAGTGCCTCGGAGAAGGCGCGCACGGCGAACTTGCTCACGGCGTAGGGGATGCGTCCGGCGGGGGCGGCGAGTGCGTAGACGCTGGCCAGGTGCGTGATGTGCGCGGCCGGAGCTGCGCGGAGCGCGGGGAGGAGCGCCTTGGTGATCGAGACCGTGCCCCACAGGTTCACATCGGTGAGCCAGCGCATCTCCTCCATCGTGAGCTGGTCGATGTCGCCGAGCATCGATGATCCGGCGCACGTGATCAGGGCGTTGATGAGCGGGTGCCCCTCGGCGATGCTTGCGGCGGCGGCGAACACGGCGTCGTCATCGCGCAGGTCGACGACGTGCGTCGTCACGTGGACGTCGGTGAGTTCCGCGGCGATGGTCGCGAGCGCCTCCGCGTCGTGATCGATGAGCGCGAGGTGCGTTCCTCGACCGGCGAGCAGACGCGCGATGTCGGCGCCCATCCCGTTGGCGGCTCCGGTGATCACGGTGGTGCTGCCGGTGAGGTCGAGGTGCTTCATGTGGCTCCTGCGGCGCGCGATCCGGGTGCGAACCCGCGGATGTCGGATGGGTGGGGCAAGCTGATTCCGAACCATTCTGGCCGACACCGGGCCGCAGTGATACCGGTACGCTCAAGGAGAGGAGGTACCGGTGGGACGGACAGCGGATGCCATCGCCGAAGGCGTTGCGATCGCGACCGCTGCTGCGCGCCTCGCGGTGAAGAATCACATCCTCATCGGCACCATCGCCGAAGACGGTGTCTTCGACATGGACAAGTACATCGACGATGCGCGTGAGGCGCTTCGCGCCATGGCCGAGGAATCGGAAGAGGCCGCGGCCACCGTCACCGCCCTCCGCAAACGCGCGAGAGGTCGGCACTCCGATCCGGTGGGAACCCACGACTATCGCGACCGCGATGTGCGCAACCTCCGCCGTCGGGCCAAGCAGTCCACCGGTGTGGCCGTGCGTCTGCGCGAGATCATGCAGGACCGCGAGCGGCTCGCCGAGATCGTCGAGGAGGCGAGAGACGCCGCCTGGGCCGACGTGCGCCACAACCTCGACCGTCGCCTGCGCGTCGAAGGCATGCGTCCCGATCAGGATCCCGACTACAACCGCATGCGCGAAGCGCGTATGCAGGCGCTTCGGCTCGTCGATCTGCAGGCGCTCTCGTCGGAGCAGAGAGCCAAGGCCAAGCGGCGGAAGAAGCAGCAGAAGACGGCCTCGGCCGACGAGTGAGGCCTCGTTTCGCTTTCCCGTCGCGACTGTTGTAGGCTGTTCTACGGCCCGCTGAGCGGGCTGGGCGCCCGTAGCTCAATGGATAGAGCATCTGACTACGGATCAGAAGGTTAGGGGTTCGAGTCCCTTCGGGCGCACACTGTGTTGAGACAGTAAAGGAACGGCTTCCACTTCGGTGGGGGCCGTTTCTGCGTTCAGAGCAGGCTCGTGATGGCCGGGTCGCGGTGCGCGACCTCAGCGGCCGTGGCGACGATGACCTCGCGGATCGCGGCGACGGCGACGGCAGGGGTCACATCCGCACGGTGGGCGAGGCTCACGGTGCGGGTCATCATCGGATGCGTCAGTCGAACCGACCGCAGGGCGGGCCGATCGAGCAGCACCATCGCCGGGACCACCGCGACACCGACACCGCGCTCGACGAAGCGCAGCACCGCATCCATCTCGGCGCCCTCGAGCACGTGGGTGGGCCGGAGCCCCTCCGAGCGGAAAGCAGCATCGGTCGTCGCACGGAGCTCGTAGGTCTCGTCGAGAGCGATCAGCGGGAGCGTGGCGAGGTGGGCGAGGCTCATCGCGGGCATGGTCGAGACCGGCGGCTCGGCGGCGGCGGAGATCACGACGAGCTCTTCGGCGAGCAGCGGGGTGCGCGTGAGGCTGAAGCCCGAGGGCGGTGGGCCGTCGGATTCGGTGATGAGGGCGATGTCGACGGCGCCGACGGCGAGCTGTTCGACGAGCCTGCGGGAACCGCTCTCTGTCAGATGCAGATCGACGCCCGGATGACTCGCGTGGAAGGAGCGGATCGCCTCGGCGACCAGGCTGATGCAGAGCGTGGGCGGCGCACCCAGGCGTACGCGTCCGCGGCGGAGTCCTGCCAGCTCGCCCATCTCGTCGCGGATGGCATCGGCCTCGGCGAGCATTCGCTGTGCGCGGGGGAGCAGCGTCTCGCCCGCAGCCGTGAGGGCGATGTGGCCGCGTGCGCGGTGGAACAGCTCGGCGCCGAGCTCGCGTTCGAGCGTCGAGATCTGCCGGCTCAGCGACGGCTGTGCCAGGTGCAGGTGCTCGGAGGCGCGGGTGAAGTGTCCGAGACGCGCGACCTCGACGAACCCGCGGAGCTGCTCGAGGTTCATGGCCATAGCCTACCCGCATCGTTTCCAGTCGAACTATGCATTGGAGTTATTAGGATCGCCTAACTAGCGTGGATCGCATGGCTACGCGCGAACGACAGATATCCACCACGGTCCTCGTCATCGGCACCGGCGGCTCCGGGCTGCGGGCGGCGATCGAGATCGCCGAACACGGTGTCGACGTGCTCGCCGTCGGCAAACGCCCGAGGCAGGATGCGCACACCTCGCTCGCCGCCGGCGGCATCAACGCGGCGCTCGGCACCATGGACGCGGATGACAGCTGGCAGCAGCACGCGGCCGACACCATCAAGGAGAGCTACCTGCTCGCCAACCCGCACACGGTCGAGATCGTCACTCAGGGCGCCGAACGCGGCATCCGCGACCTCGAGCGCTGGGGCATGGACTTCGCCCGCGAAGACGACGGTCGCATCTCCCAGCGCTTCTTCGGTGCCCACACCTTCCGCCGCACGGCCTTCGCCGGCGATTACACGGGCCTGGAGATCCAGCGCACTCTGGTGCGCAAGGCCGAGCAGCTCGAGGTCCCGATCCTCGACCACGTCTACATCACGCGCCTGCTCGTGCGCGACAACGTGGTGTTCGGGGCCTACGGCTTCGACCAGGCCGACGGCACCCGCTACCTCATCCACGCCGACGCCGTCATCCTCGCCGCCGGCGGACACAATCGCATCTGGCGGCGCACCTCCTCCCGCCGCGACGAGAACACGGGCGACTCCTTCCGTCTCGCCGTCGATGCGGGCGCCAGGCTCCGCGACCCCGAGCTCGTGCAGTTCCACCCGTCCGGCATCATCGAGCCGGAGAGTGCAGCGGGCACCCTGATCTCCGAGGCGGCTCGCGGGGAAGGTGGCATCCTGCGCAACGCTCTCGGCGAGCGGTTCATGGCGAAGTACGACCCCGAGCGGATGGAGCTGTCGACCAGGGACCGCGTCGCGCTCGCCGCGTACACCGAGATCCAGGAAGGACGCGGCACCGAGAACGGCGGCGTCTGGCTCGACGTGTCGCACCTGCCCCGAGAGACGATCATGACCCGTCTGCCCCGCGTCTACCAGACGATGATGGAGCTGCAGATGCTCGACATCACGACAGATCCGATCGAGATCGCCCCGACCGCGCACTATTCGATGGGCGGCGTCTGGGTGCGATCGGAGGACCACCAGACCGACGTCGACGGGCTCTACGCGATCGGCGAGGCCTCCAGCGGATTGCACGGCGCGAACCGCCTGGGCGGGAACTCGCTCATCGAGCTTCTCGTCTACGGGCGCATCGTCGGGCAGGCGGCCATGGAGCATGCGGCGGGTCTCGACGCCCAGCGTCGCTCGGCGTCGGCGGTCGCCGAGGCCCGCGCCGAGATCGATGACCTGCTCGCCGCGGAAGGACGCGAGAACGTGCGTGCCCTGCAGCGTGCGATCCGCAACCTCATGACCCGGTACGCCGGTGTGGTGCGCTCGGAGGAGGGGCTGCTGGCAGGCCTCGCCGACCTCGACATGATCGAGGGACGCATGGAGGACATCGGCATCCACCCCGACATCGCGGGCTTCCAGGACCTCGCGCACGCGTTCGACCTCAAGGCCTCAGCGCTCGCCGCCCGCGCCACGCTCGAGGCCGCACTGGAGCGTCGCGAGACGCGCGGATGCCACAACCGCAGCGACTTCCCCGACAGTGATCCCACGCTGCAGGTGAACCTGGTGTGGTCGCCGAAGGACGGCGTGACCCGGGAGGCGATCCCTGAGATCTCGCCCGAGATCGCCGAGCTCATGCGCGAGGTCGACACCACGGGCAAGCTCGTCGAGTAGCCGCGGACCCGACTCGCTCCGGTCGCACTTTCTGCCGTCCGATCTCCGATAAGGCGGCAGAAAGTGCGACCCGGAACCGGCTCGCCGGGGCGACGCTCACTCGCCGGGGCGACGCTCAGTCGGCCTGCGGCTCCTCGGTGTCGATCACGCCGATGCCGACGGCCTCATGATCGGGCTCGGCCTCGTCGCGCTGGGGTGCTTTGGGTTCCTCGCCCGGAGCCTTCTCGGTGCTCGGCTCCTGCAACTGCTCGGTGCTCGGCACCTCATCGGGGTCTGCCTGCTCAGCGGACTTGGCCTGTGCGGGGGAGGCATCCGGCGCGGGCGACTCCGCCGTCACTTCTCCCGCATCGGCGCCCGATGAGGGGGTGGGTGTGGGAGCCTGCGTCTCGGGAGACGGTTCCTGCTCCGGTGTGCTGTTCGTCATGATCGTCCCTTTCGCGATGTCGTCGCCATCAGGATGCCGTCGGAACCGCACCGGATGAAGGGGCTTGACGCGGCCTCAGAAGTGCATCTGCTTCAGCGTGCCGTACTTGATCAGCAACTCCTCGAGAGCGTCGCCGTCTTTGTACTCCACGCGCACGGTCTTGCCGGTGCCACCCGCGAGCACGATGTCGGGACCGTTAGAGAACAGCAGCGTCGACCAGGGCGAGGTGAACACGGTCGCCCCTGCGGCATCCCTGGCGGAGACGCCGTCGGCATCCAGCGCGATCTCGACGATCTTGTCGGACCCCTTCACCGGGAAGACGGCGGGGAACTCGCTTCCCTCCCATTCGCGGAAGTAGGCGCTCAGGCCGATCTTCGCCTGCGGGAAACCGGCACGCAGGCTGCGTCCGATCCGCGAGACGTGCACCTCATGCTCGGCGCGTTCTCCCTGATCATCGGTGATCGCGACCGTGACGTTCCCGCCGATCGGGTAGGTCTGCCGGAACAGCTCCTCCTGGCGCTTGTCATCCGGTGCCAGGTCGCTGCTCTCCAGGAACGGCTGCTCGCCGATCCACCCGGTGCGCACGCTCCAGGTGCGGGTCGTCGCCCTGCTCTTCTTGCGCGAGCTGAGAACGCCGAACACGACGATAAGCACGAGCACGAGCGCGCCCGCCGCGAGGAACAGCAGGATCCCGGTGTCATCACTCATGCGATCAGGTTAATGGGGGTGAACTGAAGAGGGGAAGGCGGCGTACCCTGGACGAGTGACTGCGTACGTCTCGGCCTTCGACCTGTTCTCCATCGGAGTGGGGCCCTCGAGCTCCCATACGGTGGGCCCGATGCGCGCGGCCCTGGACTTCGTCCACCGGCTCGGCGCGAGCCAGACGCTCAGCGCGGTGTCGCGGATCGAGTGCACGCTGTTCGGTTCGCTGGGAGCGACCGGTATCGGACACGGAACGCCGGATGCCGTCGTGGCGGGGCTGCGGGGATTATCGCCGGAGAGCTGCGACCCCGCGGAGGTGCGTTCGGCCTGGACCGAGTACCCGGCGGGTGAGCCGCTCACTCTCGATGGCCAGCAGCAGATCCCGTTCGCGAAGACCGACATCGTCTTCGCGCCACGCACCAGGCTGCCCGGTCATCCGAACGCCATGACGATCACCGCGTGGGACGCCGCCGGCGCGACGATCGCCGAGGAGACCTACTACTCGATCGGCGGAGGCTTCATCCGGCGTGAGGGGGAAGAACCGTCGATCAGCTCTGCCGGCTTCCCCTATTCCTACGCGGATGCCGCGTCGCTGCTCGCCCTCTGTGACGAGAACGGACTGTCGATCGCCGAGGTCGCGCGACTGAACGAGACTGCGGTGCGCAGCGAGGAAGAGGTCGCTGCCGGGCTGGACGCGATCTGGAATGCCATGTCGGCGTGCGTCGATGCCGGCCTGCACTCCGACGGTGTGCTGCCCGGCATGCTCAAGGTGAAGCGGCGGGCGAGCACGATCCGTGCGCAGCTCGATGAGGTCGAGGCCGACGGGCACCGTGAACTCCCCGGCGAATGGCTCGGGGCTTTCGCGCTCGCGGTCAACGAGGAGAACGCGGCGGGCGGGCGCGTCGTCACTGCACCCACGAACGGTGCGGCCGGCATTCTGCCCGCCGTAGCGATGTACTGGTGGCGGTTCCTTGCCGACTCGGGGCTCGGTGCCGGCAATGCCGTGACGCCCTACGGCGAGCTGGTCGGAAGTGCGCTGCTGGGCTTCGGCCCTGACGGTCGCAGCCTCGCCGCGCAGGTGGATGCCGACCTCGACCCGGAGCAGACGGCCGAGGCCAACCGCCGCCGTGGCATCCGACGTTTCCTGCTGACGGCGACCGCTCTCGGCTCGCTGTTCAAAGCGAACGCCTCGATCTCGGGGGCGGAGGGCGGATGTCAGGCCGAGGTCGGATCCGCCTGCGCGATGGCCGCGGGCGGCCTCACCGCGGTGATGGGCGGCACGAACCGTCAGATCGAGAACGCGGCCGAGATCGCGATGGAGCACCACCTCGGTCTCACCTGCGACCCGATCGGCGGGCTCGTGCAGATCCCGTGCATCGAGCGCAACGCGATCGCCGCCTCGACCGCCGTGACCGCCGCGCGTCTGGCGCTGCGCGGAGACGGCAGCCACTACGTGTCGCTGGATGCCGTGGTCGAGACGATGCGCCAGACCGGCGCCGACATGTCGACCAAGTACAAGGAGACCAGCGAGGGCGGACTCGCGGTCAACGTCATCGAGTGCTGAGCGCCACTGGCGCGCCGTGTCGGTAGTCGCGGATAGCCTCCTCGGAGACCGACCGAGGAGAGTGTGATGGATCCGTTCTGGGACCCGCGCAGCAAGCGCCGGCGCCAGCAGCCGGTCGTCGCCGTGCATCCGACCGATGACGCGCCCACGCCCGGCGCGCAGTGGCCCACGAGCATCCCGGCCGTCGCCCAGGTGCTGCGGGAGGGTATCGATCTCGACCCCGGAGTGACATTCCTCGTCGGCGAGAACGGCAGCGGCAAGTCGACCATCGTCGAAGGGGTCGCGATCGCCTACGGATTGTCGCCCGAGGGCGGGTCGCGCCAGGCGAAGCACAGCACGCGCCCGACGGAGTCGCCGTTGTCGGAGTGGTTGCGGCTCCAGCGTGGCGTGGGTGCGAACCGGTGGGGTTTCTTCCTGCGCGCTGAGACGATGCACTCGTTCTACACGTACCTGGAAGAGAATCCCTCGCCCCGCAGTGACGTCGCCTTTCACGAGATGAGCCATGGCGAGTCGTTCCTCGCGCTGCTGGAGAGCCGGTTCGATGAGCCGGGGTTCTATTGCCTCGATGAGCCCGAGGCCGCGCTGTCGTTCTCCTCGACGCTCGCGCTCATCGCCGTGCTGCAGCGCATCGTCGACGAGGGCGGCCAGGTGCTGTGCGCCACGCACTCTCCCGTGCTCGCCGCGTTGCCCGGGGCGCGCATCCTCGAGGTCGGTGACTGGGGCATCCGCTCCGCCGAGTGGAACGACCTCGAACTCGTGAATCACTGGCGGTCGTTCCTCGACTCGCCTCCGCGCTACCTGCGTCATCTGCTCGACTGACCTCGGCTCGATCCGCGGCGCACGTCGCAGGCTGGCGAGTCGTTTCACGCCAGCTGCGCCACCGCGCGGCAGCACTCACGCTGCGGCCGCGCACGCATTGAGACGCCGCTGAGGCTCCTCTCAGTGAGTGGAGGGTCAGCGGGCGGAGCGGTTCTTGGTGTGCCTGGTCGGTGCGGTGGCCCAGGGATCCTCGGGCCACGGGTGCTTCGGATACCGGCCGCGCATCTCGGCGCGCACCTGGGCATACGGGCCCGACCAGAACGAGTTCAGGTCATCGGTGACCGCGAGCGGGTGTCCGGCGGGGGACAGCAGATGGAAGAGCACCGGCACACGCCCGTCGACCAGCCGGGGAGTCTCGGCCCACCCGAAGCACTCCTGCAGCTTCACCGCGACCACGGGCCGGGCGTCGGGGTCGTCGGGCGCCGGGTAGGCGATGCGGATGCGGGAGCCGGTGGGAACTTCCAGACGCTCGGGCACGAGTTCGTCGAAACGCGCGGCCTCGGGCCACGGCAGCAGTCGGCGCAGCGCCGACGTCAGATCCAGCCGCGCGGCAGGAGTGCCGGCCGCCAGTGCGTCGAGCTCCGGCGCAAGCCAGGCGTCGAGAGCGGCGAGCAGCCCGGCGTCCGAGACATCCGGCCACGGCGACCCCAGTTCACGATGCAGCAGCGCCAGACGACGTCGCAGCTCGGTGGCCGGGGGCGACCACGTGAACATGCCCAGCCCCTCGCGCTGCAGCGTGCGGCGTACGGCGTCGCGGCCCTCTTCGGCCGATGCGCGCACCGGTGCCGACGAACGCAGGATCGCTCCCACGCGCCGCTCGCGCCGTGCCTGCAGGCGACCTGCGACGAACTCTGCCTCGACGCGGTCGGTGAGCAGGTGGCTCGCCGCGTGCTCCATCTGCTCCTCGGTGAGCATCGCCGCCGACCGGACGATCGCCCCGGATCCGGCGGACGCGCGCCCGGACGCGCGCGCGACGTCGGCGATGGCCAGCCACTCGACCGCCGCGAGCGGGCCGGTCACTCCCGCACGGGTGCCGGATGCCAGCAGGAAAGTCGCCCCGTCGGCCGAGCGGTCCACGCGGCGCGCGACGCGCTCAGGGAAAGCCAGCGCGATCACGAGGCCGACGCCGTCGAGGTCGGAGCGCAACCCCGGTGTCGCCGTGCTCAGACGCTCGAGACGATCCGCGTCGGTGCGCCAGCGGCGGGCATCCGCCGTGCGTCCGCCTCGCAGGGCGATGAGTGCCTGCGCGACATCGGAGTCCGCGGAGCGCAGGTCGCCGCCCACCAGCGCGACGACCTCGGCGGCGAGTCGAGCGCCCACCGCTGGACCGCCATCACGCAGCGCCCGTGCGAGCCGCGGATCGGTGGGGATGCGGGCCAGGGCGCGGCCCTCGTCGGTGGCGCGGCCCTCATCGTCGATCGCGCCGAGTCCGTGCAGCACCGTGATGGCGTCGGCCAGGCTGTCAGCGGGCAGGGGGTCGATCAGCCGCAGACCGGCACCGCCCGGCGCACCCCAGCACGCGAGTAGCAGGGCCGCATCAGCCAGGTCGCTCGACGCGATCTCCGGTGTCGGGCGGGCGGGGGCGGCGGCGTAGGTGCGTTCGTCGATGCAGCGGACGACGGTCCCCGGTCCCTGGCGAGTGCCGCGGCCGGCGCGCTGCACGCTCGACGAACGGGAAGCCGCGGCGGTCACGAGCCCCGTCATCCCGCGCGCCGCGTCGCGCTGAGGCGTGCGCGCCAGGCAGGTGTCGACCACCAGCCGCACACCGGGCACGGTGAGCGAGGACTCTGCGAGCGAGGTCGTGACGATGATGCGGGTCTGCTCGTCCTGGCGGCGCCCGCGGATCACGGCATCCTGCTCGGACGCGGGCATGCGACCATGCAGCTCCCGCACGTCGAAGGCGTCGGTCGTGTCGCGGACGCGGCGGGCGATCTCCGACACCTCGCGGGCGCCCGGCGCGAAGACCAGCACATCGGCCGCGGGGTCGTCGCGGCGCAGCTCCCGAGCGGCGGATACGGTGGTCCGCGCGACGTGATCCAGGAACGCCCAGGTGACACCGCGCTCGTCGAGGCGCGGTGCAGGGCTCGGAGCCCAGCGCTCGGTGAGGGGGAAGGCGGGAACATCGTGGTCTACGACCGGGGCTGGCTGCTCGTCGATGCCGAGGACGGAGGCGATGCGCGCCGCGTCGAGGGTGGCCGACATGGCGATGAGGACGAGGTCGTCTCGCAGCTCGCGCACCTCCGAGAGCAGGCCGATCAGGAGGTCGGTCTCGAGCGCGCGCTCGTGCACCTCGTCGATGATCACCGCATCGACGCCCTGGAGGCCGGGATCGTTCAGCAGCCGCCGCAGCAGGACGCCGGCCGTGACGAATTCGACCCGCGTCTCCTTTGCGACCGCGCGCTCGCCTCGGACGGTGAACCCCACACGAGTGCCGAGCGGGGAACCGTCGAGCTGTGCGAGCCGGCGCGCGGCGGCCCTGGCGGCGACGCGACGCGGCTGGGTGACGATGACGCGGCCGGTCGAACGAGAGGCGAGCAGCGGTGGCACGAGCGTCGTCTTGCCGGTGCCTGGCGGCGCGCTCACCACCGCTGACGTGCTCGTGTCGAGCGTCTGGGCGAGCTCGTCGAGGGCAGCCGCGAACGAGAGTCCTTCGCCGATGGTGGCGAGGTCGAAGGCAGCTGACGTCATCGTCCCAGTCTGCCCGGTCGGCGTCGTCCGGCGTCGTCCACAACTCAGGACGGTTGCGTCCGATGCGGTCAGAACCGGCATCCTGGTCGGCTGCCGGCGACGAATCTCCTGAGTTATGGACGGGGGACCGGGGTGCCCGCACGAAGACAGCGGATGCCGCGACCGGAAGGGCCGCGGCATCCGCTGTCTCTGTGGTGACGGGGGCTACTCCACGTCACCAGTCGGCGCTGCGGGCGGTGGCGGGGTGGTCGGGTTCGGAACCCGCGTCTGCGCAGGCGCAGGAGCGGCGGCCGCGGCCACACCCTCGCCGATGCCGCGACCGACGGCCTGACCCTGGATGATCCCGGCGAGGTCGAGCCCCGTGGCCGAGTGCACGCTGTCGAACACGGACCGCATCGCGATTGCGCTGTCGGCTCCGACGACGTTCGAGGCGCCGTCTTCGCCCGAGCCTCCGATGATCGACACGTTGCCGATCGCGGCGTAGCCCTTCGAGAACTCCGCCATGATCGACGGCAGCACTTCGAGCACCCGCTGCGACAGGAACGCGTCCTGGTTCGACGCGATGGCCTTCGCCTCCGCCTCGAGGGCGGCCGCTCGCGCGTCACCCTCGGCACGGATCGCGTCGGCCTCAGCGCTGGCGCGCAGGCGGCGGGCTTCGGACTCGGCCTCTGCCTGGGACCGCAGTGCGTCTGCCTCACCCTGCGCCTTCGCGACAGCCGCAGCTGCTTCACCGTCGGCGCGTGCCCTGTCAGCTTGGGCCTGCTGCTCGGCGATGCGAGTACGGGCCTCGGCCTGCTTGACCTGCTCGATCGCGGCAGCCTCGGCTGCACGCTCGCGGGTGTACAGCTCGGCCTGTGCGCGGGTCTCCGCCTCATACCGCTGCGCGTCGGCGACGCGCTTGACGTCGGCGTCGAGCTGAGCCTGCTTGTTCTCGGCCTGCTGCTGCAGAACGGCCTGCTGAGCCTGCTCGCGGGCGAGGTTCTCAGCCTGCTCGGCCTCGGCGCGAGCCCGACCGATGCCGGCGTTGGAGTTCGCGGTGTTGGTGTCGAGCGCGGTCTGCTCGATCAGGTTGGCTTCCTGGTTCGCGATGTTCTTCTGGTTGATCGCGCGGTCGGCGTTGGTCTGCGAGATCTCCGCGGACTGGCGCTTCGCCTGGATCTCGGGGGCGCCGAGCGACTGGATGTAGCCGACCTTGTCGGTGATGCCCTTGATCTGGAACGAGTCGAGGATCAGGCCCTGCTCGGCGAGCTCCTGAGAGACATCGGCGGCGATCTGGTCGGAGAACTTCTTGCGCTCGCGCATCAGCTCGACGACCGAGAGGGTGGCCACGATGCCGCGGAGGGCACCTTCGAGCTGCTCGGTGGTGAACTGCTCGATCGCCTTGTCCTGCGAGGCGAAGCGCTCGGCGGCACGGCGCACCAGGATCGGGTCGGAGCCGATCTTCACGATCGCGACGCCGTCGACGTTCAGGGTCACGCTGTCGAGCGACTGGGCCTCGGCGTTGAGGGAGACCTGGCGTGAGCGCAGCGAGATGATCTCGTGGCGCTGCGTGATCGGGTTGACGAGCGACTTGCCGTTCACGATGACCGTGACCGGCGACTCCGACATCTCGGACCTGCTCGAGCCGTCGGCCGCGAGGACTGCGGTCTGCACCTTCTGCTTGCGACCGGAGATCACGAGTGCCTCGTCGGCGCGAGCGACCTTGATCCAGCTGCGTGCGAACAGCAGCAGGATGAGCAGTAGGACGACGACGACGACGACGGCGATTCCGACGATGACGAGGATGCCGACGATTCCGGCGATCTCCATGGATGACCTCCCTGGTTCCCCCCGAGGGGGCGGTCTCGAGCGCGCCGTGGTGCGCGCCTTCGTCCCCCACCCTGCCAGATAGTGCCCGCCCGCGTTGAGGAGGCGACGGTTGTGGGCGGAACAGGAGAACCTTGCACGGCGCTCTGCGCTGTGCAGGGGAGGTCAGCGGGCGCGGAGCTTCTCCGCGAGGTCGCGCAGGGCGCGCAGCTCGTCGTTGTCCAGGCGCGACATGCGGTCGGCGATCGAGCGTCCGTGCACGGTGGCGAGCGCGCGGAACGCCTTCGCGCCCTCATCGGTCGCGCGGATCAGGGCACCGCGTCCGTCGTCGGGGTCTGCGCATTTCGCCACGAGTCCTCGCGTGACCATGCGGTCGACCAGACGCGAGACGCTGGGCTGACTGATCAGCATGTTCGAGGTGATGTCGCGCAGCCGCGCGGTCATGTCGGGGGAGCGGGTCACCGTGAGCAGCACGTCGTATTCGGCCTGTGTGATATCGCTGTGCTCGAAGTCGCTCAACATCTCGGTGAACAACTGGTGCTGCGCGCGGAACAGGCTCTCCCAGGCCTCCAGGGCGAGCTTGCGATCGGTCATCATCACAGGATAGTGCGAACAGTAAAGGGCCGGTCGGAGAGGCTCCCGACCGGCCCTTGTCCCTTGCACCAAGAGTGTCCTGCAATCACATGCGGTGAGTGCCACAGCAAACATTCACCGTGTGATCACTGTATAACGGCGAGATAACGAATGCAACGGTTTGGTCACGGAAAGTTCGGGTGGGTGTCTGTGTCCGATCTCACGAAACCTGTCGGATTCTCACGAAGCCTGTCGGAACTTCTCACGAAGCTGTCGGATTCTCACGAAGCTGTCGGATTCTCACGAAGCTTGTCGGAAGCGTCGGCGTGGCGGTGGGGTGCGCGCCGGGCCCGACGTACTCTGCTCCTGAGCAGATCCCCCTCGTGTGATCTTTGTCAGGGCTCAAGACATAGGCCAGAACCGCTCCTCAGGAGACAGGCTGACTGCGAAATAGGACGTATCCGTCGAAGTCGATTGGATCCCTATGGACCTGACTCAGCAGTGGCACGCACCCGCCTCACCCGCGGCGGGTGCAACGCGGTCTCGCGTCGAATATCGTCTGAGCGGGACTCGGCTGGAAGTGGATGCTCTCGATTGCGATGACATCCCGTTCGAGCGCTGCGATCCCGTGCGCAACTTCCCGAACTGGCGTCTGAAACGCCACTACGACGGGTACCACTGGCTGGGCTCGCTGGGCACGACGGTCGGCTTCGAATCGCTGATGGAGCGGGCATGCCTGATTGAGCTCGATCGAACTCCGGGCGTCGTTGCGGTGGCGAGCCAGCCGATGTGGATCCGGTGGGTGTCGCCCGCAGGTCAACGTGTGAATCGGCCTGACTTTCGTTCCTATCCGGAGCCTTGTCCAGCAGCTGCTGATTGGGCTGATTCGAGGTCAGCGTAGTACGCGTTCTCGACCTCGTGTGGTGTGCGCATGTCGAGCTCGCCGTGAAGGCGAGCGTTGTTCCACCACCACACCCACTCGAGGGTGGCGAGCTCGACCTGCTCGACCGTCCGCCATGGCCCTTGTTGGCGGATCAGTTCGGTCTTGTAGAGGTTGTTCACGGCCCCGGCCATCGCGTTATCGAAGCTGTCGCCGACCGTTCCCGTCGATGGGACGGCGCCGAGTTCAGCGATCCGGTCGGTGTAGACCATCGCCATGTAGTTCGACCCGTGGTCGGAGTGATGCGTCAGACCGGCGAGGTCGCCGCCGGCGTTCCACGCGGCCATATCGAGCGCCCGCAGCGGCAGGATCTCGGCGCGTAGCGTGGCTGCAACGTTCCAGCCGACGATGCGACGCGAGTAGACGTCAGTGACGAACGCGACGTAAGCGAACCCCGACCACGTCGCGACATAGGTCACGTCGCAGACCCAGAGCCTCCGCGGCGCGGGTGCAGTGAAGCGACGGTTCACGAGATCGCTGGGCAGCTCTGTCGTCTTGTCGGATCGGGTCGTGAACACCCGCTTCGACTTGCGGACGCCGCGGACCCCGGCAAGGCGCATAAGCCGTTCTGTCTGGTCACGCCCGATATCCCAGCCCTGGCATCGCATCAGCGCATGCATCTTCCGGCGCCCATAGACGCCGTAGTTCTCCGCGTGCAGCCGGGTGATCTCGGCCACGAGCAGATCGTCGCGCAACTGCCGAGCGGACGGCGCCCTGCTCACCGCGGCGCGATAGCCGCGGGAGGTGAGGAATCCTCTCACTACCGGCCGGAGAACCTGGCAGATGAGCTCGACCCCGAAACGATCTCGATACTCACTGATGAACCGGGTCATCTCGTCGAGGGGTGGTCGAGCTCCTTCGCGAAAAAGATGCTCGCGGCCTTGAGTATCTCGTTCGCCTTCCGCAGCTCCGAGACCTCCTTCTGCAGTCGCTTGATCTCCGCCGCCGCATCCGTCGACAGACCGGGCTTCACGCCCGCGTCGACCTCGTAGCGGCGTTGCCACAATCGCAGCGTCTCCGGGCTCATCCCGAGCAGCCCGGCCACATGCCTCACGGCACTCATCATCGTCGGGTGCGACGGCCGCGTCTCCGCGAGCATCCGCAACGCCCGCTCACGCATCTCCGGCGAATACTTCCTGTTCATGATGTTCCATCCTTACTTGAAGAACGGAACGAAAGTCAGGCCGATTCACCACCTCGTCATCCAACAGACCTGGCCCACGTCAATGAAATCGGCCATTTCCGCGTCGATCAGTTCCTGGTAGAGCGTGTCGGTCGCGACCCGGATCCGTCGGTGACATCGGTGAGTTTCAGTTTCCCGAGGAGCTCGAGGAGGGCAGACTGGTCTTGAGCCCATCGAGCTTTGTGTCCTTCTTGTGAGTGACTTTGATCGGTACTTACTGGCCATCGCACGATGGCTCCCTCACGTGCACGACACGAACAACCCTGCCGAGAACGACACCACCTCAGGGGGACGTCACCCTGAGGTTCAGCTACGCCCGAGAAGGAGGATCGCCGGATGATGATCGACTATCACGTGAGGGACGACTGGCCCGAGGGGGAAGCGGACTGGCTCAAATCGCTAGTTTCGTCACTCAGCCGTCAGGGCTACGTTCCGTTCACACTCCCGCTGACCGTCGCGACGCAGGAGATCCGAGATTGGGTGCAACTCGCGAGTGGTGAAGAAGCCTGGGTTCGGAAGGACAACCAGAACTCGCTGAAAGCGGACCTGGCGCAGTCGGTTGCCTCGCTCGGTCCGTCGCTGCGCACCGGACTTGCACGAGAGGTCGCTGCGTTGCAGACCCGCTTTGGAGTGCTCGCGGCGAGTGGAAAGGCCGTGCTGTCGCAGGGTCCAGGACTGCGCACGGACCAGCGCTGGGCCGACGTGGAAGGTGCCGCCGACAGCCTTCTCGCAGCCCTCGCGACGGACAGGGCAGTCGGCGCGTGTTGGGATGATTTGGTCGCCATCGCGAAGGACCGTGCTCTAGAGACTCTTGACTATCAGCTCGTCGCCGACCTGCTCTTCGATATGCTCGGACGGCGAGGTCAGTCAGCGGAGCGCGTCCTGCGTCACGCCGTCGACATGCTCGCGTACGGGCGGGAGCCGGAAGATCTCCCATTCGAGGAGCGAGAGCTTGCGGTCGGATCTCGCGTATCGAAGGCTCGCGACCTCGTCGTCGCTCCCGAGACAATCGAGTCAGTTGCTGTCTGGCTTGGCTTCAAGGGCGGATTTGTTCCCGAGATCGGCGCGGGCAATGTTCAGTTCTACAACGCACCTTGGCATATCCCGAACTCCGCGCCCGGGCGCCCTGACTTCCCCCACAAGGCAGAACTGGCGAAGATCACGAAGCACGGCGGCATCTTCAAATGGCAAGAGCGGATAGGCGAAGACTATGACGTCGACTTCCTCGTCCGCGTCGACCTCGGACTCACCACGGCCGCGAACGCGTTCGAGCGAGCCGTCGAAGTAATCGACACGATCTTCGCTGTTGCGGTTCACGATTCCAACGGCATCCGTCCACACCTGGCCCAGTACGTGGTCGTGCAGTCTGGAGAGCCCACAACGCAAAGCTTCATGGTTTCACGGGCCGAACCCGGTTTCCCGGATGACCGCCATGGAGCGCAACTCACCGTCGAAGGACTGGAGCGTCACGCGGCCAAGATCGCCGACGCGCTCGCGACGGACGACCTGCCACGGTTCCTCTCAGCAGCGATCGAGGCTCAGATCGCCGCCGACCTCCCGTTCAGCCGCGCCTTTGCCCTGCGTAAGCCTTCAGAGGCGGATCGCCGCGCGGTGGTTCCACTGGCGGATCGTGTTGTGCAACACGTCGCGGCCTATGCGGCGATGAAGCCTGGCGTTCTCTTCGACCTGCTCGTCGAGAGGTGGGCCTATGCTCGCTGGGTCACCGCCGTCCAGACCGCCGTGCTGCGCTGCCTGCTCGGTGGCGGCCCGAATAGTAGACGCACCAGCGAGCTACTTGGCGAGTTCTACGCAAGCACGAGCCGGCGTCCCTGGATGCTCTTTGCCGCCGACCACGAACAGGAACTTCTCGACCTGTGCCGGGTCGAGCATGAGCGGGGCTGGAACACCCGTATGCTGCGGAGTCTCCGCGACCTGCAGACCTATGAGGAAATCATCGCCGAGTTCCAGGAAGAGGGAGAGAACTTGGGGCAACGACGCACCCGTGTACGCAATTCGCTCGTGCATGGAAACCCAACGCAGTTTGCGGTCGTTGACTCTGTTCGAGAGTTCGCCGAGTTCCTCGGCAACACCGCACTCGGCACCGCGCTCGAGGCCTTTACCTCACAGGGAGACTTTCATGCCTTACTCGCCCAGACCAACGGCCTTCAGCAGGCTCTCGCAAACGGTCAGACGGCCGCCGACTACTGGCGCGGCCACGTAGCGGCTGGCACCGATGAGTGACCTAATCATCGATGCCGCCGACAAGCGCGACGCGGCAGGCCGTGCGTGACCGCTCGCGCCGCCCCGCGCTTGCGGCAAGTCGACAGGGCATCCCGACCAGCCCAAGCAGTATCTCGCCACGGTCATTGAACCGTGCTCACGCAAGTTGCCGGTTGGATCGATCTCGATCTGGTTGAGGCGCCCCAACCGGAACTGGTGGGTCGGAATCTGCGTGCACGTTTTCTCGTTAGGCTCGCGAGATGTTGCCTTCCGTAGACCCAACGCCGATCCCGGTCCTCATCGTCAACGATCCTCCGGACTGGTGGATCGAGGTCGGGCTGCCGACGTTCACGGCGATTTCGTCAACAATCGTTGCTCTCGTCGCCGTCGGCCTCACTTGGTATCTCGCCAACCGCGAGCGGAAACGGCAGAAGCAGGAGAAGGAGGAGAGCGACCATCGCAAAGCGCACGAGGCTCGCGCGACTGTGGGCGGCGCGGCCTTCGACTATCTCGAAGCGACGCGTCTCAACTTCCGCGACTTCACGGCCTTCCAGTCGCTCGCGCGCGTCTTCGCCGCGACGGGTGTTGAGCAGGAGCCTCTGCTTCGTTGGCTGGCTGAAACATCCAAGACTCAACGTGAGGCGTACCAGGCCGCGCAGTCATGGTCGGATGAGCATGTTCCACCAGACCCGCGGGACTACGACAGCGAATGGGAACACGAGCGGGCCGCCGCGCCACTTCAGGCGTACGAGGTCGCCTATTACGCCGTAGTCGCGGAGATACACCAACGACTGCGCGATTGGATGCTGACCGGGGACATTGACTCCACGCCGGTCAAGTCGTTTGGCGACCACTTCGAGGATGGGTGAATCGAGTCGTCGCGCTTCGCGCTCATGCTTGAAACTGAGGATGTTGCGCCAGGTCTGATCGCAGCGCATCAATCCGTTACCGACAGGCTTCGTGAGACAAAGTGCGACCAATCCTGGTCATGAGATGCGCGGGATTACGGGGGTGCGCGTCTCACCTGCCGCCAACTTCCGCGAGATCGGACATCTGTCTGTCCGATCTCACGAAAAGTGTCGGAGTCTCACGAAAGCTGTCGGAGCGTCTCACGAAGGGGTCGGAATCTCACAAAGTCTGTCGGACCAGTTCGGCGGTGGCGCCATCATGGGCGACTGCCGTCGCGCTCATTCGTCAGACCACGGCTCGTGTCAAGCGCGAGTACATGTACATGTCGCGGGGTTGGCCGCCGACTCGTTTGTAGGCGCGGAGTAGACCCTCGCGCTCGTAGCCCGCTTGCTCAGCTGCACGCCAGGAGCCTTCGTTCCACGGCTCCATGCACAGCTCGATGCGGTCGAGGTTCTTGAGCGTAACCGCCCACGAGGTCAGCGTGTTCAAGGCATCGCTGGCGAACCCCTGACGTCGATGTGAACCGGCAATCCAGTAGCCGGCGCTGGCGCGAGCAGATCCGCCCGGGATGAGGAAGAGCCCGATGTGCCCGATTGCGGTGCCATCGGGATCAGCGATTGCGAACGCGTAGCCCGCACGCTCGAGAAGGCGATTGTGCTGTCGTTCAATGAACGCCAATGCTTCTGGCTCGCCCGAGGTCGTCGGCACGCTGGTCAGTAGAGGAATGAGGGGGTCCTGAGACGCCTCCATGACGACCGCAGCATCTGTGCTGCGCCACGCACGGAGCGTGATCCGCTCGCCGGCGAGCGTCGGCAGGGATAGCGGACTGGAACTCATGCTTCATCGTGGCACGAGAATGTTGCCCAGAGCGAGGAGGGGTGCAGCCTTCGCCCGCCGGAAACGATCGTTTCCGGCGCGGTCTGGAGGCAGGGCTCGGAATGCCTGCCACAAACGCTCGTCGTAACCATCAAACGGCAAGGGTTTTCGGCGGACCTGCCAACGATCATGCGTGCGCGGAACGGCTCAGAAAAACAGCATCGCCTTGTAAGCGATGACGGATGACGCCACACACAACGCGATGACGAGAGCAACCGACGCAAAAGGAACTGCCCAGACTCTTTGCCGATGGCGAAGCAGAACGATGAGCACGATGCTCACGACCTGGATCAGCGCTGTAGCGATCATGAATCCTTGGAAGTTGTAGCCGAGAAGATCCCACTCGCAGTTCGGGGAGCAATGCGGGGTTGAGATTCCGAGGAACCCGACCCAGAACACAGCTGCCATCGACACGAACAACTGAAAACACCAGGCCACGAGTGCGGCCGAGTACTCCGAGACGGCCTTCGGTCTCAGCCACCTACCTATGGCAGCTGCGATGACGACCACGACCGCGGCAACCAGCACAGCACCGCCGAAGAGTTCGTACATCAGCCCATTCTCCACAAGTGAGAGCTAAAACACGTGGCGTGAAGTGGTCGGCGAGACACAGGGTTCTCGGTTGATGTTATTCGAAGCGGCCGTGAGGCGATCTCTTAGTCGGCGAGCTCAGCCAATCGCGCCTTCAAGGCGCGCGCTTCATCTTCGAGCTCCCACCGTCGATCATCGATAGCGATCCCGCCGCCTACGCTCAACCCTGCGAGCCACAACTCAGATTGCTGCTTCTCAATCGAGGCGAGTCGTTCGCGCACCTGAGCCCGCTCTCTAGCCGAATCTTCGAACTCCATTTTGGGATGGTACCTCGACGACACCACCGTACGCCCGATCTGATCGGCATCGGCCGGACGCGCTCGAGCACCCCAACGCCGTGAGGACCGCCGCAGTTCGGGTTGCAATGCTCATCACGCCCTATGACGAGACGAGAACGCGCTCGCAATCGAGTATCCACGCAGAGTTGCCACCGTGCTCGCGATCTCAATTCCGGTGCAACTCTACCGACGCGTGCGCTGACCATATTCGGCCACCGTCAGCTCTGACGCAGTCGACCGCGCCGAAATCGATCGTTTCCGGCAGACATTCACAGGTCGCCGGACGACCACACGACGCGCCGGCCGCGCGCCTACCGAAACCCCCTGCCGGAACCTGCCGCGCCGAAACCGTCCGCTCGACGTTTCAGGCAGGACGGGATGAAACGCGAATACCGACAACTTTCGTGAGACAACCAGAGCTCGCCCCAGCGCACCGCACACTCGCCTTTCCGGGGATGTCATGTCTCAGCCACTGACAACTTTCGTGAGATCGGACACTGTAGGAATCTCATCTACCTGTAGATCGTCTCCCCGGAGTTGTCGGCGTGGGCACCGGCACCGTGCGGTAGCCCGATTCGTCCGGCGGCTGGGGAAGCCTGTGCCTCTTCGAGATGTCGTCTACGAAGAACACAGGTTCAATGGGGGCCGTAGTCTCTCGACGATTTGGGTGGCTAGCTGCCGAGGACCACCCCGCCCCGGCCCACTTTTGGCCGGCGCTGGGCACCGAGCCGCAGGTGGTTGTCCCGACGCTCCTGAAGCGCCGAAGAGTTTCCTCGAGTTTGGCGTAAGAAAATGCGCTATCGCTCATCTTCAATGTATGGAGAGATTTTCGACGCGCCGTTTTTCGAGTGCCATCGCTGCTGCGACTGCGACTGCGATAGCGCTGAGCGGTGTTGCTGCCGCGACTGGTGCTCCGATGCCGGCGGCCGCTGCGGATATCGAGTCGGGAACGACGACGAGCGTGCCGTATACGCAGGGTAAGGCCGAGGGCTCGGGCAAGTGGGGTGTCGTGGGAGACATCCGCACGCTCGAGGGCTCGACGACCTACACGTATGGCGCCGACATCAACCCGGTCACCGGGGCGCTCACCACGAGCGACAGCGGCAAGGTCATCTACAACAATCTGCTGTGCTCGTTCCTCGGAGCGACGTCGCCTTGCCAGCAGGGCACCCCGAGCGTCGCCGACTACGCGCTGCTCGGCGGTGCCCCGGCGGCCGTCGGCACCACCGATGTGCCCGCCACGGAGTACACCGGCGCTGGCACGTACGCGGTCAACGGCGCAGCGTCGAGCGCCCGCACTCGCAACACCGGCATCGGGCAGCTCTACGCCGCCTACGCAGCGCGCACGAACGTCAACCTTGGCAACACCGCGCAGAACGGCCCGCGCGGCATCGCGCACACCGCCGACGGCACGGCGTGGGTCGTGAACTCCGAGGCGGTCGCCCCGATCGGCGGCCCCGCCGGAGCCATCAAGCGCTTCGACACGAACCTCACCGAGCTCGCCGGAGCGGGGTGGACCGGCTCCTGGGCGCAGCGCGAAGAGCCCGGCCTGCTGTTCTACCGCACCGGCATCGACACCACACCAGAGGGCAGCGTGCTGGTGAACTCCGAGGTGAGCGACCGTTTCCAGCGGTTCGACAGCGCCGGCAACTCGACCGGCTCGGTGCTGCTTGACCTGCCCGGCCCGGTGTACCGCAACCCCTACAGTGTTGCGGTCGACAAGGTCGACGGTTCGATGTACGTGCCGCTCATCAACTTCCGCGATGCGCCCGCGACCACGCCCTTCCTTGAGAAGCGCAATGCCGCGAACCAGGTCATCGGCCAGTTCACCTCCAGCGCTCTCGTCGCCGGCCAGGTCGTATTCAGCGCCGAGGTCGAGCCGCGCACGCAGCACGTATTCGCGTGGAGCCAGAACGGTGCGATCGTCGAGTGGGACAAGGACGGCAACGAGATCCAGGTGTTCCGCGCCGGCTCGACGCCGGGAACCTACCCGGGCCTCACCACCCCGCGCGGCATGACGTTCGACAACAACGGACGCATGTACGTGACGGTCGCCGAGGGAACCAACTCGACGCGCGTGATGATCCTGGGCAAGACGCCCGACCCCGTCACATCGGTCTGCACCACGCTCAGCGACGACAAGACGTCGGCGGCGTTCACTATCGATTGCGCCTCGGGCCCTGCCGGCACCGCTGCCCCGTACCAGCAGACGCAGCTGCTCGACTACGTCATCGAGGCCTCGACCGATGGCGGCGCGACTTGGCAGGTGCTGCCGAAGAATGCCGGAGTCTCGGCCGCGCGCGACCAGAGCGTGAGCGGGCTCGACCCGGCCGCGAGCTACACGTTCCGCGTCTCGCCGTGGAACGAAGCGGGCAACGGCGACTGGATCACCAGCACACCCCTCGACTACACGACCGCCGACGTCGCCTTCTCGGGCGTCGAGAACACCGCGGTCACGTTCGACGCGCTCGACGGTGACACCGGCACCGCGGTTCCTACCGGCGTCGGCCTGGTCGACGGGAACGGCGACGTGCAGAGCACTGTCACGGTCGACGGCCAGGGCACGTATGTCGCGAACCCCGACCACACCATCACCTTCACCCCGATCACCGGATTCACGGGCGATGTCACACCGGTCACCGTTTCCGTGCTCTTCGACGGATGCGACCTGCGAAAGACCCTCACCGGTGCCATCGCAGCGAAGCCCGAGCTGACGCTGCAGGCCACGGTCAACGGTGGTCCTCTCACCGCGTCCGAAGCGCACCTCGCGGCGACCGGCCCCACACCCGGGGTGACGGGAGTTACGGGTGACGACACGGTGACGAATGCCGTCATCGATGCGGGGTCGTATTCGCTCGCAGCGTCCGCCCTCACGAACTACACGGCATCCGACTGGTCGTGCGTGCTCTCGGGCACCGACACTCAGATCGACGTCTCGTCGGCCGACGCGATCGCACTCGCCCTCACGCAAGACGTGACGTGCTCGATCGTCTACACCTACGTCCCGCCGACGACGAGCGGCCCCAGCAACCCGGCCAGTAGCCCGACCGCCCCTCCTTCTGCGGGCGGATCTGGACTGGCCATCACCGGACAGAGCAGCCCCATTGCTCTGCTCGGCCTCGCAATCGGGTTGCTCGCGGTCGGCGGGGTGATCGCTGGGCAGCGTCGCGCGCGGCGGACTCGTAGCTCGTGATCAGTTGCTCCCGCCAAGCGCCGGAATCCAACGGACAAGGCACACATCAACGAACGTGACCTGCTGCTCGAATCGATGAAATGGCAGATAGTTCGGCCGGGATCGTCGGAAGGCGATGTTCGGCCGATTCGGTCCGTTAGCTCCCCTGGAGCGGCGCTCGTGTCAACAAGACCGGGTCCCGTTCAACTCCTTCTCCGCGGCGAATTCCTGACCACTCTCGTGAGACAAATCGCAGTCTGAGCCAGACACGACTCCCTCGTAGTCCCGGCTCCGTCGAGTCTCATTTCGTGAGAACTTTCGTGAGATCGGACACGCACGGCACCAACCCGGAGTTCCGCTTCGCAGGCGCTCCGAGACGACGCGGCGGCTTCCGAAGCCGTCACGTGAGTCGCTCGCGGTCGACGAGGTGGGTGGCGAGCCGCTCGACGGCGCTCGCGAGCTCGGCCGGCTCGATGACAGATACCGGAGCAGTGAGCGCTATCTCGGCGATCGTCATCGCGAGCCTTCCGAGATCTTCGCTGCGGATTCCGATTACGCAGTGCTCTGCGTGATCCTCCCGCAGAGTGTGGTCGGCCCACCGGAGGACGCCCTCGATCTCGGCGTACGGCATGTGGATGACGAGGGTCGCAGCGTGATCGCGGGCCGTGCGGCCGATCGATCTCGCGACGAACTCGGCGGCGTCTCCTCCGGGAACCGTTCGGGGCGGGAAACGAGTGCCGACGGGTCGCGGCGCCTGGATGCGGTCGAGTCGGAACGTTCTCCAGTCGCCACGATCTCGGTCCCACGCGACGAGATACCAGCGACGCCCGGCTGTGACGAGCTGATGCGGCTCGACGTGCCGTCTGCTGCGCTCTTCCCGGGTTCGCCGATAGTCGAACCGCACATGCTCGTGGTCGCGACATGCTGCGGCGAATACGCTCAGCGACTCCGGATGGATGACGTCGTCGTCTACCGCCCGCCTCAGGGAGGCGACGCTCGAGTGCAGCGCCGACACCCGTCGACGAAGCCGGTGAGGCAGAAGCGCTTCGATCTTCGCCAGAGCGCGCAGTGATGTCTCCTCGATCCCACTGATGGCGGCTTCCGCGGCATAGCGCAAGCCGATCGCCACCGCGACGGCCTCCTCGTCGTCGAGGATCAGCGGCGGCACATGCGCTCCCGTCGCGAGCCGGTAGCCGCCGTACCTCCCCGAGGTGGAATCGACCGGGTAGCCGAGCTCGCGAAGGCGGTCGAGGTCTCGCCGCACCGTTCGTTCGGTCACCCCGAGCCGAGCCGCCAGTTCCGCACAGGGCCAGAAGCGGTTGGTCTGCAGAAGCGACAACAACTGCAGGGCTCTGCCCGTGGGATTGGTTCTCATGATCTCAGCCTGCCGAGGATGTAGGACATCAGGTGTCCAGAATGCTCCGTACGGTCCGAGTAGCCGCCGATCCAGACCCGCGATCGGTGCCGAACTCAGAGGAGCATCCATGAAGCTGTCCGATTTTCCCGACCCCACCCTTATCCCGGTCAACGGCGTTGAACTCGAAGTCTTCGAGGCCGGGCGAGAGAATGCCGGGAACCCTGTCGTGCTCTGCCACGGATGGCCCGGGCATGCCTCCGTCTGGCGGCATCAGGTGCCAGCGCTCGTCGCTGCGGGGTACCACGTCATCGTCCCGAACCAGCGCGGCTACGGCAACTCCTCGCGGCCGGCTGACGTGACGGCCTACGACATCGGACACCTCTCGGGTGATCTCGTCGCACTTCTCGATCACTTCGGATACGACAGGGCGGTCTTCGTCGGTCACGACTGGGGCGCAAGCGTCGTCTGGGGGCTGGCGCTGCTGCATCCCGACCGTGTGGACAAGGTGATCAATCTGAGCCTGCCCTATCAGGAACGCGGAGAGGTTCCGTGGATCGAACTCATGGAAGCCGTCCTCGGTGGTGACTTCTACTTCGTCCACTTCAATCGACAGCCCGGCGTCGCGGACGCCGTCTTCGATGAGAACACGTTCCCGTTCCTTCGCAACCTGTATCGGAAGAACGAACCCCCTCGGCAGCCTCAGCCGGGGATGGCGTTCATCGATCTCGCCCGAGCGGAGGCACCACTCGGCGATCCTGTCATGAGCGACGAGGAACTCGACGTTCTCGTCTCGGCTTTCGAAACCTCGGGATTCACGGGCGGCGTGAACTGGTACAGGAACCTCGACCGCAACTGGCACCTGCTCGCCGATGTGGACCCGATCATCCTCCACCCCGCACTCATGATCTACGGTGACAGAGACATGGTGCAGAAATCCGAAACGCTTGCGGACTTCGTGCCGAACGTCGACGTCGTCAGTCTCGATTGCGGACACTGGATCCAGCAGGAAAAGCCCACCGAACTCAACGAGGCGATCGTGAGTTGGCTGCGACGACAGGACGCGACGCGCTCCTCCGGGTCGTGGTCAGGGTCAGCATCCTGAGTGCCGGAAGGCCGACGAGTCAGGGCTTCGAGAGCATCCCGGTCTGCAGTGCCGTCCGGATGGTGGCGGGGTCGGCCAGGGCATCGATCTGGACGACTTTCCCCGCGCCGACGGTCAACACGTAGAGCGCGACGATCTCTTTCCCATCGCGCCAATACGCGATCGCCGCGAGCCCTGCGAACTCCACGATGATCGCTTCATCGATGCGTCCGGACAGGGCATCGCCGACGGCGTCGGAACCGGTGATCTTCGGCGTGAGGGCGGGAGCGTTCTCGGCCTGACGCGATGCGGCCAGGGCGATCGCATCTGCATCGGCGCGCAGGGTGACATCGGGATCCAGAAGGGCGATCAGATCGTGCATCTCGCCGCTGCGTGCGGCGGCGAGGAAGGCGACCACCTCGCGGCGCTGCTCCTGTCTGATCGCGTCCCAGTCGCGATCGCGCAGTCGCTGGCGAGCGCGTGACGCGCGCTTTTTGACCACGTCGACCGTCGAGCCGGCGATCTCGGCGATCTCGGCGAAGGGATAGCCGAAGACGTCGTGGAGCATGTAGCTCAGACGATCCACCGGCGAGAGCTCTCGCAGCACGATCGTGAATGCCATCGCCACCTGCTCGTCCTTCAGGATGAGCCGTTCCGGGTCCGCACGGGGATCGTCGATGGGGGTCGCGGGTTCTGCGATGTCGTCGACTGGCAGCGTCTGGTGCGTGCGTCGGCGCCGCGTCACGTCGATCGCCGCACGCGACACCACGGTGGTCAGCCAGGCGTCGACGTCGTTGATCGTGCTCAGGTCGGTCTCGGCGAACCGGAGCCAGGCGTTCTGCACCGCATCTTCCGCGTCCCACATGTCGCCGAGGATTCGGTATGCCAGGACACGCAACCGGGCTCGCTGTGCGCCGAAGACCTCTGCGTTCGACACAGAGCTGCTGCGAGGTGCGGTCACCTTTCGAACACTACCTGCGTCATATAGGTAGCGGCTCGCTGCGCAAGCGTGGCCCACCGACAACTGGGGAAGGAATTACCTGTGACGCAAGAGACCGAGAATCTCATCGAGCTGAGGACCGTCGTGCGAGGGGAGGTGGTGCTTCCGGGCGACGCCGGCTTCGACGAGCGCTCGACACCGTGGAACATCGCCGTCGATCAGCGACCGATCGCCGTCGTCGACGCGGCCGATGCGGAAGACGTCGCCGCTCTCGTCGCTTTCGCGGCGCGCAACGGTCTCCCGATCATCGTGCAGCCCGGTGGACATGGTGCCACCGGTGCGGCGACGGGGGCCATCGTCTTGCGGACGTCGCACCTGACGACACTGTCGGTGAACGCGTTCGACGGTATCGCGCGGGTGGGGGCGGGCATCTCGGCCGGTGCCCTGCAGGAGGCCGCAGCGGCGGCGGGCTTCACTGCGCTCGCGGGGAGCAGCCCGATCGTCAACGTCGTCGCGCTCGCGCTCGGGGGCGGACTGAGCTGGTTCGGACGCAAGTACGGATGGGTTGCCGATTCCATCCGTGCGCTCGAGGTCGTCACGCCGCAGGGCGAACACCGACGTGTGACCGAAGAGTCCGATGCGGACCTGTTTTGGGCGCTGCGCGGTGGTGGTGGGCACGCAGCCGTCGTCACACTCGTCGAACTCCAGCTGCATGAGGCGGCGCAGTTCGCCGGCGGACGGATCATGTGGTCGGGAGAGCACACGGCCGCCGTGGTCGACGCCTTCGCCTCGCTGACGACTGACGCCCCGGACGAATTGACGATCTGGCTCGAGATCCTGAGCTTCCCAGGCGCGCCGCCGTTCGTGGCTCTGGACGTGGCGTACCTCGGCTCGAACACGGAGCTCCGAGAGCTGTTGCGGCTCGATGCCCTGCCTGCACCGCTGCGCGATGGGGTCCGCGACATGCCCCTGGCTGACATCGGGACCATCGCCGATGAGCCCACCGACCCGTCTCCGGGAATCACACAGGTCGAACTGCTGCGCAACCTCGACAGCGACGTGCGAGAGGCCCTTGCGTCGGCCTCGCCCGCACCGGCGATGATCGTGCAGGTGCGACCGCTCGGCGGAGCTTTCGCCGCGCCGTCGAACACCCCCTTGGGGGCGCTGACGGAGCCGTACCTGATCAGCCTGTTCTCCTCCCCGCGCGATGAGGACGCGGCTGCGGCCATCCAGGAGTCGCACGCGCGACTCGTCGCTCAGCTGCCGGTGACCGGACGCAAGGTCCCTACCTTCCTCCAGGGCGGCGACAGCCTCGGGAACGTCTACGACGGTGAAGCGCTCGAACGCCTCCGACGCATCGTCGAGCAGCGCGACCCCCAGGCGCTGATTCGCACCGAACGCGCCCTGTAGGCAGTGCCTGTGCGGAGCCGCCCGTCCTGGTGGCTCCGCACCGGCGTTCCCCGTGTCAGACCAGCCGCCTCACACCTGCGTGACGGTGGCGCCTCGACCGATTCTCTGCTCGGGCGTGACCCGAGCGCTGAACAGTCGAGCAGCACAGCCGTCCTGGCCTCTGCATTCGGCGCTCACACCGCCGGGCTAGGGGTGTGTGAGGAGGGCCGAGAGGTCCCGCCGGTTCGTGAGCTTCGTCTTCTTCAGGGAGTTCGCGATGTGGTTCTCGACCGTCCGGCGGCTGATGCCGAGCCGTTCTGCGATCTCGGGGTTGGAGAGCTCCCCCGCCAGCAGGCCGATCTCCCGCTCGCGCGCGCTGAGCCGGGCTGAGAGACCTTGCTGGTGGTCAGGGGCGTCTGCAGCGGCGGAGAGGGCTCCGAAGAGGAGATCCTGAAGTGGCTCCGCCAGTTCCTGTTGACCGGCTTGTCTCGTCGAGCGATAGGCGGAGCCGACGAGACGAGCGAGCAGATCCATGTCGTCCCCCGCGGAGGAGAGCGTCTTTACCCACGCGCGCACCCCGTCGACGTCGTTCGCCGCGATCAGGGCGGCCGCCGACGCGGCGTTTTCGTAGGCAGGGAGCGGAGCCGTTCGATACGCGCGGAGAAACGCCGCAACGAGTTCAGGATTCCAGTGGATCGTCAGACCCGTCACCGCTGTCTGGATGGCGCCGACGACGTATCGCAACGCGAGGCTTCGGTCGACGATGTCGGCCACGGCTCGACCGAATTCGACCGGGTCGTCCGCGAAGCGGATGACGCTGTCGAGAAACTCCATCCCCATGCCCAGGAAGGGGCCGATCGGCGGGAGCCTCGTCGCCGCTTCCTGCCGCAGGCTATCCCGCAGCTGGGTCTGCCCGTTGAAGTGCGCGGCACCGGCCTCCAGGTTGAACATGGCACCGTAGAAGGAACTCAGCGCGCTCGACGGCTCACCGACGACCGTCCCCTCCGCGAGATGCTGATGCATGCGCACGGAGTCCCCGAGGTACTGCTCGCCCATCGCTGCCACATAGCTCAGTGCGCAGTACTCGGATCGGTCGTAGCGCGCGTGTGCCTTCTCACGGTATTCGAGCGCGAGCCGCACCGATTCGCGGGCCTGCCCGGCCAGCATCAGCCTCGCGGGTTCGATGTATCCGACCAGGAAGCCCGAGTCGGAAAGACCCTGTGCGATCTCGAGCCCGGATCTGACAGCCTTCAGATCTCCGACAGCCAAGGAGGAGGCGAGCCGCCCCGCGAGGACGAACTCATTGCTCGGCCTCTCGTCTTCCGTCAGCACCGCGTCGGAGACTCCGGAGCCATCGAGCACCTGCAGGGCTGCGTCGGCACCACGCAAAGCGGATTCGAGGCGGGGGTTGAGCGCGATGAGTTGAGACAAGAAGGCGGCGCTGGCGTCGGGGTCCTGCTCGCCGAGGCGGAGCCACTGGATGCGCCGAACAGCGAAGCCGATGTGATCGACGGAATCACCGAGCCGCGGCGAGGCCGATGTTTGGTTGAACACGAGCCTGACGCGTTGCGTCTCGGTCGACAGACCCAAGCCGACCGCCAAGTAGGAGAGCGCGTTCGCGATGGTCGGGGCGGTCGACCATGCCTGAAACGCCTCGCGTGCAGCCCGATCCTCGTGCTCCGCGAAAGTCTTCGCCAGCGCCGCGAGTTCGTTGCCCGGCCAGCTGCCGAGCAGCGCGAACGACATCGGGGGTTCCCCATCGCCCGTATCGGCGGCGGCGGAGGTGAGGCTGGTCTGGTATCTGCTCGACAACAGCGGCGGCCAGGCTTGGATCAGAAGCCCGCTGGGTTCACCGAGCGGCGCCGCGAACTGCTGTTCGAAGACACGGCGGATGGTGGCCTCAGAGAACCGCTCGACGATCCGAGTCACCGTCGCCGGCCCATCCTCCGCGAGCCACCGGACGAGATCTCGCTCGTCCGGTGCGAGTTCGGCGAGAAGGCCGTCGAGGAGAGCGGACAGGTGGGAGTTCCACAATCGGCGTCCTCGGGCCCTCCACAGGGTGCCGTCAAACTCCAGCAGTCCGGCGAACTTCGCGCTTTCTGCAAGTGCCACCGTCAGGCCGACGATGCCGCCCACCTTGCCGTAGATCTGCGCATGAGCACGAGGATCGATGGGGGCGCCGAGGACCGATTGGAGCAGGACAGCACTCGTCGGCAGATCAAGGTCGGGCATCGCGACGAGCATCTCCGGCCACACCGGCGGGAAGTCGATCTCACGGCTGCGGCCGGCGACCTCGGTGTGGATCACGCGGAGCCCGACTCGCTTTCGCACGGCCGAGATGACGTGCAAGGAGAGGGGATCGCAGAGGTGAAGATCGTCGATCGCGAGGATGTCACGCGGTGATACCGCCGAAGCAAAGGCATCGACGAGCGAGGAGAGCTCGCGTGTCCGCGTAGTGAACGACAGATTTGCGCCGACTTGTTCGAGAGCGTAACCCGGCTGCTGCGCCGACACTCGGTCGCCCGACGCCTGAACGACGTTCATTCCGGAACTCGTGAGCGATTCCGTCACCGAGCGAAGAACAGTTGTTCGGCCGCTGAGCCTCTTGCCGGAGATCCGGACGTTGCGTCCCGCGCGCGCGGCCGCAGCCGCTTCATGAACGACCTCGCCGAACACGATCATCTTGACATCCCTTCAGAAGCAGACCTTGTCGGGCCCGTCCTTCGCGACATCCCCCCTGAAGCGCAGCACACTTGGCTGGTCACTCAGGATACGCGAGCTTCTCACCCAGAGGAGCTTTGCTCTCGAGGTCACCCCTGACCGCTGAGTCGGAGACACGGGCGGGGGAGAGCCCGGGAACGGCCCGCCTCCGCCTCCCTCAGCGAGCACACCTAGAGGACCCCGATTCATACCGATCCCGACGACACCCTCCGTAGGTTCATCTGTGGGCCTTGACGGCAACTGGGAAAGAAGCCGTCATCATCAGCCGCCTGAAGTGAAGAGTCGACATCTCCCCAGATGCGACCACTTCGGGAAAGGGTCGCGCTCTCTCCCCTCCCCACTCCCCGAGACCGCGGCCCTTTCCTCTCACTACAGCCCCGGCACCGGCCCATCTCGACTCTCAGGAGCACCGAGGCCGCAGACGGCTCGCTCCGATGTTCATGATCCGTGCCCTAACCGATGGACGAGGAAGCTACTCATGTCTCACCGATTCGTACGAACCGTCGCCGTGGCGGCGGCCCTTGTCCTCGCGGTCGGCGGGTGGACCGCGACTTCTGCTTCTGCTTCCGACGCTCCAGCGCCGGAGCAGGAGACGACAACGACCAGCCTGACCGACACGGGACGGCAGTCCCGCTCGATCGCACCCGCCGCGGCCTCGCGCATCTTCGCGCAGGCGCACGCGCAGTTCGGTGCCTTCGATTCCGTGTTCCTGCCGGCCGCCGAGGGCATTCCCGCTCGCGCTGTCGTGGTGTCGGGGTTCACAGGAACCGTGCCGATGATCGATCTCCCCTCCGGGAAAGCCACGGTGTTTCCGATCACGGGCCTGAACGGAGTGACCGCGGTGGCCGCGACGCCGGGTGCCACCTCGGCGCACGGCAGACTTTTCCTCGTGGAGCCGTTCTCGAACAACGTCGCCGTGTTCGATATCGCCAGCCACTCGTTTGTCGCAGACATCCCGATTCCCGGCGCTCAGCCTTCCGCACTGACGTTCGTCGGCGACGCGAGCGGAGAGACGGGCACGGTCTTCGTGGGCGCTGACGTGGAGAACACCATCATCGGCGTCGACGTCGCGACGGGCGAGACCGTCACGACCATCCATGACCCCCGGGGGTCATGGATCGCGGATATAGCGCCCGGCGCGGATGCGACACCCACATCGGGCAGTCTTCTGGTGCTCGACGAGGGGTTGTTCGGGCAAGTGCTCCGTCTGGACATCGCCACCGGAGCGGTCCTCGACACATACCAGGTGTTCCGACGCGGCGACAACGGCTCGAGGAGCATCTCCGTGATCGAAGGTCTCGAGGCCGGTGCCGAGACGCTGCTCGTCACCAATCAGGAGACCGGGACGGCTGCCAAGTACGACGTCTCGACCAGGTCGACTCTCTCGGAATACCGCTATCGACCGTCCGGAGGATCTCTGGGCCTCGCCTCAGCAGCCTATGTGCCCGGCGGTCCTCCCGGTGAAGGGGCTGTCCTCGCCTTCCTCGCTTCCGGTGATTTCGCCCTGTTCGACGAGGCGACCGGAGAGCTCGTGTTCGAGGTCACGAGTCTCGGCTACCCCACCGGCGGCGTGGGCTTCCGCGCGTCCAGCGAGGGATCCATCGAGGGAGAAGTGTTCATCGCCGACCGCCTCGCCGGAGCCATCAAGGTCTACGACACGGTGTCCGGAGCGGTGGAACGGCAGTTCGACCTGTCCAGCACCGACTACTTCCCGCGACTGGCCATGAACGGGGACCCCTCCCACCTGCTCGCGGTGGGCTGGGAGAAGGGTCCTGTGCAAGTCCGAAACCCCGACACCGGAACCGTCGTGCGGTCCTTCGGTCTCCGTGCGTCAGCGATCGGTGCGATCCCCGGAAGCAGCGAGGTTCTGGTATCCGATGCAAGCCGGAAGACCCTCACCCTGATCGACACCCTCAGCGGGAAGGCCGACTCTCCCCGCACTCTGGACATAGCTCCCGGCGCATCCACTCGCGGGCTCTGGAAGGGAACTTCGGCGTACTTCGTCCCCGACTCCGCGGGGACCACGGTGCAGGTGCGCTCCGCCGAGGACTTCTCGCTTCTCCAGACTCTCGATGGCTTCCGCAAGCCCGCCTTCGTCGCGCTCCAAGGAGATCGTCAACTCATCGTCCAAGAGGCTGGAGGCGTGTATCGCGTGGTCGATCTGGACACAGGCGAGGTGACGCTGGCCGTCCGCAGCGGGTTCCGCGCGGCGGGGGTCACCGCTGTACTCGATCACTCGACGGGAGGATCTCGTATCTACACCGCTGACTCGACCATGGGAATCGGCCTGACCACCGTGGGAGGCGTCTCGCTCACGCCGGACTCTCTTCCCGATGGTCTTGTCGACGAGCCCTTTGAGTTCGAACTCGATGCTCAGGGTTCTCCGCTGCCCACCCTCTCCCTCACGGGTGCGCTGCCGCCGGGCCTTGCCTTTGACCTCACGTCAGGGATCCTCGGCGGCACCCCTACGGAGACGGGGACGTTCTCGTTCACCGTCACTGCGAGCAACGGCGTGAGCCCTGACGCGTCACGCGAATACTCCGTCACGATCGGTGCCGTCCCCGCACTCACGACGCGGACGCTGCCGAGTGCGACGGCGAGCGAAGAGTACTCCGCACAGATCGAGGCTGAGGGGTTTCCCGTCCCCACATACGAGGTGGCCGAGGGCTCGCTTCCGGAGGGGCTGTCGCTCGACTCGGCCACGGGCGTGATCAGCGGTACACCCACGAAGTACGGCGTCTTCACGTTCACTCTCCGGGCCAGCAACTCTTTCGGCGCAGATGAGCGTGAGTACACCATCGAGCTCACCTCGGGCGCAGTCGTTCCCCCGTCCGGCGGGACCGGCGACCAGGCGGATGCCGCGGCGGGGATGCCCTCCGACGGACTTCTCGCCGTCACCGGAGGACTCGCCCCGGGTGTGCTCGCGGCCCTCGGACTGTTGGCACTGGTGAGCGGAGCGCTCAGCCTCGGATCCAGAAGGAATCGGGCGCGCGACGTGGCGCACGCACTGGAGTGACGCGGGCGGGACCGGCATGGTCCCGCACCCGTCGTCATCCCGCATGGATGGCGACCGCGGCCGTATGGGTTCCGTCTGCACGGATGCTTCCCGCGCGCGGCCGGAGCAACGTGGGAGGCATGTCCGTCATCTCCCGTCCTCCCGTCCCCTCAGGCTCAACGGCATCGAGGGCAGCGCGCCCTCCGCGGTGGGGATACCTGTCGAGGTCTGTGAGCCATTACGGCACCGTCGCGTGCGTGCTCGCGGTCTATCCGCCGGATTCCACAGACGAAGAACTCCGCCTCGCGCAGGCCCACCGCTGGTACACGCCGCTGTCGCTCGGCGGCGGTGTCGTGGCGTGGGTGGTGCTGTGCGCGGTGGGGATCTCTCCGTTGCTTGCGGCCGCGCTCCTGCTGGCCGCCCTGCTTCCGATCGGCATCGCGCTCTCTCGGCGGTCGCGCGACATCCGCCACCGCACGGTCACCGTCTCCGCATGCAGAGCGGGCCTTGGCGAAGACACCGAGGCCGAGCGCGCCCAGCAGCTTCGCCTCGACAGCCTCGCCGAGGCGCTGGGCGATGCCGCACTCGCGTGCCGCCGGGGCGTGATCGACCGCGACCGCTTCGACCGCATCTGGGCGGCGGCGTACGCGCAGGCCGCGGCCATCGCCGCCACCTCGGCGCGGTGACGCTCACTGGAAAGAGGAAGAGCCCGCCGGCGGCCGATCAGTCGACGCCCGGGTCGCTCTGATACTTGCGACACGCCCTGCCCGCCGCCTCGGCCTCTTCGGCGTCGCCCTTCTCTGCGCACGGGTTCTCGCGAGGGACGACCTGGCTGAGCGAGAGAGTTCCCGTGCAGGTGAAGACGACGAGGTCGCCGGGCGCACAGGCCCGCGGAAGTCGTGCCTTCAGCCGGGTGCCGTCACTCGCCGTCTGCAGAGTCGTCGGCGCGAGATCTCGGGCACGTGGAGAGTGCAGAAGGTCGATGTGCGTGACCAGAGGCGCGAGCGCATCCAGGGCGCAGTCGACTGTAGCCACCACCTCGCGGTGCCAGCCGTGGGGCTCTTCGCGGGCGATGATCCGCGCCACCACCAGCGTCACGTGCGCGTCGGCCTCGGGGTGAACGGCGGACGGGCCCGTCGGTGCGATCAGCACGCAGGGGGTGCGTCGCTCCCGTGCGAGATCGGTCAGAGAACGTCCGGCGACCACGATGTCGTGTGCACGGACTTCCGTGTCGGTCGGCCACAGCTTCCGCACGTCGCGTCGTGGGTCGTTCCACACGAAGGCCGTCGAGTGCAGGACGGTGTGCAGCACGGTCATCGCGACGCCTCCACCTGGAGCGCGGCCGCGCCCACAGCGCGCGGCCGCACGTTTCGCAGCGTGATGGCGCCGATGCAGGGGACGACCAGGAGATCGCCCTCTCGAAGGTCGGACGGAAGGACGGCGACCGGATGCGGCCATGCCACGCCGCCCTCCTCTCCGGGGATCAGCTCGATACTCGTCGTCTTCGCCGAAGAAGCCCTGCCGATGAGGCGGCATTCCTCCCACGCCGCATCGACGCCGTCGAAGGAGCAGTCCGTCAGGGCGATGCGCTTGTCCTCCTGGGTGTCGACACGCAGGGTGATACGGAACAGCAGCACGGTCACGTCGGTGCCCGTGCCGGGTATCGGCAGGTCTCCGGTGAGCACGGCGGGTGAGCCGCTGATCTCGAACAGACGGATCAGCGAGATGCCGCCCACCACGACATCGGTGGTCGTGGGCTCCGAATGGGTCGGCCACCTCCAGCGGTCGAGGGGAGTGGGGATGCTCCGTCGCAGCGTGGGAAGGATCTCGGTGAGGGTCATATCTCCGTCCTACGCTTCCGTGATCATCCCGATGAAGAAGCCTGACGGAACGCATGCGCGTCCGCCCCGATCGCTCACGAAGTCCGCACCCCTCGGGCGTCATGCCGGATGCGATACATTGCAGTGCAGGTAAGATTTCAGGCTTTACTGCGTCGACGTGCTCGAGTGGAGGACAAAGCGGTGGCACTCTCAGGTGGACCCCTCGAGCGCAGGTCGATGAGCGATGAAGCGTACAACCGGTTGCAGGAAGCGATCATCAGCGGCGAGCTGCGTCCGGGAGAGCGGCTGCGCGACTACGAGCTCGCGGAACGTCTGGGCACCTCGAAGACCCCGATCCGCCATGCCCTCGACCGTCTGGCCGACCACGGCCTCGTCGAGATGCAGCGCAATCGTTACACCCGGGTCGCGCCGATCGATCTGGATCAGGTCCGCAATGCCGTCGACCTCTTCGGCGACATCTGGATCGGATCGGTGCGTCACGTGATGCCTCGGATCCACGACGACGACACCGCCTACCTCGCCGAGCTCGCCGGGGAGATGTCGACAGCGGTGAAGGACCGTGACGTCGTCTGTTTCGGGGTCGCGCTTCGTGCGACCGCGACGGGTTTCGCGCGCATCGAGGGCAACGCCTCGCGGGCCGTCGTCATCGACCGCCTCGGGCCGCAGATCCGTCGGTTCAGCCAGCATGCGAAGGAGGCGTTCGACTGGGATGTCGTCGGCGCCTTCGTCGTGTCGCTCCGCGAGGCGATCCTCGAGCGCGATGCGAGCAAGACCCGTGCCGTCCTGGTCGCCTTCTTCGACGACGCGCTCCCCGCCATCATCGATCGCGCCGAGGAGCAGGACCTCACCCCCTCCGGCGCCCCGGAGTAGCGGACCGCCTTCATGGCGCTTTCGGCAGATCCACAGGAATCGCAGAGGGACTTCTTCTAATCTGGGAGATCCCAAGGGGAGTACTCCGACACGGTGGGGTCGTCATTACGGATGCATGTCGCATCCCGGGCCACCGGTTCCATGTCTCATGGAATGGAGAAGACTTTGGCGGTACTGTCGTACCCCGAGTCTGGAGCCCTCATTTGGATATCACGCCGCTGATCTGGGTCATCACGATCGCGATCACGATCGCCTTCTTCGTCTACGAGTTCTTCGCCCACGTGCGCACGCCGCACGAGCCGACGATCGCGGAGTCGGCGCGCTGGTCGATCTTCTACATCAGCCTCGCGCTGCTGTTCGGCGTCGGGATCGGCGTCTTCTCCGGATGGACGTTCGGTGGAGAGTACTTCGCCGGGTATCTGACCGAGAAGGCGCTGTCGATCGACAACCTCTTCGTGTTCCTCATCGTCATGACCGGCTTCGCCGTGCCGAAGAAGTACCAGCAGAAGGTGCTGATGATCGGCATCGTCATCGCGCTGATCCTCCGCGGAATCTTCATCGCCGTCGGCGCGACGCTCATCGAGAACTTCTCGTGGATCTTCTACCTGTTCGGTGCACTCCTGCTCGTGCTCGCCTACCGTCAGGCATTCAGCAACCACGAGAGCAACCCGGCCAACGGACGTTTCATGACGTTCGTGCGCCGCCACCTGCCCGTCAGCGACGAGTACAACGGCGACCGCCTCACCGTGGTGAAGAACGGCAAGCGCTTCGTCACGCCGATGCTCCTCACGATCATCGCGATCGGGTTCATCGACCTGGTGTTCGCCGTCGACTCGATCCCTGCGATCTACGGTCTCACCGACCAGGCCTACATCGTCTTCACGGCGAACGCCTTCGCGCTGATGGGTCTGCGCCAGCTGTACTTCCTCATCGGCGGACTGCTCGAGCGCCTCGTCTACCTGGCTCAGGGGCTCGCTGTCATCCTCGCCTTCATCGGCGTCAAGCTCGTGCTGCACGCGATGCACGTCAACGAGCTTCCGTTCATCAACGGCGGCGAGCCGATGCTGTGGGCTCCCGAGATCCCGATCTGGTTCTCGCTGCTGTTCATCGCCGCCACCATCACGATCGCGACCGTAGCCAGCCTTCTCAAGACGCGTCGGGCACCGGATTCCGTTCCGGCCGGCGCCGACACCACCACCCGCAACGACAAGGAGCACTCTTGAGCGCGCAGCGCTGTTCTGATTCTTCGGACTCTGACAGTACGAGCGCCCGGTTCATCCCGGGCGCCCACCCCACCACAGACGAGACGGCCCTCTGATGGGCGACCTGCTCTGGAACATCGCCCTCGTCTTCGCGTTCGTGCTGATCGGCGGTGTCTTCGCTGCGACGGAGATGGCGCTGGTCACGCTGCGCGAGAGCCAGATCAACGCCATCGGTCAGCGCGGGCGCCGCGGGGCGAAGGTCGCCGCCCTCGCCCGCAACCCCAACACCTTCCTGTCGGCCGTGCAGATCGGTGTGACCGTCGCCGGGTTCGCCTCGGCAGCGTACGGTGCGACATCGATCGCGCCGTCGCTGGCACCGGTGCTGGAGTCTTGGGGCCTCGCCCCTGCTCTCGCGCTCACGGTCGCCACGCTCGTGCTCACCCTCGTGATCGCCTATCTGTCGCTGGTGCTCGGCGAGCTCGTGCCCAAGCGCCTCGCGATCCAGCGCAATGCGCAGTTCGCCTACGCGGTCGCTCCCGCACTCAACGGGTTCGCGACGGTCATGCGCCCGGTGATCTGGTTGCTGTCGGTGTCCACGAACGCCCTCGTCCGGCTGCTCGGCGGCGATCCGCACAAGACCAGCGACGAGATGACGGATGAGGAGGTGCGCGACATCGTGGCCAGTCATCAGGGGCTGCCCGATGACGAACGGCGCATCCTCGACGACGTGCTGTCCCTCCGTGGGCGCCAGGTCAGCGAGGTCATGCGACCGCGGCCCGAGGTCGTCGCCCTCGACGAGGCCGCGAGCGTCGGCGAGGTGATGGCGCAGGTGCGTGACCTTCCGTTCTCGCGCTACCCCGTCTCGGAGACCTCGATCGACGACATCACCGGGTTCGTGCACGTGCGCGATCTCTTCGAGGCCGCATCCGACGATCCGACGCGTCCGCTGAGCGCGCTCATGCGCGACATCCCCTACATCCCCTCGACCGCACGTGTGCTGCCGACTCTGACCCGCATGCGCGCGGAGGGGCACCACATCGCGGTGGTCGTCGACGAGTACGGCGGGACCGACGGCCTGGTCACTCTGGAAGACCTCGTGGAGGAGGTCGTCGGTGAGATCTTCGACGAGTATGACGCCGAGGTCTTCATCTCGGCTGACGACGGCATCGACGGACGACTCAACCTGCAGGACTTCGAGGAGCTCACCGGGTTGTCGATGCCGCGCGGTTCGTCCGACACGATCGCCGGATTCGTGACGGAGCAGCTGGGGCGTCTCGCCGTCGTCGGCGACGTCGTGGAGGTGCCAGGCGCCACGATCCAGGTCGCAGAGCTCGATCGACGACGCATCGCCCGGGTGCGAGTCGTGACCGAACCGGTCGTCGAACCGGAGGCCTGAGCCCGAAAGTCGGCGGCGGCGACGCTCTCGGTCCCGACCGGGATCAGGTCGGGAAGCGCACCCCGGTGATGCTCTCCGCCGCCGACCACAGAGCCGACCCGATGTCCGCGGAGCGCACCTCGTCGGAGGCTGCCACCCGTGCCGGCGCCCCGCGGAACTCGAGCAGTCCGCCAGGACCCCAGTAGTCCCCGCCGGCCACATCGGCCGCCGTGGCCGCGTGCACGATCGGCAGCGCGCCGCCGTCCTTGCCCTGCAGGAGTGCGCGCGTCGGTGCGGCCAGGGCGCGGACGACGCCGGACACCGGGGCGAGACCCGCACGCGGCGGGGTGAGCGGATCGACCGCGTAGCCGGGGTGCGCGCACACCGCAGAGCGCGAGGAACCGGACCAGCGACGCGCCAGCTCGAACGCGAAGGCCATCAAGGACGCCTTCGATCGTCCGTACTGGCGGAGTGAGGGGCCGCTCCACGGGTCGTCGAGGGTGTCGGGATCGAGGTGCGCGAAGCGATGGGCGATCGAGCCGACGGCGACCACGCGCGCATCCGGTGAGAGGAGCGGCTCGAGCTGTGCGACGAGGGCGAAGTGGCCGAGGAAGTTGGTGCCCACCATGAGGTCGAATCCGTCGCTCGTGCGCGCCGACCGATCGGCAGCCTTCACCCCGGCGTTGCCGATGACCGCGTCGAGCTTCTCGTCCACCTCTGCGGCCGCCCTGGCTACGCTGTCGAGGGAGCCGAGGTCGAGCGACAGCATGCGCAGGTCGGCGCCGGGCACCTGGCTCCGGATCGCGGTGACCGCGGTCCTGGCGCGCTCGGGGGAGCGGCACCCCAGCAGCACGCGCGCCCCTCGGGTGGAGAGCTGCTCCGCGCACCAGTAGCCGATGCCCGCGTTCGCGCCGGTGACCAGCACCGTGCGTCCGAGCAGGTCTCCGGGTGGTGGGGGAGCGGCATCCATCTCCCCAACCTAGGCGCAGGTCGCGCTGCTCGCCTCAGCGGTCGCTCTCGTGCTGGTCGTCGTCTTCGAGGAGCATGCCGACCGAGGTCGCGCAGGCGTCGCCCTTCCACGCCTCGATGCCCTCGCGCACCGCGAACGCGGCGATCACGAGCCCGGCGACCGCATCGGCCCACCACCATCCGAGCAGGGAGTTGGTGACCAGACCGACCAGCACCGCGGCGGAGAGATACGCGCAGAGGAGCGTCTGCTTCGAGTCGGCGACCGCCGTGGCCGAGCCGAGCTCGCGACCCGCGCGGCGCTCGGCGAACGACAGGAAGGGCATGACGACGACACTCGCGGCAGTCAGGAGGATGCCGATCGTGCTGTGCTCCGGGCGTTCGGCGGTGACGAGAGCCGTCACGGACGTCGTCGACACGTAGATCGCGAGGGCGAAGAATGCCACGGCGATCACGCGCAGCGTCGGCTTCTCCCAGCGCGCGGGATCGCGGCGGGTGAACTGCCAGGCGACGGCGGCCGCGGAGAGGACCTCGATCGTCGAGTCGAGGCCGAAGCCGATGAGCGCTGCCGACGACGCGACGGATCCCGCACCGATCGCGATGACCGCCTCGATCAGGTTGTAGCCGATGGTGACGCCGACGATCAGACGGATGCGGCGGTGCAGGATGTCGCGTCGCGATGCGGTGGACGTGGTCATCAGCAGGTGCAGCCGTCGCCCGCGCAGCAGTCCGGCTCGACGATGAGCATGAGGCGCATGAGCATGTCGAGGGCCGGTGCGAGGTGGCGGTCCGCGAGCCGATAGCTGCTGCGTCGACCGTCGGGGACGCTCTCGACGAGTCCGCATCCGCGCAGACACGCGAGGTGGTTCGACATCGCCTGGCGTGAGACGCCGAGGGCGTCGGCGAGGTCGGCAGGATAGCGGGGCGCTTCGCGCAGTGCGAGCAGAACTCCGGCGCGGGTGGGATCCGAGAGCGCGTGCCCGAGTCTGGCGACGGCGGCCGTGTGGGTGAGCGAGGCGAGAGCGGTGGTCATGCAGCCCACTGTACAGAAAAGGCTGAATTCAAGAAGTCTTGAATTCAGCTCTTCCGTGACAGATCAGCGGATGGCGTACACCGCGCTTCCGATGATGACGGCGACGACGGTGGTCCATCCGATGATCGCCACCGCCTGCCAGAACAGGATGCGCGCCCTGCCGATGCCGGACGCGGCGAGCATCGTCGCGGTGAACTGCGTCGGCAGCAGGAGCGGTCCGAGCAGGCTGACCCCCGGCACGCCGTAGCGTTCGAAAGCCCGCTGGAACTTCTCGCGTCGGGCGCTTCCACGGCCCGTGTCCGAGACCTCCGCGGCCGGCTCCTCGACCGTGCTCCCGCTGGCACCCGCGAGCGCTGCGGTCTTGGCGCGCGAACGGTTCACGACGGCCTGGCGCGCTCCCGAGCTCACCAGCACCACCACCAGGACGCAGAGGAAGTTGCCCACGATCGCGGCGATCGCGGCGATCACCGGGGAGATGCCGCCGAGGATGCCGATGCTCACCGCGCCCTCGCCCTCGATGAAGGGGACCGCGCCGGCGAGGGCGACGATGAGCGGCTGCACGAGCTCGGGGACCTGAGCCACCAGGTTCTGGAAGTTCTCGATGAGGTTCATGGGATGCTCCCGGTTGTCGGTGCGAACGGAGTCTCCGCCGCGATGACTCCAGTCCAGCCGAGCACGCCCATCCGCGGCAGTGTCGGCCCGTCACCGCTTCCCGGACGGATCGCACGACGAGACCGTGACAACTGTCACGGTCCTATCGTGGGAGCGTGACCCGCGTTCCCTCCGCTCTCGCCGCCGCACCCGCACCAGGCTCCCGTCAGCTCGCGCGCGGCATCACCGCGACCTGGTGGTACACGGTGACGGCCGTGCTGTTCATCGAGCTGATGCTCGTCGGAGCGTGGACGGGCATCGCCGCCGCGGTCGATCTGAGCGGAGGCATCCTGCTGTTCATCGGTCTCGGTGGTCTGCTCTGGTGCGCGTCGACGCTGATGCTGCTCCTGGACTATCGCCACCGCCTCGATGCGGAACCCGGCGTCGCCTGGGGGCGGCTGGCTGTGCCGTTCGTCGTCGCGGTGGGCTACGGCGTGACGGCTGGTCTCCTCGTCGGCAGCTGGCAACTCGCCGCCATGCCGGTGGTGCAGTTCTTCGTCTTGCTGAGCTGGCCTCGCGGCGTGCGGGTGCGGGTCGTCGCCGCGGCGACCTTCCTCCTGATAGCGCTCGCCCTGGTCGATTCGGCGAGGAGCGGGGTGGGAGTCGGGCTTCCCTGGTGGATGCCGGTCATCTACGGGGCGATGCTGCCCGGAATGAGCGTGAGCTCGCTGTGGTGGTGGGATGTGCTGGTGACCCTCGACCGCGCCAGGGCGTCCGAGGCCCGGCTCGCCGCGACCCAGGAGCGCCTGCGCGTGGCGACCGATGTGCACGACCTGCAAGGGCACCATCTCCAGGTCGTCGCGTTGCAGCTGGAACTCGCCGAGCGTCTGCTGCCGGACGACCCGGAGGCGGGGATGCAGCAGCTGCACGCGGCGCGGATCAGCGTCGACGAGGCGCGCCAGGGCACCAGAGACCTCGCGATGCGGTTCCGCTCTGTCCCGCTCGGAGACGAGCTGGCCAACGCCCGTGATCTGCTGACCGCGGCCGGACTGCAGGTGGATGCCGCGATCGATGCGGATGCCGATGCGGCGCCGGCGTCGGCTCTCGGACCCGTCATCCGCGAGACGACCACGAACGTCCTGCGGCACGGCGGCGGGGTGCATGCGCGCCTCGTGCTGACCCGGACCGCCGATGCGTGGCGCTACGAGATCGCGAACGACGTGGCGGTCGGCGCCGAGATCGAACATGACGGCTCGGGTCTCGAGGGCGTGCGGCGGCGGATCGAGGAGGCGCACGGCTCCCTCGACGTGCGGCGCGATGGGGATGAGTTCGTCGTGGTCGTGACCGTGCCCTCGACCTCGGAGGAGGCGCGATGATCCGGGTGCTGCTCGCCGATGACGAAGGGATGATCCGCTCGGCCCTCGCGGCCCTGCTGCGGCTGGAGCCCGACATCGACGTCGTCGCAGAGTGCGCCGACGGCGAGCAGGCGGTCGCCGAGGCGCTCCGGCTGCGGCCCGACGTGTGTCTGCTCGACCTGGAGATGCCGGGACTCGACGGCGTACAGGTGGCCGAGAAGGTGAACAGGGCGATCGCGACGCGTTGCGTGGTCGTCACCCGCCATGCGCGTCCGGGGGTGCTGCGCCGTGCCCTGGCCTCCGGGGTGGCCGGCTTCCTGCCGAAGTCCCGCGGAGCGGACGAGGTCGCAGCGGTCATCCGCCGTGTCGCGGCAGGAGCTCGCTACGTCGATCCGGAGATCGCTGCGGACGCTCTGAGCGATGAGCGCTCGCCGCTGACGGATCGCGAGCTCGACGTGCTGCGGGCGGGCCGTCGCGGAGAGACGACCGGGCAGATCGCGCGGGCACTCTCGCTCGCTCCCGGGACCGTCCGCAACCACATCTCCGTCATCCTCGGGAAGCTCTCGGTCGGCACGCGTCAGCAGGCCGTGCTCATCGCCGAGGAACGCGGCTGGATCTGACTGCCGATAGGCTGACGGACATGGGAACAATATGCGCTGCGCCCATGATGGGGCGCACCTTCGTCGCACGCGACCGCCGCGCCTGACGGCGCGCTCGCTCTTCGCACGCATCTGCGCGCCGTCCACCGAGATGTCATCGCACCTCGGGACGGGCAGTCCTCACTGACGCTCTCCGCGTCCTCCCTCCTTCGGGGTGCTCCGATTCTTCTTCTGGAGCGCACTCATGCCTCGTTCAATCCATGGCGGCCGTCACGAACTCGGCCAGAACTTCCTCACCCACCGTCCGACCCTCGCCCGCCTCTCCACCCTCGTCGGTTGCACCTCCGGCTCGATCCTGGAACTGGGCTGCGGTGACGGCGCGCTAACCCGCGCACTTGCGCAACTGGGCAGGCCGCTCACCGCGATCGACGTCGACGAGCACCGCGTGCACCGACTGCGCAGGGCGCTGCCCGGAGTGCGCGTCGAGGTCGCCGATGCCACGCGGCACCCGTTCGATGCCGAGGTCGTCGTCGGCAACATCCCCTTCCACCTGACGACGCCGATCCTCCGGCGGCTGCTGTCGAGCGGGCGTTGGAATGACGCGGTACTCCTGACGCAGTGGGAGGTGGCGCGCAAGCGGGCAGGCGTCGGCGGCGGCACGATGATGACCGCGCAGTCGGCGCCGTGGTTCGAGTTCTCCCTCGAGGGCCGGGTGCCCGCGTGGGGGTTCTCGCCGCAGCCGAGCGTGGACGGCGGTCTGCTCGCGATCACCCGTCGTGGTTCACCCCTCGTGCCGGACGCCGACCGACGGGCGTACGACGCGTTCGTCCGGGCCATGTTCACGGGGCGCGGAGGTGGTCTCCCCGCGATCGTGGCGACAGCCGCTCGCCTCCCGATGCCGCGGGCGCGACGTGCGGTGGCGGACTCTGGCGCGGGGGAGCGTCGCCTTCCGCGCGATCTCCGTCCGCAGGACTGGGCAGCGCTCTGGCATCAGGTCGCTCGAAGGTGACACAGCTGTCGGGGGTCGGGAGTCGGAGGTAGCCTCGACGCATGTCGGCCTTCGGAACGCTCTCGACTCCCGTCGGTGTCATCGGCGTGGTCAGCGACGGTGTGGCCATCACTCGCGTCATGTGGCGGTCGACTCCGCCCGAGGGCGTAGTCGTCCCGCCGGACCCCGCCGCCGATCCCCTGCTCGTCGAAGCGCTGGCTCAGCTCACCGCCTACTTCGACGGCACGCTGCGTCGCTTCGACGTTCCCATCGACCTCGGCGAGCAGACCGCGGCGACGAGGGCGGTGCTCACGGCCCTCCACGAGACGGTCGGGCAGGGGGAGACGATCACGTACGGCGGGCTCGCGGCGCGCAGCGGCACGGAGGTGCCGGCCAGGGGCATCGGATCGATCATGGGCGCGAACCCCGTTCCGCTGATCGTGCCCTGCCATCGGGTCGTCGCGGGCGACGGGCTCGGCGGATACTCCGGCGGTGACGAGGGGCGGGGCCTCGAGACCAAGCGCTGGCTACTGGAGCATGAGGGGGCTCTGCCGACTTCTCTGTTCTGAGCCGATGCCGGGCATCCGTCATCGCGTCATCTCGGAAGCGAACACCCTGCGAGAATGGACGGGCCGAGTCCCGAGCCGAGGAGCCAACGTGCAGTTCATCTCCACCCGCGGCGGCATGCAGCCGCAGTCGTTCAGCGAGACGCTGCTGGAGGGCCTCGCGCCCGACGGCGGCCTGGCTGTGCCCGAGGTCATGCCGACCGTCGACGGCGAGACGCTCGAGCGCTGGCGTGCGCTGACCTACCCGCAGCTCGCCACCGAGGTGCTCGGCCTGTTCGCGACCGACATCCCGCGCGCGGACCTGGCGCGGATGACGGATGCGGCCTACGCCGACTTCCCCGACGGTGTGGTGCCGCTGCGGGCGATCGATGACGACCTGACTCTGGTCGGTCTGTCCGAAGGCCCCACCCTCGCGTTCAAGGACATGGCCATGCAGTTCCTCGGCCAGGTGCTCGAGTACACGCTGGAGCGCAACGACTCCGTGCTCAACATCCTCGGCGCCACCTCGGGAGACACCGGCTCCGCGGCCGAGCATGCCCTGCGCGGCAAGGAGCGGGTCGCCGTGTTCATGCTGTCGCCGCAGGGGCGCATGAGCGCATTCCAGCGGGCGCAGATGTTCTCGCTCGACGACGCGAACGTGCACAACATCGCGGTCGAGGGGGTCTTCGACGACTGCCAGAACCTGGTCAAGAAGCTCGCGGGAGACCTCGACTTCAAGCGGGCACAGCACCTCGGCGCGGTGAACTCCATCAACCTGGCGCGCATCACGGCGCAGACCGTCTACTACTTCTGGGCCTGGCTGCGCGCCACGGATGCCGGCGGCTGGACCGAACTGTCGTTCACCGTGCCCTCCGGGAACTTCGGCAACATCCTCTCTGGGTTCTTCGCCAAGCAGATGGGGCTGCCGATCCGTCGCCTCGTGCTCGCCGCGAACGAGAACAACGTGCTGGACGAGTTCTTCCGCACCGGCGTCTACCGCCCGCGCAGCGCCGCCCAGACGCTCGCGACCTCCAGCCCCTCGATGGACATCTCCAAGGCATCGAACCTCGAGCGCTTCATCTTCGAGCTGGTCGACCGCGATCCTGCCCGCGTCGTCGGCGCCTGGGACGACCTCGAGGCAGGGGGCCACTTCGACTTCTCCTCCGAGCAGGAGCGCTTCCTCGAGGAGTTCGGCATCGTCAGCGGCACGTCGACCCACGAGGACCGACTGGCGACCATCCGCTCGGTGTACGAGACGACCGGTGAGGTCATCGACCCGCACACGGCCGACGGCGTCAAGGTCGCCCGCGAGTACGTCGAGCCCGGCGTGCCGATGCTGGTGCTCGAGACCGCCAAGCCGGAGAAGTTCGCCGAGACCATCCACGAGGCCATCGGCGTCGAGCTCGGCTATGCGCCGGAGCTGCAGGAGATGCTCGATGCCCCGCAGCATGTGACCGAGATGGCCGACGACGAGCACGCGCTCCGCGCCTTCATCCAGGCGAACGCGCTGCACTGATTCCGCGGTCGCCCAGACCCACGCTTCGAATCGAGACCCACTCCCGCCGGCGTCGGCGCGAGTGGGTCTCGTCGTAGAACGTGGGTCTCGCCCGATCGCGGAAGCGGTGCGGATGTGCGATCAGCACATCCGATGGCGATCCTCGTGCGATATGCACATGTCGGCTGTGCGGGAAGCGTCGCTACTGTGGCGCACAACCCGTTCCCTCCTCCCGAAGGATCCTCATGGCACGCACGGCGCACGCAGACGACTTCGCGCTCTCCCGAGTGACTCCCGAGGCCCGAAAGCCCTGGTTCGGAATCGCCGTGCAGCGATTCGGACAGGTCTCGGCCCTCTCGCAGTTCCTCCTCGGCGCGACCCTCGGCTACAGCATGACTTTCGGCGAGGCCGTCCTCGCCTTCCTCTTCGGTTCGCTCATCCTCGAGGTGATCATGTGCGTGGTCGGGTTCATCGGGCAGCGGGAGGGGCTCAACACCGCGCTCCTGGCGCGCTGGACCGGCTTCGGTGAGATCGGAGCCTCGCTGGTCGGGCTCGCGATCGGCATCAGCCTGATCGGCTGGTTCGGAATCCAGTCGGCGATCTCCGCGCAGTCGCTGGACGCCCTCATGCCCGGTGCGCTGCCCGTGTGGGCCTGGAGCCTCATCTTCGGCCTCGCGGTCACGGCGATCGTGGCCTTCGGATTCGTCGGGATGCAGTGGCTCGCGAACATCACCGTGCCGCTGTTCCTGATCCTGGTCGGTTGGTCGGTCATCACCGAGCTGAGCCGGCACGACATCGGTGAGCTGCTCACGGGGCCCGCGCCCGGTCCGACCATGAGCGTGTGGGCTGGAACCGGCATCGTCGCCGGCGGCCTCATCGTCGGTGCGATCATCACGGGTGACATGACCCGCTTCAACCGCTCGCGCGCCGACGTCGTCAAGCAGACCGTGCTCGGTGTCTCGCTCGGCGAATTCGTGATCGGACTCGCCGGCGTACTGTTGGCCCACGCTGCCGCCACCGGAGACATCGTCGCGATCGTCACGTCGTCGGTCGGCTTCATCGGCTTGTTCATCGTGCTCACCGGCACGCTGAAGATCAACGACTGGAACCTGTACTCCTCGACCTTGGGCCTGGTGAACTTCATCTCCACCGCATTCGGCAAGAACCTGCACCGCGTCACCACGACGATCGTGCTGGGCGTCGTCGGATCCATCCTCGCCGCGGTCGGCATCCTCGGACAGTTCACCGAGTTCCTGATCGTGCTGAGTGTCGCGTTCCCGCCGATCGCCGGCATCATGGTCGCCGAGTACTACGTGGTACGCCGCTGGCGTCCTGATCTGGACGCCACCCGCGAGGCCGGCACTCTCCCGGCGACCGCGCCGCGCATCGTCCCCGCGACGATCGTCGTCTGGCTGGTCTCCGCGCTGGTCGGCTACTTCGTCACCTGGGGCATCCCATCGCTGCTCAGCCTCTTCCTGTCGATGGTGCTGTACATCGTGGCAGGAAAGCTCGGCTGGGTCCGCGGCGTCGGAGTGGCGACGACGCGGCAGGCGACCCCGGTCGAACAAGCAGCGACGGCCTGAGCCGCGCGAGACAGACATCCCTCCCAGGAAAGCGAGAATCATGCACATCGGTATCGACGTCGGCGGCACCAACACCGACGCAGTCCTCATGGACGGCACCCGTACTCTGGCGGGGGTGAAGCACTCGACCACCCCCGACGTCACCAGCGGCATCATCCAGGCGATCGAGGATCTGCGCACCGGACACTCCTTCGAGGGCGCAGACATCGATGCCGTCATGATCGGCACGACGCACTTCATCAACGCGCTCGTGCAGGCGCGCAGGCTCGCACCCGTCGCCGCACTGCGGCTCGGCTTGCCCGCAACGCGGGCTCTGCCTCCTCTGATCGACTGGCCCGAGGTGCTCGTCGAGGCCACGCAAGCTCGCCGCTACCTCGCGCACGGCGGCTATGAGTTCGACGGCCGGCCGATCTCGCCCCTCGACCCCGAGGAGATCCGGGCGCACGCCGAGGACATGAAGGTGCATGGCATCCGCTCGGTCGCCATCTCCTCGGTCTTCAGCCCGGTCAACCACGACCTCGAGGTGCGGGCGGCGGAGATCGTCGCCGAGGTGCTGGGGGCGGATGCCGCTATCTCGCTGTCCCACGAGATCGGACGCATCGGGCTCCTCGAGCGCGAGAACGCGACGATCATCAACGCCGCGCTGCGTGAACTCGCGTCCGAGATCGTCGACGGGCTCACCTCGGCCGTGCGCGCCCAGGGCATCGAGGCGCCGATCTTCCTCAGCCAGAACGACGGCACGCTCATGGACGAGGAGTACGTACGCCGTTACCCGGTTGCGACCTTCGCCTCGGGGCCGACGAACTCGATGCGCGGTGCCGCCGCCACGAGCGGCCTCGACGATTGCGCCGTGATCGACGTGGGTGGCACCACGGCCGACATCGGCCTGCTGATCAACGGCTTCCCGCGTGAGACGGCGAACGAGGTGAAGGTCGCGGGCATCCGCACGAACTTCCGGATGCCTGATGTGCTCTCGCTCGGCATCGGCGGCGGCAGCATCGTCGATGAGGAGACGGCCGAGGTCGGGCCGGCATCCGTCGGCTACAAGCTGAACACGGAGGCTCTGGTCTTCGGCGGATCGACCCTGACCGCCACCGACATCGCGGTCGCGGCCGGACGCGCACAGGTGGGAGATGCGAGCAGGGTCGCACACCTCGACCCGGTGTTCGTCGAGCGCGTGCTCGCCCGCATCGCTGAGCGCGTGTCCGAAGCCGTCGACCGCATGCGGACCTCGCCCGAGCCCATCGCGGTGGTCGCGGTCGGCGGCGGCTCCATCCTGCTCCCGGATGAGCTGCCGTTGTTCGGGACCGTACACCGCCCTGAGAACTATGCGGTCGCGAATGCCATCGGCGCATCGATCGCGCAGGTCGGCGGAGAGATCGACAAGGTCTACGCGATCGAACCCGGCCGTCGCGAGGAGACGATCGCCGAGGTGCGGGCAGAAGCCGTCGACAAGGCGATCGCGGCCGGCGCCAAGCCCTCGACCGTGTCGATCATCGACTTCGACGAGGTGCCGATCCCCTACCTTCCCGGCAACGCGACGCGCATCCGCGTGAAGGCCGTCGGCGACCTCGACATGGGAGCGTGACATGAGCTGGACCATCACTCCCGCCCACATCGACGGGCTCGCGCGCGGCGCGGCCGTCCTCGGCACCGGTGGGGGAGGAGACCCGTACATCGGTGCGCTCCTGGCCCGTCAGGCACTCGTCTCCGGCGACGTCACGGTCGTCGGCCTCGATGAGGTGCCCGATGACGCACTCGTGCTGTTCGTCGCGATGATGGGCGCACCGACCGTCATGGTCGAGAAGCTGCCGAGCCTCGCGGAGGTGGTCGAACCGGTCAAGGCCCTCGGCATCCACCTCGGGCGCCCCGTCACCCACATCGCGTGCGCAGAGGTGGGCGGTGTGAATTCGACCATACCGATCGCCGCCGCCGCAGCGCTGGGGCTGCCCTTGATCGATGCCGACGGCATGGGGCGCGCGTTCCCCGAGCTGCAGATGGTGCTCCCGACCCTGTACGGCGTGACCGCATCGCCCCTCGCGTTCAGCGACGAGAAGGGGAACACCGGAGTGCTGCAGACGGTCGACAACTCATGGACCGAGCGCATCGCCCGTGTCGCCTGCGTCGAGATGGGCTGTTCGGTCATGATCTCCGGATTCTCGATGTCGGGCGCCGCGGCGCGCGAGTCGATGGTCTCGGGGTCGCTCTCGCGCTGTATCGAGATCGGTCAGCGCATCGCTGCGGCCCGGGATGCGAAGACGGACCCGGTCGCGGGGGTGGTCGACCTCCTCGGCGGGCGCGAGCTGTTCGACGGAAAGGTCGTCGACGTGCACCGTGCCACCACGACCGGCTTCGCTCGCGGACGTGCGCGTATCGACGGCGACGACGGTGCGAGGCTGACTCTGCAGTTCCAGAACGAGCATCTGGTGGCGGAAGCCGACGAGGAGGTCCTCGCGACCACTCCCGACCTGATCATGGTGCTCGACGGCGAATCCGGCGAGCCGATCACGACCGAGGCCCTGCGCTACGGGCAGCGGGTGCGGGTGATCGCAGCCCCCGCCGACGAGCGCTGGCACTCGGAGGCGGCGCTGGCGATGGTCGGCCCCGGCTACTTCGGATACGACATGGCGGCGCATCGCTTCGACGGCAGCGTCTCCGCGGGGACCGTCCGGACGGGAGTCGCGGTATGAGCTGGCAGCTCACGGCCGCTGACCTCCCCGACCTCGCTCGCGGTGCGACGCTGCTCGGCACGGGCGGAGGAGGCGATCCCTATATCGGCAAGATGCTGGTCGAGCGTGTGCTGGGGGAGGGGAGCATCACGATCCTCGACCCGGACGAGCTCCCCGACGACCTGTTCGTGATCCCGACGGCTCAGATGGGCGCCCCCACCGTGATGGTCGAGAAGATCCCCGCCGGCACGGAGCCCACCCTGGCTCTGCGCACACTCGAGGAGCACCTCGGGCGGACGGCGGATGCGACGATGCCGATCGAGTGCGGCGGGATCAACTCGATGATCCCGCTCATCGTCGCGGCCGAGACCGGGCTGCCGGTGGTGGATGCCGACGGCATGGGGCGCGCCTTCCCCGAACTGTCGATGGAGACCTTCGCCGTCTACGGCGTTCATGGCTCGCCTCTCGCGCTCGCCGGAGAACGGGGCGAGAAGGTCGTCATCGACACCGGCGACGACGACCGCCAGATGGAGTGGCTCGCCCGGGCTGTCACCATCCGCCTCGGCGGCGTCGGACACATCGCCGAGTACGCGATGACCGGAGCCGACGTGCGGCGCACGGCCGTGCCCCGCACGATCTCGATGGCACTCGCGCTCGGCCGCGCCATCCGTGTCGCCCGCGAGGAGCACCGCTCACCGTTCGAGGCGATCGCCTCGACGCTGTCCATCACCCTCTACCCGCACCTGCGCGAGCTCTGCGTCGGCAAGGTCATCGATGTCGAGCGGCGTACGACCGAGGGGTTCGCGAAGGGGCGCGCTGTGATCGCGCCGCTCGGGGCCGACGACGGAGATACGTTCGAGATCTCCTTCCAGAACGAGAACCTCACTGCTCGCCGGGGAGACACCCTCGTGGCGATCGTTCCGGACCTGATCTGCGTCGTCGACCACGAGACGGCCGAGCCGATCACGACAGAGGGGCTCCGCTACGGACAGCGCGTGCGGGTGCTCGGCATCTCCACCCCCGAGATGATGCGCACGCCGGCCGCGCTCGCCGCGTTCGGCCCCTCTGCCTTCGGTCTCGCGGCGGAGTTCGTCCCGATCGAGACGCTGACCGTGGGCGAGGACGAATCTCCCTAGGCTGGACGCATGAAGCTGCAGCGCGACGACCTCACCGCGCTCGCCCGCGGCTACGCGCTGCTCGGGTCCGGTGGCGGCGGCTCGACCACCATGCTCGAGCTGATGCTCGCCGGGGACGGGGAATGGCCGATCGAGGTCTCGCCGATCTCGGCCCTGGATCCGGCCACACCCTGTCTCGGTGTCGCGTTCGTCGGTTCCACGATGCTGCTGGGCGAGCGGCTTCCGGGGGTGGACCCCTTCGCCAGGCTCCTCAGCGCGGTGCAACGATGGATCGGACATCCGGTCTCCGCCGTGTGCTCGCTCGAGGGCGGAGGGATGAACGGCCTCGCACCGCTGACCCTGGCTGGATCGCACGTGGTCGTCGACGCGGACTGCACCGGACGAGCGGTGCCTGGACTCGACCAGATGTCGCTCTTCGTCGACCGGGTGCCCGGGCTCGTGTTCGCGTGCGACACGGGTGCCGATGGTGTCGCGCTCGTCGAGGCGCATCGTGCCATCGACGCCGAGCGCGTCGTGCGCTCGGCGATCATCCAGGCAGGTGGGGTCGGCTGCGCCGTGCTCGGCGGGTTCACGGTCGGCGATCTGAGGGAGCACGCGATCGGCGGCCATCTCGCCCATGCCCTCGAGCTCGGCAGGGCGTATCTCGGCGCCATGATCGCCCCGCTTCCCCTGCTCGCCGATGCGCTGGGGGCGCAGCTGCTCGCCGAGGGGCGCATCGTCTCGATCTCGTCGTCGACGCAGGACCCGCATGTGAACGCGGTCGAGATCAGCGGGCTCGCGGGTGCCGTGCACCGGATCGTGACACGCTCGGAGACGCTCGCCGTGCTCACCGACGGGCAGCTGGTGGCGTCCGCCCCGACGATCATCGTGGTCATCGATGCGGTCTCACGGGAGATCCTCGAGGTCACCGAACTCCGCCTCGCTCGTAACGTCGCGGTCCTCGCCGTCCCCGCGCCGCAATGGTGGAACGACCGGCCTGAGCGGCGTGCGAAAGTCCTGCCGTCCGCCTACGGGCTCGACGATCTGGACGCCGCGTGAACGAGTGGCTGCAGCTGGGGGCGCTGCTCGCCCACGCCGAGAACGGCGGCCTTCGACGGGTGGCCGGGCCGGCGGATGCGGCGTGGGAAGCGGTGGCGGTGGGATCGGGCGAGGCCGAGCTCACCGAGAGCGGCGCCGACCGGCTCGCGATCCTCACGGCGGGGCGTCCGACCTCGACCTGGCAGCAGGACGCGTTGCTGCGCCGGTTGCGTGACCGTGGATACACCGGACTGGCCCTCGCCGGTGCCGGCTCCTTCGATGCGGGGGCGTTCCGCCTGGCGGACCGGATCGGCCTCTGCCTGCTCGACGTCGAGCGGCCGATTCAACTCGCGAAGGCCTGCTGGATGCTGATCGAGGCTCGTGACGCGCTCACGCTGAGCCAGGTACGCAAGGTCGCCCAGTCGTTCGAGTACGCCGCCGATGACCTGGCCGACCTGCTCGGCCACATCGCGGCGAACCTCGGCGTCGGCGCCGCACTGATCGACTCGTCGGGGGTGCTGCAGGAAGCGGGCGCCCCTCTCGATGAACGGCTTCATGCCGCGATCGGGTTCGACTCGTGGCTCGACCGGACGAGCATCGGCGACGCCGCGGCCGCATCGGTGCGTGTGGACAGCCCGGGTCGCAGCGGTCTGCGGCTCGTGCTCTTCGGCCGGGGCCTCAGCGAGGCGCAGGTGCAGTCGCTCTCGGTCGCCGCCGAAGTCGCGATGCCTGCAGTCGCGGCGCGCATCCTGATCGACGAGGTGGCGGCGGTGAACGACGTCGCGGTGTCTTCCGGACTCCTGCGCGACTTCGTCGATCTGCATGGCACGGCCGACGCCGATGTCGAACGGCGCATGATCGAGCGCGGCTGGCGCACCGCGGGTCATCACCTCGGCTTCCGGATGGTCGCGAGGGGACGGCTCGATTCCTTCTCGCTGCTGCGCACGGTCAGCGCGGGACTCAGCGCCATCGACGGTGAGGCGCACGCGACGACGGCCGGTCGAGGACTGAGCGGGTGGCTGACCTTTCCCGAGTCACCGGACCCGGACCGTGTGGAGAGGGCTGTCGCTGCTCTGCGCGAACTCCACCTGGGGGCGCTGCGCGACTTCGCGGTCGCGACCGGCGTCGGTTCCCTCCACGGCGGATCGGAAGGCCTCGCCACGACCTTGGACGAAGCGGGGGATGCCGCGCGCATCGCAGCCTCACGCTCCGCGACAGGATGGTTCGTGCGCGTCGACAGCCTCGGGCTGGAACAGCTCCTGCTTGCGTGGACGGGGAACGACACGTTCGTCCCCGCTGCGGAGTCCTTGCTCGCGCCGCTGCGGGAAGGAGGGGGCGAGCTGCTCACCACGCTCTCCGCGTATCTCGACCATGAGTCGGGCATCGCCGCGACCGCGACCGCGTTGGGCCTGCACCGCAACACCGTGATGGTGCGGATCCGGCGCGTTCAGGAGCTTCTCGGGATCGACATGACCGATCCGGAGGCGCGCCTCGCCTTGCATCTTGCGTGTCGCGCGGTGCAGCCTCGCTGAGCCGGGCGGACCTCGCTCGAGGTGGCGGGACGTCAGGCCGGGAGGGCCTTCACCGCGGCGGTGAGCACCTGCGGGACCGTCGGCACACCGGTGGCGCGGAAGACCTCCGCACCGGCAGCGTCGCGGATGATCACGGTGGGCGTGAACGCGATGTCGAGCTCCTCTGCCGCATCCGGGCTCTGTGCCACGTCGATCTCGATGACGGTCGCTTCGGGGAGGAACCGCGCGGCCTCGGCGAGCACGGTCCGCGTGCGTGCGCAGGCGCCGCAGAACGACGACGACACCAGGGTCAGTTCCATGCACACCTCCTCGGACGCGGCTCGCACCACGCAGAGATGCAACCATCATCCTGCTCGCCCTGTTCCCCAGGGGCAGAGCTGAGCGGGGGATCGCTAGTCTGCAGCGAGCCACTCCGCGAAGCTCTGACGTCCGAGCTCGGCGTCGGGACCGGGGAGACCGAGCCCTGCCCTCATGCCGGCCATCTGCGGCCCCGGCACGTTCAGCGTCGGCACCCAGCCGCGGTAGCCCTCGCGCCGGGCGTACGCGCGGACCATGTCCGCCAGCTGCTCCTCGCGAGGCCCGGCGAGGTCCCGTGCACGGCCTTGGGATGGCGCTGCTGCGAGGGCTGCGAGGCGTGAACCCACCTCGCGGGCGGCCACGGGCTGTGTCCGGGCCTTGAGAGCGATGTGGAGCGGGCCCAACTTCGCCCGTCTGAACATCTGCGCCGCGAACTCGTGGAACTGCGTCGCTCGCAGGGTCGTCCACGGAACGCGCGACGCCTCGACGACCTTCTCCTGGGCGATCTTGCCGGCGTAATAGTCGTAGGGCATGCGGTCGATCCCGAGGATCGACAACAGCACGAAATGTCCGACCCCCGCGTCGGCGGCCGCCGCAGCCAGGTTCCCTGTCGCCGCGGTGAAGAACTCGATCGCTTCGCTGGCTTTGCGCGTCTCGATGCTCGTGACGTCGATCACCGCGTCCGCGCCGGCCAGGGCGTGGCCCAGGCCCTCTCCGGTCACCAGGTCGACTCCCCGTGACCGGCTCAGGACGACGGCGTCGTGCCCCGCGGCCCGCACCGCCTCGACGGTGTGCCGCCCGACGGTTCCGGTTCCTCCTGCGACGACGATCCTCATATGTGTTCTCCTTCGTCTCGGTACATCCTTCTCCTTGTTCGACGACGCAGGCGAACGAAACGTGAGGCGCCTGTCGAGAGCGGCATCGACATGGCGTCGGCAGGAGGCCGAGACAGACCAAGATGGAGGCGATGGATGATCTCGTTGTGGTCGAAGCCGAACGCCGTACCCTGCTCGCTCTCGCGTATCGCCTGCTCGGCACGGTCGCGGATGCCGAGGACGCGGTGCAGGAGACCTACGTGCGCTGGGTTCGGCTGACCGACGCGGAGCGCGCAGGGATCGTCAATCCGGGTGCGTGGCTGACGCGCGTCGCCGGACGCATCTGCCTGGATGCCCTGGGTTCGGCGCGAGCGCGGAGGGAGAGCTATGTCGGTCAGTGGCTTCCGGAGCCCGTGCCGCAGGACTCGCTGTTCGTCACCCCATTTCCGGACCCGCTCGACAGAGTGTCCCTCGACGAGTCGGTCGGGATGGCGCTGCTCGTGCTCCTGGAATCGCTCACTCCCCCCGAGCGTGTGGCCTTCGTGCTGCACGACGTGTTCGGCGTCCCGTTCGCGGAGATCGCCGAGACAGTCGGAAGGAGCACGGACGCCGTGAGACAGCTCGCGTCGCAGGGACGTCGACGGGTGCGAGAGCGGCGTGCGCGCCTGGCGACACGGGAGCAGCACGATGCCGTCGCACGCGCATTCCTCGAAGCCGCAGCGACCGGACGGCTCGATCGCCTCATCACTGTGCTCGATCCCGATGTCGTGCTCATCTCCGACGCGGGCGGGAGGAAGTCGGCGGCGCTGCGACCGGTCGTCGGGGCCGATCGCGTGGCACGTTTCCTGCAGGGCATCGCTCGGCGCCACCCCGGCGCGGAGGTCATCCTCGTCCCCACCGCGGACGGGCTGGCCGCGCTTGCCACGCTCGACGGCTGCCCCGATGCGGTGTTCTCCTTCGTCGTCGAGGGCGAGCGGATCACCGAGGTGCTCGCCGTGCGCAATCCCGACAAGCTCACGCAGTGGTCCTGAGAACCGCTGAGTACGATGGCGGGTGTGACCACACCGACCGTGCGCCCGGGCATCGCCGAGCGGCTTTCGCAGATGATCCGGATCCCGACGGTCTCGGCCGAGCTCGACGAGCGCGGCTCGGCTCCGTTCGAGGAGTTCGTCGCGCTCATCGCGGAGCTCTACCCGCTGACGCACGAGAAGCTGGCGCTCGAACGGCATACCGACTTCGGACTGCTGTTCCACTGGCAGGGGACCGGTGCGGCCTCTGACCGACCGGTCGTGCTGATGGCGCACTACGACGTCGTCCCGGTGGATGAGAGCGACGCGTGGACGCACCCGCCCTTCGCGGGGGTGATCGCCGACGGCTCGGTCTACGGACGAGGTGCCCTCGACGACAAGGGCCCGCTGATCGTGGTGCTCGAGGCGGTTGAGAATCTGCTCGCCGACGGGTTCGTGCCTCCTCAGGACGTGTACCTCTCCTTCGGCGGCAACGAGGAGACCTATGGGCGCGCGGCCGAGGAGATCGCTCGCGTGCTGCGCGAGCGTGGCATCGTCCCCTGGCTCGTGCTCGACGAGGGGGGTGCCGTCGTCGACGCGCCCCTGCCCTTCGTCCCCGGTCGCGCAGCGATGATCGGTGTCGGCGAGAAGGGCGTGATGACGCTCCGGCTGACCGCGCGGGGTGACGGCGGACACGCCTCCGCGCCGCCGCCGCTCACCGCGGTCCGGCGCGTCGCCAGGGCCGTGGACCGGCTCGGACCCACCACCTTCCGCCCTCGTGCCTCGAAGGCCATCCTGCGGATGCTGTCGCAGCTGGCCGCGCAGACTCCGGGCCCGGCCCGTCACCTGCTGCGACTGCTCGGCTCGGCGCCGCTGCTGACGGCGCAGGTCTTCGCCGCGCTCGGTGGCGAGCCGGCGGCCCTCGTGCGCACCACCGTCGCCCCGACCATGCAGTCCGGTGGCACGGCGGCGAACGTGCTGCCGTCGCAAGCCTCTGCCACCGTGAATCTGCGCATCGCGCTCGGAGAGACGACGCAGCAGACCGTGTTCCGGGTGCGCAGGCGCATCCGCGATCCGCTGGTCGAGGTCGAGGTGATCGAGGCGAGCGAGCCCTCGCCGGAGTCGCCGACCGACAACGCCCCGTTCGCCCTGCTGGCCGAGGCCCTCGACGCGGCGTTCCCCGGCGTCCCCGCCGTGCCGTACGTGATGATGGCGGCCACCGATTCGCGGCATTTCCATCGCTTCTCACCTGCCGTCTACCGCTTCGCGCCGCTGGACATGTCCAACGCGCAACGTGCGTCGATCCATGGCGTCGACGAGAGCGTGGAGATCGCCTCTCTCGAGCGCGGAGAGCGATTCCATCGGGCGCTGCTCGAACGGCTAAGGTGATCTCACCCTTCTCTCGGATCGTGCCGGGGGACCCGATGCAGAAGCAGGAGACGCGATGACGCGCACCCGCACCTTGGGCACTCTCGCCGTCGTGGTCGGCTTCCTCGCCTTCGTCGAGTTCACGAGTGGCGTGCTGCAGGGCTACTACACCCCGATGCTCACCGACATCGCCCGTCATCTGGGCATCCACGATGCCGACGTGAACTGGCTCGAGGGTGCGCAGCTCATGCTGTCGGCGCTCGTCGTGCCGGCTTTCGCGAAGCTCGGCGACATGGTCGGGCACAAACGGATGCTGCTGATCTCGACCGCGGTCACCGCGGCGGCGGCCCTCGTCCTGCCCTTCACCGATTCGTTCCCTGTCTTCCTCGCGGCGTGGGCGTTGATGGGCTTCTACGTCGTCTGGCTTCCTCTCGAGATCGCCCTGATCTGGTCGAGGTCGCGCCGGATGGAGGGGCGCTCCTCGATCACTGCCAAGGCGGCGGGCCTTCTCGTCGCCGCGCTCGAAGGCGGTGCGATCATCGGTGCGCTCGTCGGCGGAGCGCTCATCGACGTGCTGCCCCTCACCATCGTGCTGTTGATCCCGGCCGTGCTGATCGTGGTGTGCTTCTTCGTGATCCTGTTCGGGGTCAAGGAGTCTCCCGATCCCACGGGCGGCATCTTCGACACGATCGGTCTCGTGCTCATCTCGCTCGCCCTCCTGTGCTTCACCGGCGGTCTCAGCCTGCTCCGCCTCGAGGGCGGCCTGACCAACCCCTGGTCCTGGGCAGTCGTGATCCTCGGTGTCCTGCTCGTGATCCCATTCGTGCTGTGGGAGCTGCGCTGCGCCGACCCGCTCATCGACGTGCGCATGTTCCGCTCGCCCGCGCTCGGCCCGGTCTTCCTCACAGCAGGCCTCTTCGGGGTCAGCGTGCTGGGTGCGCAGGCTCCGCTGTCGACGTTCGCCCGCACCGATCCGACGGTCTACGGATACGGTCTGGGTACGAGCGGGTTCGCGACCTCGCTGATCATCGGCGTCTACCTGATCGCCATGATCACGGGCGCTCTCCTGTTCTCGACGGTCGCACGGTGGGCGACGCCTCGTCTGACCCTGATGGGGGCCTCGGTGCTGGTGGGCATCGGGTTCCTGTTGTTCCTGCCGTTCCACGACACCTACGCACAGGTGATCACGAACATGGTCGTCGTGGGACTGGGCTCCGGCGCGCTGGTCGCGGCGCTCCCTGCCGCTGCGGCATCCGCGGCTCCGGCCACGCAGACGGGGGTGGCGACGGGGCTGACCAACTCGGTCAAGACCGTGGGCGGTGCGATCGCCTCGTGCGTGTTCGGCATCGCGCTGTTGCACGGAGTCACGAGCACCGCGGGGGCGACCGAGGGGACCGCCGGTTCGCTCGCCGGCTACTTCACGGTGTGGATCGTCTGCGGAGTGACTGCGCTCGTCGCCGCCGTGATCCTCGTCTTCGTCCCGAAGACCGCGTTCACCGATCGGACGGCGGAGGCAGAGGTCGCTCCGGCGCTCTGATCCTCAGGCCCGCAGGTCGAGGGCGTGCACGATCTGCGGCCACGCGAGTGCGCCGAGTTCCGCGTCAGCGGAAGGAGACCCGCCGCGCGCCATCGTCACTCCGCCGGCCGCGACCGTCTCACCGGGTAAGACCATCCGGTGCCCCGCAGCAGGATGAGCGACCACCGTCGTCTCCCGTCCGTGCGCACTCCGGCGCGCGGAGATCTCGGCGGCGAATCGGTCGCTCGGCCAGACGCGGTCGTCCCCTCCCGCGATCAGCACGACGACACCGGTGATGTTCTCCGTGCGAATCGCCGCGGCCGCGGTCGCGTCAGGAGCGCGATCGATGCTCGCCTCGTACAGGGATCGGTACTCGGGCGGCACCGTGGACGGTACCCAGGACGGATCGAATGACACGGCGGGCAGCGGCGTGCCCCGCCTGGTCCAGTGCGACGACCAGTCCCCGTCGGTGAGCCCGGCCCAGACGACGGATGACGGAGCGACGGCCACCGTCGCGTCGACCGGGTGAAGGGAGGCGGTCACCAGGGCCGCCTCCGCTCCGAACGACGTTCCGAAGATCGCGACGCGATCGGCGTCGCGGCGCAGGAGATCGAGCTGATCGATGAACAGCTCGATCGGCACCTCGTGCGGTGCGGGGCGCTGGCCCACACCGCCGAACCAGCGGATGGCGCGCACCCGTGCACCGTGCCGTGCGAGCAGGTCGGCCCGCTGGGACTCGACCCGACCGCTGGTCCCGGCGAGGAGCAGCACAGCTGTGCCGCAGGGAACTTCCGGAAAGGCATCGTGCCGGTCGGCATGCGGTACCGAGGAGTGACGGCGAGGCGTCGTCATCACTCGCGGTCGAGGCCGAAGGTGCGCTTCACGATGGCCTGCACGTCGCGGTCGAGACCGTCGATGCGGGTGTTCACGGAATCGAAGCGGGTGTTCACGGAATCGAAGCGGGCGTTCATCTCGATGCGCAGCCCGTCGATCTGGCCGTTCATCTCGGTACGCAGGCCGCCGATCTCGCTGCGGAGGATCCGGACGAACAAGGTCGACACCACGGTGAGCGTGCTGAACATCAGCACGGTGAACGACCCGATCATGGTCCAGATCTGCGCGTCATTCATGAATCCCACTCCCTCATCGTCGCACCGATTCGGCAGGTCTGCCAGAGCGCGGGAGGCGAAGATATCGGTCTTCCGAAAGACGCGCACAACGTGCTTCTCTGCGCGCTTGTGGGGGATAGGTCGCCCCGGCGTCAAGCCTTCTCGCGGGGCGGGTTGTACATGAACTCGACCCGGATGCCGTCGACGTCTTCGACGAACGAGGCGTAGTAGCGCTCCGAATAGCGCGGGTACTCCTTGGGCTCGCGGATCGCTGTCCACCCGGCCTCGAGCGCGACGGCATGAAGGTGCTCGACCTGCTCGCGCGTTGGCACCGCGAAGGCGATGTGCTGCCAGCCGATACGACCATGACGGTGCGGGGTGGAGTCGTCATCCCAGGTGTAGAGGATGATCTCGGTCTCGTCGCCGTTGTGCCACGAGATGGAGTGGTCGTCCGCACCCCCGCTCTGATATCCGAGAGCGGCGAGGACGGGGTGGAACTGCGCCCGGCCACGCTCGAGGTCGCCGACGGTGATGCCCAGGTGATCCAGAAGAGCCATGCGCCGAGTCTTCCAGGTGCCGCCGACGTCGCACTAGTGCGGCGCGTGGTACTCGGCTTCGTCGCGCTTCCAGTAGCCCTTCACGACGGCGTTCGCGGTGTCGACACCCCAGCGCTCGAGCAGCGCCCGGCCGGGTTTGACGATCGACTGCTCGGCGGCGATGAAGACGAAGGGGTCGGGTCCGACCACGTCTTCGGCGGTCAGCGTCTCGATGAGGGCGATGAGTGCGGAACCGGAGGGAGCTTCCCCGCGGTGCAGCCACTCGACGTCGACCGGTGCCTCGATGTCGATCTCGCGCCCCTGGTTCACGGTCTCCACCACGATGCGTGCCGGGGTGCCTGACGGGATGAGCGCGGCGAAGCGGCGGATGGCGGGGATGGCGGTCTCGTCGCCGACCAGCAGCCAGGAGCCGGGGTCGCCGGCCAGGACGGCCGATCCGCGCGGACCGCCGACGCCGATCGTGGAACCGAGCGGTGCCGTCGCAGCCCAGGGGGCCGCGACGCCCTGGTCGCCGTGCACGGCGAACTCGACGTCGAGCCAGTCCTCGCCCCACGCGAGCGGGGTGTACTCGCGGCTCGGGGATGCTCGCAGCTCTTCGATGGACCCGGTCGGGCCTGCGGGGAAGAACAGGCGCATGTGGTCGTCGGAGCCGGGGGAGTCGAAGCCCGCGAGGTCTGAACCGGTCAGCCGCACGCGCACGAAGTCCGGTGCCAGCCATTCGCGGGCACTCAGCGTGACGTTGCGGAAGCGCAGCTCCAGGCCGCGACGCTCGATCGAGAAACCGGATTTCGTATCGCTCATAAAGTAAGGCTAACCTAAATGTGACGGGCGAAGGTGATCCCTGCTCGTCACCCCGGCGCCCATCGTGTGCGCACCGATCCCGCAGAACAGGAGTCTCTCCATGTCCGTGCCCAGAACCCTCACCGCCACGAGCGTCGCTCTCGTCGGCCTCCTCGCCCTCGCCGGGTGCGCTTCCGGCGGCTCGGCGGAACCGGAGAAGACCGAACCCGCGGCAGCATCCGTCACGATCGAGGACAACACCGGCACGCACGAGATCCCGACGCCTCCCGCGTCTGTCGTGGCCCTCGACAACCGCACATTCCAGACGCTCTCCGACTGGGGCGTCGAACTCTCCGCCGCCGCCGTCGCGCTCATGCCGGAGACCGTGTCGTACGTGAAGGACGACGCGATCGTCGACATCGGACTCCACAGCGAGCCCGACCTCGAAGCGGTCGTCGCCGTCGAGCCCGACCTGATCATCAGCGGCCAGCGGTTCACGCAGCACAACACGGCGATCGCGGACCTCGTGCCCGACGCCACGATCATCGACCTCGAGCCGCGCGAGGGTGAGCCCTTCGACGAGGAGCTCAAGCGTCAGGTCACCGTGCTCGGTGAGATCTTCGGCAAGCAGGACGAGGCCGACAAGCTCGTCGACGACTTCGATGCTGCCGTCGAGCGCGCCAAGGCCGCCTACGACGACGCCGACACCGTCATGGCCGTGAACACCTCCGGCGGCGAGATCGGCTACCTCGCCCCGACCGTCGGACGCTCGCTCGGACCGATCTACGACATCCTCGGGCTGACCCCCGCACTCGAGGTCGACGACGCGACCGACGACCACCAGGGCGACGAGATCTCGGTCGAGGCGATCGCCACCTCGAACCCCGACTGGATCCTCGTGCTCGACCGCGACGCCGTGTTCGCCGCCGAGACCCCCGACTACGTGCAGGCGGCCGAGATCCTCGAGAGCTCGGAGGCGCTTGCCGGCGTCACCGCCGTCAAGGAGAAGCAGCTCGTCTACATGCCCACCGACACCTACCTGAACGAGGGCATCCAGACGTACACGGCATTCCTCAACGACCTCGCAGACGCCCTCGAGAAGAGCGCGAAGAACTGAGGTACTGCGGCGGCATCCGGGTGACCCGGATGCCGCCGCATCGTCATCATGGTCTCCACCGACATCGCTTCGCCGCCCCGCAACGCCGGGCGGCTCTTCGACGTGAAACTGCTCATCGGCGTGCTCGTCGTCGCCGTGCTCCTCGTGATCTCGCTCTTCACCGGGGTGTACGACGTCACCGGCGCGGAAGACGGCGCGCAGATGTTCCAGATCACGCGCGTCCCCCGCACGATCGCCCTCGTCCTGGCCGGCGCCTCGATGGCCATGGCGGGTCTGGTGATGCAGCTGCTCACCCAGAACCGCTTCGTCGAGCCGACGACGACCGGAACGACCGAGTGGGCGGGGCTCGGACTCCTGTTGGTCATGATCCTCGTGCCGCAGCCGTCGCTCTCGCTGCGGATGGCCGGTGCGGTGCTCGCGGCCTTCGTCGGCACGATGGTGTTCTTCGCGTTCCTGCGGCGGGTCGCCCTCAAGTCCTCCCTCATCGTGCCGATCGTCGGGATCATGCTCGGCGCGGTCGTCGGCGCGCTGTCGACGTACCTCGCGCTGGCGACGAACTCGCTGCAGATCATCGGCGTCTGGTTCGCCGGCAGCTTCACCTCGGTGATGCGCGGCCAGTACGAGATGCTCTGGATCGTGGCGGTGGTCGGCGTGATCGTGTTCATCGTGGCCGATCGACTCACCATCGCCGGCCTCGGCGAAGAGGTCGCCACCAACGTCGGCGTGAACTACAACAGGATCATCCTGCTCGGAACGGTGCTGATCGCGGTCACCACCGGTGTGGTCACCGTGGTCGTCGGCAATCTTCCCTTCCTCGGGCTCATCGTGCCGAACATCGTCTCGATGGTGCGCGGCGACGACCTGCGCAGCAATCTGCCGTGGGTGTGCCTGCTCGGCATCGCGATCGTCACGGTGTGCGACATCATCGGACGCACCATCATCATGCCGTTCGAGGTGCCGGTGTCGCTGATCCTCGGGGTGGTCGGTGCCGTGGTGTTCGTGCTCCTCCTGTTGAGGCAGCGTCGACGTGGCTAGCGGCGTGATGAGCGAGGTGGCGACCACCGGCCCGCTGCGGTCGGCGGGCTCGTTCACGACCCCGCGTGCGCGCCGTCGCTACTTCGTCGTGCTCGGGACCCTTCTCGTCCTCGCCGCCGTCTCGGGCTTCGGCCTGCTGGCGTGGGCGAATCCGATGCCGGTCGGCTCCACCGGGTTCTGGCGGATCGCCCAGCACCGGGCGACCGACGTCACAGTCATGGCGCTCGTCGCGGTCGCGCAGGCCATCGCCACGGTGAGCTTCCAGACCGTCACCAACAACCGCATCATCACCCCGTCGATCATGGGCTTCGAATCGCTGTACCGCGTGGTGCAGACCTCGACCGTGTACCTGTTCGGCGTGGCAGGGATCGTGGCGATCCAGGGCATCGGGCAGTTCGCGATCCAGGTCGCGATCATGGTCGCTCTCGCCGTCGCCCTCTACGGTTGGCTGCTGTCCGGCCGCTACGGCAATCTGCAGATCATGCTCCTGGTGGGCATCGTGATCGGGGGAGGCCTCGGGGCGATCTCCACCTTCATGCAGCGCCTGCTCACACCCAGCGAGTTCGACGTGCTGGCCGCGCGCCTGTTCGGCAATGTCTCCAACGCCGACTCCTCGTACCTGCCGTTGGCGATCCCGCTGGTCGTCGCGGCGTCTGCGCTGCTCTGGCTCCGCTCGCGTCGGCTCAACCTGATGGCGCTCGGGCCCGATGCCGCGCGCTCCCTCGGTGTCGATCATCGCCGTGAGCTGTTCATCGTGCTGTTCCTCGTCGCCGTGCTGATGGCGACATCGACGGCTCTGGTGGGACCGATGACGTTCCTCGGCTTCCTGGTGGCCACGCTCGCCTACCAGTTCGCCGACACGCACGACCACCGGCTGATCTTCCCCGTCGCGGTGCTCACGGCCTTCACGATCCTGGCCGGGGCCTACTTCGTGATGAAGAACGTCTTCTACGCGCAGGGGATGGTGTCGATCCTCATCGAGCTCGTCGGCGGCACCGTCTTCCTCATCGTCATCCTCAGAAAGGGCAGACTGTGATCGCTCTCGACGGCGTTCGCCGGGACTACAGCAGCGAGGTCGCGATCGGCCCCGTCGACCTCGAGATACCCGCCGGCGGCATCACCGCCCTCATCGGTCCGAACGGGGCGGGCAAATCGACCCTGCTCACGATGATCGGGCGTCTCAGCGGAATGGACGCCGGTGCGATCGAGATCGCGGGACTCGACGTGGCCTCCACCAAGTCGAAGGACCTGGCGAAGGTCGTGTCGATCCTGCGTCAGGAGAACCACTTCGTGACCCGGCTCACCGTGCGCCAGCTCGTCGGCTTCGGGCGCTTCCCGCACTCGAAGGGGCGGCTGAATCGTGGCGACGAGGAGATCATCAGTCGGGCAATCGACTTCCTCGACCTCGGCGCCTTGGAGGGCCGCTATCTGGATGAGCTCTCCGGCGGGCAGCGCCAGCGCGCGTACGTTGCGATGGTCCTGGCGCAGGACACCGAGTTCGTCCTTCTGGACGAGCCGCTGAACAACCTCGACATGCGGCACGCCGTGCAGATGATGAAGCATCTTCGGCGGGCGGCGGAGGAACTGGGGCGCACGATCGTCATCGTCCTGCACGACATCAACTTCGCCGGGCACTACGCCGACCACATCTGCGCCATGAAGGACGGTGCTGTGGTGGAGTTCGGGTCCCCGGCCGCGATCATGACGGACGAGGTGCTCACCCGCGTGTTCGACACTCCTGTGCGCGTCGTCGACGGTCCGTCCGGGCCGCTTGCCGTCTACTACTGAGCGGGCCCCTCAGAGCTCGATGCCGTGGTCTTCGTCGTTGACGCCGGCGTTGTTGCCCCGGCGCGACTCGTAGCCGAGGAACCAGCCGAGCCACACGATCGCCGCGAGCAGCACACCGAGCCAGACGTTCTGGAAGATCAGCCCGATCACGACGCCGACGATCAGCAGGCCGACGGTGACGAGGATGCGCAGCAGAGAACGTGACATGGCCTCAGCTTAGGTGGCGCCCTCAGTGCCCACGATGATCTTCGGGTGCGAGGCGGGGACCCCTTCGTGGCTCCTGCACACCGCTGGCGTGGATGAGGCGCACGACCCGTTGCCGCTGTCCGGCCCAGGGGGCGAGGAGCTCGACCATGCCGTCGTCGTCGGTGCGCTTTCCCGTCAGCGCGTAGCCGACCTGGTGAGCGAGGTGATAGTCGCCGATACTGACCGCATCCGAATCTCCGAGTGCGCGGATGCGGGTCTCCGCCGAGGTCCACACCCCCACGCCGGGAAGGCTCGTGAGCACGCGGTCGCGGTCGGCTCCTGTGACGGCGGCTCCCACAGCGCGGGCGATGCGGTCGCCGCGCTCGGCCGCGCGCACGATGGTGCGCGACTGTGGCGGTTCGACCCCGGCGCGGTGCCAGGCCCAGGAGGGGATGCGGAACCACTGCTCGGGGGAGGGAGCGGCGAACATCGGGCGCGGCGTCGGGCCCGGCGCCCGTGCGCCGAAGCGGGACACCAGCCAGCGCCACGCGCCGAAGGCCTGCATGCCGGTCACCTTCTGCTCGAGGATCGCGCACGCGAGCGCGTCGAACACCTCGTCGGTGCGGGTCAGACGCAGGCCCGGGTGTCGTCGTGCGGACTCCGCGATGAGCGGGTGCAGCGTGGCATCGAAGTCTCCGGAATCGTCGTGGGCACCGCAGAGCGCGGGCACGCTGTCGAGAGCGTGCTCGGCACCGGGACCCCAGGCCGAGGCTCGAACCTCGTCGCCTGACATGCGGACCGCGAGTGTCGTGGGGCCGTGCGGGGTGCGCATGGCACGCCAGATCACCGTTCCGTCGATGATGGTCGTCGGATCGTTGCCGCCGCGGCGGAGCATGCCGACCGTGCGACGCAGGTCCAGGGGGTGCGGTGGTCGGTAGACGGTCTCTTGGGGAGCATCCGCGGAGGCGGCGTCGGCCGCCGCGGGATGCTCGATGAGGGTCATGCGCCCACCCTACGCGCCGGTTCTGACACCGACTCCCGGCGACTCAGAAGCGGTCGGGCGAGGGGGTGCCGTGGCCGTAGCGGATGACGACGTCGGCGTGCCGGTCGAAGCGGTATCCGATTCCGCGCACGGTGCGGACGATGTCCTCGTAGCGACCGAGCTTCGCGCGGAGGCGACGCACGTGGACGTCGATGGTGCGCTCGCCGGGAGTCTCGTCGTCCTGTGCCTGCCAGAGAGCGGAGACCAGCTCGCTGCGCTCGATGGTGCGGCCCTCGCGGAGCACGAGGTACTGCAGCAGCTCGAACTCCTTGTACGTGAACGCGGCGGACTCGCCGTCGATCAGCACGCGCTTGCGGGAGATGTCGACGGTCACGCCGCTCTCCTCGTCGGTGGTGTCCTCCTCGGCGGCGGCCTTGGTGCGGGCGATGGCGCCCGGCTCCTGCAGCGCGAGCCGGACCACATCGAGGTCACGGCCGCCCGAGCCGTGCGGTGCGAGCGCGACGGTGGCGTGGGTCTCCGCTCCGGGCGCGAGCTCGGCGAGGGTGCGGCGCAGTGCGTCGACGAGGAGGGGGAGACTGACACCGGCCTCTGCGGCCTTGATCTCGTCCAGCCCGACGTAGAGGGCGAAGCCACGGGGCGAGCGCACGGCGGGAAGGTCGGCTCCCGCTGCGGGGAGCGGTGCGGCGGGCTCCGGCTGGGTGCGGGTCGCGGCGGTGGTGGCGGGACGCTCGAGAAGTGCGGTGTTCGACATGATGATGAAGTCCTCAGGACGTGAGCCCGAATCGAACGGGGCTCTGATGCGTTGCATGAATGACCGGCGGAGCCGGGAAGCGAGCGAGGGTGGATGCTCGGAGACACTGACCTCGCAGATGGCGAGGAGTTCAGGTCAGGCGGGGTGGCTGTTCGTTCAGCGACACATTCGGCAACACATACCGACGCGACCGGGCATCATCATCCCGGCAGTCCTGTTCGCCTCCTGGGCGGACAAAGGGCTTGCGTTGGTGGTCATGGGGGGATTATGTCTGATCGTGACGCCCCATGTCAAAACGCCCGGGCGCTCGGAGCGGGCGTAACGTGGTTCGAATGACGATCTCGCACACTGTCGACGGCTTCATCCTGACCGACGAGAAGGACGCCTCGCGGTACACGCTCATGCGCGACGGCAAGCTCGTGAGCGTGCTCGACTACCGTGACGATGGCCGGACGATCGCGCTCACCAGGGCGTTCACCGTCCCGACTTTCCGCGGCAACGGCTATGCGGGGAAGGTCGTCGAGGGAGCTGTGGCCGACATCGAGGAGCGAGGTGATCGCAAGGTCGACGCCGTCTGCTGGTACGTCGCCGACTGGTTCTCCGCCCACCCGGAGCGTGCCGGTCTCCTGCGCACCCGCTGACTCTCCGGTCGTATGACGAACTGTTACGGTCGCTCCCTGCGAGGATGACGTCATGAAACTCGCCGAAGCCCTCACCGCACGCGCCGACCTGCAGCGCCGCATCGAGCAGCTGCGGGCGCGCATCGTCGCGAACGCCCGCTACCAGGAAGGTGAGGAGCCGGCGGAGGATGCCGCCGCCCTGATCGTGGAGGCGGATGCCGCGCTCACGCAGCTTCGCGATCTCATCCGGCGCATCAACGCCACCAACGCGCGTCTCGATCTGGGGGCCGACGGCACCATGACCGACGCGCTCGCCGCGCGCGACGTGCTGCGTCTGCGGCACTCCGTGCTGACCGATGCCGCGGCCGCGGCATCCGGGTCCAACGACCAGTTCCTGCGCCAGATGCGATCGGAGCTGCGGCAGGTCGCGGCGCTCCCGGTGGCGCAGCTACGCTCGCAGGCCGACGCCGTGGCCCAGGAGCTGCGCGAGCTCGACAACCGGATCCAGCAGGCGAACTGGTCGAACGATCTGGAGGAGGAGAGCGGAAGTCGGTAGTCACGAGGAAGCGGGCACAACCCCCAGCCGGCGGGGCAAGCCGGCACCTGTCGGGCGGAGGGCAGCCCCGATATCGCATCGCGCAGCCCCGCACGCCGCACAGGTGAAGGTGCACAGTGCATCTCGCATCACCGCGTGCCGATCATCGTGACGAGGGTGGGTCAGGGGACCTTCCGCTTCTTCTTCGACCGGGCGTCCGGGTGTGCTGCGGCACGCCTCGGACGGAATGTCGGAGGGGCTTCGTACCGTGTGAGTATGCGCATCCTGCACACCTCCGACTGGCACATCGGCCGGACGTTCCATGGCAACTCGACCATGGACGCTCTCGCCGAGGTTCTCGGAGCGCTCACCGCACAGGTTCGCGACAACGCGGTCGATGTCGTCGTCATCGCGGGAGACGTGTTCGATTCCGCCACTCCGTCCGGCGCCGCCTACACCCTGCTGGGCGATGCGCTGGTGGCCCTGCACGAGACGGGTGCCCGTGTCATCGTCACGAGCGGCAACCACGACTCGGCCGCACGGCTCGGCTTCCAGGCCCGTCTGCTCCGCGAAGGCATCCACGTGTTGACCGACCCGCTGGCGGTCGGCGTCCCCGTCACCGTCGCCGATGCGCATGGGCCGGTGCACTTCTTCGGCATTCCCTATCTCGAGCCGGCGATCGTGCGCCAGCACTGGCCCGAGGGCGATGGTTCAGGGCGTCAGCTGCGCACGCAGGCACAGACCATGGCGCATGCGATGGACCTCGTGCGCGACGGAATGGCGCGGCACGAGGGGCGCTCGGTGGCGATCGCCCATTGCTTCGCCGCCGGTGTCGACGCGACGGTCGGGCTCGAGCGCGAGGTGCGCCAGGGCGGCCTCGATGTCGTACCGCTGAGCGTGTTCGACGGTCCTGACTACGTGGCGCTCGGCCACATCCACGGGCGTCAGATGCTCAGTGATCGGGTCCGCTACGCGGGGGCGCCTCTGCACTACAGCTTCGGAGAGCAGGACAAGCCTCGCGGGTCGTGGCTCGTCGACGTCGATGCCGATGGACTCGCCGAGGTCGAGTGGCTCGAGCTGCCGGTGCCGCGCCGCCTGGTCACGCTCACCGGCCCGCTCGACGAGCTCCTTTCCGCCGAGAGCGTCGCCGCGCACGCAGACGACTGGGTCTGCGCCATGTACACCGACGCCGTGCCGCAGACCGAGCCGATGCGCCGCCTCCGCGAGAGCTACCCCTACTGCGCCATGGTGCAGCATCAGCCCGAGGTCAGGGCCGAAGCAGACGAGCGCTCCTACGTGCAGCGTCTGCGCAACGCGGTGACCGATGCCGACCGCATCGATGCCTTCCTCGAACATGTGCGGGCGGGTCAGGGGCCGACGGCGGCCGAGCGCGACCTGATCCGGGCGATCCTCGACGAGCGTGTGCGCGCTGAGGCGCTCGTCTAGATGCGTCTTCATCGCCTGGAGGTCGAGGGCTTCGGCCCCTTCCGCTCGCGTCAGACGGTCGACTTCGACGCGTTCGCCGACGATGGCATCTTCCTGATCGCCGGACGGACCGGGGCGGGCAAATCCAGCATCCTCGACGCCGTCTGCTTCGGTCTCTACGGCGGAGTGCCACGATACGACGGCGGCGAGAAGCGCCTTCGGAGCGACCACTGCGAGCCCGACGATCCCTCAGAGGTGGTCGTCGAGTTCAGCACTCCCACCGGCCGGTTCCGCGTGACCCGTTCGCCCGAGTATCTGCGCCCGGCCAAGCGCGGCGGCGGCATGACCAAGCAGGCGTCGGCCGTGGCCCTCCACGAGTGGACGGATGCAGGGTGGGTCGGACGCGCCGCACGCGCGGTCGATGTCGCAGGCGAGCTCGACGAGATCCTCCAGCTCAGCCGGGAGCAGTTCCTGCAGGTGATCCTGCTCGCGCAGAACAGGTTCTCGGAGTTCCTGCTCGCGGGGAGCCGCGACCGCCAGGCGCTGCTGCGCAGGCTGTTCGGCACGCAGCGTTTCGAAGACGTGCAGGCGCGGTTCGATGAGCGTCGTCGGGAGGCGGAGCATGCGCTCGGCGCTCGGCTCGCGACCGTCGAGGCCCGTGTCGACGAGGCCGAGCGCTTGGTGGCCGCCGACGGGTTGTCGGGAGACGGCGATGACACAGAGCCCGAGGCTCCACACGTGCCGTCGTCGATCGATGAGCGTCTCGGCGCCCTCCGGCGGGCGAGGGCCCGCGCCGACTATCGCGCAGAGCGTCGAGCATCGGAGCGCATCGACGCGGAGAAACGATCGGTGGCGGCCGATGAGGCGCTCGCCGCGACGCGCGAGGAGCAGCGCGCACAGCGTGAGCGCGACCGCGCCAGGGCTGCGCTCGACCGCCTCGACTCCGAGGTGCCAGTCATCGAGGAGGCCCGCGCGGAGCTCACCGCGGCGCGCGACGCCGAAGCGCTCCGTTCGACGATCGCCGCCGCGGCACGTGCACATACGGCGTTCGCGAACGCATCCCGAGACGAACAGAGCGCCCGTGCGGCAGGAGAGGCCCTCGGGCTCGCTGTAGATGGCGACCTGGACGCGTGGACGGCGGAGCGCACCCGGGAGAGCGGAGCCTGGCAGCGGGCGCGAGAACTCGAAGAGGCGGCGCCGGCACTCGACGCCGAGGTGCGATCGGCAGAGGCCGCGGTCGAAGCAGCGATTCTGCGCATCGAAGCCGCGGACGCGAAGCGCACCGCACTTCCCGAAGAGATCGCCGCGCTGACGACGAGACGAGACGAGACCCGGCGCCTCGCCGACCGTGTGGACGACCGACAGGCGGCCTTGGCTGCGGCAGACGTGCGTCGAGAGGCCGCGCGGGAGGCGGAGCGGCTGCGTGCCGCCGAGAGCGCACTCGACCTCGAGCTCACGCAGGCCACCGCGCTGCATGCGGCTGCGCAGTCGGCCCTGTCTCAGCTGCGTCAGCGGCGAACCGACGGCATGGCCGGAGAGCTCGCATCGACACTCCGACAGGAACATCCCTGCCCTGTCTGCGGCTCGCTCGATCACCCGGCGCCGGCCACGCATTCCGACCCCGTCTCGCTCGAGGACATCGCCCTCGCGGAAGAGGCGCGAGATGCCGCGGCGCAGAAGGAGCGGCAGCTGGCGTCGACATCCTCGACGCTGCGCGCCGAGTCGGCCGCCGCCACCGCCCGCGCCGACGGGCGGGACATCGAACAGGCCGAGAGCGAGTACGGTGACGCCGCTGCGGCGCTCTCGATCTCCCGTGCGGCCGTGGAAGACCTCACGGCGCTCGACATCCAGCTGGGCGAGCTCGTCGCCCGTGCCGAGCGGCTCGATGCCGAACGGGAAGAGGATGCGCGAGCCCTTGCGGAAGCACGAGAACAGCACGCTCTACTGCGGCAGCGGAGCGCCGAGGCGCACGAACTGATCGTCGAGGCGCGGGGTGGATTCGACACCGTCGCCGCCCGGCTCGCCGACACGGAGTCGAGGATTGCCGCAGCGCACGCGCTCATCCAGGCCATCACGGAGCGCACGCGCAGGGCCGAGGCGCTCGTCGAGGCGGAGACGGAGCGGGACGCGGCGCTCGCAGAATCCGTGTTCGACGACGTGGACGCCGCCGAGGGGGCGCTGCGTTCGATGGCGGAGCAGGAGGCCCTCGATGCGAGGATCGCCCAGCATGCCGTGCAGCGGGAGAAGGAACGGGCCGTCCTGTTCGATCTCGAACTGCGTACGCTGCCCGAGGAGCCGATCGACCTGGCGCCGGCTGAGCAGGCATCGGCCGCCGCCCGCGGCGCCTGGACGGCGGCCGTCGACGAAGCGGCGAGGGCGGCCGGCACGGCGGAACGGCTCGGAGGCCTGATCGAGTCGGCCTCGACCGAGCATGCCCGCACCGCCGACGACGCCGCGAAGTTCGAGGTGCTGCAGAACCTGGCCGACACGATCGCGGGCAGAGGCGCGAACACCCGCAAGATGACGCTCGAGACCTTCGTCCTCGCCGCCGAGCTCGAAGAGATCGTCGAGGCGGCCAACCGCCGGTTGCACGACATGTCGACGGGCCGCTACCAACTGCAGCACTCCGATGCACTGGCGGCTCGAGGTGCTGCGTCCGGTCTCGGGATCGTGGTCTCCGATGCCTTCACCGGTCAGACCCGACCGCCGCAGTCGCTGTCGGGGGGTGAGACGTTCCTCACATCCCTCGCCCTCGCTCTGGGACTGGCCGAGGTCGTCACCGCACGCGCGGGCGGGATCCGCCTGGACACCCTCTTCATCGACGAGGGATTCGGCTCCCTCGATGGAGACACGCTCGACGTCGCGATGCGCACGCTCGACGAGTTGCGACAGGGAGGCCGGACGGTCGGGATCATCAGCCACGTCGAGGCCATGCAGGAGCAGATTCCCGCTCAGCTCACGGTGCGAGCGCTGCCGAACGGGCCCAGCATCATCGAGGCCCGCTGAGGCAGGCGCGCTGAGTCAATCGTGGCCCGCGGAGTCGTGTACGGCTGAGCGCAGGCCGGCTGAGTCGAAACGCGGGGACAGGCGTCCCCGCGCTCTCAGACGCCGTACTCGCTGCGGATGAATTCGCGCAACTGCACGCTGCAGCGCGCGACGGCCTCACGCCAATCCGTCAACGCCCCGTCTTCGGCCTGATCGGACACCGCGCGGAACACGCGGATCGGGACACCGAACTGTCCGGCGACCCAGATGTAGGCGTAGGTCTCCATGTCGACCAGGGCCGCGCCCGAGGGACGGATCACGGCGGTGACCTCGGCGTCCTCGACGAAGTGGTCACCGGTGGCGATCAGTACCCCCTCGCGCCCGGTCGAGACACGTGCCGGCAGCGACACGTGCTGGCCCGAGATGCCGTCGAGATCGGTCACGTCATGCTGAAACGCGGTGCCGACTTCGTGGACGGTCGCCGCGAGGTCGGGATCGATCGCGCCGGCCGTGCCCACGACCACGATCTCGTCGTAGACCTTGGCGTCGAGCGCGCGAGTCAGGGCGTAGGTCGCCTGGAGCTTGCCGGGGCCGCTCACGAGACGGTCGAAGCCGTCGAGCTCCTCAGGGAATGCGGACAGTTCGGATTCGAGGGCCGCGAGCAGCAGTTTCACTGGCCTATTCTCTCAGGTCTTCGCTGGCAGGAGCATGCGCACGCCGCGGCGTCACCCGGGTGTAACACGGAAGGGCGATACTGATTCGAGGACAAGACGGAGGATGACATGTCGTTGCAGAAGCAGATCTCTGAAGACCTCGGCGTCAGGCCCGAGATCGACCCCGAGTCCGAGGTCGAGCGTCGGGTCGGATTCCTCGTCGACTACCTCCGAACGACCGGGGCGAAGGGCTACGTGCTCGGGATCTCCGGTGGGCAGGACTCCACGCTGGCCGGACGCCTCGCGCAGCTCGCCGTCGAGCGGGTGCGGGCGGAGGGAGGGGAGGCGAAGTTCCTCGCCGTGCGCCTGCCTTACCGTGTGCAGCACGATGCCGCAGACGCCGAGGCCGCCCTCGACTTCATCGCGCCCGACTCCTCGGTCGAGGTCAACATCCAGAACGGCGTCGACGGTGTCGAGGAAGACATCGAGTTCGCGGTCACGAGCGACATCAGCGACTTCAACCGGGGCAACATCAAGGCGCGTGTCCGCATGGTCACGCAGTACGCGCTCGCCGGCCATGACGGGATGCTGGTGATCGGCACGGACCACGCCGCCGAGGCTGTGACCGGCTTCTACACGAAGTTCGGCGACGGCGCGGCCGACATCCTCCCGCTCTCCGGGCTCAGCAAGCGGCAGGGGCGCTCGATGCTGCAGTTCCTCGACGCTCCGGATCGGCTGGCGTTCAAGGTGCCGACCGCCGACCTGCTCGACGGTCAACCGGGGCGCGCCGATGAGGATGAGCTCGGACTCACCTACGAGCAGATCGACGACTTCCTCGAAGGGCGCGACGTCGACCCCGAGGTCGCCGGCCGCATCGAGGCGAGGTACCTCGCGACGCAGCACAAGCGGCATCTTCCGGTGACTCCCGACGACACCTGGTGGCGCTGACGCCGGTCGTCTCGACAGGCGCACGCGTTCGCCCGTGTCGGATGCCGCGGATAGTGTCGAAGGATCCGACAGAACGGGAGCATCGTGCGGATCGACACTCAGGCGCAGCGCGTCATCTGGAGCGCGAGCGACCTCAAGGCGGCCGCCGAATGCGAGTTCGCATGGTGTCGGGCGATCGACGCGAAGCTGGGGCGGGTGCCGGCCGTCGAAGAACCGGAAGACGCCACGCTGAAGCGCGCGGCGCAGCTCGGCGACGTGCACGAGCAGAACGTGCTCGCCCGCTACATCGACGATCTCGGTGACGAGAACGTCCACCGTGTCGAGAAGGTCTCGTCGGTCGACGCCGAAGCACTGGCCGCGGCGATCGATGAGACGGTGACGGCGCTGCGCTCAGACGTACAGGTCGTCTTCCAGGCCGCTTTCGCAACCGAGGAGTTCGTCGGCTTCGCCGATTTCCTCCGTAAAGACGACGACGGGCGCTGGCGGGTGCAGGACTCGAAGCTGGCGCGCAAGGCGCGTGTCACCGCCCTCATGCAGCTAGCGGCATATGTCGACCAGCTCGATCGCCTCGGCATCGCGCGTGCCGATGAGGTCGACCTCATCCTCGGCGACGGCACGCTCAGCACGCATGCCGTCGACGATCTCCTCCCGCTGTTCCAGGTGCGACGCGCACGGCTGCGCGCACTCATCGCCGATCGGCGCATCGCCGACGGTGCGACGGGCGCTCCGCTGGCGTGGGGCGACGATCGCGGCGACCTCCAGGTCGTGGCCTGCGGGCGCTGCGCCACCTGCGAGGAGCAGGTGCTCGCGCACCGGGACCTTCTCATGGTCGCGCGGATGCGACCGGTGCAGCGGGCCCGGTTGCGGGCCTCCGGCGTCGAGACGATCGACGCACTGGCCGCGGCCGTCGAGGCGCCGGCGGGCATGAACGCCGACACCTTCGAGACCCTTCGCGCACAGGCCCGTCTGCAGTTGCAGGCGGACGCCGAGGGGGCGCCGACGTTCGACGTTCACTACGCGCAGGCGATCCACACTCTTCCGCTGCCCAGTCACGGCGACATCTTCTTCGACTTCGAGGGCGATCCGCTGTACACCGAGCCTGCTCCCGACGGCGAGGCCCACTGGGGGATCGACTACCTGTTCGGCTGGGTGGACAACGCCGACCAGTACTCGGCCCTGTGGGCGCACACGTTCGCCGACGAGAAGCGCGCGCTCGAGGACTTCCTCGACTTCGTGAACGCACGCAGGCTCGCACACCCCGGCATGCACATCTACCACTATGCGCCTTACGAGACCTCGCACCTGGTGGCCATGGCTGCGAGGCACGGTGTGCGTGAGGGCGAGGTCGACCGGCTGCTGCGCGAGGGGGTGTTCGTCGACCTCTACCCGCTCGTGCTGCGGACGGTGCGGGTCGGGTCCCGCTCGTACTCGATCAAGAAGCTCGAACCGCTCTACATGGGCGAAGACGTGCGCACCAGCGACGTGCAGAAGGGCGACGACTCCATCGTGCAGTACGTCGCGGCCCGCGAGCTCGCGGCGGCGGGGGAGAGGTCCGAGGCAGACGCCGTCCTGGCCGACCTCGCCGACTACAACCGCTACGACTGCGTGTCGACGCGGCGGTTGCGCAACTGGCTCATCGACATCGCCAGACAGCAGGGCGTGACGCCCGCACCGCCCGACGACGCCGACGAGGTCATCTACGAGCCGTCGCCCCGCTCGGTCGCGCTCCTCGCCGACGCGGAACGCGCTGTCGAGGACGGCGACGACGGGGTGGTGCACCGGATCGCCGCTGCGGCCATCGACTACTTCCCCCGCGAGGCGAAGAGCTTCTGGGTGTCGCACTTCCAGCGGCTGCGCGAACCGGTGACGATGTGGGACGGCACGCGAGACGTGGTGCGGATCGACCGTCCGTCATCGGTCGTGCGTCGGGAGTGGAGCATCGGCGAGGGGCGACGGGTGATGTCGCGCGACATCGAGATCCGCGGCGAGGTGTCACCCGGCACGACGCTCGGCCCGGGGGCTCAGCCGTTCGCGCTCTACGAGGTCCCGGCTCCGTTCGACACCGAGGTGCCGTCTCGTGCGGTCCATGTGCCGCACACGGTCACGGTCTCCGAGGTGCTCGACGACGGCTACCTCGTCACCGAGACGGCCGTGCAGGGCCAGACCTGGGACGAGCTGCCGCTCGCGCTCACGCCGGCGGCGCCCCCGCGTGTGGTCTCGCTCCAGGGGGCCATCGACGAGTGGGCCGACGCCGTGCACCTGGCCGCTCCCGGTTTCCCGGAAGACGCCGCGACCGACATCCTGCGCCGTATCCCGCCACGTACGGTGTCGGGACGCGCACTGCCGGAGGCCGGCGATGACACCGTCGATGCCATCGTGCGCGGTGTGCTCGATCTCGACCGCAGCTATCTCGCCGTGCAGGGTCCTCCCGGCACAGGCAAGACCTATACAGGATCGCGGGTGATCGCACGCCTGGTGAATGAGCACGGCTTCAAGGTGGGTGTCGTCGCGCAGTCGCATGCCATCATCGAGACTCTCCTGGCAAGGGTCGTCGCCGACGGCGTCTCGCCGACACAGGTGGCGAAGGCGCCGAAGGACCCGGATGCGGATCCGCCCTACACCGTGATCCCCAAGAGCGGCATGGCGTCGTTCCTCGGGGAGCACGCCGGCGAGGGGGCCGTCGTCGGCGGTACGGCGTGGGATTTCAGCAACACCCAGCGCGTCGGTCGGGCAGGACTCGACCTCCTCGTGATCGATGAAGCGGGTCAGTTCTCGCTCGCCTCGACGATCGCGGTCGCGGCCGGGGCGAAGCGGCTGCTCCTCCTCGGCGATCCGCAGCAGCTGCCGCAGGTGAGTCAGGGAGCCCACCCCGAGCCGGTGGACACATCCGCCCTCGGCTGGGTGATGGACGGCGATCCGGTCGTGCGTCCCGAGTACGGCTACTTCCTCGCGCGATCGTGGCGGATGCATCCCTTCGTCGCCGCGCCCGTATCGAAGCTCGCATATGCCGGACAGCTCGCCTCGGCCCCTGGCACGGAGCGCCGATCGCTCGACGGCATCGACCCGGGCCTTCATGTCATGCCTCTTCGTCATCGCGGCAATGCGACCCAGTCTCCCGAAGAGGCCGCGGAGGTCGTGCGGCTCGTCGCCGACCTGGTCGGGCGCACCTTCACGGACAACGACCCCGGCGCCTCGAAGCGGCCTCTCACGCAGTCCGACATCATCGTCGTCACCCCTTACAACGCGCAGCGTCAGCTGGTCCTCGATGCGCTCGCCGATGCCGGGTTCCCCGACGTCCCGGTGGGCACCGTCGACAACTTCCAGGGCAAGGAGGCCGTCGTCTCCATCACCTCGCTGGCCGCATCGAGCGGTCGGGATGCGCCGCGCGGGCCCGAATTCCTGCTGTTGCAGAATCGACTCAACGTGGCGATCTCCCGCGCCCAGGTGGTCGCCTACCTGATCCACTCGCCCGCGTTGCTGGACGATCTGCCGTACACGCCGGAGGGTGTGGCTCGCCTCAGCGCCTTCGCCCGTCTCGTCGGGGCAGCGGGATGAGCGCCCACACGGTCGACGAGATCCTGGCCGCCTCGGCCGCATGGGTCTGGTTCCCCCGCGACAGCGAGCATGTGCGCGAGCACCTGCTGCTCGTGCGTGATCCGGAGAGGTTCGGCGGCGGGGTGCGCGGTTCCCAGGTGGAATCGAGTCTCAGCCCCGCGGAGGTGGTCGATCATGCGCTGGAGCGGACGAGAGCGTGGGGCGCGCAGCGATTCACATTCTGGACGAGCTCCGCCGACCGCCCTGACCTCGAGGAGGAACTGCGTCGGCGCGGCGCAGAACACATCGACACGGTGGCGGTATTCGCTCGCCCTCTCGACGGTGCAACCGTTGACGTGCCGGCGGATGTGACCGTCGAGGTCGTGCGCACGTTGGAGCAGGTGCGCGCTGTGGACACCGTCAACGTGCCGGTGTGGCAGCAGCGACCGCTCGATGCGGAAGGTCTGCGGGCCGAGTTCGCCGAAGTGACCGCAGCACTCGAGGCGCGCGAGGGGTTCCGGGTCCTCGCGCGGATCGGCGACCGCGCTGTCAGCACCGGAGGGTGCACCATCGACGACGGATTCGTCCGACTCTGGGGTGCATCCACGCTTGCGACGGACCGCGGTCGGGGGGCGTACCGTGCGGTGCTCGCGGAGCGACTGCGCCGGAGTGCCACCTGGGGAGCGAAGACGGCCCTCGTGAAGGGTCGCATCTCGACATCGGCGCCCATCCTGGCGCGCGCCGGATTCACTCACTACGGCGACGAACGGGCGTACCGCCTGAATCCGGCGGCGTAGAGCCGAATCAGACGGTGCCGTAGAGCCTGTCGCCGGCGTCGCCGAGCCCGGGAACGATGTAGCCCTTCTCGTCGAGGCGCTCGTCGAGTGCGCCGAGCACGAGAGTCACGTCGCGGTCGCCCGCCATGGCCTCGATCGCGGCGACGCCCTCGGGGGTTCCGAGCAGGCAGATCGCGGTCACGTCCTTCGCGCCGCGGTCGAACAGGAACTGGATCGCCGCGGCGAGCGAGCCACCGGTAGCCAGCATCGGGTCGATCGCGAAGCACTGGCGATCGCTCAGATCGTCGGGCAGGCGCTCGGCATAGGTCGTCGGCTCGAACGTCGTCTCGTCGCGCACCATGCCGAGGAAGCCGACTTCGGCCGTCGGGAGCAGCTTCACGAGGCCTTCGAGCATTCCGAGACCGGCGCGCAGGATCGGCACCACGATCGGGCGGGGCTCCGAGATCTTCACACCCATCGTGGTCGTCACCGGGGTCGTGATCTCGATCGGGCTGACCTTCACGTTGCGAGTCGCCTCGTACGCGAGCAGCGTGACGAGCTCCTCTGTGAGCTGCCGGAAGACCGGCGACGGCGTGCGCGCGTCGCGCAACACCGAGAGCTTGTGGGTGATGAGAGGGTGGTCGGCCACGTGAACACGCATGGATACAGGGTAATGCGCTGCGGGGCCAGGCACGACATCGGATGCTCCGGCCGCGCTCGGCGGCTGTCGTAGGCTCGACGCATGACCGCTGCCGACGACCTCGCGATGACGCGCGCCCTCGTGCTCGCGGCCGAGGCTGCGGCGGCCTCGGAGATCCCCGTCGGCGCGGTGGTCCTCGACCCCGACGGGCGGATCATCGCCGAGGGTCGCAACACCCGCGAGGAGACCCACGATCCGACGGGTCACGCCGAGATCGAAGCGCTCCGACGTGCCGCGGCAGTGGTCGGCTCCTGGAATCTCGAGGGGCACACGCTCGTGGTGACTCTCGAACCGTGCGTCATGTGTGCCGGGGCGGTCCTGCAGGCCCGTATCGGTCGCGTGGTTTTCGGTGCCTGGGACGACAAGGCGGGCGCGGCGGGCTCGATGTACGACGTGTTGCGCGACCGGCGGCTGCCCTACCGTGCCGAGGTCATCGGCGGTGTCGCGGCCGATGCGGCGACCGCGCTCCTGCGCTCGTTCTTCGAGCAGCGGCGCTGAGCGCTCCCGCGGTCAGTCCGAGGACTTGAGCACGAAGACGTCGGTCGAGGGCTCGGGGTCGATCGCGGGGCGGTAGACGTCCGGCTCGATGTAGACGATCCGTGCCACCGGCACGGCCTCGCGGATCCGCGCCTCGATCGCATCGATGTCGTCGGCGGCCTCGCGCAGCGGCTTGTCGGCGTTGAGGGCGATCTTCGCCGCGACCATCAGCTCGTCGGGGCCGAGGTAGAGGGTCTTCATGTGGATGATCTTCTCGATCTCATCGCCCGCGTTGATCGCGTCCACGATGCGGTCGTGGTCGGCCTGGGTGGCGCCTTCTCCGACCAGGAGGCTCTTCGTCTCCACGCCCAGCACGATCGCGATCAGCACCAGCAGCACACCGATCATGACGGTGCCGAGCGCGTCGAACATCGGGTTGCCGGTGATGAGGGTGAGGCCGACGCCGAGCAGCGCGAACGTGAGGCCGGTGAGTGCGCCCACGTCTTCCAGCAGCACGACGGGAAGCTCCGGTGCCTTCGAGCGGCGCACGAACGACACCCACGACTGGCCCTTCTCGCGCACGAGGTTGCTCTCGCGCATGGCGGTGCGCAGCGAGAACGACTCGAGTCCGATGGCGACGACGAGCACCACGAGCGGCAGCCACCACCATGTCTTGTCGAGCTCGTGCGGGTTCGTGAGCTTCTCGACGCCCTCGTAGATCGCGAAGAGGCCACCGACCGAGAAGAGGATGATCGAGACGACGAAGGCGTACACGTAGCGCTCCCGGCCGTAGCCGAACGGGTGCGCACGGTCGGCCTCGCGCCGGGCCTTGCGTCCGCCCAGCATCAGCAGCAGCTGGTTGCCCGAGTCAGCGACGGAGTGGATGGCCTCGGCGAGCATCGAGGCGGATCCGGAGAGAGCCCAGGCGATGAACTTCGCGAGGGCGATGCCCATGTTCGCCAGGAACGCCGCGACGATGGCCTTGTTGCCTCCGGATGCACTCATGGGATGAGTCTAGAACCGCCCGCCTGAGGATGTCGGAGTGCCCGCCGTAGGATGACGACATGGCTGACTCGCTTCCTTCCCTCGCTTTCCTCGGTGCCGGTTCGATGGGCGGTGCGATCCTGCGCGGAGTGGTCGCCTCGGGCATCCGGATCGACGGCGGGATCACCGCGACGAACCGCACCGCGGAGAAGGCGGAGGCGTTCGCCGACCTCGACGGCGTCACGAGCGTCGCCCTCGCCGAGCGCCCGGAAGGCAACGTCGAGGCAGCCGCGGGAGCGCGGATCGTGCTGGTCGGCGTGAAGCCGGCGATGGTGCCCGATCTGTTGCGCGAGATCGCCCCGCACCTCGCCGCCGACGCGATCGTGGTGAGTGTCGCCGCCGGCGTTACGTTGCAGACCTTCGCCGATGTGCTCGGTCCTGAAGCCCGAGTCATCCGCTCGATGCCCAACACTCCGTCGACCGTGCGCAAGGGCGTCACCGGTCTCGCCGCCGGCGCTGCGGTCCCGGACGAGGATCTCGCTCTCGTCCGCCGCCTCTTCGAGACCGTCGGGGCTGTCGTCGAGGTGCCGGAGTCTCAGATCGATGCGTTGTCGACGATCTCGGGCTCAGGGCCCGCCTACGTCTACCTGCTGATCGAGGAGTTCACGAAGGCCGCCGTCGGCATGGGATTCGCCGATGCCGATGCGCGGCTCATGGTCGAGCAGACGTTCATCGGGGCGACAGCCCTGCTCGATGCCTCGGGCGAGGAGCCGGCAGAGTTGCGCCGTCGCGTCACGAGCCCGAAGGGAACGACCGAGCGGGCGATCGCCGTGCTGCAGGACGCGCACCTCGATCGCACTTTCGCCCAGGCTGCGGACGCCGCACTCGCACGGGCCAGGGAGCTCGCCGCCGGAGCCTGAGTCATGCGACTGCGGATCGAGGGTGCGATCTGGTACTGGCGCGGTCCCGCGCCGTTCCACTTCGTCACCGTGCCGCCCGTCGAGAGCGAGATGATCCACGAGGTCGCCTCCGTCGTGACCTACGGATGGGGCATGATCCCGGCATCTGTGACGGTCGGGGCCAGCACGGTGACCACGGCGCTCTGGCCGAAGGACGGCGGGTACATCGTGCCGATCAAGAAGGCGCTCCAGGACCGCGAGGGTCTCGGAGTGGACGACGTGATCGAGATCGTGCTCGACATCGACGCCTGATCCGTGCCGCCGCGGTCAGCTCTCGCTGGACACATCGGCGAGCACCTCGGGCCAGCGACGATCCAGGATCTTCCCGCCGAGCACGGTTCCGCCCCAGAGCGCCAGACCGCCGAAGACGACGCCGCAGGCGAGGCTGATCCACCCCAGCCCGGGATTCCATATCGCTGCGATGGCGAATCCGAACGCCGGTGCACCGAGCACGAGCGTGATCGGGCCGATGATGATCATCGCGAGCAGCGACTGCACCCCGCCGGAGGATCCGCGGCCGAAGGGGTTCGCCTCCGGGGCCGGTGCCCGCCCGGGGAGGAAACTGCCCACCCACGCTCCGGCGCCGGCGGCGATCGCCGTGAGGCCGAGCGACGCACCGAGGCTGCCGGGCAGCAGGTCCGGCCGTCCTGCGAGCAGGCAGGTCGCCACGCACAGCACGACCGTGACCGGTACCGCGATCAGTCCGAAGCCGAGCAGGCGCCCCGCGCGGTCGGCGGCCCCGGTGACTCCGGTGAGGATGTGCATGGCGACGGCGTCGTTGTCGTAGGCGATCGCCATCTGCACGATCGTTCCGGTGAGGAGGGCGTTGATCGCGGGGATCAGGGTGATCGCGGGGGCGAAGCCGATCGCCTCCTCCTGCAGGCCGTTCATCAGGGCGATACCGATGAAGATCGCCGGCAGCAGTAGGAGCATCACGATGTTGACGAGCTGTCGCGGATCGCGGCGGAAGTAGCGCAGAGACCGTGCAGCGACCGCACCGGTCGAGTTCGCCGGCAGCATCCGATCGAGCAGGCCACCGGAGCGCACCCGTCCGCCACCGCTGCTCTGGATCGGCGAGACGAGACGCGCGGCCAGAAGGCGCTGCGACGCGAACCACAGGACGAAGACCGTCGCGACGGCGATCGCCAGGCGAAGCGCCGCGGTGACGACGTCGCCCTGCGCGGCCGATGCGGAAACCCCGAACACGGCACCGACCGGTGTCCATCCGACGATGTCCGCGACCATGGAGAACGCTCCGCCGACGTCGGTCACCGTGGTGAGCGCACCGATCCCGAGGTTGAGGATCAGCCCGGACGAGGCGGCGAGCAGTACACCGAGAGTCAGCACCAGATCACGCGTGCTGCGACGCGCGAGCCAGCCGGCGAGCAGGCCGCTCACCACGCGCGCACCGAGCACGCAGGTGACGACGGCCACGGGGATCATGAGGAGGGCGATGAACAGTGCCGGCAGGCTCACCGACCAGCCCACCAGCATCAGCAGCAGTGCGACCGTGGTGCCGATGCCACCGATGGTCGTGGCCCCTGCGATCACGAATCCGGGCAGCAGTGCGGGCGCGGTCACGGGCAGCAGCGCGAAGCGCTCGGGAGCGAGTGAGTCGTCGGCGCTGACCAGAATCGAGCCGATCCACCATCCGATGACGATCGCGGACCCGGTGAGCACGAGGGCGGTGACGGCACCCTCCGGCGCCGCGAATCGCAGAGCGACGAGCCCGGCGGTGAGAACGGCCAGGAGGCCGAGGGCGATCATCCCGGTGATGATGAGGGTGACGATCATCCAGGGGTTGCGGGACAGCTGATGACGCAGCTGCCGCCAGCGCAGGCTTACGAGGAGCGCAACCATGCGAGCGTCTCCGTCCCGAGATCGTGCGCCCCCACGAGCGTGAGGAATCGCTGCTGCAGCGAGAGGCCGGCGCGCACCTCGTCGAGCGGGCCGTGCGCGAGCAGGCGTCCTTCGGCGACGATGGCGACCCTGTCGCACATCGATTCGACGAGCTCCATCACGTGGCTGGACAGCACGACCGTGCCGCCGCCGTCGACGAAGGAGCGCAGGATCTGACGGATCGTCTCGCCCGATACCGGGTCGACCGCCTCCAGCGGCTCGTCGAGGATGAGCAGTCGAGGTGCGTGGATCAGCGCGCAGGCGAGCCCGATCTTCTTGCGCATGCCGGCGGAGTAGTCGACGACGAGCGTGTCCCGCGCATCGGCGAGCCCCAGCGCATCGAGGAGATCACCGGTCCGCGAGACGACCTCCGTCTCGGCCATTCCGCGCAGCAGCCCGGTGTAACGCAGCAGCTCGGCGCCGGTCAGCCGGTCGAGCATGCGGATGCCGTCGGGGAGCACACCCATGCGCGCTTTCGCCTCTGCGGGGTTCTGCCACACGTCCGCACCGAGCACCCAGGCGGTTCCCGCATCCGGACGCAGCAGGCCCGTGGCCATCGCGAGCGTCGTGGTCTTGCCGGCGCCGTTCGGGCCGAGCAGGCCGAGCATGGATCCGGCGGGCACATCGAGGGAGAGACCGTCGACGGCGACCTTCTGCCCGAACTGCTTGCGAAGCCCGCGAAGGGCGAGGACGGGAGGGGCCGCTGTGGGGTCGGTCATGACTCCCATCCCACCACGGCTGTGCGGCCCCGCACATCCGCCGCGAGGGGGAGCCGGGAAACGAAGCCGGGGCGGCGTCAGCGATCGAGGCCGGCGAAGCGCTCGATGTCGCTGTTGGTGCCCGAGACGATGATGAGGTCGTGGTTCGTGACGATCGTGTTCGCCTCGGCATAGCGGAACGGCTTGCCGGGGCTCTTCACGCCCACGACGGTGACCTTGTACTTCGAGCGTACGCCCGACTCGTTCAGACCGACACCGCGGATGAACTTCGGCGGGTACATCTTGGCGAGGACGAAGTCGTCGTCAAAGCGGATGAAGTCGAGCATCCGTCCGCTCACGAGGTGCGCCACGCGCTCGCCGGCCTCGCGCTCGGGATAGATGACGTGGTTGGCGCCGACGCGGGCGAGGATCTTGCCGTGCGACTGCGAGACGGCCTTAGCCCAGATCTGCGGCACCTTCAGGTCGACGAGGTTGGCCGTGATCAGCACCGATGCCTCGATCGAGGAACCCACCGCGACGACGGCGACCTGGAAGTCCTGTGCGCCGATCTGCCGGAGGGCATCGATGTTCTTCGCATCGGCCTGCACGGTGTGCGTGACGCGCTCGGACCACTTCTGCACGAGCTCGAGGTTGTCGTCGATCGCGAGCACCTCGCGGTCGAGGCGGTCGAGCTCTCCGGCGCAGGCGGCGCCGAACCGGCCGAGGCCGATGACGAGGACGGGAGCGTCGCCCCGGAGGACTTCAACCAACGATCGGCCTTTCCACGGGCAGTGAGTAGTACTGCGTTCGTGATGTCGCGGCGACTGCCGCGGCGAGAGTCACTGTACCAACGCGGCCCATGAAGATGGTCGCGGCCATGACGTACGACGCCGAATCGGGGAGCTCTGCGGTGAGCCCTGTCGACAGCCCGACAGTGCCGAACGCCGAGATGACATCGAACAGGACATGGCTGATGTCCGCCTTGGTGATCTGGGCGATCACGATCGTCGACAGGGCGACGATGGTCGCGCCCCATGCGACGACGCTGAGGGCGACGCGCTGCACATCGCTCGGGATGCGGCGGCCGAAGGCCTCGACCGACTGGCGCCCCTTGGCCTCGGACCACACGGCGATCGCCAGCACCGCGAGAGTGGTCACCTTGATGCCGCCGGCGGTCGAGGCGGAGCCGCCGCCGACGAACATCAGCATGCTCGCGGCGAGCAGGGACGAGCCGTTCAGATCATCCATCTCGATCACGTTGAAGCCGCCGGAGCGGGTCATCGCCGAGAGGAAGAACGCCTGGAATGTGGTGTCGGTGGCATCCATCGACCCGAACGTCTTGGGGTTGTTGAACTCGAGGACCACGAACACGGCGGCACCCAGGATGAACAGCAGGATGGTGGTGACGAGGGTGAGCTTGGTGTGCAGCGACCAGCGCTTCACATGCCAGACGTGCTTGGCGAGGGTGTAGATGACGGGGAAGCCGATGCTCCCGAGGAAGACTCCCACCATGAGGAGCGAGAGCACGAGGTAGTCGTCGGCGAACACGGCGACGCCGCCGTCGTTCGGCGCGAACCCGGTGTTCGTGAACGCCATCGCCGCGAAGTAGGGGGCCTCCCAGAGTGCCGCGATCGGGTCGACCTCGGCCATCACGAGCGCGGGGTAGAGGAGTATCGCGAGCGAGGCCTCGATGATCAGCGCTGACACGGCGACCGTGGTCAGCAGCTGGCCGACCTCGCCGAGCCGCACGGTCTGGCTCTCGTTGACCACGCCGCCGTGCGCCCGCATCGGATTGGTGTCGCCGGCCGCCATCAGCTTGGCGCGCAGGCCGAGGCGCTTCGAGATCAGCATGCCCATGAGCGAGGCGAGGGTGAGGACACCCAGTGCGCCGATGTTCACGCCGAGGAACACCACGACATGACCGAACGGCGACCAGTAGTTGGCCATGTCGACGGTCGCGAGTCCGGTGACGCAGATGGTGGAGACGGCGGTGAAGAGGGCATCGCTCAGCGGCGTCACGGTTCCGCTCGCGGAGGCGATCGGCAAGGAGAGCAGCACGGTGAAGACCAGGATCAGCAGCGCGAAGATGACGATCGCGAAGCGTGACGGCGAAGAGGTGACGAGGTGCTTGACCCAACCGGCCGCGCTCTTGAGGCTCTGCCGCGGGGACGACGCCGAAACGATGCCCGACATCGCTGCCCCCTGTGGTTTCTCCTTCGGCCGCGCACAGCGGCCGCACGGCGCCTGTCGCCGAGCCTTCGTCATGGTACTCCGTGCCGGGGACGACTACCCTGAACTCATGACGGACATCTTCGACGTGATCGCAGACGGTACGAGGCGAGACATCCTCCAGCTCCTGCTGCGACGCACGACCGAAGGAGAAGCGGGCACGAGCGTCAGCCAGATCGTCGCCGATCTGGGCATCAGCCAGCCCACCGTGTCCAAGCACCTGAAGGTGCTGCGCGACGCCGAGCTCGTCACCGTGCGCGAAGACGGCCAGCGCCGCTTCTACAGTCTCGCGGTCGAGCCGCTCGAGGCTGTGGACGACTGGCTGGTGCCGTTCCTGGTCGATGCTTTCGGCGACGGTGCCCCCGACATCGCCTACCCGGGCATCCCGCTCAACGAGAGCGCCGCCCATGCGGCCGAGGTCGTCGGTCGTGCGGCGGCATCCGCGAAGCACGTCGTCGCCACGGCCCTCAAGCGGCTCGGAGCCTGACGGACGATTGTCCAACCCCTCGCTTACTGAAGGCTTGTAGCTATTTAGCGAAGCTGTTAAATTAAAGGCATGAACCTTCTCCTGCGCACTCTCCGTGGCCGGATGCGGCGCCGTCTGCTGCTGACCTATCGGGTCGATCCCGCGGTCGCGGGCGGGATCATCCCTGCCCCCTTTCGACCTCAACTCGTCGACGGGAGCGCCGTCGGGGGAGTGTGCCTGATCGCGCTGACGGAGTTGCGTCCCGGCTGGGTGCGCCCGCGCTGGGGCATCTCCACGGAGAACGCCGCGCACCGACTCGCGGTCGAGTGGGACGAGGGTGGGGCGACGCGCACAGGTGTGTACGTCATCGAACGGCACTCCTCCGACATCGTTCCGGTTGTCGGGGGTGGCCGGTTCTTCCCGGGAATCCAGCGGCGCGCACGGTTCGAGATCGAGGAGACCGGTGCCAGATTCCGGGTCGGGATGGAGGCGTCCGACGCGAGCGTATTCGCTGACGTCGAGGTGACCGACGGATGGGAGAGCACGCTCTTTCCGACGGTCGACGACGCCTCGCAGTTCTACCGGGCGGGCTCGATCGGCTGGTCGCCGCGGCGGAACGGCAGGGGAGCGGAGGCTGTGGAGCTGTCGACGACGCGGTGGGTCGCGGAGGCGGGGCGGGTGAACGAGGTCGGGTCGTCGTTCTTCGACGAGCTTCCTCGAGGGGCTGCGCAGATCGACAGTGCTCTCGTCATGCGCGACCTCCCCGTCAGCTGGCGCAGACCCGCAACGACTCGCCCCTGACGACAGGGGGGGGCTTGTCGTCAGGGGCGAGGTGCGGGTCCCCACACCCGGGGCGGACTCGGCGGTGCCGCGCGAGCCCTGAGGTCACGATCGCAGTGCGGGATGAGCGAATGCCGCAGAACGTCTATGTCTGTGCTGGGACGGCTGCCCGACGGAGCGCCCTCGTCGGCGTTGTCGTCCCACTGATCACACGAGCCACAGAGGTTTACACGCGTCCCAGCTACCCCATAGAGTGTGCTCATCGAGAAAGGGGTACGTGGGATGCCCGAAGTTCCTGACGTCCGATTCCTCACGGTTGCTGAGGTCGCAGAGCTGATGCGCGTGTCCAAGATGACCGTGTATCGGCTCGTTCACGCGGGCGAGCTGCCGGCTGTCCGTTTCGGGCGCAGCTATCGCGTGCCCGAGTCTGCCGTAGCCGACGCGCTGCAGCGCCCGATCGCCGACGTCGGCTGACGTCGGCGGCTGTCTCGAACTCCGTCGCCTCGGGCGAAGGATGCGTGACAGCCCATGCCTTCGGGTTTGCTAGACTGACCCGAGGCATTTTCCGTGCCCGTACCCGGGTGTCCGATTTCGGCGACACCCAGCCACTGACTTAGTGAGGTTTCCGTGGGTTCTGTCATCAAGAAGCGCCGCAAGCGCATGGCGAAGAAGAAGCACCGCAAGCTGCTTCGTAAGACTCGCCACCAGCGTCGCAACAAGAAGTAAGCGACCAGACACGAGCGCCTGTCTTCGGACGGGCGCTTTGTGTCTCCGGCCGCATCTCCGTCCCGCCGAGAGGATGTCATGAAGTCGATCACCGTCACCGAGCTCGCCGAGCGCACCGGTATCCCGCTCATCGATGTGCGGGAGGTGGACGAGTTCGCCGCAGGCCACGTGCCCGGGGCCGTCAACATCCCGATGTCCGAGATCGGCAACCGGCTGGAAGAGCTCCCCGCGGAGGCGTTCGACGTCATCTGCCAGGCGGGCGGGCGGTCGGCGCGTGTGGTCGAGGCGCTGGAGTCGCGCGGCTACGACGCCACGAACGTCGAAGGCGGGACCGGCGAGTGGATCGCCCAGGGGCGCCAGGTCGAGGTGCCGTCGGCGTGACCACGCTGACCCTGATCGGCAAGCCCGACTGTCACCTCTGCGACGTCGCTTCCGACGTCATCGATGCCGTCGTCGCCGAGCTGCCCGATGCCGCGGCCGAGCAGATCGAGATCGTCGAGGCCTCCATCCAGGACGACCCCGCGCTGTACGAGCTGTGGTGGGAGAAGATCCCGGTCGTGCTCATCGACGGCGAGCTGCACGCGCATTGGCGGGTGGCGCCCGATCGGCTGCGCGAAGCGCTCGAGGACTCTCTTCGCGCAGACGCGCTGACCGGAACGAAGGAATCTCTGTGACCATCCGCCATGTCGTGACCTGGAAGCTCGCCGCCGAAGACGTCGCAGAGCGCGGTGCGCAGGCGGCTGAGGTCGCTCGCCGTCTGAACGCCCTCGACGGCGTCGTTCCGCAGCTCCTCTCCATCTCCGCGGGAGCGAACGTCGCCTACCCGGAAGCGAACTGGGACGTCACGCTCGTCGCGGACTTCGCGTCGATCGCGGCGATCGAGGAGTACCAGGTGCACCCCGCACACGCCGAGGTGGCCGCGTACATCCGCACCGTGGTCGCGTCTCGCGTCGCCGTCGACTTCGAGGTCTGAGACCGCGTCGCGCCGACCCCGGAATTCGGTTTCTTCGCGTGACCGGGGCGTACTTGCAACACAAACGTAATGCGCGTCTATGCCGATGTCATTGGTCACGCGACGAGCCGCATGTTTAGATGAACTCCTATCCGTCAGCGGGCCTTCGTGCCCTCGACTCACAGGAGCCGACATGCCTCGTCGCAACCTCATCGCCGGTCTCGCCCTCGTGGCGACGGCCACCCTCGCGCTCGCCGGCTGCGCCACCGGATCATCCGACGCGGGCAGCAGTGACGCTCCCGCCGCCGACGACAAGTACGGTCTCGTCGAGGCCGGAACGCTCACCGTGTGCTCAGATGTCCCCTACCCGCCGTTCGAGGTCGAGGACCCGTCCAGCGAGACCGGCTACTCCGGATTCGACATCGATCTGCTCAGCGCGATCGCCGAGAAAATCGACCTGAAGCTCTCCGTGCAGGACGTGGGCTTCGACGCCCTGCAGTCGGGCACCACGCTTGCTGCCGGCACGTGCGACATCGGTGCCTCCGCGATGACGATCACCGACGAGCGCAAGGCCAACCTCGACTTCTCCGACCCGTACGTCGACTCGCTGCAGTCGCTCCTCGTGCGTACCGACTCGGACATCAAGTCGATCGACGACCTCGACGGCAAGAACGTCGGTGTGCAGCAGGGCACGACCGGCGAGACCTACGCGGGCGAGAACGCTCCGGGCGCGCAGCTCGTGCAGTATCCCTCGGATGGTGAGCTGTGGCCGGCCATGCAGGCGGGTCAGATCGACGCGATCCTGCAGGACCAGCCCGTCAACTACGTGCACGAGCAGGATGACCCCGACTACAAGATCGTCGAGACGTACCCGACCGACGAGTCGTACGGCTTCGCCTTCGCCAAGGGGGAGAAGGACGAGCTGCGCGATGCCGTCAACAAGGCGCTCAAGGAGCTCCAGGACGACGGCGGCTACCAGAAGATCTACGACAAGTACCTCGCGGCCAAGTGACCGGCGGCGTCGGTAGAACGGGAGGACCTCGACGATGGCGTTGAGGCGTACCACCAAGAGCAAGCTGTATCGGTACTCGGTCTACGTCGTGCTGCTCGCGATCGCCGTCTGGGCGATCGTGAGCACCGACTGGGCGAAGATCGGGCCGCTGTTCTTCAATCCTGAGGTCGCGGCGAAGATGTTCCCCGGGATCATCACGACCGCCCTGGTCAACACGCTGTGGTTCACGGCCGTGGCCTTCGCCGGTGGCCTGCTGCTCGGCGTCGTGCTGGCACTGATGAAGCTGTCGACCATCGCGCCGTTCCGGTGGATCGCGACGGTGTGGATCGAGCTGTTCCGCGGGCTTCCCGCGATCCTCACGATCTTCGGCATCGCCTTCATCCTGCCGATCGCACTGGGCGTCCCCGGCACGAAGCTCGGTGGGCCGGTCGTGCTCGGACTCATCGGTCTCATCCTCGTCGCTTCGGCGTACATGGCCGAGACGATCCGTGCCGGTATCCAGGCCGTTCCCAAGGGGCAGACCGAGGCCGCGCGCTCGCTCGGCATGTCGCCCATGAAGACGACGTTCTGGATCATCGTGCCGCAGGGGTTCCGGATCATCATCCCGCCCCTGACCAACGAGTTCGTGCTGCTGCTGAAGGACACGTCGCTGCTGTTCGTGGCGGGTTCCTTCATCTGGTCGAAGGAGCTGACGAACTTCGCCCGTGATGCATCGACGCAGAACACCAACGCGACGCCGCTGATCATGGCGGCGATCCTGTACCTGATCGTGACGATCCCGCTCACGCGCTTCAGCGCGTGGCTCGAACGACGGATGGCGAAGCAGCGATGATCACCGATCTGATTGATGTCCACGCCCCCGCGATCGATGTGCAGGGGCTCGTGAAGTCATTCGGCGACAACGAGGTGCTCAAGGGCATCGACCTCACCGTCACCAAGGGCGAGGTCGTGTGCGTGATCGGACCCTCGGGCTCGGGGAAGTCGACGCTGCTGCGGTCGGTGAACCTGCTCGAGGAGCCGACCGGCGGCAAGGTGCTGATCGAGGGGATCGACATCACCGACCCCGACGTCGACATCGACCGGGTACGCACCCGCATCGGCATGGTGTTCCAGAGCTTCAACCTCTTCCCGCACCTCGATGTGATGGGGAACCTCACGATCGCGCAGCAGCGCGTGAAGAAGCGCTCGAAGGCTGAGGCGGCGAGGGTCGCGAAGGAGATGCTCGCCCGCGTCGGGCTGGCGGAGAAGGCCGATGCCTACCCCGGGCATCTGTCGGGAGGACAGCAGCAGCGTGTGGCGATCGCGCGTGCGCTGTGCATGAACCCCGACATGATGCTGTTCGACGAGCCGACATCGGCGCTCGACCCCGAACTGGTCGGCGAGGTGCTGCAGGTCATGCGCTCGCTCGCCGATGAGGGGATGACGATGCTCGTCGTCACGCACGAGATGGGCTTCGCGCGCGAGGTCGGGTCTCGCCTGATCTTCATGGACGGTGGACACATCGTCGAGGAAGGCGACCCGCGCGAGGTTCTCGGCAACCCGCAGCACCCGCGCACGAAGGACTTCCTTTCGCGCGTGCTCTGATCCGAGATCGACGAGACCCCCTGCCGCAGACATCTGCGACAGGGGGTCTCGTCGTGAAGCGTGGAAGGAGGTCAGTCGGCTTCGACGACCTCGGCGTCTGCGGCGTTCCGGCGGACGGAGTCGATCCCGTTCAGCGCGGCGGACTTCGACGAGTAGCCCTCGCTGATCGCGATGACCTCGCCGTTGCCGGCCTTCAGACGGAACCGGTACTCGCCGGACTTGTCGGTGTACAGCTCGAACTTGCCTGCCATGAGGCGTCCTTTCTCTCTCGGATGGAGGGAACCCCGCCCCTCGGGCCTCACGCTAGCGCTCGGCGAGGGTCCGGGGAAGAGCGGGGGTCAGCCGTGTTTCTGACCTCGGTGCAGTATGAGAGGCGAACCTCAACCCTTCGTCGTCGGCTGCTGCGAAATCGAAGCGGTCGAAGTCCGCGGGAGAACCCTCCCTCCCCTGAAGTCTGCAGCGACCGGGTCCGGCAGGCAGGACCTTCATTCTTCAGATGCAGTTCTTCCGGAGGCCACATCGCGTCCCCCCTCGCTCCATAGCATGTATCGCGCAAGGTTCAACAGGTCTGGCTGAGAAGGAGTGGTACAGCATGAAGAACAAGGCAAAACTCGGTATCGCCACCATCGCTATCGCACTGTGCGCGAGCATGATGTCATCGCCGGCGGTGGCGCAGACGGGAGCGACTGCCGCTGCGCAGACGGGAGCGAGTGCCGCTGCGCGCGCCGGGTCGGCGACCGTCGTATGGAACTCGGGCTCTCCCACGTACACGTGCGCGGGGCGGGACCAGTACGTGCTGCTCCAGTGGAAGCGCACAGGTGGAACCTCTACGGGATATCGGTTCGTGGACCTCTGGATTCACGGAACGATGCTCAACAACGTCCGCTCAGGCTCCGGCGTCGTGAGCGTCTACACGGGACTCAAATACGCCACCTACTACGAACTCAACGCACTCGGCGGTGGAACCATCGAGTGGGCCACGCTGGGTTGCTATACCGCAGCCTGAGCATGGAGGAGGTCCCCGCCCGGCGCGATGCGCCCGGCAGGGACCTCCTTACGGCGTCTCAGCCCTGCGGGACGCTGTACTTGAAGCCGCGGTGCGAGCCGACGTACCCCAGCCGCTCGTAGAAACGGTGCGCGTCGGTGCGGGAGGCGTCCGAGGTGAGCTGCACTATGCTCGCGCCGACCGCAGGGGCCGCCGCCTCCGACACCCAGCGCATCACGGCGGAGCCGATGCCCGACGAGCGCAGGCTGCTCTGCACGCGGACCGCCTCGACCAGCAGCCGTCGGGCGCCGCGACGTGCCATCCCGGGGATCGAGGTGAGCTGCAGCGTGCCGACGATCGCGCCGTCGTGCTCGACGACGAGCAGGTCGTTCGACGGTTCGGCCAGGATCTCGATGAGACCCTGTCGATAGGCCGGTCGGTCCTCCTCGGAGGCCACATCGCCGCGGGCCGCGCTGATCGGGTCGTCGGCGAGCAGGGCGATCACGGCATCCGTGTCATCGACCGTGGCACGCCGCAGGAGCGCCGTCCCGATGCGCGATTCGAAAGAGTGGGGCAGCGGGAGGGCGTCGAGCATGGCTCCAGTCTGCCAGCGCACGGAGCGGATGCCGGAGCGGCGTCCACTCTCTGGAATCATGGCGAGGTGGATATCGGCGCCGTGCTCGGTCTGGAGCAGCTCACGTGGGGGATGCTCCTGCTCGTCGTCGTCGCTGCGTTCTGCGCCGGCTGGATCGACGCCGTCGTCGGCGGGGGAGGACTGCTGCAGCTGCCCGCGCTGCTGCTGATCCCCGGTATCTCGCCGGTGCAGGCCCTTGCGACGAACAAGCTCGCTTCGGTCTTCGGCACCGCGACCAGCAGCGCGACCTACTATCGGCGCGCGAAACCCGACATCCGCACCGCCGTGCCGATGGCGATCGTCGCACTGATCGGCTCGTTCGGGGGAGCGGCCGTCGCGACGGTGCTGCCGCCGGCCGCCTTCAAGCCGATCATCGTGATCGCCCTGCTCGTGGTGGCGTTGTTCACCGCGTTCCGGCCGCAGATGGGGGCGGCGACCCAGCTGCGGTTCCACGGGCACAAACACCACATCATGGCGGGCGCGGCAGGACTCGGCATCGGCTTCTACGACGGGATGATCGGTCCGGGCACGGGCACCTTCCTCGTCATCACGCTCGTCGCACTGCTCGGCTACGACTTCCTGCAGGCCAGTGCCAAGGCAAAGATCGTCAACCTCGCCACGAACGCGGGCGCACTGATGCTGTTCATCCCGCACGGTGCCGTGCTGTGGCTGCTCGGCGGCATCCTCGCCGTCGCGAACGTGGCGGGCAGCTACCTGGGGTCTCGGATGGCGATCTCCCGCGGGACCACGTTCATCCGGGTCGTCTTCCTCGTGGTCGTGATCGTCCTGATCGGCAAGCTCGGCGTCGACGTCTGGAACGAGAACATCCTCCCCGCCTTCGCATCACTCGGCTGAACGACCGAAAACGCCCGGGTCGCACGAGTCCGAGGACTGCGTGCGACCCGGGCGTGAGTCCGCGTGTCGGTGGGCGTCAGGCCTCGTCGTCCTCGGGCTCGTAGTCGACGCCGGCCTCGGCGCGCTGCGCGTCGGTGATGGGCGCCGGAGCGGAGGTGAGCGGGTCGAAGCCGTTGCCCGACTTCGGGAAGGCGATGACCTCGCGGATCGACTCGGTCTTGGTCAGGTGCTGCAGCACGCGGTCCATGCCGAGCGCGATCCCGCCGTGGGGCGGGGCACCGAACTTGAACGCGTCGAGCAGGAAGCCGAACTGCTCGTCGGCCTGCTCGTCGCTGATACCCATGACCTCGAACACGCGCTTCTGCACGTCTTCGCGGTGGATGCGGATCGAGCCGCCACCGAGCTCCGAGCCGTTGCACACGATGTCGTACGCGTAGGCGAGTGCGGATCCAGGGTCGGTGTCGAACGTGTCCTGGAACTCGGGCTTGGGGCCGGTGAAGGCGTGGTGCACGGCTGTCCAGGCGCCCGCGCCGACGGCGACGTCACCGGAGGCTACGGCGTCGGCTGCCGGCTCGAACATCGGAGCGTCGACGACCCAGGTGAAGGCGAATTCGTCGGGGTTCAGGTAGCCGAGGCGGCGTCCGATCTCGACGCGCGCGGCACCGAGCAGCGCACGGCTCTCCTTGGTGGAACCGGCGGCGAAGAACACGCAGTCGCCGGTCTCGGCACCGACGAGCTCGGCGAGTCCGGCCTGCTCGGCCTCGGACAGGTTCTTCGCGGCAGGGCCGCCGAGCGTGCCGTCCTCGTTGAACAGCACGTAGGCGAGGCCGCGGGCGCCGCGCTGCTTGGCCCAGTCCTGCCAGGCGTCGAGCTGCTTGCGGGGCTGCGAGGCGCCACCGGGCATGCGCACCGCGCCGACGTACTCCGCCTGGAAGACGCGGAACGGGGTGTCCTTGAAGTACTCGGTCGCCTCGACGAGCTCGAGTCCGAAGCGCAGGTCGGGCTTGTCGGAGCCGTACTTGGCCATGGCGTCGGCGTAGGTCATGCGCGGCAGGGGCGTGGCCACCTCGACACCGATCGTCGCCCACATCGCCACGATGAGCGACTCCATGAGCGTGATCACGTCTTCCTGGTCGACGAAGCTCATCTCGATGTCGAGCTGCGTGAACTCCGGCTGACGGTCGGCGCGGAAGTCCTCGTCGCGGTAGCAGCGGGCGATCTGGAAGTACTTCTCGACGCCACCGACCATCAGCAGCTGCTTGAACAGCTGCGGCGACTGCGGCAGGGCGTACCAGCTGCCGGGGCTCAGGCGAGCCGGCACCAGGAAGTCGCGCGCGCCTTCGGGCGTGGAGCGCGTGAGGGTTGGCGTCTCGACTTCGGTGAAGTCGTCGGCGTGCAGCACGTCGCGGATCGCCTTGTAGACGTTCGAGCGCAGGCGCAGAGCGGATGCGGGGGCCGGACGACGCAGGTCGAGGTAGCGGTACTTGAGACGGGCTTCCTCGCCCACGGTCTCGGTGTCGGCGAGCGCCGTGGAGACCTGGAAGGGGAGGGGAGCGGACTCGTTCAGCACCTCGACGTCGGTCGCGATGAGCTCGATCTCGCCGGTGGGGAGGTTCGGGTTCGCGTTGCCATCGGGGCGCAGCGACACCTCGCCGGTCACCTTCAGCACGAATTCGTTGCGCAGCGGGTGCGCGATCTCCTCGTCGCGGATGACGACCTGAGCGATGCCGGAGGCGTCCCGCAGATCGATGAAAGCGACTCCTCCGTGGTCACGACGGCGATCGACCCAACCCGAGAGGGTGACGGTCTGACCGATGTGCTCGGCTCGCAGAGAGCCTGCCGAGTGGGTGCGAAGCACGGAGTATTCCTTCTGATCTGGGAAATGGGGAACCCGCCCATTCTACGGGGGCGGTCGGGAGGTCATCGGCCCCGTCGGCGGCGTCCGGGGCGGCATATCAGTAGGATCGCCACGACACAGCTCTTACACAGAAAGGATGCACCGTGGACAACAACGGCATCGCCGATCTCTACGCATCGATCTTCTCCGGTACTACGGGCCTGATCGCGCTCGTCTTCTACATCCTCGTCGCCATCGGGCTGTGGAAGGTGTTCACGAAGGCCGGATACCCCGGCATCCTCGCGATCATCCCGATCGTGAACCTCGTCTTCCTGGTGAAGATCGCCGGAATGTCCGGCTGGTTCGCACTGCTGTACCTCATCCCGGTCGCGAACCTGATCCTCGCGATCATCGTCGCGTTCAAGCTCGGTGAGCGCTTCAACAAGGGCGGGCTCTTCTCGTTCTTCCTGCTTTTCCTCTTCCCGTACATCGGGTACCTGATCCTCGGCTTCGGGGATTCGCGCTACAGCAAGGCGTGACATGACGGCGTCCCGGTTGCACCTCGTCCGACACGGCGAGGTGCACAATCCGGCCCGCGTGCTCTACGGTCGTCTTCCCGACTACCACCTGAGCACGGCGGGCCGGGGGATGGCCGCAGCGGCGGCCGACCACGTGGCCTCGCTCGAGCGTCCCGTGCGCGCGCTGTACTCCTCGCCGCTGGAGCGTGCGCAGGAGTCGGCCGAGCCATTCGCGGAGCGCTTCGACCTCGTGCCCGAGGTCGACATCCGCCTGATCGAGCCGACCAACGTGTTCGAGGGGACGCAGATGCGCCGTTCCCTGATGAACCCGCTGAACTGGTGGCACCTGCGCCAGCCGTCCGTTCCCAGCTGGGGTGAGCCGTATTCCTCCATCGCGGAGCGGATGCTCGGCATCATGGACGAAGCGTGGGATGCGGCACCGGACGGCGACGTCGTGATGGTCTCGCACCAGGCGCCGATCTGGATCACCCACCTCCGGGTGGCGGGCCTGCCCTTGCAGCACGACCCGCGCACGCGTCGCTGCGCCCTGTCGAGTGTCACCTCGTTCGAGCGTGTCGGCGACGTCTGGCGAGAGGTCGCCTACGCCGAGCCCGCCGCGACCGGCGGCGCCGTGGACGTCGGCGCGGTCTGAGCCGGTCCTCGCGACGCGCCCCGCTCAGTGCTCGGCGGCCAGGAGTGACTGGATGATGCCGACCGCGGCCAGCTGACCGGCGGCGGCCGCCAGCAACACGGATGCCATCGGGCCGGGAAGGGTCGCACGGTGGGCGAGATCGCCCGCGGCGAAGACCCCGGGGAGCGAGGTGCGTCCGAGCTCGTCGATCTCGATGCAGCCGGACTCGAGTATCTGCAGGTCGAGCTGCGCGACCAACGGTGACCGCTGGCGCATCGATCCCGCCGCGACGAAGATGCCGTCGACCACGTGCTCATCGTGGTGGGTGCGGATGCGCACGCCTCCGTCGACCTTCTCGAGGGAGGAGACAGGGGCAGGGCTCACCCGCACGCCCTTCGCCTCGAGCATCTGGATGTCTTCGTCGGCGAACATCTCCCCGACGGGGAACACGGTGATGTCCCCGACGATCCGGCCCAGCAGCCCGATGAGGTGCGCGGCCCGAGGTGCGGCGCCGAGGATGGCGATCGGTCTTCCCGCGTGCTCGTGTCCGTCGCAGAACGGGCAGCTGAACGCGAGTGTGCCCCACAGGTCCTGCAGGCCGGGGACGTCGGGAAGGTCGTCGGCGACGCCCGTGGCGAGGATGACCTGGCGCCCCTTGACCACGGAGCCATCGGAGATGCCAACGACGAAGGCGTCCTCGTCGCCCGAGACGCTCATCGCTGCGGCGTCGCGGATCTCCACGTCGTCGTAGGCGGAGAGCTCTGCCCGTGCGGTCGCGCGGAGCTGGGCGGGGGCGGTGCCGTCCGCGCCGATCATGTTGTGCATGTGCAGGACGGTGCCGTTGCGGTACTCGCCCGAGTCGAGGAGCAACGTGGAGCGGTGCATCCGCCCGAGGGTCAGAGCGGCCTGCAGTCCTGCCGGTCCTGCGCCGATCACGATGGCGTCGTACATGGTGGTCCTTCCGATGGTGTTGTTGCGTTCCTCGTCAGTCTGTGACTTCATGTCAACATGAAGTCAAGCGATGCGCGCCCCTGGTCCGTCGGCGACGTGGCCGCCCGCGTCGAACTGCCGACGAACGTGCTGCGGCACTGGGAATCGGTGGGTCTGCTCCGGCCGCCTCGAGACTCCGCGGGGCGACGGCGCTACGGCGAGGACGAGGTCGTGCGCATCGCCGTGATCCAGCGCAGCAAGGCCGCCGGGATGACGCTCGAACAGATCGGGGTGCTGCTCGACGACGGCAGCGCCGGGCGCCACCAGGTGCTGCAGCAGCATCTGGACGACATCGATCGGCGCATGGAGGAGATGCGCCGATCCCGCGAGATGACCGAGCACGCGATGGGCTGCCGGGCGCACGACATCGCCACCTGCCCGCGGTTCCGTGCGGGTGTGGACGACGTTCTGGCACGCTTCTGAGACCCTCGGCGAGGCGCCCGTTTCCGGCTCGCGCATAGGATCCTCTGCGTAAACTCGGAGTCGTGCCAAGCGATTCGACGGTCCGTCAGATCCGCAGCGGCCGCTCCTCCCGCACCCGGCGTTCGCGTCGTGCGGTCGGTGCCGCGCTCGCTGCGGTGCTCGCCATCGGCTTGAGCGCCTGCGCTCCCGATCCGGTAAGCGAATCGTTCCTGAACGGCGAGAATACGGGCTATGTCGCCGCCGACGGTGCCATCGTCGAGATCCCGGTCTCCGAGCGCGGCGAACCCGTCGTGTTCAGCGGGGTGACCGAGGAGGGCGAGAAGTTCGACAGCGCCGACATCGCCGGACAGGTCGCGGTCGTGAACTTCTGGTACGCCGGCTGTGCGCCGTGCCGCCTCGAGGCCGCAGACCTGGAAGCGGTGTGGCAGGACTTCAGCGATGAGGATGTCGCGTTCGTCGGCATCAACACCCGCGACCAGGCAGACACCGCTGTGGCCTTCGCGAACGAGTACGGCGTCACCTACCCCAGTCTGATCGATGTCGACACCGCCCAGGCGAAGCTCGCCTTCGCGAAGGAGACCCCGATCGCTGCGACGCCGACCACACTCGTGCTCGACAAGCAGGGCCGGGTCGCTGCCCGCATCATCGGCCCGATCGACGGGAAGTCGATCCTCTCCACGCTCGTCAAGGACGCCCTGGCGGAGGACTCGTGACCATCAGGGGAGCCTTGTGAACCCCGAAGCGATCATCGGCTCCGGGGCCCTCTGGATCGCGATCCCGGTCGCGATGCTCGCGGGACTCGTCTCTTTCCTCTCCCCGTGCGTGCTCCCCCTCGTTCCCGGCTACCTCGGTTTCCTCGGCGGCGCCGTCGCACCTCGGTCGACCGCTGCTGCCGGTGCGGAAGGCGGGACGACGACGCAGACCACCGAGACCGCGACGCGAGGGCGACTCGTCGGGGGCGTGCTGCTGTTCATCCTCGGGTTCACGATCGTCTTCATCCTCTACACCGTGCTCGGCGGAACGGCCGGGGTCTTCCTGCTGCAGTGGGGCGACCTGATCACGCGCATCCTGGGGGTCGTGATCATCGCGATGGGGCTGGTGTTCCTCGGGCTCTTCGGTTTCGCGCAGAAGGAGTTCCGCTTCCACGTCGATTCGAAGGTCGGCGTCGTCGGAGCCCCGCTCCTCGGCATCGCGCTCGGCATCGGATGGGCTCCCTGCATGGGCCCGACGCTCGCGGCGATCCTCGCGCTGTCGTTCAACGCCGGTGATCCTGTGCGGGCGGGCTTCCTCGGTCTCGCCTACTCTCTCGGCCTCGGCATCCCCTTCCTGCTCGTCGCCCTCGGCTTCGGTTGGGCCACGAAGGCGATCGGTTTCCTGCGTCGGCACATCCGGGTGGTCAACATCATCGGTGGCGTGATGCTTCTCCTCCTCGGCGTGCTGATGGTCACCGGGCTGTGGACCGACATCATGTCGAGACTGACGGCGGTGATCGGCAGTGTCATCCTCCCGCTCTGACGATCCGGAGGTGGGCGCGCGACCCGATTCCCGTCCCGACAAGCCCACCCGTCCCGAGAAGAACCCCCGCACTGAGAAGGCCATGACCAAGAACAAGGGTGCCGCGAACAGCGACTCCAGCGATCCGCTCCGTCCGTCCGACCACGTCGACGGCGACGACTCGATCACCCAGCCGCGGCTCGGGTTCGTCGGCTGGCTGCGCTGGGGGTGGCGTCAGCTGACCTCGATGCGCACCGCGCTCATCCTGCTGCTCGTGCTCGCGATCGCCGCGATCCCCGGCTCGATCTTCCCGCAGCGGATGGCCGACCCGAACGGCGTCACGCAGTGGGAGCGCGACAACCCCGACCTCTTCCCGGTGCTCGACGGGCTGAAGCTGTTCGATGTGTACCTGTCGCCGTGGTTCTCGGCGATCTACCTGCTGCTGTTCGCCTCGCTCGTCGGCTGCGTGATCCCGCGCATCAAGCACCACGCCAAGGCGCTGCGTGCGCGCCCGCCGCGCACCCCCGCGCGACTGCAGCGGCTCGAGGACTACCGCGCGGTCACTCGGGACCCTGCGGCAGACTCCGGCACGAAGACCGGCGATGCCGAAGCCGAGGCCGCCGCATCGATCGACGTCGCCACGAAACAGCTCAAGGCTCTCGGCTACCGTGTGGAGCGCTACGACCGCGGCCGCACGTTCTCGGTCTCCGCGGAGCGCGGCTACTGGCGCGAGACCGGCAATCTGCTCTTCCACCTCGCGCTCGTGGGGGTGCTGGTCACCGTCGGTATCGGCGGCGGGTTCTCGTACACCGGTCAGCGCGTGCTGGTGGAGGGGGAGACCTTCGCCAACACGCTCCTCGACTACGACTCGATGAACCGCGGACGCTTCGTAAGCGACGACGCGTTCTCTCCGTACTCGATGCGCCTCGACTCCTTCGACGTGACGTACCAGCCGTTCGGTGAGCCCGGCTCCGGGCAGGCCGGAGACTTCTCTGCCAACGTCACGGTGCAGGAGAACGGCGAGGAGCGCACCGGCTCCGTCAAGGTCAACGAGCCCCTCGGTGTCGCCGACGATGACGTGTTCCTCCTCGGCAACGGCTACGCGCCCACCGTGACCGTGCGTGACCCCGAGGGCAACGTGGTGTTCACCAACAGCACGCCGTTCCTTCCTCAGGACAACAACATGACCTCGCTCGGTGTGCTCAAGGTGCCGGACGGGCTTGCGGAGCAGGTCGGACTCGTCGGGTTCTTCTACCCGACCACGGGCGTGCTCGAGAGCGGTGCGTTCTTCTCCGCATACGGCGACCTCACGAACCCGACGCTCACTCTCGACGTGTACACCGGAGACCTCGGGATCAACGAGGGGGTGCCGCGTTCCGTCTACGTGCTTGACACCACGGGGATGACCAAGCTCACTGGCCGCACCACCGACGTCGAGTCGATCGAGCTGGCACCGGGGCAGACTGCACAGCTGCCGAACGGCCTCGGCTCGGTGACCTTCGAGGACGAGTCTCCGGCCGGCGCAGCGGACGCCTCCCAGTCGGTGAAGCGCTTCGCCTCGCTGCAGATCCACCGCGACGAGTCCGGCGTGTGGGTGCTCGGTTTCGCGCTGCTCGCACTCGGCGGTCTCATGATCGCGCTGTTCGTGCCGCGTCGCCGTGTGTGGGTCAAGGCCACAGCGCACGACGGCGAGATCGCCCTCGAGTACGCCGCGCTCGCCCGAGGCGAGGACCCGACCCTCGCCGCAGCCGTGGAAGACCTCGTCGCAGGGCACGCCCGACTGCTCGACGCGGCCGGAGGCACCACGGCGCGCCCCACGATCGATGACACCGCGGACGAGTCCGCCGAGCCGGAAGCCCCGGCAACCGACACCCGGAAAGTAGACTGACACCATGCTCGAGCTCAACGTGATCTCGCCTGTCCTGCTCTGGACGGCGATCGCGATCTACGCGGCGGCCTTCGTTGCCTACGCCTTCGATCTCGCACGGCGCTCGCAGGCGACAGCCGACGCGCAGAACGTCCGCGAGTCCGTGCTCGTCGGAGCGGGTGGCGGGAGCACCACCGCATCCGCAGGCACGTCCGGTTCCGGTACCGCCCCGCAGCGATTCGTGATGGCCCGGATCGGCACCTCGCTCACGGTGCTCGGGTTCCTCTTCCACCTCGCCGCTGCGATCACCCGCGGCATCGCGGCCGGGCGAGTCCCGTGGGCCAACCTGTACGAGTTCGCCATGATGGGCACGCTGCTCATCATCGCGGTGTTCCTCGTCGTGCTCACCCGCATCGACCTGCGGTTCCTCGGCACGTTCATCACGGGCCTCGTCGTGGTGCTGCTCGGCCTCGGGGCGACCAACTTCTACGTCGACGTCTCACCGCTGATGGACCCGCTGAAGAGCGTGTGGCTCGTCATCCACGTGTTCGTGGCCTCGCTCGCGACCGCGTTCTTCGCTCTCGCATTCGCGCTCTCGGTGATCCAGCTCATGCAGTCGCGCCGCGAGCGACTCCTCGGCGAGAACGCCACGAAGACCGGTCCCGGCTTCCTCCGCACCTTCCCGAACGCGGTGCGCCTGGAGAGCCTGGCGTACATGTTCACGATCATCGGCTTCATCCTCTGGACCTTCACGCTCATCGCCGGGTCCATCTGGGCCTACTACGCCTGGAGCCGCTTCTGGGGCTTCGACGTGAAGGAGACCTGGACCTTCGTGATCTGGGTCATCTACGCCGGATACATCCACGCCCGCGCGACCCGCGGCTGGCGCGGCAACCCCTCGGCGTGGCTGGCGATCGTCGGATTCTCGGCCGTGATCTTCAACTTCACGATCGTGAACGTCTTCTTCAAGGGCCTGCACGCCTACTCCGGCCTGAGCTGAGCTGAGCTGAGCCGAACCGCGGCGCCGTCAGCGTCGCGGAGAGGGCTCACCGGGGTCAACCGCGCAGCGGGAGGACCTCGGCGTGCTCGATGCCGCCCTGGTACCAGACCAGTTCGGCTTCCGCGATGACCTCGGTGGGCGCGGGTGAGAGCGGGCGGACCTCGGCTTTCGCGAAGCGCGACCACTCGGCCCCATCGAGAGTCTTGCCGTAGAGCACCGACAGGTGGAACGTCCAGTCCTCCAGCGGCAGCTCGCCGATACGCCGGAAGTCCGTGGCATCCAGTGCGGCGGTCAGCGACGAATACGCCGACACGAGCGAGGGGCTGCGGGCGAGGCGCACGATCAGGATCTGCCAGGGCACGGGGAACTCGTCGACGGCTTCGGCGGCGACCTCGATCAGGGCCTGCTGCCCTGCCCACGAGCGGACCAGCTCGGTGAGTGCCTCGCGTCGCTCGGGCTCGTAGAACCCTCGCAGTGTGACGTGCCCGGTGTGCGGGCGCCGTGCCGGGACGCCGAGGCGGGAGACGGCGGCATCCTGGACATCGCGATAGACCGTGCCGACCGCCGCGGTGGGCCGGAGCACGAGGTACTGCTGTCCCTCCAGGCTCGCGAGTTGGTCGGGGGTGTCCATGAACGGCCGGCGCATGTCAGGAGCCTAGGACGCGTCGTGAGGGCGCGAAACCGGAGGCTGACACACGAACGGCCCGGTGCGTCATACTTCGACGCGCCGGGCCGGCGTGGATGGTCTTCGCTGCGGGGCGAGGAGTCAGGCCGTGGCGAGGACCGCCTTGGCCGAGGTCGTGCGCCGCAGCGTCACGGCGAGGGTCGTGGCCACGAGAGACAGCACGCCCCAGACGACCAGAGCGGCGACCGCCGAGCCGCTGGCGGTGATCAACCCCGCGAAGGCCGGAGCCGTCGGGAGGGCGGCCCCGATACCGGCGAGCCAGCCGGGCACCGTCGAGACCAGACCCGTCGCGACCGCGAGCACTCCGACCAGGGCCGAGATCCAGCGTCCGATCCCGCCGAACAGGGCGACGAGCGCCTGGTTCACGGCGGCGAACACGACACCGGCGAGCACGGCGGTACCTGCGAAGGCCCACCAGGTGCCGGCGTCGTAGCTCGCCACGACCTGCACGATCAGCGACACCAGCAGTCCCTGACCCGCGCCGATCAGTGCCGCGGGAGCGAACGCCCGCAGCGTGAGCGTCGCCGACGACCGGCGAGAGGTGAGCGTGCGAGCGGTGTGGGCGCGCATCACCACGAAGGTCGCGAGTCCGCCGAACCAGAGCACCACCGCAGCGAGCAACGGGATCGCGGTCGGACCGAAGATCGTGTTCATCGACGAGTTCGACGACACCGGGTCTGCGATCACCGAGGCGAGAGACTTCGACTCGGTGTCGCTGAACGAGGGGAGCGAATCGGATGCCGTGCGCAGCCCGCCGGCGAGGTCACCCGTACCGGTCGCCAGGGTGTCGAGCCCGGTCGTGAGCTCGGTGGCACCATCGGCGAGAGCGGTCGCTCCGCTGGAGAGCTGGGTCGCACCGGACGCGAGGCCACGGGCTCCGGCGGCCGATGCGCCGATGCCCTGGTCTGCGAGCTGAGTGAGGCCGGAGGACAGCTGGGTGGCGCCCGCACCGGCCTGCGTCAACTGCCCGGCGAGTTCCACCGAAGCCTGAGCGTCAAATGCGGTTAGACCCGCAGCCGTGCCCGTGGCCGCGCCCGCAGACTGGTTGGCGGGACCGACGAGACCCTCCGCCGAGGTCGCAAGGGCGGCGAGCTGATCGCAGAATGCCTGTGTGGCTGCCGCGGAGCAGTTCGTCGTGAGGGAATCGAGCCCTTTCGACAACTCGGAAACGCCCGTAGCGACTCCGCCGGCGAGCTGTGCAGAACCATCGGCGCCGGCCGACAGGGCATCCGGCACGAGGCCGTTCTGCTGCAGCGCGGCACCGCCGGCCGTCAGCCCGGATCCGATCTGCGCCGCACCTGCCGCGGCCTCACGCGTCTTGCCCGCGATCGTGTCGAGGCCCGAGGCGAGCGACGACGCACCCGTCCCGAGCTCGCCCGCCCCGGAGGCCAGCTTCGTGGCGCCGTCAGGGATCGCGGCGGCTCCGGTGGCGGCATCCCGCGCCCCGCTCGCGAGCTTCACCGCGCCGTCTGCCGCGTCGCCGATCTGGTCGCCGATGGTGGTGAAGCCGACCAGGATGTTCTCGGTCGTCGCCTCGGAGAGCATCGTGCCCATGGTCGACGCGGCGACATCGGCGAGCTGACCCGTGATGAGGTCGTCGGCGACGAGTCCGTCCTTCGGCGTGGTCACCGTGATGGTGGCCTGCTCGGCCTTGCCTCCGCCGTCGGAGATCGCGGTGCCGGCCGAGGTGGCGGCGGTCGAGAAGTCCTCGGGGATCGTGATGACGGCCTGGTAGGAGCCGTCGGCGAGTCCGTCGGCCGCGTCGTCCTTGTTCGAGATCACCCAGGTGAGGTTCGAGTCGAGGTCGTCTGACCCCTCCACGAGACCCGCGGCGAGCTGGCGCCCGAGCGGAGTCATCTGCCCGTCGATGGTCACAGGCTCGTCGAGATTGACGATGGCCGCGGTCATGGAGTCGAGGCGCTCCGTCGGGTTCTGCAGGGCCGCGACCAGGATGCCGCCAACCGCCGCCGGCAGCAGCAGCACGCCGAGGATGGTCAGCCACGTGATGGGCTTGCGGGAGCGCGCGCGCTCGATGGGGAGGGTCATGCGGTCACCTCGGTGGATTCTGCGGCGCTCCGGCGAGGAGCACGCGTGTCGAGAGTCTGTGCGTCGGGCCATCCGGCCTCGGCGAGGGTGGTCCGTGCGGCGTCGGCATCGGAGGCGGTGGCGAACACCGCGAGCGTGCGGGAGGCCGCGGCATCGCGCAGCATCGCCGTCGCCTGGTCGCGCTGTCCGCCGCTCAGGCGGTCGATCCCGTCGATCACGACGATCTGCGACTTTCCGCGCAGGGCTTCGGCGAGGTCGCCGAGCGCGGCATCCGCATCGTCGACCAGTACGCAGCCGACGTGAGAGCGCACCCAGACGGCGCGTCCGGGGAGCAGGTGCCCCGCGACTCTGAGCCTGCCGTCCGCGGGGGTCAGGCGTCCCGCGATCGTCAGGGCCAGAGCCCGGCGGGTGCGCAGGTCGCCACCGGTCGCGATCACGGCACCGCCCTCGGGGATCCGCATCGAGAGACCCTCGATGAGCGGCGCATCGGCGCTGATCTCGAGGTCGTCGGCGGCGACGATCGATCCATCGCCCGGCCACTGGGCCAGGTGTCGTTCGCGTTCGACGGCCTCGCCCTCGACATCGACGCGGGGGAGGATCTTCTCCAGCCAGCGCGGGAGCTCCCAGGCGCGTTCGCCCAGGATCGCCATGAGCGCGGGGATCAGCGTCATCCGCACCAGGAAGGCGTCGAACGCGATGCCGGCGGCGAGGCCGAGCGCGATCGGCTTGAGCGACGAGTCGCCCTCGGGGACGAACGCGACGAACACCGCGAACATGATGAGCCCGGCTGCGGTCACGACCTTCGCCGAGCCGGTGAAACCGCTGCGCACGGCCCGGAGCGCGGCGGCCCGCCGGGTGGCACGGTGCGGGCTCGTCGCATCCTTGTCGTGCACGAAGTCCTCGCGCATGCGGGAGACGAGGAAGACCTGGTAGTCCATGGCCAGACCGAACAGCACGCCCATCAGGATGATCGGCATGAAGCTGATGATCGGCCCGACCTTGGCGACGTGCAGCAGGTCGGCGAACCATCCCCATTCGAACACCGCCCCGACCACGCCGAAGGCGGCGACGATCGAGAGCAGGTATCCGGCCGCAGCCGTGATCGGCACCCACAGCGAGCGGAACACGATGGTCAGCAGGATCAGCGAGAGGCCGATCACGAAGATGCCGAACGGCAGCAGCGCGTTGCCGAGCTGGTCGGAGATGTCGATCCCGACGGCGGTGAAGCCGGTGACCTTGAGGTCGATGCCGAACTCGTCGAGCCACTCGTCGTGGTGGCTGCGCAGCTCACGCACGAGGTCGGCCGTCGCCGGATCGTCGGGCGCGGTCTCGGGGATGATCTGCACGATGCCGGTGTCGGCGGTCTCGTTCGGCGTCGCGAGGGCGACCTCCTTCACGCCGGGGACCTTCGCGACCGCGTCGCCGAGGTCTTCCATCAGGGTGAGCGGGTCGGTGGAGGTGACGATCGTGCCGGTGAGGATCAGCGGACCGTTGAACCCGGGTCCGAACTGCTCGCCGACGAGGTCGTAGTTCTGCCGGGCCTCGGAGTCCTTCGGCAGCACGCCGGCGTTGGGGAGGGCGAGGTCGAGGCTCAGCGCGGGCACGGCCACGATCCCGAGTCCGAGGACGACGGCGAGCGACACCAGCACCGGATGCTTCATGACGCCGCCGACCCAGCGGGCGCTGCCCTTCGCCGGGGCCGTGACGGGCTTCGGCTCCTCCGACGCATCGGATGCCGCGCTCTTCTTCGTCTTCGGCGCCTTGACCTTCTTCGGGCGACCGACGACCTTGCCCTTCATGAATCCGAGCAGAGCGGGGGTCAGGGTGACGGCGATCGCGACGGCGACGGCGACGGCGGCGGAGGCCGCGATACCCATGGTGGTGAGGAACGGGATGCCGGCGAAGCCGAGGCCGATCAGCGCGATGAGCACGGTGACGCCGGCGAAGACGACGGCCGATCCGGCGGTACCGACGGCACGGGATGCCGATTCCTCCGGATCCACGCCCTCTCGCACCTGGTCCTGATGTCGCGCCATGATGAACAGCGCGTAGTCGATGCCGACCGCGAGTCCCAGCATGAGCGCCAGCAGCGGGGTGGTCGAGGAGACGGTGGCGAAGGCGGTCGCGGTGAAGATGCCGGCCATCGAGATGCCCACGCCGAGGATCGCGGTGAGCAGGGGGAGCCCGGCCACCACGAATGAACGGAACGTGACGATGAGCACGAGGAGCGCGATGAGGAGCCCGACCGCCTCGGTGAGGGTGACGCCGGGGATCGAGATCGCGAAGAGGTCGCCGCCGAGCGAGGTCTGCGAGCCGGAAGGAAGCACGCCGTCGAGGTCGCTCACGGTCGAGCGCAGCGCATCCTTCGTCGTGTCCGAGACGTCGGTGGCCTCGCCGTCGAACTGCACGCGCACGATGGCCGCCGTGTCGTCCTCGTTGATCATGCCCTTGACCATCTCGTCGTAGGGCGAGGTGGCGGCGAGCACGCCGTCGAGGTCGCCCAGCTCGTCGACGGCGTCCTCGATGTGCTCGCGGTAGTCGTCATCCGTGATCTTGTCGCCGTCGGCGGCGACCACGATGAACTGCGCATTCGTGCCGCTCACCTGCGGGAACGAACGGGAGAGCTGCTCGAGACCGGCCTGCGATTCGGTTCCGGGGATGGAGAACGTGTTGTCTGTTCCCGCTCCCAGCACGAGAGCCCCGGCGCCGGCGATGCCGAGCGCGAGCAGCCAGGACACGAGGACTCGCCACGGGTGCCGGAAGGACCAGCGTCCGAGCGAGGACAGGAGTGTGGACACGCGATCCTCCGAGGGGTGCGGGGTGGATACACAGGTGTATCCGATACATAGATGTATCGTAAGGTGACCCGCCCGGCCAAGCCTGTGTGCGGGGTGTGAATCATGCGAGAGTGAAGGGTCAGGAGGTTTCGATGTCGACACCCGCAACCCGCAGCCGTGAGAACACGCGTGCCCGTCTGCTCGAAGCGGCGGCGCAGGTCTTCGCCGAGGTCGGGCTCGACGGAGCATCGGTCGAAGCGGTCTGCGAGCGAGCCGGCTTCACCCGCGGCGCGTTCTACTCGAACTTCGAGTCCAAGGACGAGCTGTTCCTCATGCTCGCCGCCAGCGTCTCCGAAGTGCGCGTGAACGCGGTGCGCACCCGTGTCGAGGAGCTGACCGCCGCCGGTGCCCTCGTCGAGGGATGCGATCCGATCGATCTCGTGCAGCAGATCATGGAGCTCGGCGGAGACGACCGCCTCGGCGTCATGCTGCTCAGCGAGATCCGCATCCGCGCCCTGCGCGACGCGAGGTTCGGCGAGGCGTATCTCGCCCAAGAGCGCGAGATGGTCTCGAGCATCGCGCAGATCGTCGACGACATCATCTCGGCAGGCCTGCTGCGGCTGCGGCTCCCGGCCGAGATCGCCGCGCGCATGCTCATGATCATCTGGGAGGGCATGACCGTGCGAGGAGCGATGGCCGGCCAGGACGACGCGCAGCTTCGGCACTCCGGTGGCGAGGAGCTCGGCCGCCTGGTGCAGCTGCTCATCGAGCCGTAGTCGGCGTCGCCGTTCCCCGGGCCCTCGAGGTCTGACGGCTCGCTGCGAGGGAGAGCAGTGCGGCACCGGCCAGGAGCGCAGCCGTCACGAGGAACGTCACCTTCAGTGCTGCGGTGAGCGCCTCCGGAGATGCGGTCGCGATCTCTGCTGCGCCGGAGGCTGCGGCGAAGAGTGCCGCGAGCACGGAGGCGCCAGTGACGAGCCCGAGATTGCGGGACAGGCCGAGCAATCCTGACGTCACACCGCGATGCTCTGTCGGCGTCGCACTCAGGACTCCGGTGTTGTTCGCCGCCAGGAACAGCTGGTACCCGGGGGCGAGCAGCACAGTGCCCGTGATGTATCCGATGAGCCCCCACCAGGAGGGCAGCAACGCGAGCGCGAGGGCTCCGACGACCATGGCTGAGAGCCCCGCCGTGGTCATGAGCCGCGTGCCGAACCGGTCGACCGCGCGGCCGGCGATCACGCCGGTGCAGATGGAGGCGAGCGGTCCCGCGGCCATGGTCGCCCCGATCGCGGCCGGAGCGAGGTGCAGCCCTCCCGCGAGGAAGAATGGGCCGACCACGAGAGTGCTCATCATGACCGTGCCCACGATCAGGTTGAGCACGGCCCCGATCGAGACGTCGCGATTGCGGAGCAGAGCCGGCGGCAGGAGCGCATGGGAAGCGCGGGCCTCCCGGAGGGCGAACAGAGCGGCAGTGACGATCGCGCCGCCGAGGAGCGGCATCGTCGGCCAGGATCCGTCGGCACCGGGCGAGGTCACGCCGAGCGTGTAGAAGGTGACGGCCGCCGTCAGCAGCAGCACGCCGCCGATGTCGAATCCGCGTCGGAGCCCGCTCGCCGCGGAAGTACCGCGATCGGTCATGCCGGTCAGAACCGCGACCAGCACGCCGAGCGGCGCCATTGCTGCGAAGATCGCCGGCCACCCCGCCACCGTGATCAGGAGGCCGCCGAGCGCGGGGCCGGAGGCGGTGCCCACTGCGGCCGTCGTCCCCAGCAGGCCCATGACACGTCCGAGGCGCTCCGGCGCGACCATGTCGCGGGCACGGGCGAGAGGGAGCGCCATCATCACGGCAGCGCCGACACCCTGCAGAGCGCGGGCGCCGATCAGCACCCCCAGCGTCGGAGCGAGCGCGCAGAGCACGGCAGCGAGGGTGAAGATGACGATGCCGATCCCCAGGATGCGTCTTCGCCCGAGGAGGTCGCCCAGGTATCCCACCGTGAGGCTGGTCGCTGTCATCGCCAGCAGGTACGCGAGCGCCACCCACTGTGTCTGGGAGAAGGTGCCATCCAGGTCTCGGGCGATCGTGGGGAGCGCCACGTTGGCGGCGCTGGTGCCGAGAGACGCGACCAGCACGCTGAGAGCGAGCCCGGCCGTGCCTGAGCGAAGGGGGGAAGTCGTGGTCACGGTCATGTCCTCAGCATCGATTGCGCCCTCACCGAACAGCAACATGAGTTGCCGAAAGCGGGATGGCGGTGATGGGATGAGGCCATGGACGAACACGAGGCGGTCATCGACGCGACGCTGGAGCAGATCGGTCGGAGGCTCCAGGCGCTGCGCCTTCGACGAGGAACGACACTCGCCGAGGTCGCGTCGGCCACGGGTATCTCGAAGAGCACTCTCTCGCGCCTGGAGACGGGTCAGCGGCGCGCGAGCCTGGAGCTGCTCCTGCCGCTCGCGCGCATGTACCGGGTGTCGCTCGACGACCTCGTGGGTGCTCCCGAGACCGGCGACCCGCGGGTGCGGCTGCGCCCGCGGCGCGTCAACGGGCGCACTGTGGTCGCGCTCACACGCCAGCCGGGCGAGAGGCATGCGTGGAAGATCATCGTGCCTTCCGAGGCCTCGGAGCCGAAGCTCACCTCGCATGAGGGGTCGTCATGGATGTATGTGCTCACCGGACGCATCCGGCTCATCGTGGGTGACCGCGACATCATGCTCGAGGCAGGGGAGGTCGCGGAGTTCGATACGCGCACGCCGCACTGGTTCGGCGCCGCTGGGGAGCACGACGCCGAGATCCTCACGATCTTCGGTGCGGAAGGCGGCCACGGTCAGCGCAGCACCGACCTCGCCACGCGCCACCTCGCCGAGGTGCTCGGCGGGCCTCCGCGGTGACGTGCGACGGGGTCCTCGCCGCGGCAGTCGGCCTCAGTGTGCGGCGGTCGAGAGCTCATAGTGGCAGCGGGCGAGGCGCGCGAGCCACCATTCGCGTCGTTCGTCCGATGCGGCGAGACGACTGAGTGCCTCCGCATCGGGTGTCACTCGGCCGACCGGGATCGAGCCGTCGACCGGGCGCAGGTCGGCCACGTCGTCGAGGAACAGCGACGCCGTGCCGAGCCCGCAGTCGTAGTCGAGTGTCGGGAGGGCCGCAGCGAGGGCGGCTCCCTGCGACAGGCCGATCGCGGTGTCCAGGGCGCTCGAGACCACGACGGGGAGCCCCGCGGCGGTGACGATCTGCAGCGCGTGAGTGATGCCGCCGAGGGGCTGCGCCTTGATCACGAGCAGGTCGGCCGCGCCGGCACGGGCGACCGCGAGCGGATCGGACGACTTGCGCACGCTCTCGTCGGCGGCGACCGGGATGCCCATGTACTTCACGCGCCTGCGGAGATCCGCCAGCTCCGGCACCGTCGCGCAGGGCTGCTCCACGTACTCCAGGTCGTACTCGCCCAGCGCATGCACGGCGTGCTCGGCCTCGTCGACGTTCCAGGCTCCGTTCGCGTCGACCCTGATGCGGCCCTCAGGGCCCATCGTCTCGCGCACGGCGCGAACGCGCGCCACGTCGTCGGAGAGGGTCTGCCCCGGCTCGGCGACCTTGACCTTCGCCGTGCGGCATCCGGGGAACCGCGCCAGCAGCTCGGGCACGCGCGACGCCTCGATCGCGGGCACCGTGGCGTTCACGCCGATCCGATCCCGTAGCGGCTCCGGCTGCTCGCGCCAGGCGAAGTCGATCGCGGCCGCGAGCCATGTGGCCGCCTCCGCGTCTTCGTACTCCACGAACGGTGAGAACTCCGCCCACCCCTCCGGCCCCTCGAAGAGCAGTGCCTCCCGCACGTCGACGCCGCGGAAGCGACTGTGCATCGGGAGGGCGACGACCCTGGCCGAGTCGAGCAGGTCTGAGAGCGGCGGGATCATGTGCCCATTCTGTCCCCGGGAGGCCTGCGACCGCTGCACGTCAGGCCAGGAGTTTCTGCAGCTCGCCCATCCGCTCGGTGGGAATGAACCCGAGAAGCGTGTTCACGGCGAGCATGTGTGCGTTCGATTCCGCGTTGTACGTGTAGACGGCAGGTGCATGAGGAGCTCGGTGCTGCAACAGGCGGAGGTTCGCGATCTTCACCGCCGTGCCCAGGCGGTGTCCGCGGTCGGCCCGGCGCACGAGCGTGCCCCATTGATACGCATTGCCGTCGTCGCCTGACACGACGAGCTGGGTGTAGGCGGCGACCTGGCCCTCCGGCGTCAGCGCGACGGTGCCGATCGGAAGACGGTTCTGCCGGACGAGGAGCTCCTCCTGCTCGCGGATGCTCTCCACGTCGGGCTTCGCGGGTGCGATGTCGAGATCACCGCTGGGGGCTTCGGTATCGATCGAGGCGTCGAGGATCGCCCAGCCTTCGACGACGTCGTCCGGCACCGGTCCGATCCAGCTCCGGACCGAGTAGCCCCGGGTCGCCGCAGCGATGTCGGCGTCGATCCGGTCGAGCACCTCGAGGTCGAGCGGGAGTGCGAGCCGGTTCTGCACGTCCCCGAGCGCGAGCGCGTAGCCGTGGCGGCGGGCGAACTCGCGACCGGGTGCGCCCTTGCCGTCGGATCCGAGCTCGTGCGGCCACGAGGTGTCGCCCTGCGCGGTGGTGCGTCCGGCCTCGGCGGCTTCTGCCTCGAGGAAGGCCAGGGCGGTGCTGCCGACTCCGCGCCGTCGATGCGCCGGCGGCACGTGGACGGCGAGGTGCGCGACGTGCGTGTTGTCCTTGAGGGGGAGTGCGAGGCCCGCTGCGCCGACGACTGTGCCGTCGTCGCGCAGCAGGAGGGGGCGTCGCTCGAGAGTCTGGGACTGTTGCTGCATCGCGTTGCGCGTCTCCTCGCGGGACCAGACCGGGATGTCGGATCCGCGGTCGGCACGTTCGGCGGCTGCATAGGCATCCCACCAGGCGTCCACCTCCGCGGCGTCGAACGGGTCGATGCGCGTGATCTCGAGCGTCATGACTCCACGCTACTTCCCCCTTCCCGTCCGCCCCGGGACTGTCTGAAACGTACGCTGGACAATAGTGTGTGACGCACAGTAATGTGGGCTGCATGAACGAGACGCTCGACACGCACCTGCAGGAGCTGCGGCGCGGCACTGTGGTGCTGGCCTGCCTGCAGCTGCTGCGCACGCCGGGCTACGGCTATTCGCTGCTCGACCAGCTCGAGAAGCGCGGCTTCGCGACGGATGCGAACACCCTGTATCCGCTGCTGCGCCGCCTGGAGAAGCAGGAGTACCTCACGAGCGAGTGGAACACCGAGGAGGCGAGGCCGCGCAAGTTCTACCGCACCTCCGACGCCGGCATCCGCCTCGCCGACACCCTCACCGACGAATGGCGATCGCTCACCACGGCGATCGCGTCCCTCACTGCAGAGGAGAACTGACATGACCACCACAGCCACGCTCACCGAGCGGTACATCAGCGCCACGATCCGCAGTCTTCGGCCGGATGCGCAGGACGATGTCCGCGCCGAGCTCGAAGCCGCCATCACCGATGCGGTCGAGGCGCGAGTCGAGCAGGGTGAGGCGCCAGAGGCCGCCGAACGCGCGGTCCTCACCGATCTCGGCGACCCCGGGGTGTTGGCTGCCGGGTATGCGGATCGCCCTCTGCACCTCATCGGCCCCCGCTACTACCTGACCTGGTGGCGGCTGCTCAAGCTGCTGCTGATCATCGTTCCGGCCTGCGCCGCCGTGGGTGTCGCGATCGCGAAGTTGATCGAGGGGGCGACGGTCGGAGACGTGATCGGCGCGATCGTCGCCGTCACCCTCTCGGTCGTCGTTCACGTGTGCTTCTGGGTGACGCTGGTGTTCGTCGTGCTCGAGCGCACCGGTGCCGACACGGGGGAGAAGTGGGACGTCGACCAGCTGCCCGTGCCGACCGAGAACGGCGCCGCGCGCAGCGACATGATCGCCGCTCTCATCTTCCTCGGCATCGGCGTCGCCGCGGTGGTGTGGGATGCGACCCGCGGGTTCTTCCCGACCGGCGGTGATCCGATCCCGATCCTGAACTCCGGGCTCTGGCCGTGGGGCATGACCGTGCTCCTCGCCATCATGCTCGCCGACGCCGTCCTGGCTGTCGCCGTGTACCGCCGACGCCGGTGGACGGTCGGTCTCGCCGTGGTCAACACGGCGCTCTCGATCGCGTTCGCCACCTGGGCGGTGACACTTCTCGTGCGGGACGAGCTGCTGAACCCGGAGTTCGTGCAGTTCGTGTTCGCCGACAACGGGGTGGACGCCGACACGTTGCACATCCTCGCGGTGATCACCGGAGTCGGCATCATCGCCGTCCAGACCTGGACCATCATCGACGGCTGGATGAAGGCCTGGCGCGCTCGCCGCGGGCGCGAGGAATAGGCTGGATGCCGTGACCACCGCATTCGTCTCCGACCTCTTCGACCCGGCCGAATGGGTGCTCGCGCCCGGTGCTGAGGACTACACCGATATCACCGCGCACGTCTCACGTGACGGCGGAGTCGCACGCATCGCGTTCAACCGGCCGGAGGTGCGCAACGCGTTCCGTCCGCACACCGTGGATGAGCTCTACCGCGCGCTCGACATCGCCCGGCAGGATGCGCACATCGGTGCGGTGCTGCTCACGGGCAACGGCCCGAGCCCGAAGGATGGCGGCTGGGCGTTCTGCTCGGGCGGTGACCAGCGCATCCGCGGTCGCGACGGCTACAAGTACTCCGACACGGAGACCGCGATCGTCGACGGCGCGGGCCGTGCCGCCGTCGGCCGTCTGCACATCCTCGAGGTGCAGCGGCTCATCCGCTTCATGCCGAAGGTCGTCATCGCTGTCGTGCCCGGATGGGCGGCCGGCGGCGGACACTCCCTGCACGTGGTCTGCGACCTCACGATCGCCTCCGCGGAAGAGGCGCGTTTCAAGCAGACGGACGCCGACGTGGGCAGCTTCGACGCCGGCTACGGCTCCGCCTACATGGCCCGCCAGACGGGGCAGAAGTTCGCCCGCGAGGTGTTCTTCCTCGCCGAGGAGTACTCCGCCCAGCGTGCGTACGAGATGGGGGCGGTGAACCGCGTGGTGCCGCATGCCGAGCTCGAGCGCGAGGCGCTGAAGATGGCGCGCACGGTGCTGACCAAGTCGCCGACGGCGATCCGCATGCTGAAGTTCGCCTTCAACGCCGTCGACGACGGGCTGGTCGGTCAGCAGGTCTTCGCGGGAGAGGCCACCCGCCTCGCCTACGGCACCGACGAGGCCGTCGAGGGTCGCGACTCGTTCCTCGAGAAGCGCGACCCCGACTGGTCCTCCTTCCCCTGGCACTACTGAGTCGGAGACCCGCATGACCGCCCTGATCCCCACGGATGCCGAAGATCCGGTTCTGCTGCGGGAAGCCCTGCGGCGTGCGCTCGACGGAGGCCCTGCCCTGGGGCTCGGGATGGTTGACGGCGCCCCGGAGAACGTGGCGGACGGCCTCGCCGCCGTGATCGCGACGTCGGGATCGAGCGGCATCCCGAAGCGGGTCGCCCTGAGCGGAGAGGCCCTGCGGGCGAGTGCCGAGGCCACGGCGGCGCGCATCGGCAGCGGACGCTGGCTGCTCGCGCTGCCGGCCGGCTATGTCGCGGGGCTTCAGGTGCTGGTGCGGTCGATCCTCGCCGACACGCGACCGGCACGGATAGAGGGCCGGTTCTCGCCGGTGTCGTTCGCCGAGGCGACTCTCGAGATGCTGCGGCCGGCATCGACCGCGGGGATCCCCGACCTGTACACCTCCCTCGTCCCCGCTCAGGTCGCGACCCTGCTCGACGCGGCGGATGACACCGCCGTGCGGGCGGCACTGCAGGCCTATCGGGCGATCCTGGTGGGCGGCCAGGCCCTCCCGGAGCCGCTGCGGGAACGGGCGGCCGACCTCGGTGTGCGACTGGTGCGCACCTACGGTTCGACCGAGACCAGTGGGGGATGCGTCTACGACGGTGTGCCCCTCGACACGGTCGGCGTGCGGACGGTCGACGGTGAGCTGCGCATCGCCGGTCCCATGCTCGCCGAGGGGTATCTCGGCGACGGGTCGCTGACCGCCCGCACGTTCGTGCGCGATGAGCACGGCATCCGCTGGTACCGCACGGGCGATCTCGGCCTCGTCGAAGACGGTGTCGTCCGTGTGCACGGCCGCGCCGACAACGTGATCGTGTCCGGGGGGATCAACATCTCCCTCGACCGTGTGGAGCGGATCGTCCGCCGGATCGCGGGCCTTCATGAGGCCGTGGTCGTCGGCGTGGAGGATGAGCGCTGGGGCGAGGCGTCCGTGATCGTCGCGGCTCGGGGCGAGGTGCTCCGCCGCAGCGAGTCGGAGCAGCTCGCGCACGCTCGCGACGCCGTCGAGGACGAACTCGGCAAGCACGCCCGTCCCGTCCGGCTGATCATGGTGGACGAGATCGAGGTGCTCTCCTCGGGCAAGCCCGACCGCGAGGCCATCCGTCGCATGGTCGCCGACCTGCACTGAGCGCACGCTCTGCCAGACTGGGCCGCATGGCCTCGTACACGCATGGACATCACGAATCCGTCCTCCGCTCGCACAACGTGCGCGACATCGCGAACTCCGCCGAGTACCTTCGCCCGCACCTCACCGCCACGACCCGTCTTCTCGACGTGGGTGCGGGGCCGGGCAGCATCACGGCCGATTTCGCCGGCATCGTCGCCCACGTCACGGCCACCGAGATCGATGAGAGCGCCCTGTCGCTCTCGCAGGGACTCGTGGCAGAGCGCGGGCTCACCAACCTCTCGTTCTCGATCGAGGACGTGCACGCGCTGAGCTTTCCCGACGACTCGTTCGATGTCGTGCACGCGCACCAGGTGCTCCAGCACGTCGGCGACCCGGTGACGGCCCTGCGCGAGATGCGCCGCGTCGCCGTTCCCGGGGGGATCGTCGCCGCGCGAGACGCGGACTACGCGGGCTTCCTCTGCTTCCCGGAACTGCCGGAGCTCGATCGCTGGCTCGCCCTGTACCGTGCGGCGGCACGGGCCAACGGCGGGGAGCCGGATGCGGGACGCCGGCTGCTGTCCTGGGCGCGCGCCGCGGGATTCACAGACATCACCGCGACGGCATCCACGTGGTGCTACGCGTCTCCCGCCGAGCGGGCCTGGTGGGGCGGCATGTGGGCCGACCGCATCCTCGAATCGGCGCTCGCGCGGCAGCTCGTCGACAGCGACATGGCGACGCGGGCCGATCTGCAGGAGATCAGCGACGCCTGGAAGCGCTGGGCCGACGACGGCGACGGGTGGTACCTGGTGCCGCACGGCGAGATCATCGCCCGGGCCTGACGCGGCCCAGATACATCCCGCGACGGATGCCCGCGGCCAGGACCTCGCGTAGCGTGGGGGAGTGATCCGCCCGCTCTCCCGCACCGCGCTGATCCTCGACATCGTCGGGGCGGCGCTGCTGTTCCTCGTGCTCGTGCCGACCTCGCTCGTGTTCTACGGGCCGGGGACGGGCAACGACGCGATCGGGGGGTTCGCGGTCGTGGGCGTCTTCATCGCGAGCGTGCTGATGTGCGGTGGCGTCGCGATCGGCCGGCTCGCCCCGGGGTGGGCCCTCGCCGCTGCGTGGGCCGGTGCCGTGCTGCAGATGCTGTCCGGCTTCGGGCCGCTCCCGGTGAACTTCGCGATCCTGCTCGTGCTCTACGCCACCTCGGCGTGGGGCACGCGCCGCGTGCTCTGGTGGGGCTTCGGATCCGCGTTGTTCGGAGGGTTCGTCGCGGCCGTCTTCATGATCATCGTGAACGGCGTCGCCTTCGGAACCGGGTCCGGCTGGGAGAAGGTCACCGCGGGCACGCTCCTCCTCGTCGTCTCGGTCATGGCGCTCGGGTTCGCCTGGGTGTGCGGACTGCTGTGGCGTGTGGTGCTGCGCGCTCGCGGCACCAGGTCGGCTCAGCTGCAGGCGGAGGCGCTCGCCGCGGAGGAGCAGGAGCGCGTGCGCATCGCGCGCGACATGCACGACGTGGTCGCGCACTCGCTCGCGGTCGTGATCGCGCAGGCCGACGGCGCCCGATACGCCGCCGCCGTGAAACCCGAGGTCGCGACCGAGGCACTCGGGACCATCGCCCAGACGGCACGCGGCGCTCTGAGCGACGTGCGGATGCTCCTCACGCAGCTGCGGCACCGGCAGGGCGACGGTCCGCAGCCCACGCTCGCCGATCTCGAAGCGCTGTTCGCGCAGGTGCGACAGGCGGGCATCGAACCGCGGGTCACGGTCGATCCGACGCCGCCGGGGGAGCCGCCCGCCGCCATCCAGCTCGCGGTCTACCGCATCCTGCAGGAAGCACTCACGAACGCGATCCGACACGGCGACGGCGCGGTCGACGTGAACCTCGCCTGGCTGCCGGATCGCGTCGACGTGGACGTGCGCAACACGGTCACGGGCGAGGCGACCGTCGCGCCGGGCGGACACGGAGTCATCGGCATGCGTGAACGCGCGCAGCTCGTCGGCGGTAGTCTGCAAGCCGAGCGCCGAGGGACACAGTTCGTCGTCCACGCCACGCTCCCGATCGGAGTCTCCGAATGATCAGAGTCGTGCTCGTCGACGACCAGGCGCTCTTCCGTGCCGGCATCCGGATGCTCGTCGCCTCCCAGCCCGACCTCGAAGTGGTGGGGGAAGCCGGCGACGGGAAGGAGGCGCTCGACGTCGTCCGCATGACCCGGCCGGACGTGGTGCTGATGGACATCCGGATGCCCGTCATGGACGGGCTCACCGCGACCGCCGAGATCCTGGCACGCCCGGAGCCGCCGCGCATCGTCATGCTCACCACGTTCGACCTCGACGAGGCGGCGGCGCGGGCCATCCGTCAGGGGGCGAGCGGCTTCCTCCTCAAGGACGCCGACCCCGAGTTCCTGCTCGCCGCGATCCGCACCGTGCACTCGGGGTCGAGTGTGATCGCCGCCTCGGCGACGCGCGACCTGTTCGAGCACTTCGCCGAGGCACCCAAGCCCGTGCCCGCGCAGTACACCGACCTCACGGACCGTGAGCGGGAGATCTTCGCGCTCGCCGCCCGCGGGCTCTCGAACTCCGAGATCGCCGCTCGCGAGTATCTGAGCGAGGCGACCGTGAAGACGCACATCAGTCGCATCCTCAGCAAACTCGCGCTGCGCGACCGCGTGCAGCTGGTGGTCTTCGCCTTCGAGCACGGCCTCGCCTGATCCCCTGCGCGCTCCGGGGCGCCCCGCAGATCATCCTTGCGATGTATGCGGAAGGGTCCCCGGGAGCGATGACCCGCGCGGGGCCGCGGAAATAACGTCGGAGTCATGGAGATCACGACCACCGACCTCGGGCTCGCCGCCCGCGTCCAGCACCTGAAGAAGACCTACGGCTCCGGCGAGGGCACCGTCCGTGCGCTGGACGATGTGAGCGTCGGCATCCGCCGTGGGCAGTTCACCGCGATCATGGGGCCGTCCGGTTCCGGCAAGTCCACCCTGATGCACATCATGGCGGGACTCGACAATCCCACCGAAGGGCGTGCCTGGATCGGAGACACCGAGATCACCGGCCTCGGTGACATCGACCTCACGATCCTGCGGCGTCGACGCGTCGGCTTCATCTTCCAGGCGTTCAACTTGGTCCCGACGCTCGATGCGCTCGGCAACATCATGCTTCCGTTCGAGCTCGACGGTCGTCGGCCGAGTGCGATCGAGCGGGCGCGCATCGACGGACTGGTCGAGACGCTCGGGCTCGGTTCGCGTCTCGCTCATCGTCCGCACCAGCTCTCCGGCGGGCAGCAGCAGCGCGTGGCGATCGCCCGTGCCCTCGCCACCGCACCGGATCTGGTCTTCGCCGACGAGCCCACCGGAAACCTCGACTCGAAGACCGGGCGCGAGGTGCTGCGACTGCTCGCCACCGCGAGCCGCGAGCACGGCCAGTCCATCGCGATGGTCACGCACGACGCGATCGCCGCGAGCCACGCCGACCGGGTGCTCTACCTCGGCGACGGCCGCATCGTCGCCGACCACCCGCGCCAGAGCGCCGAGGAGATCTCGGCCTACATGCTCGCCGCCGAGGTGGCGGCATGACCGCCGTCGCCACGGTCGTCCCCGAATCGCGGGCGACCGGCCCTCGGCTGGCGTGGCTGCGCGATCGGGGGATGGGCGCGAGCATCCTGGTCGCTGCGTTGTCCGCCGCGTTCGGTGTGCTCCTCGTCGAGATCACCGCCTACATCGGCGCCGTGCTGCAGGCCGACCCCTTCATCGGTGACAGCGGGACGCTCGCCTTCGTGGTGGCCCTGCTGTCGGTGCTGCTGACCGTGGTCGCGATGTATGTCGCCGCCATCGTCACCGCGAACACCTTCTCGACGATCATCGCCGGACGCACCCGCCAGATCGCGCTCATGCGTCTGATCGGGGCGACTGCGCGTTCGCAGCGGTCGGAGGTCGGAAAGCAGGGACTCGTCGTCGGGCTTCTCGGCGCGGCGATCGGTCTGCTCGCCGGCCTCCTGCTCGCGGTGATCGGGGTGCAGATCGGCGGGCAGCTGATCGACAACGCCCCCTCCGACTTCTCGCTCGCCCAGCCGTTCGTGGCGCTGCCGGCGATCGGTGTCGCCCTCACCACCTGGGCGGCGGCGTGGGCAGGCTCCCGGCGCGTGCTGTCGGTGACCCCGCTGCAGGCACTCGGCGGTTCGGTCGAGCGCACGCACGACGAGGTCTCCGGCAAGGCGGGGCGGCACATCGGCGCCTGGGTGCTGCTGACCGCCGGCGCCGCGCTCCTGGTGGGCGGCGTGCTGGTCGGACTCCTCACGCCGCTCGGTGTCGTGGTCGCCTTCTTCGGAGGCGTGCTCTCGTTCACGGGCCTCGCTCTCGGATCCGTTCTGTTCATGCCGCCGGTCCTGCGCCTGGTGGGACGCATGTTCGGGTCGAGTGCGACCGCGCGCCTCGCCGCCGAGAACGCGCTGCGCTACCCGGAGCGCTCGTCGCGGATGGCGATCGGCGTGGTGATGGGGGTGACCCTGGTGACGATGTTCGCCGTGGCCCTCGAATCGGCCAAGCGTCTGATGATGAGCCAGGTCACGGGCGAGGTCCCGGAGGAGTTCTTCGCCCCGATGGATGCGTTCGCTGCGGTGATGATGGTGCTGGTCGCCGTCTCGGCCGTAATCGCCGCGGTCGGTCTGGTGAACCTGCTCACGATCGGGGTGGTGCAGCGGCGCCGGGAGCTGGGACTGCTGCGCTCGATCGGTCTGTCCAACCGCCAGGTGCGACGGATGGTGCTGCTCGAAGCCACGCACATCACGGTCGCGGCGACTCTGACGGGGCTCGTGCTGGGCGTCGCGTACGGCTGGATCGCCGCGCAGTCGCTGCTGGGCTCGGTGCCGACGCTGCCGGAGTTCACCCCGGCGGGGCTCGTGGCTCCGCAGATCCCGTGGATCCCCGTCGCCATCATCGTCGTCGCGACGGCGGTGCTCACGCTGGTGGCGGCGGCGACGCCCACGAGGTTGGCCACCAGGGTGGCTCCGGTCGAGGCGCTCGCAGCGGATTGACGCCTCTAGGCTGGTCGGATGCCGTCGCCGTTCGATCAGTCCACGTACCAGGTCCGCCTCGACTGGGGCACTGCGGGTCTCGCCCGTCTCGCCACCGCCGATGTCGTCGTGGTCGTCGATGTGCTGCGGTTCTCCTCCACGGTCATCGATGCCACGGCCTCGGGCGTCACCGTCGCACTGGAAGAGGCGCAGCGCTGGTCCCGCAACGGTGCAGCCGTGGTCGCCGCGGCCTCCACGGACTCGACGGTGCTCGTGGGAGGCATCCGCAACGCGGCGGCTGTCGCGCGGGCGGTGCAGACCATCCAGGAACGACGGCAGGCACGCACTTCGGTCGCCGTCATCGCGGCGGGTGAGCTCGACTCCGCGGGGACGCTGCGGTTCGCGGTCGAGGACCAGCTCGGAGCCGGAGCGATCGTGTCGGCGCTCTCTGCTCGGGGCATCGATCACACGGCTCCGGATGCTGCGGTGGCCGCGGAGGGGTTCCATGCTCTCCGCGGCGCCGTGCGGCACATGGTCGGTGCGAGCGGTTCCGGCCGCGAGCTCGCCGACGGAGTCATGGCGACCGCCCGCATCGAAGCGTCGGGGCTGGTGCCGACATCGGTGGCGGACGCCGCCGTGCTCGACGCGGTCGATCTCGTACCGGTGCTGCGCGACGGATCGTTCACCCGTTTCGAGTGACGCCCGCTTCGGGTGCGGTTATTCCGCCGGATGCCGCGGGGCGGGCGCTGCTTCGGTTCGAGGCACGTAGGGTCGTGGCATGAGGTACCTTCCCGCTGTCGTCGTCGATGTCGTGCTCGTGCTGATCTTCGCCGCGATCGGCCGCGCCTCCCATGACGAGAACCCTGCCGGCTTCCTGCTCACGGCGTGGCCCTTCCTGATCGCCCTGCTCATCGGGCATCTCCTCGCCGCGCTGCTGCCCGGTCGGCCACGCCGCCCCTGGTCCGTGCTGTGGGGTGCCGTGGTCTGGATCGTGACGGTCGCGGGAGGAATGCTCATCCGCGTGCTCAGCGGCGACACCGCCGAGGTGCCGTTCATCATCGTGGCGACCCTCGTGCTCGGGGCCTTCCTGGTCGGCTGGCGCGCGATCACCGCGCTGCTGCGTCGCCGACGCAGTTCCCCCGATGCGGACGAGGCCACGCGGTCCGAAAGCCTCGACGAGCCGAACGACTGAGTCGCCGTCAGCGCGGCATCTGCGCAGCGAGGCGCACGTCGGTCGAGATCTCGCGTCGGGTCCAGGCGAACAGATGCCGGGAATCGAACGTCCGCGAGCAGCGCGCGCACGATGTGGGTCTCGTAGGGCGACGGTGGCGGTAGGTCACGTGCCCCGCGGGGCAGCTGCCCACCCAGGGTGCGAGCTCCACGGCCGTCTCACCGTGATGGGTCGTGCCGCCGACGTAGCCGAGGTCGCGGGCGACGCGCTTCCATACCGGTCCATGCGCTGCCGCGTGGCCGGCGAGGGCGTGCGCGACCTCGTGCAGCAGCACCTGGTGGATGTCGTCGTCTTCGAAGCGTGCGGCGAGGTAGCGCGACACGGTGATGCGCTTCTTCGTGTAGTCGCATTGGCCGGCCCGACGCTTGGCATTGTCGAAGCCGAAGGACCAGCTGTCGTCGAGATGCAGCGTGATCAGTGCTTCGCCCCAGACGCGCACACGGTCAAGTTCCGCCATGCGATCAGGCTAAGCCATGCCGCCGACATCGTCGCGGCACGGGGTCAGCCCGCGATGAGCTGCGGCGGGCGACGTCGCTCGACGGCCTCGATGGCCAGGAGCGCGGTCTCGAGCTCGCTGTCCTGCGCGCCGGACTCACGCCGAAGGAACAGCGACTGCTTGAAGCTCTCCCTGGCGGTCTCGTAGTCGCCCGCGTCGTAGGCGTTCTTGCCGTGGTGCTGATAGGCGAAGGCGGCGATAGACAGCCAACGCTGCCCTTCCGCCTCGGTCGCGCAGGTCGAGAGCTCCTGCTCGGCCGCGGCATGCGCGCCACGGTACTGCAGGATCGTCGCGTGCAGCACGCGGGCGCGCAGAACGTCCTTGCGAGTGCCGGCCATGCGTGCCTGGCGCACCGTCTCATCTGCCAGATCGAGCGCCTCGTCGAGGCGGTCGAGCACCTTCAGCAGCCACACGCGCTCCAGCAGAGCGGGCAGGCTGCGCTGCGAATCGATCTCCGCGAGACGTGTCTCGCACTCATCGAGATCGACCTTTTCGCGGAGGGTCTCCTGGTCGTATCCCCGGATGAAACTCATTGCTCTCCTTCCGCAGCGTCCCCCATCAGTCTGCCTTCCGGTCGCGGGCTCGTGGGGGCGGCGCGCCCTGGTCGCGGCATCCTGTCCTCGACACGCCGTCGCCCCGCTGCGTCGGTTCTTCCCGGGGTGCCGGATGACCGCGTCGTGGCTCAGCGCAGGAAGAGCGAAGCGTCCGGCCGAGGGGAGGCGACGGCGTCGACATCGGTGACGATCCGCGCGCCCTGGACGAACGCGTCGACCTCTGCGCCCTGCGCGATCTTCGCGGGGTGGGGGCCCGCGGCCAGGATGCGCGGCAGCCACTCCGTCGGCAGGGGAGTGGCCGAAGCGGCGATGACGAGGTTTCCGAAGCGTCGCCCCTTGAGCACCTGGGTGTCGGCGAGGATGCCGATCTCGGGGAGTACGTGCGCGATCGTCGCGGCCTGACGGCGGGCGAACGCGAGCCCGGGACCGTCGGCGACGTTGACGAGGAGCACGCCGTCGGTCGACAGCAGCTCCGACAGCTCGCGGTAGAACTCGACGCTGGTGAGGTGGGCGGGCGTCTGCGCCCCCGAATACACGTCAGAGACGACGAGGTCGCACTGCGCCCACAGCGCGCTCGGCAGCTTCGCGACACCCTCGCGGGCATCACCGATCCTGATCCGGATCGGTGCGCCCTTGGGCAGCGGGAGGTGCTCCCGCACCAGCTGCGCGAGCGGGGCTTCGAGTTCGATGACCTGCTGACGCGAGCCCGGGCGCGTGGCCTCGATATAGCGGGGGATCGTCAGTGCACCGGCACCGAGGTGCACGGCCGTCAGCGCACCCGGTGCGAGCTGGTCGATCACCGCTCCCATGCGCACGATGTACTCGAAGTGCAGGTGCGTCGGGTCGTCCAGGTCGACGTGCGACTGCGGGGTGCCGTCGACGATCAGCTCGAAGCCGCTCGTGAACTCCGACGGAATGATGCTGGCGATGCCGCCGTGATCGAGTCGGGTCTGGGGGTGCTCGGTGTCTCGCGATCTCGTCCGGCCCATGGGCACGAGCCTACGCGCTGGGGGGAGAGCGTCAGCGCTGCCTGCCGTTCGCGCAGGTCTCCTGCTCCGCCGTCTGCCCGGAGATGGCGGAGTCGAGCGTGGCGCGCGGCATCGGGGCCTCCGTCGCGGGGGCGTCGGTCGCGGGATCCGTCGCCGGAACCTCCGCCTCGGTGCCCGGTGCCGGTTCGACGAGCTCGACGCCTCCGTTGTTGCTGACATCGCCGGTGAGCTGCACGGGCTGGCCGGCCTTCAGGGCGTCCCAGATGGTGGCCGCGGCGTCGCGGTTGGGGATCACGCGGTCGGAATCGTCGGGGTCGGCGAACACCGGGTACTGCAGGAAGACGAACTCCGAGAACGGCACATCCTTGACCGACAGTGCGAGCTGGGCGAGCCTGACCGGGTTGGCCAGCTTGTCGCTCGGGTCGATGTTGTCGACGACGGTGTTCGCGAGCCCCAGCACCTTGCCCGGGTCGGAGAGCACTTCGTCGCTCATGATCTTCTTCACCAGCCGAGACATGTACTGCTGCTGGTTCGACACCCGTGCCATGTCGCTCTCGTCGCCGACGCCGTGCCGCGTGCGGATGAACTGGAGCGCCTCGTAGCCCGAGACCGTGCGCGGTCCCGGCTCCCAGTCGATGGCCGTCTGGTCGTCGCGGATGCCCTCGCCACCGATGCACACCTCGACCCCGCCGATGGCGTCGGTGACGTCGATCACCCCGTCGAAGTCGATCTTGGCGGCGAAGGGGATCTCCACGCCGGTGAGGTCGGTGATGGTCTTCGCCACGCATGAGATGCCCGCCCGCTGGAAGACCGAGTTGATCTGCGTCTTGCGCGTCGCCGAGGCGACGGACCCGTCGGGCAGGGTGCACTCGGGGGTCTCGAGCATCAGGTCGCGGGGGAACGAGATCACGGTGACCTTGCGCGGTTCCGCCGAAACATGCACGAGCAGGTTCACGTCGTTGAGGATCCCGCCGTCCGCTTCCGAGCAGCGCTCGCCCAGCAGGCCCGTCGACACTTCGCCGCACTCGTCGGTGCCGATCAGCAGAACGCTGAACTCGCCGGGGAAGGCGCTGATGGAGGGGGGTTCGACCTCGGGAGCGTCTTCCAGCGTGACGGCGCCCTCGTTGAAGCGGTTGAAGTAGTCGGTCACGACGAACGCGGCGACAGCGATCGCGGAGACCAGCACGACACCCAGCGTGATCCCGGCGATCTTCAGGAATCCTCTGGCAGGCCCGGGGGAGGGGAGCGTCGCGTGGCGGGCGACCGTCGAACGGTCCTTGTCAGGGGTGCGGCGAACCATCCGGGGAGCCTACCGGGGGAACCTGAAATGGGCATCCGTCGAGTTCCCCGATCCGTTCGCCAGCTCTGTTAATGTCGTGATTTCCGCGCCCTAGCGCGGAGTCGATCGGAGGAAAGAGAAACATGAAGAACAAGAAGAGGGCCAAGTGGCTGGCATCGGCAGCCGTGACGGCAGCACTGGTGGCGGGGGCCGTCAGCGCGGGCCAGATGGCGACCAGCGTCGAGATCGGGACGCTTCGCTTCACGTCTGAATACACGTGTCAGCACACCGTGCGCGAAGCTGTCACCGAAGGTAAGAAGATCCGTCAGGGCTGCACCTATGCCGGGCCGACCTGGTTCGGCTTGCCGACGGCTGCCGGGCCCTGGATCGCCGTGATCGGTTGAGTCGCGGAGAGCGCTAGGCTCCGGTTGCATCCGGACCTGCACGCGCGCGGCCCCGGGGAGCATGCTCCCCGGGGCCGCATGCGGTTGTGGAGCTGATGTTACGGCCGCATGACGATTGTGAGAGGAACTTGCAGGTAATTAGTTAGTCGTGGATACTTTTTCCTAACCCCCGGTGAGTACCCGATGCTTGCCAGGACTTTTCAAAGAGGAGATCCCCGCAATGCACAAGCGCATTCTCTCGGCCGTGGCGCTCGGCGCCGTGGCCACGCTCGCCCTCGCCGGCTGCGCCGGCGGCAGCGACGCCGCCTCCACCGACGGCAAGGGCCAGGAGCTCACCGTCTGGATCATGAAGGGCACCAACCCCGACGCCTCCGCCTTCTACGACAAGGTGTCCGACGCCTTCGAGGAGGAGACCGGCGCGACGGTCAAGATCGAGGAGATCCAGTGGGCAGACGCCCACGACCGCTTCGTGACCTCCATCGCCGGTGGCACGACTCCCGACATCGCCGAGACCGGAACCACCTGGACCGCCGAGTTCGCCGATGCCGGCGCGCTGCTGCCGATCGACGAGTACGTCGACGCCGAGAAGGGCCTCCGCGGCGACCTCGTCGAGGGTCTCGAAGTCGCCGGCACCTACGACGGAGAGCTGTACGGCATGCCGTGGTACGCCGGCGTCCGCTCGCTCGTGTACCGCGCCGACGTGTTCGAGGAGCTCGGACTCGAGGCTCCGAAGACGTGGGACGACATCGTCGCAGCGGGTGAGGCCATCAAGGCCGCCAAGCCCGACATGCTCCCTTTCCCCGTCCCCGGTGACGCCGAGTTCCAGGTCTACCCCTGGGTCTGGGGCGCGGGCGGCGAGATCGCCACGAAGGACGGCAAGACCTGGACGAGCGAGCTCGACAGCAAGGAATCGCAGGCGGGCATCGAGTTCTACACGGGCCTGGCCACCGAGCACGGCTTCTCCTCCGCAGGTGCCACCACCTGGAAGGAGACCGACCTCAGCGACGCGTTCACCCAGGGCAATGTCGCCATGATGCTCTCCGGCTCCTGGACGCCGAACAAGCTCATCGAGACCAACCCCGACCTCGAGGGCAAGATCGGTGCAGCAGTCATCCCGGGTGAAGACGGCGGCATCGCTCCCTCCGTGCTCGGCGGATCGCACCTCTCGATCTTCAACACGACCAAGAACGCCGACCTGGCGTGGGAGTTCGTCAAGCTGGTGACCACGGGCGACCTCGCCGAGCAGTGGTCGAACGAGACCGGGTACTTCCCGGGCGTCCAGTCCGCGATGGAAGAGGCACTGGCCTCGACCGACCCGCTGGTCGCACCGTTCGCCGAGCAGATGGTCGATGGCGGCGCATCCGTCCCGGTCACCCCGAACTTCGGCGCCGTGCAGGCGAAGAAGACGACCAACTCCATGATCCAGGCCATCCTCAGCGGGCAGAAGGACGTCGCGACCGCGACGAAGGACGCCGCAGCCGAGATGACCGAACTGCTCAACCAGAAGTAAGGAAGCACTCCTTCCATGTCGATGGTGCAAGCGCCACTGCCGGCCACGAAGGCGGAGTCCACCTCCGCCTCCGTGGCCGGCGGCCGGAAGCGACGCGGTCTCTCGATCGTCGCGGCCCGCCCCTGGCTCCTTCTCGCGCCCGGGCTGGCCATCCTCGCGGTGCTCATGCTCTGGCCGCTCATCCAGGTGTTCATCTACTCGCTGCAGGACTACGGCCTGCGCGAGATCAACACCGGGGAGAACAACTGGATCGGTCTCGACAACTACGTCGAGGCGCTCACCAACCCGACTCTCTGGACGGTGGTGCTGCCCAACACGGTCGGCTTCGCCGCCGTGGCGGTGTTCGTCACCGTCGCCGTGGGCACGCTCGTGGCTCTGCTGCTCGCGCGTCTGGGCACCACCTGGCGCGTCATCGTCTCCAGCTGCATCATGGTCGCCTGGGCGATGCCCGCCGTGACCGGCACCTATGTCTGGACCTTCATCTTCGATGCCGACCGCGGCATCTTCAACGCGGTGCTGCGTGACCTCGGTCTCATGGACGACCCGGTCAACTGGTTCACGAACCAGTGGTCGTTCTACGCCATCGTGCTCCTGAACGTGGTGCACCACGGATTCCCGTTCGTCGCCATCACGGTGCTCGCGGGACTGCTCGGCGTCTCGAAGGAGATGCTCGAGGCTGCAGCCCTCGACGGCGCCGGCGCCTGGCGCCGATTCTGGAAGATCATCTTCCCCACGCTCAAGCCCGTCTTCTCGGTCGTGATCATCCTGTCGACGATCTGGGACTTCAAGGTCTTCGCCCAGGTGTACCTGATGCCCGGCGGTGGCGGTGGCAACCGTCAGGTGCTGAACCTCGGCGTCTGGTCGTACGTGGAGTCCTTCGGTCAGAACCGCTACGGCTTCGGTGCGGCGCTCGCCGTGCTGCTCACGCTCGTCCTGATCGGCATCACGATCGTCTACATCCGCTCCCTCATGAAGGAGGACGAGCTGTGAACCCGCGCCCGAGGCTCCGCTCCCGCATCGGAATCGGAATCGCGGTCGCCGCGGTCCTGATCTTCACGCTGTTCCCCGTCTACTGGATGGTCTCCAGTGCCTTCGACGGCAAGGCCTCCAGCGGTGGGCAGTCCCTGCTCCCGCAGGAGTTCACGTGGGACAACTTCGCGTTCGTGCTCACCGACGGCGGATTCGGCACGTACCTGCGCAACTCGGCGATCGTGGCGCTGGTCACCGTGCTCGTGAGTGCGCTCGTGTGTCTGCTCGCCGCCGTCGCCGTCGCACGGTTCAAGTTCAAGTTCCGCACCACGATCCTGATGATGATCCTGATCGTGCAGATGGTGCCGCTCGAGGCGCTCGTCATCCCGCTGTTCCTGCAGGTCAAGAGCCTGGGGCTGCTCAACAGCATCCTCGGCCTGATGGTCGTCTACGTCGCACTGTCGCTCGCCTTCGGCATCTGGATGCTGCGCGGCTTCGTGGCCGCCGTCCCGGTCGAGCTCGAAGAGGCCGCGTACATCGACGGTGCGAGCTGGTGGCGCATGTTCCGCTCGGTGCTGCTGCCGCTCGTCATGCCCGGCCTCGTGGCGACCAGCATCTTCAGCTTCATCACGGCGTGGAACGAGTTCATCTTCGCGATGACGATCCTCGGCGCTCAGACCGACCAGTACACGGTCTCGATCGGTCTGAAGTCGTTCTTCGGACTGCACTCCAACGACTGGGGCAGCATCATGGCCGCGTCGACCATCATCACCGTCCCCGTCATGATCTTCTTCGTGCTGGTGCAGCGCAAGCTCGCCTCCGGCATGGTGGCAGGAGCGGTGAAGGGATGACCGACGACCTCGAACGTCTCGCGAACGGCGTGCTGTGGCCGGGCTTCTTCGGCACCGAAGCGCCCCAGTGGCTGCGTGACGAACTGCGTGAGGGCCTGGCCGGAGTCGTGTACTTCGGGCAGAACGTCGGCGAGGGGCTTCCGGCTCTCAGCGCCGCGATCCTCGACGCGAACCCCGACGCCCTGATCGGCATCGACGAAGAGGGCGGCAGCGTCACCCGGCTCGAGTCGGCCACCGGATCGACCGTCCCCGGAGCCGCCCAGCTCGGTCTGCTCGACGACCTCGTCGCCTCCGAGAAGACCGGTGCGGAGCTGGCCAGACGTGTGCGGGCGGTCGGCGCCAATGTGGTGCTCGGTCCGGTCGCCGACGTCAACACCGACCCCCGCAACCCGGTGATCGGCGTGCGGGCGTTCGGCGATGACGAGGCGCTGGTCTCCCGGCACGTGGTCGCGACGATCGACGGCATTCAGGACGGGGCGGTCGCCGCCTGCGTCAAGCACTTCCCCGGCCACGGCGACACCCACATGGATTCGCATCACTCGCTCCCCGAGATCACGCTCGATCTCGAGGAGTTCGAGCGGGTGCACCTGGAGCCCTTCCGTGCGGCGATCGACGCCGGAGTGGACGCCGTCATGACCGCGCACATCGTCGTCCCGGCGTGGGGGGAGCAGCCCGCGACGCTCAACCCGCGAGTGCTCGGCATGCTGCGCGAGTGGGGCTACGACGGCGTCATCATCACCGACGCGCTCGACATGGCCGCGATCCGAGAGACGGTGGGACTCGGTGGGGGAGCAGCCCTGGCACTCGCCGCCGGAGCAGACCTCCTCTGCATCGGGAACCCCACCAACCCCGGTGATGCCGCTCTTCCCGATCAGGATGAGCAGGACTTCCGTGCGGCCAGAGACGGCATCATCGCCGCGCTGCGTGACGGTTCGCTCTCCCGGGCGCGCGTCGAGGAGGCCGCCGGCCGGGTCGCGGCTCTCGCGACCAAGCTCCGTGCGGCAGCCGCTGCCGCCGACGAGGAGGAGCCGACGGACGACTTCGACGCGGCGGAGATCGTGCGCCGTGTGGTGACGATCTCCGGCGGCGCCCTCGAGACGGCATCCGAGCTCGCCGTGATCGATGCGCGTCGCCGATCGACACTCGCCGTCGACAGCGCCGGTTCGTACGTCGCGAGCGCGCTCGCGGAGGAGGGGCTGCGCGTGCGCCTCGACGTGGCATCCGCACCGGAGTCCGAACAGGATCGTGTGCTCGACGAGGTCACGGCAGCGGCAGGGACCACGGTGCTCCTGATCGATCGGCCCGACACGGATGCCGCGCAGCGTGCGCTCGTCGAACGCGCTGCTGTGCGTGATCCCCGCGCCGTCGTCGTCAACGTGGGTCTTCCCACCGTGAGTCCGTTGCCGCTGCCGACCGTGGAGGTCGCCGCAGCCAGTAGGCTCGGTGCGCAGACGGCGCGTGAAGCACTCCTGGGGTGCTTCACTGTGCAGCAGAGGATGACCAGCGCCGGCTGAGACAGGGATCCCTCATGGACGATGACGTTCTCGCTCGGGTGCGACGCTCGCTCCCCAAGGTGAGCGCTGCCGAGGCGCGCGTCGCGGAGACGATCCTGGGAGACCCGACACTCGTCGTCGATCTGGCCATCAACGATCTCGCCCAGCTCTGCCACACCTCGCTCTCGACGGTCGCCCGCTATGCCCAGTCACTCGGGTACAGCGGATACCGCGAGCTGCGGGTGGCTGTGGCACGTGCGGTCACGCTGGAACAGGCGCAGCAGGCCCGGTTCGGTCTCGACACCACGGCGATCGACCCCGACGACGGTCCGACGGCGATCGCCGCCAAGCTCGCCGCGCAGGAGATCGACGCGATCGAGAAGACGGCGCTCGCCCTCGATGCGGTCGCCCTCGACAGGGTCGCGCGTGCCGTGGTCGACGCCCGTCACATCGATCTCTTCGGACAGGCGGCGTCATCACTGACGGCGCAGGATCTGCTGCTGAAGCTGTCGCGCATCGGCTGCTCGGTCTCGCACTCCTCGGACCCGCACCTCGCGGTCACCACGGCCTCGCTGCGGACTGCGGACGATGTGGCGATCGCGTTCTCCCACGGCGGCGAGACGGCCGAGACTCTGCGCGCGCTCGAGGTCGCCCGCGATGCCGGCGCCCTCGCAGTGGCGGTCACCAGCGCCCCCGACTCGCCGTTGGCGCTGGCGGCGGATGTCGTGCTGCTCACGCATGCGCACGAATCCCCGTTCCGGATGGCCGCGATGTCGAGCCGCATCGCTCAGCTCGCGCTCGTCGACGTGCTGTTCGTGCGCGTCGTGCAGCACCGCGGCGAGCCGGTCGCGGTCTCGCTGCAACGGACCCACGACGCGGTCCCCGCGCGCCGCCGCACCTGACCTTCCGGATTCTCCGCCCGGCCGGGGCGTCAGTCGACGTGGTCGCGGGTGCTGACCAGCGCGCGGGTCGCGATGCGGTGCCCGCGCGCGAGGCTACCCGTGAGCGACAGGCCGGTGAGGATGCCGGCGAGGAAGCCGGCCGCGAAGGCGTCTCCTGCTCCGATCGTCTCCACCACGGGGGCGTCGAGGGCGTCGCTGTCGGCGGTCTCCGTGCCGTCGAAGGCGACCGCACCATTCGGGTCGGTCACGAGCAGGTACCGCGGCCGGGGGAACAGCGAGCGCAGCCGGTGCGGGTCGCTCGTTCCGAAGACGACCTCCGCATCGGTGCGGGTGCAGAACACGATGTCCGCGCGACCAGCGAAATCGGAGACGATCCTCCGACCCTCCTCTTCGCGGCCTCGCCAGAGCGCGGGTCGCCAGTTCAGGTCGAAGCTGAGCAGCCGGTCGGGGCGCGGTTGCGTGAACAGGGCCTCCTGGGCAGCGAGCGCCGAGGCGGACAGCGCGGGGGTGATCCCCGAGGTGTGCACGAGCGCCGCTTCGGCGAGAACGGCGGATGCAACGGGCGTGGTCAGGGTCTGGGGCGAGATCGCCGCAGCGGCCGAGCCGGCGCGGTAGTAGTGCATGGTTCCGTCGACCGCGCCGTCGTCTCGAGCCGAGAGCTCCTTCACATACAGGCCGGTGGGCGCATCTCCGTCGACCTCGACCGCGGAGTCGTCGACGCCGTGGTCGCGCAGCTCGGCGGTGAGGAAGCGTCCGAAGCCGTCGTCTCCCACCCGGGAGAGGACCGAGGTGCGGATGCCCGCCGATGCCAGGGCGATCGCGGTGTTCCACTCGGCCCCTGCCAGGGAGCGGTGGAAGGTCCGGCATCCCTCGAGAGGACCGGCGGTGGCGGCGACGAGGGCGACCATGCCCTCGCCGAAGCAGACGGCGAGCGGGGTGGTGTCGGGCACGATCTGGACACTACCGGATCGATGTCTGTCGCGCCGATATCGGATTGCAACCTGGATGCGTTTGGCATCTGAGGATCTGCTGGGTACCGTCGAGTCATCACCGTCCCCGAGGCGAAGAAGCCTCGGGACGCGCAATGAAGCGCCCGACAGGGAAGGTCACACAATGCACCAATCAGTCAAGCGTCGGCGAGGACTCATCGCCGTAACCGGAGCCACGATCGCGGCGCTCGCCCTCGCGGGCTGCGTCGCCAGCGAGCGTGGCGATGAAGGGTCCGAAGGCTCGGGCGACGTCGACGGGACATTCGTCTTCGCCGCCTCCTCCGACCCGGCGAGCCTCGACCCCGCCTTCGCTCAGGACGGCGAGAGCTTCCGCGTCTCGCGTCAGATCTTCGAAGGTCTCGTCGGCACCGAACCCGGCACCGCGGACCCTGCGCCGCTTCTCGCCGAGTCGTGGGAGTCGTCGGAGGACGGCATGTCCCACACCTTCGCGCTGAAGGAGGACGTCACGTTCCAGGACGGAACGCCGTTCAACGCCGAAGCCGTCTGCGTGAACTTCGACCGCTGGTTCAACTGGACCGGCCTCGCCGCGTCCGAGGCGTTCGGCTACTACTACAACAAGCTCTTCAAGGGGTACGCCTCCAACGCGGCCGACGCCGTGTACAAGTCCTGCACCCCTGACGGCGACTACTCGGTCACGATCGACCTCAACAAGCCGTTCGCCGGCTTCGTCGCCTCCCTCTCGCTCCCGTCCTTCGCGATGCAGAGCCCTTCGGCGATGCAGGAGTTCGGTGCGGACGAGGTCAGCGGCTCGGCGGAGTCCCCGCAGCTGTCCGAGTACGCGATGGGTCACCCGGTCGGTACCGGTCCGTACGCGTTCGACGAGTGGGCACCGGGCGAGCAGGTCACGCTCAAGGCCTACGACGGCTACTGGGGAGACGCCGGACAGATCGACGAGATCATCTTCCGCACGATCGACGACCCGACCGCTCGCCGTCAGGCGCTCGAGTCCGGCTCGATCGACGGGTACGACCTCGTCGGACCGGCCGACACCAAGGCCCTCGAAGACGACGGCTTCACGATGGTGTCGCGCCCGCCGTTCACGATCCTCTACCTCGCCTTCAACCAGGCGGTCCCGGAGCTGCAGGACCCGAAGGTCCGTGAGGCTCTGTCCTACGCGGTCGACAAGGACGCGCTGATCAGCCAGGTGCTCCCTGAGGGCACCCAGAAGGCGATCGAGTTCGTGCCCGAGGTCGTCAACGGCTACAACCCCGATGTCACGACCTACGACTACGACCCGGAGAAGGCCAAGGCGCTGCTGGCCGAGGCCGGGTACACCGAGGCGAACCCGTTGAAGCTCACCTTCAACTACCCGGTCAACGTCTCGCGTCCCTACATGCCGGACCCCGAGCAGATCTTCACGGTGCTCTCGTCCCAGCTGTCCGAGGTCGGCGTCGAGACCACCCCGGTCTCGGAGGAGTGGGTCGAATACCTCGACCGCACCACCGGCACCGCGGATCACGGCATCCACCTGCTCGGCTGGACCGGCGACTACAACGACACCGATAACTTCGTCGGCGTCTTCTTCGGCCAGCAGAGCTCCGAGTGGGGCTTCGACAACCCCGAGCTGTTCCAGAAGCTGAACGAGGCGCGCGGCGTCTCCAACCTCGAGGAGCAGACGGCGCTGTACGAGGAGATCAACGAGATGGTCGCCCAGTTCATCCCTGGCGTCCCGCTCGCGCACCCGGCGCCGACCCTGGCGTTCGACCCGCGCGTGAAGAGCTACCCCGCCAGCCCGGTGAACGACGAGGTCTTCACGGACATCGTCCTCACCAAGTAGGCCTGACCACTTGATATGTCGACCCCCGGTCCCGCGCATTCGGCGGGACCGGGGGAACGGCGTACCTTCTGATCGACGGAGATCTTCGTGCTGCGCACCATCGGCAGGCGACTGCTGTTCCTCATTCCCACCCTGTTCGGGCTCAGCGTCCTGCTGTTCGCCTGGGTCAGGGCCCTCCCCGGCGGCCCCGCGGTCGCCCTGCTCGGCGAGAAGGCCACGCCAGAGGCTGTCGCGAGAGTCAACGAGCTCTACGGCTTCGACAAGCCCCTCATCGAGCAGTACTTCATCTGGATCGGACGCCTTCTCCAGGGAGACTTCGGCACCTCGATCCAGACCAACAGGCCGGTGACGGAGGAGTTCCTCCGCCGGTTCCCCGCGACGCTGGAGCTGAGCGTCATGGCGCTCATCTTCGCCGTCGGCATCGGCATTCCGCTCGGGTACTGGGCGGCACGCCGTCACGGCAAGTTCACCGACCACGCGTCGGTCGTGCTGAGCCTGATCGGCATCACCATCCCGGTGTTCTTCCTCGCGTTCATCCTGAAGTACGTCTTCGCGGTGCAGCTGGGATGGCTGCCTTCGGACGGACGCCAGAATCCACGAATAGATGCCACCCATCCCACCGGGTTCTATGTGTGGGACGGCATCATCACCGGAGAGTTCGATGCCGCATGGGATGCGATCCTGCATCTGATCCTGCCGGCGCTCGCGCTGGGCACCATCCCACTTGCGATCATCGTCCGCATCACCAGGGCGAGTGTCCTGGAGGTGCAGAACGCGGACTACGTGCGCACGGGTCGGGCGAAGGGCGTCGGGTCGCCGACGCTGCGCAACCGCTTCATCCTGCGAAACGCCATGCTCCCGGTGATCACCACGATCGGCCTGCAGACGGGGCTGCTGATCTCGGGGGCGGTGCTCACCGAGACGGTGTTCGCCTTCCCTGGCATCGGCTCGTTCCTGGCGAGAGCGATCTTCACCAGGGACTTCCCCGTCCTCCAAGGGTTCATCATCTTCATCGCGATCGCCTACGCGTTGATCAACCTGGCGGTGGACGTCTCCTACAGCTTCATCGATCCGAGAGTGAGGGTGCAGTGATGTCACTCCCCACCGTGCGAAAGGAGGCGGTCGTATGAGCATCGCCCTCCCGCCCGCCCAGGGCCCTTCGGCAGAGAGCGGCGGCAGCATCGACACCGTCGCGATCGCCCAGGCCGATCTGAAGAACGGTTCCGGCGGATTCTGGCGGGACGTGTTCCGTCGCCTCCGTCGCAATCCGACAGCGTGGATCGGCGCGGCCATCGTCGTGGCGTTCCTGCTCATCGCAGCCCTCGCGCCCCTGCTCGCTCCCTATCCGGAGACGGCGCTGCCGGGTGCGAAGTACATCACGCCCACCTACATCCCGGGTCCGGGAGAGCTGCCGCAGTTCCCTCTGGGCCTGGACCGCTTCGGCGGCGACGTGCTGTCCAAGCTCATCTGGGGCGCGCAGGCGTCGCTCATGATCGGCGTCATCTCCACCGCGATGGGTCTGGTCGGGGGCATGATCCTTGGCCTGCTCGCCGGCACGTTCGGCGGATGGGTGGACACCCTCATCATGCGCATCGTCGACATCATCCTGTCGGTGCCGAACCTTCTGCTCGCGGTGTCGATCGCCGCGATCCTCGGTCAGACCCCGTTCGCGATCATGATCGCGATCGGGGCATCGCAGGTGCCGATCTTCGCTCGCCTGCTGCGCGCGTCGATGCTGCAGCAGCGTTCGAGCGACTACGTGCTCTCCGCGCAGACCCTCGGTCTCGGTCGCGGCAAGATCACCATGTCGCATGTGCTGCCCAACGCCATCGGTCCGGTGATCGTGCAGGGGACCCTGACGCTGGCCACCGCCGTCATCGATGCGGCGGCCCTGTCGTTCCTCGGTCTCGGCGGCGGACGCCCGGAGACGGCGGAGTGGGGCCGCATGCTCACGTACGCGCAGTCCGAGCTGGCCATCGCGCCGTGGCTCGCCTTCCTTCCCGGTATCTGCATCGCGGTCACCGCGCTCGGCTTCACCCTGCTGGGTGAGGCGCTGCGCGAGGCGATGGATCCCCGGACGAGGGCACGATGAACGCGCGGGACGACGGCGCCGTGAGCGCCGCGAAGGAGAAGCAGATGTCGACCGAACCGCTGTTGTCGGTCCAGGGGCTGGCCGTGGACTTCGCCACCATGGACGGTGTCGTGCACGCCGTGGAGGGCGTGGACCTCGAGATCCGCCCCGGCGAGACCGTCGCGATCGTGGGGGAGTCCGGTTCGGGCAAATCCACCACCGCGATGGCGATCATCGGACTGCTCGCCGGGGGCGGCAAGATCGCCTCCGGCAGCATCCGCCTCGACGGGAAGGAGATCTCGCGCGCGTCGGAGCATGAGATGCGCGCGATCCGCGGTCGTGACATCGGTCTCGTGCCGCAGGACCCTATGTCCAACCTGAACCCGGTCGCGAAGATCGGCACCCAGGTGGCGGAGACGCTGCTCGCGCACGGCCTCGCCACACGGCAGAACGTGCAGACCAAGGTGGTCGAGGCTCTGACCGCTGCGGGCCTTCCCGACCCGGCGCGACGTGCGAAGCAGTATCCGCACGAGTTCTCCGGCGGCATGCGTCAGCGCGCGCTCATCGCGATCGGGCTGGCGTGCAAGCCCCGACTGCTGATCGCCGACGAGCCCACGAGCGCCCTCGACGTCACGGTGCAGCAGACGATCCTCGACCAGATCGGGCAGATGACTCGCGAGCTGGGAACGGCCGTGCTGCTCATCACACACGACCTGGGGCTCGCGGCAGAGCGTGCCGAGCGGGTGATCGTGATGCATCGCGGCAAGGTGGTCGAGCAGGGCGATGCCCGGCAGATCCTGGAGGACCCGCAGCATCCGTACACGCAGTCGCTCGTGAAGGCGGCCCCTTCGGTCGCCGCGGCCCGCCTGCAGCCGGAGGCGTTCCGCGTGCAGGAGAGGGCAGCGGAGGCGAGCACCGTCGCCGAGACGGCTCCCGCCGACAACATCGTCGAGATCGAGAACCTCACCAAGGTGTATCCGGTGCGCGGACGCGGGGAGGACTTCGTGGCCGTCGACGACGTGTCGCTGGTGATCCCGCGCGGCGAGACCGTGGCGATCGTGGGCGAGTCCGGCTCGGGCAAGACCACGACGGCACGGATGCTGCTCAAGGTGATCGAGCCGACCAGCGGGCTGATCCGCTACGAGGGCAAGGACATCGCGTCGCTGACTCGAGCGGAGACGAAGGAGTTTCGGCAGCAGGTGCAGCCGATCTTCCAGGATCCGTACTCGAGCCTGAACCCGATGTTCACGATCGAGCGCCTGATCGCCGAACCGTTGGAGTTCTACAAGAGGGGAAGTGGCGCCGACCGACGCAGGCGCGTGCGTCAGCTGCTGGATGACGTGGCTCTGCCGCAGTCGATGCTGCGTCGGTACCCGTCCGAGCTGTCCGGTGGGCAGCGGCAGCGCGTCGCGATCGCCCGTGCCCTCGCCCTCTCGCCCGATCTGATCGTGTGCGACGAACCGGTGTCGGCGCTCGATGTGCTCGTGCAGGACCAGATCCTGAAGCTGCTCGGCGACCTGCAGAGCGAGTACGGGTTGAGCTATCTGTTCATCTCGCACGACCTCGCGGTGGTGCGACTGATCAGCGACTACGTGTGCGTGATGAAGGACGGCAAGCTCGTCGAGGCCGCCACCTCGGAGGAGATCTTCACGAACCCCCGCGACCCGTACACCCGGCGTCTGCTGGCGTCGATTCCCGGCAACGAGCTGGGCATCGCCTCCTGACGACGGCCTGCGCCTCAGCGTCCGCGCGCGCGTGCCCTGTCGAGCAGCTCGACGCTCGGCAGGGCCGCGGCGGCGTCTTGCAGTGCTCCGTACGCAACCCCGTCATCCCCGTGCCTCGCGGTTTCGATGGGGATCTCGTCGGGGAGCGCTTCGGAGAGGCGGGTGGCGAGGGGGAGGAGCACTACGTCGCGCGCACGGGTCAAACCGCCGCCGAGCACGACCATCTGGGGCGCGACGGCGACGATCAGTGGGTGGATGCGCTCGACGACGGCGTCGGCGTAGGCATCGATGCGCGATCGTGCCTCCGGGTCGCCGCGTTCGGCAGCGGCGAGGAGGGCTGCGACCGCCGCCGGGGCAGGTCCGGCAGGTCCCGGCGTCGCTTCCATCGAGGGCGCTGGCAGGAAGCCGATCTCGGCTGCTGCTCCGCCGCGTCCGATGTGCGCGCGGCCGCCGATGATGATGGCCGCACCTGTGCGAGCACCGAGGTGCACCTGGATCACGTCATCGAGTCCCGCGGCGACCCCGTCGCGCTGCTCGGCGATCGCGGAGAGACGGATGTCGTTGTCGATCCTGACCCCGGCTGCCGGGTAGGACGCGACGAGTGCTTCGGCCACAGGTGCTCCGCTCCACCCCTCCAGCGCCCCGGAGCGACGGATCACCCCTTCGCTGTCGACGATGCCCGCCGTGCCCACGTGGATCCTGTGCACGCGCGCGGAGGAGAGCCCCGCCTGCTGGAGCGCGGCTTCTGCAGCTCTGATCGCTCCGGCGATCCGTTCGCCGGGAGGGAGCGTCGGTCCGCTCGACACGTGGGCCCGGCCTCGGACGCGAAGATCGAGTCCGGATGCCAGGGCCGTCGTTCCGTGGGCGCCGATGTCGATGCCGACGACGGCACCCGCCGTGGGGCTGAGAGAGTATTCGCGCGCCGGTCGTCCGGGGGCTCCCCGCGCTGAGGCCGCCGATGCGATCAGGTCGAGGTCGACGAGCTCGGCGGCTAGCGACTCCATGGAGGCGCGGGAGACGGAGGCGCGAGTACTGAGCGCGGTCAGGGTCAGCGGGCTGTCGGGCGTGCGCAGTGCGTCAAGGACGCGGGCGGCGTTGAGGCGCCGCAGGCGGGCAGGTCCCCGATCGGTCATGCGCACTCCTCGCGCTCCAGGTGCTGTGTGCTATCAGTATAATTATCACAACTTCTGTGATAACTATCCGCGTGTTCGCGGAGAAAGGACAATGATGTCCAGACGAAGAGGAGCGGCGCTCATCGGCGCGCTTTGCGCGGCAGTTCTGCTGATCGCGGCCCCCGGGCCCGCGTTCGCGGGCGAAGGTACCTCGCCCACGGGCGAGGCGGTCTTCCCGGTCATCGGCCAGGAGGAGAATCTGGGGGCTCCGATCCAGACCGTCTCGCTCAACGACTCCGCGATCGGCGAGCACGACGGCAAGTCTGTCGCCTACACCACGGCGTCCGGGGAGAACGCGGTCTTCAACGTGATTGACGTCACGAGTCAGAAGCTCGTCGCGGCGCATCCGATGCCGGGCGTCGTGCAGGCGTGGCGACACGTCATCGCCCCGGACGGAACCGTTTTCATCGGCGTGTTCACCGGAGCGGGCACGGGGGAGCTGTGGTCCTACGACCCCGCGCGCGATGAACTGCACAAGAGAGCGATCATGCCCGGTGGCGTCAAGTCGGTCTGGGCGCTCACCCTCGACGACGCGGGCCGAGTGTACGTCGGGAACTATCCGACGGGCAACGTCGTGCGATTCGACCCGGCGACCGACGAGCTCCGCGATTACGGACGCATCGTCGAAGGGCAGGAGTACGTGCGGTCGCTGGCCTTCGCCGACGGAACCGTCTTCGTCGGTACCGGGTCGCGCGGAAACGTCGTCGCGCTCGACCCCGAGTCCGGCGTCGCCCGGGTCATCTCGGATGATCTGCCGGCCATCCTCGGTGTGACGCCCGAGCAGATGCCGTTCGCCTACTCGATGGGTGTCGCGGACCGCACGTTGGTCGTGCAGTTCTACGATCCGCTCATGCGCCTCGCGTTCTACGATCTCGACACCGGCGTCTGGCGGGAGACGACGATCGGCAAGAACGTCGCCGGAGACGTGGGCGCGTTCAACTTCGGCCAGCTTCCCGTCAGGGACGGCCACATCTACGTCCCCGTGAACCGTCGGTTGATCGAGGTCGACCTGGCGGACCTCTCCGTACGCGATGTCGCGGCGTTCGGGACCTCGCTGCGCGGAGCGGGCTGGGTGCACGTCGATGACCCGCGTCAGCCGGTATCGGCGCTCGCGACGATCCAGAGCGGCGGCCAGGTCACGCTCTTCGATGTCGACACGGGGGCTGTGGTCGCCTACCCCACGGTCATGTCGGGGCAGCCCGGTCCGCTGCACACCCTGGAGTTCGCCGGAGACGGCAGCCTGCTGATGAGCGGGTACCCGGGTGGGACGGGGGCGCGGTACGTGCCTGCCACGGGTCAGCGGACGTCGTTCCGCCTCGATCAGCTCGAGGCGATGGCGACGACCGCACAGGGCGTGACCTACGGCGGCGTCTACCCCGGTGGAGCCATCGTGCGGCTGGAGACGACCGAGTCGGGTACACGCGCTGTTCCCGCATACGTCCTCGGGGAGCATCAGGATCGCCCCTATGTGATGCGCGAGCACGAGGGGCGTCTCCTGATCGGTTCTATCCCTGACTACGGTGCACTCGGCGGGGCGCTGACGGTCATCGACCTCGCGGACGGCGACAAGACCGTGCTGCGTGACGTCGTCAAGGACCAATCGGTCGTCGGTGTCGCGCAGCGAGGAAACGTGATCTACGGCTCGACGACCATCCGGGGCGGTCTCGGCGTGGAGCCGACGGCGAGCGAGGCCAAGCTGTTCACGGTAGATGCGACCACTCTGGAGAAGACGGGGGAGTTCGCGCTCGAGCTCCCCAGTGGGCAGCGGCCGACGCTCATCGGCGGCCTCGACATCGGCGCCGACGGTCTGCTCTGGGGATCGGCCGACGGGTGGGTCTTCGCTCTCGACCCTGACACCATGGCGTACGTCAAGGGCGCGAACGTGTTCCCGGATGTCACCCGCTTCGGCATGTGGCGGCCGGTCTTCACCCGCTGGGACTCCAGTGGCTTCCTCTATATGAACGTCGCCGGTCGGCTCGTGCAGGTCGACCCCGACGGGATGAAGACGCGAGTGCTCAGCGCCCCCGGGGAGGAGATCTCCTACCTGGCGTTGGGGCCCGCTCCGACCGCGGCGCAGAACCCGGCCTCGGCGCACGCCGCGTCGGGGGAGGCGCTGTACATCGGTGGCACCGCATCATCGGCATCTCTGCGTGTGCTGCGGATCACCCCGGCCGATCCGGGTGGCCCCGGGCCTGGGCCGGGGACGGGGCCGGGGACCGGCGGCGGAGACGGCGCGGGATCAGGGGATGACGGCGGTGCGCCGGGGGATGCGGGAGAGTCCTCGGGTGCGGGGGGTCGCGGAGGCGGATCGGACGGCACTCTTCCGGCGACCGGCGCAGAGATGCCCATCGCCGCGATCCTGCTCGCTGCGGTGTTGCTCGTGGTCGGGGCCCGATTGCGACGTCGGCGCTCCTGAGCACCTGGGCGGTGGGGTGCGCGCGGGTATCCCACCGCCCCGCCGGGGTTCCGAGCGGACGCGGAACCCGGTGATCGCGTACTCATACCGCAGCTTCCGAGATTGGTCAAGGACTGCGCTTGCCATGTCGCATAATCGTGCGTATAGTAGGTAGTTGCGCTCGCTTCTCCCTGCCCTCATATGGTGGTCGGCATCTGTTGAGTTCCCGGGCGCACACTCCACCTGACGACAAAGGAATCGAGAAGCCCTGCGGGGCTCACGGAGGTTATTCCCTTGGCTGCTGCTCGCAACGCATCCACATCCACCACCACCAAGAACGGACGCGGAGCATCCCGTCTTTCGTTCGCCAAGATCTCCGACACGCTGACGGTCCCTGACCTTCTCGCCCTGCAGACCGAATCCTTCGGTTGGCTGGTCGGCAACGACGCCTGGAAGGCGCGCGTGGCCGAGGCCAAGAAGCAGGGTCGCACCGACGTCAACGAGAACAGCGGTCTGGGCGAGATCTTCGAGGAGATCTCTCCTATCGAGGACCTCGGCGAGACGATGCAGCTGTCGTTCACGAACCCCTACCTCGAGCCGGAGAAGTACTCGATCGAGGAGTGCAAGGAGCGTGGCAAGACCTACGCCGCTCCGCTCTACGTCGAGGCCGAGTTCATGAACCACCTCACGGGTGAGATCAAGACTCAGACGGTCTTCATGGGCGACTTCCCGCTGCAGACCGACAAGGGCACGTTCATCATCAACGGCTCCGAGCGCGTCGTCGTGTCGCAGCTCGTGCGCTCGCCGGGTGTCTACTTCGACAAGACCCCCGACAAGACGAGTGACAAGGACATCGTGTCGGCTCGCGTCATCCCGAGCCGTGGAGCATGGCTCGAGTTCGAGATCGACAAGCGCGACCAGGTGGGCGTGCGCGTCGACCGCAAGCGCAAGCAGTCGGTCACGGTCTTCCTCAAGGCGCTGGGCATGACCAGCGAGGAGATCCTCGCCGAGTTCGCCGGCTACACCTCGATCGAGGAGACGCTCGCGAAGGACACGATCGTCACCAAGGAAGATGCGCTCCGCGACATCTACCGCAAGCTCCGTCCGGGCGAGCAGGTCGCTGCCGAGGCCGCGCGCGCGCTGCTGGACAACTTCTACTTCAACCCGAAGCGCTACGACCTGGCCAAGGTCGGTCGCTACAAGATCAACCACAAGCTGGGCCTGGACCAGCCGCTGAACTCTTCGGTGCTGACCGTCGAGGACATCGTGGCCACGATCAAGTACCTCGTGCGTCTGCACGCCGGTACCGAGGAGACCTTCACGGGCATCCGCGGTGGCAAGAAGGCCGAGATCCGTCTCGCGACCGACGACATCGACAACTTCGGCAACCGTCGCATCCGCGCGGTCGGCGAGCTGATCCAGAACCAGGTCCGCACCGGTCTGTCCCGCATGGAGCGCGTCGTCCGCGAGCGCATGACCACGCAGGACATCGAGGCGATCACCCCGCAGACCCTGATCAACGTGCGCCCCGTCGTCGCCGCGATCAAGGAGTTCTTCGGAACGTCGCAGCTGTCGCAGTTCATGGACCAGAACAACCCGCTCGCGGGTCTGACGAACAAGCGTCGTCTGTCCGCGCTCGGCCCCGGTGGTCTCTCGCGTGACCGCGCCGGCGTCGAGGTCCGTGACGTCCACCCCTCTCACTACGGCCGCATGTGCCCGATCGAGACTCCTGAAGGCCCGAACATCGGTCTGATCGGTGCTCTCGCGACCTTCGCGCGCATCAACTCGTTCGGTTTCATCGAGACCCCGTACCGCAAGGTCGAGGGTGGCGTCGTCACCGACCAGATCGACTACCTGACCGCTTCCGAAGAGGTCGACTTCAACATCGCGCAGGCCAACGCCCCGCTCGATGCCAAGGGTCGCTTCATCGAGAGCCACGTCCTGGCCCGTCCCAAGGGCGGTAGCGGTGAAGTCGACATGTTCCTCCCGGAGGACATCGGCTACATCGACGTCTCGCCGCGCCAGATGGTGTCGGTCGCGACCTCGCTCGTGCCCTTCCTCGAGCACGACGACGCACAGCGCGCCCTCATGGGTGCCAACATGCAGCGTCAGGCTGTGCCGCTGCTTCGCAGCGACTCGCCGCTCGTCGGAACCGGTATGGAGGGCTACACGGCCATCGACGCCGGTGACGTCATCACCGCCGAGAAGGCCGGTGTCGTCTCCGAGGTCTCCGCAGACCGCGTCGTCGTCATGCTCGACGAGGGCGGAACGCAGGAGTACCACCTCCGCAAGTTCGACCGCTCGAACCAGGGCACGTCTTACAACCAGAAGGTCGTCGTCAACGCCGGTGAGCGCGTCGAGGTCGGAGAGGTCATCGCCGATGGCCCCGCCACCGAGAACGGTGAGCTGGCCCTCGGAAAGAACCTCCTCGTCGCCTTCATGACGTGGGAGGGCTACAACTTCGAGGACGCGATCATCCTGAGCCAGGACCTGGTGAAGGACGACACCCTCTCCTCGATCCACATCGAGGAGTACGAGGTCGATGCTCGCGACACCAAGCTCGGCAAGGAGGAGATCACCCGTGACCTCCCCAACGTCAGCCCGGAGCTGCTGAAGGACCTCGACGAGCGCGGCATCATCCGCATCGGTGCCGAGGTCCGCCCCGGCGATATCCTCGTCGGCAAGGTCACGCCGAAGGGTGAGACCGAGCTGTCGGCCGAGGAGCGTCTGCTCCGCGCGATCTTCAACGAGAAGAGCCGCGAGGTCCGCGACACGTCCCTGAAGGTGCCTCACGGCGAGCAGGGCACGATCATCGCGGTCAAGGAGTTCAACGCCGAGGACGGCGACGACGAGCTCGGCTCTGGCGTCAACCGCCGCGTCGTGGTCTACATCGCCCAGAAGCGCAAGATCACCGAGGGTGACAAGCTCGCCGGCCGTCACGGCAACAAGGGTGTCATCGCGAAGATCCTCCCGATCGAGGACATGCCGTTCATGGCGGACGGCACCCCGGTCGACATCGTGCTCAACCCGCTCGGCATCCCCGGTCGAATGAACTTCGGTCAGGTCCTCGAGACCCACCTCGGGTGGATCGCGAAGCAGGGCTGGAAGGTCGAGGGCACCCCGGAGTGGGCATCCCGTCTGCCGGAGCAGGCCTTCGAGGCAGCTCCCGGCACGAAGGTCGCCACCCCGGTGTTCGACGGTGCGAGCGAGGAGGAGATCGCAGGTCTTCTCGACGCGACCATCCCGACCCGCGACGGTGTGCGTCTGATCGACTCCACCGGAAAGGCCCAGATGTTCGACGGCCGCTCCGGCGAGCCGTTCCCGGCGCCGATCTCGGTGGGCTACATGTACATCCTGAAGCTGCACCACCTGGTCGACGACAAGATCCACGCACGTTCCACGGGTCCGTACTCGATGATCACCCAGCAGCCGCTCGGTGGTAAGGCGCAGTTCGGTGGACAGCGCTTCGGTGAGATGGAGGTGTGGGCTCTCGAGGCCTACGGCGCCGCATACGCGCTCCAGGAGCTCCTCACGATCAAGTCCGACGACATCCTCGGCCGCGTCAAGGTGTACGAGGCGATCGTCAAGGGCGAGAACATCCAGGAGCCCGGCATCCCCGAGTCCTTCAAGGTGCTCATGAAGGAGATGCAGTCGCTTTGCCTGAACGTCGAGGTCCTCTCGGCCGACGGCACGCTGGTGAACCTCCGCGACACCGACGATGAGGCGTTCCGCGCCGCAGAAGAGCTCGGTATCAACATCTCCAGCCGCTTCGAGGCCGCCTCGATCGACGAGATCTAATCCGCAGGTGTGCCCGGGATCCAACTCCCGGGCACACCCCAGCAGACTTCTCAAAAAGAATTTCCGACACAGGAGAACTAGTGCTCGAGTCCACAACTTTCGATGAGCTTCGCATCGGCCTGGCGACCGCAGACCACATCCGCGCGTGGTCCTACGGCGAGGTCAAGAAGCCCGAAACCATCAACTACCGCACCCTGAAGCCGGAGAAGGATGGTCTCTTCGGAGAGCAGATCTTCGGCCCGTCCCGCGACTGGGAGTGCGCCTGCGGCAAGTACAAGCGTGTCCGCTTCAAGGGCATCGTCTGCGAGCGCTGCGGCGTGGAGGTCACCAAGAGCTCCGTCCGTCGTGAGCGCATGGGTCACATCGAGCTCGCCGCTCCCGTCACCCACATCTGGTACTTCAAGGGCGTGCCCTCGCGTCTGGGCTACCTGCTCGACATGGCGCCGAAGGACCTCGAGAAGGTCATCTACTTCGCCGCCTACATGGTCATCTCGGTCGACGAGGAAGCTCGTCACCGCGACCTGGGCACGCAGGAGAACAACATCCGTCTCGAGCTGAAGACGCTCGGCGACCGCCGCGATTCCAAGATCGCGGAGCGCCTGGCCAAGCTGGAGGAGGAGCTCGCCGCTCTCGAGGCGGAAGGTGCCAAGGCCGACGCCAAGAAGAAGGTCAAGGACGCCGCCGAGAAGGAGATGTCGCTCATCCGCAAGGGTGCCGACGAGGCGATCCTGAAGCTGGAGCGCGTGTGGGAGGACTTCCGCACCCTCGAGGTCGGCGCCCTGCGCCCGGAGGACGACGTCTTCCACGAGCTGCAGGACCGGTTCGGACAGTACTTCGAGGCCTACATGGGTGCCGAGTCGATTCAGCGCCGCCTTGCGGCCTTCGACCTCGTCGCCGAGGCGGAGAACCTGCGTCTGCAGATCTCCGAGGGCAAGGGCCAGCGCAAGATCCGTGCGATCAAGCGCCTCAAGGTCGTCAGCTCGTTCCTCGAGACCGGTATGAGCCCGGCCGCGATGGTCCTCGACGTCGTCCCGGTGATCCCGCCGGAGCTGCGCCCGATGGTCCAGCTCGACGGTGGCCGCTTCGCGACCAGTGACCTGAATGACCTGTACCGTCGCGTGATCAACCGCAACAACCGTCTTCGTCGTCTGATCGACCTCGGTGCCCCCGAAATCATCGTCAACAACGAGAAGCGCATGCTGCAGGAGGCCGTCGACGCACTGTTCGACAACGGTCGCCGTGGTCGCCCCGTCACCGGTACCGGCAACCGTGCCCTGAAGTCCCTCAGCGACATGCTGAAGGGTAAGCAGGGTCGTTTCCGCCAGAACCTGCTCGGAAAGCGTGTCGACTACTCTGGCCGTTCGGTCATCATCGTCGGCCCGCAGCTGAAGCTGCACCAGTGCGGTCTGCCCAAGCAGATGGCTCTGGAGCTCTTCAAGCCGTTCGTCATCAAGCGCCTGATCGACCTCGGTCACTCGCAGAACATCAAGGCGGCCAAGCGCGCCGTCGAGCGCACCCGTCCCGAGGTCTGGGACGTGCTCGAGGAGATCATCCGCGAGCGTCCGGTTCTGCTCAACCGTGCACCCACCCTGCACCGTCTCGGCATCCAGGCGTTCGAGCCTCAGCTCGTCGAGGGCAAGGCCATCCAGCTGCACCCGCTCGTCTGCGCGGCGTTCAACGCCGACTTCGACGGTGACCAGATGGCTGTCCACCTGCCGCTGTCGGTCGAGGCTCAGGCCGAGGCACGTGTGCTGATGCTCGCGTCGAACAACATCCTGAAGCCGTCTGACGGTCGTCCGGTCACCCTGCCTTCGCAGGACATGATCATCGGCCTCCACCACCTGACCACGGTCAAGGAGGGTGCAGCCGGCGAGGGACGTGCGTTCGGTTCTGTGGGCGAGGCGATTCTGGCCAAGGACGAGGGTTCCCTCGACCTGCAGGCGAAGATCCGCATCCGCATCCCCGGTCTGACCTTCCTCGAGGGCGAAGCTCCCGAGGGCTACGAGCGTCACGGTCTCGTCGACGCCTCGCTGGGTCAGGCGATCTTCAACGACACGCTGCCCAAGGGCTACCCGTTCGTCCGCGAGCAGGCTGACAAGAACAAGCTGTCGCAGATCGTCAACAAGCTGGCCGAGGAGTACCCCAAGGTCGAGACGGCTGCTTCGCTGGACCGCATCAAGGACGCCGGTTTCTACTGGGCCACGCGCTCCGGTGTGACCGTCGCCCTGAGCGACATCCTCACCCCGCCGAACAAGGCGGAGATCGTCGCCGGCTACGAGAAGCAGGCCGCGAAGGTCCAGTCGCAGTACGAGAAGGGTCTGACGACCGACTCCGAGCGTCGCCAGGAGCTCATCAAGATCTGGACCGAGGCGACCGACGAGGTCCAGGCCGCCATGAAGGCGAACTTCCCCGAGGACAACACCATCAACCGCATGGTGTCGTCGGGTGCTCGTGGTAACTGGCTGCAGATCCGGAACATCGCCGGTATGCGTGGTCTGGTGAACAACCCCAAGGGTGAGATCATCCCGCGTCCGATCATCTCCTCGTACCGCGAGGGTCTGTCGGTTGCGGAGTACTTCATCGCGACGCACGGTACCCGTAAGGGTCTGGCCGACACCGCTCTGCGTACCGCCGACTCGGGTTACCTGACCCGTCGTCTGGTGGACGTCTCGCAGGACGTCATCATCCGAGAAGAGGACTGTGGCACGTCGAAGGGCCTCGAGCTCCCGATCGCCGCTCCGAACTCGCAGGGTGAGCTCGTGCGCGACGCGAACGTCGAGAACTCGGTGTTCGCTCGTACGCTGGCCTCCGACGTCGTGAACGAGTCGGGCGAGGTTCTCGCCTCGGCCGGTGACGACGTGGGTGACGTGCTGATCGACAAGCTCGTCGGACTCGGTGTCGAGAGCATCAAGGTGCGCTCGGTCCTGACCTGCGACTCCGCTGTCGGTGTCTGCGCGCAGTGCTACGGCCGTTCGCTCGCGACCGGCAAGACGGTCGACATCGGAGAGGCCGTCGGCATCATCGCGGCCCAGTCGATCGGTGAGCCCGGTACCCAGCTGACGATGCGTACCTTCCACACGGGTGGTTCGGCATCGGCGGATGACATCACGCAGGGTCTTCCCCGTGTGCAGGAGCTCTTCGAGGCGCGTACCCCCAAGGGCGCGTCGCCGATCGCCGAGGCCGATGGCCGCATCACGATCGACGAGACCGACAAGGGCAAGAAGGTCATCCTCACGCCCGACAGCGGTGACGAGCCGGTCATCTACCCGGTGCTGAAGCGTGCGACGCTTCTCGTCGAGGACGGGCAGCACGTCACGGTCGGTCAGCCGATCCTGGTGGGCACGCTCGACCCCAAGGAGATCATGCGCGTCATGGGTGCTCGCGAGGTGCAGCGTTACCTCGTGGGCGGCGTCCAGGGCGTGTACCGCTCGCAGGGTGTGCCGATCCACGACAAGCACATCGAGGTCATCGTCCGTCAGATGCTCCGCAAGGTCACCGTCGTCGATCACGCCGACACGAACCTGCTGCCGGGTGAGATGGTCGACCTCAAGCGCTACCAGTCGATCAACCGCGAGACAGTGGCAGAGGGCAAGCGCCCCGCGTCGGGCCGTCCGGAGCTGATGGGTATCACGAAGGCGTCGCTCGCGACCGAGTCGTGGCTGTCGGCCGCCTCCTTCCAGGAGACGACCCGCGTGCTCACCGAGGCTGCGATGCAGGGCAAGCGTGACCCGCTGGTCGGTCTCAAGGAGAACGTCATCATCGGTAAGCTCATCCCCGCCGGAACCGGTCTCTCGAAGTACCGCGACGTCACGGTCGAGGCCACCGAGGAAGCCAAGAGCGAGCGCTACCCGAACCGGATCTTCGCATCCGACGGCGCGTACGCTGACGGCGACTTCGGCTACGTCGACTTCGACGCGTTCTCGACGGACGACATCACCCCCGGTACTTACAACTGATTGAGGCGAGAGCCGGCGAGCTTGCTCGTCCGGCCGAGCCGATTGAAGTTGTCGAGCGACGAAGTCGCGATACAACTGAGTACTGAGTGACTGAGAAGGCCCCAGGCGATTTGCCTGGGGCCTTCTTCGTGCCCTGGTGCAGTCGCGTGGCGGCTGGTAGCCGCGCGGTGGACGCGGTCAGCCGAAGAGGTGCTCCACAATGCTCGAGGTGTACCCGCTCGGCGCCAGGTTCGAGTAGCGCGTGTCGATGAGCACATCCTCCCGCCAGAAGAGGGTGCGGCCGTCGGTCACCGGGTACTGCGCATTGGGCCAGGTCTTCTCGCAGCGCGTGCCGCCGTCCGGGGCGAAGCAGGAGAAGCCCTCATCGTTCGCGAGAGCGTTCAACATGTCGAGCGCGGGTCCGCGGTTCATCCGGGAGATCGTGGTCGTGAGACCGGTCGTGTCGGCGCCTGGGTCGGCCCAGATGCACGTCAGAGCGCCGTCGGAGTCCACGCCGGACGGGCCGAAGGCGGCGTCGTTGAGCGGTGTCTCCCCGAGTTCGGCCAGGACGGCGTCCGACAGGATCGCACGGCAGTCGTTCGGGAGCGCGACGGGTGCGCTGGTCGGCGTGGGGCTGGGCGACGGCGAGCCGGTCTGCTCGGGGTCGGCCGTCTCGCTCCCTGCCGGGCTCGGCGAAGCGCTCGCGCCGCCCGTCTGCAGGGTGCAGGCGGTCAGTGCGACGAGGAGGAGGAGTGCCGCGGCAGCGCCGGTGAGTCGGGGCTTCATGGCCACACCGTACTGCGCATCGGTGTCGGGATGGCAGAGGATCGCGGTGTTGCCGTCGGCTCCCCGTGCCGCGATAGTGTCGGCGGGTGAGCAACCAGACTTCTTCCGCCGGTTCCGTGGTCGTGATCGGCGATGCCTTGATCGATGAGATCCGCGACGATTCGGGGGTGCGCGAGCTCGTCGGCGGTGCCGCACTCAACGTCGCCGTCGGACTGCGGCGCCTGGGAGTCGTGACGACGCTGATCGCGATGGTGGGAGATGACGAGGCCGGCGCGCACATCCGCGAGTACCTTTCCGACCACGGCGTGCGGCTGATCGGGAGCGACGCGCCGCTCGGGTCCTCGCGTGCGATAGTGCAACGGGCGGCGAACGGTGAGCCGCAGTACGTCTTCAACGATGCCGCACAGAAGCGCAGCATCCGGTACTCAGACGAGGCTCGACAGGCGATCGCCGACGCCGGGCTCGTCGCGATCAGCTGCTTCCCCTTCGATGTGCCGGTCGAGGTAGACGCCCTGACCGATGCCCTGGCGGGTGCGCGCGTTGCCGTCGACCCCAACCCGCGCACCGGAATGCTCAGCGACCGTGAGGAGTTCGTCCGCGGCTTCGAGCGGCTCGCGGCTTCGGCCGCCATCGTCAAAGTCGGCGCGGATGACGCGGCCATCCTCTACGACGGCGACCTCGACGCCCTGCGCGCCCGTCTGCGGGCCCTCGGCGCTGCTGCCGTCCTCGCGACCGCGGGTGCCGACGGCGCCACCATCGATGCGGACGCCGGTATCGCCTCCGCTCCCATCGCGCAGCTTCCCGGTGCCGTGATCGATACCGTCGGCGCGGGGGATGCGACTCTCGCGGCGGTTTCGGAGGGCCTGGTCACAGCGTCTCCGTCCGACCTGGGGGAGTGGCGCGCACTGCTGCTGCGCGCGATGGACGTCGCCGCCGCGACCTGTCGCGCCGAGGGCGGTCTGCTGCGGACACCCGAGTCGTTGGAGGACTCCAGGCGCGGCGTGAACGGCAGCTGACCGTTCGATTTCTTGCACCCGCCTCCGGCAGGTATGCTTGTCTCTCGTGCCCCCGGTTGGCTGTCCAAGTCGGACGGGTGCGCTCTGGCGAGTTACCCAAGCGGCCAAAGGGATCTGACTGTAAATCAGACTGCTCAGCATTCGGGGGTTCGAATCCCTCACTCGCCACCAAGGGGTGTTCTCGGGTCTAGGGCTCATATGTTCTCGGATCTAAAACGCCACAGAGAAGGGCCGCCGGATACCCGGCGGCCCTTCTGCGGTCCGCGTGCCTCCCGACGCGCTTGCATCGGATCGGCACTCGCGCGCAGTCCGTCCGGCCGCTTGAGGGTACTCCGTTATGCCGGAGACACGGCCGAGCCGTGCGCGGCTCGCGGCACCTGATGCGCCTGTGCACGCGGAAAACTCCGGCACACTGGGGCTGTGCAAGATCTCGAGAGAATCGCCGTCAGGGCCGTGGAACGACTGTTGGAACCGTGCCCGCGGCTGAGGGCGGAGATCCAGGCCGGGGACAGGACTCCTATCACAGACGGGTTCATCGACCTCTATAGCAAGGATCACAGCTCGAGCCGGGCGGACATCACCGCGCGAGTTGCGCTCCAGGTCAAAGGAGTGTCGCACTACAACAAGAAGAAGTTCGCCGCTGACTCACTCTCGTACTCCATCGAGGTGGAGGTCCTCCGGTTCTTCCGCGACAACGGCGGCGGGGTGTACTTCTGCGTCATCGTTCACCCGGACACGAGGCAAGAGCGAGTGTTCGCCCGCCCACTGGCGCCGTTCATGCTCGACCGGCTGCTCAACGAGAAGCCGGACCAGAAGTCCATCAGCGTGAAGCTGAAGCATCTGGCAGACGACCCTGACCATGTGCAACGCGTCATGGATTTCGCGGCGGAGGTCAGCAAGCAGGACCCGAAGCAGGGTTTCGACGAACGACTGTGGCGAGACGACGCGGAGCTGGAGATTGTCTCCGTCGACGGCGTGGACCTTTCCCGGCCGGCAGACCTGAACCTGGGCACCCAAGACGTTGCCATCGTTCTCCACACCGGTGGGCTTCGCATCCATGTCAACGCCGATCTCCGGATCATCCCCGCGGGCTACGTGGAGCGCGAGATAGCCCTCACTGTGTCGTGCGGCGGTGTGAGCTATGACACGGCCGTCGTCAAGAAGATCAACGACGGCGCCGGGCAGTTCCGTCTGGGGGACACGCTCACACTCCGACTCGAACAAGACGCCACTCACCTCACGTCGGAACTTGACCTCGAGCAGGGCGGCAACCTCCTCGACCACCTCCAGGCGCTGCGCTTCTTCGTCGCGCTGGCCGAGGGGCACACCTTGCGCATCGGTTACGACGACATGCAGCCGGAGGTCCCGAAGAAGAAGCACCTCGATGGGCTGGACGACACCCTGGAGCGGTTCGAAGCGCTCGCGGAGCTCTTCGAGGCCGTCGGCGCCGATGCCCGACTCGTGATCCCAACGGACATCACCAGCTCACAGATGAACATCCTCGGACACGTCTACCGCGCGCTCGTGCACGGTGACGAACTCACCTCGGACACGGGGAGGGCAGGACGGTTCGACATCCGCGTGGGTGCGTTCCGCATCATGGTCGTCGCGATGCCCGGGAGCACTGAGGGAGCCTGGCGGTTCTTCGACCCGTTCGAACCGGCCAGCCGTGACCGGTATCGCATCTACCGGATGAGCGACGAGTCCACACCCCGTGAGCTGCACGGTACCGCGTATGAGGCCGTGTTCGCTGAGGAGATCGCGAACACCCTCAACCTTCGCCTCGATGACCTGCCGCGGGCGTATCAGGCTCTCGAAGATCAGGAGACGGCGCGCGGGCTGGCGAACCTCAAAGTGCTCCAGTTCATCGCTGCCGCCGACGCGTCCGAGGTCGAACTTCGGCGAGCGGCGCTGCTGGAAGCCGCCCTTGGGCTTAACGCTTGGCTTCTGGATGCCGGCGGCGACGACGCGATCCACCGGATCAACCGGTGGCAGGTGCTGCATCGCACGGGGGAGCTGTCCTCGTCGGATCGTGATGAGATCCGTGATCTGCGGCGCCTCGTCATGCGCAGTGACGACGGCAACGCCGGCCAACTGGAAGCATGCTGCGCGATCCTCCTTGGTGACCTCGAAGACATCCGCCACACCATCAATGCGCTCGACGTCGAGCGTAAGAACGCACTCGCAAGCTGGCCGATTGCGACGCTGATCCCGGACGGCCGGGCGTCAGGACTGATAGCACTCGACTGAGTTGGGCCGCGTGGGCTCCAAGTTAGCCGGTCTGTCGGGGGCGGAGTGCCTTGTCGTTGATGAGCGACGACCTTAACGGAAGGTGAGCCCGAGCTCCTGGAGGTGGGGGACCGCCACGAACACGAACACATCGCGGACGACCCGAGGTCACTGACCCTTCGCCTTCCTTCATGCGCTCAGTGAGCTCGCTCAGTGCCCCGGCGGCCATCGCCGGGTTGCGGTGCGCGTCGAGGTGGCGGCGACCGAAGGCGAGTGCCGCCGACGCGCGACTCTGATGCCGTGCGAGGCAGCGGATCTGTCCAAACGATGTGAGCATGTCCAGCAGGACGTCCGCCGCACTGCCGCCGCCGAGGTCGCACACTTCCTGGGAGTCCCTCCACGGCACTGACCAACGGCTGCGGACTGCGTGTGGTTGGATGCGAACGTGAACTCGACCTCGAACGTCTGCCGGTCGGGGAGCGCGGGTGGGAGGCGTTTCTTGACTGGGTGAAGACCACCGATGACCGTGCCGAACGGCACTTCCTCGAATTCAAGTCGACCATCGACCTGAACGCGAAGCCCGACCGGATCAAGGTCGTGCGGTTCATCCTCGGGGCAAGCAACCGCGATTCCGCTAAGGCGGCGAAGTACTTCGACGGACGCGCGCTCATGGTCCTCGGGCTCGCCAAAGGCAGAGCGGAGGAACCTGGCGGCGTCGCGGCAATCGAGATGTCGGAACGAGCACGACCACGGTATGGGTGTGGCTGATCGTGCTCCTCCCCGTGCTGAGCGCGATCGCCACCATCGGCTACCTCGTGCAGATGCAGCAGGGAATGTTCGACGTGCTTGCGGCCGTGCCGCTGGACGACTCGTCGTCACTCGACGTGGAGAGATTCATCGCCGCGGAGCTCAACGCCATCCTCACGCCGTGGTACCTGGTCCTGACGCTGTCGGGCTGGGTGATCTACGGGCTTTCCGTCTTGTTCGCCGCCCTCGATGCCCGACAACTCACCGCGAGAGGGTTCGACCGGCCCTTCCCCTGGGCGTGGACCTTCCTGTCTTCGCTGGTCTACGTGATCGGCCGACATGTCGTGATCCGTCGACGCGGAGGGCGTACTCTGGCGCCGCTCCTGGTGACGATCGCGATCCAGGTCGTCGTTCTTCTCGCTGCATCCGTCTGGGCATCCGTGTTCGTTGTCCAGACGTTCGAGACCGTGTTCTGGATGGTCACGACGCGGCAGATGTGACGTGGCCCCGCGACCGCGAACGATTCATAGACTGGAGCGATGCGACCGCTCACCGAAGCCGACGTCCGCGCATCGTTCGTCAATGCGGATGAAGACGAGCTGCGCCTCATGGAGATGCCGCACGACTTCCTGCTCGTCGACTGGGACTACCTCGACTTCTTCGCCTGGCAGGATCCGGGTGCGAGCCGTCGAGGTTACGTGGTGATCCCTCACGATGACGAGGTGGTCGGCATCGTGCTGCGCGCGACGGAGCCCGGCCGCGCCCGTTCGGGCATGTGCAACATCTGCCACACGATGCAGCCCGGCAACCAGGTCGCGCTCCTCTCCGCACGTCGGGCCGGTGAAGCGGGCAGGCGCGGTGACTCGTTCGGCACCTACATGTGCGCCGACCTCTCCTGCCACGAGAATGTGCGCCTCGCCCACCCGCTCGCGCCCAACGAGGTGCGCACTCCGGGGCAGGTCGACTTCCGCCTGGACGGCACCCGGCGGCGGATGGAGAGCTTCGTCTCGCAGGTCTGGGAGCGGGTCTGATCGCGGTTACGCTGGTCCCACACGTCCTGCGCTCGAAGGAGAAGCCATGAGTGATGCCATCCTGTTCGCCGTCGAAGAGGGAATGGCCCGGCTGACGCTGAACCGCCCCGCTCGCCTCAACGCCTTCAACGCCGACCTGGCGCACGCCTGGAAGGATGCGACGGCCGAGGCGACCTCGAGGGCCGACGTGAAGGCGATTCTCATCGATGCCGCCGGCCCCGCGTTCTGCGCCGGTGGCGACGTGATCGACATGGCGACGACGATGGGGGCGTCCGGTGGGGAGATCACCGCGCTCGCCGAGGTGATCAACGCCGGTATCCGCTCGCTCACGGAGTCTGCGCTGCCCGTCGTGGCGGCGGCCCACGGCACGACCGCGGGCGGCGGTCTCGGCATCCTGCTGTGCAGCGACTACGCCGTCGTCGGCTCACGGTCGAAGCTCGGCAGCCTCTACGCGAACATCGGTCTGACTCCGGATCTGTCCGTCTCCGCTCAACTCGCCCGCGCCGTGGGCCAGCGCCGCGCCCTGCAGCTCGTGCTGCAGGACCGACTGCTCTCGTCGGTGGAGGCCGTGGAATGGGGGCTCGTCGCCGAAGCCGTCGAGGGCGCGGATGCCGTCTCCGAGGCGGAGAGCGTGCGAGCACGCGGTGAGGAGATCGCGCGGTTCTGGCTGGCAGGAGCGGCCGAGGCCTACGGCCAGGCGAAGCGGTTGGTGCGCTCCCAGCCCGAGCGTTCCTTCGTCGAGCAGCTGAGTGAAGAGGCGCGTTCGATCGGTGCGGCTCTGGAGACGCCCGACGCGCAGGCCAGGGTCGCAGCCTTCGCCGCGGCGTCGGCGAAGAAGGCGGGCTGACGACCTCTCCTGCCCAGGCGCGGGGGAGGAGTGAGCTTCCCCAGGATGGGGCGGGAGCCGTGGCAACCGTCGACGCGCGTGGCAGGATGAAGGCATCGCCGCTCGACGAGAGGATCGCCATGTCCCATCCGGACATCACCACGCATCAGACGCAGGGTGAGAAGAAGAACATGTCGCTGCTCATCAGGGGCTCTCTGTGGATCGCCATCGGGGCTCTGATCGCTGCGGCTCTCGTGTGCGTGGTCTGGGTGCTCATCGGTGATCAGGACGGTCTGATCGGTCGGGCCTTCCTCACGATCCTCCTGCTGGCGGCTTTCGCGGGGATCGCGATCCTCGAAGCAGGGCTGGCGCCGAATCGCCCCGACTGGCTGCAGCTGGCGAGCATGGTGAGCTGGATCGTCGCTCTCCTCGTCGGCGCCGTGAAGATCTGGCTGCCGGAGGACGGCTTCTACTTCGGCGCGGAGCGGTTCTTCCAGTTGCTCCTCGTCATCGGAATCCTCCAGCTCGCCCTGCTGCATGTGCGCCTGTTCACTCCGGCCGCGCAGAGACATGTCACGACGTTCACGCGCATCATCTACATCGTCACCGTCACGTTCCTCGTCGGCCTGGTCGGCATGCTCGTGTTCTTCCTCGCTTTCCCGAACACCTTCGAGTACGGCGAGCTGTACTGGCGCATCGTGGTCGCGCTCACGATCCTCGTGGCCGTCGGCACGACGCTGATCCCGCTGCTGAACGCGCTCTTCGCGCCGAAGAAGAAGACGCCTGCCGATCGTGCGGTGGCGGCGGCGCCGGCGTGGCCCACCTACGCAGACGGCATCACGCCGCTCCCTGCCCTCCCCGACGCGACTCCGGATTGGAACGCCTACTACACCGGGTATCCGACCGTCGCGCCGCAGCAGGCTCTCGGTCAGGTGCCCGCATCGGCCTTCCCTGTCGCGCCCCAGCCCCTGCCCCCGCAGCCTGCCCCGCCGCTCCCGGCCGCCCCGCAGTTCGCGCAGCCTGTCGTGCCCGCACCCGTCGCTTCCGGAGAGCACCCGGTGCCACCGGCGCCGACCGCCGCGCAGCCGACGGCTTCTCCTCAGGAGCCGTCGCCGGCCTTCCCGCCGCCTCCGCCCGCCCCGCAGCAGCCTGCACAGTGACACTCGAACTCGAACTCCGCGAACTCGCCACCGAGATCGCTGAGGAGGCCGGACGACTCGCGCGCACACGTCGACAGGAGGGCGTGCGCCTGGCGGCTACCAAATCGTCCCTGGCCGACATCGTCACCGAAGCCGACCGAGAGGTCGAGGCGCTGATCCGCGCACGTCTTCGTGCAGCACGAGCCGACGATGGTTTCCTCGGCGAGGAGTCGGCTGCCGAGGTCGGCAGCAGTGGGATCACCTGGGTCGTCGATCCGATCGACGGCACCGTCAACTACGCCTACGGCATCCCGGCGTACAACGTGAGCATCGCCGCCGTCCGGGGTGAACCCGACCCGGCGACGTGGGAAGCGCTCGCCGGGGCCGTCAACGCGCCGGCACTGGGCGAGACGTTCACGGCTGCCCGCGGCCACGGCGCGTGGGCGAACGGGAGCCGGCTCGCGGTGACCGCCGCGACCCCTGCAGGCGCTCTGCTCGCGACGGGGTTCGGCTATGACCCCGCCACCCACGAGGGGGACATCGCGACCGTGGCCCGAGTCATGCCGATGGCCCGTGACCTCCGTCGCATGGGCGCTGCGGCGCTCGACCTCGCCTTCGTCGCGGCCGGACGACTCGACGGGTACTTCGAACGAGGACTCCGCCCCTGGGACTTCGCCGCCGGCGCCCTCCTGGTCGAGGAGGCGGGTGGCGTCGTTTCGCGAATCGACGTCGACTCCCTGCGTCCGATGCTGATCGCGGGTGGACCCGATGTGCACGCCCGACTGCTCGCGATCCTCGACGAGAAACCGTGAACGATTCATGGCATTCCCAGCCTGGTCAGGGTAGGGTTTACGGGATCGTTACTTTCGCCACCCGAAGGTGAAAGTCAAAGTTTGCGCCCCCCCCGAGCTTGACGCACGACCGAGAGAAACGCTTTGCCCTTCGAGAATTCCCAGGCTGCCTCTGCGCCCACGCGCCGGTCCAGCCGACTCCGCACTGCGGCCTCTGAGGCCCCCGCGGCGGGACCGACGGCACCCATTTCTGCCGCGGAGTCCACCGCTATCGCCCTCGCTGCCGTCGCTCCTCTTTCCCGACGCGCCGCCCGCCAGCGCCAGGCGCCCGACGATGTCGCGGCCGAAGCGCTGATCGAGCCCTTCACGGCGGCGAGCCCCGAGCCGATCATCGCCGATGTTCCCGCCGTGCCCGTCGCGGCAGAGAACCTCGACGAGACCATCGAGCTCGTCGACGTCGACGTCGAAGCCGAAGAGGCTCCCGAGCCGATCGAACCCTCAGATTCTCCCGAAGAAGCCCCGTATCCCGTTTCCGGGAATGACGACGAGGTCGATGCTTTCGAGCGCGCATCCCGCGCCTTCCGTGTCACAGGTTCGGTTCCGACGGTTTCCGCCGCCACTGAGCCGTCGCAGCTGGAGCAGGGGTCGAGCGACGAGCCTGTCGCTTCCGCGCACGTGGCGCCTCGTCGTCCTCGCAGCATCCGCAAGGCTGTCACGTTCGGCGCGACCGTCGGCGTGATGAGCCTCGCCGGTCTCCTCGCGGTGTCCATGACGCTCCCCGCTGAGGCCGTTGCCGGCGTTCAGGGAGCCTCGGCGGCATCGATGTCGTTGGTCTCCTCCTCCGCGGCCGCCGCGAAGGACGCCGCCGACGACGAGATCCAGGCTTTCGTCGCCCCGTCCGGCGTGGAGAGCGAATCGCTCACTCGCGCCGATGACTTCAGCACGGTCTCGCTCGCCGAGGTCGCGGCAGAACAGGGCATCAACTACTCGGGTGAGATCTTCACGAACGACCCGGACGCCGCCATCCAGTGGCCGTTCCTCGTCGGCGTGGGCATGAGCTACGGGTACGGCATGCGCAGCGGACGTCTCCACGAGGGCATCGACTTCGTGCCCGGCGACGGGGCCCCCATCCAGGCCATCGCCGACGGCACGGTGCGCATCGCGACCGAGCAGGGCGGCGCCTTCGGTGTCACCGTCTACATCGACCACGTCATCGACGGCCAGGTCATCACGAGCCACTACTCGCACATGCAGTACGGCTCCCTCAACGTCAAGGCCGGCGACACGGTGAAGGTCGGCACCATCGTCGGCAAGACCGGCAACACGGGCCGTTCCTACGGCGCGCACCTGCACTTCGAGCTCATCGTCAACGGATCGACCATCGACCCGATGCCGTGGCTCAAGGAGAATGCCGGTCGAACGTCGTACTGACCGGCTCGATTTCATGAGGACGCCACAGTGATGGTATTCTCGTACGGTTGCCCCGCGAGGGGCAGCACGCCCCGATAGCTCAGTGGCAGAGCACTTCCATGGTAAGGAAGGGGTCGTCAGTTCAATCCTGACTCGGGGCTCGCAAGCATTCTTCTCACGCGGACGGATGCCTCGCGGCAGGGTAGCTCAGCTGGTTAGAGCGCACGACTCATAATCGTGAGGTCGCGGGTTCAAGCCCCGCTCCTGCTACAGATGAAAACCCCGGTTCGCCGGGGTTTTTCTGCTTTCCTGCGGTACTTTCCCGACGACCTGCGACCTATTCCGCGGGCGAGTGCGAGGGCTGCACCCTGGGCGCTCTCGCGACGGGAGGCCACACGACGAGCAGAAAAGCGGCGATCGGGCCGAACAGGAGCGTCAGAAGGAACCACGCCCACGCGGACCTGTTGCGCGTCCGGGCGAATCCTCCGGCGAGGATGGCGACGGTCAGCCACATGGACGACACGACGGTCCCGAGGTACTCGACAGTCATGCCCTCGAGGCTACGTCGGTGTTCCGACACTCCCCGCAAGTGCCGGGGCGTGTCGGTGGTGTCGCGCGCCCGGCCGCGGCAGACCGGCCCGGGGGCCTATCGTGGCAGGGGAATCGATTGAGAACGAACAAGGAGCGGCATGCGCATCGCACTGCACTCGGTGATCGCAGAAGGTGCGATCGACGACTACCGGACCCACCACGCCCGCGTCCCCGATGGGCTGCGGGACCTGTTCGGGGTCGCCGGGATCGAGGATTGGACCATCTGGCGCTCCGGTCGCAACCTGTTCCACATCGTCGAGTGCGAGGACTTCGACGCGGCGATGCGGGTGGTCAACGCCTCGCCGGCGAACGATGCGTGGCAGGCCGACATCGGCCGTTTCGTCGAGGGGTTCCACGGGCCCGACGGGGAGGACGGGTTCACTCCGATCGAGCAGGTGTGGGCGCTGTCGACGCAGCGGAGTTACGAAGGCTGAGATCTGCGCCACCGATCGGTATCTTTTGGATACTAGGAGCGCTTGCGGGTAACTAGAGGGCTTCGGATAGCGTGGCGCGCATGGCAACCACGAACCTTCCGGAATCCTCTTCCACCCCGCTGTCCCTCCCTGAGCGGATGCCCGCGATCGGCGCCCGCGGCAGGCGTCCCGTGTCGGCCCCCGACGCGCTCAGCGACATCTTCCTCCCCGTGCCGAGACCTGCCGGCCGGGATGTGCTCGTCGAGGTGCAGGGCGTCTCGGTGAACCCCGTCGACGTGAAGGTGCGTGCGGGAGCCGCCACCACCGGGGAGCCTCGGGTCCTCGGGTACGACGCGGCGGGAGTCGTGGTGGCCGTCGGCGACGAGGCCACGCGCTTCGCGGTGGGGGACCGCGTGTATTACGCGGGTCAGATCGACCGCCCCGGCACCAACGCCCGGTTCCACCTCGTGAACGAGAACATCGTCGGGCATGCCCCACGCACACTCTCGGTCGCCGAGACGGCCGCTCTGCCCCTCACCGTCATCACCGCGTGGGAGAGTCTCTTCGACCGGCTCGCGCTCACCCAGGAGAGCGAGGGCGTGCTCCTCGTGATCGGGGCCGCAGGCGGCGTCGGCTCGCTCATCATCCAGCTCGCGAAGGCGCTCACGCGTCTCGAGGTCATCGCGGTGGCCTCCCGGCCGGAGACCGCGGAGTGGGTGCGGCAGATGGGGGCCGACCACGTCGTGGGTCGTGACTTCGCCTCCGAGGTCTCGGCGATCGCTCCCGACGGCGTCGACTACGTGTTCACGTCGTTCACTCCTGGCAACGTCCGGGCGATCGCCGACGTCATCCGTCCACGCGGGCAGGTGGTCTCCATCGACGAGACCGGTGGCAGCATCGACGCGCTCAAGGCGAAGAGCGTGACCTGGCACTGGGAGCTCATGTTCACCAGGCCCGTCACCGACCCCGCCGACCACTACCAGCACGATCTGCTGGAGGCCGTCGCCGCGCTTGTGGACGACGGCACGCTGCGCACGACCGTGACGACCCACCTCACGCCGCTGGATGCGGCGACCATGCGACAGGCGCACGAGATCGTCGAGGCGTCGCGCACCATCGGCAAGGTCGTCGTCACCGACTGGCCGGAGGGGGATCGATCAGCCTGAGGATCGACGGGACCGCGGCCGCTCGGCATCCGTCAGGCGGCGCGGTCCTCGGTGAAGGAGGGGGCGGCGTCGCCCACGCGGCCGCGGATGAAGAAGATCAGCGCGGCCGCAGCGGCGATGACGACGATGTTCCCGAAGCCGGCGAACGCGGTGAGAGCGCCTTCGGCAGGGTGCGCGGTCTGCAGGAAGATGCTCGGATCGGTGCTGGCGTGCAGCAGGATCGGCGCGAGGATCGTCCCGGTGACCCGGAGCGCGAGGTACATCAGGATGCCGAACGCGAAGGTGTACACGAGCTGGAACGCGGTCGCGAACACCGACTGCCCGCTCAGGAGGTTCCCGGCGTGCAGGCCGGCGAACACGGCGGCGGAGAGCACCGCGACCACGATCTCGCGGTATCCGGCTTTGCGGGCGAGGTTGACGACCAGCCCCCGGGTGAGCACCTCTTCGGCGAACCCGATGAAGAGTCCGGCCAACAGCCAGCTGGCCACGACGTCGAATCCGACGTCGCCGTAGTCGATCGTGGCGAAGCGCAGGATGTTGAACAGGAGCACGACGACGATCGCGATCCACATCCATCCCCGTCCTCGGATCGGCTGCGGACCGAAGACGTCGCGCCACCACCCGACCGACGCGATGAAGCCGACGAGCAGCAAGCCGCCGACGACGAGCGGCAGGACGTAGTAGACGACGACCGCAGCGGCACCGGTCGGATCGTCGAGCTGAAGAGCGAGGGGCGTGAACGCGAGCGAGAGCAGGTCGTAGAGCACGAAGTACACAACAGCGAGGACGAGCGCACGCCACCAGCCGCCCTTCTCCCAGAACCTCTTCCAGGGGGACGCGTCCGTGGGGGTCGACATGGGAAGCTCCAGACCGTCGGCGCGTGGGGGCGGCCGACTATCCGTCAGTTTGTCGCACGACGGCGGTCAGCGTCCATCCGGAGAATCCGGCGGGTGTCGGACGGCTCACCCGCGGAACCCCCTCGGGCCACGCGCCGGAGGCATATGCGGGATCGGGATCGGACGTGTGGCGCGTGAGGTGTCCTGGAACCTGCGCACGGCCTCGAGAACGTCGGCCGCCGAGGAATAGCGCAACGCGAGCGGCAGGTCGCGTCGCCACAGGACCTCGACCTCGGTCGGGGCGTCCTCGAAGATCGTGCAGACGACGCGGCGGTGGTCGTTCTCCGGGTACTGCAGATCGTGGATGGTCCAGTCGGTCGCGCTGACCTCGACCAGCGTGAACCTGCGATCAGGATCGTGCTCCATCATTCTCCTCGCTGTCCCCACGGTGAAGAATGCGGGATCCACGCCCGGAAGGGGAGCCCCTTGACAGACGGCGGCCCCTGCCCACGTCGGGGCGGGGGCCGCTCGTCTCAGCGCGTGAGCGGTGTGGTGTCGGTGTCCGTCGGGTCGGCATCGGCCGCGACGGCGGTCGCCGAGACGCCGTCTGCGCGCCCGACCCCGCGCTGTGCGGCCTCCAACCTCTCGGCTTCCTCACCGCTGACGGCCTCGCCGCGTGCGACGAGTCCTGCCTGATCCGACAGTGGGATTTGCTTGAGGAACAAAGAGAGCAGCAGCGCGAGCACGATGAAAGGCACGAGGTACCAGAAGACCGGCGCGAGAGCGTCCGCGTAGGCGGTGACGATGCCCTCCCGCACCTCGTCCGGCAGCGAGTTGAGGGTCGACGGATCGATCGTCGATGCGGCCTCGGAGGCGCCTTCGGGGGAGGCGCCGGCGCCGGTGAAGACGCCGAGCAGGTTCTCGGTCAGACGTGTGGTGAAGATCGTCCCGAACACCGCGGTTCCCAGAGATGCTCCCACCTCGCGGAAGTAATTGTTCGTGCTCGTCGCGGTGCCGATCTCACCGGCCGGGACCGCGTTCTGCACGACCAGGACGACGACCTGCATGATGAGGCCGAGCCCGGCGCCGAACACGAACAGGAACACGCAGATCAGCCAGATCGGCGTCGACGCCGACAGAGTGGTCATCGAGACCATGGCGATGCCGGTGATGATGGTGCCGAGGATCGGATAGATCCTGTACTTGCCGGTCTTCGAGATCGCGATTCCGGAGAAGATCGACGTGCCCATGAGCCCCACCATCATCGGGATCATCAGCAGTCCGGATTCCGCCGCAGATGTGCCGGAGGACATCTGCAGGAACGTCGGCACGAAGCCGATCGCCGCGAACATCCCGATTCCGAGCACCAGCCCGATCGCGGTGGCGTTGACGAAGATCGGGTTGCGGAACAGGCTCAGCGGGATGATCGGGTCCTGAACCCGCGATTCCGTGATCACGAAGGCGGTCGCGGCGACGACCAGCCCGGCGCCCCAGGCCCAGGTCGCGAGCGAGTCCCAACCGAATTCCTTGTCTCCGCCGAAGTCCGTGAAGAAGATCAGGCACGTGGTCGCGATCGAGAGGAACATGACGCCGAAGATATCGATCGGCTTCTCGGCCTTCTTGCTCGGCAGCTTGAGTGCGACCAGCGCGATGATGAATGCCGCGATCCCGACGGGGATGTTGATGTAGAACGCCCACTGCCAGGTCAGGTGGTCGACGAAGTAGCCGCCGAGGAGCGGGCCGGCGACGGCGGACAGCCCGAAGACCGCACCGAGCGGCCCCATGTACTTGCCGCGCTCGTTGGCAGGGACGATGTCGGCGATGATCGCCTGGGACAGGATCATCAGGCCGCCACCGCCGAGGCCCTGCAGGGCGCGGAAGACGACGAACATCCAGAAGTCGGTGGCGAATGCGCAGCCGACCGAGGCCAGGGTGAACAGGGCGATCGCGACGAGGAACAGGCTGCGTCGACCCAGTACGTCGCCGAACTTGCCGTAGATGGGCATCACGATCGTGGTGGCCAGGAGATAGGCGGTGGTGATCCACACCTGGTGGTCGACGCCGCCGAGCTGTCCGACGATCGTCGGCATGGCGGTGGACACGATCGTCTGGTCGAGGCTGGAGAGCAGCATGCCCGCGATGAGGGCGCTGAAGATGATCCAGATGCGGCGCTTCGTGAGCAGGAAGGGGGCGTCCTTCGTGGCGGTGGCGGACATTCAGTGCGCTTTCTGTGACGGTGCGTAGAGCGAGCGGGCGACGTCGAGGCGTCGGGTGAGGAGATCGGCGAACGGCTCGGTCGACTGGCGATGCACCAGCTCGTCCATGCTCATGCGCACAAGCGCGCCGACGGTGTGCACGACCACCTCGGCCTGCAGCTCGGCGGCGTCGTCGGAGGTGCGATCGGTCTCGGCGGTTCGGCGGAGGATCAGCCCCACATCGCGCCTCTCGTTCTTCGCGAGATGCTCGAAGGCGGCCTTGAGCAGACGCGGCTCCTGCTCGATCACGGCGAACATCGCCGGGGCGTCCTCGACCGGGTTGAACAGCTCGAAGCGGCGGATCGTCAACCGGAGGAAGTCGTCGAGCAGGTCTCCGTGTCGGGCGGCGAACTCCTCCTCGAGCGCCTCCTGGGACGAGTCGATCGTCGCGAACCCGAAGACCGCATTCTCCTTGCTCTCGAAGTAGTTGAAGAACGTGCGGCGGGAGACGCCGACCTCCGCGCACACCTCCTCGATCGTGAACCCGGCGAACCCCTTCTCCGTCGTCAGACGTCGCGCGGCGTCGGTGAGGGCTCGGGACGTCTCCCGCTTGCGCTGTTCTCGCAAGGAATCTGCACTTTCGCTCATAGAGTGCAATATTGCACTCTCAACCTTTGAGTGCACCGTGAGCGGTTCCTCAGGGGTCTTCGGAGATTTCTTTCGACGGATCTGTGACATCTGCCGTTCGGTATACGTCCTAGTGGTGGCGTCGCCGACCGCGACCTGCGCTTCGCACTGCGAGCGGCATGAGGAAGAAGGAGCTCACGATGACGAACACGACAGGTGGCACCCAGCCCGAGATTCAGGTCGTCACCCCGCCGCAGGGGGCTGCGGTGGGGACGACCACGATCGAGGATGCGGTGGTCGCGAAGATCGCCGGCATCGCTGCGCGTGACGTCAGCGGAGTCCATGCGCTCGGCGGGGGCGCCGCACGCATGGTGGGCGCGATTCGGGACGCGCTCAACACGACCGACCTCTCGCAGGGGATCAGCGTCGCGGTCGGCGAAGCACAGATCACCGTCGACGTGACGATCGTCGCCGAGTACCCCGTCTCGCTGCAGAAGGTCGCGGATGACGTCCGCGCGGCGATCCACCGGGACATGGTCGATCTGGTCGGGGTGGGCGTGGTCGAGGTCAACGTCACCATCGACGACGTGCACGTCCCCTCGGATGACGAAGGCGACACCGCAGACACGGACGAGGCACCGACGGCATAAGCCGCCTCGTCGAGGACTCGGCCCCGAGACGCGGGGTCGGTGGAGAAGGAGAAGGAGAAGCCATGAGCGCTGAAGACAAGATCAAGGCCGCAGCCGAGAAGATCGCCGGCAAGGCGAAGGAGACCGTCGGCAAGGTCATCGATGACGACAAGCTCGTCGCCGAGGGCAAGGCGGAGCAGGCCAAGGGCAACGTCCGCGATGCCGCCGAGAACGTGAAGGATGCGTTCAAGAAGTGACGAGGCGGGGGAGAGGCCCGTACGGCCTCTCCCCGATCCCTCACAGGCGGGTGAACAATGATCCGATCCGTTGGGGCATCTGTTCCGAATCCCTCAGGGGATCGGATCGAGGGGTGGGGTAGATGGAAGACGAACGCTTTCGCACAGCGCTCGAACACGCGGACGACGGCATCGTCGCCGGACGCGCGATGGACGGCGACGTCGAGGCCTTCGCGGTGCTCGTGCGCAGGTACACGCCCATGATGCGCGCGTACACACAGCGGATGCTGAATGCATCCGCGGATGTGGACGACATCGTGCAGGAGTCCTTCGTCACCGCCTGGCAGCGGTTCGGCGAACTCGAGGATCCGGCCAAGGTCAAGAGCTGGCTGATGAGGATCGTGAGCCGGAAGGCCGTGGATCGCATCCGCGCGATCCGCCCGGCCGTCGACATCGATTCGATCGACCGTCCGGCTCCATTGCATGCCTCACCGACCGCGGTCGTCGAGGCGCGTGCGGGCGTCGCCGCCCTCGGGGCAGCGCTTCGAGAGCTGCCGGATGCGCAGCGCGAATGCTGGGTGCTGCGGGAGATCGGCGGGTACTCCTACGAGGAGATCTCCGAGGAGCTCGACATCCCCGTCTCGACCGCGCGCGGCCTGCTCGCGCGGGCCCGGAAATACATGATCGTACGGATGGAGGAGTGGCGATGACCGACGAGAGAGAGACTCGCGAAGTCCGCCGGCTCGGCCTGGAACCGACCGATCTCGACGGGCACACGCTCGACGAGCTCACCGACTATCTCGACGCGGGGCGACAGCCCGCCGATCGCTCGATCGACGAGTCGCCCGGCTGTCAGCTCGCGCTGGATGCACTGGAACGGCTGCAGGGGCTCGGTGCTGAGCTCATCGCCGCAGAAGCCGCAGCCGAACCCCCGGTCGACGAGAACTGGGTCGATCGCATCCTCAGCGGCATCGCGATGGATGCGCGCGCCGGACGCCGCATCCCCTTCGAGTCACCGGATCCGCACGTGGATCTCGCGATCACCGAGGGAGCGGTGCGCGGCCTCATCCGCTCTGCGGAGAATGCCGTGCCGGGACTCCTCGTCGGGCGCTGTCGACTCGACGGGGACGTGACGCAGGCGGGTGCGCCGATCCGGATCGAGATCGACGCGAGCGCTCTGCACGGTCAGTCGATCCCGAAAGTCGCCGCTGAGCTGCGGGCCGAGGTGGATCGAGGCCTTCGCGCGCATACCGAGTTGAACGTGATCGCGATCGACATCGCGATCAAGGACGTCCGGGAGGTGTCGTCGTGGGCGGGAGAGAGCCGATGAGGGCGGAGGAGCGCGACGAGCTCGCCGCGGCGATCGAGGCGACGTTGCGGTCGACGCCGGGCGTTCGCAGCGTCTACCGATCGGGTTCCCTGATCTCCAACCTGCTGCGCGCGGGAGCCGAGGCGATCGGTGTGCGCAAGGACGACGAGCCGATCGTGTCGGTGGTCGCCGCGGGCGACGGGGTGGCGGTGGAGGCGACGCTCGGTGTGGACTCCGGCGCGAAGTCGGCGGAGATCCTCCGCACTGTGCACGCGGCCATCGACGCATTGCTCGGAGCGCGCGGCATACAGCGGGAGAGCATCACGCTCACGGTCGCGCACGTGCAGGCCGGCGCGCACGGGCAGGCGCACGTGGGTTCCTGACCCCGTGCCTACGACCACCGAGTGCCGCCGTCCGGGGGGACGGCGGCACTCGGTCTTGCGGAAGCGATCAGGCGGAGGCGGCGCGCAGTCCTTCGAGGAGCGGGGTCGTCGGGCGACCGATCAGACGCGCGAGCGTGCCGTCGGTGTCGGCGAGTGCCCCGTCCTTGATGCCGGCGTCGAGCGCGGCGACGAATCCGGCCGTGCCCTCGTCGAGGCCGGCCTCACGCAGCGCCGCGACCTGGTCGTCGAAGCCGAGACGCACATACGAGACCTCGCGTCCGGTCAGCTCGGAGAAGGTCGCAGCGAGGTCGGAGTACGTCCAGGCGACGTCGCCCGCCAGCTCGTACACCTCGCCGATGTGCCCGTCTTCGAGCGCCACTGCGGCCGCAGCCTCGGCGAAGTCCCTGCGGCTCGCCGAGGCGACACGTCCGTCCCCGGCACCGGCGGCGAGCACGCCCGTCTCGGCGGAGCGGGTGAGGTCGGCGACGTAGTTCTCCGTGTACCAGTTGTTGCGGAGGATCACCGCGGGCACACCTGCGGCGGCGATGAGCTCTTCCGTCGCCTTGTGCTCCGGCGCCAGGATCAGGTCGCTCGTGGTGGCCTTCGGCACACTCGTGTAGACGAGCTTCGAGACGCCGGCGGACTTCGCCGCATCGATGACCGCTCGGTGCTGGGCGACGCGCTGACCGACCTCGGAGCCGGAGACCAGCACGACGGTGTCGATACCCTCGACGGCGGTCGCGACCGAGGCGGCGTCGGTGTAGTCGAGGTGCACGACACGCACGCCCAGATCGGCGGCCTTGGCCGTGTTGCGAGCTCCGGCGACGATCGACTGCGGGTCGGCGCCGCGCTCGAGGAGGCCGGCGATGATGAGACGGCCGAGGTTGCCGGTCGCACCGGTGACGAGGATGGTCATGAGGATCCTTTCGTAAGTGACATCCTCGACAACCCGAGAGCAGGCATCTCGCATTCCATCCAGCGGGTACCCACTTTGAAGTAAGGTACCCACATGACGGTTAGTTTCGCGCAGATAAAGGAATCCACTCCGTTCGTCTTCGATCAGAACTGCGGCACGCGCGTCATCCTCGATCACATCATGAGCAAGTGGGGCGTTCTCGTGCTCTCCTGCCTGTCCGACGGCACCCACCGCTGGGGCGCGCTGCGACGGGAAGTCGACGGCATCAGCGAGAAGATGCTCGCCTCCACCCTGCGTACGCTCGCCGACGACGGATTGGTGCACCGGGAATCCCTCCCGACCGTGCCGCCGCACGTGGAGTACAGCCTGACGCCGCTCGGGCGTGACCTGATGGAGAGGATGCTGCCGTTGATGGAGTGGGTGGCCGAGCACGCTGACGGCATGCTCGAAAGGCCCTGATTCCACGGATTCCGTCGTGAAGGTCCATTCCGTGCTTCGGATTCAGACGGTTGAAGAAACCCGTTGACGCGATAACCGCGGTGGCTCTACTGTTCTGACATGGCAGCAACGACGCCGATTCATCTGGAACGACCCGACGGCAAGGGTCTGGCTGCGGGAACACTGGGGCTCTGGGGCTCGACCGTCATCGGTCTCGCCTCGACGGCGCCGGTCTACTCGCTCGTCGCGACGCTCGGCTTCGTGGTGCTCGCTGTGGGCGCCCAGGCGCCGATCGCCTTCATCATCGCCTTCGTCCCGATGCTCCTGATCGCCTTCGCCTATCGCGAGCTCAACAACGCGGTCCCCGACTGCGGGACGACCTTCACCTGGGGGACCAAGGCCTTCGGCCCGTGGGTCGGCTGGATGGGCGGCTGGGGTGTTGCTGTGGCCGGCATGGTCGTGCTCGCCAACCTGGCCCAGATCGCCTCGGTCTACTTCTGGTCGCTGATCGGGCAGGACCTGGAGAACAACGACTGGCGGGTCGTCGTGGTGGCCGTGCTCTTCATCGCGGCCATGACCTGGGTCAGCTGGCGCGGGGTCGAGATCGGCGAGCGCATCCAGAACATCCTGCTCGCCATCCAGTACCTCGCGCTCGCGATCTTCGTCGTCACCGCGCTCTGGCAGTTCTTCGCCGGCACCGCACCCAATCCGACCCCGTTCGACTGGGAGTGGATGAACCCGTTCGCGTTCACCGACTGGTCGGGGTTCACCGAGGCCATCCTGCTCGCACTCTTCATCTACTGGGGATGGGACACCTGCCTCGCCCTGAACGAGGAGACGAAGGACCCGAAGCGCATTCCGGGCCGCGCAGCGCTCCTGACGACCGTGATCCTGCTGTTCACCTACGTCGCCGTGACCATCGCGGCCATGATGTACGCCGGTCTCGGAGAAGACGGCACGGGCCTGGGCAACGAGGCGAACGCCGACGACTTCTTCCTGGCGATCAAGGACGGGCTGCTGGGACCGTTCGGCTGGGTGCTGGTGGTCTCGGTGATCATCTCGGCGATCTCGTCGACCCAGACCACGATCCTCCCCACCGCTCGCGGCACGCTCGCGATGGGTGTGTACCGCGCTCTGCCCGCCCGGTTCAAGGAGGTGCACCCGACCTACAAGACCCCGTCGTTCTCGACCATCGTGATGGGCGTGGTCGCGTCGCTCTACTACGTCGGGATGACGCTGATCAGCGACAACATCCTGCAGGACTCCATCCTCTCGCTGGGGCTCGCGATCGCGTTCTATTACGCCATCACCGGGTTCGCCTGCGTCTGGTACTTCCGCAAGGATCTGACCTCCTCCGCCCGTGAGTTCTTCTTCAAGGGCCTGTTCCCGCTGCTGGGCGGGCTCATGCTGGCCTGGGCGTTCATCCAGTCGGCGATCGACATGTGGGACGTCGACTACGGCTACACGGTCCTGTTCGGCATCGGCGGCACGTTCGTGATCGGCGTCGGCTCGCTGGCGTTCGGCCTGGTGCTGATGTTCCTCTGGTACCTGTTCCCTCGATCGAAGCGGTTCTTCCGCGGTGAGAGCCTGAACCGGGAGACCCAGGTGATGGTGCCGGACGAGCCCGCCGTGACGATCCGTTCCATCGACGGAGGCATCTGAGGATGCCGGTCGCGACGGCGGATCTCTACGACGAGCTCGAAGAGGGGATCCAGTCGCTCTCGCTGCAGCTGCGATCGTTCGGCGGCCGGTCGGCATTCGACGGTCCGATCCGCACCGTCCGCTGTTTCGAAGACAACGCGCTGGTGAAGTCCGTGCTGGCGACACCCGGTGCGGGCGCCGTGCTCGTCGTCGACGGTGCAGGCTCGCTCGAGACGGCGCTCATGGGCGACCTGATCGCGGCCTCAGCGGTGGCGAACGGCTGGGCGGGCGTCGTGATCAACGGGGCGATCCGCGACCGCGTCGCGATCGATGCGCTCGACCTCGGCGTCAAGGCGCTGGGCACCAATCCGCGCAAGAGCGTCAAGCTCGGTGCGGGCGAGCTCGACGTCACGCTCGTGATCGCTGGAGTGGTGTTCCGACCCGGGGCGCATCTTTACAGCGATGAGGACGGCATCCTGGTCGAGCGCTGAGGGTCGCCCGGTGGTACCGGGCGCTTGTCCTAGGCTTGCTGCGTGCGCATCCGTCTCGACATCGCCTACGACGGCACCCACTTCCGCGGGTGGGCGAAGCAGCCGACTCTCCGCACGGTGCAGGGGACGCTGGAAGCGGCGCTCGCGCGCATCGTCGGCTCCGACGTGCAGTTCGTGGTGGCCGGCCGCACCGACGCCGGAGTGCATGCGAGCGGGCAGGTCGCGCACGTCGACCTCGACGAGAAGCAGTGGTCGCGCATCGAAGCGAGGCAGGGGCGTGCACCGCTGGAACCAGCCGAGACCATCGCCGGGCGCATGCGGGGAGTGCTCGGCGCCTACTCCGATGTCACCGTGACCCGCACGTCGATCGCTCCTGAGGGGTTCGACGCGCGGTTCTCCGCCGTCTGGCGACGCTACCGTTACCGTCTCGCCGATGGTCAGGCGGGCTACGATCCGCTACGCCGCCACGACACGACCGTCGTCCGCGGTCGCCTCGACGAACGCGCGATGGATGCCGCGGCGAGGACACTGATCGGACTGCACGACTTCGCGGCGTACTGCAAGCCGCGTGAGGAGGCGACGACCATCCGCACCCTGCTCGACTACCGCTGGGAGCGCGATGCCGACGGCGTGCTCGTCGCCGAGGTCAAGGCCGATGCGTTCTGCCACAGCATGGTGCGCGCGCTCGTGGGCGCCTGCGTGGCCGTGGGCGAGGGGCGCCTCGACGTCGACGACCTCGTGGTGCTGCGCGATGCGCTCACCAGGACCAGCGAGTTCAAGGTGCTCGCCGCTCGCGGCTTGATCCTCACCGAGGTCGGCTACCCCGCAGACGAGCTGCTCTCGTCCCGCGCCACTCAGACCCGCGCCCGTCGCGATGGAGCGAGCGGCTGAGATGACGGCGCCGCCCGGCAGCGTCGCAGACATCGTGATGTGCGCGTGCTCTCGGTGAGGGCGTTATCGGAATCCGCTGGGGATACGGTGACGATCCGGAGCCGGGGCACAGCAGGGGCGAGTAGCGTGGAACGGTCATGAAGGTCATCTCGTACAACCTCCAGAAGCACCGGGCCGCCGGCGAACTCGCGGCGCTGGTGCGCGAGCACGATCCCGACATCCTCTGCCTGCAGGAGTGCGACGTGCCCGAGCTGCCGGCGCAGATCGGCGATCTCGTGCTCGCGGACGCCACCCAGGGCAACCGCCTAGGACTCGCGCTCTTCTATCGCGCGAGCACGTTCCGCCTGCAGGCGATCCGCATGCTCGGCCTCAAGAAGTCGCTGCACGACCGCATCGCGAAACCGGCGCACGAGCGCGTGCTCGGTGCGCGGCTGAGCGACATCGACGACCGCCAGGATTTCATCGTCGCCTCGTTCCACGCAGCACCGCTGACCGCGTTGAACTCCCTGCGACGCCACCAGATCCGTGCCGCGCTCACCGAGCTCGCGGCACTCGGCGAAGGTCTGCCCCAGCTGATGGTGGGGGACTACAACTACCCGATCTTCAAGGAGAACCTCGGGCAGGCCGTGCGCGACCACGGATACGCGCTCTCTCTCAGCGACGACCACACCTACACGCGCTACCGCGTCTTCCGCGGGCACTACGACTTCGCCACCTCCACGGGGTTCGAGATCGAGCGCATCACGACCCTGCCGCAGGGGGCGAGCGATCACCGGCCGATCCTCGTGACGGTCAAGCCCGACTGAGCCCGTGGTTTGGGCATACGGCACGGCGTGGCGTATGATTTCTCTTTGGTGCCTTTCCCCGCTCGCGGAGAAGGGGCATCGTCCGAACGTGAGCCCTCCACTGGCGTGTTCCTCCCTGTCGGGAAGAACCACCCCGGAGTGGGATTCACGAACTTCTCCGTTCGACACAAGAAAGCAGCACTATCGTGACGCGCACTTACACCCCCAAGGCTGGCGAAGTCCAGCGCGATTGGGTCGTCATCGACGCCACCGACGTCGTTCTCGGCCGTCTGGCCTCGCACGCCGCTACGCTCCTGCGTGGCAAGCACAAGCCGACCTTCGCCAACCACATCGACTCGGGTGACTTCGTCATCATCGTGAACGCGGAGAAGGTTGCGCTCACCGGTCAGAAGCTCCAGAAGAAGATGGCCTACCGCCACTCCGGTTACCCGGGCGGCCTGAAGTCGGTCACCTACGCCGAGCTCCTCGAGAAGAACCCGGTCCGCGCTGTCGAGAAGGCCATCCGTGGCATGCTCCCCAAGAACAGCATCGGCCGCCAGCAGCTGTCCAAGCTCAAGGTGTACGTCGGTGCCGAGCACCCGCACGCCGCGCAGCAGCCGACGCCGTACACCCTCGACCAGGTCGCCCAGTAAGCGCCGTAAGACTTAAAGGACATACTCGTGGCTGACATCCAGGACACCACCGAAACCCCCCAGAACTTCTCGACGTCGACTCCCGAGACCGACGTGGTCGAGGCGGCTCCCCGCCCCGTCCTCAGCGTCCCGGGTGCCGCTGTCGGCCGTCGCAAGCAGGCCATCGCCCGCGTGCGCATCGTCCCCGGCTCGGGAACGATCACGGTCAACGGCCGCACGATCGAGGACTACTTCCCGAACAAGCTGCACCAGCAGCTGATCAACGACCCGTTCACCGTGCTGAACCTCGCCGGTGCATACGACGTCATCGCGCGCATCTCCGGCGGCGGCCCCTCGGGCCAGGCCGGTGCGCTTCGCCTCGGCATCGCCCGTTCGCTGAACGGCATCGACGAGGAGAACAACCGTCCGACCCTGAAGAAGGCCGGCTTCCTCTCGCGCGACGCCCGCGTCAAGGAGCGCAAGAAGGCTGGACTCAAGAAGGCCCGTAAGGCGCCTCAGTACTCGAAGCGTTAAGGTCAACTGCTCCGATGCCGATCTTTGGCACGGACGGTGTGCGAGGACTCGCCAATGGCATCCTCACCGCCGACCTGGCGCTCACCCTGGCCCAGGCGACTGCTGTCGTCCTGGGCCAGGGCCGTACTGCGGAGGCTCGCAAGGCCGAAGGCAAGCGACTCACCGCAGTGGTCGCCCGAGACCCCCGGGTCTCCGGACACTTCATCGCCGCGGCCGTCGCCGCAGGTCTCGCCTCCTCCGGAGTGGACGTGCTCGAGGCGGGAGTCATTCCGACGCCCGCCCTCGCATTCCTCGTCGCCGACCGTGACGCCGACTTCGGCGTGATGATCTCGGCGTCGCACAATGCTGCGCCCGACAACGGGATCAAGATCTTCGCCCGCGGAGGCCGCAAACTTCCCGACGTGGTCGAGCAGCGCATCGAAGAGGCCATGGCCGGCGACAAGCTGCGCCCCACGGGCGCCGGAGTCGGTCGCATCGATCGGTTCTCCGACGCCGAGGACCGCTACGTGGTGCACCTGCTCGGATCGCTCCCGAACCGCCTGGACGGCATCCACGTGGTGCTCGACTGCGCCCACGGCGCGGCATCCGGCGTCTCACCGGAGACGTTCCGCGACGCCGGCGCCGAGGTGACCGTCATCGGGGCAGACCCCGACGGCTGGAACATCAACGACGGTGTCGGCTCGACCCACCTCGACAACCTCGCCGAGGCCGTCGTGCGTCTGGGCGCCGACATCGGCATCGCCCACGACGGCGACGCCGACCGGTGCCTCGCGGTGGATGCCGAGGGAAACCACATCGACGGTGACCAGATCATGGCCATCCTCGCGGTGTCCATGAAGGAGCGCGGTCACCTCACCGACGACACCCTCGTCGCGACGGTGATGAGCAACCTCGGTTTGCATGTCGCGATGCGCGAGCACGGGATCACCGTCCGACAGACCGCTGTCGGAGACCGCTACGTGCTCGAGGACATGAACGAGGGCGGCTACGCGCTCGGCGGCGAGCAGTCCGGTCACGTCATCATGAGCGAGTACGCCACCACGGGTGACGGAATCCTCACAGGCCTGCACCTGGTGGCCGAGATGGCACGGCAGAAGAAGTCGATCGCCGAGCTCGCATCGGTGATGACCATCTATCCGCAGGTTCTCATCAACGTGCGCGATGTCGACAAGGACCGCGTCGCAGACGACGAGGTCGTGCAGCAGGCCGTGCGCGACATCGAGATCGAGCTGGGTGATTCCGGACGCGTGCTGCTGCGCAAGTCCGGCACCGAGCCGCTGGTGCGTGTGATGGTGGAGGCGGCCGACGCAGAGTCGGTGCATGCCTATGCCGGACGCCTCGCGGCGGTGGTGCAGGAGCGCCTGTCGCTCTGACGTCCGCACAGATTCAGTGACGGCCGACCGCTGTGTTCAGCGGTCGGCCGTCTCGTTCTGGGGGCGTTGCGCGGCCTCGCGGTGCGCGCGAAGCGCACGGGGGGTGGCGCCGTACTCTTCCTCGAGTGCGCGACGCAAGCTGATGGGTGAGGGGAAGCCGGCACGCTGCGAGATCTGCTCGATGCTCAGCGAGTCGAACCGGCTGTCGAGCAGGAGCGACTTGGCCAGACGCGCCCGCTGGCGCCTGATCTCGCAGGCCACGCTGTTCTCCGCCTCCGCGAAGACCAGCTGCAGCTGACGCAGCGACGATCGCACTTCGCGGGCGACCCGTGCGGGGTTCAGCGCGGGATCGCTGCACTGCTGCGCGATGACAGCGACCGCCTTGTCGCGCAGAGCGGCGTGGGGGGAACGGTGCCCGGATGCCCCGTCGACGCGGTCGAGCAGGATGGCTCCGCTCATCTCCACGATCAGGCGCTCGATCGCGTAGCGTTCGATCGCGGTCGCCGTGTCGTCGACGGCCAAGACTTGTTCGACGAAGGCCTGCACCGCGCGGTCCAGCGGGCGCCGCTCCTCGAGGACCTGAGCGGTGGTGGGCAGCGCCGCGACGAATGCTCCGAGCGCGGCCCGGGGAACACACGCGGCGGTGATGCTCCAGGAGCCTGCGCAGCGCACGTGCTGGGCGATCCCGGACGGCGCGATCACGAGCCCGCTCCCGACCGGCATCCACGGGCCGTTGTGCTCTTTCGCCACGAGTCCGGGTGCATCGACGAAGGCGAACACGGCGTGGTCGGGGCGTACGGTGACGGTGTCGATGGACAGTTCGTGGGCTGCGCCCTGCATCGACAGCAGGAGCACGGGGCCGGTCGTTCGCTGCGTCGACGTGATCGTCGTGCGTTCGTCGACGACATGCACGCCGTGTGAGCGCAGCTCTCCTGAGCCGATCTCTCTCACATCCCCCGGACTCACACAGCCTCCCCGACGCCGATGACCATGGGGCGGCCCCGAACCTGGGCCGGTGCTCGCCGGGCTCGTGCCTCCCGCGCCCTGTTCCGACCGGCCGGGGGAGGTGCTCGCTTGGTCAGAGGATACCGGCGGCGACGGAGGCGGCAACAGAGCCTGTCCCTCCGTGCGACCGGTCGCTCAGCGTCGGGAGTCGTTCCAACCCAGCTGCTCGATGTACCGCAGCAGCACGCCTTCACGCAGCGCCCACGGCGATACTTCAAGCTCGTCGACGTCCAAGGCGGTCATCGCGGCGTGCAACGACACGGCGGCCGCCACGATCTGGAACGTGCGATCCGGTGTGATGCCCGGCAGCTCTTGACGCGCGGAGGCGGGAAGGCGTGCGAGGCGTGGGATCCACGATCCGAGCGACGCCCGGGGGAGCAGCATCCGCTCGCTTCCCGACCACCCCGGCGCCGGGTAGCCGACCAGTCGGGCCAGAGAACGGATGGCCTTCGACGACCCCACCACGTGATCGGGCCGGGGGAGAGCGACGAACTGCGGGAGGACATCGGCCAGGGTCGTCGCCGCGTGGGCGCGCAGCCGCTCCACATCGCTCTCGCCAGGAGGATCGTTCGGCAGGAACTGCACCGTCATGCGTCCGGCGCCGAGGGGAACGGATGCCGCGGCGTCGGGCATCTCCTCCGCTCCTGCGGCGATCTCGAGTGAACCGCCCCCGATGTCGAGGAGCAGGATCTGTCCGGCCGACCAGCCGAACCAGCGTCGCACCGCGAGGAACGTCAGCTCGGCCTCGGTCTCCCCATCGAGCACCTGCAAGGGCTGGCCGAGAGCCGCTTCGATGCGGGCGATGACCTCGGTTCCGTTGCGCGCATCGCGGACGGCGCTCGTCGCCGTGGCCAGCAGTGCGTCGACGCGCTCGCTCTCCGCCACGCGCCGCGCCTGCGCGACCGCGGCGACGAGGGCGACGACGCCTTCCTCCGAGATGGAGCCGTCGGGCGTGAGGTAGCGCATGAGGCGCAGCACCGTCCTGTCGCTCGTCGTCGCGAGCGGCCGTCCGCCGGGGCGGACGTCGGCCGCCAGCATGTGGACGGTGTTGGATCCGATGTCGAGGACTCCCAGGCGCACGGGAAGAGACTACTCGCCCCCCGGATACGATGTACTCCGTGACCACCGCCGACCCCACGCTGCCACTGTCGCCCTATCGGGAGATCGGACGCGCGGAGTGGGCGCGCCTGGCGGCCGGGCTCGACCAGCCGCTCACCGAGACCGAGGTCGTCGAGCTCCGCGGCATCGGGGACCGTCTCTCCCTCACCGAGGTGCGCGAGGTGTACCTGCCGCTGAGCCGTCTGCTCAGCCTGTACGCCACCGCGACGAAGCGACTGGGCGCCGCCACCTCGTCGTTCCTCCAGGAAGACGACACCACGACGCCGTTCGTCGTGGGCGTCGCCGGTTCCGTGGCTGTGGGCAAGTCCACCATCGCCCGTCTGCTGCGCGAGCTCATGAGCCGCTGGCCGGGAACGCCTCGGGTGGAGCTGGTCACCACCGACGGATTCCTGTACCCGAACGCCGAGCTCGAGCGCCGCGGCATCATGGATCGCAAAGGGTTCCCCGAGTCGTACGACCGTCGAGCGCTGATCGAGTTCCTCACCGAGGTCAAGAGCGGCGCCACCGAGGTGCGCGCCCCGTTCTACTCCCACATGCGCTACGACATCGTGCCGGATGCGAACGTCGTCGTGCGCCGGCCCGACGTCGTGATCGTCGAGGGACTGAACGTGCTGCAGCCGCCGCCCGCTCCGAACGATGTCGCCGTGAGCGACCTGTTCGACTTCTCGATCTTCGTCGACGCCGACACCTCGCACATCGAGAAGTGGTACGTCGACCGCTTCCTCGCGCTCCGTCAGGCCGCTTTCAGCAACCCGTCCTCGTACTTCAACGTGTTCGCGCACCTCACCGACGAGGAGGCGATCACCACGGCCCTCGGCTACTGGAACGAGATCAACATGCCCAACCTCGTCGAGAACGTGATGCCCACGCGGCACCGCGCACGGCTCGTGCTGCGCAAGGGCGCCGACCACGATGTCGAGACGGTGCTGCTGCGCAAACTCTGAGGCCGCAGCCGGACCGTCGCCGTCCGAAGAATGTACGGACGACTCGCAAAAAAACCGTCTTACTCTTGATCCCATGTGTGGAATCGTCGGATACGTGGGCCCGCGCCCCAGCCAGGACATCCTTCTCGCAGGCCTCGCCCGCCTCGAGTACCGCGGATACGACTCCGCGGGTGTCGCCGTCATCGACGGAGACGGCGTGCTCGGCATGCGCAAGAAGGCGGGCAAGCTCGCCGTGCTGCGCGACTCGCTCGCCGACGCGCCTCTGCCCGATGGGTCGACCGGGATCGGACACACCCGCTGGGCGACGCACGGAGGGCCGACCGACGGCAACGCGCACCCGCACCTGGCAGACGACGACAAGCTCGCCGTCATCCACAACGGCATCATCGAGAACTTCTCCGCACTGCGTGACGAGCTCCTCGCCGACGGCGTGGTGTTCCGCAGCGAGACCGACACCGAGGTCGCCGCTGCCCTGCTCGGACGCGAGTACGCCGGCAACGGCGGCGACCTGCAGCTGGCCTTCCGCAGCATCGTGAACCGCCTCGAGGGCGCGTTCACCCTGCTGGCGATGCACCAGGACCACCCCGGCCTCGTGGTCGGCGCCCGTCGCAACTCCCCGCTCGTGATCGGCCTCGGCGAAGGGGAGAACTTCCTCGGCTCCGACGTCGCCGCGTTCATCGAGTACACGCGCAAGGCGCTCGCGATCGGCCAGGACCAGATCGTCTCGATCACGCCGGAGTCCGTCACCGTCATGGACTTCGCCGGCACGCCCGTCGAGCCCGAGCCGTTCGACGTGTCCTGGGATGCCGCCGCCGCCGAGAAGGGCGGATGGTCGAGCTTCATGGCCAAGGAGGTCGCCGAGCAGCCCGAGGCCGTCGCCAACACGATCCGCGGGCGCATCCACGACGGCCAGGTCGTCATCCCCGAGCTCGACGGACTGGACGAGCTCTTCGTGGGCATCAACCGGGTCATCATCACCGCCTGCGGCACTGCGTCCTACGCGGCGCTGGTCGGCAAGTACGCGATCGAGCAGTGGGCACGCGTGGCCGTCGACGTCGAACTCGCCCACGAGTTCCGCTACCGCGACCCGGTGATCGGCGCCGACACGCTCGTGGTGTCGATCAGCCAGTCGGGCGAGACCATGGACACCCTGATGGCCGTGAAGTACGCCCGCGAACGCGGCGCACGCACGCTGTCGGTCTGCAACACGCAGGGCGCCACGATCCCGCGCGAGTCGGATGCCGTCGTCTACACCCACGCCGGACCCGAGGTCGCTGTGGCCTCGACCAAGGCGTTCTCCGCGCAGATCACCGCGCTCCTTCTGCTGGGCCTGCACATGGGTCGGGTGCGCGGCGCGATCGCCGACGCCTCGGTCGACGTCGCAGAGCTCGCGGCGCTTCCGGAGAAGATCGCCAAGGTGCTCGAGAGCGAGCAGGAGCACGTCACCCAGCTCGCCGGATGGATGGCGGACACGCGTTCGGTGCTGTTCCTGGGGCGTCACGTCGGCTACCCGATCGCGCTCGAGGGTGCACTCAAGCTCAAGGAGATCTCCTACATCCACGCCGAGGGCTTCGCCGCCGGTGAGCTCAAGCACGGTCCGATCGCGCTCATCGAGCCGGGGCAGCCGGTGTTCGTGCTGGTCCCCTCCCCGCGTCACTCGGCACTCGTGCACTCGAAGGTCGTCTCGAACATCCAGGAGATCCGCGCGCGCGGTGCCCGGGTGATCGTGATCGCCGAGGAGGGCGACGCCGCGGTGCTGCCGTTCGCCGACGAGGTCATCCACATCCCGCTCGCCGGGGCGATGTTCGAGCCGCTGCTCGCCGTCGTGCCGCTGCAGATCTTCGCGATGGCACTGGCCACGGCCAAGGGCCTCGACGTCGACCAGCCGCGCAACCTCGCCAAGTCGGTCACCGTCGAGTAAGGCTCTTCTCGTATCACCGGAATGGCTTCGTTTCCACGGGAACGGAGCCATTTGGGCGATTTCAACCGAACGCACGCTCGGTAGGCTGAACGGGTGATCATCGGCACCGGCATCGACCTCGTGGACATCCCACGGTTCGAGCGCACGATGGAGAGGACTCCGAGGCTGCGTGAGCGGCTCTTCGCCCCTTCCGAGCGCACTCTCCGTCTTCCTTCCCTCGCCGCGCGCTACGCCGCCAAGGAGGCGCTGATCAAGGCGCTCGGCGGTTCGGACGGCGTGCACTGGACCGAGATCGAGATCGCCTCCGAGCCCTCGGGGCGCCCGCACTTCGTGCTGTCCGGGTCGACGGCCGGGGTCGTCGAAGAACGGGGCATCCTCACGCTGCATCTCACCCTCACCCACGACGCCGGTCTCGCCGCGGCGTTCGTCGTCGCCGAAGGAGCACCGCTGTGACCGCACCCTTCCGTGAAGCGAGCATCGACCTCGACGCGATCGCCGACAACGTGCGGCACTTCCGACGCCTGACCGGCGTCGAGGTGATCGCCGTCGTGAAGGCCGATGCCTACGGCCACGGCGCGGCGATGGCTGCAGTCGCGGCGCTCTCGGCCGGTGCCACCCGCATCGGCGTCGCCGAGATCCCCGAGGCGCTCGAGCTGCGCCGGCAGGGTGTGCATGCACCGATCATGGCGTGGCTGCATGCTCCGGGGGAGCGGTTCGAGCAGGCGGCTGCCCAGGATATCGAAGTCGGGATCTCGTCGTTCGATCAGCTCGAGGCGGCCGCGACCGCTGCTGCGGTCGACCGCCCGGTGGGGGTGCACCTGAAGTTCGAGACCGGTCTGTCGCGCAACGGCATCGCCCCGGCGGACTGGGGGCGTGTGCTCGCCGAAGCCGCGCGCCTCGAACGCATCGGACGCCTTCGCATCGTCGGACTGTTCAGTCACCTCTCCAACACCTCGGCGGAAGACGACAGAGCAGCGCTCGCGAAGTTCGAAGAGGGGGTCGCCGCGGCGGCGTCCCTCGGCATCCACCCCGAGATCCGGCACATCGCCGCGACCGCCGCTGCCATCGACCTGCCGGAGATGCGCTTGGACGCGGTGCGCATCGGCGTGGGGCTCTTCGGACTGTCGCCGTTCGACGATCGCAGCTCCGCCGAGCTCGGCCTGCGTCCGGCGATGACGCTGCGGGGGTCGATCGCCGCCGTGCGCAGAGTGCCGGCCGGGACGGGCGTCTCCTACGGCTACGACCATCGCACGGGCCGCGACACGACGCTGGTCCTCGTGCCTCTCGGATACGCCGACGGGGTGCCGCGCAACGCGTCGGGAAAGCTCCCGGTCTCCATCGGCGGACGCCGGTTCGTGAACGTCGGACGCATCGCGATGGATCAGTTCGTCGTCGACGTCGGAGACACCCCGGTCTCGATCGGCGACGAGGTCGTCTTGTTCGGCGACCCCACCCTCGGCGTGCCGTCAGCGGCGGACTGGGCCGATGCCGCCGACACCATCAACTACGAGATCGTCACCCGCATCGGTCCCCGCGTGCCCCGGCGGGCCTCGTGAGCGTGGACCCCGCGTTCCTCGGTCGTCGGGAGATCGCGACCGCCGAGGAGATGGAGCAGCTGGGCCTGCGCATCGGCGAACAGCTGGAAGCCGGCGACCTCCTCGTCCTGACGGGTCCGCTCGGAGCGGGCAAGACCACCTTCACCCGCGGGCTCGCCGAAGGGCTGGGGGTGCGCGGTCCCGTGCAGAGCCCCACCTTCGTGATCGCCCGCACGCACCCCTCGCTGGTCGGCGGAGCGCCACTGGTGCACGTCGATGCCTACCGCCTCGGTTCGGCGGCGGAGCTCGACGACCTCGACCTCGACCTCGAGCGCTCCGTCGTGGTGGTCGAGTGGGGCAGAGGCATGGCCGAGGAGCTGGCCGACTCCTGGTGGGACATCGAGGTGGAGCGGCCTGTGGGGTCCTCGGACGACCTCGACCCTTCGGAGCTCGATTCGGATGCGCCGAGGATCGTCACGATCGTGCGCGAGAGCGCCGCATGACCTCGACGTCGACGCCCGCACTCGTCGCCGTGATCATCGAAGACGATCCCGACGTGCGATCACTCCTGGACGAGGTGTTCCTTGCCGCCGGCTTCGAGACGATCCTCACGGGCTCCGGCGTCGAGGGGCTCGCTGCCGTCGAACAGCACCGTCCGGTGATCACGACCCTCGACATCAACCTCCCCGGCATCGACGGCTTCGAGGTCGCCCGACGGATCCGGCGGGTCAGCGACACCTTCATCATGATGCTCTCCGCACTCTCCGAAGAGTCCGACGTGGTCCTCGGGCTTACCTCGGGAGCGGACGAGTACCTGGTCAAACCCTTCCGCCCGCGCGAGCTCCGCGCCCGTATCGAGGCTCTTCTGCGGCGTCCGCGGCTTCCGGCCCCCGGCGTCGCCGACGCCCGCGTGCCCAGCCCTCGCCCCCCGGACAACGGCCGGTCCGATCCCGGCGCAGAGCAGGCGCCGGACGGAGCGACGGTCCTGACATGGCGTGGCAGGGTGCACCGCGATCTCAGCCTCGACCTCGACACGCGACTGGTCCTGATCGGACAGCGACGGATAGAGCTCACACCGACCGAGTTCGACCTGCTCGCGATGCTGCTGGAGGCCGGGAAGCGGGTGTGCAGCAAGGCCGATCTCGCCCGAGGGCTGCGCGCTGCGCCACCGGGGTCGAACGACTACGTGAGCGAGCCGGACAAGAGGGCGATCGAGACGCATATCGCGAACCTGCGACGAAAGCTCGGCGACAGCACGACGCAGCCGCGCTACATCGAGACCGTGCGCGGCGTCGGCTACCGGCTCACGTCGGACGAGGGCTCGTGAAAGCCGAGGGGGCGGGGCCGTGGTTCCCCAACCACGGCCCCGATCGCCTGCGAATCCCCACTCGCGCGGCCCCAGCGTCTGCGTTGTGCCCCAGTCGCAGTGTCGGCCCCCACTGAGAATGCTAGAGGCGAGAGGTCGCCTGAAGAGCGGGCTCGAACGATCTTTGAGTAATCTTGCGGCAAAGCTGAGGTTCGAAGGGGAGGGTGGGCACTGATGGTCCGCACGGTGTCTATCTGGCGCTGGCAGCTCGTCTTCACCGCCAGCATCGTGGCGATCGTCGTCATGATCACCGCTTTCAAGCCCCAGACCTTCGCGAACCCCCTCGTGGTCGCCGGATTCGGTCTCGTCATTCTGACCACGGTGGCGACGCTGGCTGTGCCGTGGCATCGACTCCCGCGCACCGCGGCGACGGCCGTGCCGCTTCTGGATGCGCTCGCCGTGGGGCTCACCACCAACGCCCCCGACATCAGGCTCGGCTTCCTCTGGGTCTTCCCCGTCGTCTGGCTGGCCACCTACTTCACGTTGCCGTGGGTGCTCGGCGGCATCGCCTTCATCAGCGCCACCCTCGTGGCGTTCGCGGATCACAGCGGCGCGCCGGCCGACATCCTGCTGCGGCTGCTCACTCTCGTGATCACGCTGGGCTTCCTCGGGGTGACGATCCGCATCGGCTCACAGCGCTCCCGCGCCGCGCGTCGGCTGCTGCAGCGTCGTTCCGAGCAGGTCAATCGTGCGGCCGAGCGGGCCGAAGCCAATCAGCGACGGGTCGTCCAGATCGTCGATGCGCTGAGGGTCGCGCTCGTGGTCGTGACCACCGGCGGGCGCATCCTCCAGATGAACGACGCCTACCGTGCGCTCTACGGGCGCGACCGCTTCGGCGCGGCGCTGCCCTCGGCCTCCGTCGAGTACGACGCGCGGCGCGGCACCGCGTTGCCGCCGTCGCGCACCTCGCTGGCGCGGGCAGCCAGCGGGGAGCAGTTGCAGGCGGAGCGGGTATGGCTGTTCGACGGTAGGGGGCAGTGGCGTGCACTCGAGGTGAGCACGCAGTCGATGGCCAGCGCGGGGGAGGGGGAGGACATCACGCTCGTCGTGATCGACGACGTGACGGCCCTGCTCGAGGCCGACGAGGAGCGACGCGCCTTCAACGCCGTCGTCTCCCATGAGTTGCGCAATCCGCTCACGGCGATCATCGGACACGTCGACCTGCTGCGTGAGCGCGAAGACCTTCCCGGGCGCGTGCCCGCGCAGCTGGACATCATCGCGCACGCGGGCGAGCGCATGCAGGATCTGGTCGCGAGCATCCTCCAGCAGACGAGCCGCAGCGCGCAGGAGCCGTTCGCCCCCGTGGACCTGCGCGAGGTCGTCGACGAGGCCGCCGCCTCGTATGCGCCCGTCTTCTCGGGCAACCGCCAGGAGCTGGTCATCGCCGGAGCGACGAGCCTCGTGATCTCCGGCGACCCCTTCCGGCTGCGACAGGTGCTCGACAACCTCCTCAGCAACGCCGCCAAATACACCCCGGCCGGCGGGCGCATCGACGTCGCGATCGATACGGCCGCCACCGGCCAGGCGGAGGTCTCGATCATCGACACCGGGTTCGGCATGACACCCGAGGAGCTGTCACGGGTGTTCGAGCCGTACTTCCGGACGGAGAGCGCGGTGCGCGCCGGCATCAGCGGCACAGGGCTGGGCATGGGGATCGTGCGGGAGATCGTGGCCGCGCACGAAGGCAGCATCGATGTCTCCAGCGAGCGGGGGATCGGCACCCGCGTGACACTTCGATTCCCGCCACGTTCCCCTGAGGAGGTACAGGCGTGAACCCTCTTGTTCCCGTCAACGTCGACATCACCACCAGCATGGTGGCCGTGGTCACGGTGCTCACGGTCATGGTCGTGGGGCTCGGCACGCTCGCCCGTCCGAGCAGGGCGACGGTCGCTTGGGGCGGCGCCTTCGGCCTGGGGATGCTCGGGGCCTACCTCTGGCTCGCCGGCCAGCAGACGGACGTCGCGATGCTGCGAGGGGCGGCGTCCGCGCTCCTGCTGTGCTTCGAACCTCTGGTCTGGATCGGTCTGCGGATGCACTTCGGGCGGCGGGCCCGTCGGTGGCCGATCGTCCTGTTCGTGCTGGCCTCTCCCACTCTCCTGGTGGCCACGGCCGGCACCGGCTGGTACATGCCCGCGTTCCAGCTCGTCTTCCTCGGCAGCGCCGTCTTCGCAGGCCTGGTGGCCTACGAGCTGCTGCGCGACGGATCAGCCGTCAGGGACATCGTGCTGCCGCTGGCTCTCGCCTCATGCGGCTTCGTGGTGGTCGCGCTCGTGAGCGCCGCGATCGCACTGATCTCCGGTGGTGCCGGCACCGAGGCCCAGCTGAGCGCACTGCGGGGTCTCAATGCCGTCGGCACCGTCGTGGTCAGCACCTGTGCGGCATTCACGCTGGTGCTGCTGGTGCGATCGGAGCAGAAGAAGGACGCTGCCGGTGACATCGCCGAACGCGCGCGTCGACGGCTGCGCAAGGCCGAGGCGCAGAGCGACCAGCCATGGTCGATCCTCGACATCCGGCTGGACGATCCCGCCGACCTCCGTGAGGCGTCGACGGGGGCGGCGTTCGCCCTCATCGTCGATCGCTTCCACCAGGACATCGAGGAGACCCTGCCGGCGTCGGCCGATGCCGATCGGGTCGCCGACGGCCGTGCGATGGTCATCATCCGCGGCAGCGACGAGTCGGTGCGCCATCATCTGCGCGAGATCCTGACGCGCATCTCAGTGATCGACACCGAGACCGCGGTGATGGGCATCCGGTCGTCGGCGAGCATCGGCTGGGCGACTGCATCGGTGTTCGGCTACGACTATGACGCCCTCGTCACCGCGGCGGGCAGTGCGGCGGACAGGGCGCGGGCTGCCGGCGGCGACCAGTGGAAGCGGGCCACGGTGGCGGATCTGGCATCCGCCTGAGGTCGACCTTCGACTAGGAGGGTCGGGCTCCCCGGCCCCGAGCGAGGGCAGCGGCGATGGCCTCTTCCGCACCGGCATCGGTCTCGGCAGCGGCGGACACGTTCTCGGCGACGACGGCCTCGATGATCTCGGTGCGCTGGATGCGCGTCTCGCGGGGCGCCTTCACACCGATCCGCACGCTGTCACCTTTGATCTCGAGCAGCGTGATCTCGATGTCGCCGTCGATGCGCACGCTCTCACCGATCCGCCTCGTCAAAACCAGCATTCGTTCAGCCTAGTGCTGCGGGGACGACGCCGACCGCAGGAGCGGGGATGTCCCGCACGACCCCGACCGTCTCGATCGTGAGGGCGGCGGCGGTCGCCTCGGTGTAGGAGAGCACGGGAAGGCCGTCCGTCTGCGCCGAGACGAGGCGTCGCACGGCCGGCCGCAGAGACGGCGCGCACACCAGCACCGGCTCGCCGCCCTCGCGCACCGAGGACACGGCCTGCTTCACCGATTCGACCACGGCTTCCATGCGCTGCGGGTCGAACACGATCTGACTGCCCTCGTCGCCCGGACGCAGGCTCTCGAGCATCGCCTGCTCCAGCAGCGGATTGATCATCACCACACGCAGCGTGCCGGCGTCTGCGAACCGGGCGGCTATCGCGGGACCGAGCGCAGCCCGGGCGGCCTCGATCAGGCCCTCGGGGTCGGTGGAGGCCCTGGCGCGCAGTGCGAGAGCCTCGTAGATGCGACCGAGGTCGTTGATCGGTACGCGTTCCGCGAGGAGTCCCTGCAGCACGCGTTGGACCTCGGCCAACGACAGCAGCGCCGGTGTGAGCTCCTCGACCGCGGCGGGGGAGACCTGCTTGAGGGCATCGGTGAGCTGGCGCACGTCCTCGCGGCTCAGCAGGCGTGCGGCGTGGGCGTGGATCACGCTGGACAGATGCGTGATGATCACGCTCGCGCGGTCGATCACCGTGGCGCCGGAGAACTCGGCGCTGTGGCGCATCTCCATGGGGATCCACTTGCCCTCGAGCCCGAAGACCGGGTCGAGCGTCGCGGTGCCGGGGAGGGTGTCCAGGCCCTGACCGAGCGCGAGCACGGACCCCGCCGGTGCGGTGCCGCGGCCGGTCTCGACCCCGGCGATGCGGATGACGTAGGTCGCCTGCGGCAGCTCGATGCTGTCGCGGGTGCGCACCGGCGGCGTGATGAGCCCGAGATCGAGGGCGATCCGGCGACGGAGGGCCTTCACACGCGCGAGCAGGTCGTCAGGGCCCCCGGTGACCATGTCGACGATGTCGGGGGCGAGCAGGATCTCGAGTGGATGCACACGCATCTTCTCGATGAGCTCCTCCGGCTGGTCGGTCGGGACGCTCGAAGGGCTCTGCGCGGCCGCGGCGGCCTCCTCCCGCTTCTGGGTCGCCTTGATGCGCTGCGCGATGAGCAGGAGCAGCGCCCCGATCGCGACGAACGGCAGCATCGGCATGTGCGGGATGAGCGACATGATGATCGCGGCGCATCCGGCGATGATCAGCGCGTTGCGGGACTGGCCGAGCTGGGCCGACGCCGCCGTGCCCATCTCCACCTCAGCCGTGGAGCGGGTGACGATCATGCCGGTGGAGACGGCCATGAGCAGGGCGGGGATCTGCGTCACGAGCCCGTCGCCGATCGTGAGCAGGCTGTAGGTGCTCACCGCTTCGTCGATGGTCATCCCGTGCTGCACGATGCCGATCGCGATGCCGCCGACGACGTTGATGATGATGATGACGAGACCGGCGATCGCGTCGCCCTTCACGAACTTCGACGCACCGTCCATCGCGCCGTAGAAGTCGGCTTCGGCCGCTACCTCGGCGCGGCGCTCTCGCGCCTCGGCGTCGGTGATGAGTCCGGCGTTGAGGTCGGCGTCGATCGCCATCTGCTTGCCGGGCATGGCATCGAGCGTGAACCGCGCGCCGACCTCGGCCACACGCTCGGCTCCCTTGGTCACGACGACGAACTGGATGACGACGAGGATGAGGAAGACGACCGCACCGATGATGAGAGAGCCGCCGACGGCGATCGCACCGAACGCCTCGATCACCTGCCCCGCATACGCCTCCCCGAGCACGAGACGGGTCGAGGCGACGTTGAGTCCGAGCCGGAACAGGGTCGCCACGAGCAGGAGCGACGGGAACACCGAGAAGTCCAGCGGCTTCTTCACGAACATCGACGTGAGCAGGATCACCAGCGCGAACATGATGTTCAGGATGATGAGGATGTCGAGCAGGAACGGCGGCACCGGCACGACCAGGAGCATGATGATGCCCACGACTCCGATCGGCACCATCAGCTTGGTCATCAGCTGTCTCATGCGGTCCTCCGGTAGGGAAGGGAGTGGATGCCGCGCGCGGCTCCGCGTCGTCGCAGCGAGTCGACGAACACGAGCACGCGCGCCACGGCGTTGTAAAGGTCTTCGGGGATCTCCTGGCCGAGCTCGCAGGCAGCGTGCAGGGCCCGGGCCAGGGTGATCTCGCGCACGAGCGGCACGCCGGCGCGCACGGCCTCGTCACGGATGCGTTCCGCGATCACCCCGCTGCCCTTGGCGACCACCTTGGGGGCGGCGCGACCCGGCTCGTAGCGCAGCGCGACCGCGATGTGGGTCGGATTGACCACGACGACATCGGAGCCGGCGACCGCGGCGATCATCCGGTTGCGGCTCACGGCGAGCTGCCGCGAGCGTCGCTGCTGGCGGATCAGCGGGTCGCCTTCGGAGTTCTTGCTCTCGTCGCGGATCTCGCGCTTGGTCATGCGCGTGTGCTTGCGGTTGCGTCGCATCACCACGAACATGTCGATCGCGGCGAGGGCGAGCCCGACGCCGATCGCGGTCTGCAGCAGGGCGGCGGTGCCCTCGCTCGCGGTGCCGAGCAGGCGGGAGATCGAGTGCGCGCCGCTCGCCGTCAGCACGGGCATCAGGCTGGCGATCACGAACCACAGCGCGATGCCGATGGCCGCGGTCTTCATGAGCGCCTTGGCGCCCTCCCAGAGGGCCTGCATGCCGAACACCCGGCGCATGCCGCTGACGAGGTTGAACTGCTCGAAGCGGCCGGTGAGCGGTTTCAGGTGCACGCCGCCCTGGACGACGGCTCCGAGCAGGGTGACGATCGCGACGGCGGCCAGCATCACGGTGATCGTGGGGAGCACGGAGGCGAGGCCGCGACCGAGGGCTGCGAGTGCCGCCTGCGGCGTCGGGGCATCGACCAGAGAGGTCAGAGTGAGCATCTGCTCGCTGCCGGCCGATGCGCCCAGGGCGATGGCCGCAGGCATGGTGACCGCCGCCGCACCGATTCCCAGCCAGGCGGTGAGGTCCTGGCTGCGGGAGAGGCGTCCCTTCTTGCGGGCCTCGCCGAGGTGCTTGTCGGTCGCCTTCTCACTGCGTTCGCCGCTGTCGGTGCCGCTCACTGGTGCACCCCCTGCATCATGCGCAGCGCCTGCGCGGCGAGGGCATCGACGATGCCGGGGAGCACGGCGTACACGGCGCCGGCGAGCAGCAGCGTCAGCAGGATCTTCACCGGGAAGCCCATCGCGAACGCGTTCAGGGCCGGGGCGACGCGGGTGATGAGTCCGAGCCCGACGTCGGCGAGGAACAGCACGAGCACCAGCGGCCCCGCGATCTGCACGGCCGCGAGCACCATCTGGGAGACCCCGTCGACGAGGAGCTCGGCCGGTCCTGCCGCCGAGAACATGCCGTCGACCGGCACGGCCTCGAAGCTGCGGGCGAGCCCGGCCAGGATCAGCTGGTACCCGCCGGAGGCGAACAGCAGCGTCAGCGCGGTCAGATGGAAGAGCCTGGTGAACTGAGCGCCGTTCACGAGCGAATGCGGGTCGAACGCCTGAGCGAGCTGGAACCCGCCGAACACGTCGATCAGGCTCCCGGCGGCCTGCAGCGCCGAGAAGCACAGCAGCACGAGGAACCCGAGCAGGGCGCCGGTGACCAGCTGCAGCACCAGGGCGCCGAGGAACGGCCCGGTGTCGAGGTTCTCGTAGCCGGGAGCGACGGCCGTGCCCACCGCGAGGGAGAGGCCGATCGCGAGCATCGCCTTCACCCGCGCCGGAATCGCCCCGTAGGAGAACGGCGGAGCGATCATGATGAACGCCGTGATGCGCACGGCGGCGAGCATCGTGGCCTCCAGCCAGGCGAAGTCGATCGGGATGTACACGGGGTCATCCGCTCAGCAGCGAGGGGATACGGGCGAACATCTCGTTCGTGAAGGCGATCATCTCCGCGATCATCCAGTTGCCGGCGATCAGCAGCGCGATGCCCACGGCGACGATCTTCGGCACGAACGACAGCGTCACCTCCTGCACCTGGGTGATGGACTGCAGCAGCGAGATGGCGAAGCCCACCACGAGGGCGGTGACCAGCACGGGCGCGGCGAGCTTCGCCGCGATGATCAACCCCTGCGTGCCGATGTCGATGACGGCTTCGGGACTCATCCGACCCCTCCGTAACTCTCCAGGAGTGCCCGGATGATGAGCCCCCAACCGTCGACGAGGATGAACAGCAGGATCTTGAACGGGAGCGAGATCATGACGGGCGGGAGCATCATCATGCCCATCGACATCAGCGCCGCGGCCACGACGAGATCGATGACCAGGAACGGGATGAAGATCACGAAGCCGATGATGAACGCGGCCCGCAGCTCGGAGATCATGAACGCGGGGATGAGGGTGTACATCGGGACGCTCGAGGGATCCGCGGGGTTGGGCTGACCCGCCATCCGGGTCATCAGGGCGAGGTCCTCCTCGCGCGTGAAGCGCAGCATCCACTCCTGCAGCGGAAGCTGGCCGACGTCGATCGCCTGCGTGAAGGTGAGGCTGCCGTCGATGTAGGGCTGCACCGCGACGGTGTTGATCTCGGTCAGCACCGGCCACATGATGAACAGCGACAGGAAGAGGGAGAGGCCGGCCAGCACCTGGTTCGGGGGGATGGTCGGCAGTGAGAGGGCGTTCCTGGTCATCGCCAGCACCACGAAGATCTTCGTGAACGACGACATCATCAGCAGGAGCGCCGGGGCGACCGAGAGCAGCGTGATGCCCAGCAGGGTCAGGATGGAGCCCGAGGGGCCGCCGTCGACGCCGTTGATGTCGATCGTGACGCCCTCGCCCTGGTCGTCCGGGGTCACCTGTGCCTGGGCGGCCGTGCCCGTGACGAGTGTGACGACGACGACCAGCGCGAGCGCCGCGGCGAGGAGCAGGGCGATCCGTCGCAGCGCGCGAGCGTCGCCGACCACGCGGGCGACGCTCATCGGGTGCGCCGGATGGCCTCGGCGGTCTGCCGCCAGGTTTCAGGGGAGAGGATGGAGCCGCGAAGCGGATCGTTACGGTGACGCACCCGACGCTGCGGCGCCGGCGACGCGGGTGAGACGGTCGCCGACGCGGTCAGGGCGGTGGCCGCGAGGATCCGGTCGAACTCCTCGGCGTCGGACGCTGCTTCGGCGCTCGCTGCCGACCACGTCGGAAGCGCGGGGTCGTCCTGCTCCTCCGTGGGCACGACCGGCAGGCGGTCGACGACGTTCACACCGTGCTCGGTGACACCGAGCACGTACCGGGCATCCGCCGTCTGGATCACGACGATCTGCGCCTTCGGACCGACTCCCTGGCGACCGAGCACCGTGATCGCCTCGCTGTCGCGACGACGCGCCTGCGTGCGTGCGACGCGGCGCTGGAGGAACCACAACACCCCGAGCACTGCGGCGAGCGAGAGCACGACCCGCAGGCCGAGCAGGAGGTCGTCCAGGGTCAGGCCTCGACGTTCTCGAGGATGCGGGTGATGCGCACCGCATAGTCCTGGTCGACGACGACGACCTCACCGTGCGCGATGATGCGTCCGTTGAGCTTGATGTCGGCGGGGGCGCCGGCGGAGCGGTCGAGCTCGACGATGCGCCCTGGTTCCAGATTCAGCACGTCGCGCACCGCCATCCTGGTGCGTCCGATCTCGACCGTGAGCTCCATCTCCACGCCCGCGATGCGGTGCAGTCGGCGCGAGGAGTGGGAGGCGCCCGCCGGCGCGCGCGTGACGACGACGGCGAGGCGGCCGACCGTGTGACCGGCATCGTCCTGCAGGTCGAAGAGCTGCACAGCCGGATCGGCGAAGAGCGTGGAGGCGTCGCCGATCGTCGCCTCACCGAGGGCGCCGGAACCCAGCGCGCTGGTCGCGGTCTCGAGGGCGTCGCGCAGGCGGTCGGCCAGGGGTGTGCCGCCGAGTCCGTCGACGAGGATCTCGGGCTCGAACAGCTGCACCGCCAGGTGCGCGCTCGCCTCGCCCACGAACGGCACGATCAGGGCGTCGCCGGTGTCTCCGGAGACCTGCGAGGCGCGCGCGATGAGAGGAGAGGCCGTCGGCAGCGACGCGGCGAACGCGGCGGCGACGGCGGACTCGTAGGTGGTGGTGCTGGTCACGCGGGCTCCTCGGCGAAAGCGGGATCGGGGACGATGGTGGTCACGACGCAGGCCAGTCGTGCGCCTGCGGTGCCGACGGCCGCCGTGGCGACGGTTTGATCACCGACGACGAGGGTCATCGGTCGGTCGGCGGAGTGCGGGAACGCGATCACGTCGCCGACGGACAGATCCAGCACCTCACGGGGCAGCACGGCGCGCGGCGCGAGTCGCAGCGCGAGCTCGACGGGGGCGAGATCGACCTGACGCCGGATCCGGGCAGGGGCGGCTGTGCGCTCGTCCTCGGAGGGGCGCACGGTGAAACCGGCGAGCACGGAGGCCGGCAGCATCACACTCGTCGGCACCGTGCGACCGGCGAGGCGCATCGAGAAGCGCGCGACGATGACGGGCTCTCCGGAGGCCGCGACCTGGGCGAACTGCGAGCTGTACTGGATGCCGCTGAAGGAGACCCCGGTCGGGAGCAGCCCGTCGAGCGCTCCGGTGAGATGGTCGATCGCATCGACGATGAGCGAGCGGATCAGCGCCTGCTCGATCGGGGTGAAGGTGCGCTCCTCCGACGCGGCGGATACCCGTCCGCCCACCATCTGCACGATCCAGGCGGTCGCGGCCGATGTCGGCAGCTGCACGATGAGACGCTCTTCCGAATCCGGAAGCGCGCACACGATCATGGTGGTCGTGGTCGGCAGGGACTCGGCGTACTCGCCGTAGGTCATCATCCCGACATGCTCGACCGCGATGGTGGCACGCACGTGGATCTTCGCCGACAGCTGCGCGGACCACTGCCGGGAGAACGTCTCGAAAGCCAGTTCCAGGGCACGGGTGTGTTCACGCGAGAGGGTCGCCGAACGGCCGAAGTCGTGCACCTCGACTTCGGCGGTCCTCTCCACCGTCCCTGCGCGCGCTTCGGAGCGCACGCTGTCCTCGATCACCACGAACCCGACTATCGGGCGGTGAACGGCGTGCGTTAGGCGAGAGGCGGTTCAGGAGGACGGCTTTCCCGCCTGTGCCTGGGGGATGAGCGCACGCACCTCCTCGTTCGCGTCGGAGAGCACGACGATGTCGACCCGTCTGTTCTGGGCCAGCGCCTCGGGAGCCTCGCCCGCTGCGATCGGGCGAGTGTCGCCGAAGCCGACCGACTTCAGGTGCGCCGGCGGAAGCCCCGAGGTCTCGACGAGATGCCGCAGCACCTGCGTGGAGCGTCCGGCCGACAGCTCCCAGTTGGTGGGGTACGGCGCGACGGATCCGCGTACGTCGGCGTGGCCCTCGACCGAGATCTCGTTGGTGGTGGTGACCAGCACCGAGCCGAGCGCGTCCAGGACCAGGACGGCCGTCGAGCTGAGCGTCGTGCTGTTCGTGGTGAAGAAGGTCTCGGCGCTCACGAGACCGATCGTGAGGCCGCGCTCGTCGATGGTGAAGGTGACGTCGGCTTCGAGCCCGTTCTCGGCGAGCACCTGACGCAGCCGCTCCCGCAGGGCCGACAGCTCGTCGAACTCGGTCTGTGCCGCGGCGAGGTCGACGTCGGCGAAGTCCTCGCCCTTCTCATCGACCAGCTCCGGTGGCACGACCACACCCGTGGTGGCGTCGATCTCGTCCGACGGCTCCTGCCCGAAGCCGGTGGCGAGGGAGGCGCTGAGAGCCTCGAACTTCTCCTGGTCGACCGTGGACATCGCGAACAGCACGATGAACATGCACATCAGCACGGTCACCATGTCCATGTACGACGCCATCCACCGCTCATCCGGACCGCTGTGCTCCTCCTGCGACACGCGGCGACGGGCACGGACGCTCATGACGCCTGCTCCGTCTCCTCGGCTGCTTGGTTGCGGGCGCGACGGCCAGAGCGGGCGGAGGAGCGCTCGGACACGAGGGCTCTCAGGCGCTCTCCGACGAACTGCGGCGGGGCGCCGGCCTGGATCGCGAGCATGCCCTCCATGAGCACGGTCATGCGTTCGAGCTCGAGCTCGCCGAGACGCTGGAGGCGTCCGCCGATGGGCAGCCAGATGAAGTTGGCCGAGAGCAGACCCCACAGCGTCGCAACGAATGCTGTCGCGATCATGGGACCGAGCGTGTCGGGCTTGTCGAGCTTCTCCAGCACGTGCGTGAGGGAGACAACGGTGCCGATGATGCCGACCGTGGGCGCGAAGCCGCCGAGCGTCATGTAGAAGCGTGAGGCGGTGCGGTTGCGGGCGGCGGTCGAGGTGAGCTCATCCTCCAGCAGCGTTCGCAGGTCTTCGGCGTCGGTGCCGTCGGCGATGCTCTGCAGTGCCTGGCGCAGGAACGGGTCCTTCTCGTCCTCGAGTCCCTGCTCGAGGGCGAGGAGCCCTTCGGCGCGCGCCTTCTCGGCGTAGCCGACCACCGTGTCGATCATGCTCGACGCGGTGCGGCGCTCGCCGCGGAAGGCGCGGGGGAGCGACTTGACCGCATGCAGCGCATCGCGCACAGTGCCGCTCGCGATGCCGACGGCGATCGTGGCTCCGAAGACCAGCACCATCGGGGCAGGGATCAGCAGAGATCCGATGGTCGCGCCTTCGAGGTTGATCATGGCGATCAGGGCGCCGAACGCGAGGACCAGTCCGAGGATGAGAGACGGATCCATCAGAGACCGACCTCGGAAGCGGGGGCGTCTGAATCCGTTCCGGCGGCGCTGATCAGAGCGGTGGCCGTGGCGAGCACTCCGGCGCGGAACCGGGTGATCTGCGCGATCACGTCATCCATCGTCTCGGTGACCACGAAGGTCGCACCGTCGACCATGATGAGCGTCGTGTCCGGCGTTGCCTGGACACGTTCGATCAGGTCGGGGTTCACCGCGAACCGCGAACGGTTCAGGCGCGTGAGGATGATCATGGGCTCCATCCTGGAAAGATCCGTCCGCGTTCCGGGGAGCGCGGACCCGACGGCCCGTCCTGGGCTGTCGGAGGTGACTGTCGGCTGGAGGCCGTCAGCCGTTAGTCGTGCCCGTGGCGGAGGATCCCGTGAGGGAGGACGATCAGCGCTCGGCGAGGAGCTGGTCCCGCACCTGTCGACGCAGCACCTTGCCGATGAGGGAGCGGGGGAGGTCGTCGACGGCGGTGATGCGGCGCGGCACCTTGTACGGGGTGAGCCGGGTGCGGCAGAAGTCGCGCAGCGCGTCCACGTCGAGAGCAGCGCCGTCGCGGAGAACCACGGCGGCGGCGACCTCTTCCCCGCCATGAGGCCGCGGAAGACCCACGACTGCGGCGGCCACGACATCGGGGTGCGCGATGAGGGCGTCTTCCACCTCGCTCGGCGACACGTTGAAGCCGCCGGTGATGATGAGCTCCTTCAGGCGGTCGACGATGCTCACGAACCCGTCCGAGGAGACCTGGGCGATGTCGCCCGATCGGAGCCAGCCGTCCGGCAGCAGAGCGTCGGCCGTCTCGCCGGGCCGCCCCCAGTACCCCTGGAAGACCTGCGGGCCGCGGATGAGGAGTTCGCCGGGTTCTCCGGAGGGCACGTCGACCGTCGGGTCAGCGGGGTCGACGACGCGGATCTCCGTGCTCGGAAAGGGCACGCCGACGGTGCCGGGACGGCGGGTGGGACCCATCGGATTGCCGAGCGCGACCGGCGAGCTCTCGGTCATGCCGTAACCCTCCACGAGCAGACCGCCCGTCGCCTCCTCCCAGCGCTTCACGGTGGCCACCGGAAGGCTCATCGCTCCGGAGATCGCGAAGCGCACGGTCGAGAGGTCGATGGTCCCCCTGGAGGCTGCGCGGGCGAGAGCGTCATAGATCGGCGGCACAGCGGGAAGGAAGGTGGGAGGCGTCGAGCGCGCCGCCGCTGTGACCAGTCCCAGATCGAACGCGGGAAAGAGCACGAGCCGGGCCCCGATGCTCATCGCGAAGGTGAGGCACAGCGTCATCCCGTACGCGTGGAACAGCGGCAGCACACCGTAGAACGTCTCCTCGCCGTCGACGAGTCCCGGCACCCACGCTCGTCCCTGCATCGCGTTGGCGCGGAGGTTCGCGTGCGTGAGGATCGCTCCCTTCGGGACGCCCGTCGTTCCGCTCGTGTACTGCAGGAGCGCAGTGTCGTCGAGGCCCGGTCCTGCCACCCGCCGCGAGATCCGCCGGTGATCGGCGAGGCTCTTCCAGGTGACGAGGTGCCGCGCCTTCGGGGTGCCGGTGAGCTTCGCGCGGGCCTCGCGTGCCCGCGGCAGGGGCAGTCGCAGGGCGAGGCGCTTCGACAGCGGCATCGCCGCGGTGATGTCGACGCTCACGACGTGCTCGACCCTGACGTCGGTGGGGAATCCGGCGATCGTGTCGACGGCCTTGTCCCACACGATGGCGACGCGTGCGCCGTGATCCTCGAACTGGTGTCGCAGTTCGCGCGCGGTGTAGAGCGGGTTGTGCTCGACCACGATCGCACCCAGTCGGAGGATCGCGTAGAACGCGACGACGTGCTGCGGGCAGTTCGGCAGCACCAGAGCGACGCGGTCGCCGGCACCGACCCCGAGCCGGCGCAGGCCCTCAGCGGCGCGCTCGACCTGCTCTCCGAGTTCCCGGTACGTGGTCACCGCTCCGAAGAAGTCCAGCGCCGGGCGTCGACCGAAGGCCTTCACGCTCGCCGACAGCATCTCCGGCAACGTCTGCGACGGATCCTCGATCTGGGCGGGGACGCCCTCCGCATAGGAATCGAGCCAGGGCCGGGAGGCGAGGGGAGAGTCGGGCATGTCTCCATCCTCCCCCGGGATCGCGTTTCGCGGGCGCTGTGCCTCAGCCGATGAACAGCAGGATGATCGACACGGCGACCGCGGCCGCGCCGACGCCGGCCAGGGTGATCCCGAGCACCTGGAGCGCATGGAGGAGGGGGCGTCGGGGTTCGAACCTCATCAGGCGCGGGTGTCGGGCGCTGATGAACGCGTCGGCGTCCTCCCTGCCACGCCAATGGACGGACTCCTCCGCCCGGAGCGGCCGCTCCCAGAAGTCGCCGGCGGTGAACCAGCGGGCGCGCGCCCGGCCGTCCTCCTCCTCGAGGATGACGACCTCGTGGGGCAGCCAGGGACCGTCGTGCACCTTCACCAGCAGCACGATCGTGAGCAGCGGGAGCCCGACACCGAGTCCGACCCATGAGAGGATCTCGGCGATCATTCCGACAGCATCGACCGCGTTCATGACCGCCTCCTTTCTCCCAGAGACGACAGTACCGGCGAAGTCGGGCGTCCTAAGCTGACGATGTGAACGAAGATGTGCGGAATGTGCAGGCGGCGCTGGCAACTATGACCGAGCATTGGCAGCCGCACCGGCTGGCCAGCGTCAACGACTACGACGTCAAGGTCGTGAAGCTGCTCGGAGAGTTCGTCTGGCACACCCATCCCGACACCGACGAGCTCTTCATGGTGGTGCACGGGCGTCTGACGATCCAGTTGCGCGATCGTGATGTGGTGCTGGGGCCGAACGACGTCTTCGTCGTTCCGAAGGGTGTCGAGCACTGCCCGCGAGCCGACGAGGAGGTGCAGGCGATCCTGTTCGAGCCGAAGGGCACCGTCAACACGGGCGATGCCGGGGGAGAGATGACGTCGGAGCTCCGGGAGCTCGGATAGGTCGCGGGGCACTACCTGCGGCGGTGCGGTGGTGCTCAGACCGCGCGGAGCGCGTCGGCTGCGGCCTCCATCGCCTCGGCGTTCAGCGCGAAGTACGCCCACTTGCCGCGCTGCTCTCGCGTGACCAGACCGGCTTCCGTCAGAAGCTTCATGTGATGGGAGACCGTGCCCTGCGAGAGGCCGACGGGCTCGGTCAGGTCGCAGATGCAGGCCTCACCGCCGGACCCGGCGGCGATGAGCGACAACAGTCTGACCCGCGTGGGGTCTCCCAGCGCCTTGAACACCCGGGCGACGCGCTCCGCATCCTCGACGGTCATGGTCGCGGTGACAGGAGGGACGCAGCAGGTGCGGGCTTCGATCGTCGTCGGCAGGGTCACTCGCCCATCCTGTCACGTATTGACAATCTTCGATAGGTGGGAGACAGTCTTCATATTGAAGATTCTCAATCCGAGGAGATGTGATGTCTGAGCTTCCCGTCGTCGTCATCGGAGCCGGCCCCCAAGGCCTCGCCGCCGCGGCGCATCTCGTCGAACGCGAGGAGGACGTGGTCGTCGTCGAGCGCGGCCGTGGTCCCGCGGCCGCCGTATCCGAGTGGGGTCACGTGCGCCTCTTCTCTTCGTGGCCGGAGCTCACGGACGCGGCCGCGCGTCGCGTTCTCGAGCCGACCGGTTGGACCGCACCCGCGGTGGGGTATCCCACGGGGGCGGAGTGGGTGAGCGGATACCTCGCGCCGCTCGCGAAGGTTCTGGGCGAGCGGATCCGGTACACGACGACAGTCACAGGAGTCGCACGTCAGGGACGCGACAAGGTCGTCGACGGAGGGCGCAGGAGCCAGCCGTTCGTCGTGCATACGGTCGACGCCGATGGTCGGGAATCCCGACTCCTCGCTCGCGCCGTCATCGACGCGAGCGGCACCTGGGGTCTTCCCAACCCGGCCGGGGCCGATGGTTTCCCGGCTCTCGGAGAGGCCGCGGCGGCCGGTGAGATCTCCTATCGGATCCCGGCCGATGTCTCGGAACTCGCGGGTTCGCACGTCGTCGTCGTGGGGGCCGGGCACTCCGCCACGCATGCCGTGCTGCGCCTGAGCGAGCTGGCACGGCGCGCCCCGGGAACACGGGTGACGTGGATGCTGCGCCGGGGGAGCGCCGCGAACGTGTTCGGTAGCGGTGCCGGCGACGAACTGCCGGAGCGCGCGGCTCTCGGCTCTCGCGCACGAAAGGTGATCGACGACGGAGTCGTCGACCTGGTGACCGGATTCCGCGTCGCCGAGTTCCGGCAGGAGGCCGAAGGGCTGACGGTCATCGCCGAAGACGGGCGCGTCGTCAGGGGCGTCGGGCGCATGTTCGCGCTCACGGGTTTCCGGCCTGACCTGCAGATGCTGCGCGAGCTCCGGACCGACCTGGATCCCACGCTCGAAGCCGTCGCCGGTATCGCATCCGAGATCGATCCGAACATCCACTCCTGCGGATCCGTGGGTGCAACCGGGGCGCGTGAGCTCGTGCAGCCGGAGCGAGGATTCTTCATCGTCGGCGCGAAGTCCTACGGTCGGGCGCCGACCTTCCTCGCGCTGACGGGCTTCGAGCAGGTGCGCAGTGTCGCCGCTCACCTCGCCGGCGATCACGAGGCAGCTGATCGCCGCGAACTCAGGCTTCCGGACACCGGGGTGTGCGGAGGGGCCGGCAACTTCGATGACAACGCGGGCAGCTGCTGCGCCGCCCCCTCCACGCTTCAGATCGGTGCGCGGCCCGTCGTCGTCGGCTGATCGAGCTCGGAGGGAGCGGCGACGAGGGGGCCTCTCCCGGGCCTCGTCGCTCGAGGAGAAGGCAGATACCCGGCACCGGAGTTCACCTCGTCAGCGGCGCCCCGCCAGCATCGAGCCGTTCCAGCACTCGCACTGCTTCACCTGTGCCGTCGTCGCCGGAGATGCTCTGCGCGAGCGTTTCTGCACTGTCGGCGTAGCTTTCTGTCGAGACGAGCTCGTCGATGCCCGCTGCGAGAGCCGCCGCTGTGGCTCTCCGCAGCGGAAGGGGGCGCGGCCCGGCGCCGAGCGCGTGCACTCGGGATCCCCAGAACGGCTGGTCTCCCAGCACCGGGCAGATCAGGCTGGGTCGACCCGCCCTGAGACCGGCCGCCGTCGTCCCTGCCCCGCCGTGATGCACGACGGCAGCGACGCGGGGGAAGAGCCACCGGTGCGGGGCTTCGCCGATGACGTGGATGCGCGGGTCGGAGATGTCGTCGAGGCCGCCCCACCCCTTCGCGACGACGGCTCTGACCCCGGCGTGCCGGACAGCCTCGAGGACCGTCTTGCTCCGTTCCGCTGAGGGTTTTCCGAACCCCATGCTCCCGAAGCCGATGTAGATCGCAGGACCGGCTTCGAGGAATTCCCTCAGCGCCGGCGGTGGCGTCCACTCGTCGCTGTCGTTCTCAGGGAACCAGTAGCCGGTGATGTGAGCGGAATCCGGGTAGTCGGCAGGCGGCGGAACCACATGGGGGCTGAAGGGGTAGAGGACCGGTACGCGTTCGCCATCACGGTGGAGATAGTCGCTCATCCGGCTGGTTCGTCGCATCCCCAACGTCTGAGTGCGGAACCGATTGATCATCCCCCCATAGGCGAGGGCCGTGAAGCGGTTGAACTGATAGCTCAGATGGTTGACGGGTCCGGGAAATCGGCGAGCCACGAACGGGATGGCGAAGTCGCGCGTCGGAGTGAGGAAGGGGAGTGGGAGCGAGGCGACGAAGGGAATGCCGAGTCGCTCGGCTATGTGGACTCCGGCCAGCGCCTTCGGGTGAGACACGATGACGGTCGGATCGACCTTCTGCGCCACCGTCCACTGCTCGGAGAGGGAGCGTCGCATCGCCTGTGACATGCGCCGGGCGAGCGTCGCTGCTTCGACAGGACCCCGTGAGTCCGCCATCAGTGCTCGCATTTCATCGTGCATCGCGTCGCCCATGGGTTCGAACCGGATGCCACGTCGCTCGAGGTCTTCTCGGTAGACGCCGGGCGCGGACAGGGTGACCGCATGCCCCTCCCGCTGAAGCCGTGATGCAAGGGCGACGTAGGGGTCGACATCACCTCGGGTGCCGAACGTGAAGATGAGTGCGCGCATCGACTCAGCCGTTCACGTCGCGGTGGCGGAGCGCACACGCTCATGTGGCGATGTCGGGTCGTTCTCTCCCTTGTCCGAGCTCGGGCCGCTGTGCCCGCCCAGCGCTTCCTTCGCAGCGACGAGCAGACGATCGTCCGAGTAGAGACCGTGCGTGTACAACTCCAGCACAGGGATGGTCGAGCGCTCCAGCAACGAGGTCGTCAGCGAGCTCTCTCCGAAGGCCCGGGCGAGGTGGCGACGCAGGATGACCGGCCCCAAGCCGTAGAGCGTGATGTACACGGCTGTCGCTTCGAGATCGGACTGCTCGCGCATCGTTCCAGCCGCGACCTGTTCTCGGAGCATCTCTCTGGTACCGGCGAGGAACGTGTCGAAGAGCCGGTCGGACGCGGTGGAATCGTCGACCAGCATCCCGGCGAGGTAGTCCAGGGCGACGCTGCGCTTCTCCAGCGAATCCAGCGCCTCTCGCATCAGGCGTGAAGCGTCCGCACCGGTCATGCCGTCGCGCTCGGAGAGGAACTCGCTCACGACGTGCGCGTCACACGCCTCCCGCAGCCCATCCTTGCTTCCGAAGTGGTGCAGGATCAGAGCCGGGCTCACGGCAGCGTCCTGTGCGATCTGACGCAGGCTGGTGCCAGCGAAACCCTGCTGGCCGAACCGTGTGATCGCCGCGTCGCGAATGCGCGCTCTGGTCGTGAGGTCTGCGGATGCTGAACGCATATTCAGAATGCTAAACGAATGTTCAGCGAAATCCAACCACCATGCGAGGGGTGGAAAGCGCCGAGACGCCCTCCACCCCTCGGCCGTCGTGGGGTCAGCCCGCGGCGGGGGCGATCTCGTTGGGCGTCACGTCGAGCTCGGTGCTGGCGAGCACCTTGCCGGTGGTGAGGTCCACCGCATGAACGCTGTTGGCGGCAGGCTCGGTGACGTACGCGATGTTCCTGGCGACGACGATGGCGGGGTGGGCGTCCTGCCACTCGGCCGGACCCTCCCACGCCTTCACGACCGGGAAGCTGTCGGTGATGTCACCGGACTCCGGATCGAGCACATGGATGGCACCGTCGCTGCTGAGGATGTAGGCGAGGTCCTTCGGCCCGCGGACGATGTCGCGGAACGTGTACTCGACGCCCTCGGGAAGATCGACGACCTCGAGGGTCTTGGCCGCGGTGTCGATGAGCGTCACAGCGCTCAGCAGGTAGCCTTCCGCGTCGACGTCGTCCTTGTAGTCGCCGACGACGATCGGGCTCGTCTCACTGACGTACGCGTTGCCCATGCGGCCGTAAGGCTGGTCGGGGGCATCGAGCTTGGTGATCTCGCCGTCGTGGTAGACCAGGGCTCCGTTCTCGCAGCCGAAGACGACCGCCTCGTCCTTCGCGGTGCCTTCGCCGTGGACACCGGGGCACTGGTCCGAGGACGCGATCTCGGTGCCTTCCGCGTCCTTCGCCACGATCCCGTTGCGGCCGTCCGCGTTGCCGACCGTGGTGAGGAAGGTGCCGTCCTCCAGTACGACGGAGACGCCGTGGTGCGCCTCGACACCCGCGATGGTCTTGACCTCGGGCAACCCGTCGGTGCCCGCCAGGTCGGCGGAGTCGAAGATGGTGGTGTCGCTCGTGCCGTCGGCGTAGAGCACCGTCTTGTCGGCGTGCCGCACGACATGGCCTGGGGCGTCAGCGGCGAAGATCGTGTCGGTGAGCTCAGGCTCGTCGCTGGAGCCGGCTCCCGTGTCCAGCACCTGGAAGCCCTCGCTCATGGTGACCATCACGTGCCGTCCGTCACCGGCCGCGTTGAGGCGCGTGAACGGCTCGGAGTCGAATTCGGCGAGCGTGTCGAGCGTCTTGCCGTCGAGGACCAGGATCCCGCCCTCGTAGGAGATGGCGACGCGGGAGGTTCCGGCAGTGTCGGACGCGCTGCTGCCGGGGGTGGAAGCCGGCGCAGCGGTGTCGCCGCCGGTCGAGCAGGACGCCAGGGTGACGACCGCGCCGATGGCTGCCGCGCCGATCAGCGCGCGACGCAGGTGTGAGGGGGCTCGCATGTGCATGCCTCTTTCTCTGGGGTGAGGTCTCACGGCGTGAGACCGGTGGTGATGCGCGCGGTGTTGACGCGCATCATGGTCAGGTAGTCGGGGGCTGCCTCATCGGGTCCGGTGAGCGATTCGGTGAAGAGCTCGATGACCTCGACCTGCACGTTCGCCTCGCTCGCCAGGGCCTGGGCGAGGCGATCAGGTGAGGAGGATTCCGCGAAGATCGCCCGCACTCCGGTCTCTTCGATCGCGTCGACCAGGTCGGCCAGGTCGGATGCCGAGGGGGCCGCCAGAGTCGTCCCGCCCGGGATCACCGTGCCGACGACGTCGAAGTCGAACCGATCGGCGAGGTAGCCGAAGACGTGATGGTTGGTCACCAGGGCGCGGTGTGCCACCGGGAGGGAAGCGAACGCCTCGCTCATCTCGGCGTCCAACGCCTGCAGCTGGGCGCGATACGCCTGGACGGTCGTGGCCAGGGAATCCTGATCGATCCCGTCGACATCGGCGAGGACCGGCTCGACGGCGTCGACGACGTCGAGCATGCGAGCGGGATCCGTCCAGAAGTGGGAGTCCGGCATCCCGGCGGCATCCCCCTCGCTGTAGTCGAGGACGTCGATGGCATCCCCGGCCACGAACATCGGCACGTCATCGGAGGCAGCGGCATCGAGATGCTGCTGCAGTCCCTCCTCGAGCCCGAGACCGTTCGAGACCAACAGGTCGGCGTTGCGCAGCATCGCAGCCTCCTGCGCCGAGATCTCGAACGAGTGCGGGTCGGCGTTCGGCTTCATGAGGGTCACGACCTGCGCCTGGTCACCGATCAGCTCTTCGACGACGTCGCCGAGGATGTTCGTCGAGACGACGATCGTCGGACGTGAGTCGACCGGTGTCGAACAGCCGGTGAGGCTCGCCAGGGTGAGCCCGCAGAGCGCGAGAGTAGCAAGGGTCGCGAGGGAACGCAGGGAGGGCATGTCATCGTCCTGTCTCGGCGACGAAGGCCGGTGCGGTGGCGGTCTCGAAGGTGCGGGCGATGCGGGCGCCGTCGGCGTAGTCGATCTCGTAGAGACGGTGCTCCGTCGGGGCGCTCACATAGGCGCGGTGCTGATCCGCGATCAGAGCCGGGGTCGTGCCCGCGGTCAGCGACTCGGCGACGAGAGGTTCGGTCTCGGCGAGCACGGTGCCGTTCTCGTCGCTCAACACCAGCACGCGTCCGTCCCGAGCGAGGGCCATCAGATGACCGGCTTCATCGTCCACCGCGGTGACGTGTACGAGCGGAACAGGGGAGGGGAGCAGGGTCCAGGACCGCTCGCGAGTATCGAGGAGCCAGATCCCTTCCGCTCCGGCGAGGCCGGCGACCGTGGGACGGCCCTCGCGGTTGTCGAACGATCGCGCGGCGGGCGCTGTCGTCCCCGCGGGGTAGGGGATGCGCTCCACCTGCAGCTCCTCGCCGTCGACATGCGCGAGCAGGGCGCCGTCTCGGCATCCGATGACGGCGCCGACGCGGGTCGTGATGGTCCCGGCCAGATCGGTGCACGGCTCCTCGAGACCGGTCGCCTCTCCGTCGGACGTGTACCCGGCGACGGTCGAGTCCGCCCCGGCCGAAGCCTCGGACACCAGAGCGAACGATCCGACGGGGACCACGAGTCCGGAGTGGGGCTCGCGCTCGAGTCGGAACAGCTCGCGGATCTCGCCCTTCGACAGTGCTTCGGTATCGAGCAGCACGGCATCTCCGGAATCGGCGAACGAGATACCGGTCCCGCCTGTCGTCGACAGGTTCGTCGTCGCGATCGTCGCCGGCCCCGCCCCCGTCACGGATCCGAGAAGAGCGGGGGCTGCCCGGTAGTAGTGGAAATGATCGACGTGATCCCAGGTCCACACGCCACTGTCGACGATCTCGATACCGTCGTCGGTCTGTGCGAACAGGTAGCGTCCATCCGTCGTCACACCGGTGACGGCCGGGATCTCACCGATCTCGGTGGTGCTTTCGTCGAGGAGGTCCAGGTGGGAGACCGTGCCTTCCGGGCCGATCCAGGTGAGACCGAGCTGCGGCTCGGCCAGTTCCGCGGCGCCCGCGACGGCGCCGTGCCCGTTGTCGGCGGAGTCGTCGGACGGGACCGTGGTGGCCGGCGTCGTGACGCAGGCCGTCAAGGAGACGGTGAGAGCGCCGCTGAGGGCGAAGAGGGCGATGCGAGAGCGCACGGTGTCCTTCCTTTGTCGTGGTCGTTCGAGAGTTCGCGTCGTCGCGACGGTGGGCTCAGACGTGCGGCGTCCGGGCTCCGCGAGAGCTGAGGGTGCGCACAGCCCACGAGAGGCAGGCGAGCAGGATCGCGCATGCCGCGACCGATGCTCCTGCCGCCGTCGCGGCGTACCAGGAGGCGAGGAGGCCGAGGATGACCGCGGTCACGCCGAAGACGGCCGCGAGCGCCATGCGTGTGGGGATGCGGGTGGTCCAGTGCCCGGCGGCAACCGCCGGCGCGAGCAGGAGGCCGACGACGAGCATCGAGCCGACCGCCTGGTAGGACGCGACGACGGCCAGGGTGACGAGTCCTACCAGCGCGGCCTGCGCGAGCTGCGGGCGCAGTCCGAGAACCGAGGCGATGCGCACGTCGAGCGAGAGGGCGACGAAGGAGCGGTGGAACAGGATGGCGACGATCAGCCCGACAGCGGCCGCGGCGGCGAGCAGGACGAGATCGACGGCGCTGATGGCGAGGATGTCGCCGAACAGGATGGCGGTCGCGTCGGTGGCGAAGCTGCCCGAGTGGGAGATGATGATGACGCCCAGCGCCAGCATCGAGACGAACAGCAGGCCGATGCTCGTGTCGTAGGAGAGGCGTGCGCGTCGTTGCAACGCTCCGATGCCGAGGCTCATGGCGATGGCGCTGAGCGCGCCGCCGATCAGGACCGGAAGCGAGAGCACGGTCGCCAGGGCGACGCCGGGAAGCATGCCGTGCGCCAGCGCTTCGCCCAGGAATGCCATCCCCCGGATGACCACCCACGTGCCGACGATCGCGCAGAGGATCGCGACCAGCGCGCCGCCGAGCATGCCCCGCTGCAGGAAGTCCAGGGCGAACGGGGCGAAGAGGTCAGATGGGTGGCGGGGCACGGTGACGAGACTAGAGGTTTATGAGAATGATTATCAAACTCATAAACTGAGGACATGCTCGAGTTTCGATCCCGGTGCGATGTTGTCGCGTGTTTGACCGGCGTCCAGGTGTCCTTCAACGGTCGGGCGGCGCTGGTGGGCGTCGACGTCTCGATTCCGCGCGCGACCCTCACGGTCATCACCGGTCCGAACGGTGCGGGGAAGTCGACGCTGCTCGAAGTGCTGGGCGGGACGAGAGTCGCTACCTCGGGGCGCCGGATCATCAGTGGAACCGTCGCTTTCGTGCCGCAACGGGCCGCCGTTCCGTCCGGGCTTCCGGTCTCGGTGAAGGACGTCGTCAGCGTGGGAGCGTGGGGAAGACTCGGTCTGTGGCGGCGCATGGATGCCGCGGCCCGAGAGGTCGTCGCGCGATCGATGGAGCGTCTCGACATCAGCGCGCTGGCGAGGCATCCGTTCGCGTTGCTCTCCGGCGGTCAGCAGCAGCGGACACTCCTCGCCCAGGGGCTGGCGCGCGGAGCTGATCTGCTCCTGCTCGATGAACCGACGACGGGGCTCGACGTTGCCAGTGCGCTTCGCATCCGCGCTGTGTTGCGCGAGGAGGTGGAGCGCGGGGTCGCCGTCGTGTGCGTCTCGCACGACCCGTCCGTCATCGGCGACGCCGAGCGGAGGATCTCGCTTCAGGAGGGGCGGGTCTGCTCCGACGTCTGATCGGTCACCGTGTCGCTCGCTGCGGGGTGTCGGGTGGCGCTGTGAGGGGGAGCGATCCGCGGCGGGCGATGGAATCGTCGGTCACGGGTGTTCCTCGACGATTGCCGGCCAGGTCGGAAGAGGGTCGGTGAATCGTCGCCAGGCGTGTGGTCCCGCGATGAGCTCGTCGTCGTCGACGGCGGCGGCGTCGAGGGCCAGACGGATTCCCTCATGGTCGAGGTCGAGTCCGGTGAGGGCCAGATCCTGTGCGGTCGTCGCGTCCTCCTGTCCTGTCGACTGCGGATCGATCCAGATCGCGGAGCCGACGTGGTCCCACCGTGCGAGGATGCCGAGGCGGGTGGCGAGACGGCAGAAGCCGGCTGATCGGAGCACGATGCCCCAGCGGCCGGAGTCGATGTCATCCAGTGCCGCGGCCAGCCGTCCCGGATGGAGTGGCCGGGGTTGTTCGTAGCGCAGTGTCGTCACCCGCGGATCCGTCATGTGGGGATCGTGCTCGTCGTTGAGGGCATGCACCCATCCGGCCCGCTCGAGCAAGGGGAGCGGTTCGCACCCGCCGTCTAACGAGGCTCGGATATCCTCGACCGGGCCACGCGACAGTCGTGCGCGAGCGGTGGGGTTCAGGTGCGAGGTGATCGCCATGAGCAACGACAACTCGGCCGTGGGTACTGTTTCCCAGTTCACGAAGGAGACAAGCGTCGCACTCTCCACGTGCGATACCGCACGGCGTGCTCGCGATCCGAAGTCACCCCGGTCGTCGCCCTCGACTGCCACCTCTGAGAGAGGTCTGCCGTCGCCGAGGTCGTGGGAGAAGTGGAGTGCATCGACGACGCAGATCACCGAGGAGCGCGGCGCGCTCGCCACGGCGAGGTGTGGCAGGTCGATCCCGTTGTCGACGTCGACCACGAGGGGAGAGGCGCTCGTGGCGAGGGAGGGGTGCTCCGGTGACAGGGTGATGGGCTGCGGTCCCGGTCGTGGCATCGGCTGCACGAGCGGGATCAGATGACCTCCGATGCCCTGCGCCAGCTCTGCGGCATATGACCGCCTCTCCGGCGTGCACACTCCGACCACGACGAGGGGGTTCCTGCTCTCCACGACGGCCTGCTCTTCCTCACATTGACGGGACTCTCGTCTCACCCTAACCTGTTAATGAGAAAGATTATCAATAAGGAGATCCCCATGAAGGTTCGTGCATCCCTCAAGTCCCTGAAGAATCAGCCGGGCGCCCAAGTGGTGCGCCGCCGGGGCAGAGTGTTCGTCATCAACAAGCTCAACCCGCGCTTCAAGGGGCGACAGGGCTGAGTGCGACGCGAAGGGGCCCGGCGGAATGATCCGCCGGGCCCCTTCGCCGTGCGCCTCGTCGACGTGATCGCGACGGTGCCGAACGGATGAGACGGGCGCCTCAGATCCGGGCGAGCTGTGCGAGGAACTCGTCGGCCATCGCCACCTGGCTCGCGAGCTTCGCGCGACGAGCGCCGGCCTCGTCGCGGAGCGCGCTGAGTCTTGCGCGCAGCTGCTCATCCTCGGGTGCGTCGACCAGGGCGTCGACAACGTCGAGGAGCGCCCGCATCTCGTCCAGCGAGTAGCCCAGGGGTTTCATCCGTCGCACGATCATGAGTCGTGCGACGTCCCTCGGCGTGTAGAGCCGGAACCCGCCCTCCGTGCGACCGGAGGGAATCACCAGTCCGACGTCCTCATAGTGGCGAAGCGTGCGGAACGACAGGGAAGTCTGTTCGGCCACTTCGCCGATGCGCATCGTCTGCACGTTTTCCACTGGTCCGCCTTCGTCGATTCGTCAGCAAACCTCACGTTACGTTAGAGTCTGCAGGTGTGCCTCTTCGGCACCTCCATTCTTTCGCGTCGAGCTGTTCGGCGCCTGCGTGCCGCGCGCGTATCGCCGCTCGTTCGCGAGCCCGACTCAGGAGAGCACATTGACTGCTGTCATTCCGACCAAGGACAGCGCATCGCGCTATCGGATCGAACCCACCGTGCTGCAGGCGCTGCGCAGCCCCAGGCTTCTCACTCGCGAGGTCCTCGCTGGCCTCGTCGTCGCGTTGGCGCTGATCCCCGAGGCGATCGCCTTCTCGATCATCGCCGGCGTCGACCCCCGGGTGGGCCTGTTCTCCTCCTTCGTGATGGCGGTGGCCATCGCGTTCCTCGGCGGACGCCCGGCGATGATCACCGCGGCGACGGGGGCCATCGCTCTCGTGATCGCCCCGGTCGCCCGAGAGTACGGGATGGACTACTTCATCGCCACGGTGCTGCTGGGTGGGCTGATCCAGATCGTGCTGGCCCTCCTCGGCGTTGCCAAGCTCATGCGCTTCATTCCTCGCTCGGTCATGGTGGGCTTCGTGAACGCGCTCGCGATCCTCATCTTCACCGCTCAGCTGCCGCAGCTGTTCGGCGTGCCGTGGCTGGTGTACCCGCTGGTCGCCGTGGGGCTGGCGATCCTGTTCCTGATGCCGCGCATCACGAAGGTGGTCCCGGCTCCACTGGTGGCGATCGTGCTGCTGACAGCGGCCGTCGTGGTGTTCGGATGGAGCGTGCCGAACGTGGGTGACCAGGGTGAGCTTCCGCAGAGTCTGCCCGAACTCTTCGTCCCGGACGTGCCATTGACCCTGGAGACACTCGGGATCATCGGCCCGTTCGCTCTCGCCATGGCGGTCGTGGGCCTGCTCGAGTCGCTCATGACGGCCAAGCTGGTCGATGACATCACGGACACCCACTCCCGCAAGACGCGTGAGGCGTGGGGGCAGGGCGTGGCGAACGTGCTCTCCGGTGCCTTCGGCGGAATGGGCGGATGCGCCATGATCGGCCAGACGATGATCAACGTGAAGGCCTCGGGCGCGCGCACGCGCATCTCGACGTTCCTCGCCGGTGTTTTCCTCCTCGTCCTCGTTCTCGCGCTCGGCGACGTGGTGGCCATCATCCCGATGGCAGCGCTGGTGGCTGTGATGATCCTGGTCTCGGTCGCCACTTTCGACTGGCACAGCATCCGTCCCTCGACTCTGCGTCGGATGCCCAAGAGCGAGACGGCCGTCATGCTCATCACTGTCATCGCGACGGTGTGGACGCACAACCTCGCTATCGGCGTCATCCTCGGAGTGCTCGCCGCGATGGTGATGTTCGCCCGACGGGTCGCACACTTCGTCACCGTTACGCGCACTGTGGTGGACGAGGAGGGGATCGCTGCCGCTCGCTACGAAGTCGTCGGGGAGCTGTTCTTCGCGTCGAGCAACGACCTGACGACCCAATTCGCGTACGCGGAAGATCCGGACCGGGTCGTCGTCGACATGACCCGGTCGCACATCTGGGACGCCTCGACCGTTGCTGCTCTCGATGCCGTCGTCACCAAGTACGAGCGCCTCGGCAAGTCCGTCACGATCCATGGCCTCAACGACACCGCGGCGGCGTTCCGTCAACGGCTCACGGGCAATCTTGGGACAGGGCACTAGCAGGCGGCAAGGTGACGAACAGGTGAACTCCTCCGGCAACGATTGCAGGGGGTATCGATAGATGTCAATATAGACGCATGTCGATTCAACAGGTTGAGCTGGTCATCATCGGTTCCGGCCCCGCGGGCTACACCGCGGCGGTGTACGCCGCGCGCGCGGGTCTTTCCCCTGTGGTGCTCGCCGGGTCCGTGACCGCGGGCGGCGCGCTGATGACCACTACCGAGGTCGAGAACTTCCCCGGGTTCGTCGATGGCGTGCAGGGGCCCGAGCTGATGGAGTCGATGCGCGCGCAGGCGGAGCGCTTCGGGGCCCGCATCCTTCTCGACGACGCGGTCCTGGTCGACCTCGACGGCCCCCTCAAGACCGTGGAGACGGGCTCCGGCGAGAACTTCCTCGCTCGCGCCGTCATCCTGACGATGGGCTCCGCCTACCGCAAACTCGGCATCGCGGATGAGGAGAGACTCACCGGCCGCGGCGTCTCGTGGTGCGCCACCTGCGACGGCTTCTTCTTCCGCGAGCAGGAGATCGTCGTCGTCGGCGGAGGGGACTCCGCGATGGAGGAGGCGCTGTTCCTCACCCGCTTCGCCTCGAAGGTCACCGTCGTGCACCGTCGGGGTGAGTTCAGGGCCTCGAAGATCATGGCGCAGCGCGTGCTCGACCACCCCAAGATCGAGATCGCGTGGAACAGCGAGGTCGCAGGCCTCATCGGTGCGGAGAAGGTGGAGGCGGTGGAACTGCGCGACACCGTGACCGGTGCCGAGCGGAAGCTGCCGGCTACGGGAGTCTTCGTCGCGATCGGGCACGATCCGCGCTCCGAGATCGTCGCCGGACTCGTCGACACGGATACCGACGGCTACGTGCTCGTCGATCACCCCTCCACTCGCACGAACGTGTCGGGAGTCTTCGCCGCCGGTGATCTGGTCGATCACACCTACCGCCAGGCGATCACCGCCGCAGGTACCGGCTGCGCGGCAGCGCAGGACGCGCAGCACTACCTCGCGGCTCTCGACGAGGCAGAGCCCGTCATCGCCGAGAAGCGGGAGGCGCTCCTCGCATGAGCACCGCGACGGTACCCACTACCGCCCCTTCCGCGCGCCGCCTGTCGCCCCTCGACCGGTGGCTGCCGCTCTGGATAGGCCTGGCCATGATCGGTGGCATCGTCATCGGCCGCTTCATCCCCGGCGTCTCCGACCTCCTGGCCCGCCTCGAGGTCGGTGGGATCTCGATCCCCATCGCCCTCGGCCTGCTGGTGATGATGTACCCGGTGCTCGCGAAGGTCCGCTACGACAAGGTCGCCGCCGTCACCGGCGACAAGAAGCTGCTGCTCTCGTCCCTGGCGCTCAACTGGCTCGTAGGCCCGGCGCTGATGTTCGCCCTCGCGTGGGCGTTCCTGCCCGACCTGCCCGAATACCGCACGGGCCTCATCATCGTGGGGCTCGCGCGCTGCATCGCCATGGTCGTCATCTGGAACGACCTCGCCTGCGGCGACCGCGAGGCCGCGGCCGTGCTCGTCGCCATCAACTCGGTCTTCCAGGTCTTCGCCTTTTCGCTGCTCGGCTGGTTCTATCTGACGGTTCTGCCCGGCTGGCTAGGTCTCGACTCCCAAGGACTGGAGATCTCGATCTGGCAGATCGCGCTCAATGTCCTGATCTTCCTCGGCATCCCCCTCGTCGCGGGTTTCGCCTCCCGCTTCATCGGGGAGCGTGCGAAGGGACGCGACTGGTACGAAGACAGCTTCCTCCCGAAGATCGGTCCGTGGGCGCTCTACGGCCTGCTGTTCACCATCGTGCTGCTGTTCGCCCTGCAGGGTGAGCAGGTCACGAGTCGTCCGTGGGATGTCGCCAGGATCGCACTCCCGCTGCTGGCGTACTTCGCGATCATGTGGTTCGTCGGCCTGTTCACCGGCAAGGCGCTCGGCCTCGGATACGCACGATCGTCGACCCTGGCGTTCACCGCCGCCGGCAACAACTTCGAGCTCGCGATCGCCGTCGCGATCGGCACGTTCGGTGCGACATCCGGCCAGGCCCTCGCCGGAGTCGTCGGCCCGCTGATCGAAGTCCCTGTTCTCGTCGGACTCGTCTATGTCTCGCTCTGGGCCGCCCGGCGCTGGTTCCACACCGACCCGTACACCGCTGAGAGGATCTCGTCATGAATGTCACCCCGACGACCGCAGACGACACCTGCAGTCCCGTCGCCACGCATGCGATCGGGCAGGAGGCTGCCTCCTCGGTTGCTGCGACGTTGAAGGCTCTGTCGGATCCGCTGCGGCTGCGGATGCTGTCGGCCATCGCGTCCGACCCGCGCGGAGAATCGTGCGTGTGCGACCTCGCCGAGCTCGCCGAGGTGTCGCAGCCGACCGTGTCCCACCACCTCAAGGTGCTCAAAGACGTCGATGTCCTCACCTCCGAGCGGCGAGGAACCTGGGTCTGGTACCGGATCGCCCCGGGCCGGCGCCGCGCGGTCACGGCATTGCTGGACTCGTTCGCACCAGCCACGGTCGCGCCCTGGAGCGTCTCCGCCGACGACGAGGGGCGGCGCCCCGACTTCGACGCGCGCGTCACCCGTCTTGCCCAGGAGCTTGCCGCGGAGGTTCCGGAGCTGGATTCCGACGTCGTGCTCACGACCGTCCGCGAGTCGTACACGGCGCTCGCGCGCAGCGCCCGCGTCACCTCGGCTCTCGTGCCGCTCACGGAGCGCTTCGCGCGTCAACGCCTTGCCGACCTCACCCGCGATCGCGATGCCGCAGTCCCGCAGGTGCTCTTCGTCTGCGTCGCCAACGCGGGGCGCTCGCAGCTCGCCGCCGCGCTCGTCAACACGCTCGCCGGTGGCAAGGTCGTGGCTCGCTCGGCAGGATCGGCCCCCGCCGACGTCATCCACCCGCACGTCCGCTCGATCCTCGCGGAGATCGAAGGCGACCTGGCCGCCGAGCGCTTCCCGAAGCCTCTCACCGACGACGCCGTGCGTGCGGCCGACGTCGTCATCACCATGGGGTGCGGCGACGTCTGCCCGATCATCCCCGGCGTCCGCTACGACGACTGGGCCGTCGGTGATCCCGCCCTCGCTTCGCGGGAGGGCGTCGAAGCCATCCGCGACGACATCGCCGCACGCGTTCGCGCACTCGTCGACGACCTTCTTCCCTGACCACATCTCTCACCAGGAGTCTCCATGACCGACACGACCACCACGCCCTCCGTCCTCTTCGTCTGCGTGCACAACGCCGGACGCTCCCAGATGGCCGCCGGATTCCTTCGCGACATCGCTGGCGACCGCATCGAGGTCCGCTCGGCCGGCTCCATGCCCGCCGACCAGATCAACCCCACCGCTGTGGAAGCCATGGCGGAGCTCGGTATCGACATCACCGCCGAGCAGCCCAAGGTGCTCACGACCGAGGCCGTGCAGGCGTCGGATGTGGTGATCACGATGGGCTGCGGCGACGCGTGCCCGTTCTTCCCCGGCAAGCGCTACGAGGACTGGAAGCTCGACGACCCGGCCGGCCAGGGGATCGACGCCGTGCGGCCGATCCGCGACGACATCCGGGCGCGCATCGAGCAGCTGGTGAGCGAACTGCTCTGACCACAGGTGACGGCGCGGCGGCTCGTGATCTCACGCGCCGCCGCGCCGTCCCACGGCTCAGCGCTTCAGGTTCGTGAGCTCCTGCAGCACCTCGTCGCTGGTGGTGATGATGCGGGCGTTCGCCTGGAAGCCGCGCTGCGCGACGATCAGGTTGGTGAACTCCTGCGACAGGTCGACGTTGGACATCTCGAGCGCGCCGCTGATGATGCCGCCCAGGCCGTCGGTGCCCGCCTGCCCGAGCGTCGGCTCGCCGGAGTTGCCGCTCGGGCGGTACTGCGAGGAGCCGGCCTTCTCGAGTCCTCCCGGGTTGACGAACCCTGCCAGGGCGACGCGGGCGAGCACCTCGGTGTCGCCGTTGCTGAAGGTGCCGACGAGGCTGCCGTCGTTCATCAGCGCGTACGAGCTCAGCGTGCCGGCCGGCTTGCCGTTCTGCTCCTTGATCGCGACGTCGCTGACATCCGCGAACCCGGTGACGGCGGAGAGGTCGACCGTGACACCGCCGGAGACGATGGAGGAGGCCGCCGCCTGCTTGCCGTCGGTGAACGTGAGAGCGGTGTTCGTGCCGCCCGGCTCGGTGACGCTCCAGCCCGTGGCGGTGCGGGTGAAGGTGAGGCGCAGCGACGTGGCCGTACCCTCGGCGTCGTAGGTCTTGATGTCGCGCACCAGCTGCTCGCCGACCGCTGCCCCGGAGGGCAGGTTGCCGGTGACGCGGGCGGTGGTGGTCGCGGTGGCGGGGCTCAGCGCGCCGACAGGCAGCCGGATGTCGCCGATGCCCTGACCGGGGACGATCACTCCGTTCTGGGCCGGCCAGCCCTGCACGAGCGCGCCGTCTGCGGAGACCAGCTTGCCGCTGGCGTCGAACGAGAACCCGCCGTTGCGGGTGTACAGGGTCTCGCCGCCCGAGCGGACGACGAAGAAGCCGTCGCCCGCGATCATGAGGTTGGTCGGCACACCGGTGGGCTGCGGCGCCCCGGAGGCGAAGTTCGTGCTGATGCCGGCGACCTGCACGCCGAGACCGACCTGGGCGGGGTTCTGACCGCCGACCGCCTGCTGCGGCATCATCGAGTTGCGCACGAGCTGCGAGAGCGAATCCTGGAACTGCACGGCCGAGGCCTTGAAGCCGGTGGTGTTGACGTTGGCGATGTTGTTGCCGGTGACGTCGAGCATGGTCTGGTGCGAACGCAGACCCGAGATTCCTGCGAACAGAGAGCGGAGCATGGTGATGCCTTTCTGGAAGGGACTGGTCAGGACTGCGAACGGGGAGCGAGGGAGACGCCGGAGACGGCGTCGAGAGGGATGGATGCGTCGCCGATGGTGACGAGCGGGACAGCGCCGGCGTAGGAGACCGAGGTGACGATGCCCTTCTGCGTGACGCCCTTCTCATCGACGTACTGCGCTTCGTGGCCGATCAACGCGGCGGCCGTCTGGCGCATGCTGAGCGCGAAGCTCTCGGTCGAGGTCGCCGTGAGCGCGGTGAGCTGCTCCATCGAGGCCAGCTGGGTGGTCTGCGAGATCATCTCGTTGGTGTTCATGGGCGAGCTCGGGTCCTGATTGGTCAGCTGCGTCACCAGGAGCTTCAGGAAGACCTCCGAGTCGAGCGTCTTCTTGCGCTCGGTCGGGGGCGTCGTGCTGCCCGTCTGCACTCCGGAGGGCGGGATGGTGCCGGAGATGGGGTCGACCGTGGTCATGGGTTCCTCTCGGATCAGGCGAAGACGTCGATGCCGCCGTGCGGCGAGATGAGGGGGGCGGGGGATGCCGGATCGGTCGGCGATGTCAGGTCGGTGGACGCTCTGTCACCGGACGAGGGATGTGCTGCGTCTCGGCCTCTCGCGTCGCCGGCTCCCGGCTCACCGCTGTTCGTTCCGGTCGTGGCACCGTTCGAGGAGCCGGTCCCGCCTCCGGCGCTGTTGTGGGCGGAGTGCTGCGGGTTCGAGGCTGCGGGCCCGTCGTCCGAGGTCGACAGCAGGAGCGAGGCCTGCGGTGCCGCGGCTGCGAGGTCGCGGCGCAGGTCGACGAGGATCGCACGCAGCGCCTCGCGACCGAGGTCGTTCGGGGCGTGCAGCTCGATGTGGATGGCCCCACCCGAGATGTGCGCGCGCACCGTCACAGGACCGAGGTTCTCCGGCGACACCGTCAGGGTGAGGCTGTGGTCTCCGTCCGGAGCCTGCGCGAGCGAGATCACGGGTGCGGTGATCTGCGGGAGCAGTGCCGGCCGGGGGGCGGCGGCAGCGGCCGGGGCTGCGGCGGCGACGGGCGTCGGGGGAGGAGCACTGCCGACGGCCGCGGGCGGGACGGGCGCGTCACCGGTGGATGCCGAGGCCGCGGGGGCGGGAGCAGACGCAGAGATCTCGGGCGCCGGGGTCGTCAGGGCGTCCGGGGAGAGTGCGGGAGGCACCGCGTCCGTCTCCGGTGCTCCTGCGTGAGCGCTCGGGACGGGGCCGCTCGGCGCTCCTGTGACGACGGGGATCTCGCTGGTCAGACCACTGCTGACGCCGAGGCGGGAGGCCGTCGTGGCGGTGCGGGGCAGGGCCGGCTCCGCCGTGCCGAGCACGCCCGTCGCCGTGGGCCCGGCGGAGTGCGACGCAGCAGCGGTCGGGGCATCGAGGGCGGAAGTCGTCGTCGTCGCGAGCGGGAGGCTTCTCGTCGTCTCGGAGACCGCGGGCTGGGCGGGGGCAGTCTCGACGGGGCTGGCCGGTGCGGTCGTTCCCGCGACAGCGGCAGGTGCTCCGATCGAACCGGCGGATGCGGCGGACTCCGCTGCCACGACCGTGACCGCTCCCTCGGGGGCATCCGCCGCATCGGCACTCTGTGGGGCCGGTATCGCCGCGGCGGGCACCTCGCCTGTGGCGTCGCCGATCACGACCGCGCTCACGGGGAGCACGAGAGTCGGCTCGGGCAGGGGAACGATCGCCGGCGGGATGTTCGTGGCCGGGGTGGAGGGAGCAGCGGGGGCGGCATCCGCGGTGTCGCCTTCCGTCGATGCTCCGGCGAACGTCCCCTCCGCGGCGTCGGCGTCGACGCGCGAGGCGTCCAGGATCACGTCGGCGAAGGCCGCGGCCCCCGGCGTGATCTGCCGGGAGGGCGAGGGGGAAGCCGCTGCGCGCTGGACACGCGGATCGAGCAGGTCCACGATGCCGAGAGATGTCATGCCTGGCCCTCCGCACGGATGCGCGAACCGATCTCGTCGAGCTCCGCCTGCTCGGCCCGCAGCTCGGCCGTCCGCACCTGCAGGGCGTGCGCCTGGGAGAGACGGTCGAGTCCGCGCATCGCCCTCCTCGCCTCCGCGTGCTCCGTTCGGGCCAGATCGACCGTCTGCTCCTGCAGCTCCGAGAGGGTCGTGAGATCGGCCAGAAGGGTTCTGCCGGCCACTCTGGCTGCGGCGAGGGCGGCGAGGGAGCGCACATCGACGGCCTCGCTCCCGACGCCCGACAGGTGCGCGCGCAGCGACCGGTCGCGGGCCTCGGTGTGCTGGGCGTCGATCACCGCGCGGGAGAGCCGCTGGGCGGCCGCGCGCTCTTGGATCTCGCGCACGCGCAGGAGTCCGGCCAGGGAGAAGGACCGCGTCATGACACTCCTTCGAAGGAGGCGACGAGATCGTCGAGTCGGCGCCACGATTCGCCGATCTCGCTCGTCTCGTCGAGGGGCTGGGTGAGGAAGGCGCTGATCGCCCTCTCGTGGGCGATCGCCGCGTCGATGCGGGAGTCCGCTCCGGGCTGATAGGCGCCGATGTCGATCAGGTCGTTCGCACGACGACGGGCCGCGAGCACGGCTCGGAGCGTGGCGGCGTGCGCTCTGCGCTCGGGGGCGGTGACCTTGCCGGCCACCCTCGACACGGAGCCGAGCACGTCGATCGCCGGATGGTGGCCCGACAGCGCGAGTGCGCGATCGAGCACGACGTGGCCGTCGAGGATCGACCTGACGGTGTCGGCGATCGGCTCGTTGTGGTCGTCGCCGTCGACGAGCACGGTGTAGATGCCGGTGATCGAGCCGCGCGTGTCCGTGCCCGCCCGTTCGAGCAGTCCCGCCAGGAGCGAGAACGTGGAAGGAGGATAGCCGCGGGTGGCAGGAGGCTCCCCGGCCGAGAGCCCGATCTCGCGCTGTGCCATCGCCACGCGGGTCAGCGAGTCCATCATGAGGATGGCGTGGGCCCCGTCGTCGCGGAAGGCCTCGGCGATCCTCGTGGCGGTGTACGCCGCACGGATGCGCGCCATGGCCGGCTGGTCCGATGTCGAGACCACGACGACGGAGCGGGCGAGCCCTTCCGGTCCCAGGTCGTCTTCGATGAACTCGCGCACCTCGCGACCGCGCTCGCCGACGAGGGCGATCACGGTGACCTCCGCCTCGGTGCCGCGCGCGATCATCGACAGCAGGGAGGACTTTCCGACCCCTGATCCGGCGAAGAGTCCGACACGTTGGCCGCGGCCCACGCTGACGAGCGTGTCCAGGGCCCGCACGCCCAGCGGAAGCGGTGAGTCGATCCGGTCGCGGCCCATGATCGACGGCGGCGCGTGGTCGAGGCTCACCGGGACGGCGCCCGTCAGCGGTCCCTTTCCGTCGATCGGCCGGCCGAGGCCGTCGAGGACCCGTCCGAGCAGAGCAGCACCGGTCGGTACGCGCAGCGTCCCTCCGCGTGACCGCACGGGGGCGCCGACCGTGAGACCTGCGACGGGGGCGAGCGGCATGCAGCGCAGTCCGCCTTCGCCGATCGCCACGACTTCGGCATCCACGCCGTCGAGTGCCACGACGTCGCCGACCGCGCCCTCGAGACCGCGCACCTGCACGCTCAGTCCGCGCACCTGCGACACCTCGCCGATGCGCTCCGGCCGCACCGCTTCGCGCACCGCCGCCCAGACACTCATGCGCCGACCACGGCGTGGCGGGCGCGCTCGAGCGCGCCCGCGACACGGGCATCGATGCGACCGTGGGCCAGGACCGCGACGGCGTCGCCCCGGTCGAGGGCGTCATCGGCGACGAGGGCGATCCCGGCGAGGTCGCCGGCGGATTCGCGGAGTGTGCGCAGGTCGTCCGGGTGCAGTCGCACCTCGCGGATCTCGGCGGGGTCGGCGCCGAAGAGAGCGCGCCGGGCGGCGACCGCGGCGGAGGCTCCGGCGTCGGAGAGTTCGCCGACGACGATCAGCTCGGCGAGCTCGATCGCACAGCGCACCACCTGGTCGTGCGCGGCGGTGGTCAGCTCGCGTTCCCGATCGCCCAGCGAACGTGCAGCCGCGTGCAGCGCCGCCACAGCGTTCTCGAGCTCCCGAGCCGCAGCCGCGTCGCGGGCGGTCCTGGCCTCTTCCGCCGTGCGCTGCGCGACCTCGGCCTCGGCGCGGCCGGCACGGAAGCCCTCGGCGTGTCCGTCGGCATAGCCGCGCATCCGCGCCCTGGCATGCTCCTCGCCGCCCTCGCGTCCGTCGAGACGCGGGAACAGCACCGGCGAGAACGCGTCAGTAGACATACTCGTCCTCGTCGGCGCGTTGCACCGTGATGTCCCCGGCCGCTTCGAGCGCGCGGATCGTGCGGACGATCTCGGCTCTGGCCTCTTCGACCTGCGACACGCGCACGGGGCCGAGCGTGCGGGCCTCCTCGTCGAGGTTCTCCCTGTTGCGCTCGGAGACGTTGCGGCGGATGAGGTCGGCGATCGGCTGGTGTGCGCCCTTCAGTGCCAGCGCGAGCGAGCGGATGTCCATGCCCCGCAGTACGCGCTGGGTGTCGCGGTCGTCGAGCTTGACGATGTCGGCGAAGGTGAACATGCGCGAGCGGATGTCCTCCGCGAGCGCGCTGTCCCTGTCTTCGATGCTCGCCAGCAGCGCCTTCTCGACCGTGGCTCCCGAACGGGCGATGATCTCGACCAGAGGCTCCACCCCGCCCAGCACCTCGGGGGTGTCGCGTGCGGCGAAGGTCCCGGTCCGAGCCTTGAGCGCATCGGCCACGATCGCGATCGCCTCCTGCGACGCAGTCCCCATCGTCGCGATCGCGTGGGCGACATCGGTGCGCGTGGGGTCGGGAAGGGCGGCCAGGACCGCTGCGGCGCGGTCGGTCGGCAGGTGGGCGAGCACGAGGGCGACCGTCTGCGGGAGCTCGCCGTCCAGCAGCGTCGCCAGCTGCGCAGGGTCGGCGGAGCCGAGGAACTCGAAGGAGGAGTTCATCGAGGACGAACCGACCCTGCCCAGCACGGCAGCCGCGCGCTCGGCGCCGAACGTCGCCTCCAGCAGTCCCGCGGCGATGTCGCGGCCGCCACGGGCCGGTGGCAGGTGTCCGGAGGCGATCCGGTGGAACTGCCCGAGAGCCTGTGCGGTGGTCGCCGCATCCAGGTTCTGCAGGTCGATGATCTCGGCGGCGACGGCCTCCGCCTCGGACTCGGAGAGGTGCTTCATCACCTCGATGGCCTGTGCGCGATCGAGGTTCATGAGCACGACGGCCGCCGTCTGCCGATCGGTCAGTCCGGTCATACCTGCTGCCTGTCGTCGATGAGGGTGCGCAGCAGGTCGGCGGTGCGCTTCGGGTCCTGCCGGGTGAGGGAGTCGATCTCCGCGCGGCGGCGCTCGAGACTCACCTGTGCGGGCTCGGGCGCCGGCTCCGGTTCGGGGTCGGGCGCCGTCTCGAGGAACGCCAGCGGCGTGGTCGGCGACTGATCGATCGCCGCGGTCGCCCCGGCGTCGAGGGCCGAGAGCGCGGGCGGGCGGGCGCCGAAGAGCTGCTCGAACTCGCTGTCGGCGCTGCTGCGTCGGCGGGCACGCATGATCAGGGCGGCGAGGGCGGCGAGCAGCGGGATGGCGATCGCGGCGGCGATGATGAGGGTGTTCAGCAGCACGGCCTGGCGTTGGGCGCCCTCGGCGTCCTTCGCAGCCTGGAGGGCGGCCTGCGCCGCTTCGGAGCTGGTCTGGTTGAACGACACGAGCTCGACGGCGATCGAGTCGCCGCGGTCGGTGTCGATCCCGGCCGCGGTCTCGACGAGGTCGCTCAGCTGCGCCGTGCTCAGATCGCCGCCCGCCCCCGCATCGACCGCGACCGAGACCGACTGACGAAGCAGGGATCCGGCCGGCGTGGAGGTGCTCTGGGTGCTCTTGTTGACCGCGTTGGTCTTCGACGTCTCCGTGGACTCGGAGGTGCCGTCGCCGTCGGCCGACGGAACCGCGATGTTGTCGGGGCCGAGCACTCCGGCATTCGAGCTGGAGCCGTTCTGCGTGTCGGTCCTGGTCTGCTCGGTGAGCGGGGGAGCGCCCTCGGCCGGGGTGTAGGTCTCTTCGACGCGCTCGTTGACGGAGTGGTCGATCTCGGCGACGACGGTCACCTTGGCGTTGCCCGGTCCGACGACGGTGTCGAGCATCTGCTGCACGTTCGCCGTCACGCGCGCCTCGTAGTCGCTCGCCTGCTGGTCGATGCCGCCGGTGGTCCCGACTCCCGCGGCCGAGAGGGTCTGACCGCTCTGGTCCACGACGGCGACGTTCTCCGGCTTCATGCCGCTCACTGCTGCGGAGGTCAGGTGCACGATCGCCTCGACCTGCTTCGGCGAGAGCGTCGAGCTGCCGGAGGTCTCCACGAACACGGAGGCGGTGGGGTCGACGGTCTCCGAGACGAAGACGCTCTCCTCGGGGATCGCGAGCTGGACCGATGCCGCTGTCACGCCCTTGATCGATGAGATCGTCGCGGCGAGTTCCCCCTCGATCGCGCGCTTGAAGGTCACGGACTGCTGGAACTCGCTCGTGGTGACGCCCATCTTGTCCAGCAGCGAGTAGCCGCCGGAGCTGCTGCCGGGGAGTCCTGCCGACGCGGCGGCGAGTCGCTGGTCGTAGACGTCCTTCTCGGGGACGAGCACCGTCGCACCGCCGTCGGCCAGCTCGTAGGGCACCGACGAGGACCGCAGCTGCTCGACCACGGCGTTCGCGTCCGAGGCGCTCATCCCGGAGAACAGCGGCGTGTACGTCGGGCGGCTGAGCCAGCTGGAGAGGGCGACGATCCCGAGCGCGAGCACGGCGACGCCGATGATGGCGATCGTGCGCTGCGCGAGCGAGAAGCCCGCGATCACGCGCCCGATCCGCTGGAACACGTTGGTGACGGCCTGGGGCATCAGGCTTGCATCCGCATGATCTCGTTGAACGCGTCGACGCCCTTGTTGCGCACGGCGGCGACGAGTTCGAGGGTGACGGCCGCGCGGGAGGACGCGATCATCGCGGAGTGGATGTCATCGAGGTCGCCGGTGACTGCGGCGACCTTGAGCGTGTCCGACTCGGACTGCAGCGACCGCAGCTCGTCGATGGCACCGGTGACGCTGCTCGCGAAGGCGGTGTCGTCGGTGGCCTTCGCCGATGCGGGGGCGGGCGCTGAGAGCGTGAACCCGGAGGAGACGGCTTCGATGCCGGCGAGTGAGGCCATCAGCTGCGTCCGATCTGCAGGGCGGATTCGTAGGAGTTGCGTGCGCGGTCCACGATGGCCGCGCTGGCCTGGTAGCCGCGCTGGGCGAGGATGAGCTGGCTCATCTGGTCACCCAGATCGATGTCGGGGTAGCGCACGTAGCCGTCCGCGTCCGCGAGGGGGTGGTCGGGCTGGTGCACGAGGCGTCCCTGCGCGCTGCCCTGCGCGGTGCCGGCCACGTAGACGCCGGGCGACTGATCGCTCGTCTGGGCGAGGATGTACCGGGCACGGAACGCCGCACCGTCGCTCGGAGCGGCGGTGTTGATGTTGGCGATGTTGTCGCTGATGGCGTCGAGCCACTTGCGGTGCACCGTCAGTCCGGTGCCGGCGATGCCGATCGCATCGAAGGTCATGAGGTCCTCATCGCGGTGCGCATCGATGTGAACGAGCCGTTCACGGCCTGCGTCGCGAACTGGTAGCGCAGCATCGTGTCGATGCTGGAAAGCGTCTCGGTGTCGAGGTTGACGTTGTTGCCGTTCAGGCGCGTGGGCTCGAGCGAGGTGCCGACCGTCGCCCCGACCCGACCGTCGCCCGCATCGATCGAGCGTGCGAGCGCCTCTTCGAACTGCACACGCTTGGCGTGGTAGTTCGGAGTGTTGATGTTGGCGATGTTGTCGGAGATCGCGCGCTGGCGCTGCGCGAGGCCGTCGAGCGCGCTCGTCAGCGCGTTGATGGTCACAGAATCGAACACGAACCGGCTCCCCGTGTGTGGCTGGTGTGGCCGATCCATGGCCGAGTCTTGCGAGCCATCCGTGCTCTCCCTGCTCTATCGGCAGGATCTTCCGCGATGTTAGAGAGCGGTCTCACCCGTCGACGTCGAGATAGGCGGGCTCCTCCGGGCGGCGGGTGCTCGGGATCCGGCTCACGGCGCCCAGGTGCTGACGCAGGCCGTCGAGGTCGGCCCGTGTGCGCTCCATCGCGGCACGCTGGAGCTCGACGACGTGCCTGGCGCGGTCGGCGAGAGCGGCGGGCAGCGGTGTGGTCGGCGGGGTCCACGGGGCGATGTCGGTGTCGGCAGCGGTGCCGGGGGCGGCGGCGAGGATCCGTCCGGCGTCCTGTTCGAGCCGGTCGAGCATCGCGGTCCACTCGTCGAGGCTCACGATCGCGCCTCGGCGACCGTGCGGGCGGCCTCGTGCCACGCCTCCCGCAGCGGGGCGATGATCTCATGACAGGCGCGCGTGCGCTCGGGGTCGCGACCGATGTTCGCTCCGATGAGGGTCTGCGAGAGGAACACGTACAGCGAGCGCAGGCCGGCGCTGCCGCTCCACTCGTCTGTGAGCGATGACGACAGTTCCGAGACGATCGCCTGTGCGTGCTGGAGCTGGGCGTTGGCCTCCTCCCAGTCCTCGGAGCGCTGTGCACTCTCCCCGCGCTCGATGTCGAGCAGGAGACGGTCGTAGAGCATCGTCACCAGGCGCTCGGGCGGTGCGGACAGCACGGCGTCGTCGCGGTAGCGCTGTTGGGCACGCAGGGCGGCGTTCATGCTCACTTCCCCGAGTTCGAGCTCGAGCCCGGCAGGGCGGCGATCTGCGACGACAGGTACGAGGACTGCGACTGCAGCTGCGACAGCATGACCTCGAGGCGCGCGTAGGTGCGCTCGAGGGTCGACTTGCGCTGCGCGAGACGCACGTCCCACCGCTCCATCTGCTCGCCGAGACCCTTGACCTCGCTCTCCTGCCCGGTGATGCGTGTGGTGAGCAGGCCGTCGTACTTGTCGGAGTAGACCTTCGAGGTGTCCTGCACACGCGAGGCGATGTCGGAGAACAACCCGGCGACGGCGTCCGGATCCTTCGCGAGCGCCTCGGCGAACTTCTCCTCATCGAAGCTCAGCACGCCGTACATGTCGGTCGAGATGCCGATCGTCGAGGGGGAGACTCCGTTCACCGGGTGCTGCACCGCGTCGGCGAGGGCCGTCCGGAGCCCACGGACCGCGCTGTCGCCGGTGAACACGCCCAGCATGGTCTTGTCTCCCTGCTTGGCGGCGACGGTGGCCTTCGAGCCGTTGTCGATGCGGGTCAGGATGTCCTTGACCGCGGCGATGAAGTCGGCGGAGGCCTTGGTGCGCGCAGCGGTGTCGACCGCGACGCCGATGGTGACGGGGGCGGTCGAGACGGCGGAGACGGTCACGTCGACACCGTCGAACAGGTCGGTGAAGGTGTTGCTCGATGAGGTCAGCACCTGCTCGGCGCTGGTGCCGGCCCACAGCCGCACCTGGGCGTCGGCGCCGACATCGATAACGGCTGCTCCCGCTTCGGTGGAGATGTCGGAGGCGGTGCCCGCCGCGACGGCGGCGATGTCTGCGCTGTAGGCGCGGAACTGTCCGGCTTCTCCGGAATCGGCGGCGCGCAGTTGCAGGCGGTGCTGCATGTTCCCGGCAGCATCGCGCCCGGCGGGAACGGCGGTGGCGACGATCCCGAAGCCGGCTTCGTTCACCGCACGTGCGACGTCCTGCATCGAGGAGGAGTCGGCCGTCACCTGCCGGCGCTCGCCCTTCGCGTTCTCCAGGGTGATCACGGGAGGGTCTGCGGGCCAGCCGGTGGAGACGGCGGAGACGATGGTGTGGTTCTTGGCGACCTTGTCGACGACGATGTCGGCGGAGAGCGCCGCGGCGCCGGTGCGGGTGGCGACGGTGACGGTGGGGGACGACGACGTGGTCGTGAAGCGGGCCAGCCCGTCGCGCGTCGCGGCCTTCTCTGCAGCCGTGGCGAGGTTCTGCACCGCGGTGTTCAGCGTCCGGAGCTGGGTGACGACGCCGTTCTTGTCGTCCATCTTCGCCTTGAGCAGCGAACGGGGGATGGCCGCGACATCCATCAGCGCCTTGATGACCTCGGTGGTCTTCAGGCCGGAGACGAGTCCGTCGAGCGAGAGGGACATGATCGCCTTTCCGTGTCGGGGGCGGACAGGGTCCGGGCGCCGGTGGGCGCCCGGACCCTATGGCGTGGTTCAGCGCAGGAGCTGGAGCACGCCCTGGTTGGCCTGGTTGGCCTGGGCCAGCATCGCCGTACCTGCCTGGGACAGGATGTTCTTCGACGTGAACTTGACCATCTCGGACGCCATGTCGGTGTCGCGGATCCGGCTCTCGGCGGCGGCGAGGTTCTCCGCCGACACGTTGAGGCTGTTGATGGTCGACTCGAAGCGGTTCTGCAGCGCACCGTAGCCGGCACGTGCGGTCGAGACCGCCTGGATCTGCGTGTCGATACCGGCCAGCGCGGTGCCGTACGTCGCTGCGTCCGTCATGGTCGCCGCGAGCGTCTTGATGTCGGCGCCGAGGGTGGCGAAGTCGGTCAGGGCGACCGAGATCTGGTCCTCGGCGGCGACGGAGCCCGCACCGACCTGGAACGTCAGCGTGTCGCCGCCCGAGAGCAGCTTGATGCCGTTGAAGTTCGTGCTGCCGGCGATCCGGGTGAGCTCATCACCGAGGGTGTTGATCTCCTTCTGGATCGCGTCACGCGACTTCGCGTTGTTCGAGTCGTTCGCACCCTGAGCGGTCAGGTCGCGAACGCGCTGCAGGATCGAGTGGACCTCGGTCAGGGCGCCTTCCGCGGTCTGGATGACCGAGATGCCGTCCTGGGCGTTGCGTGCCGCGACGTTCAGGCCGTTGACCTGCGAGCGCAGGCCCTCGGAGATCGCGAGGCCCGCCGCGTCGTCGGCCGCGCGGTTGATGCGGAAGCCGCTGGAGAGCTTCTCGAGCGACTTCGACACGTCGTTCTGCGTGTTGGACAGGTTGCGGTAGGCGTTGAGTGCCGACACGTTCGTGCTGATCTGCATACCCATAAGGGTTCTCCTCCGTGAATGGTGTTGTGCGGGAGACCATCCGTGGTCTCCCGGTCACACCTATCGGCGGAGGGTGCGCTCGCGTTAGCCGTTCGCGCGGGGAATCGGTTCAGACGGCGGCCGATTCGCGGAAGGCGCCGGCGATCCGGGAACCGGCGCCCTCGGCGATCCGGGTGAAGTACGCCTCGCGGGCGGCGAGGGAGACCCGGGTCGTGGCAGCCGGTGTCGAGCCCTCGGCGAAGTATCGATCCAGGGCGTCGCGCAGGAGTCGGATCGCCTCCGAACGCTGCTGCGACACCGCGGAGTGCGTCACCCCCAGCTCCTCGGCGATCTCCTTGACGGGGCGTTCGTCGAAGTAGACGGCCAGCACGATGCGGCGCATGCGCTCGGGAAGGGCGGCGACGGCCTGTTCGAGCACTTCGCGCCGTTCGCCGACCAGTGCCGATACCTCGGGGAGGGGGATCTCCGCGGCGACATCACGTGCCGAAGGCTCATCGAGCGTCGTCAGGGTCCTGGCGGCATCGCCGAGCGCTTCGATCACGACGTCCTTCGGCACACCCATCGCCGTGGCGACCTCGGCGGCCGTCGCCGTCCTGCCGAAGCCTGCGGTCAGGGCGTCGCGCACGGCGACGGTCTCCTTGATGCGCTTGCGGATGCCGCGCGACGCCCAGTCCATCGAGCGCATCTCGTCGGCGAACGCCCCGAGGATGCGGCGACGGGCGTAGGCGCCGAAGGGCACGCCGAGTTCGGGGTCGAAGGCTTCGGCGGCGGTCACGAGCGCGAGGGCTCCGACGGCGGCGAGTTCGTCGCGGGGGATGTGGGTGGCTCGGGAGTGGGTCTCGGCGGCGAGGTATCCGACCAGAGGGAGGTTGCTCTCGATGAGCAGATTGCGCTCAGCGCGCGACGACATGGGGGATGATCCACCTCTCTGGATGCACTCCGGAAGTTCCAAGGAGACGGACAGATGCATATATCACACTTATTGTGATCTGTACATGGGGAGAACTGCCCATCGCCGTTCCACATAGTAACGTTAGGCGAGCGCTGGCCGATAGTGACCTTTGGCCGCGTTGCCAGGCGTGGCGATCACTGGGGAAAAGGGGATCATGGGAGCCAACGAACTATCGATACAGCTGTGGCGCGAGCGTGAACTGCTCGAGATGCTGCTGTTCAAGCTCGACGAGCAGCAGCTGCTTCTCGCCGCCGGCCGATCCCAATGGATCCAGTTTGCCGCGCGGGAGATCGATCAGGTCCTCGACAGGCTGCGCGGCGCGGGACTCGCCCGCACCGTCGAGGTCGCAACCGTCGCGGAGGAGTGGGGGGCGCCCGAGGCCTCGACCATTCGCGAACTGATCGAGCACGCGCCCGAAGGGGCATGGCAGGAGGTCTTCGCCGACCATCTACGTGCGCTCACCAAGCTCGCCGCCGAGGTCGAGCAGATGCGCGACGCCAACGCGGAGCAGCTCAGCGGAGTGCTCCGCGCCACGCAGGAGACGATCGCCGCACTCGGGCACGACACCGGCGAGTACACGACCAAGGGTGACCGCGCCCGCGACGACGCCGCGCGCATCATCGACACCGAGATGTGACCGAGAGGGGATCATGTCGACCTTCAGTGGACTGAACACGGCGGCCAGCGCCCTGGCCGCCGCGCGGCGCGGGATGGACGTGGTCGGGCAGAACATCGCCAACCAGAAGACCGAGGGGTACACGCGGCAGCGCGTGACGACCTCGGCGGTCGCCGCGATCGCCCAGACCGGACGGTTCAGCGTCGGCGCCCTGCCCGGGCACGGCGTCTCGATCGACGGCGTCGCGCGACTCGGTGACGCGCTGCTCGATGCCAGGGTGCGCGACGCCCTCGGCGCCTCGGGCTACTGGTCCACCAGGGCGGTCGCGGCGACCACCGTCGAGGCATCGCTGGCCGAGCCCACCGCGAACGGGCTCGCAGCCCGGCTGTCGAAGTTCTGGTCCGGCTGGCAGGATCTCGCGAACACCCCGGATTCGGGGGCCGCGGCATCGAGCATCCTGGAATCGGCGAAGGAGCTCGCCTCCCACATCGCCGGCGGATACCGCAACGTCGCCACGCAGTGGACCAACGCGCGTGACTCCGCCGACCGCACGGTCTCGCAGGTGAATGCGACAGCCGACCAGATCGCGGTGCTCAACGACGAGATCCGCGACGCCCTCGCCTCCGGCCGCTCGGCGAACGAGCTGATGGACCAGCGCAGCGTCCTCGCGCAGAACGTCGCCAGGATGTCGGGCGCGGCGGCGACGATCGAGAGCGACGGCACCATGACCGTCCGCCTCGGCGGCAACGCACTGGTCTCCGGTTCCGATTCCCGTCATCTCGTGCTCACGGGGCCGGCGTCCATCGACTCGGGCCAGCGCTTCAGCCTCTCCTGGGCATCCGCGCCCGATCTTCCCGTCTCGATCGACGGCGGTGAGCTCGGCGCTTCGCTCTCGGTGCTCGCGCCGGCAGCCGACGGCGGCATGCTCGCGGGGCTCGCGGCGACCTACGACAGGGTGGCGACGGCGCTCGCCGAGGCGATGAACACCCAGCACCGCGCGGGTGTGACCTCCACGGGCCAGGCCGGCGGGGACTTCTTCACCGTCCCGGGCACCGGGTCGGCAGCGCTCGGTCTCCAGGTCGCCGTCGCCACGGCGGCCGAGCTCGCACTCGCCGCACCGGGGGCGGGACCGCTGGATGCGACGAATGCCGACCTGATCTCCCAGATCGGCCGGCGTGCAGGCTCTCCCGATGCGCTCTGGTCCGATCAGGTCACCCGGTTCGGGGTCGCGACCGCGGCCGATGTGCAGCGCGCGAAGCTCTCCGATTCCGCAGCGGTCGCCGCCGTCGGTGCACAGCAGTCGGTCGCCGCCGTCGACGGCGACGAGGAGACGATCAGCCTGCTCACCTACCAGACCGCCTACCAGGCCGCAGCCCGAGTGATGACCGCGGTGGATGAGGCGCTCGACGTTCTCATCAACCGCACGGGTCTTGTCGGACGCTGAGCGAAGGAGCCTCATGATCTCTCGAGTGACCTCGTCCGCGATGACGCAGACGGCCATGCGCCAACTGCAGTCCAACCTCTCCGAGCTGGCGCGTCTGCAGGAGCAGGCGACATCTCAGCGTGCGTTCGCCGCTCCGTCGGACGACCCCGCAGCGGCCGCCGCGGCCCTCGCGCTGCATGCCGAGCAGCGCCGCACCGAGCAGTACGCCCGCAACATCGACGACGGTCTGGCCTGGGTCACCGCGGCCGACACCGCGATCACCGCGAGCACGGCCCTGCTGGGGCGGATTCGCGACCTGACCGCCCAGGGCGCGAACGACGGCGCTCTCGACGCCACCGCCAAGGAGGCTCTGGCGGTCGAGCTCGAAGGCATCGGCAAGGAGCTCCTCGCCCAGGCGAACACCCGGCTGCTCGGCCGCTCTGTGTTCGCCGGCACTTCCGACACGGCGGCCTTCGCCGCGGACTACAGCCACAGCGGCGTGCCGGGAGCCGAGGTCACCCGCCGTGTCTCCGATGCGGCATCCGTCCGTGTCGACACCGACGGTGCCGCGGCCTTCGGCACCGGAGACGGCTCGGTTTTCGCGCTCGTGGACAAGATCGTCGCCGACCTCCGCTCCGGCACGAACGTCGGTCCCCGTCTGGGAGAGATCGACAGCCGCCGCACGGCCATGCTCGGTGTGCAGGGCTCGGTGGGAACCAGACAGTCGCAGATCGAACGCGCCAAGGAGGCGGCAGTGCACAATTCCGTGTCCCTCGAGTCCCGCAGGACGGCGGTGGAGGACGTCGATTCGATCGAGGTGCTCGTGCGCCTGCAGGCGCAGGAGCTCGTGTACCGCTCCGCGCTCGCGGTGAATGCGCGCGTGCTCCAGCCCTCACTCATGGACTTCCTCCGATGACCGCCGCACTGACCTTCCTCGCCCCGCCGCCCGGACTCGCCCCCCACGTCGATTTCGCCCTGACCCCCGTCGACGGTGCTGACGGGCTGTTCTCGCTGCGGGCCGTGGACGACGCCGAGCTGCGTCTGTATCTGGTGGATCCTCGAACGGTGCTGAGCGCGTACGCGCCGACCCTCACCGACGAGCAGGCAGACGGTCTGGCGCTCGAATCGCCGGATGACGCGCTGATCCTCGTCGTCGCCCACCCGTCCGCCGAGGGCGTGAGCGTGAACCTCCTCGCCCCCGTGATCGTGAACCAGACGACTGGAGCCGCCTCGCAAGTGATCCTCGAGGATCAGGACTACCCGCTGCGCGCTCCGCTCGGCTGACCCCGAGGCCTCCGGCGCCTGCGGGGAGCTCCTTCGCGGGACGGCGGCTAATCTGGAGTCGTGATCCTTGCCGTCGACACTTCCCTGGGCACGGCTGTCGCCCTCATCGATGCCGACGGGGAGCGACGCGCCGAAGTCGGTGCCGTCGACCCTCTCGGCCACGCCGAGGTCATCGGCGACCTCCTCGTCGATGTGCTCCGCGAGGCGGGTGACGCGAAGATCACCCACGTCGTCGCGGGCATGGGGCCCGGCCCCTTCACCGGGTTGCGTATCGGCATCGCCGCGGCACGTGCCTTCGCACTCGGACGCGGCCTGCCCGTCGTCCCCGTCCCCAGCCACTTCGCCGCGGCTCTGACGGCGCTGGAGAACGAGACGGCTCCCTTCGCGATCGTCACCGACGCCCGTCGGCGCGAGGTCGCCATCACCGTGTTCGACGGTCTCGACGACGACGGCATCCCGGTCGTCGTCGCCGATACCGTGCTCGTGCGGGCCGCCGACGCCGACGCGCACCTCGACGGCATCCGGCGCATCGACGTGACGACGCTCTCCGCATCGGATCTCGCGCGGGTCGGGGCCCGCGCGCTCGCCGCCGGTCGCATGCTCGCCGGCGAGGAGCCCCTCTACATGCGTCACCCCGATGTGACGCTTCCCGGTGCGCCGAAGAAGGTGGGGACATGACCCTTCGCGACGCGACGGTCGACGACCTCGACGCGATCATGGCGATCGAGAACCGGTCCTTCCCGACAGACGCCTGGAGCGCGGAGACCATGGCCGCCGAGCTCGCGAGCCCGCATGGCCGCTACCTCGTCGACGAGCACGACGGCGCGGTGATCGGATACGGCGGAGTGCGGGCCCTCCACGGCAGCGCCGATGCCGACATCCAGACCATCGCCCTGCTCGCCGAGCACCGCGGCCAGGGGCGGGGCAGGATACTGCTGCGTGCGCTGCTCGCGGAGGCCGCAGCACGCGGTGCACGCGAGGTGTTCCTCGAGGTGCGAGCCGACAACCCTTCGGCCGAGGGACTCTACCTCGCCGAGGGATTCGAGGAGATCGCCCGCCGTCCCCACTACTATCAGCCCGACGACGTCGACGCGATCGTGATGCGTCTGGATCTGCGCCGTCGCACGGTGCCCGTCACCGCCACCGAGGAGGCGAAGGCATGAGCGAACCGTTGGTTCTCGGCATCGAGACGAGTTGCGACGAGACGGGCATCGGCATCGTGCGCGGACGCACCCTGCTGTCGAACACCATCGCGTCGAGCATGGACGAGCACGCCAGGTACGGCGGGGTCGTACCGGAGGTCGCCGCCAGGGCGCACCTGGAGGCACTGCAGCCCGCGATCGATGCCGCCCTCGCCGAGGCGGGTGTGCGCCTGGATGATCTCGATGCCGTCGCCGTGACGAGCGGCCCAGGACTCGCCGGTGCGCTGATGGTCGGCGTCGGTGCGGCGAAGGGCCTCGCCGTCTCGATCGACAAGCCTCTCTACGCCGTGAACCACCTCGTCGGCCACATCGCCGCCGACATCCTCACCGCCGACTCCGCTCCGCTCGAGTACCCCACGATCGCCCTGCTCGTATCCGGCGGTCACACCTCGCTGCTGCATGTGCGCGACCTCACCACCGACGTCGAGCTGCTGGGGGAGACGATGGACGACGCCGCGGGAGAGGCCTTCGACAAGGTCGCCCGCCTCCTGTCCTTGCCGTACCCGGGTGGTCCGGAGATCGACCGTGCAGCCGCCGACGGCGACCCGGAGGCGATCCGGTTCCCCCGTGGCCTGTCCCGTGCCTCCGACCTGGCGAAGCACCGCTACGACTTCTCGTTCTCGGGGCTGAAGACGGCCGTGGCCCGCTGGGTCGAGCGCTGCGAAGCCGAGGGGGTCGAGGTTCCCCTCGCCGACGTCGCCGCGAGCTTCCGCGAGGCGGTCGTCGACGTTCTGGTCACGAAGGCGCTCGCCGCCTGCGCCGACCTCGGTGTGCCGCGGCTGCTGCTCGGCGGGGGAGTGATCGCGAACCGGCGTCTGCGCGAGGTCGCTCTGGAGCGCGCCGAGGCCGCAGGCGTCACGGTGCGCATCCCGCCGTTGTCGCTGTGCACCGACAACGGCGCGATGATCGCCGCCCTCGCGTCCGAGCTGATCTCCTCCGGCCGGCGCCCCTCCACTCTCGCATTCGGCGCGGACTCGACGCTGCCCGTGACCGAGATCCAGATCGCGGAGGCGGTGTCGGTATGAGTGACGTCCCCGGTACTCCCGAGGCGCGGTCCTCGGCGACGCCGGCGGCGCGTATCGAAGGCCCCAGCGACGAGGTCGAGCACCCCGCAGGTTCCGCCCGTCTTCCCGGTTCCCGCCGAGACGGATACACCAGGCTGCCGACGGGTCCGGTCGGCATCGAGCCGGTCGTCGCGACCGGTCCCGACATCGATGCTCCCGACGACACGGAGTGGGAGCCGTCGACGGGATCCATGCCGGTCGACGACACCCGATTGGCGCCGTGGGCGCTGCTGGCGGCGATCGTCGCGCTCGGGGCGTCGTTCTTCGTCGGCTGGGGCATCCCGGTCGCCGTGGTCGCGGTCGTCGCGGCGATCATGTCTCTGCGTCGCCCTGTCGAGAGTCGCGCGATCGCCCGCTGGGCGCTCGTGCTCGGACTCTGCGCGACGGTCTACAGCCTGGGCTGGCTGGTCTGGGCCGGCATGCAGTTCGAGAGGCTCGGCTGAGCCGATGCTGGACGCGGACGAGCTCGAGGAGCTGCGCTCCCTGCAGGCGCGGGCCTACGGCCGCGAGGCGTCGCTCACCGATGCCGACGCTGCGCGACTGCGCGCGCTGGAGGAGCGTCGTGTCGCGCCGGGTGTCGAACCCGCGGGGCTCGACTTCGCCCCGACCGCCGATACCGTGTCGCCTCCCGACCGCGGGGAGTCGTCGGACGACGCTGGTTCCGCGAGCGCTGAGGCAGAGGATCAGGGCGTCGAGGCCGCGGCACCCGACGCGGCGGAGGGGCATCCGTCGCCTGTCGCAGAGGGCTCACCGGGGACCGGGGAGTCCGCGCGATCCCTATGGCGCGCGCATTGGCGGCCCGCCGTGCTCGCCGTCGCGGCTTTGCTCATCGTCGGGGTCGGCGTGGGCTGGCTGCTGTTCGGCCGGTCGGCCGCGACCCCGGTCGCCCTGAGCGCGCAGCAGCAGGAATGGCAGAGCGCGCTGATCGCCGGAGGGCGCTACGACCCGGGATCGGTGCGCGCCCTCGCCGTCGAGCAGGGGGCGGTCATCTCAGCGGCGACCAAGGACGACGGCGCGATCACCTGCCTGCTCGTGGCGACCTCCGCGTCGGCACTGCCCACCTGCGAGCGCACGGAGACCGTCGAGGGCTCGGGGCTCTTCGGGGCGGTCACAGTGGAGTCGAAGGACGACATCAGGCGCGAGCTCAACGTGCAGATGATGTTCACCGCGTCCGGCGAACCCGCCGTATCCACCTACACGGCGGAGTATGGACCCGGCACCACCAACGGTGTGACATATGCGAACGCGAGTGAGGCGGAGAAGGCGAAGCGGATCGCGGCGCAGGGGTTCGAGATCAACTCGCTCTGGGTCATCGGCTACGACGGCGAGGTGCCGGTGTGGACGGGTATGGCGCTCGAGTCGTTTCAGACCTGTCTGATCTACGACGGCTCGGATGACCTGTTCCCTCGGGTCTGCGCCGATGCGCTCACTCTGCAGGAACAGAGCGCCACGCTGGTGCTGAACGTGGTCGATGAGGAGAGCGGCGAGGTCGTCCGCCTGGAGGTTCCGACCTGGAGTGACGGGAGCTCCTCGCTCATGATCACACGCGAGGGGGGTGCCGACGGTGCCGGCGGAGACGGACGCTGACGAGCTGCGGGCGCTCCAGCGCCGGGCCTATGGCCGTGACGGCATCCTCACGGATGCCGAGACCAGGCGGCTGCGGGAGCTGGAGGACGCGAGACGATCTCCGATGACGCTCCCCGCCGTCGAGACCCGTGTGGATTCGTCGCCCGAGCAGCCGTCGCCCGCTCCTGCCGATGTCCCCGAGGACGCTGGCGGGCATGCTGTCGTCGACGCTCCGGAGCCCGGGACCGTCACCGAGGATCGGCGCTCGCTCAGCACCGTTCGTCGTGTCCTGCGGAGGTACCGAGTGGGCGTGTCGGCGCTCGCGGTGATGACGGTGGCACTCGGCGTCGGCATCGGTGGGGCGCTGTTCGCGACACGCGCCGACGGCATCGCTCTGTCCGCCGCGCAGCAGGAGCGCCGTGATGCGCTCGCCGCTGCCGACTTCGACAGCGGATCACTCCTTGCGGTCGCGCAGGACGAGGATGCGTTGGCCTGGTACGCGACCAAGGACGATGGCGGCGTCGTGTGCCTGATCCTCGACATCGGAGACCGTTCGCAGTCGAACTGCCTTCCCACCGGCGACATCGGGCGTGGTCTGAGCGTGTCCTTCCCCGTTCCGATCGACGATCCCGAAGACGATACCCGGGGTCTGGGGGGTGTGAGCGCAACGATGCTCGTGTCGACAGCGGGGGAGCCGATGGTCGCTCTCCAGCGGTGGTCGATGTCGTCGACCCCGTCCTCGCAGTTCGCCGGCGCAGAGCGCGCACGGGCCGAGGAACTGGCCGACGAGGGTTTCGCCTTCTCCCTCACGATCGTCGGCTCGTTCCGGACGCAACCCGTATGGGTCGGCGACCGCGTCTCGGAGCGGGGCGAGGTCGAGAAGTGCCTCATCATCGACGCCGGTGACCTGACGACGTGCGAGTCTCCCAGCGACGCGGGGGAGTCAGGGATCGCAGCGCGGATCGACGGCGTCGGTGGCGCGGAGGTCGGCTCGACGATGCTCGAGGCGCGGTTCACGAGGTGGCAGACGCCGTATCTGGTCATCGGTGAGGCACCCGCCTCCCCAGGAGCGCCGCAGGACACCGTGCGGGTCGAAGCGCCTCCGGGCGACCCCATCGTGGTCGAGCCGCCGGGCCGCGACTCCGACGGCTGAGCGGATCAGCCCGCCGCGGGTACCCGGTCGGCGAGGATCGCGCGGCGCTGATCGCCGATACGGGCGAGGATCAGCGTCGCCTCCTGGTCGCCGCGCAGCGTCAGCTTCTTGCGGAAGGCCGCGGGATCGACGTCGACGCCGCGCTTCTTGATCTCCAGGCGTCCGATGCCGTGCGCCTTGAGGGCGGCGCTGATCGCCTTCGGGTTCGCCGGCAGGGTCTCCCGCACGCGGAAGGACTGCACGAAAGGGCTCGTCAGCGCGGCATCCGAGGTCAGGTAGGCGATGTGCTCGTCGAGCATCCCCGCGTCGAGGCTTCGGGCGACCTCGCCGATCAGACGGGCACGGATCACGGCGCCATCGGGTTCGTGCAGGAAGGCGCCGAGCTCGCGCACCGGCTCGTCGGCGGCGTCCGCCGGGGCGGTGAGCTCGTGCGAGCGCTCGTCGCGGATCACGAGCGCCGCGCGGCGGACCCCTTCTCGGGCGAGGGCGCCGCTCCAGACGACGAGCTCGACGACGCTGCCGTCGGCGCTCACCCACTGCGCTTCGGCGTCGGCGGGCAGCGCGTCGCGGTCGTGCGCGGGTCCGAGCTTGATGCCGGTCGGATGGCTCGCGGCCACATCGAACGCCCAGTCCAGCGAGGGGGAGTAGTCGTCGGCGGAGACTCGTCGGGTCTCGCTGTGCCCGGAGGTGCGTCGAGCCGGGTCCATCCAGATCGCGCTTCCCGCTTCCACCGTTGAGAGGGCGTCTTCGGCCGTGAGGTGGCCCACCGCGGCGCTGTCGCCGAAGGGCGCCAGGTTGTAGGCGGCGATGGCCGAGGTGACCTCATCGGCGTCGACGGCGTGCACGTCGAGTCCCGCTCCGGCGAAGGCGAGCGCGTCGCCGCCGATGCCGCAGCCGAGGTCGGCGACGCGGGTGAATCCGGCGTGCCGGATCCGCTGCGCGTGACGGGCTGCGACCCCGAGCCTCGTCGCCTGCTCGAGCCCGGCGCGGGTGAACAGCATGCGTGCGGCGAAGGGCCCGAACTTCGCCGCAGCCTTGGATCGCAGGTGCGCCTGTCCGACGACGGCGGAGACGAGCTCGGGGGAGTGGCCGGCCGCGCGCAGCCGCGAGACGGTGCGGGCCACGTCGGCGGTCGATTCGATGGGCCCGACCGCGTCGAGCAGCTCGAGACCGGCGGGGGTCAGCAGGGCGCGCAGCTCGGACATCTCCACGTGCTCAGCCTAATTGCCCGTGCGGGGGGACTGCCCGCCGCGCACGCTGGCACTCGCATTGCGTGAGTGCCAGCCGAGCGCCTAGACTGGATTAGCACTCTCGGGTTGAGAGTGCGAACAAGTCTTTCGTGTCAGCGTCAAGAAAGAAGAGGTAGACCGTGTCGGTTTCCATCAAGCCGCTCGAGGACCGCATCGTCATCAAGCAGGTCGAGGCCGAGCAGACCACCGCGAGTGGCCTGGTCATCCCCGACACCGCCAAGGAGAAGCCCCAGGAGGGCGAGGTCGTGGCGGTCGGCCCCGGCCGCATCGACGACAACGGCAACCGTGTTCCGCTCGACGTCGCCGTCGGCGACCGTGTGCTCTACAGCAAGTACGGCGGCACCGAGGTGAAGTTCGGCGCAGACGAGTTCCTCGTCCTGTCGGCTCGCGACGTCCTGGCGGTCGTCGTCCGCTGATCTGCGGAATCTGATTCCCGCCCCTCGTGAGGGGCAGGGTCAAGGTCCTCGAAGGGGCCCGGATGCGCTTCGCATCCGGGCCCCTTCTGCGTCCGCCACCGGGCATCGGTTTCCTGCCGAACTCTGCGGCAGCGGCCGGGCGGCCGAGGGCGCGCCGCCGCCGCGGGCGTAGGGTTGTGCGGTGCCCCCAGAGACGACTCGTGCCACGCAGACCGCCGGAGTGGCCTATGCCGGTGCCGCGTACCTCCTCTGGGGAGTGCTTCCGCTCTACTTCCTGCTCCTCGTTCCGACGGGGCCGTGGGAGGTCGTGGCCTGGCGCGTGCTGCTGTCGTTCGTGTTCTGCCTCCTGCTGCTCACGTTCACGCGCGGCTGGGCGGCATTCGGCGTCATCCTCCGACAGCCGAAGCTGCTGGCCTGGACGGCCCTGGCCGGTCTCCTGATCTACGTCAACTGGCAGGTGTTCCTGATCGGAACCCTCAGCGAGAACGTCGTCGAGACGAGCCTGGGCTACTTCATCAATCCGATCACGACCGTGCTGCTGGGCGTCTTCGTGCTGAAGGAGCGCATCCGCAGGTTGCAGTGGGCCGCCATCGCGATCGCGGCGATCGCGGTCGTCGTGATCGTCGTCGCCTACGGCGATTTCCCCTGGATCGCTCTGTCGTTGACGGCGTCCTTCGGGGTCTACGGGCTCATCAAGAAGAAGATCGGTCCCGCCGTCGATGCGGTCAGCGGTCTGACGCTGGAGTCCTTCTGGCTCATCCCGATCGCCGTGGTGCAGCTGATCGTCGTCGCCCAGACGACGGGGATCACGATGGGGGCGAACGGGTGGCCGCACGCGCTGCTGCTGGCGTTCGCCGGCGTCGCCACAGCGGTGCCCCTGCTGCTCTTCGCCGCAGGAACCCGACGCATCCACCTCACCGTGATCGGAATGATCCAGTTCATCACCCCCGTGATGCAGTTCCTCATCGGCGTCGTCGTCCTGCACGAGCCGATGCCTCCGGAGCGCTGGGCGGGCTTCATCATCGTGTGGATCGCGATCGGAGTGTTCGTCGTCGACCTGCTGCTCGCCGCACGTCGGGGGCGCAGGATTCCGCGTGTCGAAGCGGCCTGATCCCGAGGCTCATCCGTCGGGGAACCCGGTGTCGGATCGTTAACGCACCGAGATACTTGCGACCCCTGCGCGCAGGACTCACGGCCTAGTGTTAGAGCACCCGATTGTGGCCAGAATCCACGTTCAGTCACAATCCACGTTCAGTTACGCAAGGGAGCATCATGAACGCATTGAAGGGCTCGCGCACAGCGAAGGTCTTCGCCGGGATCGCACTGATCAGTGCATCCGCCATCGTCATCGCCGGCTGCAGCAGCACTCCGAGCTCGGAGAGCGGCGGCAGCGACAAGCCCGCAGCCGATCTGACGCTCAAGCTCGGATCGCTGCTTCCGCAGACGGGGTCGCTGGCATTCCTGGGCCCGCCCATGGAATCCGGCGTCGGACTCGCGGTCCAGGAGGTCAACGAGGCCGCTGCCGGTGTCACGATCGACCTGACGGCCGAGGACGAGGGCGACACCGACACCAAGGCCTACGAGACCTCGATCACCAAGCTGCAGGGCGCCGGCGTCTCCGCCATCGTCGGAGCCGCCGCATCGGGCGTCTCCAAGCTCATCCTCGACGGGAACGTGAGCGCGGGGATCCTTCAGATCTCGGCGTCGAACACGTCTCCCGACTTCACCACGTGGGACGACAGCGGCCTGTACTTCCGCACCGCACCCAGTGACCTGCTGCAGGGCGAGGTGCTGGGCAACCTGATCGCCGAGGACGGCGCCAAGAGCCTCGGCATCATCTACCAGAACGACGCCTACGGCACCGGCCTGAACGACGCCATCACGACGACGTTCGAGGGCACCGGCGGCGAGGTCGTCGAGTCGGTCTCGTTCAACGTCGGCGACGCGCAGTTCGACGCTCAGGTCGAGTCGATCAAGGCCCAGAACCCCGACGCGGTCGCGATCGTGTCGTTCGACCAGTTCAAGACCATCGCGCCGCTGCTGGTGAACGCCGGCATCTCGGCCGACAAGTTCTACATGGTCGACGGCAACCTGTCCGACTACGGCTCGGAGATCCCGGTCTCGCTCGAGGGCGCGCAGGGAACCAAGGCCGGTCCTGCTCTCGCGGATGACTTCACCACCCGTCTCCAGGACTACTGGACCGGCGAAGGCAACCCCGAGGTCAAGGACTTCACCTACGCGGCAGAGGCGTACGACGCCGTCATTCTCGTGGCTCTGGCCTCGCTCGCGGCCGGCTCCACCGAGGGCGCGGACATCGCGGCCAAGATGCAGGAGGTCTCGGGCGGTTCGGGCGACGGCAAGAAGTGCACCAGCTTCGCCGAGTGCGCCAAGATCATCAACGACGGCGGCGTGGCCGACTACGACGGCTACTCCGGCGACATCACGTTCGATGAGGCCGGCGACCCCCAGGGTGCCTCGATCGGCATCTACAAGTACGGTGCCGACAACATGATCACCCGCACCAACTGATCACACGATCACATGACGAAGGCCCCGGATCCGATCCGGGGCCTTTGTCGTGGGGTCGAGTCTGTGGCTCAGGCCGCGTCGGTGCCGAGCGTTCCGAGGTAGAGACCGATCACCTTCGGGTCGTTGAGCAGATCACGACCGGTGCCCTCGTGGGCGTCCTTGCCCTGATCGAGCACGTACCCGCGGTCGCAGATCTGGAGGCAGCGTCGGGCGTTCTGCTCGACCATGATCGTCGTGACGCCGGCCTTGTTGATGTCGGACACCCGGATGAACGCGTCGTCCTGCCGCACGGGGGAGAGCCCGGCCGACGGCTCGTCGAGCAGCAGCACCGACGGATCCATCATGAGCGCGCGCGACATGGCGACCATCTGCCGCTCGCCGCCGGAGAGGGATCCGGCGCGCTGCTTGAGGCGCTTGCCCAGCTCGGCGAAGATGCCGGTGACGAACTCGAGCCGTTCCGCGTAGATCTTGGGGTTCTGGTAGAGCCCCATCTGCAGGTTCTCCTCGATCGACAGCGACGGGAAGACGTTGTTCGTCTGCGGCACGAAAGCGACCCCGCGTCGGACCAGCTTGTCGGCCTTCAGACCGACGATGCTCTCGCCCTTGACCGTGATGTCGCCGCTGCGCACGTTCACCAGCCCGAAGATCGCCTTCAGCAGGGTCGACTTGCCGGCGCCGTTCGGGCCGATGATCCCGATCAGCTCGCCCTGGCGAGCGACGAGGTTCGCGCCGTTGAGGATGTTCACCCCGGGGAGATAGCCGGCGTGGACGTCGGTCAACTCGACCACGACGTCGTCCTGAGGCGCGCTCTGCGGTGCGTTCGTCGGCGATTCCGCGCTCATGCGGTGCCCTTCCCCTCTGTGCCGGAGGCGGGATCGCTCGCTTCGAGCTCGGCCTCCGCCTCTGCTTCGATCTTCTCGCGGAGTCGGATCGCGGCGGCGTCCTCGAGCACCGGGATGCGTCCGGTGACCGCGCCCAGGTCGAGATCCTGGTGCGCACCGAGGTACGCATCCACGACCGCGGGGTTCTCCATGACCTCGTCGGGAGGCCCCTCCGCGACGACGCGGCCCTCGGCCATGACGATCACCCAGTCCGCGATGTGGCGGACCATGTGCATGTCGTGCTCGACGAAGAGCACCGTCATCCCCTGCTCCTTCAGATCGAGGATGTGGTCGAGGAGCGACTGCGTGAGAGCGGGGTTGACGCCGGCCATGGGCTCGTCGAGCATCACCAGCGTCGGGTCGCTCATCAGCGCCCTGGCCATCTCGAGGAGCTTGCGCTGGCCACCAGAGAGCGACGCCGCGAAGTCCTTCTCCTTGGCATCGAGCTTGAAGCGCGTGAGCAACTCGCGCGCCTTGCCTTCGATCTCGGTGTCCTGCGCTCGCCAGAGGAAGGGGAACAGACTCGACCAGAAGCCCTCCCCGCGCTGATGCGGAGCTCCGAGCTTCATGTTCTCGAGGACCGTGAGGAGCGAGAGCGATTTGGTCAGCTGGAACGTGCGGACCTGTCCCATCCTTGCCACCTTGAACGACGGGACTCCCGAGAGGCTCGTTCCGTCGAAGGACCAGGTGCCGCTGTTGGGCTTGTCGAATCCGCAGAGCAGGTTGAACAGCGTGGTCTTGCCTGCTCCGTTCGGGCCGATCAGTGCGGTGATCGCTCCTCGCGGCACTTCGAGATGGTCGACGTCGACGGCGGTCAGACCGCCGAAGCGACGCTGGACCGCATCGACGACGAGGATCGGATCGACCTTGGCGACCCCCGGCTTCACCTCGCCCTTGGTCAGACCGGTCGTCTTCGGTCGGCGGATGCTACCCGTGGCGGGCGCGGCGTTAGCCGTGCCCTCGACAGAGCCGGGGACCTGTTCCGGGGTCAGTTCATTTGACAAAGGTCATCTCCCTCTTGTCTCCGAGGATGCCCTGCGGGCGGAAGATCACGAGCAGCATCAGAGCGATGCCGACGAAGACGAAAACGAGCGTCGATGCCTGGCTGTCGGACATCGGCAGCAGGCCTGCTTTCGCCATGGAGGGCAGGAGGTTGGCCATGAAGGCGAACACCACCCAGAACAGCACGGCGCCCAGCGTCGGTCCGAACACCGTGGCCGCACCGCCCAGAAGGAGGATGGTCCACAGGAAGAACGTCAGCGACGTCGAGTAGCTGCCGGGGACGACGGCGGAGGGGAGGACGAAGATGATCCCGCCCGCGGCACCGATCACGCCGCCCACGACGAGCGCCTGCATCTTGTAGGCGAAGACGTTCTTGCCGAGCGAGCGCACGGCGTCCTCGTCTTCGCGGATGCCCTTGAGGACGCGACCCCAGGGGCTGCGCATCAGCGCCCACACCAAGAGGATGGCCGCGGCGAGCACGATCACGCCGAAGACCCGGTTCCAGAGGTCGTTGGCGCTGTACATCCAGGGTCCGAACCCGTAGGTCCCGGGGGGAATGGGGTTCGCGTCGCGGAACCCGCCGTTGTACTGGGCCAGGCCGTCGGCGCTGTTGGTCCATTCGTCGAACAGCTGCGTCGTGAACAGCAGCCGCACGATCTCACCGGCGGCGATCGTCGCGATCGCCAGATAGTCGGCGCGAAGTCGCAGCGTCGGGATGCCGAGCAGGACGGCGAAGAGCGCGCCGCCGAGCAGACCGATGAGCATGCCGATCCACCAGGGCAGACCGAAGCTCAGCACCGAGATGGCGTAGCCGTAGCCGCCGATGGCCATGAAGGCGGCCATACCGAAGTTGAGCAGTCCCGCGTATCCGAAGTGCACGGCCAGGCCGGTCGCCGCGAGGGCGTAGGCGATGGTGACAGGGCTGAACAGGTAGACGGCCGTGTTCGAGAAGATGCTTCCGAAGTCCATGGCGATCAGCCCAACCTTTCCCTGCGTCCGAGCAGCCCCTGCGGTCTCACGAGGAGGATGACGATGAGCACCACGAGGGCGCTCGCATACTTCAGGTCGGACGGGATCCACAGGGTGGAGACCTCGACCGCCATCCCGACGATGAGGGAGCCCACCAGAGCACCGAACGCGGTGCCGAGGCCGCCGAGCGTGATCGCCGCGAAGATCAGCAGCAGCATCTGCATGCCCATGTCCCACTTCACGCCGGGGCGGAAGTAGGCCCAGAGGATGCCGGAGATGGCCGCCAAGGTGCCGGAGAGGATCCAGACGTAGCGGATGACCTTGTCCACATCGATCCCGGAGGCGGCGGCGAGCTGCGGGTTGTCGGAGATCGCGCGGGTCGCCTTGCCGATGCGGGTGCGCGTCAGGAAGAAGGCCACGGCCAGGATCACCACGATGCTCACCCCCATCGCGATCATGTCGATGTAGGACAGCGAGATCGGCCCGAACTGGATCGGCGTGGGGCTGGCGCCGGGGAGCTGGTAGGTGCCGCCGCCGATCATGAACTGGAAGGCGTAGCGCAGTGCCAGCGAGAGTCCGATGCTGACGATCATCAGCTGCACGACGCCGAGACCGCGTCGGCGCAGGGGACGCCAGATGCCGGCATCCAACGCCCAGCCGAACAGGCCGCCGCCGATGACGGCCGCGGCGACGCCGAGCCACAACGGGAGGTGCCAGAACGTGGTCGTGACGAGGGCGACGAGGCCGCCCCAGGTCACCATCTCGGCGTGCGCGAAGTTCGACAGCCGCGTGGTGCCGTAGATGAGAGCGGCACCCATCGAGGCCAGTGCCAGCAGCAGACCGAAGTTCAGGCCGCCGACCAGTCGCGAGAGCAGCTGGTCGATGAACGAGACGGTGATCCGCTGCCCCTCGCCGAGGAACAGATTCATGATCTTGGTCCCCGTGAGACCGAACTCGACCTCGAAGGAGGCGGTCGTTCCCGCGATCGGCTGCGTGCCCGGTGGCAGCAGGCTCGCATCGACGATCACACCGTCGGGGAGGGTCGACTCGTCGACCGTCAGCGTGTACTTCTCCTTCTCGGGCACGTACAGGCGCCACTTGCCTTCGGCGTCGGTCTCGGTCTCGCCCTTGAAACCGTTGCCTTCGATCGCCATGACGACGCCTTCGACGGGTTCGTCATCGAAGGTGACGACGCCGGCCAGGTAGAAGTCCGTGACCTCCTGCCCGTCGTCTGTCGTCTCGGCCGAGGCCGATGAGGGGGGCATGAACACGAACGCGCTGAGCGCCATGAGGACAGCGAGCAGCGCGACCACCCAGGGGCGCTTTCGCTGCACGGCGATTGTTGTGGGTCCCACGCAACCTCCACTTTGAGTGCTGTGTCTCTGCGATGTCGGGTTCGACCGCAGGGATGGACGACGCACTTGAGCGTAATGCGCGATCGGCGATTCACCTACGGTCCGTGTCAACAGTCCGATAACGGCGGGGCTCTGGGAATGTTCTCGGACGTGTCTCGCTTAGAATCTTCATACGGGCCGCGGCCCCGCACCGGCCGACGTCGACCACCCCCTCGCACTCGGACATGCGCGACTCGCGCAGAAGGAGAATCCATGGAACAGCACGATCCCTTCGGCTTCGTCGGGCTGACGTACGATGACGTGCTGCTGCTCCCCGGGCACACCGATGTGATCCCGAGCGAGGCCGACACCTCGTCGCGGATCACGCGCCGCATCTCGGTCGCCACCCCGCTGCTCTCCAGCGCGATGGACACGGTCACCGAGTCGCGCATGGCGATCGCGATGGCGCGCGAGGGCGGCATCGGAATCCTGCACCGCAACCTCTCCATCGCCGACCAGGCCGCGCACGTCGACCGCGTCAAGCGCAGCGAGTCCGGCATGATCACCGACCCCATCACGACGACGCAGGACGCGACGGTCGAAGAGGTCGACAACCTCTGCGCGAAGTACCGCATCTCGGGTCTTCCCGTCGTCGACGACGAGGGCAAGCTCGTCGGCATCATCACGAACCGCGACATGCGGTTCGTCTCGGGCTTCGAGCGTCAGACCACCTTCGTCAAGGACGTCATGACCAGGGAGAACCTGGTCACGGCTCCGGTCGGCGTGGCCGCGGGCGAGGTCATCGCCCTGTTCGCGAAGCACCGCGTCGAGAAGCTGCCGCTCATCGACGGCGACGGCAAGCTCGCCGGCCTCATCACCATCAAGGACTTCGACAAGAGCGAGAAGTACCCGCTCGCCACCAAGGACGACCAGGGCCGTCTGCGCGTCGGCGCTGCCATCGGCTTCTTCGGTGATGCCTGGGAGCGTGCCGAGGCGCTGCGCGACGCCGGTGTCGACGTTCTCGTGGTCGACACCGCCAACGGGCAGTCGCAGGGCGTCATCGACCTCGTTCGCCGGTTGAAGGCCGACGAGTCCTTCGCCCACATCGACGTCATCGGCGGCAACGTCGCGACCCGCGAAGGCGCCCAGGCCCTGATCGACGCCGGCGTCGACGCCGTCAAGGTCGGAGTGGGCCCCGGGTCGATCTGCACCACGCGCGTCGTCGCGGGTGTGGGAGTGCCCCAGGTCACGGCAGTCTACGAAGCGTCGCTCGCCGCTCGCCCCGCCGGCGTCCCCGTGATCGCCGACGGCGGCCTGCAGTATTCGGGCGACATCGCCAAGGCGCTGGTCGCCGGTGCCGACGCCGTGATGCTCGGCTCGCTCCTGGCCGGAACCGACGAGTCTCCCGGCGAGATCGTGTTCCAGTCCGGCAAGCAGTTCAAGCAGTACCGGGGCATGGGTTCGCTGGGCGCGATGCAGACCCGCGGCAAGCAGACGTCGTACTCGAAGGACCGCTATTTCCAGGCCGACGTCCCCAGTGACGACAAGCTGATCCCGGAGGGCATCGAGGGGCAGGTGCCCTACCGAGGACCGCTCTCCGCCGTCGCCTATCAGCTGGTCGGCGGACTGCGCCAGTCGATGTTCTACGTCGGCGCGCGCACGATCGAAGAGCTCAAGACGCGCGGCAAGTTCGTGCGCATCACCTCGGCGGGTCTCAAGGAATCGCACCCGCACGACGTGCAGATCGTGGTCGAGGCCCCGAACTACAAGAAGTAGTCGTCAGCCGAAGCACGAGGGACCGGATGCGAAACGCATCCGGTCCCTCGTGCGTGCTGCGTCGCGCACGGGTCAGCCGCAGGTATAGGTGACCCCGTTGACCTCCCAGACGCCTGTGCCGAGTTCGGCGCACATGCCGAAGATGGCGGCGAAGAAGGCGATGAAGAGGATGATCCCGATGATCTCGACGATCGTCAGGACCGCGCCGATGACGATGCCGGCGATCGCGAGACCCTTCGGCTGTCCGGCTTTGCCGAGCTTCACGGCGGCGACGATGCTCAGGATGAGGCCGATCGGGGCCGCCACGAACGCCAGGACGAGTCCGACGATCGACAGCACGCGCCCCGGCGGGCTCGGCTCGGGCTGCGGATACGCAGGCGCGGCGGGCGCCGAGTAGCCGGCGGCGGGCGCGGCGCCCGGCCCGGCGTCCCACGTCGGAGGCCCAGTCGGAGGTGCGGCCGGAGGGGCCGGGGGCGCGGTCGGTGGCGGGGTCACCGGGTTCGAGGAATCCGGTGCAGGCGGTTCGGGGAACGGGGGATTCGTCATGTTCTGTCCTGTCGACGGGGTGAGAGGTCACGCGCCGGCGGTTCCGGTAGCCCCGAGCGTAGCGAGGGCCCTCCGCTCGCACCATCCCCCCACGATGCGTGGGCCGTGGGCCGGGGCGGGCTCCGGTTCCTGCCCTTCCGTCGACCTGCGAGCGGGCGTAGCGTGCGGGTATGTGTCGGAACATCGTCCCGTTGAACAATCTCGAGCCCGCAGCGACCGATGAGGAATGCCACGACGCCGCCCTGCAGTTCGTGCGCAAGATCGCCGGGACCACGGCGCCGTCCCGAGCCAACCAGACTGCCTTCGACAGCGCGGTCGGCGAGATCGCCCAGGTCGTGAGCCGTCTTCTGAGCGAACTCGTGACCACCGCGCCACCGAAGAACCGCGAAGACGAAGCAGCGAAGCGGCGGGCGAGATCCGCGGAGCGCTACGAGGCGATCCGGGTCTTCCAACAGGAGAAGCGTGCCGCCCGCGCGGGAGGGTAGGGGAAGCACCGTCGGCGGCGGCGACACCGTATGCCAGAATCGACATACCCCGCTCGACTTTCCCTGCGGTCCCGGTGTTGAAGGCGCCGAGATCGCGTCACCGATCCCCATCGGTCAGGGAACCTCCCCAAGGAGAGCTGTAGAAAATGTCTGAGGATTCTCCTCGCGTACTCGTCGTCGATGACGATCCGGACGTCGCCCTGCTCGTGAAGACCGTGCTCGAGCGGCGCGCCGGGTGCATCGTCGATGTCGCCGGAGACGGCCTGTCGGCGGTGGAGCGCGTCGCCGCCATGCGCCCAGACGTCGTCGTGACCGACATCGAGATGCCGGGGCTCAGCGGTCTCGAGCTGCTGGCCGAGCTGCGGCGCACGGTGCCCTCGGTTCCCGTCGTGGTGATGACCGCCCATGTCTCCGTCGAATACGCGGTCTCCGCATTGCGGGCGCAGGCCGATGAGTTCCTGACCAAGCCGCTCGACAACGGCAAGCTCGTCGAAGCGGTCATGCGTCTCGTCGAGGAGGGCCGTCGTCGTCGCGAAGAGGCCCGCAAGCCCGAGCGGGTGCTCGCGATCGGAGCGCACCCCGACGATGTCGAGATCGGCGTTGGAGGACTGCTCGCCGCGCACGCCAGGGCTCAGGACGAGATCACGATCCTCACTCTCTCCCGCGGAGCGCGAGGGGGAGATGCCGACAGTCGGCAGAACGAGTCCCTGGCGTCTGCCGACATGCTGGGCGCCCGTCTCTTCCTGAAGGATCTCGTCGACACCGAGATCTCGGGAGGCGGCTCCACCGTCCGGATCATCGAAGAGGTCGTGCAGGAGATCCAGCCGACGATCGTCTACACCCACTCGAGCCACGACCGCCATCAGGATCACCGCGCCGTGAGCGAGGCGACCATCGTGGCCACGCGGCGCGTGGGAACGGTGGCATGCTACCAGAGCCCGTCATCGACGATCGACTTCCGCCCCACGCGGTTCGTGCGCATCGATAACTTCCTCGACGACAAGCTCCGGCTGCTCGAACGCTTCGGCTCCCAGACCGCGAGTCGTGACTACCTGGAACCCGAGTTCGTCACCGCGACGGCGCGGTACTGGTCGAGGTTCGGCGGGGGCACCGCCGTCGAACCCCTGGAAGTGGTGCGCGAGACAGCCGAGTTCATCGGCGCCCACGAACTCACGCGACGGGAGAGCTGATGACCAAGCGTGTGCTGGTGACGGGTGCGGGCGGGCCGGCGGGCGTCGCCGTCATCCGGTCGCTGCTTCGTCGATCCGATCTGACCGTGTTCGCCGCCGACATGGACGGCTGGGCGAGCGGCATCTACCTCGTGCCTCCGGCGCAGCGTCGGCTGGTGCCGCCGGGGAGGGATGACGACTTCGTGCCGGCGATCGCCCGGATGGTCGCGGAAGACGACCTCGACCTGGTGATCTCGACCGTCGACGTCGAACTCATCGCCCTCGCGGGTCGGCGCGACGAGCTGGCCCCCGCCGTCCTGGCAGCGCCCTCGGCGGAGACTCTGCACACCGCGCTCGACAAGCTCGCTCTCGCCGAGCGCTGCGCACCGACCGGACTCACCCCGCGCACCGTCCTCGCCGGACCGGACGCCGAGGCCGTCGACTGGGAGTTCCCGGTCTTCGCCAAGCCGCGTCAGGGGGCGGGCAGCCGCGGTGTGCGGCTGGTCCCCGATCGCGCAGCCCTCGAGGCGCTGCCGGGCGACGAGGGGCTCATCGTGCAGGACTTCCTCCCGGGGGAGGAGTACTCCGTCGATGTCATCGCCGACGCCGCGGGCACCATCGTCGCCGCTGTGCCCCGCACCCGCGCCAGGGTCGATTCCGGTGTGGCGATCGCCGGACGCACCGTGCGCGACCCCGAGCTCGAGGAGGCGGCGGCATCGATCGCGCGCGCGATCGGGCTCGTCGGCGTCGCGAACGTGCAGCTGCGTCGCGATCGCAGCGGCCGGGCGGTGCTGCTCGAGGTCAACCCACGCTTCCCCGGTGCCCTGCCCCTGACGATCGCGGCCGGTGTCGACATCCCGTCGCTCGTCGCCGATCTGTTCCTCGGCCGCGAGCTGCCCGTGCGGATCCCGTTCCGCGAGATCGCCTCGGTGCGCTTCCTGGAGGATGTGATCGTCGAGATCGACGACGTGCTGGTCTCCGACCATGCGGGGCATCAGGAGGAGCTGTGAGCCACGCGCTGCTTCGCGGCGACCATCACGTGCATTCGACGTTCTCGGATGATGCGGTGTCGACGCTCGCACAGAACGTCGAGGCGGCGGCATCGGCCGGGTTGAGCACGCTGCGGCTGGTCGATCACGTGCGCCGGAGCACCACCTGGGTTCCGGAGTACCTCGCCGCCGTGCGTGCCCTCAGGGTTCCGGACGGCCTCACCGTGCTCACCGGCGTGGAGGCGAAGATCCTCGACGTCGCCGGCGCACTCGATGTGCCGCCGCTTCCGGACGGGATCGATCGGATCCTCATCGCCGACCACCAGTTCCCCGGTGTCGACGGCCCTCTCGGCCCCTCCGCCGTGCGGGAGCGGATCGCCGCAGGCTGGGCGACCGACGACGTGCTCGACCAGTTCGTCGAGGCGCTCACCGCGACGATGCGACGGTATCCGGGGAACCAGCTCGCGCACTGCTTCTCGATCCTCCCGAAGATCGGGCTGTCGGAGGCCGACGTGGGCGCAGAGCGGACGGATGCCTGGGCACGAGCCGCCGCCGAGACCGACACGCTCGTCGAGGTGAACGAGAAGTGGGGCTGCCCCGGGGCCGGGGCCTTGGCCGCATTGCGTCGTGCCGGCGCGACGATCGTCGCCTCCACCGACAGCCACGACGCGTCGGAGGTCGGCCGATACTCCCGGATCCTCCCGTTGCTCGACGCGGAGGAGGCATCCTGATGACGGACCTCTCCGTGCTGGAGACCGTGCTGGTCGTCATCCTCCTGCTGTGCGTCCTGGTCGGCACGCTGCCCGTGATCAACACCGGGTTGCAGTTCCTCGCGCTGCCTCTGCACGCGTTCCGCAATCACTACGGCAAGGCCGCGCCGTACCACCCGAACGTCGCCGTCATCATCCCGGCGTGGAACGAGGGGGCGGTGATCGGTCCCGCGATCGAACGTCTGCTGCAGCTGGAGTATCCCGCCGAGCGCCTTCGGATCTTCGTCGTCGACGATGCCTCCACGGACGAAACCCCCGCGATCGTCGGCGCCAAGGCGCAGTCCCACCCCGGTCGCGTCGTGCATCTGCGGCGCGAGAAGGGCGGCGAGGGCAAGGCGCACACTCTCAATCACGGCCTCGACGTCGTCCTGGCCGACTCCTGGACCGAGTCCGTGCTGATCATGGACGCGGATGTGATCTTCGCGCGCGACTCGTTGCGCAAACTCACCAGGCACCTCGCCGATGAGAAGGTCGGCGCCGTCACCGCGTACATCGCGGAGGGCAGCCGCGACCGCAACTACCTCACGCGGTTCATCGCGATCGAGTACGTGATCGGCCAGCTCTCCGCCCGTCGCGTGCAGAACGTGGGCGGCGCGATCGCCTGCCTCGCCGGCGGTGCGCAGCTGCACTCGCGGGCGAACCTCGAGGCCATCGGCGGAAGGATCCCCACGGGGACGCTCGCCGAGGACACGATGACGACCTTCGAGGGGCAGCTCAAGGGGCGGCGGATGGTCTTCGAGCCACACGCCGTGGTGCTGGCCGAGGAGCCGCGGACGATCGACAGTCTGTGGAAGCAGCGGCTGCGCTGGGCGCGTGGGAACGTGCAGCTCACCTCGATCTATCGCAAGCTCTGGTTCCGTCCGAGCCGGGAGCACAACCTGGGCAGTTTCGGGTTCGGTCTCGCGTGGTTCACGATCCTGCTGCTGCCCGCCTTCATGCTCCTGGCCGCGGCGGGGATGCTCGCACTGCTCGTCCTGCACAGCGACATCGCCGAGTTCGTCTTCCGCTTCATGTGGATCTCCGCAGCCTGCATCTACCTCTTCTCGATGCTGTACTCGGTGCAGCTCGATCCGCGGACGGGCCGGCATTCCTGGCGCGAGGCGATCATGTTCCCGGGGCTCGGGGCGCTGATCCTGATGGCCATCGCGCTGTTCCCCTGGGCGTTCGAGTCGCTCCTCACGGTGATCGGGCTGGGGCTCACGGATCAGTCGCGCTTCCTGTGGGCCGTGATCTTCTACCTGTGGGGGCCGATCTCGATGCTCGGCATCTGGCTGGCGCGTGCCGTGGAGCCCCTTCCCGGCGGCCGGTTCTTCGCGGGCCTGCTGCTCTACATCTGCGGGTACGGCTCCCTGCTGTGCGCCATCACCGTCGACTCCTACATCAAGGAGTGGCGTCGGGCCGATGCCTCCTGGATCAAGACCGAGAAGATCGGACGTGTCGACTCATGACCGAAACCCCGTCGCATGATGTCGAGGAGGACGAGATCGTCTCGGACGCCAGACGAGAGCGTCGGCTCATCCCGCAGGCGCTGCTCGCCCTCGCCGTCGTGGTCGTCGTCGTTGTGGTGCGAGAGCTGTTGCTTCGATGAGCGGCAGGCCGCTGGCCCTCGTCGTCGAGGACGCCCCTGATCAGGCCGCGCTGCTGCGCCGCTACCTCGATCGTGAGGGCTTCGACGTCTTCGTCGCCCGCGACGCGGAGTCGGCGATCGCGGAGTTCGCCGAGATCGACCCCGTCCTGGCTGTGCTCGACCTCTTCCTCCCCGGCATCTCGGGTCAGGAGTGCGCGCGCGCAGTCCGCGAGCGCTTCCCGGACTGCTTCCTCGTGATCAGTTCGGTGCTCGACGCCGTCGACTACCCGCCGGCGGATGCCGTCCTTCCGAAGCCGATTACGGGCTCCGATCTGCATGCCATCGTGGAGAGGGTTCGACGATGAGGGCGACACCGCTGGATCGTGCGGAGAACCGCTGGTACCAGGTCTTCGACAACCCGAGCCCGCTGCTCAAGCAGGCGCCGACGGTCATCGCGACGGTTGTCGCGGCGATCCTGACCTGGTGGGTCCCCGATCTTCCGATCTCACGCATCGCGCCGGTGGTGGCAGGGGTCGCCATCGTCCTCGTCGCCACGGTGGTCGCGGCCGTCCTCACGGTACGCGGGGCCCATGAGGGCTGGGTCGTGCTGCTCATCCCCATCGTCGACATCGCCGGCCTCGGGCTCTTCCGCACCGGCACCGGGGGCCCTGCCTCGCTCTTCTCGTCGCTCGTGCTGCTGCCCGTGGTCTGGCTGGCCGCGGCCCCCGGCATCCGCTGGGTGTTCGTCGTCGGCGGGTTGACCTCCATCGCCCTGCTGATGCCGTACTTCACCGACCCACCCGATACCTCGGTCGAGTGGCTGCGCGGGGTGGTGGGTCCCCTGGTCTTCTCCGCGGTGGCCGCCGTCATCAACCAGCTCTCGCGGCAGCAGCGTATGCGCGTCGAGCAGGCGGAGGAACTCGTCGCCGAGCGCACCAGGTCGCTGTCGGAGAACGTCGCGATGATCGTGCAGCTGCGCGACAAGGAGCGTCAGTACCGAGAGCTGTTGGACTCCTTCGAGAGCCTGTGGTCCTCGATCACGGCGCAGGCGGTGATCGCCACGGACCGCGGCGGCATCGTGACGGCCTGGAACCCCGGGGCCGTCCGGCTTCTCGGCCTGCCGATCGACGAGGCGCTCGGCGGTGTCCGCATCGACCGCTTCTTCTCGGGCGCCGCGCTGTCGATGCTGGCATCGGACAACGTGGAGCCACCGCATCCGGTGGACGGCCCGTCGATGGCAGACGGCGCGCTCGCCCCCGGCGTCAGGGCTCTGTTCGCCCAGGCCGACGCGGGGCTCACGGTCGACGGCGACATCGAGGTGGTCACGGCGGGAGGCACCACGGTTCCGGCGCGCGTGACCGTCAGCCCGCACAAGGACGGCGCCGGTGCGCAGCAGGGCTATCTGTTCGTCCTCACCGATGAGACCAGGGCCGTCGAGGTCGCCCGCATGAAGGACGAGTTCGTCGGGATGATCTCGCACGAGCTGCGCACGCCCCTCAGCGCGATCATCGGTTTCCTCGACCTCCTCCAGAACGACCCGGCGCAGCCGCTCACCGACGATCAGCAGGAGTTCGTCGGCATCATCGAGCGCAACGCGCAGCGTCTGCTCAACCTCGTCGGCGATCTGCTCTTCACCGCTCAGGTCGAATCCGGACGCTTCCCGCTCGAGCGCGAGGAGGCCGACGTCGCCGCGCTGGTCCGGTCGGCGGTGGCGTCGGCCGGCCCGCACGCGCAGCGAGAGGGAGTCGAGCTCGTGGCGGAGGTCGAGCCGGGTGCCGTGCCCGTCTTCATCGACGCCGGCAGGGTGGGGCAGGCCATCGACAACCTGCTCTCCAACGCCATCAAGTTCACCCCGCGAGGGGGCACGGTCACCGCCCGCGTGCGCGCGGTCGACGGCGGCGTGGAGTTCTCGATCGCCGACACCGGGGTCGGCATCCCCGAAGACGAACAGGGGATGCTCTTCACCCGCTTCTTCCGCGCATCGACCGCGACGCGCAATGCGGTGCCGGGGGTGGGGCTCGGTCTCACGATCACCCGCGCGATCGTCCTGGCGCACGGCGGGACGATGGAGGTCTCGAGCCAGGAGGGCGTGGGAACGGAGTTCCGCTTCACCCTGCCGGCAGCTCCCCGCACCGAGGTGCTGATGAGTCTGAGCCGCGCCGACTGATCTCAGCTCCAGAGGAGAGGACATCGCCGTGACGCCGTGTGTCCGGGTGTGAAGCCCGATGACGGACGGCAGGCGCCACGCGGGCGCTGCTCGCTAGCGTCGGGCCATGACTCTTCTCCAGGAACAGCTCGCGGGTGTCGCCGACGTCACTGCGGCCGAGCGTGCACAGCGACTCACCGACGCCGGAGCGGCGTGGAACGAGCGGATCGCGGCGGACCACGCGAACGCCCAGCTCACCTACCGGGTCAGTGGTCGGGGCATCGGGTCCGTGGCGACCGAGATCCGTGCGGGAAAGCACCGCTTCCTCGTCGACGAACCGGGTGCGCTCGCCGGCGACGATGTGGCGGCGAGCCCGGTCGAGTACGCGCTGGGCGCGCTGGTCTCGTGCCAGGTCGTCGTCTACCGGCTCTACGCGCAGGCTCTCGGGCTCACGATCGACGAGATCGAGATCACGGCCGAGGGCGACCTCGACGTGCGCAAGCTCTTCGGCATCGATGAGTCGGGGCGCGCCGGATTCCACGACGTGCGGGTGTCGGTCGAGATCACGGGCCCGGACGGTGCGGAGCAGTACGAGAATCTGCGCGCCGTCGTCGATGCGCACTGCCCGGTGCTCGACCTGTTCGCCGCGCCCGTTCCGACCTCGAGCGTTCTCGCCTGAGCGGAGTTCGGAGCATCGCGGCTGCGCCTGATAGCCTGGTCGGCTCGGCATGCGCGGGCGGAAGGACGGCCACGCACCGTGGGCTCTATCGATGTATCCAGCGTCTCCTTGACGCTCCCTGACGGCAGACCGCTTCTCGATGAGGCGAGCTTCCGTGTCGGCGCCGGCTCGACGAGCGCGCTGATCGGCCCAAACGGCGCAGGCAAGACCACCATGCTGCGGATCATCCGCGGCGACCAGGCCGCCGATGATGGCGTCGTCACGATCGACGGCGGGCTCGGCGTCATGGACCAGTTCGTCGGCCACGGCGAGGCCGGGGAGACGGTGCACCAGCTTCTGGTGCGCGTCGCCCCTGCACGCATCCGCGGGGCGGCCGAGGCGCTCGAGTCCGCCGAGAACGCGCTGATCGAACGCGACGAGCACGACACGCAGATGGCCTACGCGTCGGCGATCGCCGAGTACGCGGATGCGGGCGGCTACGAGCACGAGACCGTCTGGGACCAGTGCACGATCGCAGCCCTCGGTGTGCCGTACGAGCGCGCCAGGTATCGCGAGCTCACCACCCTCTCCGGCGGAGAGCAGAAGCGGCTCGCGCTCGAGGCCCTGCTGCGCGGCCCGGATGAGGTGCTGCTTCTCGACGAGCCGGACAACTACCTCGACGTGCCCACCAAGAGGTGGCTGGAGGAGCAGTTGCGGCAGACCTCGAAGACCGTGTTGCTGGTTTCGCACGACCGGGAGCTGCTCGCACGCGCCGCCGATCGGCTCATCACGCTCGAGCCCGGAGGCGCCGGCGCCACGGCCTGGGTGCACGGCGGCGGATTCGGCACATACCAGCAGGCGAGGACCGACCGGATGGACCGGCTGGACGAGCTGCGCCGGCGCTGGGACGAGCAGCACGAGAAGCTGCGCACCCTGGTGGCGAACCTCAAGGTGAAGGCCTCGGCGAACGACGGCTTCGCCTCGCGCTATCAGGCCGCCCAGACCCGCTTGCGCAAGTTCGAGGAGGTCGGCCCGCCCGAGGAGCGCCCGCCCGCCCAGGAGTTCGACATGCGGTTGCGCGGCGCCCGCACGGGCAAGCGGGCCGTGGTCGCGCAGCGCCTGGAACTGACCGGGCTGATGCGTCCGTTCGACACCGAGGTCTGGTACGGCGATCGGGTGGCCGTGCTCGGATCGAACGGATCGGGCAAGTCGCACTTCCTGCGGCTGCTCGCCCGCGGCGGCAGCGACCCCGACTCGACGCTCGGCCATGTCACCTCGACGGGCGAGCAGCTCGGCCCGGTGGCGCACACCGGCACCGCCACCCTCGGAGCGCGGGTCGTTCCTGGACTGTTCGCGCAGACGCACGCGCATCCGGAGTTCGTCGGGCGCACGCTGCTGGAGATCCTGCATCGCGGAGACGATCGTCGTGCCGGGATGCCGCGCGATGCCGCGAGCTCGGCTCTGGACCGCTACGGACTCGTGCGGCAGACCCAGCAGACGTTCGACTCGCTCTCGGGAGGACAGCAGGCGCGTTTCCAGGTGCTCCTGCTCGAGCTCTCCGGTGCGACGCTGCTGCTGTTGGACGAGCCGACCGACAACCTCGACCTGGAATCGGCCGAGGCACTCGAACAGGCACTCGCGCGCTTCGCGGGCACGGTGCTCGCGGTCACGCACGACCGCTGGTTCGCGCGGTCCTTCGACCGGTTCCTGGTGTTCGGAGGAGACGGCGAGGTCTACGAGTCGGATGAGCCGGTGTGGGATGAGAAGCGGGTGACGCGCACGCGGTGACGCCTCCGGGCGCTCAGGGCAGCCGGAAGGGCGCAGCGGCGCGCGCGCCGGGGTCGGTGGCGAGGTCGGCGAGCACTCCACCGACGCCCGGTGCGAACTTGAAGCCGTGGCCGGAGAATCCGGCTCCGACGACGATCCGGCCTCGCCGGTCGAGCACGAAGGTCCCGTCGTCGGTCGAGGTGTAGGTGCAGCTGATCGGCACCGCGGATGCCGGGTCGAGGCCGGGCATCCACTCCCGCACGTAGTCGGAGAGCGCGCGCTGGTGCGTCGGCAGGTGCGGACGGGCATCCGGGTCGACGGCATCGCCGACGCCGTGGAACCCCACCTTGACCCCTTCGCCGGGCGTCGGCATGCCGTACACGGCCGCGGGGTACACCTCCGGGTCGACGTAGTGGTTGAACGACGGCCACGGGGCCTCCGTCAGCGGCCGGAAGTGCGCCGGCGTCTCTTCGGTGACGGTGAGGGCCGGCAGGTCGAGGCGCGGGAGGAGCGTGCGCGTCCACGCGCCGGCCGTCACGACGAGGGTCTGCGCGCGCAGCCGGGTGCCGTCGGAGAGGCTGATCTCCGCATCGTCCGCAGTCTCGGCGATGTGCGCGACCGGAGTGCTCCAGCGCACCTCGCCGCCGCCGACGACGATGCGCCGTTCCAACTCCCGCAGCGTCTCGGTCGCCCGTACGACCCCGGCATCCGAGGACCACAGCACGTCGCCGTCGAAGCGCATGCCCGGCCACCGGGTGCCCGCCTCGACGGGGGAGAGGACCGTGTTCGGGATGCCGCGGGCATCGAGCCCCTCCTGCACGGCGGCCATGTCGAAACGGCCGTGCGTGACGAGTCCGTGCAGCCGCAGAAGCGGCTCGCCGTCGACGTCTCCGAGCGCATCCCAGCTGGCACGGGCGCGCACGAGCAGGTCGAGGTAGTGCTCCTCGCCGTAGGCGTTGTTGAAGTTGCGGGTCGCGCCGTGCGATGCGCCTTCGTGGTGTCCGCGGGCGAATCGCTCCAGCACCACGGGGCGAAGGCCTCGGCGCACCAGCTCCCAGGCCGTGGCCAGGCCCATGACGCCCGCGCCCACGACCACGATGTCCACGTCGTCGGTCCTCATGCTGCCTCCCGGTCTCGGATCCAGTCTCCCAGCACGGGCGACGGCGGCCGCCGGGTAGGCTGGAGGGGTGACCATGGAGATCGAGCTCGGCCGAGGAAAGCGTGCACGTCGCGCGTACACGTTCGATGACATCGCGGTGGTGCCTTCCCGGCGCACGCGCAACCCGGAGGATGTGTCCACCGCCTGGACGATCGACGCCTTCGGCTTCGGGATCCCGGTGCTCGGAGCACCGATGGACTCGGTGGTGAGCCCGCAGACGGCGATCATGCTCGGTCAGCTCGGCGGTCTGGGCGTGCTCGACCTCGAGGGTCTGTGGACGCGCTACGAGAACCCCGAGCCGCTGCTGGCGGAGATCGCGGGCCTCGACGCGGCGACGGCCACCGTCCGCATGCAGGAGCTGTACTCCGAGCCGATCAGACCCGAGCTCATCACCCGTCGCCTCGCCGAGATCCGCGAGGCCGGCGTCACCGTCGCCGGGTCCCTGACCCCCCAGCGCACCCAGGAGTTCTACGACACCGTCGCCGCCGCCGGCGTCGACCTGTTCGTGATTCGCGGCACCACGGTGTCGGCCGAGCACGTGTCGAGCGTGGCAGAGCCCCTCAACCTCAAGAAGTTCATCTACGACCTCGACGTCCCCGTCATCGTGGGCGGTGCGGCGACCTATACCGCTGCCCTGCACCTGATGCGCACGGGAGCCGCCGGCGTGCTCGTCGGCTTCGGCGGGGGAGCGGCATCGACCACCCGCGCGACCCTCGGCATCCACGCGCCGATGGCGACCGCGGTCTCCGATGTCGCCGCCGCGCGTCGCGACTACCTCGACGAATCCGGTGGACGCTACGTGCACGTGATCGCCGACGGCGGCGTCGGCACGTCCGGCGACATCGTGAAGGCTCTCGCGATGGGCGCCGATGCGGTCATGCTCGGCGTCGCGCTCGCTCGTGCCACCGACGCGCCCGGCCGCGGGTTCCACTGGGGCCCCGAGGCCCATCACCCCAAGCTGCCGCGCGGCCACCGTGTCGAGGTCGGAGGCATCGGCACGCTCGAGGAGATCCTCTACGGTCCTGCGCCCGTCGCGGACGGCACCGCGAACCTCATCGGTGCGCTGCGCAAGTCGATGGCGACCACCGGGTACTCCGACCTCAAGGAGTTCCAGCGGGTCGAGGTCGTGCTCGCACCGTACGAGGCCTGAGGTCCTGCGCTTCACCGTGACCACTCCTGCCCTGTTCCCCCCGACGCTCCGCGAGGTCATGCTCCGGGGGCGTTGGATCGCGATGCTCCTGCTCTGCCTGCTCGTGGCCGGAGTCTTCGCCTGGCTCGGTCAGTGGCAGCTGGAGCGCGCGATCGAGACCGACCCGCCCGCGCCCGGTGCCACCGAAGAGGTGCAGCAGCTCTCGGATGTCCTCGAGCCCGGCCAGTATCTCCCCGAGCCGCTGGTGGGCCAGCGCGTCGAGACCACGGGGGCCTGGGTCCCCGGCGACTTCATCGTCGTGTCGAGTCGGTTCAACGACGACGTCCAGGGGTACTGGGTCACCGGTCAGCTCCGGGTCGACGAGCGCGTGTCCATCGCCGTCGCGATCGGCTGGGCGCCGGACCGTGAGACCGCGGATGCGGCCGTGAAGGATCTCGAGGCCGGCGCTGACGGCTCCGAGGTCGACATCACCGGACGCATCATCTCGGACGAGGGTCCGCGGGTGCCGCCGCATTCCGATCCGCAGCAGCTGGACCGGATGTCTCCCGCCGCTCTCCTCAGCCGCTGGCACGATGCCGAAGGTCTCGACGTCTATCGTCCGTACCTCGCCTCCACGACCGCCACCGCCGGGCTGGTCGACATCTCGTCACCGGCTCCCGATGAGATGTCGCCGGTCAACTGGCTCAACGTGTTCTATGCGGTCGAGTGGGCGATCTTCGCCGGCTTCGCCTTCTACCTCTGGTACCGCCTCGCGAAAGACGCCTGGGAACGCGAGGTCGAGGAGTTCGAAGACGAGGCCGAAGCCAGAGCCACAGCCGGATAACCCGCGCATTCGCGCGCCCCGAGGTGCGCAATTGTGCGGCGCGGCAGGTCGTTAGCGACCTTCGTCAGGGGTCGCGCGGGCCATCCGGTGATCGCTCGATGACGAATCGGAAAACTCCGTTGAGGATGTCGGGACCGCTCCGTATGCTCGCACCATGTGAGCATGCTGGGAGTTTCCCCTGTGTGCCGTGACAGTCCTGAGAAGTGTCGAACCCGATCGAGGAGACAGCACCGATGATGTCCGCTCCAGATGGCGAGAACCGCGCGGTTCCCGTCTCGCACCGTAGAAGTCGGGGGCGCATCGGCGCTCTCGCCGTGACCTGCGTCGCCGCGCTGAGCCTCGGCTCGCTGGCCGCGGTTCCCGCCACAGCCGACACCACGGGCACGGGGGTGGTGATCAACGAGGCGTATCTCTCCGGCGGCAGCGCCGGGGCGGCGTTCAAGAACAAGTTCGTCGAGCTGTACAACCCCACCTCTGCCCCGATCACCCTGGACGGGATGTCGCTGCAGTATCGATCGGCCACCGGCTCGGCCGCCTTCAACGGTGTGGCTCCGCTCACCGGTGTGATCCCGGCCGGCGGCTATTACCTGGTGCAGGGCAACAGCAACGGTGCGAACGGCGCCGAGCTGCCCGCGCCCGATGCCGTCAGCGCCCTGACCCCGAGCGGCACCAACGGCACGCTCGCGCTCGTCGAGGGCACTGCGGCTGTGAGCCTCACCCCCGGCTCCGTCGTGGGCGTCGACGGCGTCGTCGACCTGCTGGGCTACGGCACCTCCAACACCTTCGAGGGCACCGCCGCCACCGCACCGGCAGGCAACACCGACGTCAAGTCGCTCAACCGCACGGGCGGCGTCGACACCGACGTGAACAGCGCGGACTTCACGCTCTCCGCCACGATCACCCCGCAGAACTCCGGCGACACCGACCCGGGGACCGGCCCGGGCACCGACCCGACCGAGGCCACCATCGCCGAGGTCCAGGGCACGACCGACGTCTCCCCGCTGAGCGGGCAGACCGTGCAGGTCGAGGGCGTCGTCACCGCCGACTACCGCACCGGCGGCTACAAGGGCATCGTCATCCAGACGCAGGGCTCCGGCGGCGCGACGGATGCGACTCCCGGCGCCTCGGACGGCGTGTTCGTCTTCCTGAACGCCTTCAACCCCACTCTCGCGATCGGCGACCTCGTCTCGGTGACGGGCGCTGTGAGCGAGTACTTCGGGCAGACGCAGATCAACCCGGCCGCGGCCGGTGATGTCTCCGTCGTGACCGCTGGCGTCGGCGTTCCCGCCGTCACCCCGCTGCCCGCCGCGGCGCAGGGCGCCGACCGTGAGCAGTACGAGAACATGTACGTGGCGCCGGAGGGGACCTACCGTCTCGCCTCCAGCCACCAACTGTTCAACTTCGGCACGCTCTGGCTGAACGCCGGCGACGCACTCGCCGTCAAGAGCACCGAGACCACGCGTCCGGGCGACGCGGCCGCAGCGATCGCGGCAGCGAACCGCGCCAACCGCATCCTGCTCGATGACGGCTGGTCCATCCAGGTCACGAACAACGGCCACCCCGGCGAGCAGCCCTATTTCACCAAGGAGACGGTGGTCCGAAACGGCGACACCGTCGACTTCGGCGACAACGGCTACGTGCTGCAGTGGGGCTTCAACGACTGGCGCCTGCAGCCGGTCGTGCCGATCGACGACTCCTCGTCGGCCGACCTCAAGGTCGGCTTCGAGGCGACCAATCCCCGCACCGACAGTGCACCGTCCGTGGGCGGCGACGTCCAGGTGGCGGCCTTCAACGTCTACAACTACTTCACGACGCTGAAGAGCGAGAACTCGAGCGCTCGGGGCGCGGCGAACGCGGCGCAGTTCGCGATCCAGAAGTCCAAGATCGTCGCGGCGATCAACGGACTCGACGCCGACATCGTCTCGCTCATGGAGATCGAGAATTCGGTCAAGCTGGGCAAGCCCATCGACACGGCCCTCAAAGACTTGGTCGCCGGGCTCAACGCCGACGCCGGCAGCGACGTGTGGGGTTACGTGCCCACGCCCTCCGCGTTGAACGACGCGGCGACGACCGACTTCATCACCAACGCGATCATCTACAAGAAGGACGCGGTCAAGCGTGTCGGCGACAGCGCCACCGTCACCGACGAGACCGTGTGGGGCAACGCCCGCGAGCCGATCGCCCAGGCGTTCGACATCGACGGCCGCGTCGTCACCGTCGTCGCGAACCACCTGAAGTCGAAGTCGCCGCCCCAGGGTGCGGGGGCGGAGCCGGCCGACGGCCAGGGCTTCTTCAACGCCGACCGCGTGAAGCAGGCGAACGCGATCCTCACCTTCACCGCTGAGCTCGAGCAGACGACCGGTAGCGGCGACATGCTGCTGATCGGCGACTTCAACGCCTACGGCAAGGAAGACCCGATCGACGTCTTCACCTCCAACGGGTGGAGCGACCTCGTCGCCGACAAGGCCTCCGGTCAGTACACGTACACGTTCGACGGCGAGCTCGGCTCGCTCGACCACGTGATCGCGTCGCCGTCGCTCGCTTCGTCGATCACGGGCGCGGGCGTGTGGGGCATCAACTCGCCGGAGTGGAGCGACCGCGGCTACGCGTTCGGTGCCACCGAGCAGGGAACGCCCTACCGCTCCAGCGACCACGACCCGATCATCGTGGGCGTCTCCTCGGAGATCCCGCCGGTGAGCATCGACGTCGTCACGGTCAACGACTTCCACGGTCGGATCGAGGCCGACGGCGCTGCCGCGGGTGCTGCGGTCCTCGCCGGTGCGGTCAAGCAGTTCCGCGAGGCGAACCCGAACACGATCTTCGCCGGAGCCGGCGATCTGATCGGTGCATCCACGTTCACCTCCTTCATCAACGACGACAACCCCACGATCGACGCGCTCAACGCGGCCGGCCTCGACGTCAGTGCGGCGGGCAACCACGAGTTCGACCAGGGCTGGGAAGACCTTCGCGACCGCGTGCAGGAGCGCGCGGACTGGGAGTACATCTCCTCGAACGTGTTCGTCACCGAGACCGGCGAGCCCGCGCTCGCACCGGCCTGGGTGAAGGAGCTCGACGGGGTCAGGGTCGGATTCGTCGGTGCGGTCACCGAAGACCTCGACTCGCTGGTCTCGCCCGAGGGCATCAAGGACCTCGAGGTCCGCAGCATCGTCGACTCCGTGAACGCGGTGGCCGACGATCTGCGCGACGGCGACGAGTCCAACGGCGAGGCGGATGTCGTCATCCTGCTCGTCCACGAGGGTGCTTCCAGCGTCGAGCTGTCCAGCATCACGCCGGACTCGCCCCTGGGCGAGATCGTCTACGGCGTCGATGACGACGTGGATGCCATCGTGTCGGCGCACACCCACCTCGCCTACAACCACGTGATCGATGGCCGTCCGGTCGTCTCCGCGGGGCAGTACGGCGAGAACCTGGGCCTGATGAACATCAAGGTCGACCCGAAGACGAAGGACCTGATCTCGATCACCAACGAGATCAAGCCCCTCACCGCTGCGGGCAAGCCGCTGTATCCGGCCGTCCCCGAGGTGGCCGACATCGTCGCCAAGGCGAAGGCCGAGGCCGATGTGCTGGGCGCGATCAAGGTCGGAGACATCACCGCCGACTTCAACCGCGCGCGTCAGACGAACGGATCCGAGAACCGCGGTGGCGAGTCCACCATCGGCAACTTCGTCGCCGACGTGCAGAAGTGGTCCACGGGTGCCGATGTGGCGATCATGAACCCGGGTGGTATCCGGGCGAACCTCACCTACGCTTCGGCCGGAGCATCCGATCCCGATGGCAACGTCACGTACCGCGAGGCGGCGACGGTCCAGCCGTTCGCGAACACGCTGGTGACGCTGACGCTCACGGGTGCGCAGCTGAGGGGTGTTCTCGAGGAGCAGTGGCAGCCGGCGGGTTCGGCTCGCCCGTTCCTGAAGCTCGGCGTCTCGGAGGGGCTGGTCTACACCTACGACCCCGCCGCGGCGCAGGGTTCGCGGATCACCTCGATCACGCTCGACGGCACACCGCTCGACCCGGCGGCGAACTACACCGTCGCTGCCAACTCGTTCCTCGCGGCCGGTGGAGACAACTTCTTCACCTTCAAGCAGGGCACGGGCAAGCGCGACACCGGCAAGATCGACCTGCAGTCCATGGTCGACTGGTTCGACGCGAACAAGACCGCGAGCCCCGACTACGCCCAGCGCGCGGTCGGCGTGGCGATCACACCCGCGGACGCCGACGGCTACAGCGCCGGCGACCAGGTCACCGTGTCGCTCTCCTCGCTGGCGTTCAGCGCCGGCGAGCCGGCCCCGGGTGAGGTGTCGCTGTCGCTCGGCGGCACGCAGCTCGCGGCCGGTGCCGTCGACCCGGCGGTGGTGGACACCACCGACGAGGGCGGGCGCGCCAGCCTGACCTTCACGGTGCCGTCCGGCGTGTTCGGTGAGCAGGTGCTCACCGTCGCCGTCGCCGGTACCGGAACCACGGTGCAGGTGCCGTTCACGATCGCCGGCGAAGAGGAGTTCGCGGGAACGATCGCGCTCGGCTCGTCCAAGGTGACCGCGGGCAAGAACCTCAAGGTCACCGGAGAGGGCTACGTGCCCGGCGAGACCGTGAGCATCGAGCTGCGTCCGAAGAAGGGCAAGCCGGTGCAGGTCGGCACGGTCCAGGTGCGCGCAGACGGCACGTTCAGCACCTCGGTCACCGTTCCCAAGAGCGCCCCGTCGGGCAAGTACACCGTCGCGGCGTCGCAGGCCGACGGAGACGCGGCCACAGCCACCGTCACCGTCAACCGCGCCGGAGGCATCATCGGTGCGATCCTCGACTGGCTCTGGGAACTGCTGACCCGGTGGTTCTGATCCGGGAAGAGCGGTTCTGATCCGGTAACCGGATGACACGGACGAAGGCCGTCGGGTGCGAACCCGGCGGCCTTCGTCGTCTCCTCTCCGATGCGCCGGCGACCGGATTCGACACGATTTCCCGACGGCTAGACTGGAGGCATGCCCGAACCGAAAGTCGCCAGCTTTCCGGCGATCCGCGGTGCGCTGAAGTTCTACCAGATCGCGTCGATCATCACAGGAGTCATGCTGCTCCTGCTGCTCGCCGAGATGGTGCTGAAGTACACGCCGATCCACCTCGAGCTCTTCCTCGGAGGCTCCGGGGGGCCGCTCTGGTTCGCCGGCGTCCTGGCCGGGCCCGACTGCCAGTGGTGGTCGCTCTTCGCCCCGTGGACGAACTCGTGCGAGATGACCTCGCTCGGCGACGGGTTCAACGTGTCGCTGTTCATCCTCGTGGCGCACGGCTGGTTCTACGTCGTGTACCTGTTCTCGTGCTTCCGCATGTGGAGCCTGATGCGCTGGCCGTTCCCGCGCTTCATCCTGCTCGCGCTCGGCGGTGTCATCCCGCTGCTGTCGTTCTTCATGGAGGCGATCGTCGCCCGTGAAGTGAAGACCTATCTCGCCACCAGGGAGTCCGCAGAGACTTCCGCCCCCGCCCCGGAAGGTGTCCGTTGACCGAACAGTCCGAGACCCAGCAGCGCCCTGCGCTCGTCGTCGACTTCGGCGCGCAGTACGCGCAGCTGATCGCCCGTCGCGTCCGCGAGGCGGGTGTCTACAGCGAGATCGTGCCGCACACCGCCACGGCCGAGGAGATCGCCGCCAAGAACCCGGTCGCGATCATCCTCTCCGGTGGTCCTTCGTCGGTGTACGAAGAGGGTGCTCCGCGCCTGGACCCGGCGGTCTTCGACCTCGGTGTGCCGACCCTCGGCATCTGCTACGGCTTCCAGTACATGGCCCAGACTCTCGGCGGAGAGGTCGCGAACACCGGCCTGCGTGAGTACGGGGCGACGGATGCCGTGATCACGGGTGACGGCGGAACACTGCTGGGCGGCCAGCCCGCGCAGCAGAACGTCTGGATGAGCCACGGCGACCAGGTCGCCAAGGCCCCGGAGGGCTTCGACGTGCTCGCGACGACGGATGCGACCAAGGTCGCGGCGTTCGCGAACGAGGAGCGCGGCTTCTACGGCGTGCAGTGGCACCCCGAGGTCAAGCACTCCGACCACGGCCAGCGCGTGCTCGAGAACTTCCTGCACAAGGGTGCGGGCCTCGCCTCCGACTGGAACAGCGGCAACGTGATCGCCGAGCAGATCGAGCGCATCCGCGAGCAGGTCGGCGACGCTCGCGTGATCTCGGCCCTCTCCGGAGGTGTCGACTCCGCCGTCTCCACGGCCCTCGTGCACAAGGCGATCGGCGACCAGCTCACGGCGGTCTTCGTCGACCACGGGCTGCTCCGCAAGGGCGAGCGCGAGCAGGTCGAGAAGGACTACGTGGAGTCCACCGGTGTGCGACTGATCACGGTCGACGCGGCCGACACCTTCCTCGGCCACCTCCAGGGTGTGACCGACCCCGAGGAGAAGCGCAAGATCATCGGACGCGAGTTTATCCGCGCGTTCGAGAAGGTGCAGCTCGACCTCGTCGCCGAGGCCAAGGCCTCGGGCGGCGCCCCGGTAAAGTTCCTCGTGCAGGGCACGCTGTACCCCGACGTCGTCGAGTCCGGCGGCGGGGCGGGTACCGCGAACATCAAGTCGCACCACAACGTGGGCGGTCTTCCCGACGACCTCGACTTCGAGCTGATCGAACCGCTGCGCGCCCTGTTCAAGGACGAGGTGCGTGCGATCGGTCGCGAGCTCGGCATCCCCGAGGCGATCGTCGGACGTCAGCCGTTTCCGGGGCCCGGTCTCGGTATCCGGATCATCGGTGAGGTCACCGCTGACCGTCTCGAGATTCTGCGTGAGGCCGACGCCATCGCCCGCGAGGAGCTGACGAAGGCCGGTCTCGACCAGGAGATCTGGCAGTGCCCCGTCGTGCTGCTGGCCGATGTGCGCTCGGTGGGCGTGCAGGGCGACGGCCGCACCTACGGTCATCCGATCGTGCTGCGCCCGGTGTCGAGTGAAGACGCCATGACGGCCGACTGGACCAGGCTGCCGTACGACGTGCTGTCGAAGATCTCCAATCGCATCACCAACGGTGTCCGTGACGTCAACCGCGTCGTGCTCGACGTCACGTCGAAGCCGCCGGGGACGATCGAGTGGGAGTAGGGAGCGCGACGCTCCCCGACGCGGCGCCGGCACTTCCCGACGCCGCGTACGTGGTGCTGTCCAGCCGGCTGATCCCCGGCATGGACGGCGGCTACACGATCGCGACACTCGCACGTGCGCGTCAGCTCGCCGCCGCCGGTGTCGCCGACGGCACAGGACCGCAGCTGCTCACCTTCGATCCGGGAACAGCCGCCGACCATGCCGAGCACCGGCGGGCTTTCGCGGAGCAGGGCGCACTCGCCGACCCTTCGCGTCTGCGCAATCTGTTCGATGAAGCGGTTGCGGAAGGCGGGGGAGCGGCCGACTGGCTGCGTGCCGCCGCCGACGCCGCCGTGAGCGCCGATCCCGACGTCGAGTACCGGGTGCTGGTTGATCTCGAGGGCCGACCCTTCGTCGCGCTGCCGGTGATCCCGGGGAACCCGGATTGGCACCTGACCGAGGAGCCCGTGCTCGTGTACGACGCCGCGGGTGCGGTGGCCGGGGCTCTGCACGGGTTCCGCGGCCTCTACCGGGCCTGGCTCGACACGGTGACCGACGCGTTCGGCGACCGGCAGATCATCGTGATCTGCGAGTCCCGACAGCTGGGCGAGCTCATCGCCGACTGGTCCGACCCGCGCGTGCGCATCCTGCACACGATCCACACCATGCACGTGGAGGCGCCGTACACCCCGGATGCGCCGATGAACACGCTCTGGACGCGGTGGTTCCGCGTGGCGGACAGGTTCGACGCCGTGATCTGGCCGACCGCCACGCAGCGTGACGACGTGGTGGCACGGTTCGGCTCCTCGGCCTCTCACGTCCTGGTGCCGAACCCCATCGCGCCGGTCGAACGCCGCGATGATCTGCGCGAAGACGGCCTGGTGGTCGTGCTCGGCCGCCTCGCACCCGGAAAGCGCATCGATCATGCCATCCGCGCGTTCCTCTCCGCAGGCGTTCCCGGCACCCGGATGGAGATCTGGGGCGGAGGCCCCGAGGAGGACCGACTGCGGGCACTCATCGAAGAGCTCGACGCCGGCGACCGCGTGCTGCTCGCCGGCTACACCGACTCACCGGGGACCGTGCTCGACCGGGCATCGATGATCGTCACCGCGACCGCCTTCGAGGGGCAGCCGTTGTCGATCGTGGAAGCGCTCCTGCACGGTGCGCCCGTCGTGTCGTACGACGCCCGCTACGGCATCCGAGACGTGCTCGAACAGGGCGGTGGCGTGCTGGTCCCCAGCGGCGACGTCGACGCGCTCTCCGAGGCGATCCGCGCACTCCTGACCGACCCGGAACGACTCGCGGTGCTGAGCGCCGAGGCCCCGTCGGTCGCTGCAGCGTGGAGCCCTCAGCGTTCGCTCGACGCGCTGACCGCCGTGATCGCCGATGCCGCCGCGCGCCCGTCGCGTCGCGCTTGACCGTCGTCGCGCGATCCTCGTCGAGGGACCACCCCTCACCGCGCCGCCCGCGAGAACTGTCTTCGGAGAGAATTCCAAGATGATGTCGATCCGGGCCGTTCCCGTTCGACGTCATTGATGAGAGGGTCGAGAGACGGCCCTTCGAACAAGGAGAACATCATGAAGTTCATGCTCATCATGCGCGCGACCGACGAGGCCGTCGAGGCGTACAAGGAGATGCCGTTCGAGCAGGTCATCGAGGCCATGGGCAAGTACAACGAGTCGATGATGAAGGCCGGAGTGCTCGTCGCCGGCGAGGGTCTGACCGACGCCGCCGAGGGTTTCGTGGTCGACTTCAGCGCCGAGAAGCCGCTCATCACCGACGGCCCCTACGGCGAGACCAAGGAGCTGTTCAACGGTTTCTGGATCCTCGAGGTCTCTTCCCGCGAAGAGGCTGCGGAGTGGGCCAGCCGCGCGCCTCTCGGACGCGGGTCGTACCTCGAGGTGCGCAGGGTGACCGGAGTCGAGGACTTCCCCGCCGACAACGAGTGGATCGAGAAGGAAGCCGGCTGGCGCGAGGAGCAGGCTCAGCGCGCCCAGCAGTGAGGCGATAGCGGCGATGCACGCTTCCGCTCACGGTGAGACGGCGCGTTCGGCACCCGACCCCGGGTCTGCCCAACGCGCCGTCTCCGCCGTCTGGCGCATCGAGTCCGCCCGCATCGTCGGTGCTCTCACCCGGATGGTCGGCGACTTCGGTCTCGCGGAAGAGCTGGCCCAGGAAGCGCTCGTCGATGCACTGCAGCAGTGGCCGACGGAGGGGGTTCCTCGCAACGCCGGTGCCTGGCTCACGGCGGTGGCCAAGCGCAGGGCCGTCGACCGATGGCGACGGCAGGAGCGCCTCGACGAGCGTCTCGCCCTGCTCGCGCACGACCTGGAGCAGGAACAGGGGAAGGGCGGAGACCTGCTGTGGGATCCGGATGTCGTCGACGACGATGTGCTGCGTCTGATCTTCATCTCCTGCCACCCTGTGCTCTCCCGGGAGGCTCAGGTCGCTCTGACCCTGCGTGTCGTGGGAGGGCTGTCCAGCGAGGAGGTCGCGCGCGCCTTCCTGGTGCCGACCGCCACCGTGCAACAGCGCATCGTCCGTGCGAAGAAAACGCTGGCCGCCGCGAACGCCCCGTTCGAGGTTCCCCCGCGTGAGGAACGCGCCCAGCGCATCGGTGCGATCCTCGGCGTGCTGTACCTGATCTTCAACGAAGCCCATGCCGCCAGCAGCGGTCCCGAGTGGATGCGTCCGGAGCTGAGTGACGAGGCCATCCGCTTGGGCCGGGTGCTCGCCGCACTGATGCCGCAGGAGCCCGAGGCGCACGGACTGCTGGCGCTGATGGAGCTGACGGCGGCGCGGTTCGCCGCGCGGGTGGATCGCCACGGCGACCCCGTGTTGCTGGCCGACCAGGACCGCGGGCGCTGGGACCGCAGCCGCATCGCGCGCGGGCGGGCGTCCCTGGCGAGAGCGGACGCGCTCGGACGCGGACGCGGCGCCTACTGCCTGCAGGCGGCGATCGCCGAATGTCATGCGGTTGCCCCGTCGGTCGACGAGACCGACTGGGACCGGATCGTGCTCCTGTACGAGGCGCTCGGTCGCATCTCCCCGTCACCGGTCGTGGAGCTCAACCGTGCCGCAGCCGTCGCGATGGCCACCGGGCCCGCGTCCGCGCTGCGCATCGTCGATGAGCTGACGGGTTCGGGGGCACTGCGCGGCTACCACCTGCTGCCGGCGACGCGGGGTGAGCTGCTGCGTCGCCTCGGGCGCGAGGAGGAGGCGAGGAGCGAGTTCGTCGTCGCCGCCGGTCTCGCTGGCAACGATCGGGAGCGGGCGCTGCTGGAGCGGAAGGCGAGCGGGGCCGAGAAATGACTCGTCCCCCTCGGAAGCCGGAGCTGCCGAGGGGGACGAGCGGTGGGGTCGACGTGCACGACGTCGCTTCCCCGGTGTGTCAGCTGCGCGCCTTCTGGCCGCGACCGGCGATCAGGCCGTAGATCAGGAGCACGATGATGGAACCCGCGATGGCGAGGAGCCAGGTGCCGAGGTCCCAGAACTCGGTGAGCGGACGGTTGAGGATCAGACTGCCGAGCCAGCCGCCGAGCAGTGCACCGACGACGCCGAGGAGCAGCGTGATGAACCAGCCGCCACCCTGCTTGCCGGGAAGGATCAGCTTGGCGATGGCTCCGGCGATGAGGCCGAGAAGAAGAAAGCCGAGAAAACTCATGGTCAGCTCCTGTGGATCGGGAGCCCCGGGGTGCCGGGGCTTCTGACATCCACATTGCCGATAGCGCCGCCCGAGTGCCAACCCCTTGCGCGCACGCCCCCGGGTATGCAAAGAGGTCCGCCTCCCTCGGGAGACGGACCTCTTCGTGATCTCGTGACGTGCGACGTCAGTTGTTGCCGCGGACGATCGCGATGATGCGCAGGATCTCGATGTAGAGCCAGACCACCGTGACCATGATGCCGAAGGCGCCGAGCCAGCCGTACTGGCGGGGAGCGCCGTTGCGGACGCCCTGCTGGATCTGGTCGAAGTCGAGCACGAGCGAGTACGCCGCCATGATCACGACGAGAACGCCGATGATGACACCGAGCGGGATGCCCATGATGTTGGCGCTGAGCATTCCGAACGCCTGTCCCTCGGGCAGCACGCCGGTCCACATGAGGACGACGTTCAGCAGCGAGAAGACCAGGTAGCCGATCATGGCGATCATGAAGATCTTGGTCGCCTTCTTCGACGCGCGGATCTTGCCGCTCGCGAAGAGGGCCAGGGTCACACCGACGACCGAGACGGTCGCGAGGGTCGCCTGGAAGACGATGCCGGGGTAGATGACCTCGAAGAACGACGAGATGCCACCGATGAAGAGGCCCTCGAACGCGGCGTAGGCGAAGATCAGCGCGGGCCGGACCTTCTTTCGCGACGTGAACGTGATGACCATCGCGAGCACGAAGCCGCCGAGTGCGCCGATGATCCACGGCAGCATGTTGGGCTGGAAGTCGCTGTACGGGTTGTACTTCGGCACATCCAGGCCACCGAGCGTCAGCACCCAGCCGATCGCGGCGGTGACGAGAAGGATGCCGAACAGGCCGGCGGTCTTCCAGACCGTGTCCTCGACCGACATGCGGTCGGTCTCGATGGCACCGGCCGGCGGGGCGGCGTACATGCCTTCGAGCTGCGCGTTGGCGGCGGCGTCCATCGCCCCGTGCTGGAGCGAGGCGTTCTGCGCGCCCTGGGCAGCCTGAGGTCCGCCCGGGTACGTCGCGACGTTGCGCGGGTCCTGCTGCTGGAAAGCAGGGTTGTTGAAAGCGAAGTTGCTCATTGGTGGGCCTCACTCCAAAGGGGGGTAGTAGGTCTCTTGCCTCAACGATACTCGGGAGGGGACGTCGACGGGGTGTTCTACGCTGAGAGCGTGCCCAGGAAATCACCCCTCGTCATCGGGCACCGCGGTGCGCCCGGCTACCGTCCGGAGCACAGCCGCTCCTCCTACGAGCTCGCGCTCGCCATGGGAGTCGATGCGGTCGAGCCCGACGTCGTGGCGACGAAGGACGGTGTGCTCATCGTGCGGCACGAGAACGAGATCTCGGGCACGACCGATGTGGCCGAGCACCCCGAGTTCGCCGACCGCAAGACGACCAAGCGCGTCGACGGGCAGGCGCTGACCGGCTGGTTCAGCGAGGACTTCACCTGGGCCGAGCTGTCCACGCTGCGCATCCGCGAACGACTGCCGGAGGTGCGGACGTCGAGTGCGAGCTTCGACGGCGCCCAGCCGATCCTGCGCCTCCGGGACGTGCTCGACATCGTGCGCGACGGGTCGGCGGAGCACGGACGCGAGATCGGTGTGGTGCTCGAGGTCAAGCACGCCACGTACTTCGCGAGCATCGGCCTCGACCTGGCCCCGCTGATCGACCGCGAGCTGCGCGAGGCCGGATGGGCCGAGGGCGAGCTGCCGCTGGTGATCGAGTGCTTCGAGTCGACGGTGCTCGGTCAGCTGCGCGAGCGCGGGATCTCCGCGTCGTACATCTATCTGATCGAGGCATCGGGACGTCCGTACGACCTCCTGACGGCCGAGGGCTCGCACGCGCTCACATACAAGGCGACGGTGAAGGCCCAGGGGCTCGACGGCCTCGTCGGGCGCGTCGACGGCATCAGCGTGAGCAAGAAGATGCTGCTCGACCGCGGCAACACGATCGTCGCCGACGCGCACGCACGAGGCCTCCAGGTGTTCACCTGGACGTGCCGCCCGGAGAACGCCTTCCTCGCGGCGGAGTTCCGCGGCCAGGGCGGACGCGGCGACTACGGCGACTACGAGGCGGAGTGGGGAGTCATCGCCCGCCAGGGCATCGACGGCGTGTTCGTCGACCATCCGGATCTGGGCGTCGCCTTCTTCCGCAGCTGACCTGCGCGCGGGCTCAGAGTGTGGGGAGCCCGCTCAGAGCGTGCGGTCGAAGGCGCCCCTGCGGGTGGAGACGATCTCCTTGCCGAGCGGCATGAGAGAGATCGGCACCATCTTGAAGTCGGCGATGCCCATCGGGATGCCGATGATCGTGATGCACAGCAGGATGCCCGAGACGATGTGGCCGATCGCGAGCCACCACCCCGCGAGGATCACCCACAGCACGTTGCCGAGGAACGACCCGACGCCCGCGGTCGGCTTGCTGATGACCTCGCGGCCGAACGGCCAGATCGCGTAGGCGGCGATGCGGAAGGAGGCGATCGCCCACGGGATCGTGATGATCGGGATGCACAGCAGGATGCCGGCCAGGACGTACCCGAGGAAGAGGGCCCATCCGGCCAGGATGACCCAGATGATGTTGAGGATCGTGCGCATGAGCTGATTGTGTCACCTGTGTTCGGGTGGGCCTGAGCATCCGCCCCGAGGTCCGGGGTGCGACGGCTCCCCGATGCCAGACTGACCGCATGACCGGAATCGTGGTGCAAGACGTCAGTAGAGCGTTCGGGACGGTGCAGGCGGTGAGGGGGGCCACTCTTCGGGCCGAGCCCGGCCGCGTGACCGGCCTCGTGGGGCCGAACGGAGCGGGCAAGACGACGCTGCTCCTGATGCTCGCCTCCCTCCTCGCCCCCGACACCGGGACGATCAGCATCGGGGGTGTCGATCCATCCGTCGATCCGCTGGCGGCGAGACGTCTTCTCGGGTGGATGCCGGACGCTCTCGGCGCCTGGCCGTCGCTCACGGCGCGGGAGACCATCGTCACGACCGCTCGCCTGTACGGCATCGAGAAGCCCGAGGCCGCGGTCCGTGCCGAGCAGCTGCTGGCGCTCGTCGGGCTTGCCGACCTCGCCGATTCCCCCGCGAAGGTGCTGTCCCGCGGGCAGAAGCAGAAGCTCGGACTGGCCCGTGCCCTCGTGCACGACCCGAAGGTGCTGCTCCTCGACGAGCCGGCTTCCGGCCTCGACCCGGAGGCGCGTGTGCAGTTGCGCGTGCTGCTGCGCCGTTTCGCGGCGGAGGGCCGCACGGTGCTGATCTCGAGCCACATCCTCTCGGAGCTCGAGGAGGTCGTCGACGACGCGGTGTTCCTCGTCGCCGGTGCCGTCGTCGATGCCGCTCCCGCGCGGAGCATGGTGCGCGCCTGGCGGGTGCGCCTCGCCGGCGCGACCGAGGAGCGGATGAAGGCCGATGCCTGGCAGGTGGCCTCGAACCTCGGCATCGCCCCCGAGTCGCTCGCCCAGGATCGTGGCGCGGTGCTCGTCGGGTTCGAGGGGGAGGACGCCGCGGCGCAGGCCCTGCGGCATCTCGTCGAAGCGGGACTCCCTGTCGTGGAGTTCGCACCGGCGCAGAGCCAGCTGGAGCACACGTTCCTGAACCTGCAGCACGCGACACCACACCAGGCACCCACCGGAACGGAGGCGGGCGCATGAGTCTCGCGAACATCGGCATCATCGCCCGACTCGAACTGACCCAGCGCCTGCGCAGTGTGGGCTGGTACGTGCTGCTCGGCGTCTTCGCCCTGGTGCTGCTCGGCGTCACGGGGCTCTCGTTCGCCGTGTACTCCTGGGGTGATGCCATCGGCGCCGGCGTGTACTCGATCGTCGTCAACATCGTGCTGCTGCTCGTCGTGCTGGTGTCGCCGACGCTCAGCGGCAATGCGATCAACGAGGATCGGGATGCGGCGACGCTCGCCGCGGTGCAGGTGACCGCCGCATCGACCGGTGACATCATGCTCGGCAAACTCGTCGCGGCGGTCGCCACCGGCGGAGCGTTCCTCGTCGTCGCGCTGCCTTTCCTCGCCCTGTCGCTGCTGGGAGGAGGAGCGAACCCGGTCGTGCTGCTCCTCTCGCTGCTCGTGCTCGCGGCGGAGATCATCATCGTGGCCGCGATCGGCGTGGGTCTGAGCGGACTCATCGCCCGTCCGCTGTTCTCGGTCGCGACGACCTATCTGGTCGTCGCCGCGCTCGTGTTCGGTACGCTCATCGCGTTCGGGCTCGGCGGCATGGCGGTGCGCAGCGAGGCGACCGTCTATTCGCGTCCGTACGACGCCAACGGCAACCCCGACTGTGATCGCTGGGAGGTCAACAGCACGCAGGAGGTGCCGCGGTTCGACCTGGTCTGGTGGACGCTCGCCGCGAACCCGTTCATCGTCCTCGCCGATGCGACCCCGACCGAGTTCTCGCCGGAGGGGTATCCGGTCGACATGTTCGGTCAGATCAAGTACGGCCTGCGCAGCGCCCAGCAGTCTCCGCTCGAGCAGCGCTGGGACCCGTGCGACGGGGATGGCCAGACACCTACAGCCGAAGAGGTGATCGCTTCGTCGGTGCCGAGCTGGTTCGTCGGCCTCGGCGTACAGGTCGTCATCGCGGGCTCGCTGTTCGCCGGCGCCTGGGCGCGCACCCGGACGCCGGCTCGACGTCTGCCTCCGGGAACCCGCATCGCCTGAATGCTCCGGTCGCACCTCCTGTCGCGCTGAGCCGCGGCAGGCGACAGGATGTGCGACCTGAGCGGCACCGAGTGCGCTGACGAGGAGGATGCGGGCAATCGCCACCTCCCGTTCATCTGCCGTGCACCCGAGGGATCCTCTGCGGCCACGCGGGATCGGTGGTCTGGGCTGGTACCCGACTGAGTCCCCTCCCGGTCGGCCCCGCGACCAGCGGGGACCGCCGGCCCAGCCACCCAGGAGTCCTCCATGCCCCGCCTGCACAGTGCAGCGGCGGTCGCGGCGGTGTGCACCTTGAGCGCCGCCGCCCTGCTCGCCACTCCCGCCGCCGCGATCGGTGCCGATCCCGGCATCCCCTCCGAGACGGTCTCGGCCGCTCCGAGTCTCGTGCTGAACGAGATCGTCTACGACGACGCGGCGACCGGTCTCGCCGACCAGGTCGAGATCTACAACGCCGGAGCGGAGACGGTCGACCTCACCGGATGGACCATCGCCGATGAGAAGCGCGACAGCTTCGGCACGGCTCCGCAGGGTACCTCGCTGGCTCCGGGGGAGTTCCTGGTGCTCGTGAAGGATGTCGACTTCGCCTTCGGGCTCGGCAAGGGCGACGAGGTCGTGCTCTTCGACCCGAGCGGAACCGAGGTCGACTCCTACGCCTACGAGAACACCGCACCGTTGTCGGTGTGGGCGCGCTGCCCCGACGGCACGGGGGCCTGGGCACCGGCGACGGCGGCCACGCCCGGCACCCCCAACGACTGCTCGGTCGCACCGGTCGCCGGCTCCATCGTGATCAACGAGGTCGACTCGCAGCCCGCCGACTGGGTGGAGTTCCACAACCCCGGCACCGAGGCGCTCGACATCTCGGGCTACGAGATCCGCGACAACTCCGATGACCACCGCTGGCAGTTCCTCGACGGCACGCAGATCGGAGCGGGACAGTTCCTCGTCGTCGAGGAGGGGACGGTGGGTCTCTCCGGCGGTGTCGAAGCCGCGTTCCGTGAGCCGATCGGCATCGGCAGCGCCGACCGCATCCGCCTCTACGACGCCTCCGGCGCGATGATCGACGACACTCTGCCGTGGCAGGGGCACGCCGCGATCGACGGAGACTTCGCCGCAGCCACACTCGCGCGATGCCCGGACGGCGTCGGCGCCTTCGTGCTCGCCCGACCGACTCCGGGGGCGACGAATTCGTGTGTCATGCCCGACGTCGTCATCAACGAGATCGAGTCGAACGGCGATGCCACCGACTGGGTCGAGGTCGTGAACACCGGCACCACGTCAGTCGACCTGTCCGGCTGGACAGTGATGGACAATGACCCCGCAGGCCATGCAGCCGAGACCACACCGCTGCCGGCGGGCACGATCGTGCAGCCGGGCGGCTACTTCGTCTTCGACCAGCCGGGGAACTTCGTCTTCGGACTCGGCAACGGCGACACCGTGACCGTCCGTGACGCGAACGGCAACACGGTCGACGAGAACACGTACGCCGCGCACGCCGCCGGCGTCCTCGCCCGTTGTGCGGACGGCACGGGCGATCTCATCGACATCGCCGTCTCCACCAAGGGACTGCGCAACGCCTGCGGCAACCCCGTGCGCATCAACGAGGTCGAATCTGACGGCGGCTCGCCCGACGACTGGGTGGAGCTGGTGAACCCGACCGGCACCGCGCTCGATGTGTCGGGCATCGTGGTGAAGGACGACGACGACACCCACGCCTACGCGATCCCGGCCGGCACCAGCATCGGCGCGGGGGAGTACCTCGTGATCGAGCGGGCAGAGCTCGGCTTCGGCCTCGGCGCCGGCGATACGGTGCGGGTGTTCGACGGCGACCTGCTCGTCGACGAGGCCTCCTGGGGCGACGGCCACGCGGCGACCACCTGGGGCCGCTGCCCCGACACCACGGGTGCCTTCGCCGGCACGGACGAATCCACGAAGGGCGCGGCCAACGTCTGCGCGGGAGAGATCGCGGTGGCGACGTGGCCCGGCTCTGCCGACGTGCGCGTGGTCGACAGCATCCCGACGTTCCTCGAAGACAGCTCAGGACTCGACGTGCAGGAGACCGCCGATGGCGCCTTCCTCTGGGCGGTCGACAACGGCGAGGGTCGGATCTGGAAGCTCGAGGCGCACGCCGACGGCTCGGTCGAGAAGGCCGACGGATGGGATGCGGGCAAGCGCGTGCGATTCCAGAAGGATGCCGCGAACCCGGCAGCCGCGGGCCCCGACACCGAGGGCATCACGGTCGACGGCGACGGCTTCGTGTACGTGGCCTCCGAACGGGACAACAGCGCCAAGGGTGTGAACCAGAACGTGGTGCTCAAGGTCGACCCCGACGCCTCGAACGGCGACCTCGTCGCTCAGCAGGAATGGGATCTGACCTCTCTGCTGCCGGCCGTGGGTGCGAACCTCGGCATGGAGGCCGTGCAGTGGGTGCCGGACTCGGCGCTGGCCGGGAAGCTCTTCGACGACAGCAAGAGCGCGGCGTACGACCCGAAGAGCTACGCCGGTCACGGCGGTGGGCTGTTCTTCGTCGCGGTCGAGGACAACGGCCACGTCTACGCCTTCGCCCTCGGGTCCGACGGTTCGGCGACGCTGGTCTCGGAGATCGCCCCGGGTCTCACCGGAGTGATGGCGCTCGACTACGACAGCGTGCGCAAGACGCTGTGGGCCGTGTGCGACGACGGCTGCCAGGGCCGCTCGGCGGAGATCACGCTGAACGGCACCGCGCAGCCGAGGACCGCCCACTACGCCCGCCCCGCCGGCATGCCCGACATCAACAACGAGGGCTTCGCGACCGCGCCGGCCTCGCTGTCGGTCGACGGGCAGCGTCCGGTGTGGTGGTTCGCCGACGGCTTCGCGTCCGAAGCGCTGCGCACCGGGACGCTCCCCGGAGCCAGCGGTGAGAACCCGGGCGGCGAGACCCCGCCGCTTCCGGGCACCGGCCTCGTCGACGATAACCGCAACGGTCTGACGGTGGACCCCTCGATCGCGACCCCCGGGCAGAAGGTCACCGTCACCGTCGGTGTGAAGAGTGCGGGCGCGCAGGTGTCGGTGTGGATGTACTCCGACCCGTCGCGGATCGCCTCGGGGACGCTCACCTCCGCGGGCACGATCGCGGTGACGATCCCCGCCGACGCACCACTCGGCGCGCACCGGATCGCCGTGTTCGACGCGAGCGGTGGGATCCTCGGCTGGGCGGACATCCGCATCGCCGCAGGGACGGGCACCGGTGCCGGGACCGGCACAGGTGCCGGTGGACTCGCGACCACCGGCTCCGAGCTCCCCGTGGCCGCCGTCGCCCTGGCACTGATGCTCCTCACCGCCGGTGCGGTGGCCGTCCGCCGTCGGAAACGCGACGCCTGAGCCGGAGGAGGGGTGCGCAGGCCGACCGCGCACCCCTCCTCCCGCCGTCTGCGCCCCGGGATCCCGTGCCGTGGTGTCGGTGCCGACGCCTAGACTCATAAGGCCATGACCGAAGCTCCTCTCATCGTCCCCTCCACCACCGGTCCTCGCTCGTCGGGAGCCCCTGGACAGGACGATCTCCTCGCCGGCCTCAACCCGCAGCAACTCGAGGCCGTCACCTATCGCGGTCCCGCGCTGCTCATCGTCGCGGGGGCCGGATCGGGCAAGACCAGCGTGCTCACCCGCCGCATCGCCTCGCTGCTGCGCGGGCGGGAGGCATGGCCGAGTCAGATCCTCGCGATCACCTTCACCAACAAGGCCGCCGGAGAGATGCGCGAGCGTGTCGAGGGACTGATCGGCGACGCCGCCCGTGGCATGTGGATCTCCACCTTCCACTCCGCGTGCGTGCGCATCCTGCGCCGTGAGGCCGAGCAGTTCGGCTACACCAAGTCGTTCACGATCTACGACTCCGGCGACTCGCGGGCGCTCCTCAAGCGCCTGGTCAAGGAGCACGAGGCCGACGCATACGGGCTCACCCCCGCGTCGGTGCAGTCGCGCATCTCCAAGCTCAAGAACGAGCTGTCCGACGCCGAGTCGTACGCGCGCCAGGCCAACATGAGCGATCCGGCCGAACGGGTCTTCGTCGAGGTCTTCGCCGACTACCAGCGGCAGCTGCAGAAGGCCAACGCCTTCGACTTCGACGATCTGATCGGGCAGACCGTGTACCTGTTCCGGGCGTTCCCGCAGGTCGCCGACACCTACCGCCGCCGTTTCCGCCACATCCTGGTCGACGAGTACCAGGACACCAACCACGCCCAGTACTCGCTGATCCACGAGCTCACGCGCCCCGTGTCGGGGGCTGCGGGTTCCGCCCCCGATCCATATGCCTCCAACGGCATGATGATCTTCGAGCCCGATCCGGCGCCCACGGCGGATGCCGGTGAGCCCGGCGCCTCGCTCACCGTGGTCGGCGACTCCGACCAGTCGATCTACGCGTTCCGCGGGGCGGACATCCGCAACATCAGCGAGTTCGAACGCGACTTCCCGGGTGCTCGAGTGGTGCTTCTCGAGCAGAACTACCGGTCGACGCAGAACATCCTGTCGGCGGCGAACGCGGTGATCGGCAACAACTTCGACCGCAAGGACAAGAAGCTCTGGAGCGACAAGGGCGACGGCGATCCCATCATCGGCTTCACGGGCTACTCGCAGCACGACGAGGCGCAGTTCGTCGCCGATGAGGTCGAGGCGCTGCACCGGGCCGGTATGCCCTACTCCGAGATGGCGGTGTTCTACCGCACGAACTCGCAGTCCCGTGCGCTGGAGGAGATCTTCATCCGCTCCGCGGTGCCGTACAAGATCATGGGCGGCACGAAGTTCTACGACCGTGCCGAGATCAAGGATGCACTCGCGTATCTCGTCGCGGTCGCGAACCCGGCCGACGAGATGTCGGTGCGGCGCATCCTGAACAAGCCACGGCGCGGCATCGGAGACGTGACCGAGACCGCCATCGCCCGGTTCGCCGAGGAGAACGGCATCAGCTTCCGCGATGCGCTGTCGATGCCGGGCCAGCTCGGCGTCGGGCCGAAGATCCAGGCGGCGATCGGTCAGCTCGACGCGGTGCTCGCCGAAGCCGCCGCCATCCTGACACCCGCCAGCGGCGAGCTGCCGCCACCCACCGCGGTAGCCGACGGCCTGAGTCTGCTGCTGGGCAAGAGCGGGTATCTCGACGCATTGCGTGCGAGCCGCGATCCGCAGGACGAGGCACGCGTCGAGAACCTCGACGAGTTCGTCGCCGTCGCCCGCGACTTCGCGCGCAACAACCCCGAAGGCACGATCGTCGACTTCCTCACCGAGGTCGCCCTGGTCTCCGATGCCGATGACCTCGACGACGAGTCGGGCTCGGTCTCGCTCATGACCATGCATACGGCCAAGGGTCTGGAGTACGACGCCGTGTTCGTCACCGGCGTCGAGGAAGACCTCATCCCGCACCGCATCTCGGCCGGCGAGCCCGGTGGACCGCAGGAGGAGCGTCGACTCTTCTACGTCGGCATCACGCGTGCCCGCAAGCGTCTGCACCTGTCCCTCGCGATGACGAGGGCGCAGTTCGGCGAGGTCACTGTCGCGATGCCCAGCCGCTTCCTGCAGGAGATCCCGGCGGGCCTGATCGACTGGCGACAGTCGCCGGGCGATGTGAACTCGCGCGGCGGCATGCAGTCGCGCGCACTGAACGCACGTCGTCAGGGCGGCTTCGGCGGTTCGAGTTCCGGCGACCGGTTCGCGGTGAAGTCGCTGCCGGGGCGCGACTCCCTGAAGCCGCTGTCGACGGCGATGGACAAGTTCCCCAACCGGGTCACGGCCAAGATGCGCGACAACGGAGACCTCGAACTCGCCGCCGGCGATCGCATCCGTCACGTCGACTTCGGCGAGGGGCGAGTGGACGCGGTGACGGGTGAGGGTGCGAAGCGCATCGCCCACGTGCGATTCGACTCGGCGGGACAGAAGAAGCTCCTCATCAAGGTCGCACCGATCGAGAAGATCTAGCCCGCCGCGGGTGTTTCCGCTTCGGCGAAACACCGGTCGGATTGCCGGTTAGGCTGGCTCATATGGCCCTCTTCTCCCGCCGCAAGAAGTCCGGTGACGATGCCGTCGCCCCCACCACCGAGGCCGTCGAGACCGACGCCGCGCAGAACGATACGCGCCCGACCGACGCGCCCATCGTCGAGGCGGAGCAGCCCGTCGCGGCACCGTCGATCGGCATCTCGGTGCAGGCTTTCCGGGGCGTCGGCGCGGAAGCCGGGCCCGAGGTCGCGCTGCCGAGCGTAGAGGGCGCGTCGACCACCGACGCGCAGCCGGTTGCGGCGCCCGCCGCACCACGGACCACGCCGCCTCCGACCGCTCAGCCGCAGGCGCCAGAGGAGCGGCGTCTTCCTCTCGCCTCCGCGATGCCGCCCGAGCAGACAGAGACCGTCGCCGGGATGAAGGACAACGTGCTGCTGCGCGAAGCCCTCACCGAGATCGAAGCGGGCGCGACCAACGACCAGCTTCTCGGCGTGATGCGTCAGGCGCTCCAGGGTCACCTGTACATCCGTGTGAACGGCGATGCGCGCGCACAGATCAGCGAGGGCAAGCCGCTCTCCGTCGCCGTCGTGCGCGACGCCGAAGACCGTCAGTACATGCTGGCGTTCAGCTCGGCAGGCGCGGTGCGCGATTCCGTGCAGCTCGAGGCGGACCCGTCGGGGACGTCGGCCGTCGCCCAGCCGGTCACCTCGGTGCTGCAGCAGGTCGTGTCCGGCGACTTCGCCGGACTCATCGTCGACAACGCTTCGGCGCCGCACCGTGTGGTGTTCCCGACCGAGCTCCTGCAGAAGACCCTCGAGCAGGCCGATGTCGACATGACCGTGAAGAGCATCCTCGCCGCCCCGCGCGAGCAGGATTCCGTCGTCAAGGTCGGCGAAGCCCTCGCCACGAAGCGGATGTGGGTGGCGGTCAACGACGGCTCCGGCGGTGGCCCCGTCGGTATCGCCGAGGCGCAGACCACCGACGGCCGCCGATTCCTGCAGCTGTTCTCGCACCCGCTCGAGGTCATCGCGCTGGGACGCGGCGACCGTCCGCTCCCGTTCGCGCCCGAGCAGCTGGCGAAGGTGCTCACCAGCCACACCGACATCGCCGGCGTGATCGTCGACTCGGCCGGCCCCTCGATCGTCGTCGAGCGGGATGCACTCACGCCGGTTCTCGTACTGGCGGTCGACCTCGGCGACTGATCCGACGCGACCGATGCGAACCCCGCGCGCCGTCGAGGCGCGCGGGGTTCCGTCTGTCCGGGCGGCGCTCTAGGGTCGGAGCATGGCCTCCGAACGCGTGACCCTGATCGTCGCCGACTCCGATGGCGAGCGTGAGATCGCGCTCTCCAGCCCGAATCGAGTGGTGTGGCCCGACCTCGGCATCACCAAGGCGGAGCTGGCGGAGTACGTGCAGCTGGTGGCGGTGCCGTTCCTGGCTGCGAACGGCAACCGCCCGGTGTCGCTCGAGCGGTTCCGCGACGGCATCGGCCCCGCAGGCGGAGCGCGGGCCGAGGGCTTCTTCTCGAAGAACCCGCCCAAGGGGACCCCGGACTTCGTCGACGCCGTCACGGTGACCTACAACAGTGGGCGTCAGCATCCGCAGATCGTCCTGAACCGGGCGAGCGCGATCGTGTGGGCCGTGCAGATGAACACGATCGTGTTCCACCCCTGGGCGTCGCTCGCCACCGATGCCGACAACCCGGTCGAGCTGCGCATCGACCTCGACCCGCAGCCCGGCACCGACTTCGCGGATGCCGTGAGGGCCGCCCACGCGTTGCGCGAGGTGCTGCGCGAGGCCGGGTTGGACGCGTTCGCCAAGACCAGCGGCAACAGAGGGCTGCACGTGTTCGCGCCGATCGAGCCGACGCACGAGTTCCTGGACGTGCGGCATGCCGTGATCGCCGCCGGCCGCGAGCTGGAGCGGCGGATGCCGGATCAGGTCACGACGAACTGGTGGAAGGAAGAGCGCGGCGAGCGCATCTTCGTCGACTTCAACCAAGCCAACCGCGACCGTACGATGGCCGGCGCCTACAGCCCTCGCGCGCTTCCCGGCGCGACCGTCTCGACACCCGTGGCGTGGGACGAGCTCGACGGCCTCGACCCGACCGCGTTCACGGTGCGCAGCATCCCGAAGCGCCTGCAGGAGGTCGGCGATCCGTGGGCCGCGATGCAGGACGCACCGGGACGCATCGACACGCTGCTGGAGTGGTGGGAGCGCGACAGGGAGAACGGGCTCGGAGAGCTTCCCTTCCCGCCGGAGTTCCCCAAGATGCCGGGGGAGCCCCCACGCGTGCAGCCGAGCAAGAAGGTGGCGGCGAACTGGGACGACGACGGCGCGCCGGCGGAGAAGGACTGACGTCCCTCGGCCCAGGACAGCTCAGCTCAGGACATCCGCGAGGTCGTAGCCGGCGACGGTGTCCAGCTGCTCGTAGGTGCACGAGCGGGCATCGCGATCGGGGCGCCAGCGCTCGAACTGCACGGTGTGGCGGAAGCGGGCGCCTTCGAGCTGGTCGTAGCGCACCTCGAGCACCCGCTCGGGGCGCAGACGCACGAAGCTCACATCCTTCGATCCGCTGAACCGGGACCTCTCGCCCTCTGCGGTCACGGCGTCTCCTGCTTCGTCACGTTCGACCAGCGGGGCGAGCTCCTCGACGAGCTCCTGTCGGCGGGCGTCGCTCCACGCCGCCACTCCGCCGACCTGACGAAGTACTCCGTCGCCGCCGTACAGCCCGACCAGGAGCGAGCCGACTCCTGAACCGGACTTGTGGATGCGGTAGCCGAGCGCGACGACGTCGGCCGTGCGGGCGTGCTTGATCTTGAACAGGGTGCGCTTGCCCGGGGCGTAGGGCTGGTCGAGCGGCTTCGCGACGACGCCGTCGAGACCCGCGCCCTCGAACTCGGCGAGCCAGCGCACCGCCGCATCCCGATCACGGGTCGTGCGCGTGAGGTGCAGCGGATGCTCGACGCCCTCCATGAGAGTCTCGAGACGTGCCCTCCTGGTCTCGAAGGACTCGGCGAGCAGATCGTCTTCCCCTGAGGCGAGCAGGTCGAAGGCGACGAACATCGCAGGTGTCTCGACGGAGAGCTTCGCGATGCGTGAAGCCGCGGGGTGGATGCGCTGGCTCAGCGCCTCCCAATCCAGGCGCTGCGAGCCATGGGCCCCGGTGGCGACCACGATCTCGCCGTCGAGCAGGCATGGTCCAGGAAGCAGATCGGGGATCGCCTCGACCAGTTCGGGGAAGTAGCGGGTCAGGGGCTTCGCGCCGCGCGACCCGATCTCCACCGTCTCGCCGTCCCAGGCGATGAGCCCGCGGAATCCGTCCCACTTCGGCTCGTACAGCAGGCCGCCGGGGGTCTTCGCCGGGTCGGGTACCGCCGGCACCGCCTTGGCGAGCATCGGAGCCGGGATCTCGTAGCGCATGGTCCCATCCTGGCCGCAGGCGATCCGCGGCGGAAGGGGAGGGATCAGCCGAAGAGGTCGGCCAGGGTTGCCGGTTCACCGGCATCCCGCAGAGCTGTGCGGGCAGCGTGCCAACCGGCCATGCCGTTCACGGACGGACCCGGAGGTGTCGCGGCTGATGCCAGATACACGCCGTGCATCGGTGTGCGCCAGGGGGCGGGGGAGAGGGTCGGGCGCCGCAGTGCCTGGCGCATGTCGAACACTCCGCCGGAGATGTCGCCACCGATCTCCGTGGGGTTGACCGCTTCGCGCGACGATGCCGGCACCGCGTGGTGCGCGAGGATGAGGTCGCGGAAGCCCGGTGCGAAGCGCTCGACCTGCGCGGTGATCGACTCGGTGGGGTCGAGGTCCGATCCCGGCGGCACGTGGATGTAGGCCCAGAGCACCGCCTTGCCCGCGGGAGCGCGGGAATCGTCGAGGATCGAGGGCTGCACGGCGAGCACATAGGGCCGTGCGCTCACTCGTCCGGCGGCGACGGCGTTCTCGCTCGCCCAGACCTCGGCGCGCGTGCCGCCCAGATGCAGGGTCGGCGCGTGGGCGACGTCGGGGTTCGCCCACGGGACCGGTCCGTCGAGGGCGAAGTCGACCTTCGCGGCTCCCGGCCCGTACCGGTACGAACGGAGCGCCCGGGCGTAACCCGCAGGAACGTCGGGGTGCGTGAGCGCGAGCCGCGGTGAGGTGTTCAGCAGCAGCAGGTCCCCGCGACGAGGATCGCCCCAGTCCAGAGTCCCCAGGTCGGAGACAGGTGTGCCCGCCTCGACCGTGCCGCCGTGCTGCTCGAGGTCGGCGACCATCGCGTCGGCGATGCGCTGCGCTCCGCCCCGCGGATACGGCCAGCCGCCCGCGTGCCCGAGTGCGGCGAGCAGCAGGCCGGCGGCGGCACCCGCCAACGAGGGCAGGGCGGAGTTCGCGTGGGCGACGACCCCCGAGAGCAGAGCCGCAGCCTCTTCGGTGCGGAAGGCGCGAGCGGCCAGGGGGGTTCCCTGGTCCAGCATGCGGATCGCGAAGCGGGCGGCGGTCACCGGGTCGTGGGGGAGGCGAAGCAGCTGATTGCCGGTGAAGTCGACGACGCCGTCGATGTGCGTGCTGAGCGGACGCAGGCGCGAGGTCCAGGCGGAGCCGTCGACTCCGAGCGCGGCCGCCGTGCGCTCGATGTCGCGCCACGCGATCGCCGCGCGTCCGTCGTCGAGCGGGTGGGCGTACGAGGCCTCGGGGCGGATCCACTCGATGCGCCGGTCGAGGCCGAACGCCTGGAAGAACGGGGAGGCGAGGGCGGCCGGGTGCACGGCGGAGCAGACGTCGTGCCGGAACCCCGGAAGCGTGGATTCGCTGGTGCGCACGCCGCCGCCGATCGTGTCGGCGCCCTCGAGCACTCGCACCCGGTAGCCGGCGCGGGCGAGCGTGACGGCTGCGGCGAGCCCGTTCGGGCCGGAGCCGATGATCGTCGCCTGGGCCATGACGTCAGTTTGGCACGTATACGAGCGGAAAACGGTCGAACGCACCCCTTCGGGCGTGCGATCCTGGAACTGATGAAAGAAGCACAGGGGCCGACCCCCGCAGGCACCTCCCGTCCATACCGTTCCCTCCCGGAAGCGTTGCGCGCGCATCGCATCGATCCGTCCAACCACGCGTTCATCACCGCCATCGTCGAAGAGATCGGGATCAGCTCGTTCATCGACCGCGGTCGCTACATCGAGGCGATCCGCCGTGGCGAGGGCGCTCCGCTCCACATCGGGCGCACCTACACGAACGGCTTCACCGAAGACGAGCGTCTCGTCGTCGGATCCGCCCCGTTGCGACTGCAGCCGAGCGAGGGGCGCGCACCGTACTTCTACGTCAGCCACCCGAGCGAGTTCATCCCGCTGACGCCGCCGCGTGCGGCGAAGCGCACGACGACTCCTCGCGTCTCCGCGCCCCGCGCCGAGAAGGCCCCGAAGCCCGTGGAGGAGCGCGACTACGGCGTGTGCGACGTGTGCTTCATGGTGAAGACGCCGTCCGGCGGCTGCGGCTGCGACTGAGCATGAGCACCGATGCGGGATCAGCGCTCGACCGACCGCTGATCCGCCTCGCCGACCTCACGGGACCCGATGCGATCGAGGTCGGCGCGGCCGTGCGCGCCTATCTGCTGCAGACCGAGCTCGAGAAGAGTCTGCAGGAGCACGGGAGCGCCCCCGATCCTGTGCCGCCGCTGCCCGAACGCTACCGGCGCGAGGTCGAAGACCCTGCGGCGGCGTACGCCGAGCACCGGGTGCGTGTGGCGCTGCTGGGCGCACGCGTCGTCGGCGTCGTGGTCCTCTCGGTGCGCGACGAGGTGGCGGAGGTCAAGCGCCTGTGGGCGGAGCCTGCGGCGCGCGGTCGCGGGGTGGGTTCGGCGCTGCTGGACGCCGCCCTCGACGATGCGGCCGTTCTCGGTGCCGTGCAGGTGCGCCTCTCGGTGTGGGACTGGCGCGAAGGCGCTGGGCGCCTGTATGAGTCGCGGGGCTTCGAGCGGGTGCCCTCCTGGGACGATCGCGAGCGGCTCGTGTGCATGGTGCGCGCGGTCTGAGCCGACCGCATCACGCCGAGTGCTGAGACAGACGGTAGCGGCCGGGGGTCATCCCCACGAGCGGTGTGAACTGCTGGATGAACTGGCTGGTCGTCGCCCACCCGCAGGCCGCGGCCGTCTCGGTCACCGAGGTGCCGTCGGCGAGCAGGACGAGCGCACGATGCACGCGCAGCTGGAGACGCCACTGCCGGTATCCCATGCCGGTCTCCCGAGGGAACAGGCGGCTCAGGGTTCGCTCGGTGGTTCCGGTGCGCATGCCGAGCTCGCCGAGGCTCACGGGCGTGGCGAGGTCGTCCTCGACGATCCGGGCCGCCCGACGCAGACGCGGGTCGTGCGGTTCCGGCAGATGCAGCGGCTGCTCGGGGGCGGTGATCGCCTCGTCGACGATGACCCGGCGTAGGTGCTCCAGCGCGCCCGCGCTGCGCGGGCGGTCGGATGTCATCGCCAGGACGGCCTCTCGTGCGAGCGGCGTCGCGACGAGGACGGCGGGGGTGGTCGGCAGCCGCGCGGCGAGCTCCGCGGTCAGGTGGACGATGCGCATGTCGGTGCGTCCGTGCGCGCGATGACGGTGCTCCGCGCCGGCGGGCACCCACGCCATGCGCGTCGATGGCGCGATCCAGGCCCCGTCGTCGGTGAGCAGTGAGAGCACTCCCGAAGCCGCATGCACCAGGTGTCCGAGCGGATGGGCATGGCGCGGTGAGGTCTCGGCGTGCGCGAAGCGGTAGGCGCCCTCCATCGGCAGAGTGGCGAGGGCGTCGAAGTCGACCAGGCTCAGATCGACGGGCCGAGCGGATTGGCGTGTATTCGACATCGCGTTGCAGTTTACGTGTTTTCTGATGCGGTGCCCGGGTGCTGGACTCGAAGCATGACCACGATGCACGAGCCGCTCGACACCGCCCCGACCCCGCTGACCACGCCGTCGGCTCGTCACGGCGGCGTCCTGTTCGGGGTCTACGTGGGCGTCGGGCTGCTGTTGATCGCGCTGAATCTCCGGATGGGCGTCGCCTCGGTCGGCCCGGTGCTCCCGGCGATCGAGCGCGACCTCGGCATCCCCTCCGCGGCGGCAGGTCTGCTGACGACGATCCCCGTGTTCGCCTTCGGTGCCTTCGCCTTCCTCACCCCCACGCTGACCCGCCGGATCGGGCTGCATCGGCTGCTCGCGCTGACGATGGTCGTCGTGGCGGTCGGCATCGGCATCCGCCTCCTCGACTCTCCGGTGGCGCTCTTCGGCGGCACGGTGCTGGTCGGCGCGGGTATCGCGGTCGCGAACGTCTGCATGCCCGCGGTGATCAAGCAGGACTTCGCGCACCGTCTCGGTCTGATGATGGGACTGTACTCCACGGCGCTGTTCGTGGGCGCTGCCGCGGCCGCCGCCTTCACGGTGCCGCTCATGACCGCGCTCGACGGGTCATGGCGTGCCGCGCTGGCGTTCTGGGCCGTTCCCGCGGTCCTCGCGCTGCTGGTCTGGCTTCCCAGGGCGGTGCGCGGGTCCGCGAGCGTGGCCGGAGCGCCCGGTGACGCGATCGCGGAGCCGCGGGACGAGCCGCGGATGTCGGTGCTGCTGCGCGACCCGGTCGCGTGGGCGGTCACGGTGTTCATGGGGTTGCAGAGTCTGAGCTACTACGCCGCGCTGACGTGGATCCCGACGATGCTGCAGGACGCCGGAGTACCGCTGGCCGATGCCGGTCTGCTGCTGTCCTACTCGAGCTTCCCCGGGGTCGCGGCAGCGCTCCTCGCGCCGATGATGCTGCGACGTATCCGGCCGATGTGGCTGCCCGTCCTGCTCTCGACGCTGCTGTGCGCAGCGGGGCTGATCGGCCTGCTCGTCGTGCCGGGAGGAGCCGCGCCCTGGGTGTGGATGACGCTGCTCGGGCTCGGTCAGGGCACCGCCATCACGCTGTCGCTGACCTACATCGTGCTGCGGGCTCCCGACGCGGCGCACACGGCGCACCTTTCGACCATGGCCCAGGGGATCGGCTACCTGCTCGCCGGTTTCGGCCCGATCGGACTCGGCATCCTGCATGCCGCCGTCGGCGGATGGGCGCTGCCGGTCGCGGCGCTGGTCCTCCTGCTCGGTGTGCAGAGCGTCGCCGGGGCAGCGGCGAGCAGAGAGCGCCACGTGCGCGCCGGCGGCCGGTGGGTCGACCCCGGCGAACAGCGGCTCAGACGAACGCGCTCATCCCTGTGATGTCGCGCCCGAGCAGCAGCGCCTGCACGCTCTCGGTCCCCTCGTAGGTGTGGATGGCCTCGATGTCGGCCATGTGCTGCATCACGCCGTTCTCGAGGAGGATGCCGTTGCCGCCGAGCATGTCGCGGGCGGTCGAGGCGATCCGACGCGCGGCTCGCGTGTTGTGGAACTTCGCCAGCGACGCCTGGGTCGGGCGCAGCTCGCCGGCCGTCTCGAGGTCGGCCATGCGCCGGCAGTACAGCTGCATGGCGGTGAGGTCCTCGAGCATGTGGGTGAGGCGCTCCTGGACCATCTGGAACTTGGCGAGCGGCTTTCCGAACTGCACCCGCTGGGTCGCATACGCCAGCGCCGCCTCGTAGCAGGCGGTCGCGTGTCCGAGCGCCGACCACGCGACGCCCGAGCGGGTCGCGTACAGCACGATGGAGGCATCCTTGAAGCTCTTCGTCCCCGGCAGCACGGCGTCGAGCGGAACCCGCACGTCGTCGAGCACGATGTGCGCCTGATGGATCGCGCGCAGCGAGGCCTTGCCGCGGATCACGTTGCCGGTGTAGCCGGGGGTGTCCTGTTCCACGAGGAAGCACCGCACGGCGCCGTGCTCCTCGGCGCCCTCGTCGTCGACGCGCGCCCAGACGAACGTGATGCCGCCGGAGGCGCCGTTCCCGATCCACTTCTTCGTCCCGCGGATGACCCATTCGTCGCCGTCGCGGCGAGCCACGGTCTCCAGCGAGACCGAGTCCGAGCCGTGGTCGGGCTCGGTGAGCGCGAACGACCCGAGCACCGAGCCGTCGGCGATACGAGTGAGCCATTTCTCCTGCTGGGCGGGGGAACCGAACAGTGCCAGCGTGCGCAGCGCGAGTCCGCCCTGCACCGCGAGGATCGTGCCCAGCGATCCGTCGCCGCGGGAGATCTCCATGTTCACCAGGCCCGCGGCCAGCGGGGACAGGCTCGTGAGCGCGGGGTGCTGGACGCCGTCGACGACGAGATCCATCTCGCCCATTCGCCGGGCAGCCTCGAGCGGATACTCCGCGCGGTCCCAGGCATCCGCCATCTGCGGGGCGATCTCGTCGATGTAGGCCTTGGCACGGTCCCACGCCGCACGGTCGGCAGCGGGGATGTCGGAGAAGACCGCGTAGTAGTCGCTGTCCTGACGTCCGGTGATGTCGTACGACGAGACGCGCTCGCCGGGGAAGGGGGAGGCTGCAGTGCTCATGGGGCTCCTTCGTGGCACCAAGTATCGTACTCCTCGATACTCGGTTCCACGACCCTCGCGAGACTAGTCGAGCTGGGACTGCAGCCGGCGACCGACTTCGGCGATCGGCATGGAGCGGGGGAACACCGCCACGACCATGTCGTCCGGGGCGGCTACGGCATCGTCGCCGGCGACGCCGTAGCGACGACGCACATCGGCCAGCGCCGTCTGCAGTGTCGCCAGCGGCACCTTCTTGCGGCCGCGCAGCAGCTGGCGCAGCACGTGGTTGTGCACCGCCGTCACGAGGGCGGCGAAGCCGACCGCATCCAGAGGGTCGACACCGGGGAGCGCGCCGCGCAGATAGTCGTCGAACAGGCGCTCATAGCGGAAGACTGTGATGATCTCGCGTTCGCGCAGCACGGGCACCTGACGCACGATCTGGTAGCGGCGCCTGGCGAGTTCCGGATCGTGCGCGAAGTGGGCGAAGACCGACTCGGAGGCTGCGCACACCGCACCCCACGGATCGTCGTGTCCCTCGTCGAGGAACTCCCTGAGCTGTTCCAGGAGCACCTCGTGATCGGCGAAGACCACGTCCTCCTTGCCGCCGAACTGGCGGAAGAACGTCGAGCGGGAGACTCCGGCGGCCTTGGCGATCTGCTCCACCGACGTCTGGTCGAACCCCTGAGCGCTGAAGAGTTCGAGCGCCGCGGCGACGACGCCGGTGCGCAGTTCTGCGGATTCGTGCATGGCGAAAGCCTAGACCTCGCCGGGCGGAGACGCCGAGGCGCCGACGTCATACTGAGGAGCGTGAGAGATGACGGGATCCCGGCCGGCTGGTTCGACACGCGGCGGCGCGGCACGCGGCGCTGGTGGGACGGCACACGATGGACCTCCCATATCACCGTGCACGGGCGGCGGACGACTCTGGCCGAGGACAGTGCGGCGGTGCGCAGACAGCTGCTCGTGAGCGAGCTCGTGCTCGCGGCGGTGCTGGTCGGGGCGATACTCATCGCCCTGTGGGGCTCCCTGCCGGTGCTCGTGGTGCGCCCCGTGATCGTCGCCACCGGCGCCGCTCTGGTGGTGCTGCCGTTCCTGATCACCCGGCAGCTGCGTCGGGCCGCGCTTCCGGCGCGACGAGCAGGGGTGCCCGCCCGGCGCTGAGAGCCGGGGCCGCAGGAGCGCCCAGGCCGAGGTAGTAGGCTGGGGGACTGGTCGATGTCTCGACATCGAGAGAATTACCAGACAGCAGCCCAGTGAAGGAACCACAGTGGATCTGTACGAGTACCAGGCACGAGACGTTTTCGAAAAGTACGGAGTGCCGGTCCTCGCCGGCATCGTCGCGGACACCCCTGAAGAGGTGAGGGCGGCTGCCGAGAAGATCGGCGGAGTGGTCGTCGTCAAGGCTCAGGTCAAGACCGGCGGCCGTGGAAAGGCGGGCGGCGTCAAGGTCGCCAAGACGCCCGACGAGGCGTATGAGGCAGCGAAGGCCATCCTCGGCCTCGACATCAAGGGTCATGTCGTCAAGCGCGTCATGGTCGCGCAGGGCGCGCGCATCGCCGAGGAGTTCTACTTCTCCGTGCTGCTCGACCGCGCCAACCGCTCCTACCTGAGCCTCTGCTCGGTCGAGGGTGGCATGGAGATCGAAGAGCTCGCCGTCGAGCGCCCTGAGGCGCTCGCGCGCGTCGAGGTCAACCCGCTCACCGGCATCGACAAGGCGAAGGCCGTCGAGATCGCCCGCGCGGCGAACTTCCCGGAAGACCTCGTCGAGAAGGTCTCCGACGTCTTCGTGAAGCTCTTCGACGTCTACAAGGGCGAGGACGCGACGCTCGTCGAGGTCAACCCGCTGGTCCGCACCGAAGAGGGCGACATCATCGCGCTCGACGGCAAGGTCACGCTCGACGACAACGCCTCCGAGATCCGCCACCCCGAGCACGAGGCGCTCGAGGACAAGGACGCCGCAGACCCGCTCGAGGCCAAGGCCAAGGAGTCGGGCCTCAACTACGTGAAGCTCGACGGCGAGGTCGGCATCATCGGCAACGGCGCAGGACTGGTCATGTCCACGCTCGACGTGGTCGCCTACGCGGGCGAGAACCACAACGGTGTGAAGCCGGCCAACTTCCTCGACATCGGCGGCGGCGCTTCGGCTGAGGTCATGGCCGCCGGCCTCGACGTCATCCTCGGCGACCCGCAGGTCAAGAGCGTGTTCGTCAACGTCTTCGGCGGCATCACGGCGTGCGACGCCGTCGCCAACGGCATCAAGGGTGCCCTCGAGACGCTGGGCGCCACGGCCTCCAAGCCGCTCGTCGTGCGCCTCGACGGCAACCGCGTCGACGAGGGTCGTGCGATCCTCGCCGAGTACGCGCACCCGCTCGTGACCCTGGCCGCCACCATGGACGAGGGCGCCGACAAGGCCGCCGAGCTCGCCAACGCCTGAGACTGAAGGACGAGAAGAATGTCGATTTACCTCAACAAGGACTCCAAGGTCATCGTCCAGGGCATCACCGGCGGCGAGGGCACCAAGCACACCGCACTGATGCTCAAGGCCGGCACCCAGGTCGTCGGTGGCGTGAACGCCCGCAAGGCCGGCACCACGGTCTCGCACACCGACAAGGACGGCAATGCCGTCGAGCTGCCCGTCTTCGGCTCGGTCGCCGAGGCCATGAAGGAGACCGGCGCCGACGTGTCGATCGCCTTCGTGCCCGGCGCCTTCACGAAGGACGCGATGATCGAGGCCATCGATGCCGAGATCCCGCTGCTCGTCGTGATCACCGAGGGTGTCCCCGTCGGCGACTCGGCCGAGGCCTGGGCCTACGCCCAGAGCAAGGGCAACAAGACCCGCATCATCGGCCCGAACTGCCCCGGCATCATCACGCCGGGCGAGGCGCTCGTGGGCATCACGCCGGCGAACATCACGGGCAAGGGACCGATCGGCCTCGTGTCGAAGTCGGGCACCCTGACCTACCAGATGATGTTCGAGCTGCGCGACCTGGGCTTCTCCACCGCCATCGGCATCGGCGGCGACCCGGTCATCGGCACCACGCACATCGACGCGCTCGCCGCGTTCGAGGCCGACCCCGAGACCAAGGCGATCGTGATGATCGGCGAGATCGGCGGCGACGCCGAGGAGCGTGCGGCCGACTACATCAAGGCGAACGTCACCAAGCCGGTCGTCGGCTACGTCGCGGGCTTCACCGCTCCCGAGGGCAAGACCATGGGTCACGCCGGTGCGATCGTGTCCGGTTCCGCCGGTACCGCTCAGGCGAAGAAGGAGGCCCTCGAGGCCGCCGGCGTCAAGGTCGGCAAGACGCCGTCCGAGACGGCAGACCTGATGCGCGCGATCATCGAAGCGCTCTGATCTGAGCTACGCTTGATCTGAAGGCCCCGGACTCCACTCCGGGGCCTTCTTTCATGCCCGTCCGTGCCCGTTCGGTCGGCTGCTCGACGGCGGGCAGCGCCCCGGCTCAGCTCCGCGGCGCCACGGCATTCAGGAGGCGATCGAGCGCCGCGTGCGCATCCGTTCGCGCGTCGTCGTCCGGGCGGGCGACGAGCCAGAGGGCCAGTTCGTTCATCGCCCCGGACAGCGCCGCGGTGAGCGGGCCCAGGAGGGCGGGGGAGACGCCGGCCTCGCGCAGGCCGGTGCGCAGCTCCTGCTCCGGTCCCTCTCCGTCGAGTCGGCGCCACTCCTCCCACCCCAGAACGGCAGGACCGTCGATGAGCAGCACGCGCGACGCCGCTCCCCGGGTGATGGCGTCGAGGAATGCGTGGCTGCCGTCGCGGAGCGCGGTGTCCGGGGTGCTGTCCGCGGTGGCTGTGACGATCGCATCGGCGACGATCCGCTGCTGCTCCGCGGCGACGGCGGCGAACAGCAGCGGCTTCGACGTGTAGTGGTGATAGACGGCTCCACGGGTCACCGCAGATGCGCGGGCGATCTCGTCGACGGACGCTGCCCCGTATCCCTGCGCGGCGAAGTGGGACGCGGCGGTCTCGAGAATGCGTCGTGCAGTCTCGGCGGCGTCGGCCGCGGATGCTCGGGCCATGGTCTTCCTTTACATGCAGGTTGTATGTATCCTAGTCCCGCCAGATACAAACACAGTGTACGTAAGAGGGGCAGTCATGCAGATCACGAGCTTCTATCCGGTGCTGATGGTGGACGATGTCGCCACCGCCGCGCGCTTCTATCGCGAGGAGCTCGGCTTCGAGGTGGTGTTCGAGGCCGACTGGTACGTGAGCCTGCGCATCGACGGTGGTGAACTTGCGATCCTCGACCGGGCGCACGAGACGATTCCGGAGGGCTTCCGCGAGCCCGTGCGCGGTCTGCTGCTGAACGTCGAGGTGCCGGATGCGGCTTCCGAGCATGCGCGACTGGTGGGGGAGCAGGGTCTTCCTGAGCGACTGCCCCTTCGAGACGAGGCCTTCGGGCAGCGGCATTTCATCATCGAGGCGCCTGGCGGCGTGTTGATCGACGTGATCGAGCCGATCGAGCCGTCGCCGGAGTTCGCGGCCGCCTACGCCTGAGCCTCGAGAGGTGGCCGTCTTCGTCAGATGCATGACTTCTCGACGGATGCATGACTGCTCGGGGCGTGTGCTCCTGCATCCGGCGGATGCTCATGCATGTGACGGCCGCGGCGGATGGAGGCACAAGAGAGGGGCGGGTGCCGCAGCACCCGCCCCTTCCTCGTGATCTCGGATCGGTGTCAGATCCCGACGCCGAAGAGGGCCTCGATCGGACCTCGGGCGAAGAAGATCAGGAAGCCGGCACCCACGACCCACAGCAGCGGGCTGATGGTCTTGGCCTTGCCCGAGAACGCGTGGATGAGCACCCAGCTGACGAAGCCCGCACCGATGCCGTTCGCGATCGAGTAGGTCAGAGGCATGACCGAGACGGTGAGGAACACCGGCAGCAGCACGCGGAAGTCGCTGAAGTCGATGTAGCGGATCTGCGCCATCATCATCGCACCGACGATGATCAGCGCCGCGGCGGCGATCTCGGTGGGGACGATCGAGGTCAACGGGGTCAGGAACATCGCGATCAGGAACACCACGCCGGTGACGACGTTCGCGAGACCCGTGCGGGCGCCCTCGCCGATGCCGGCACCCGACTCGATGAAGACCGTGCTCGAGGACGAGGAGGTCGCACCACCGGCGATCGCACCGACGCCCTCGACCACCAGCGCCGACTTGATGCGCGGGAAGTCCCCGTTGTCGTCGGCGAGGTTCGCCTCCTTCGCGAGGCCCGTCATGGTGCCCATCGCGTCGAAGAAGTTCGTGAACAGCAGTGTGAAGACGATCATCACGATCGCGACGAGGCTGACCTTGCTGAGGTCGAAGCTGAAGTCGACGGCGCCGATCAGGCTGAGGTCGGGAACGCCGACGGGAGAGCCGCTGAGCGCAGGTACCGTGAGGCCCCAGCCGCCGGGGTTCACCACGTTGCCCTCGTCGTCGAAGCCGCGGGCGCCGATGTGCCAGATCGCCTCGACGATGACCGCGAGCACGGTGCCGCCGATGAGGCCGATCAGCATGCCGCCCTTGATCTTGAGAGCGACGAGGATGCCGGTGAGCAGCAGCGTGATCACGAACAGCAGGGTCGGCACGGTCGCGACCGAGCCGTTCACACCGAGGCCGACCGGGGGAGACGAGGCGCCGGTCGCGGTGACGAAGCCCGAGTTGACGAAGCCGATGAAGGCGATGAACAGGCCGATGCCGACCGTGATGGCGATCTTCAGCTGGAAGGGGACGGCGTCGAAGATCGCCTTGCGCAGCCCGGTGGCGGCGAGCAGCACGATGACGACACCGTTGATCATGACGAGTGCCATGGCCTCGGGCCAGGTCACCTGGCCGACGACCGAGAACGCGACGAAGGCGTTGATGCCGAGTCCTGCGGCGAAGCCGAACGGCAGGCGCGTGACGAGCCCGAACAGGATCGTCATCACGCCGGCGGTCAGGGCGGTGGCGGCGCCCACGGCGTTGAAGCTGAGCATGTCTCCGGCGACGTCGGGCTTGCCGGAGAGGATGATCGGGTTGAGGATCACGATGTAGGCCATCGTGACGAACGTCACCAGACCCCCTCGGATCTCGGTGCCGATCGTGGATCCGCGCTTGCTGATCTCGAAGAAGCGGTCCAGGGAGTTCTTGGGCTCGGTGGATGCCGGGGCGGGCGGGGCAGTTGTCATCGGGAAACCTCCGGAGAAACGCTATCGTGTCGCCGACCTCACGCGCGCCCCCGGGGCTTCGTCGGCAACTCGTCGTAGTCTCGAAACGCTATGCAACGCCTCCTCGTCGCGCTCCTCGCCGCCTTCGACGCCGCCATCGCCGCGGCGGTCGGTCTCGTCGTGCTGCTCGCGCCGCTGACGCTGCTGTGGACGCTCGCCTTCGGCATCACGGCCGACTGGGGCGCGCTCTGGCCGCTCGCCGGGACGCTCTGGGAGTTCGGCCATGGGGTGCCTCTGGCGGTCGCCATCCCGGACGAGCTCCTCGTCGCTCTCGCGATCCCGTCGGAGGCAGCCTCGTTCGCGGTGTCGATCACCCCGCTGGCGTTCCTGCTCTTCACGCTGCTCTTCGCCGCACGCTCGGGGTCCAGGGCCGCGTCGGCCGGGGCCTGGCTGCTCGGATCGTTGTCGGGCACGGTGGTGTTCGCCGCGATCTCCACGGGCGTCGCGCTGACGGCGCGGCTGGAGGCCGTGCAGACCCCGCTCCTCCTCGCGATCGTCCTCCCTGCCGCCGTCTACCTCGTCGGTACGCTCTGCGGTGCCGTCCGCGTCGCGTGGGAGGAGGGTGACGGCGGCATCCTCGATCGTCTCCACGACCGTATCGACGCCCGCGAGGACTGGGCGCCCGTGCCCGTCGCGATCGTGCGCGGCACGGCCTTCGCGCTCGTCGGCGTCGTCGGCGCGGCAGCCCTGGCGCTCGCCGTGATGACGCTGTTCCGGGGCGGCGAGGTCGTCGCCCTGTTCCAGTCCGCCCGCGTCGATGCGCTCGGTGCGACCGTGATGACCCTGGCGCAGCTCGTCTACCTTCCGACCCTCATCGTGTGGGCCGCATCCTGGCTCGCCGGTCCCGGCTTCGCCGTCGGAGCGGGAACCGCGGTGTCGCCCGCGGGCACGCAGCTGGGCGTCGTGCCCGGCATCCCCGTGTTCGGGCTGCTGCCGGAGAACAGCTCGATGTGGATGCTGATCGTCGTGCTCGTCCCGATCGCCGCCGGGGCGTTCGCAGGCTGGGCCGTTCGTTCCCGTCTCGTCTGGGAGGGCACGCCGCTGGGCATGATGCAGCGCGCCGCGATCGCGGTGGGGATCGCCGGCGTGAGCGCGGGAGTCTTCGGTCTCGCGGCCGTGCTGGCGAGCGGTTCGATGGGTCCGGGTCGACTGGCGGAGGTCGGCCCCTCGGCACCGGCGTTCATGCTCGCGCTGGGTCTGGAGGTCCTCGTGGGAGCGGCGATCCTGCTGCTCTCCCCGCGCCATCGCGATGAGTTGGCCGAGGAGCGCACCGACCGCTGGATCGCCGAGATGACGGAGCTCGACCCGAGCCTCACGTCGGCCGGTGCACCCGCGGCCGGCGCGGTGCCGGGGATCCCCTTCTCCGACACGCAGACCTTCGACGACACGGCACCCCTGGACGATCTCCGCGGCTTCACACCGCCTCGAGCCGACCGCGACTGACACCCGCCGCGTATGTGCGGACGTCGGGCGGAACAGGTCGTCCCACCCCGGTAGACTGGGCGCGTGCTCACGGTCGCCGTTCTCATCTCGGGCACCGGCTCGAATCTTCGCGCCCTCCTCGAGGCCGCTCGTCATCCCGATTTCCCCGCCAGGGTGATCGTCGTCGGAGCCGACCGCGAAGCCGACGGGCTCGCTCACGCCGAGGAGTTCGGCATCCCCAGTTTCACGGTGCCGTGGCACGAGCACGACAGCCGCGAGGCGTGGGGCGAAGAGCTCGCGCGCCAGCTCGCCGTCTGGAACCCGGACCTCGTGGTCCTCAGCGGACTCATGCGTCTGCTGCCGCCGTCACTCGTCGCGCAGTACTCGCCGCGCCTCATCAACACCCATCCCGCATTTCTGCCCGAGTTCCCCGGTGCGCACGGCGTCCGCGATGCGCTCGCCTCCGGTGCGGCCGAGACCGGCGCCAGCGTCATCGTCGTCGACGACGGTGTCGACACCGGCCCGATCCTGGCCCAGGAACGAGTCCCGATCCTCGACGGCGACACCGAGCACAGCCTGCACGAGCGGATCAAGCCCGTCGAGCGCCGTCTGCTCATCGACGTCGTCCGCGCGATCGCCGACGGTGATCTCGCCCTCAGCCCTTCTTCCTGACCCCTCCACCCGACGCCCCCGCACGAAGGAGCCATCATGGCCGGCCCCCGCCACGACCCCACGCTCTACCGCGACCGCGACACCGTGCCGATCCGGCGCGCGCTCGTCTCGGTGAGCGACAAGACCGACCTGCTCGTCCTGGCCGCGGCTCTGGCCGATGCGGGTGTCGAGATCGTCTCGACCGGTTCGACGGCGTCGACCATCCGCGATGCGGGCTTCCCCGTCACAGACGTGGCCGCCGTCACGGGCGTCGCCGAGATGCTCGACGGACGCGTCAAGACGCTGCACCCCAAGATCCACGGCGGCCTTCTCGCCGACCTGCGCCTCGAGGACCATGAGCGCCAGCTCGCCGAGCTCGACATCACCCCCTTCGAACTGGTCGTCGTCAACCTTTACCCCTTCGTCGAGACCGTCGCCTCGGGCGCCGTCGGCGACGACGTGGTCGAGCAGATCGACATCGGCGGACCCGCGATGGTGCGTGCCGCGGCGAAGAACCACGCCAACGTGGCGATCGTCGTCTCGCCGCAGTCGTACCCCGGGATCATCGCAGCGCTCGCCCAGGGCGGTACCTCGGTCTCCCAGCGCCGCGAGCTCGCCGCCCGTGCCTTCGCACACACGGCGGCCTACGACACCGCGGTCGCCTCCTGGTTCGCCGAGGGCACGCTGCAGGACGACGGCGACCTCCCGACCCATCTCACGATCCAGGCCGAGCGCCTCGCCACTCTCCGCTACGGCGAGAACTCGCACCAGCGCGGTGCGATCTACACGCGCGCCGGCGGTCACGGCATCGCTCAGGCCAGGCAGCTGCAGGGCAAGGAGATGTCGTACAACAACTACGTCGACGCGGATGCCGCCCTGCGCGCCGCGTACGACATGATCAAGCCCGCCGTCGCGATCATCAAGCACGCCAACCCGTGCGGTATCGCGACCACCGCGCCGAACGCCCTCGACCCGATCGCCAGCGCCCACCTGCGCGCCCACGAGTGCGACCCGGTCTCGGCCTACGGCGGCGTGATCGCGGCGAACGGCACGGTGACGCTCAAGATGGCAGAGAACCTCAAGGACATCTTCACGGAGGTCATCGTCGCGCCGTCGTTCGAGCCGGCCGCGCTCGAGGTGTTCAAGGCGAAGAAGAACCTGCGTCTGCTGCAGCTGCCCGAGGACTGGCAGCAGGAGCGCATGGATGTGCGCCTCGTCTCCGGCGGACTGCTGCTGCAGGATGCCGACCGCTTCCCGGACGACATCGTCTCGGTCGCGAAGAACTGGGAGCTCGTCTCGGGAGAGCGTCCGAGCGACGAGGAGATGGAGAACCTCATCTTCGCCTGGAAGGCGTGCCGCGCGGTCAAGTCGAACGCGATCGTGCTCGCGAAGGACAACGCCACGGTGGGTGTCGGCATGGGCCAGGTCAACCGCGTCGACTCGTGCCGCCTCGCGGTCGAGCGTGCGGGGGAGCGCGCCGCCGGATCGGTCGCGTCGTCCGATGCCTTCTTCCCGTTCGCGGATGGGGCCCAGGTGCTGATCGACGCCGGAGTCACGGCGATCGTGCAGCCGGGTGGCTCGGTGCGCGACGAGGAGGTCGTGGACGCTGCGCGCAAGGCCGGCGTGACGATGTTCTTCACCGGGGAGCGTCACTTCTTCCACTGAGCGCTCGCCGTCATCGGGAACGCGTTCCCGTCGCACGCCCGCGTGGCACCTATATACTGGGGGCTCACTGGGGCGATGGGGCGACAGTATGGAAGCACAGGCGCGTGCGACGTCGAGCGAAGGCATGTCGGCTGTGCCGTGGCTGAGACCGACGTCCTATTGGATGCCGGCGCACTTCGTGGATTCGGCATGGGTGACGCACGGCGCGTTCGCCGCCTGGCTCATCGACGTGCTGCGCCCGCGAGACGTGGTGGAACTGGGCACGCACAACGGCTTCTCGTGCTTCGCTTTCGCCGAGGCCGCGAAGAGGCTCGGGCATCCGCTCACCATCAACGCCCTGGACAGCTGGGAGGGCGATGACCACGCGGGCTTCTACGACGATTCCATCTACCAGTCCGTGCGTTCGATCGCGTCGCGCGACTACCCGTCGACGGTCGAACTGCACCGCGGCTACTTCTCCGACACACGTCCGCGTTTCGCCGCGGCGTCCGTCGATCTCCTGCACATCGACGGACGCCACGGGTACGAGGACGCCCGCGAGGACTACGAGCAGTGGCGGGACACGGTTCGCGACGGAGGAGTGATCCTCTTCCACGACATCGCCGAACGACGCGACGACTTCGGCGTATGGCGCCTCTGGGAGGAGATCTCCGAACCAGGGCGCGTGTTCGCATTCGAGCACGGGCATGGGCTCGGTGTGCTCGCGGTGGGGGACATCCGGCACGAGCCGCTGCGCGCACTCTTCGAGGCGGAGACGTCGGTCGCCGACCGGATCCGCGTTGACTTCGAGCGTCTCGGCGAGATGATCGCCCAGGTCGCGCGCATCCCGCATCTGGAGGCGGAGGTCGCGTCCCTGCATGACGTCGTGGACATGCTGCAGACGGAGCGGGCGCGCCTGTCGGATGTGATCGTGGCGCGCGACGACGCACTCGCAGCGGTGCACCGCAGCGCGAGCTGGAAGGTGACGAAGCCGTTGCGTGCAGCCGGGCGGATGGTTCGACGAGGCCGCTGACGGGAGGGTCAGCCGCCTTACGACAGTCATGTCCGATTTCCGCCAGTCGACGTCGGCGGAGGGTGGCAGAGTGGGGGCATGACCTTCCCCGCGAACGGCTTCGACGAGCGCTACCGTGCGATCAGCGCACGCGACACCCGCTTCGACGGGCAGTTCGTGACGGCCGTGCGATCGACCGGGATCTATTGCCGCCCGAGCTGCCCTGCACGCACGCCGAAACCGCAGAACGTGACGTTCTATCCCACGAGCGCCGCCGCGCACGAGGCCGGGTATCGGGCATGCAAGCGGTGTCTGCCTGAAGCCGCGCCCGGTTCTCCGGCGTGGGACATCCGCGGCGACACCGCCGCGCGTGCGATGCGCCTGATCTCCGACGGCGTCGTCGAGCGCGAGGGCGTCCCGGGGTTGGCCGCGCGCCTGGGATACTCCAGCAGGCACCTCACGCGCCTGCTCAGCACCGAGCTCGGCGCCGGCCCTCTCGCGTTGGCGAGGGCGCATCGAGCGCACACCGCGCGGATGCTTCTCGTGGGCACCGACATGCCCATCTCCGACGTCGCCTTCTCCGCCGGTTTCGCCAGCATCCGCCAGTGCAACGACACGATCCGCGAGGTCTTCGCACTCACACCGGGTGAGCTCAGGGCACGTCGCCGGTCGCACGCGTCGGCGGCACCCGGCGCGATCGACCTCGTGCTGCCGTACCGAGGACCGCTCGACGCGAGCGGCATCTTCGCCTGGATGGCCGCGCGCGCCGTCCCCGGGATCGAGGAGGTCACGGCGACGTCGTTCTCCCGACACCTGCGCATGTCGGGCGGTCCCGCCTGGTTCGAGGTGCGCCAGGACGAGACGGCGCGCCTGCATCTGCGCGCCCGCGTCGCGCGGCTGGGCGACCTGGCCCCGCTGGTGTCGACGGTGCGGCGCATCTTCGACCTCGATGCCGACCCGCTCGCGATCGAAGAGGCGCTCTGCGCGCACCCCGAGCTCGCGCCGCTCGTCGCCCGCACTCCGGGCATCCGCGTGCCGGGATCCGCCGATCCGCACGAGATGCTCGTCCGTGCCATGGTCGGGCAGCAGATTACCGTGGTCGCCGCCCGCACGGCGCTCATCGCCCTCGCCGAGGCTCTCGGGGAGCGCACCGACAGCGGCCTGCTGTTCCCGACCATGACGGCGATCGCCGAGCGCGGTGCCGAGGTGCTGCGTGGACCGGCCGCCCGTATCCGCGCCATCACGGGCGCCGCAGCCGCTCTCGCCGACGGGTCCCTGCGGCTGACGGTCGGCGACGACGGCACCGAGCAGCGTGCCGCACTGCTCGCGATGCCGGGTATCGGCCCCTGGACCGCCGACTACGTGCGCATGCGTGTGCTCGGCGATCCCGATGTGCTGCTGCCGGGTGACGTCGCACTGCGCGCCGGCGCGGCGGCGGCGGGCCTGCCCGGGGAGGCCCGAGCACTCACGGCGTGGTCCGAGCGCACCGCACCGTGGCGCAGCTACCTCAGCGCACACCTCTGGCGCGCCGCCCCGGTGCGCCCTGCCGCATCTCGGCGCGCATCCGCCGCCCACCCCGCCCCCACCGGCGACACCACGACGAAGGAGACCTCATGACCGCCATCCTCCAGACCATCGAGACCCCGGACGGCGCTTTCACGATCCTCGCCGACGACCGTCAGCGGGTGCTGGCCTCCGGCTGGACCTCCGACGTCGAGGCGATCCTCGGCCGGCTGTCCGCTGCGCATCGTCCCGAGGAGTTCCGCGAGGGCGAGACCGATGCCGCAGCCGCCGCACTCGCCTACTACGCGGGCGAACTCTCGGCCATCGACGCGGTCGCCGTGAAGCAGTCCGGAACCGCGCTCCAGCTCGCCGGCTGGTCGGCGCTTCGGGCGATCGAGCCGGGCGAGCCGCTGACCTACACGAGCTTCGCGACACAGCTCGACAACCCTCGGGCCGTGCGGGCGGCGGCGTCCATCTGCGCCCGCAACGCGCCCGCGCTGTTCGTGCCCTGCCATCGCGTGCTGCGTACCGACGGCAGCCTCGGCGGATTCGCCTGGGGTCTCGACGTCAAGGAGAGTCTGCTCGCGCGGGAGAGCGCCGGCGTTTGAGCCGCGGGCACCACGACGGGTTGTCGTCATGGTGCCCGTCGACGAAGCATCCGCACCGACGCGGCCGTAGGCTCGTCCCGTGACCGCCAACGATGCACTCGTCCTCCACCGCCGTGCCGTCGTCGCCGACGCGCACAACGACCTGCTGTGCTCGGTGGCGACCCGCCCCTCGGATGAGTGGTCGGACTACTTCCGTACGCAGTGGCTCCCGCAGCTGCAGGAGGGCGGTGTGGACCTTCAGGTCCTGCCCGTGTTCATCGACGACGTGTACCGCCCGGAGGGGGCACTGCGTCGCACCTTGCGCATGATCGAAGCCGCCCACCGGCTGGCGGAGGGCAACGCGGACGCCGTCGGGCTGTGCCTGGACGGCGATGACATCGACCGCGTGATCGGCGAAGGGCGCATCGCGCTGGTACTCGCCCTGGAGGGGATGCCCGGAATCGCCGACGACGTCGAGCTGCTGGAGACCGTGCATCGCCTCGGGATCCGGATCGGCGCGGTCGCGCACTTCGGACGCAGCGCCTTCGCCGACGGCAGCGGCGAAGACGCCGCGGGCAGCAGGCTCACCCGCACCGGAATCCGGGCGCTCGCGGAGATGGAGCGCGTCGGCATGATCTTCGACATCAGCCATCTCGGAGCGGGCGGAGTCGACCACGTGCTCGAGATCGCCACACGGCCCGTCATGGCCACGCATTCCTCGGCGCGTGCGCTGTTCGACCACCACCGCAACCTGACCGACGCGCAGATCGCCGGGGTCGCGGAGAGCGGGGGAGTCGTGTGCGTCAACTTCTTCGCGCCCTACCTGCACGAGAGCGCCTACACGATCGACACCCTGATCGACCACTTCGAGCGGGTGGTATCGGTCGCCGGGATCGCGCACGTCGGGATGGGGCCGGACTTCGTCCGCGAGGTGCTCGCGGACACGACGGCCCCGTGTTGCGTGCAGACGACGATCGAGGGAGTCCCCGCCGACCGGTACCTCCCGGGACTCGAGGGCCCGACCGGGCTTCCGCTCGTGACCGAGGCTCTGCTGCGCCGCGGCTGGCCGGAGGCGGACATCCTCGCCGTGCTGGGCGGCAACCTGCGACGCTTCCTCCGGTCGGAGCTCGCCGTCACCGCCGGCGCCTGAGCGTCACGAGGTCTCCTTTCTCGCGACCTCGACGATCGCGGCGCAGGAATCGGGAATGACTCTTGCTTTCAGCTGGTTCACAGCAATAGGCTGGTGGGCTGTCGCGCCAACCGGACGACATCGCCGAGCCCCTGAGGAGGACACCATGACCACGATCGCCATCGCGCGGATCGCAGCTCTCGGCTCGACCACGGCGCGCCCGCTCTCCTAGAGCCACCCCGCCCCTTCTTCGTCGGATGCCGGACTCTGTGAGTCCGCTCTCGCATCCGTCCCCTTCCGCACCCGCTGTCCATACGAAACTCGTCTGAGAGACATGTCTTCCTCGCCTTCCGCGCAGAACCCCTCGCCGTCATCGACCCTTTCCACTCCGGCCGCACTGTGGCGCCTGAAGCCCTTCGTGAAGCCCGTCATCTGGCGGCTCGCCGGCGGTGCCGCCAGCGCGCTCATCGCCGCCGTCATCGCCCTGATGATCCCGATCGTTCTCGAGCAGATCATCAGCGGCCCGGTGTACTCCGGTGATCTCAGCGCCATCGTCTGGGGCGCCGTCGCCGTCTTCGCCCTCGCTCTCGGCGAGGCACTGATGGTCTGGCTGCGACGCCAGTTCGTGCTCAACCCCTCGACCGAGGTCGAGTACAAGATGCGCACCGAGCTCTACTCGCGCCTGCAGACCCTCCCGGTGTCGTTCCACGACAGGTGGGGCTCCGGTCAGCTGCTCAGCCGCATGATGCAGGACATCGGCCTCATCCGCCGCTGGCTCGCGTTCGGCCTCGTGCTGCTCGTGGTCAACATCCTCACGATCATCATCGGATCCGTGCTGCTGTTCCGGTGGCACTGGCTGCTGGGCGTGATCTTCCTGGTGACCGCGATCCCGCTGTGGATCCGCGGCTACCTGTTCGAGAAGCGCTACGGCGCCCTCACCCGTCGCAGCCAGGATCAGGCCGGTGACCTCGCCACCAGCGTCGAGGAGAGCGTGCACGGCATCCGCGTGCTCAAGGCGTTCGGGCGCGGCAAGCACGCCCTCAGCCGCTTCAGCCGTCAGGCCGAGACTCTGCGCGAGACCGAGATGAGCAAGGCCGGCGCGATCGCGTCCATCTGGTTCTGGCTCGACCTCATGCCGCAGATCGCGTTCGGTCTGAGCCTGATGTCGGGCATCTGGCTGATCTCGGTGGGGCAGATCGACGAGGCGCAGCTGTTCGCGTTCTTCGCGATGGCGGTCGTGCTGCGCTGGCCCATCGAGTCGATCGGCTTCCTGTTCTCGTTCATGCTCGACGCCCGCACGGCGACCGACCGTGTGTTCGACATCTTCTCGGAGACCAACACCATCACCGACCCGGAGAACCCGGTGCACATCGGGAACCCCCGCGGAGAGCTCGCGTTCGAGAACGCGCACTTCCGCTACCAGGATGCCGGCGCCCACGAGCGCGATCTGCTCGACGGCATCGACCTGGTGCTGCGCCCCGGTGAGACCATGGCGTTGGTCGGACTCACCGGCAGCGGCAAGACCACGCTCACCACGCTGCCCACTCGTCTGTACGACGTGACCGGTGGCAGGGTCACGCTCGACGGCGTCGATGTGCGCGACCTTCCGCTCGCGGAGCTCCGTCAGCACATCGCGATGGCGTTCGAGGACGCGACGCTGTTCTCGGCGACGGTCCGGGAGAACGTGCTCCTCGGCCGTGCCGAGCTCGATGTGCACAGCGAGGAGGGGGAGCGCGTGCTGCGCGAAGCCCTCGACGTCGCCCAGGCGTCGTTCGTCGATGCGCTGCCCGACGGCGTCGAGACGGTCATCGGCGAGGAGGGGCTCAGCCTCTCCGGCGGCCAGCGGCAGCGACTCGCCCTCGCTCGCGCGGTGGCGGCGAACCCGAAGGTGCTCGTCCTCGACGACCCGCTGTCGGCGCTCGACGTCGACACCGAGGCTCTCGTCGAGGAGGCCCTTCGCCACGTGCTCGCCGACACCACGGCCATGATCGTCGCGCACCGGCCATCGACCGTGGCGCTCGCCGACCGCGTGGCCCTGCTGGAAGCCGGTCGCGTGACGGCGGTGGGCACGCACTCCGAGCTGCTGAAGACGAGCCGGCACTACCGTCACGTCATCTCCAGCCTGGAGGCGGAGGAGGCGGCGCGGACCGGGGCGATCCCGGTGATCCGCGATGAACAGGCCGAGATCGACGAAGAGGTCCAGGAGGGCCTCGGGATGCGAGCCGCCGACGAAGACCCGATCACCGAGAAGGAGGTGCAGCGATGAGCTCCGCCATCACCGGAACCCAGAACGAGGACCGTTCCGAATACACCCGTGACGAGAGCAGGGAGATCCGTCGTCGGTCCCTCCGACTGCTCGGATCCCTGGTCAGCCCTCTGAAACCGCGGATCGTGCTGGCCGCCGCGGTGCTGGTCGTGTCGACCGCTCTGCAGGTCGCCGGCCCCATCCTCATCAGCATCGGCCTCGACCGCGCACTGCCTGCGGCCATCGAACGGGCCGACTGGATGCCGACCTTCATGATCGGCGGCATCTACCTGCTGGCGGGAGCGCTGGCCGCCGTCCTGATCGCCTGGTACGTGATCATCGCCGCCAAACTCACCCAGGCGGTGCTGCTCGATCTGCGCAAGCGCATCTTCCTGCACACCCAGCGCCTCAGCCTGGAGTTCCACGAGTCGTACACGTCTGGCCGCATCATCTCGCGCCAGACGAGTGACCTCGACTCGATCAAGGAGCTCCTGGACGGCGGCCTGAACGAGCTCGTCTCCGGCGTGCTCTTCGGCCTGTTCACCTTCATCGCCCTGTGCGTGTGGGACTGGCAGTCCGGACTCATCCTCGCGATCGGCGGGGTGCCGCTGTTCTTCCTGATGAAGTGGTTCTACTCGCGTTCGCAGCTCGTCTACCGCGAGTCGCGCGTGATCAGTGCCAAGGTGATCGTGCAGTTCGTCGAGACGATGACCGGCATCCGTGCCGTGAAGGCTTTCCGCAAGGAGCCCCGCAACGACAAGGCGTTTCAGGAGATCGCGGGCGAGTACCGCGATGTCAACCGTCGCTCGATGCTGCTGTTCGGCACGTTCGAGCCCGGACTCATGGGCGTGGCCGCGCTGGTGCTCGGCATCGTCGTGCTGTGGGGCGGCATCCGCGTCTCCGAGGGGGCGCTCACGGTCGGTGTGCTGCTGTCCGCCGTGCTGTACGTGCGCAACTTCTTCGCTCCGATGCAGGAGATCGCCATGTTCCTGAACTCGTACCAGTCGGCGACGGCCGCGCTGGAGAAGGTGTCGGGCGTGCTCGAAGAGGTGCCGACGGTTCCGGACCCCGAGAAGCCGGTCGACCTGTGGGAGTCGCGCGGACACATCGAGTTCGACGAGGTGACCTTCGGGTACAACGGCGAGAAGACGATCCTCCCGAACTTCTCGCTCGACATCCCGGCGGGGCAGACGATCGCCCTGGTGGGAACGACCGGTGCCGGCAAGTCGACGCTCGCCAAGCTCATCTCGCGCTTCTACGACCCCTCCGAAGGGCGGGTGACCCTCGACGGGGTCGATCTGCGCTCGCTGCACCCGAAGGATCTCCGTCGCGCGATCGTCATGGTCACGCAGGAGGCCTACCTGTTCAGTGGGACCGTCGCCGACAACATCGCACTCGGCAAGCCGGAGGCGACGCTCGACGAGATCAAGGCCGCGGCACGCGCCGTGGGGGCCGAGGGCTTCATCTCGTCGCTGCCGGACGGCTACGGCACCGATGTGAACAAGCGCGGTGGGCGGGTCTCGGCCGGTCAGCGCCAGCTCATCTCCTTCGCCAGGGCGTTCCTCGCCGACCCTGCGGTGCTGATCCTCGACGAGGCCACGGCATCGTTGGACATCCCATCGGAGCGTCTGATCCAGGATGCGCTGCAGACTCTTCTCAAGGACCGGACGGCGATCATCATCGCGCACCGACTGTCGACGGTCGCGATCGCCGACCGGGTGCTGGTGATGGAGCACGGCCGCATCATCGAGGACGACACCCCCGCCGCGCTCATCAGCGGCACCGGGAAGTTCGCGCAGCTGCACGCAGCCTGGCAGGAGACGCTCGTCTGACCACTCCCTCTACCGCTGCGTCCATGCCCGACCTCGCCGGTGCGGCGGGGCCGCCATGGCCGCAGCGGTCGAGGGGTGGGCGAGCACCCGGGGGTGAGCATCGAGCGCGGCGCGTGGGTAGCATCGAGGTATGGACCCGTTGCTGCTCGTCGCCGAGTGGTGGTGGATCGCGCCGACTGCGGTCGCCGCGGGGACGGTGGGTGTGATGGGAGTACGTCGTCGCAACAGCACGGTCAGCGGACGCCGCCTCGCGGTCGACGCCGCGCGTCACGACCTCAGGGAGGCGCAGCTGGCTGCGGCCGAGCGGCGCACCGCGTGGAAGATCGCGCGTGCCGACCTGGCTCGCGTCACCGCGGAGCGGGCCGCTCAGCGCGCGACCGCCGAACAGGTGGCGGGAGCGCGACGGATGCTCAAGGAGCGCGAGCGCGATGCGAAGGCCGCCTCGGCGGATGTGCGCGCGCGTCAGGTCCGCCTCAACGCCGCGAGAGCCGCGGTGCCCTCGGCATCGGAGCCTCGCCCCCTGGAGCGTCTGCACGCCGCGCATGAGGCCGTGACCGTCCGGTGGATGCGGTACGAGACCGACCCCGCCCTGCAGATCTCCTACCCGGCGATGACCGATGTGAAGCATCCGCAGACGGCGGCATACCTCCGCGCCGCAGGTCACGCGGCAGAGATGCGCCGCGCGGCAGCCGGGCGCATCACCCCGGCGGAGTTCGCCGCCTATCGCGATGCCGTCGCCGACCTGGAGCGCGCCTTCGAGGCGGCAGAGCACGCTGCCAAGGTGCAGGCAGGGGAGGCACCGGAGGCGGCGGCGTGGCAGGACGCCGCGCAGGACATGCTCAACCGTTCGGCCGAAGCGATCGATCGGGCGGCCGGCGCTGCCGCTGCGGCGCTGTCGTCGTGGACGAGCCGTCGCAAGCCCGGCGGCAAGCCGGACGATCGCCCCTGACGCCCAGGCGCGCGACGGCGTGAGAGCGCTCCCCTCGAGCACTGTGAAGGGCGACGAGGTCTCGATGGGGGAGGGGATTCGAGACCCCGCCGCCCGGTCTAGGTCGTGACGCGGATCTCGGCGATGACCTCGCCGTAGGCGGTCTCGCCCACGGGAGTGAAGCCGACGCGGTGGAAGAAGGTCTCCGGCCCGCCCTCGCCGGCCTCGTAGATCACGTTGACGTGGTCAACGCCGCGTTCGCGGGCTTCGTCGACGAGCGCCTCGACGGCGTACCGGCCGACACCGCGGCCCTGGTCGTCGGCGTCGACGTTGATGCGCCACAGCACGGAGCGGAAGTGCTCCTCCGGTGCTTCGGGGTCGAAGTTGGCGCTCACGAAGCCGACGACCTCGTTGCGATCCAGGATCACCCGCTGCCAGGAGGTCTGCGGGTTGATGACGGTCGCTGCGATCCCGTACGAGACCGGAGCGAGGAACTGCTCCTGTCCGGGCTTGAGCGACAGGTTGTTCACGGCGACGATCGTCGCAGCGGAGAGTTCGACCATGCGCAGTTCGGACATGGACCCAGGCTAACCCCTCCGGGCGCACCGGACACGTTTCAGGGGAACATTTCGCCGTGCTGTGGCCGTTCGTCGACATCCGAACGGCCATCGGTCGCAGGCCGGGGCCACGGCGTCAGACCTGCTCAGGTATCTTGGTATCGAGACAAATAGCCCCGTGAACGGAGAACCTCCCGGTGACCGACGACGCCATCATCTACACGCACACAGACGAGGCACCGGCGCTCGCCACCGCCTCGTTCCTTCCGATCATCCAGGCATACACCGGCCAGGCCGGCATCGAGGTCGAGACCCGCGACATCTCGCTGGCCGGCCGCATCCTCGCCGCCTTCCCGCAGAAGCTCACCCCGGAGCAGCAGGTGGGCGACTCGCTCGCCGAGCTCGGCGGTCTCGCCACGCTCCCCGAGGCGAACATCATCAAGCTGCCGAACATCTCGGCCTCCATCCCGCAGCTGAAGGGAGCGATCGCCGAGCTCCAGAAGCAGGGCTACGACATCCCCGACTTCCCGGACGAGCCGTCCTCCCTCGAGGAGAAGGACGTTCGCGCGCGCTACGACCGCATCAAGGGCTCCGCCGTGAACCCGGTGCTGCGCGAGGGCAACAGCGACCGCCGTGCCCCGCTCGCTGTGAAGAACTACGCCAGGAAGCACCCGCACCGCAACAAGCCGTTCGCCGCGGGATCCAAGACCCGCGTCGCGACACTCGGTCACGATGACTTCAAGCACAACGAGCGCTCCTGGGTCGCCGCCCACGACGACGTGCTGAGTTTCCGCCACACGGCGAACGACGGCACGGTCACCGTGCTGAAGGAAGGCCTCAAGGTCCTGCCGCGCGAGATCATCGACGCGACGTTCCTCTCGGCCAAGGAGCTCGACGCCTTCCTCGCCGAGACGCTCGCCCAGGCCAAGGCCGACGACGTGCTGTACTCGGTGCACCTCAAGGCGACCATGATGAAGGTCAGCGATCCGATCATCTTCGGTCACGTCGTGAAGGCGTTCTTCGCCGATGTGTTCGCGCAGTACGGTGACAAGCTCGCCGCAGCCGGACTCAGCGCCAACGACGGTCTCGGCTCGATCCTCTCGGGTCTGGCCAACGTCGTGGACGGCGCGGAGATCGCCGTCGCCTTCGACAAGGCCATCGCCGAGGGACCGCGTCTGTCGTACGTGAACTCCGACAAGGGCACCACGAACCTGCACGTGCCGAGCGATGTGATCGTCGACGCGTCGATGCCCGCACTCGTGCGCAACGGCGGCAAGCTCTGGGGCAAGGAGGGCGAAGAGGCGGACACGCTCGCCGTCATCCCCGACTCGTCGTACGCGGGCGTCTACCAGGCCGTGATCGACGACGTGATCGCGAACGGCCCGTTGGACCCGGCGACCATCGGCACCGTCCCCAACGTGGGGCTCATGGCGCAGGCGGCCGAGGAGTACGGCAGCCACGACAAGACCTTCGAGATCGCCGCAGACGGCATCGTGCAGGTCCTCGACGGTGAGGGGACCGTGCTCATCGAGCACACGGTCGGCAAGGGCGACATCTGGCGCGCGACGCAGACCAAGCACATCCCGGTGATGGACTGGGTCAAGCTCGCGGTGACCCGCGCCAGGGCGACCGGCGACCCCGCCGTGTTCTGGCTCGACGCGAACCGCTCGCACGATGCGCAGATCATCGCCAAGGTGCACCAGGGTCTCGCGACGCTCGACACCAAGGGCCTCACGATCACGATCCTCGCGCCCGAGGAGGCCACGCGTTACACGCTCGCACGCATGCGCCACGGGCTCGACACGATCTCGGTCACCGGCAACGTGCTGCGCGACTACCTGACCGACCTGTTCCCGATCCTCGAAGTCGGCACGAGCGCCAAGATGCTCTCGATCGTGCCGCTGCTCGCGGGCGGCGGGCTGTTCGAGACCGGTGCGGGCGGTTCCGCACCCAAGCACGTGCAGCAGCTGGTCGAGGAGAACTACTTGCGCTGGGATTCGCTCGGCGAGTTCTTCGCGCTGGCCGCGTCGCTCGAGCACTTCGCCGACCGTACGGGCAACGACAAGGCCCGTGTGCTCGCCGAGACGCTGGATGACGCCACCGGGATCTTCCTCGAGGAGGACCGTTCGCCCGGCCGTGCCCTGGGCACGATCGACAACCGCGGCAGCCACTTCTACCTGGGCCTGTACTGGGCTCAGGAGCTGGCGAAGCAGACGAAGGACGCCCAGCTCGCCGCCGCCTTCGCGCCGATCGCCGCCACGCTGGCGCAGAACGAGGAGACCATCGTCTCCGAGCTCAACGCGGTGCAGGGCAAGCCGGTCGAGATCGGCGGCTACTACCGTCCGGACGACGCGCTGGTCGAGGCCGTCATGCGTCCCTCCGCGACGCTGAACGGCATCGTCGACGCACTGCGCTGACGCGAGAGAAGGGGGCGGATGCTGCGGCATCCGCCCCCTTCTTCGTACCCGGGCGGCTCCGGGAGACGGCCTGGCGCCGTCAACGGAGGGCACACCGACTTCGGAACCGTGCCGCCGTCAGGAGCGCCGCTGGACGGCGCTCTCCTCCCTCCGTTCACAGGACGGTGGGGGAGGAGCGATCGTCAGTAGTGGACGGAGACCTCGAGGCCCTTGGGAGACCAGTCGTAGACGTACTTGGCGAGGTCGATCGGCAGGTTGACGCAACCGTGACTCATGCGCTGGCCGAAGTTGTTGTGCCAGTAGGTGCCGTGGAATCCGATGTTCGGAGCGAACCACGTGATCCAGGGAACGTCTTCCGTGCAGTACGGAGCGCCTTCGTAGCAGCCCATGTCCTGGATGCGGGTGTGCGCGAAGACCTTGAAGTTGCCGGTGGGGGTCAGCGTTCCGGGGAGGCCGGTGGAGACGGCCCAGGAGTTCACGACCTCGTTGTTCTCGTAGAGGACGGCCCGCTGCGAGCTCAGGTTGATGTCGATGCGGCGGAACAGGCTCACCGTCTCGAACGGGGTCTCGGTGACCGTGAGGGCGAACGTGCCGTCGCCGGCCGCGAGCTTGTCGGCGAACTGGTCCGCGACGTCCGACGTGTCGCCGAGAGCGCGGCCCGCGACGCCCTCCTGCTCCGCGCGGAGCACGTTTCCGGCGGAATCGACGATGTTGGTCGCGTTGACCGGAGCACGGTCCACGAGAGCGGGAAGACCGTCGACGGTGGCCTGGATCGCCTGCGGGTCGGCCTCGATGCGCAGCTGGCCGTCGTCGTCGACGACCGAGAGCCAGGACGCGGCGACGGCGGGATCGACAGGAACGGTGCGCTCCTCGCCGACGTAGAAGCCGACAGCCGGGAGCATCGTGTTGAGTGTGGACGCGGTGGCCGTGGCGTCGTCGTCGGAGACGGCGGGCTGGGCCGTGGCGGCGTCGCCCGAGTACTCGAGCGTGGTGCGGCCGTCGCCGACCGCCTCGGTGAAGGCGGCGTTGAGGCCGGCGACGTCGATCCCGGTGCCGGTCTCCGACGGGGTGATGACGAAGGTGCCGCTGGCGGCGTCGAAGACCACGCCGGCGTCCACGGGGTCGTCGAAGCTCGTCGGCACTGCGGCGCGCAGTGCCGCGGTCGCCTTCTCGGAATCGAACGCGATCTCCGCCGGTACGGGGTCGCCCATCCAGGCTCCGAGGTTCCAGAGCGGGTGCTCGGCGAAGGCCGTATCGGCGAGAGCCGTCGCGTCGACGTTCACACCGAGGTCGGTGCCGGTCAGCACGGTGCCCTCTCCTTCGCCGGTGAGGGTGACCTCGGTCTCGGCGAGGTGGGCGTTGATGGTGTCGGCCGCGGCGCCCGGGGTCATCCATCCGACGGGGATGCCCGCGACCGTGGTGCCGGGCGCGATGAGGATCATGGAGGCCGCGCCCGCACCGATCGCGATGACGCCGAGACCCAGACCGATCCAGAGGCCGAGGCGGCGCTTCTTGGGTGACGGTTCGATGGGGGCCCAGGCGAGGGGCTGTTCGCCGGTGGACGGCGGGACGGTCTCCGTGGGAGCTCCCGTCGGTGCGAGTACTGCGGTGGGCGCGGAGTCATCTCTCTGCGCCTCGGCTGCGCCCGGCGCAGAAATCAGATCGGTCACGAACTTCACCCCCCGGCTCTCAAACGTGTCCTGACGTTCAATGGTACGGGATGGGAGGTAACGGGGAGGCAACGGTCCGTGATAACGTGCCTCCCCGCGTCAGGCCCGTCAGTCGATGATGGCGATGCCGTCGATCTCGACCAGCATCTCCTCGCGCGGCAGACCGGTGAAGACGGTGGTGCGCGAGGGCAGGACGCCATTCGTGGTGTGCGCGGTCACGAAGGCGCCGTAGGCATCGTTCATGATCGGGAAGTCCTCGCGCTTGGTCAGGTAGACGCGCAGCATCACCACGTCGTCGAACGTCGCACCGGATGCCTCGACGATCGCCTTCACGTTCTCCAGGGTGCGGGTCGTCTGGGCGGCGACGTCACCCGGGAACAGGTACTCGTTCGTCTTCGGGTCGACGGGACCCTGGCCGGACACCTGCACGAACGGGCCCTTGCGGATCCCCTGCGAGAAGGTGTGGGCGGGGGCGGGAGCGGCGTCGGTGGAAACTCGGATCTTCGCGGTCATGCCGCCAGCCTAGTAGCCTTGTTAGATGCCTCTACAAATTCCGGATCCCGTTCTCGGCGCCTGGACGAAGGGCTTCCCGGCGCGTGCTGCGGGCCTCCGACTCTCGGAGGTGGCCGACGCCGATCTGCACCTCTCCGACCTGGTCACCCCGGTGTTGACGGTGCACGAGGACGCCCTCACCCACAACGAGGAGACCGTCTTCGCCTGGGCGCGGGAGCAGGGGGTGTTGCTCGCCCCGCACGGCAAGACCACCATGGCCCCCGCGCTGTGGCAGCGGCTGCTCGACGCCGGTGCCTGGGGGATCTCGGTCGCCACGCCCTGGCAGGCCGAGGTGGCCATCGACGCCGGCGTCTCGACCGTGCTGATCGCCAACGCGGTCACGGACCCGGCCGCGGTGCGGCGGCTGGGAGAGCTGCTCGCCGCCGATGAAGGACTGCGCGTGCTGTGCTGGGCGGACTCGCTCGCAGGCGTCGCGATCCTCGCGAAGGAGATGCGCGACGCCGCGCGGCCGCTGGATGTGCTGGTCGAGCTCGGCGGGGCGCACGGTCGTACCGGGGCGCGCACCGTGGAGGAGGGAGTGCGGATCGCGCAGGCCCTCTCCGCCGCGCCCGGCCTGCGGCTCGCGGGTGTCACGGGATACGAAGGGCCGTTCGGTCCGGACCGCAGCGAGGCCTCCGTCGCCGCCGTCGATACGTACCTGCGGACGCTCGTCGAACTGCACACGCGCCTGGACTATCCCGACGATGTGCGCCCGGTGCTCAGCGCCGGTGGCAGCTCCTTCCCCGATCGCGCCGCAGCGGTGCTCTCCGAGGCGGCAGCCGAGGCCGATGTCGTGCTGCGCTCCGGTGCCTTCCAGATCCACGACGACGGCTTCTACTCCCGGATGTCCCCGTTCGGCCCGCTCACCGGGACCGCGCCGCTCCGTTCGGCGATGCACGCCTGGTCACGAGTGGTGTCCCAGCCGGAGGACGGCCTCGCGCTGCTCGATGCGGGCCGACGCGACGTGCCGTTCGATCTCGACCTGCCTGCTCCGCAGAGTGTCGCGGGCGAGGTCACCGCGTTGAATGATCAGCACGCGTTCCTGCGTCTCGCGGACGATGCGACGGTCGCCGTCGGCGATGTCGTGCGGCTGGGACTCTCGCACCCCTGCACGGCCTTCGACAAGTGGCGGGTGGTCGCGGTGATCGACGACCCCGATGCCGCCGACCCCCGGGTGATCGGAGCGGTGGCGACATGCTTCTGAGTGCGCACAAGGCTGCGGCCGGGCTCGTACGGGTCTATCGCGGAGCCACCGTCATCGACGGCACGGGGGCGCCGCGGTACGTCGCCGACGTCGCCGTGGAGGGGGCGAGAGTCGTCGCGATCCTCCCCGATGGCGCGGAGGGGCCCGAGCTCGAACTCCCCGACGGCGCCGTGGAGGTCGCCGCCTCCGGGCTCATGCTGGCCCCGGGTTTCATCGACATGCACGCGCACAGCGAACTCGCCGTGCTGAGCGGTGCGGCCCACGATGCGAAGATCCGCCAGGGCGTCACTACAGAGGTGCTCGGCCAGGACGGCCTCGGCTACGCACCCCTCGATGATGCCGCGGCCGCCGTCATCCCGGCGCAGATCGCCGGGTGGAACGGGATGCCTGCACAGGCGCCGTGGCGGACGATGGACGATCTGCTCGCGGCGATCGACGCCGCGGCCGTCGCGAACGCTGCGGTCCTCGTCCCGCAGGGGAATCTGCGGATGATGGTCGTCGGTCATGAGAACCGTCCCGCGACGTCGGCCGAGATCTCCGCGATGGCCGATCTGCTGGGGGAGGCACTGGACGCGGGAGCGTTCGGCATGTCGAGCGGCCTCACCTACACCCCGGGGATGTACGCCGACATGGCGGAGCTCGAAGCCCTGTGCCGCGTCGTCGCCGAACGCGGCGGATACTGGGCGCCGCACACGCGCAGCTACGGGGGCGCGGCGCTCGAGGCGTACCGGGAGGCGCTCGAGATCGGACGTCGGACCGGCTGCCCGGTGCATCTCACCCACGCCACCATGAACTTCGCCCCGAACCGGGGTCGCGCGCAGGAACTGCTGGCCCTGATCGATGAGGCGATCGCGGACGGCGTGGACGTGACGCTGGACACCTATCCCTACCTCCCCGGCGCCACCACGCTCTCCGCGCTGCTGCCGAGCCGGCTGGCAGCGGGCGGCGATCTGCTGGGGGCCATCGCAGCCCTCGACGCCGCCGGCAGGGAAGCCGTGCGCGTGGAGCTCGAGGAGATCGGCTGCGACGGCTTCCACGGCGAGAAGGCCGATTGGACGCAGATCCAGATCTCCGGCACGGCGAACCCCGCCCTCGCTGCTCTCGTCGGACGCACGATCGCCGAGATCTCGACCACGACCGGTCGCCGTGCCGTCGACGTGGTGCTCGACACGATCCTCGAGGACGCGGGTGCCACGGGCATCCTCATGCACATCGGCGATGAGGAGAACGTCCGCGCGATCATGCGCCACCCGCAGCACTCGGGTGGCAGCGACGGGATCCTGATCGGCGCCCGGCCGCACCCGCGTGGGCGCGGTACGTTCCCGCGGTACCTCGGGCACTACGTGCGTGAGCTCGGCATCCTCACCTGGGAGGAGGCCGTCCGTCACCTGGCCGGAACGCCGGCGAGGCGGCTAGGGCTGGATCGCGGCGACGCTCCTCGCGGAATCGTCAGACAGGGGGCGACCGCCGACCTGGTGCTGTTCGACCCGGAGACCATCGCAGCGGGGGCGACGTTCGAGACGCCTCTCACCGCCCCGAGCGGCATCGTGGAGGTGCTGGTCGGCGGCGTGCCGGTGGTGTCGGACGGCGAGGTGACCGGCCTCACCCCCGGGCGTGCGCTGCGGATGCCGCCGCCTGCGCACCGCGCGACGGTGCCTCATGTCGAGGCTGTCATCGATCCGACCCTTCCCGCCTTCGTATGGACGGCCCGGACGCCGATCCTCGCCTCTGCCGATCTCGCCGCCTCCGCGGCGCGGCTGGGCGGCGGCGGGGGAGGAGGCGACGCCGAGCTGCCCCCGATCCGTCTGTGGGTGGACGAGACCCTCGGTGCGGAGGCCGCAGCGGCGGGCCGTATCGCCGATGAAGCCTTCCGCGTGAGCGTGAGCGGCTCCGGCATCGAGGTCAGGGGGGCGAGTCCGGTTGGAGTGTTCCGGGGCGTCACCACGCTGCGACAGCTCAGGGACCCCGAGGCTTCGACGGCGGTGATCCCCACCGGCGTCTGGGCGGGGGCGCCCGCCTACAGCTGGCGCGGGACGATGCTCGACGTCGCCAGGCACTTCCGCACGGTCGACGACGTCCGCCGTCTGATCGATCTGCTCGCCGACCATCACCTCAACGTCCTGCATCTGCACCTCACCGACGATCAGGGCTGGCGCTTCGAGGTGCCGGGCTTCCCTCGGCTCACCGAGGTGGGCGCGCGCCGCGAGGCGACGCAGCTCGGGCACGGGCCGCTCTCGACGGTCGAGGTCGGCGTGCACGAGGGCTTCTATACGACCGCGCAGCTGCGCGAGCTCGTCGCCTACGCGCGCGAGCGATTCGTGACCCTGGTACCCGAGGTCGAGCTTCCCGGGCACATCCAGGCGGGCCTGGCGGCCTACCCCGAACTCGGCAACGTCGACGTCGGGGAGCCGATCCTCTCCGCCTGGGAGCGCTTCGGGGTGAACCCCCGCACCCTCGCTCCGACGGATGCCGCCCTGGCGTTCGGGCGGGCGGCGATCGATGCCCTGTGCGACGTGTTCGACTCGGAGTGGATCGGGATCGGCGGCGACGAGGTGCCGGTGACCGAGTGGGCCCAGAGCCCCGCGGCCGCCGAGCGGATGCGACAGCTCGGGCTCGACACGCCGCACGACGTGCAACCGTGGTTCACGGCGCACTTCGTCGCGCACGTCCGTGCCCGCGGTCGCGTCGCCCTCGCCTGGGACGAGGTCCTCGAGGGGGATGTCCCCGAGGGGGTGCGCATCCTCGCGTGGCGTGGTCCCGCCGCGATGCGCGAGGCGCTCCGTCGTGGCATCGAGGTCGTGGCGTGCCCCGATCTCGAGGTGTACCTCGACTACCCGCAGTCGGATTCGGAGGAGGAGCCGATCAGGGTCGGCCCGCCACTGTCGATCGAGCGCGCCTACACGTTGCGCGTCGAGGACGGCGCGGTCGGGGGACAGGCGAACGTGTGGAGCGAGCATCTGCCGTCCAGGGATCGCGTCGATTTCGCGATGTTCCCGCGTCTGTCGGCGATCGCCGAGAGGCTCTGGGAGGGCGGGGACGCCGCGCCGTATGCCGACTTCGGACGGCGTCTGCCGACGCACCTGCGCCGGCTCGCCGCGGCAGGGGTGCGGTATCGTCCCCTTGACGGGCCGGAGCCCGGACAGCGCCGCCCCGGCGTGCCGGGGAAGCCACTCACGATCGAGGCTCGGGAGCAGATCGTCGCGGGGCTCGTGGAGCGTCTCATCGAGCGCTCGAAGACGGTCGTCGCCGACGACCCGAAGTAATGTAACGTTTCGGTAACCCTCCTCGCGCGTCCGCGAGCGGAGGTTGCGCAATTTTTGTTCGTAAGGTCTACTAACAAACATGTCCGTTTCGGATGAACAGCGTTCCGCATCGCCGTCAGAGTACGTCGGTGCGAATGCGCACGCCTTCGGCCCAGGGCGCCACCTGCGCTCGCGATCCAAGGTGCTGCCCGAGCACGCCCGCGGTCACAACCGCGCCCTGGTCCTGCAGACTCTGTACCACGCAGGGGCGATGAGTCGCGCCGACCTCTCCCGGGAGACGGGGCTCACCCGGGTCACCATCTCCGACCTGGTCGCCGAGTTCATCGCCGATGGGATCGTCATCGAGATGGGCGTGCGCGAGGCCGTCGGCCCGGGCAAGCCGCCCATCCTCATCGACATCGACCGGTTCGGTCACCAGATCGTCGGTCTCGACCTCTCCGGACCCGACGCCTTCACCGGCGCGGTGCTGAGCCTCGACGGCGACGTGCTCGAACGGCGTGCGGTGCCGCGTCCGCAGTCGCCCGACGGCGAGGCGGCGTACGCAGCCCTCCGGGAGCTCGCGCAGACCCTGGTCGCCGCATCCACCCAACCGCTGCTCGGCGTGGGTATCGGCACCCCGGGTGTCGTGCGCCCTGACGGCCTCGTCCTCAGCTCTCCCAACCTCGGCTGGATGAACTTCCCGCTCGAGGCGAAGCTCGGCGTCGATCTCGACCTGCCAGTGCTCGCGCGCAACGACGCCAACGCGGCGGTGCTCGCCGAGTACACCTTCGGCGATGCGAAAGCCGACTTCATGCTCATCAAGATCGGCAAGGGCGTCGGAGCCGGCCTCATCACCGGCAGCCAGCCGCTGCTGGGCAGCCGCTTCGCGGCGGGCGAGATCGGGCACGTGGTCGTCGGAACCGACGGCGGACCCCGCTGCGCGTGCGGAAAGGACGGCTGTCTCGAGGCGTGGCTCAGCGTCAGCCGCCTCGGTGCGGCGATCGCGGCGGAACCCGATGCGCGCGAAGAGATCCTCCGCGATGCCGGAACGCGCATGGCGATCGCCATCGCTCCGATCGTCGCGGCACTCGATCTCTCCGAGGTCGTGCTCTCCGGACCTGCCGATCTGCTCGACGGCATCCTGATCGATGCCGCGATCGAGACTCTGTACGCTCGCACCCTCGAGGGTGTGTTCGAAGACGTCGTGGTGCGCCTGACGCACCAGGAGGACATCGTCCTGCGGGGAGCCGCGGTCATGGTGCTCTCCGGGCAGCTGGGAGTGTCGTGATCGTCACCTCCACCCGCACCGGCACGGCGGACAGCGACATCCGATGACGGGTGCAGACACGGCCGACCGCTCCGGTCGGCAGATTCGAGTGGGCCTGGACGTCGGCGGCACCAAGATCGACGCGGTGGCCGTCGACTCCTCCGGTCACATCCGCGGACGACTGCGACGACCCACCGGATGGGGCGATGACGCCGTCGTCGAGAGCATCGTGATGGCCGTGACGGCGCTCGCCGACGAGAGCGGATTCCCCCTCGCCGACGTCGGCTCCGTCGGCATCGGCATCCCGGGGCTCGTCGACGCCGAGGCCGGGCGGGTGGATCACGCGGTCAACCTCGGTGTGGAGTCCCTGGACCTCGCCGAGAAGGCCGAACGCGCGCTCGGCGTGCCCTTCCGGGTGGAGAACGACGTGAAGGCCGCAGCCCTCGGCGCTGCGGTGCTGAGCGGGATCGCCGGCTCCATGGCGTATCTGAACCTCGGAACGGGCGTCGCCGCCGGCATCGTGATCGACGGGCGCATCTGGCGTGGCGCTCGGGGAACGGCCGGCGAGGTCGGTCATCTCTCCGTCGACCCGCACGGACGCCTGTGCGGTTGCGGACAACACGGATGCGTCGAGACCTTCTGCGGCGGCGGTGCTCTGGCCAAGGCCTGGGGACGCCCGGGTGCGCTGCCGATCAGGGACATCTTCGACGCAGCGGACGCCGGCGATCCGCTGGCGCTCTCGCTTCGCGACGACCTGTACCACGGAGCCGCAGCCGCCGTGCGCGTGCTCGTGCTCTCCGCCGACGTCGAGACGGTGGTCATCGGGGGAGGGCTCACGGCTCTCGGTGACCGGCTCGAGAACGGCATCCGCGCGGCGCTGCACGCCGGCGCCGAGGCGTCACCGTTCATGCGGTCACTCCGCTTGGATGAGAGAATCGAACTGCTCCCGGCGGGGTCCCCCGCCGCCGCATTCGGCGCCGCACTGGTCGGCGCCTCCATCACCGAGAAGGAGATCGTTCCGCATGGCTGAGGTCGTCATCGTCGAGAATGCCGAGGCCGCCGGCGCTTTGGTCGCCACCGAGATCGTGGAGCTGATCGCCCGTCGTCCCGACGCGGTCCTCGGCCTCGCGACCGGGTCGACCCCGCTGCCGGTGTACCAGGCGCTCCGCTCCCAGCTCGCGGGTCGCGACGTCTCCCAGGTGCGCGGCTTCGCCCTCGACGAGTACGTCGGCATCGACCCCGCGCACCCGGAGAGCTACCGCTCCGTCATCACGCGTGAGGTCGTCGAGCCGCTCGGACTCGACCCGCAGCGCATCCACGTCCCCAACGGCGCGCAGGCGACGATCCAGCACGCCGGCGACGACTACGAAGCAGCCATCGATGCCGCAGGCGGTGTCGACCTGCAGATCCTCGGTATCGGCACGGACGGACACATCGGCTTCAACGAGCCCGGATCATCGTTCGCATCGCGCACGCGCGTGAAGACGCTCACGGAGCAGACCCGCGAGGACAACGCCCGCTTCTTCGACTCGATCGACGACGTGCCCATGCACTGCATCACGCAGGGGCTCGGGACGATCCTGAAGGCGCGTCACCTGGTGCTGCTCGCCTTCGGCGAGGGGAAGGCCGCAGCCGTCGCCGGCGCGGTCGAGGGTCCGCTTACGGCGCTGCTGCCCGGTTCCGCGATCCAGCTGCACCCGCACGCGACGATCGTGGTCGACGAAGCCGCAGCTTCGCGCCTCGCGCTCGCGGACTACTACCGCTACACGTTCGCGAACAAGCCTTCCTGGCAGGGCATCTGACACCTGCCCGACGCCTGGCCCGCGCTCAGCCCGCCGACGCGGGCCAGGCGATCGGGAGCAGGTGCTCGACGCTCAGGGGCGCCAGCGGGAGTGTGGCGATGTCGTCCGGGGTGATCCAGCGCAGTTCGGCGAGCTCGGCTTGGACCGTGACCGCCCGGGGATCGACGGACGTCGCGAACGCTTCGGCGATGACGCGGTGACCCGGCTCGTTCGCGGCCGCGGACACGAAAGAGCCCAGCGGCTGGAGATCGGCCTCGTCGAGCTCCAGCCCCAGCTCTTCGTGGAGCTCGCGGATCAGCGTCTGCGCCGCGGACTCGCCGGCCTCGGGCTTGCCACCCGGCTGCATGAACATGCTCGTGCCCTGCTTGCGGACCACGAGCACTCGTCCGGCCTCGTCGACGATCACGGCCGCGCTCACATGGATGTCAGGCATCGAGGCTGAACACCTTTCCGGGGTTGAGGATGCCGAGGGGATCGAACACGGCGGCGATCTGACGCTGAAGCTGCCATTGGTCATCGCCCAGCTCATCGACGAGCCATCGGCGTTTCAGGACGCCGATGCCGTGCTCGCCCGTCAGGGTGCCCCCGAGGCGGATCGCGGCGCGGAAGAGATCATCGGCCGCCGCCCAGACGTGCGGCGGGGTCTCCGGCCCGTCGAAGATGAAGTTCGGGTGCAGATTGCCGTCGCCGGCGTGGGCGACCGTCGGGATGGTGATGCCGTACTCGCGTTCGATGCGCGCGATCTCGTCGAACATCGCCGGCATGGCGCTGCGGGGCACCGACACGTCTTCGATCAGCGTCGTTCCCAGCGAGGCCATCGCCGCGTGCATCGACCGCCGGATGGCGAGGAGGCGCTCGCCCTCGACACGGTCGTGGGAGACGACCGTCTCGCCGTCGTGGGCGCGCAGGATCGCGGCGATCGTGTCCGCCTCTTCAGCGGCAGCCGGCCCATCGGTCTGGATGGTCAGCTGGGCCGTGCCCGCAGACGGGACGGGGAGGGCGAGCAGGGCGTGCACGGCCGCGAGGCTGGCGGCATCCATCAGCTCCATGATCGCCGGCTGCACGCCCGCGGCCGTCACGGCGGCGGAGGCTGCAGCAGCGCTGCGCACTCCGGGGAAGGTCGCGGTGACGGTGCAGGTCTCGCCTGGCACGAGTCTGCGCAGCTTGAGGGTGGCTCCGACCACGACGCCCAGTGTGCCCTCCGAGCCGACGATCAAGGCGGTGAGATCGAGGCCGGTCACGCCTTTGACGCTGCGGTGACCGAGGTGCAGCAGCCGGCCGTCGGCGAGGACGAGGTCGACGCCGAGCACCGCGTCGCGCACCACTCCGTACTTGGCGCACAGCAGACCGCCGGCGCCCGTGGCGATGTTGCCGCCGACGGTGGAGATGTCGCGGCTGGCGGGATCCGGAGCCCACCAGAGACCGTGCGTGGCGAGTTCGGCATTGAGGTCGGCGTTCAGGATGCCCGGTTCGACGACGGCGAGCAGGTCGTCCGGGCGGATCTCTCTGATCGCGGTCATCCGCCGCAGCGACAGCACGATCTCGCCCGCCCCGGCGTTCGCGGCTCCCGCGAGTCCGGTACCGGCGCCGCGAACCACGACCGGTGTGCGCGTGGCCGTCGCGATGCGCATGGTCTGCTGCACGTCTTCGACACGCTCGGCGTGGACGACGGCGAGAGGTCGCCCCGCAGCGGCGTGGCCGGAACGATCTGCTCTGGCCTCCTCGAGCGATGCCTCATCGGTGTCGACGAGCGCGCCGAGGGACTCTTGCAGGAGTGACAGGACGCTCACGACAGTGCGCTCACGAGGGGAGCCTCACGACAGCGCGCGTCGACCGCTGAGCACGCCGGCGACCACGGCGACGAGGGCGAATGCGGTGCCGATCAGTGCCTGTCCCATCGACCACCACGCGATCGTGACACCGACGTAGATCAGCAGCTCGACGGCTGCGCGCAGGAAGGGATGCACACGCAGCACCGGGCGCGGCGAGAGGAACAGCGCCCAGACCAGGATCACGACGACGGGCGCTCCGACACCGATGACGATGTTCCAGGGAAGATCCCAGCTCGCGAAGCCCCACAGAGCGAGAGAGGCCACGGCGACGACGAGGACGACGGCGCGGACGATGTCGAGAGCGGTGATGACCGGACGCTCGACGCCGGGAACAGGAGCGGGATCCGAGGGCATGGATCCAGTCTATTCGGCGACGGGGGAGTCCTCGGTCGGGACGGCGCCCGCCTCGACGGGCGCGGCGACATCGGCGACCCTGGTCGTGATCGGCTCCTGCTCCACGGGAGCGGGAATCACCGGCTCGGCCACGACGGGTGCGGCTTCGACAGGTGCGGCCACGACGGGTGCGGCCTCTGCCGGTGCGACCTCTGCCGGTGCGACCTCTGCCGGTGCGACCTCTGCCGGAGCTTCGTCGACGGGTGCGACCTCTGCGGGAGCATCGGTCGTGATGACGACATCGTCGACAGGAGCGGAGCTGACCGGGTTCTCTTCGACGGGAGTCTGGTCGCTCTCCGTCGGGTCCTCCTCGACCGGACCCTCTTCGATCGGGATCTCGATGCCGGGGCGGTTGGGCTGCAGCGCGAGGAGAGTGGTGTCCGCGAAGGGCGCGTCGCCCGTGTCGAGGACATACCGGAAGGTGACCTTCGTCGAAGCGGCGAAGTAGTACTGGAACAGGCCGGGGCGCAGGTCGATCGCACCCGCTCCGGAGTCGTCGAGCACGATCGTGTCGCCCCCGCCGAGGCTGCCGTCGAGAAGCGCTTCGACCGTCGCTCCCGGTGCGCCGGTGATCGGCACGCGGTAGTGCACGGTCAGCTCGTCGAAGACGATCGTCGCGGTCGTCCAGGTCGGCGCTTCCGTGGGAACACCGGGGTCGACAGGCTCGACGGGGTCGACGGGCTTCTCGGGCTCGACCGGCTTCGTCGGTTCGACGGGGGCCGTGGGCGGGGTCGTGACGGGTGGCGGTGTGACGGCCGGTGCAGACGACGGATCCTGTCCTGGCTCCGCCTGATCGTCGGTAGGGGGCGCGGGCGCCTCCTCCGGCACGATGACGGGCGTTTCGATGATGACGGGCTCGTCGAGGCTCATCTTCTCGTCGGGACCGACGTCCGCCGAGATCGAGGACGGGTCTTCGTCTCCGGCGTTCGGGAGCGAGGTCGCGGGATCGGCTCCGGCGAGTCCGGGGATGATCGTGGAGGCGGCGACGACGCCGGCGACGACCAGTGCGGCCGAGCCCACGCCGACGAGTGCACCGATCCCGGTGAACACCCCGCCCGCCGCGCCGGCACCGGCGGAAGAGCCCGCCGTGCCGCCTGCCGAGCCGCCGGCGCCGGAACCCGAACCGCCCGAAGCGGCGAGGCCCGTCGCGGCGTGCGTGACACCGGGGTCCCCGGCGAAGACGGCACCCGGAATGCTCGACGGCATGGCCGCCAGAGCGACGATGGGCGTGCCCGCACCCTGCAGCGTGGCGAGGTAGCCTGCGGCGCCGGTGACGCCGAGCACGAGAGGCAGCAGCACCAGGGCGAGACGCTTGGAGACGTCTTTCGCCTCGGCGGCGACGATCATGCATCGGGCGCACTCGTCGAGGTGGAGCTCGAGTCGCTTGTGATCGCGGGTGCTGAGGTTGCCGCGAGAATAGGCGCCGAGGTGCTCGATGGTCCACTGGCATTCGGAGCCGTCTTCGGCGCTGCGCAGATGCGCCTGGATCCAGGCTTCACGAAGGCCTTCACGCGCACGGAACGCCAACTGCGACACGGCGCCGGCCTTCATCCCGAGGAGGGGCCCGACCTCCTGCGGCTTCATCTGCTCGATCTCGGTGTACCAGAGCACCTCCTGCCAGCGGCTGGGGAGACTGCGGAAGGCCTGCGCGGTGAGGCTGCGATCGAGCGCCTCGCTCGCGGCCTGGTCGGTGGTGTCGGGGTCGGCGACGGTGTCTAGTTCGTCGATCGCGGTCTCGCGACGAGCACGTCCCCACCCTGCCGCCGTGTTGCGGATGCTCGTGAAGAGGTAGGCGCGGAAGGAGCCGTTGGGGCCGCCGCCCTTGATGATCGCCTGATAGATGCGCGTGTAGGACTCCTGCACGAGGTCATCGGGATCGATGGAGGAGGTGACCGAGCGCGCCACGGAGAGCCCCGACGGGTAATGCCGTCTCCAGAGTTCACCGAACGCCTCCGTGTCTCCCGAACGGGTGCGGAGGATCAGGTCGGCGTCGCCGATCGTTTCGTCGTGAGTCGTGTTCTCTTCGTGCACAATCATCCATCTGTCGCCGGACGCGGGTGCGCCTCTACGGGAAGAGACGCATGAGAGCGCCTCTCATCACGCGACTTCTCCATTCTCTCGCGAATCTCCCAGGGAAGCCACCCTCTCCGCGAACTCCAAGCCGATGCCCGGGTTCGCGCGAGGGGGCCTCCGGCGGCGTCTGCAGACGGTATCCGAAACTCCTTCGAAGATTTTCGAGAAGTCGCGTAATGAATCGGGAGGGGCGTCGTCTCATCCCATAGAGACAGCCGTGAGGATCCCACCGGGGGGCGGGATCCAGGCACTGGTGCGGGGGGTATTCGCGCCGGTCGGGCGGGTCGGGAGCCTCGGGGGAGGAGAGCCCGGCCGCCCGTCTCACGAGGGGGAATGAGGCCGCCGATCTGGGGAACGGCGGCCTCCCACATGTTTCGATCCGAGGATCGGGATGATTTCTCGAAAGATTTTCGAGAAGTCGCGTAATGAATCGGGATGAGCGTCGTCTCATCCCATAGAGACAGCCGTGAGGATCCCACCGGGGGGCGGGATCCAGGCACTGGTGCGGGGGGTATCGCACTGGTCGGGCGGGCCGGGAGCCTCGGGGGAGGAGAGCCCGGCCGCCCGTCTCACGAGGGGGAAACGAGGCCGCCGATCTGGGGAACGGCGGCCTCCCGCCCCATCACACACGCATGACCGGAGAGCGCAGAGCTGCGCGTCGCGCGCGGCGCCGTCTCAGACGAGCAGCCGTGGTCCTGACCACACGCGCGCGACGCGCAGATCCGCATCCAGAAGCACGGCATCGCCGAGCATTCCGGTGGTCAGGCTGCCGAGGGATGCATCGCGACCGATCGCACGCGCCGGCGTCTGCGTGAGTGCGCGAACGGCTTCGGGAAGCGCCACTCCCGCCTGCACGGCACGCTGCAGGGCCACATCCTGCGTGAGCGTGGAGCCGGCGATCGACCCGGTGTCATCGGCCCTGGCCACGCCGTTCTCGACCGTGACGCTCACGGCCCCGAGGTCGTAGTGGCCGTCGGCGCTGCCCGCAGCCGCCATCGCATCGGTGATCAGTGCCACGCGTGCGGGTGCGGAGTCGAACACGAGCTTGACGACGTGCGGATCGAGGTGCACGTTGTCGGCGATGGCCTCGAGCACCACCCGGTGATCGGCTGCCGCTGCCAGCACCGGTCCAGGAGCACGGTGATGGATGCCCGGCATCGCGTTGAACGCGTGGGTGAGGATGGAGGCCCCCGCCTCGAAGGCGGCGACGGCCATCGTGGCGTCCGCATCCGTGTGGCCGACGGCAGCGGCCGAACCCGCGGCCACGATCTGCCTGATCGCGTCGAGCCCGCCGGGCAGCTCCGGCGCGATCGTGATCTGGCGGACGGTGCCGCGTCCGGCATCGAGCAGGAGGGCGACATCCGCCTCCGTCGGGTGACGCAGCAGCGACGGTTCGTGCGCGCCGTGGTGCCCGGGGTCGAGGAACGGGCCCTCGAGGTGCGAACCCAGGATGTCCGCATCCGTCTCGGTGAGATCGGCGATGAGCGCGACACTGCGGGCGAGGGACTCAAGGGGCGCCGTGACGAGCGAGATGACCGCGCGGGTGGTGCCGTGCGCACGGTGCATCTCGCGCCCGGTGCGGATCGCCTCCACTCCGTCGTCGAACGCGGCGCCGGCGCCGCCGTGGCCGTGGATGTCGACGAATCCGGGAGTGAGCAGGGCGCCGGGGCCGGCGAGGGCCACCGCATCGACGACCTCATCCGCCGCGGTCCACTCCGATCCCGTCCCGCGGCCGGTGACGACGCCGTCCTCGATGCGGACCCAGCCGTCCTCGACGATGTCGCCGCCGTCGACGATCCGTGCGGAGTGGATGACCAGCGAACCGGTCGCGGAGGAGTGGGTGATCAACGTGCGCTCCAGGGGATCTCGTCTGCGGGATGGAAGTCGATCCCCTCAGCTTTCCACAGCGGAGCGAGGGCGCCGACGCGAACGCGGAAGGACTCCCATCCGCGTTCGGGCGCTTCTCTCGGCGACCAGGCGACCTCGGCCTGAGCCGCCGCACGGGGGAACACCAGCTGTTCGACCTCGCCGAGCGTGCGGGTGGTCTCGGACCAGAGCGGGGCCTCGACGCCGAGGATCGCGGCGTCCGGCACGTCGAGGACGGCTGTCGGCTCCCACTCGTAGGCGGAGCGGACGTCGATGATCCCCGCCCAGGTGAGGCCGAGGGGGAAGTCCTCCGCGTACTTCATGTCGAGGTAGGTGACGTCCGCCGCCGACATGATGAGGGCGCCTCCGCGCTCGACGAAGTGCGCGGCCTCCTCTGCATGCGTGCCCTCGGGGGTGGTCTTGCCCCAGTACTGTCCGACGGTTCCCTCGGCGATGTTCGTCGCGGATCCCATCTCATGCCAGGCCATCGGGATCTTGCCCGCTTCCACGACGATCGCAGTCGCGCGCTCGGCGAAGAGGTCGAAGTCGGCCTGGGGCGTGCCGAGGGATTCGTCGCCGCCGATGTGGATGTACGCACCCGGGGTCATCTCGGCCAGCTCATGGACGACATCGCGCACGAAGTCGTAGGTGCGCTCCTCATGGATGCGGACGCTGGAGTGGCCGACACCCCAGCCCAGGTACGTCTCGCCGGCGACGGGCAGCGGCTGGCCGAGCCGCGCGGAATCCGCGATGAGGTTGTCGTTCAGCACCGGCGCCTCGACGAGCTCGGGGTAGGCCACACCGATCGCGTGGGTGTGACCGGGCAGGTCGATCTCGGGGATCACGATCATGTGACGCGAAGCGGCGTACGCCACGATCTCCCGGTAGTCGGCCTTGGTGTAGAAACCGCCGGGGTCGCCGCCCACCGATGTCGCGGAGGCCCGTTCCGTCAGCAGCGGCCAGGCATCGATGTGCACGCGCCAGCCCTGGTCGTCGCTCAGGTGCAGGTGCAGGTGGTTGAACTTGAGGGAGCTCGTGCTGTCGATGAACTTCTTCACGTCGCCGACGCCGAAGAAGTGCCGGGCCACGTCGAGCATGACGCCCCGTCGCGGGAAGCGCGGCGAGTCCGCGACATCGGCGCCGAGCAGCCCCCAGCCGGAGTCGTCCTGTCGCAGCAGCTGCAGCAGCGTCTGCACGCCGTAGAAGAGCCCTGCCTCGTCGGCGCCGACGATGATCGCACGCTCGCCGATCTCGAGCGTGTATCCCTCCGGCGCCGAGGAGCCGTGGTCGATCAGCAGCTCGATCTCGCCGGAGGCCTCGTCAGTGGTGGAGAGGCGGATGCCGGTGCGGCGCTCGACCGCGTCGATCAGCTGGGCGGCAGCGGGGGAGGAGCCGTGCACACGCGTCGTCGCGGTGATCGGCATCCGTCCCTCTCGCGCGGTGGCGGACACAGGCGCTGGCACGAGCGGAAGAGGATGAGGAAGGACCATGAACAAAACCTACCCGTCGGCATCGCTCAGGGGAATGGCGGAAGTCGAATCGATTCTGCGACGATCGTGGACACGCCGGCGTGCGGGGTCGTCGCATCGGCTATGCTCGTAGACGTCGCGACTGGCGTCTGGGTGGACTACCACCGGGGAGCGACTGACCACGGAATTCGACCGCGCGCCTGGGCCGATAGGAACACCCCTTTCGAATCCGTTGTCAAAGGAGCACGTCATGACCGACCGTTACTTCAACGCCCCGCTTTCCGAAGTCGACCCCGAGATCGCCGAGGTCCTGGATCGCGAGTTGACGCGCCAGCAGACCTTCCTCGAGATGATCGCCTCGGAGAACTTCGTGCCCGTCTCGATCCTGCAGTCGCAGGGCTCGGTGCTCACGAACAAGTACGCCGAGGGCTACCCCGGACGCCGGTACTACGGCGGCTGCGAAGAGGTCGACGTCGCGGAGTCCCTCGCGATCGAGCGGGCGAAGAGTCTCTTCGGCGCCGAGTTTGCGAACGTGCAGCCGCACTCCGGTGCGTCGGCGAACGCGGCGGTCCTGCATGCGATCGCGCGCCCCGGCGACACCCTGCTCGGCCTGTCGCTGGACCAAGGCGGCCACCTGACGCACGGCATGAAGATCAACTTCTCCGGTCGTCTGTACGACATCGTCGCCTACGGCGTCGACCCCGAGACCTCGACGATCGATATGGCCGAGGTGCGCCGTCTCGCGATCGAGCACAAGCCGAAGGTCATCATCGCCGGATGGTCGGCCTACCCCCGCACGATGGACTTCGCGGCCTTCCGCGCGATCGCCGACGAGGTCGGTGCGCTGCTCTGGGTCGACATGGCGCACTTCGCCGGTCTGGTCGCCGCTGGTCTGCACCCGAACCCGGTGCCGCATGCCCACGTCGTCTCCTCGACCGTGCACAAGACGATCGGTGGTCCGCGCTCGGGCTTCATCCTCACCAACGACGCCGATCTCGCCAAGAAGATCAACACCGCGGTGTTCCCCGGTCAGCAGGGCGGCCCGCTCATGCACGTGATCGCCGCGAAGGCGACGGCGTTCAAGCTCGCAGCCACCCCCGAGTTCAAGGAGCGCCAGGAGCGCGTGCTGCGTGGCGCGAAGCTCATCGCGGAGCGCCTGTCGCAGCAGGATGTGAAGGACGCCGGCATCGCGGTGCGCTCCGGCGGCACCGACGTGCACCTGGTGCTGGTCGACCTGCGCGACGCCGAGATCGACGGCAAGCAGGCCGAAGACCTGCTGCACGACATCCACATCACGGTGAACCGCAACGCGGTCCCGAACGACCCGCGCCCACCGATGGTCACCTCTGGTCTGCGCATCGGCACCCCGGCGCTCGCGACCCGCGGTTTCGGCGACACCGAGTTCACCGAGGTCGCCGACATCATCGCGCTCGCGCTGCTTCCCGGCGCTGACGTCGAGTCGCTGCGCGCTCGCGTCGACGCCCTCGCCGCCGCGTTCCCGCTCTACCCCGACCTGCAGCAGTGACCGCGAAGATCCTCGACGGGAAGGCGGCGTCCGCCGCGATCCGTGCCGAGCTGACCGAACGCGTGGCCGCACTCAAGGCGCGAGGGATCACGCCGGGCATCGCGACCGTGCTCGTGGGCGCCGACCCGGCCTCGCAGCTCTACGTGGGCATGAAGCACCGGCAGTCCGAGGCGATCGGGATGAACTCGATCCAACGCGAGCTGCCCGCCGACGCCACGCAGGCCGACGTCGAAGCCCTGATCGACGAACTCAACGCCGACCCCGCGTGCCACGGGTACATCGTGCAGCTGCCGCTGCCGAAGCACCTCGACACCGATGCGATCCTGGAGCGGATCGACCCGGCGAAGGATGCCGACGGTCTGCACCCGACCAACCTCGGGCGTCTGGTGCTCAACGTCAACGGGCCCATCCACACCCCGCTGCCGTGCACACCGCGAGGGGTGATCGAGCTGCTGCTGCGCAACGACTACGACCTCAAGGGGAAGCACGTGGTCGTGGTCGGGCGCGGCGTCACGATCGGTCGCTCGATCGGCCTGCTGCTCACGCGACGCGATCTGAATGCCACGGTCACCCTCACGCACACCGGCACGGTCGACATGCCCCGCTACCTGCGCGAGGCCGACGTGATCGTCGCCGCCGCCGGCGTCAAGCACCTCATCCGCGCGGAAGACGTCAAGCCGGGCGCCGCCGTGCTCGACGTCGGCGTGACGCGAGAGACCGACCCCGAGACCGGGAAGAGCCTGGTGTTCGGCGACGTCGCCCCCGACGTCGCCGACGTCGCCGGGTACATCTCCCCGAACCCGGGAGGCGTGGGCCCGATGACGGTCGCGCTGCTCATGACGAACGTCGTGGAAGCGGCCGAGCGGATCGCCTGACGTCAGCGCGCGCGCACCGCATGCGAAAGGCGCCCGTCCTCCTCGGAGGATGGGCGCCTTTCCACGTTCGCAGCCGGTCTGTCGCGCGCCCGGTTCAGCCGGGTTCGGGTCGGCTCTTCGCACTCAGCCCAGTTCGTCGAGCATGCGCCGCTGCTCGGGTGTGAGACCGTCGTCGAGGTCATCGCGCGCGGCGCGTGTCTCGGGGGACTCCGCCGCGGCGGCGGTCGGAGACGCCGTCTTCGTGTCGCCACCCTTCACCCGCGCCTGCACCGAGTCGTAGATCTCTCCCGCCTTGGCGCGGAGCCGGTCGTCGATCTGGTCGTAGATCATCCATCCGAACAGCAGCGCGAGCGGCGGCAGCACGAACGCCCAGAAGCCGGAGGCGCGCACACCGCTCAGCCACACCGTGAGTACCCAGACGATCAGCTCGACCAGATACACCAGCACGTACTGCACGACCTTCTCGCCGGTCTTGGTGCGCTCGGCGGCCGACTTCGCCGCCGACCTGCGGAAGGCTCCGGCGAGCAGGGGCTTCACGAACAGGGCGGCGAGGGTCAGGATGACGGATGCCCACAGGGCGTTGAACCCGACCGAGACGCCCGGCAGCAGCAGGCCGATCATCAGCAGTGCGGCGACATTGAACACGTAGAGCGCGGCGAACCGGACGATTCCGTTCTTCATGCGACCAGAATCCCACATCCTCCCGCGGAGGATCACCCCTGCGCGTGCAGCGTGCTCTCGATCCCGCTGATGCGTGCCTGCTCGTCGAAGCGGAAGGTCGCGGTGCCCGTGGCATCGGAGACATCGGCGCCGGAGAACGCCTCGTCGGTCCAGGCGAGGGTCCAACCCGCGAGTCGGGCGAGGTCCCAGACGGAAGTGCGCGCATCGGGGAGGCTGATGCCCGAGAGGACACGGGGCAGCGCCATGACCGCATCCGCCACGGTGAGCGGTGCCAGCGGAGCATCGAGCACGAACACCGCACGGGTTCCGTTGCCGACCGGGGCGGAGTAGTAGGGGGAGCGTCCGGTGAGCTCGACCGCGACGGCACCGACCGTGTGCGCGGCCTGTGCGATCCAGTCGTCGTCGCCCGAGACCTCGGCGGGGAACGGCACCTCGGGAGCAGTCAGCTCGGCGATCCCGTGCTCGTTGCCGTAGGCCTGCAGCTGCGCCGCGACGCCCTGTGCATCACCGCTCGGGTGCGCCCAGGCCCACAGGAGCGAGCGGGGTCCGGGGGCGATCGTCGCGATCAGGTGCGCGCGCGCCACGAGCTGTCGCGACGGGTCGGCGTCGGCGGTGAAGGTGAGGGTGCCCGCGGCCAGGTCCGCGTCCCAGCGGTGCTCGCCGAGGGCGTCGGCGGCTGCGGAGAGAGCGTCCTGACGGAGCGCGACGAAGAGGGCGGCACGGTCGGCGAGGGGCTGGAGCGCGGCGAAGGTCATGCCGACAGTCTCGCGGTCGATGCTATGAATCCGCTAGTTCAGGCGTTGCCGGCTCCAGGCCGCAGGCACACGACCCCGCGGATCAGTAGCTGGCGCGGGAGCCGCCGTCTGCCGAGGTGAAACGCGCGGCGAGAGCCTCGGAGGCGCGGGCGAGCAGCGCCACATCCGCTCCGACCGCCACGAAGTCGGCCCCCGCGGCGAGGTAGGCATCGGCGGCTGCCGGGTCGAACGCGTTCACGCCCACGGCCTTGCCTGCGGCCTTGACCGCGGCGAAGACCCTCTCGACCGCGGCCGTGACATCGGGGTGGGTCTGCTGACCCAGCAGGCCCATCGACGCGGACAGATCGGAGGGGCCGACGAACACCGCGTCGACGCCGTCGACCGCGGCGATGTCGGCTGCGGCCTCGACGCCCGCTGCCGTCTCGATCTGCACCGTGAGGGAGACGTGCTGCGCGGACTCCTGCAGGTACCGATCGACACGGTTCCAGCGCGCGCTGCGGGCCAGAGCACTGCCCACGCCGCGCACGCCCTCCGGCGGGTACCGCGTCGCGGACACCGCGGCGCGGGCCTCGTCGGCCGACGACACCATCGGCACGATCAGGTTCTGCGCCCCGAGGTCGAGGACCTGCTTGATCGCGACGGTGTCGTTCGACGGCACCCGCACGAGCGGGGCGATCGGGTACGCGGCGACAGCCTGCAGCTGCACGAGCACGGAATCGAGCGTGTTCGCCGAGTGCTCCATGTCGATCAGCAGCCAGTCCAGTCCCGACCCCGCGGCGACCTCGGCGAGCAGCGGGCTGCCGGAGCAGACCCACATGCCCACGAACGCTCGATCGGAGGCCGCGAGCTGCTCACGGAACGAGGGGTCTAGACGAAGCTGCATGCGATTGTTCCCATCGGTCCGTAATCGCACAGGACTTCATCGCCGCGCGACACCCACATCGGGCGTGTGAACGATCCTGCCAGGATGATCTCCCCGGCCTCGAGACGCGCGCCGTGCTGATGGAACTTGTTCGCGAGCCACGCGACCCCGGTCGCCGGGTGGCCGAGCACTCCGGCGGCGACGCCGGTCTCCTCGATCTCGCCGTTGCGGGAGAGCACGCCGGGAACCCAGCGCAGATCGATCTCGTCGGGGCGCCGGTGCACCGTGCCGAGCACCATCGCTCCGTACGCGGCGTTGTCGCTGATCGTGTCGACGATCGTGCGGCCCTCCAGCTCGATGTGCGAGTTCAGCACCTCGAGCGCCGGCACGGCGTAGTCGATCGCCGCCAGGGCATCCTCGAGAGTGCAGTCCGGGCCCTCCAGCGGGGTCTTCAGCACGAAGGCGAGTTCGACCTCGATGCGCACGTTCGAGAAGTGATCGACCGGGATCTCGGAGCCGGACTCGTACACGGTGTCGTCGAACATCACGCCGTAGTCCGGCTCAGTGATGCCCGTGGCCTGCTGCATCGCCTTGGACGTCAGCCCGATCTTGCGGCCGACGAGTCGGCGACCCGCGGCGATCTGGGAGTCCCTCCAGACACCCTGGATCGCGTAGGAGTCCTCGACCGTGGCCTCCGGGTACCGCGCGGTGATGCGCGGGATCACCGCGTGCGTGCGGTCGGCCTCCGCGAGCTCCGCCGCGATCTGCGTGATCGTGTCTGCTGACAGCATCCGTGCCTCCTAGAGCTGGTGGCCCAGCTTGTACTCGCCCTGCTTGTACTCGGGCATGTCCTTGTCGTCGTCCGCTCGCGTGTACGAGAAGCCGTCGGCGCCGATGGTCACCGCCATCTCGCTGGAGTCGGTGCGGGCGACCACCGGCTGCGGGTTGCCGTCGAGGTCGAGCACCAGCGACGCATCCGTGTACCAGGACGGGACGACGGGGTTCCCCCACCAGTCGCGGCGCTGGTTGTCGTGCACATCCCAGGTGATGACCGGGTTGTCGGGGTCGCCGGTGTAGTAGTCCTGCGTGTACACCTCGACGCGGTGCCCGTCGGGGTCGCGCAGGTAGAGGTAGAACGCGTTCGAGACGCCGTGACGGCCGGGACCGCGCTCGATCGAGTCGGAGCGGCGCAGGGCTCCGAGTTTGTCGCAGATGGCGAGGATGTTGTGCTTCTCATGCGTGGCGAAGCAGACGTGGTGCATGCGGGGTCCGTCGCCGCCGGTCATGGCGGTGTCGTGCACGGTGGGCTTGCGGCGCATCCAGGCGGCGTAGACGGTGCCCTCCTCGTCCTGGATGTCCTCCGTGACGCGGAAGCCGAGGTCCTGCATGAACCCCACGGCGCGCGGTACGTCGGGGGTGACCTGGTTGAAGTGGTCCAGGCGCACCAGCTCGCCGGGGATGTGCAGGTCGTAGCGCCACGACATCCGCTCGACGTGCTCGGTGGCGTAGAAGAACTCGTACGGGAAGCCGAGCGGGTCGACCACGCGCACCGAGTCGCCGATGCCCTTGACGAAACCGTTCTCGTTGCGGCGCACGTCGCAGCCGAGCTCCGTGTAGAACTCGACGGCGCGGTCGAGGTCTTCGGGCGTGCGGACCCGGTACGAGAAGGCGGCCACGGCGGCGATCGGGCCCTTGCGCAGCACCAGGTTGTGGTGGATGAACTCCTCGGTCGAACGCAGATAGATCGCCTCGTCGTCCTCCGCGGTGACGTAGAGCCCCAGGACGTCGACGTAGAACTGGCGGGAGGCGGCGAGGTCGGTGACCACGAGCTCCATGTACGCGCAGCGGAGGATGTCCGGCGGCGAGCTCTGCGGCGTCGCGATCGGGTTGTCCGAGCGGATCGGCGCCTCCTGGGAGACGTAGAAGCCCGAGGAGGTCAGGGTCATGTCGTCGCGGTGTGTCATGTCAGCGTCCTTGCGTGAGGGTTCCGGTCGCACTTTCTGTCGCATCCGCGTCGGCGGGGCGGCACAAAGTGCGACCGGAACGAGACAGTGGGGTCAGTTCTTGCCGAAGGTCGGGTTGTGGGAGTGGGCCGCGAGCGTGATGTGCACGCTCTGCTGGTCGGTGTAGAAGTCGATCGAGCGGTAGCCGCCCTCGTGACCGAGGCCCGAAGCCTTCACGCCGCCGAACGGCGTGCGCAGGTCCCGCACGTTGTTGCTGTTCAGCCACACCATGCCGGCTTCGACCGACTGCGCGAAGTTGTGCGCGCGCTTGAGGTCGTTCGTCCAGATGTAGGCGGCGAGCCCGTACTTGGTGTTGTTCGCGAGCGAGAGCGCCTCCTCGTCGGAGTCGAAGGGCGTGATCGCCACGACGGGGCCGAAGATCTCTTCCTGGAAGATACGGGCGTCGGGGGAGACGTCGGCGAACACGGTCGGTGCGACGAAGTTGCCCTCCTCGAAGCCCTCGGGGCGACCGCCGCCGGCGACCAGGCGGCCCTCGGTCTTGCCGATCTCGACGTAGCTCATGACCTTGTCGTAGTGCTCGGGGTGCACGAGCGCGCCGACCTCGGTGGCCGGGTCGTGCGGGTAGCCGACCTTGACGCGCTTCGCCTGCGCGGCGTAGCGCTCGACGAACTCCTCGTAGATCGAGCGCTCGACCAGGATGCGGGAGCCGGCGGTGCAGCGCTCGCCGTTGAGGGAGAAGACGCCGAAGATCGTGGCGTCGACCGCGGCCTCGAGGTCGGCGTCGGCGAAGACCACGGCGGGCGACTTGCCACCGAGCTCCATCGACAGGCCCTTGAGGAACGGGGCGGCATTGCCGAAGATGATCTGTCCGGTGCGGCTCTCGCCCGTGAACGAGATGAGCGGCACATCGGGGTGCTTCACGAGCGCGTCGCCCGCGTCTTCGCCGAGACCGTTCACGAGGTTGAAGACGCCCTTGGGCAGCCCCGCCTCCTCGAAGATGCCGGCCCACAGGGATGCCGACAGCGGCGTGAACTCGGCCGGCTTGAGCACGACCGTGTTGCCGGTCGCGAGTGCGGGCCCGAGCTTCCACGACTCGAGCATGAACGGCGTGTTCCACGGCGTGATGAGGCCGGCGACACCGATCGGCTTGCGGTTGACGTAGTTCATCTGCTTGCCCGGCACCTTGAAGGCGTCGTCGGACTGCGCGACGATCAGGTCGGCGAAGAACCGGAAGTTCTCGGCGGCGCGGCGGGCCTGTCCCAGCGCCTGCGTGATCGGCAGGCCGGAGTCGTACGACTCGAGCTCGGCCAGGCGTGCGTCGCGGGACTCGACGATGTCGGCGATCCGGTGCAGCACGCGCGAGCGCTCGCGGGGGAGCATCCGCGGCCAGGGGCCCTCGTTGAACGCGCGCGTGGCTGCCGCGACGGCGAGTTCGATGTCGGCCTTCTTGCCGGCGGCGGCGGTCGTGTAGGTCTGGTTGGTGACCGGATCCAGCACGTCGAACGTGTCGCCGTCGACGGAATCGACGAACGCGCCGTCGATGTAGTGCTGGATGTGGTCGGGGAGGTCGGCGGGGATGCGCGAATCGGTCATGAGATTTCTCCGGTCGTCTGGGCGGAACGTGTGTGCAGTGCGTCGAGGAACGCGTCCATCGTGCGCCAGCGGTGGTTGCGGGCGGCGAGTTCGATCTCGAGCGGGTCGGCGCCCGCGCGGATGAGGTCGAGGATCTCGGTGTGCTCCTCGACCGAGTGCTGGGCGCGTCCGGGGATCGACGCGAAAGTCGTGTCGCGGATGGCGGAGAGCCGCGACCAGCCGCGGTGCACGAGGTCGAGCAGGTGAGGGTTGGGGCACGGCTCGAACAGCACCGAGTGGAACTGGCGGTTGAGCTCGGTGAAGGCATGGGCGTCGAGATGATCGAGCATCTGCGCCATCCGCTCGTTGATGCGGGCGGCCTCCTCGAGAGCGTCCTCGTCGAGCAGGGGAGCCGAGAGCGCGGTGGCGCAGCCCTCGACCAGGCCGAGCGTCTGCATGGTGTGCGCGTACTCGCTCTCGTCGACGAGGGTCACCCGCGCTCCGACGTTGCGCTCGAACGTCACGAGTCCCTCGGCTTCGAGGCGGCGGATCGCCTCGCGCACGGGGACGACGCTCATCTTCAGATCCTCGGCGATGGAACCCAGCACCAGCCGGTAGCCGGGGCTGAACATGTGCCCCGTGATCCGCGAGCGGAGCCACTCGTACGCGACCTCGGACTTGCTGGCCGTCGTCGTGGTCATCGCGTGCTCCGGTGGGCCGTGGCCTCCTCGTAGCGGGCGCGCCACTCGGCGTTCAGGGGGAACAGGCCGTCGACGGGGTGACCTGCGGCGACCTGCTCGGCGATCCAGGCGTCTTCGATCTCCTGCGCGACGGCGCTGGCGGCGACCTCGGCGGCCAGGGCCGGCGGGATCACGATCACTCCGTCGCTGTCGCCGACGATGATGTCTCCGGGCTGCACGGTCGCACCGCCGCAGGAGATCGTGACATCCACGTCCCACGGCACGTGCTTGCGGCCGAGCACGGAGGGGTGCGCACCCTGCGAGAACACGGGGAGTCCGATCTCGGCGACCGCGTCGAAGTCGCGTACGCCGCCATCGGTGACGACCCCGGCGGCGCCGCGGACCTTCGCGCGCAGGGCGAGGATGTCGCCGAGGGTGCCGGTCGTGGCATCGCCTCGGGCCTCGATGACGATGATCTCGCCGTCTTCCACGGCATCGAACGCGCGCTTCTGCGCGTTGTAGCCGCCGCCGTGCGCGGCGAAGAGGTCTTCGCGGAAGGGCACGAAGCGCAGCGTCTTGGCGGTGCCGACGATCTTGCTGCCGGTGATGTTCGCCGACACCCCGTCGATGAAGCAGGAGTGGTGTCCGCGCTTGCGGAGCTGGGCCGAGAGACCGGCCGTCGGGGCGGCGAGGAGCTGGGCGCGCAGTTCGGGGGAGAGGGCAGGAGCCTTCTCGACGGGAGGCAGGCCCGCCTCTTCGCGAGAGCCCCAGGCCTCGGTGCGCTGCAGGTCGTCGACGGCGGGGAGCGATCCGATCTCGCCGTCGAAAGGGGTCTCGCCCTGCGTCACGGTGGTGACGAGGCGTCCGGACGTGGGGGCGCCGGGGGCATCCGGGGCGTCCACCTCGATCTCGACGACGTCGCCGGGGACGATGACCGATGAGCCCGCGGGGGTGCCGGTGAGGATCACGTCGCCCGGTTCGAGGGTGAAGTGCTGGGAGAGGTCGGCGACGAGCTGCGCGAGCGGGAAGATGAGCCCGGCGGTGGTGTCGTCCTGGCGGAGCTCGCCGTTCACCCAGGCGCGCACCCGGAGGGCCGCAGGGTCGACGGTGCGGGCATCGATCAGGTCGGGACCGAGCGGCGTGTAGCCGTCGCCGCCCTTGGAGCGGACGTTGGAGCCCTTGTCGTTCGCGCGCAGGTCGTACAGTCCGAGGTCGTTCGAGGCGGTGACCCACCCCACGTGCGCCCAGGCCTCGTCGAGCGATACGCGGCGCGCGGCCGTGCCGATCACGAGGGCGATCTCCCCTTCGAAGGCGAGCAGCTCCGTGCCGGCCGGTCGCTCGACCGTGCCTCCGGAGGCGCCGACGGAACTGGCCGGCTTGAAGAAGTACGAGGGCGAGGCGGGGCGTCTGCCGCGCTGATCGGCGCGTGAGGCATAGCTCAGATGGATCGCGATGATCTTGCCGGGGCGGTCGATTGTGTCCGTCACGGGGCGCCTCCTCGCGCTCGTCTGCGTTGTCGTGCGGGACGCCTTGTGCGTCGTATTCGAAATCATATATCATCGGTTCACCCCTCGGCAAGCACTTCGGATCCATTCCGCTGCACGCCGTGACAATGCGGTCACAACCAAAGGAGACACCCCATGAGCGGGCAGTCACAGGCTGGGTTCACGCCCACCGGAACCATCGCGACGGCGGCCGATCGACGCCGCGTCGTGTTCGCCACCGTCGTCGGCACCACGGTCGAGTGGTACGACTTCTTCATCTACGCGACGGCCGTCGGGCTCGTCTTCGGCCAGCTCTTCTTCGCCCCGCTCGGCGAGAACAGCGCCCTGATCGGCTTCGCCACGGTCGGCGTCAGCTTCCTGTTCCGCCCCCTCGGCGCGTTCCTCGCCGGGCACTACGGCGACAAGCTCGGGCGCAAGACCGTGCTGATGTGGACGCTGATCCTGATGGGCGCCGCGACCGCGCTCATCGGTCTGCTGCCCACGTACGAGACGATCGGCATCATGGCGCCGATCCTGCTGGTGCTGCTGCGCATCGTCCAGGGCATCTCGGCGGGCGGTGAATGGGGCGGCGCGGTGCTGATGGCCGTCGAGCACGCTCCTCGCCGCAAGCGCGGCATCTTCGGGGCGTCTCCGCAGATCGGCGTGCCCCTCGGTCTGCTGCTCGCCTCCGGTGTGATGGCGCTGATGACGGTGATCGCCCCTGGCGACCAGTTCCTCGCCTGGGGTTGGCGTGTGCCGTTCCTGCTCAGCGTCGTGCTGATCCTCGTCGGCTACTACGTGCGCCGCAAGGTCGAGGAGAGCCCCGTCTTCACCGAGCTCTCGGCCCGCAAGGAGAAGGCGCGGATGCCGATCGCTCAGCTGTTCCGCAAGCACCTGCTGCTCGTGATCATCGCCGCATTCGTCTTCGCCGGCAACAACGCCGTGGGCTACATGACCACCGGCGGGTACATCCAGGGCTATGCCACGAACCCGGAGGGGCCGATCGGCCTGGAGCGGGGCCCGGTCCTCTGGGCCGTCGCCGGATCCGCGGTCACCTGGCTGCTCACGACGCTCCTCGCCGGCTGGCTGTCCGACCGCATCGGCCGTCGCACGACGTACGTCATCGGCTGGGTGCTGCAGCTGGTCGGTGTCTTCACGCTCTTCCCGCTCGTCAACACGGGCGAGATCGGTCTGTTGTTCGCCGGGCTCGCGATCCTCACGATCGGTCTCGGCTTCACGTACGGACCGCAGGCGGCGCTGTACGCCGAGCTGTTCCCGGCGAGCATCCGCTTCTCCGGCGTCTCGATCTCGTACGCCATCGGCGCGATCGCCGGTGGGGCCTTCGCGCCGACCATCGCCACGGCCATCGTGAGCGCCACCGGGTCGACCCAGGCCGTCACCTGGTACCTCGCGGGCATGACCGTGCTCGGTCTCATCGCCACGCTGCTGCTGCGCGACCGCTCGGGCATCCCGCTCGGACCGGATCACGAGGAGGAGCAGTCCGTCAGCCCGATCTACGGACTCGCGAAGGCCTGATTCTCCGGAGTCACCCGAACGCGTGAGCACGTCCCCCTCCGGGTGGGCGTGCTCACGCGTCGTCGCGGCGGTCAGCCGTCGAGGGATTCGCGGATGACGGATGCCGAGCGCTGCAGCCGCGCGGCGATCTCGGCGTCGTCCAGGTCGGTGGCCACGTGCACGACCGCGATCGCGGCGGGGCGCTGGCCGCGCAGGGCGAGGGGGACGGCGACGGACTGCACGGTGGGGATGACCTCATCGTGGCTCGTCGCATATCCGCGGCTCCGGGTCGCCTCCACATCGGCGGGCAGTGACGACGGCACCGCTTCGGGCCACTCGTGCTCGGGGAGTTGCGCGAGGATCGCCTTGCCGGGAGCTCCGACCGTCACCGGGTGGCGGGCGCCGGGGCGCTGGGCGACGCTCGCGACGGCGTGGCGGGGCTCGACGCTCGCCAGCGTGATGCACTCCTCGCCGTCGAGCACGGCGAGGAAGCAGGTCATGCCCAGCTCGTTGGCGATCGCGGTGAGCTCGGGGAGGGCCTCGGCCTGCAGATCGTGGGCGACTCCGGCCGCGAGCGCCGCCATGCGCGCGCCGAGGCTCACGGCGCCGGACGCGTCTCGGGAGACGAGCCCGTGGTCTTCGAGGGTGCGCAGCAGGCGATAGGCGATCGAGCGGTGAACGCCCAGGCGCGAGGCGATCTCGTCGATCGTGAGCGGGCCGCGTGCGTCGGCCAGCACCTCGAGGATGCGGATGCCGCGGCTGAGGGTCTGCGAGGCGGGGGAGGCGGCGGTGTTCTCGGGCATGCGGGCGCTCCCTTGCGATCGCGGACGGCGAGGTTTAGGCTGTGTTCAATAGTAGAACTCTGTGTTCGAATATAGAACACGCGGGTTCAGGATGCAAGACCCGACAGGCAACACCCGACGAAGAAGTCCGGAAGGAATCGACGACGATGCAGTTCCACCACCACGGCTACGTCTCCGCTGACCCGCGCGTGCAGGACGCCGCCGGTATCGGCGCCGCGCGCTCCGCCGACCTTCCCGACCAGATCGACGTGCTCATCGTCGGATCGGGGCCGGCGGGGATGCTCCTCGCGGCCCAGATGGCGCAGTACCCCGGCATCTCCACGCGCATCATCGAGAAGCGCGACGGCCGCCTCCCGCTCGGCCAGGCCGATGGCATCCAGCCGCGCAGTGTCGAGACGTTCCAGGCGTTCGGGTTCGCCGAGCGGATCATCGCCGAGGCCTACAACATCGGCTGGATGAACTTCTGGGGGCCGAACCCCGACAAACGCGACGAGATCGTCCGCACCTCCCGCACGTCCGACTACGCCTACGACATCTGCGAGTTCCCGCACCTGATCGTCAACCAGGCGCGAGTGCTGGACTACTTCGCCGAGGCCGCGGCGAACGGACCCGGCCGCATCGTGCCCGACTACGGGGTCGAGTTCACCGGTCTCACGGTCCACGACACGGGGGAGTACCCCGTGGAGGTGGGGATCCGCTACGTCGCCGGCGAGCGGGCAGGAGAGGCGAGGACCATCCGCGCCAAGTTCGTCGTGGGGTGCGACGGTGCCCGCAGCGGTGTGCGCCAGGCCATCGGGCGCACGCACGTGGGCGCCTCGGCCGCGCACGCCTGGGGCGTCATGGACGTACTCGTCAACACCGACTTCCCGGACTGGCGCACCAAGTGCGCCATCAACTCGGAAGCGGGCAACATCCTGCACATCCCGCGCGAGGGCGGATACCTCTCGCGCATGTACATCGACCTCGGCGAGGTCGCGGACGACGACGATCACCGGGTGCGGCAGACGCCCATCGAGGAGATCATCCGTCGCGCCAACGAGATCCTGCACCCGTACACGCTCGACGTGCGCGAGGTCGCCTGGCACAGCGTGTACGAGGTCGGACACCGCGTCACCGACGGCTTCGACGACGTGATCGACGGGTCGGGGCGGACGCCGCGCGTGTTCCTCACCGGAGACGCCTGCCACACCCACAGCGCCAAGGCCGGCCAGGGCATGAACGTGTCCATGCAGGACGGCTTCAACCTCGGCTGGAAGCTCGGCTCGGTGCTCACCGGACGCGCGTCAGAAGACCTGCTGGCCACGTACGGCGCCGAACGGCGGCCCGTGGCGCAGCAGCTGATCGACTTCGACCGTGAGTGGTCGAGCCTGATGGCCCGAAAGCCCGAGGAGATCTCCGACCCCAACGAACTGGCCACCTACTACCTCGCGACGGCCGAGTTCCCGTCCGGATTCATGACGCAGTACACCTCGTCGATGATCACCGGGTCGGACACGCACCAGTCCCTCGCCCCGGGATATCCGCTGGGCAAGCGGTTCAAGTCGGCCGAGGTCGTGCGGGTCGGCGACGGCAACGTCGTGCACCTCGGACACCATGCGAAGGCCGACGGGCGCTGGCGCGTCTACGCCTTCGGCGACCGCACCGGCGACGCGCTCGCCGCGTGGGCCGAGAAGGCCGAGCCCCTGTTCGCGCGCTTCACCCCGATGGACGCCGATGTCGATGCGGTCTTCGATGTGAAAGCCGTCTACCAGCAGCCGTTCGAAGAGATCGAGGTCACCTCGGCGCCCGCGCTGTTCCAGCCGAAGACCGGCCCCCTCGGACTCACCGACTGGGAGAAGGTCTACGCCGCAGGCCCCAGCAAGTGGACCGAGACCGACATCTTCGCCGCGCGCGAGCTCTCCCGCGACGGCGTCGTGATCGTGGTGCGCCCCGACCAGTACGTGGCGGCGATCCTTCCGCTCGACGACACGACCGAGCTGGCCGCGTTCCTCGAGGGGGCCCTGCTGCCTGCACGCTGATCCCGTCCTCGACATGACACGTGTCATGTCGAGGAGATGACACTGCCCTCCGGTCTCCTCGCCCTCGGCGGAGGAGGCTGGAGGCATGAACAACACCTCCGTGGACGGGTCGGTGACGCGGGCCACCGCTCGACCGGTATCCGCCGCCCCGATCGATGACCCCGTGGTGCTCGAACTGAGCGCCGTGAAACGACACTTCGGCACCGGCGACCGCCGCGTGCAGGCCGTCGACGGGGTGGACCTGTCGATCCGGCGCGGGGAGGTCGTCGCACTGCTGGGACCCAACGGCGCGGGCAAGACCACCACGCTCGACATGCTGCTGGGGCTCACGCAACCCAGCAGCGGCACCGTGCGGGTGCTCGGCGTCGCACCGGAGCGCGCCACCTCGAGCGGAGCGATCGGGGCGGTGCTGCAGACCGGCGGGCTCCTGGGCGACCTGACCGTCGGCGAGACCGTGCGCCTCATCGCCTCTCTTCACGGTGCGCAGGCTTTCGGCAGAGTGGACGAGGTGCTCGCCAGAGCCGACCTGGAGCACCTCGCCCGCCGCCGGGTGTCGAAGTGCTCCGGCGGGGAGCAGCAGCGCGTGAAGTTCGCGCTCGCGATGGTCTCCGACCCCGACATCCTGGTGCTCGACGAGCCCACCGCGGGTATGGATGTCACGGCACGCCGCCATTTCTGGGACGTCATGCGTGCGGATGCGGATGCCGGACGCACGATCATCTTCGCCACCCACTATCTCGAGGAGGCGGAGCAGTTCGCGCGCCGAACCGTGGTGATGCACCGCGGGACGGTGGTCGCGGACGCCCCCACGGCGCTGCTGCGGGCCAGTCTCGGCGAGCGGACCGTCTCGGCGACGGTCGACGAGGGCGCAGCGACCCTCGTCGCGACCCTGAGCGCGACCGACGGCGTCGTCGCCGTGCGACTCGACGGAGATCGTCTCAGCCTGCGCGCCGCGGATTCCGATGCCGCCGCCCGCATCCTGCTCGAAGGCGGCGCCCACGACCTGGAGATCGCCGCCCCCACCCTGGAAACCGCCTTCACTGCTCTGACGGAGAACTGACATGCTCGTCTCACCCACCATGCTGCGTATCGAAGGCGTCCGCCAGCTGCGCAACCCCTACACGCTCGCGTTCACCCTGGCGATGCCGGTCGCGATGTACCTGCTGTTCGGCGCCGGGATGGGGTACGGCTCGCTCTCCGCCGGCCACGGGAACGTCTCGTTCTACGTGATGACCTCGATGGCCGCCTACGGCACGGCGGTCGCGATGAGCTCGCTCACATCGCTCGCCGCGACCGAGGCGAAGCAGGGCTGGGGGCGCCAACTCGCCATGACCCCGCTGACCACCGCCGGATACGCGCTGACGAAGCTGCTCACCGCCGTGACCTTCGCGGCGCTGGCGCTGGTGGCCGTGTTCGCCGCCGGGATGATGACCGGTGCGCAGGCGGAAGACGGCTGGCGCTGGGTCGCGACGGCGGGCATCATCCTCGGGATCGGCCTCATGTACGGACTGTTCGGGCTCGGCGTCGGGCTGTTCTTCAGCTCGGACTCGGCAGCGGCTCTGGCCTCGATCTCGATGACGTTCTTCGCGTTCTTCGGCAACGTGTTCATGCCGCTCGACGGCGTGATGCTCGACATCGCCCGATTCACGCCTCTGTACGGCTTCGTCGCCCTGAGCCGCTGGCCGCTCACCGACGGGGTGCTCACGACAGGACAGACCGACCCGCTGTGGATGCTGTTCCTCAACGTCGTCGTCTGGCTCGCGCTGTTCGCCCTGCTGGTCATGATGGGCATGAAGCGCTCCAGGGCGCGGCAGTAGCAGTGCGCGACGACAGTAGGTTGGACGGATGACGCCACACGCGAAGCGCGAGACGAACAGCGCCACGGGGAAGGACCCGTGGGCGCGGTTCGGATGGCTGATGGCCGTGATCTGGCTCGTCTTCCTGGTGTATCCGGTGATCGCGCTCCTGCGATCCGAAGCGCCGCCGGCCTGGGTCATCGTGGGCTGGGTCGCCCTGGTCGCGTTCGTCGTGCTGTACGTCACTGGCTTCATGCACGGCATGCGCGGTGGCGGGGGACTCGGACGTACGCCGTCGACACGGCAGTGGATCACGTTCGCAGCGCTCATCCTGTGCGCACTGCTCTCGGTACCGGCGGAGGGCGGATCGGCGCTCAGCTTCCTGCCGTTCGTGATGTCCTTCGCCTCGTACGGTCTGACGCGTGCGTGGCATTGGATCACGACCGTCGCGGCGGTCGTGGTCACGGCGCTGTGCGTGTTCCTGCTTCCCGGGGGGATGAGCTACCTGTCGATCCTCGCGATCGTGGCGCTTCTCGGAGTGGTCAACACGGTGTCGACCTGGCTCATCCTGCGCTCGGCGGAAGCGGAGCGGCTCGGCCTCGAGCTGGCGACGAGCGAGGGGCGCGAGGCCGTGGCCCGTGACGTGCACGATCTGATCGGTCACTCCTTGACGGTCGTCGGTCTCAAGGCGCAACTGGTGCGGCGGCTGATGGACTCCGATCCGGATCGCGCCAAGGCCGAGCTCGCCGACATCGAGCGGCTCACGGCGGAGGCTATCGCCGGGGTCCGCTCGACGGTGGCGGGAGCGCGGGTGACGACGCTCGTCGAACAGCTCGCGTCTTCTCGGGACTCGTTCCGCGCGGCCGACATCGAGATGCAGGTCGAAGGGGAGCCGAGCGCCCTGTCGCCGGTGCAGGCGATCACCGCGAGCTGGATTCTCCGCGAGGCGACGACCAACACCCTCAGGCATGCGCGCGCGCAGACGGTGCGGGTCCTGCTGCTGCCGGGGCGGCTGGTGGTGGAGGACGACGGGGTGGGCATCGGTGCGGCCGAAGGCAACGGCATCCGCGGCATGCGCGAGCGCGCAGCGGCGGCGGGCGCGGCGTTCGCGCTCGGCGCGACGGAAGACGCGGGCACGCGCGTGCAGGTGACGTGGTGAGCGTCTCGGCCGGCGACACCATCCGGTTGCTGATCGCCGACGACCAGGCGCTCGTGCGCGGCGCGCTGGGGGCGCTGCTCGAACTCGAGCCCGACCTCACCGTGGTCGGCATGGCCGCGGACGGAGCGGAGGCCGTGCGACTCGCGGAAGAGCTTCGTCCTGATGTGTGCCTGATGGACATCCAGATGCCGGGGATGGACGGCGTGGAGGCGACGCGACGCATCAGGCAGGCGAGCGCGGGGACGCGCGTGCTCGTGGTGACGACGTTCGCGCGCCCCGGCTACCTGCGCTCCGCCTTGGATGCCGGAGCGAGCGGTTTCATCGTGAAGGACACCCCTGCCGAGGAGCTCGCCGAAGCCGTGCGGCGCGTGCGGTCGGGACTGCGCGTGCTGGATCCGGTGCTCGCCGCCGACAGTCTGTTCGACGGCGCGAACCCGTTGAGCGACCGGGAACGGGAGGTGCTGCGTCTCGCCGCGGACGGGCGCTCCGCCGCCGCGATCGCCTCCGAGGTGTTCCTGTCGGCGGGAACCGTGCGAAACCACCTCTCGGCGGCGATCGGGAAGACAGGGGCAGCGAACCGGGCGCAGGCCGTGCGGATCGCTCAGGACAAGGGATGGATCTGACGCCGCTTCGGTGTGGCGGGACGTCGGCGGCCGCGCGTACGGTGGACGCCGACGGGCGACGACGCCCGACAGGAGGAGTGCGTGATGGACTGGAAGATCGAGCTCATCTTCGTGCCGGTCACCGATGTGGATCGCTCGAAGCAGTTCTACGAGAAGATCGGCTTCACCGCCGACTGGGATCAGACGCCGACCGAGGGACTGCGCTTCGTGCAGATGACACCACCGGGCTCGGCATGCTCGATCGCGTTCGGCACGGGGCTGGGCATCGACCTCGAACCGGGCACGCAGAACACGATCCAGGTCGTGGTGCCGGATGCCGACGAGGCGCTGGCGCATCTGCAGGGCCTCGGCGTGGAGGCACGCGGCGTGCAGGACCTCGACTGGGGGCGGTTCGTGTCCTTCGACGATCCGGACGGCAACTCCTGGACGCTGCAGGAGCTTCCTGACTACGGCGCCTAGACGACCACGTCCGCGACGATCTCGATCTTGAAGCCTGCGGCATTCTCGAGCCAGCCGGCGTAGTGCCGGTCGCCACCGGCGTGCGGGTAGCGGTCCGTGTAGAGCGGATGCCAGCCGTGGGCGGGCGCCTCGGCCATGATCGCATCGACCGCGTCGCGGGCACCGCCGTGGAACGCGAGGTGGTTGAGGCCGGCGCGTCGGCGATCGTGTGCGGCGTGTGACAGGTTCGGCGACGTCGTGAGGGTGAGGTAGGCGTCGCCGGCCATCCAGGACTCCCCGCCGGGCCACTCGCCGTCGAGCGTGAAGCCGAGCCGGCCCAGCACCCAGCGCCACTGCGCGCGCACCTCATCGAGGTCGGCGATCCACAGTTCGACGTGATGGAGACCCGGCATCGTCCGAGTCTGCCAGGTGAAGGGCCGGCGACGGATGCGTCAGGAATTCACGCGGATGATCTCCTGCTGGTACGGCGCGATGACGTCGCCCGAGATGCGCAGGTCGAGCAGCAGGAAGCGTCGCGTCGCCGTGTCCTCCTCGGCCCAGCTCGCGAGGCGGTCGAGGTCGGAGAGCGTACGCACGACGACGCCCTCGGCTCCCACGGCCGCGCCGAACGCGGCGAAGTCGACCTCGGGGATGCGCATCGGGCCCTCCGCCAGCCCCTTGAGGCCGTAGAGGTTCACCTCGGCTCCGTAGGCCGCGTCGTTCCAGACCACGGCCATGCCGCGGCCGCCGGCAGCGCGCACGGCGGACTCCAGATCGGCGATCGCCATGAGTCCGCCGCCGTCACCGGAGGTGAGCACCACGGTCGACTCGCGCCGTGCCAGGGCCGCGCCCACGACGCTCGGCCATCCCTGTCCGATCGACTGGAACGCCGTGCCGACCATCATCATGCGGTCGGGAGCCGCAACCGGCCAGTACATGTTCGCCCACCCGATGAAGTGCCCGCCGTCGGAGACCACCACGCGGTCTTCCGGCAGCAGCTCGGCGATGCGTCGGGCGGCCGAGCGCGGGTCGAGCCGTCCGTCGGGAGCGAGGTCGTCTCCGGCGTCGTACGTGCGTGCGGCGGCGACGTCGACCGTCTCACGCCAGGGGTGCGCCGACCCGGCTGTACCGATCCGGGCCACGAGCTCCTCTGCGGCGAGCCGGGCGTCGGCACGCACGAAGCCTCCGACGTGCGCGTGCGTCGCGGCCGGTGCCGTGTCGATCTGGAAGACGCGGGTGCCCGGCGCGAACAGCTCACCGAAACGCATCGTGAACTGGTTCAGTGCGGCGCCGAACACGACGGCGACATCGGCGGAGCGCACGAGCTCCATCGCGCCGTCGGCACCGAAGCCGCCGGTCACGCCGAGGTCGTACCGCGTGTCGGGGAAGACCCCGCGGCCGAGCGCCGAGGAAGCCGTGAGCGCCCCGGTCGCTGCGGCCAGCTCTCCCAGTGCGGAGCTCGCTCCGGACAACCATGCTCCGCGACCGGCCAGCAGGAAAGGCCGCTCGGCGCCGGCCAGAGCGGCGGCGATCTCGTCGAGCATCGCGTCGGCGAATTCACCGCGCGGGGCGAGAGGTGCGGGGATGCGCGGCGACGGCGCCTCCGGCACCTCGCCGGCCTCGAGAGCTGCGACGTCATACGGGATCGCGAGGACGACCGGCACCCGGTAGGTGAGGGCGTGCTCGATCGCGATGACGGTGGTGGCGGCGGCATCGGCCCGCCCGACGGTATAGGTGCGGGCGCCCACGGCGGAGGCGAGAGCGATCTGGTCGACATCCCAGGGGCGGGGACCGGATGTGGGTTCGTCACCGACGACGAGCACGAGCGGCACGTGCGCCTGCACGGCCTCTGCGAGCGCGGTCAGGGTGTTCGTGAAACCGGCGCCGTACGTCGACGTGCCCGCGGCGATGCGGCCGGAAGCGCGGAAGTGGGCGTCGGCGGCGACCACGGCACCCTGCTCGTGGCGCACAGCGGTGAACACGGCATCCGTCTGCGTCTCGATCGCGTCGAGGAAATAGGCGTTGCCGTTGCCCATCACGCCGAAGACGGCGTCGATGTGCTGAGCGAGGGTGAGGGCGACGTGCGCGGAGACGGTGGGCATGCGAAAGCCTTTCGAGACAGGGACGGAGGAACTGCGGGATCCGTATGTGTCTCGCCTCCGCGTCTTCGCGAAGTGCTTCGTGCCTCTTTTTCAGGCACCGGCCGGGCCGGACCCGCTCAGTCTACCGGCGGGGGAGCAGCGCAGGATGCGGGAGAATGCAGGAATGACTGATGCAGAGATCGAGCGCGAGACACTCACCTGGGACGGCTTCGGGGCGGCGACGCGCGATCTCGCGCGCGACATCCTCGACAGCGGTTTCCTGCCGGAGGTCGTCGTCGCGATCGCGCGTGGCGGTCTGCTCCCCGCCGGAGCGATCGCGTACGGACTCGGCGCCAAGAACTGCGGGGCTATCAACGTCGAGTTCTACACCGGGATCGGCACTGTGCTCGACGCACCAGAGGTTCTGCCTCCCGAGCTCGACATGGCCTATCTCGACGGCCGCCGGGTGCTGCTCGTCGACGATGTCGCCGACTCGGGTCGCACACTCGCGCTCGCCGTGCAGCTGCTGAAGGACAAGGGCGCCGACGTGCGCTCGGTCACGATCTACACCAAGCCTTCCACGATCATCCAGCCCGACTTCGCGTGGAAGGACACCGATCTGTGGATCGACTTCCCGTGGTCTTTCCGCGGGACGGTCCGCGAAGAGGACCAGGGCCTCGCGCCGTCAGCGTGAGGCCGGCGGGTCAGCCGCGCAGCAGGGAACGCAGCGTCTGGATCGTGTCGGCCTCGGCCGGCGACTTGTCCTGCCGGTAGCCCTTCACCCGGGCGAATCGCAGGGCGACGCCCCCGGGATATCGCGGTGAGCGCTGCACGCCGTCGACCGCGATCTCCACGACGAGTTCGGGGCGCAGGAACACGGTGGACGCCGTGCGGTGCGACTCATGCCCGGGGAATTCGGCGGTCTGCCACCGCAGGAGCTCGTCGGTGAGGCCCTTGAAGGTCTTTCCGACCATGACGTAGCCGTCGGCGTCGGCGAATTCTCCCGAGGGATCACGGGCGCCCAGATGCAGGTTCGAGAGCCAGCCGCGGCGGCGACCGGAGCCCCACTCCGCCCCGAGCACGACCAGGTCGAAGGTCAGCACCGGTTTGACCTTCACCCAGGACTTGCCGCGCCGACCGGCGGCGTACGGCGCATCCACGGCCTTGATCACGACGCCTTCGTGTCCGGCGGCGAGAGCATCGCGCGACAGCTGCTCGGCGGCATCCGCATCGTCGGTGACGATGCCCGGCATCCGCCAGTCGCCGACCACGCGTTCGAGCTCGGCCAGACGGACGGAGAGCGGTTCGTCGATCAGGTCGCGCCCGTCGACGTGCAGCACGTCGAAGAACCACGGTCGCAGCACGAGCTCGCGCGACACATCGGCACCGAACCGCGACATGGTCTCCTGGAACGGGCGCGGCCCGCCGTCTTCGTCGAGCGACAGCGTCTCGCCGTCGAGGATGACGTCGTGCGCCGGGAGAGCGCGCACGATCTCGACGATCTCGGGCACGCGGTGCGTGATGTCGGCCAGGCTCCGCGTGTAGACGCCGACCTCGTCGCCGTGGCGATGCACCTGGATGCGGGCGCCGTCGAGCTTGTACTCGACAGAGGCCCGGCCGGTGACCTCCAGCGCGGCAGAGGGCGTCGCAGCCGTCGCGGCCAGCATGGGCAGAACCGGGCGCCCGACCCGCAGGCCCACCGCCTCGAGGTCGCCTTCGTCTCCGGTGAGTGCGATGCGGGCGGTCTCTCCGAGGTCGCCCGAGAGCATGGCCGCGCGCCGGACGATGGCCGCAGGGCGGTCGGCGGCCCGCGCGATGGCATCGAGGAGCACGCCCGAGAGGGCGCCGGTGCGCAGCTCGCCGAGCATCGCGCGGGCGAGGAAGTCCCACTCCTCGGCCGTGGCGCGAGAGGCGAGGCCGCCGAGGATCCCGCTGCGCACCGACGCGGAGCCGGTGCCCGATGTCGTCGCCAGCGCGTCCAACGCCTGGTCGACCTCGCCGACGGTCAGGGTCGGGCTGTCGGCGTGGGCGATGTCGAGGGCGGAGATGCCACGCCACCCGACCCCCAGCCTGCCCTGGCGGGGCGCCGCGAGCAGTAAGCCCATGACTGCGGGGATCTCGGTCGGATCTGCGCGCGAGAGCAGTTCGGCGAGGGCATCGATCTTCGCGAGCCTCGACGAGGTGGCCCCGACCCGGTCGGCGGCGGAGACGAGCTCTGTGAGCATCATGGGGGAATTCTCGCACCGGTGTCGGACATTCGTCTCGCCGGTGCCGGCGCGCTCAGCGCCCGTGGAAGACGGGCTTGCGCTTCTCCTGGAAGGCCGCGAACCCTTCGCGGTAGTCATCGGTGTCGCACAGTGCGGCCTGTGCGGCGTTCTCGATGCCGACCGCGTCCCACAGCGCGAGCCGCTCGTCGCGGATGCGGGCGATGAGCTCCTTGCTCGCGAGGAACGCCGCCGTCGCGCCGCGGGCAGCGGTGGCTGCGGCATCGGTCGTCGCCTGCACGACCTCGTCATCGGGGAAGACGCGCGAGAACAGGCCGGAGGCCACGGCCTCGGCGCCGCTCATGAGGCGCCCCGTGTAGATCAGGTCGAGTGTCTTGTGTGCCCCCAGCCGGTCGAGGAACAGGGCGTGTCCACCTGAGTCGAGGGTCGCGCCGAGTGCGGCGAACGGGGACCCGATCTTGGCCGACTCCGCGACGTACACGACGTCCGTCGCGATGAGCAGCCCGAGTCCGACCCCGAGGCAGGCGCCGTGCGCGACGGCGAACGTCGGTGCGGGGAAGCGCGCCATGCGCTGCAGCAGCGGGGTGACGAGGCCGCCGAGATAGCCGAGCACATCGTCGTCCCGAGGGTCGACCCCCGAGATGTCCCGCCCGGCGCAGAACGCGCGCCCTTCGCCGCGGAGCACGAGCGCGCGCACACCGGCGATCTCCGCGGCCTCGTAGGCGGCATCCAGATCCGCCAGGGCCCTCTCGTCGAGCGCGTTCAGCTTCGACGGCGCGTTCAGGACGATCGTCGCGACGTCGTCGGCGATGGCGAGGTCGATCATGGGGGTCTCCGGGTCAGACGTCGTAGTCCACGACCACGCGGTCGCTGGTCGGATGGGACTGGCAGGTGAGCACGAATCCGCGCTCGAGCTCGTCGGGCTCCAGGGCGTAGTTCTCGGTCATGGTCACGCTGCCCTCGATCACACGGGCACGGCAGGTGCCGCAGACACCGCCCGCACACGCGAACGGCGCATCGGGCCGCACGCGCAGTGCCGCGTTGAGCACCGACTCGTGCGCGTCGACCGGGCTCTCCACGGTCGAGGAGACGCCGTCGAGCGTGACCTCGATGCGCACGGTCTTCTCGCCGGCGCGCACCTGCACGGGTCGGGCCGCGCGAGCCGGTTCGTCGCCGGTGGTGAACAGTTCGAAGCGGATGTGCGAGCGCTCGACCCCGACGTCGGCCAGCACCTCGCGGCAGAGGTCGACCAGGGCGAGCGGTCCGCACAGGAACCACTCGTCGACGCTCGACGGCGGGATCAGCGTGCCGAGGATCGTGCGCAGCTTGTCCTCGTCGATCCGCCCGGAGAGCACCGGAGCCGCCCGCTGCTCGCGGGAGAGCACATGGTGCAGCACGAGTCGGGTCGGGTAGCGGTCCTTGAGGTCGGCGAGGTCTTCGAGGAACATCACGTCGAGCGTGGCCCTGTTCGTGTACAGCAGTGTGAACCGCGACGTCTCGGACCGCGTCAGCACCGTGTGGGCGAGCGCCATCAGCGGCGTGATGCCGGAGCCGGCGGCGATGCCCACCACGTGGCGGTCGTCGAGGTCGTCGAGCGCCGAGGTGAACGTGCCCTGCGGGCTCATCACGTCGATCTCGAATCCGGCGTGCAGGCCGGTCTGCGCCCAGGTCGAGAAGAGTCCGCCCTCGTCGCGCTTCACGGCGACGCTCAACCGGGTGTCCTGTCCGTCGTCGCGGTGCTCCGGCGCACGGCATAGCGAGTAGGAGCGCCGCACCTCGACGCCGTCGAGGGTGGTGCGCAGCGCGACGTACTGGCCGGGAAGATGGTCGTACTCGTCGGCGAGTGCGGCGGGCACGGTGAACGTCACCTCGACCGCGTCGTCGGTGAGCGGGCGCACGTCTTCGACGGTGAGGGTGTGGAAGCGGGCGCGCGTGCGCGGAGCGGCCGCGCGCGGCGTCGTCGCACGCGGGAGGGAAGCCGGCGCGGAGGTGAAGAGCGACATGTCAGTGCACCTTGAAGTGATCGAAGGGCTCGAGGCAGGCGCGGCACTCGAACAGCGCCTTGCACGAGGTCGAGCCGAAGTGGGAGACCTCGCGGGTGTCGAGCGAACCGCAACGAGGGCAGCGCACGCTCAGCGAGAGGCGGATGGGGCCGGTCGAGACGGCAGCCCGGCCGGAGGGCGGCGCGATGCCGTAGGCCGCGAGCTTGGTCTTGCCGGCCTCCGTCATCCAGTCCGTGGTCCAGGCGGGGGAGAGGACAAGGCGCACCTCGACCTCGTCGAAGCCGGCGGCGGTGAGGGCGAGGATCACGTCGTCGCGGATCGTGTCCATCGCGGGACAACCGCTGTAGGTCGGGGTGATGTCGACGTGGACGCTGGTGCCGTCGACCTCGACCGCACGGAGAACGCCGAGGTCCTCGATCGTGAGGACGGGCACCTCGGGGTCGGGGACGGAGGCGGCGATCCGCCAGGCGGCCTGCGTCGGGGTGAGGGTCACCATGTCGCCCCCGGATGCCGTCGGGCGAGCACCTGCATCTCGGCCAGGATGTGCCCGAGCGGCGTCGCGTGCGCGCCGTCGCGCCCACCCGCCGACGAGGACATGACGGCGGGAACCGACACGTCCGCCTCGGCGAACACGGTGTCGACCACGCGGTCGAACGCGGGGCGCAGGCTCGAGGGCCGCGCGGCCGCATCTCCGAGCCGGTCGATCAGGTCGTCGTCGCGGAACAGCTCGTCGACGTATGGCCAGACGTCACCGATCGCCCGGATGATGCGGGCGCGGGACTCCTCGGTGCCGCCGGCGAGTCGCAGCATCCACTGCACGGCGTGATCGCGGTGGTAGTCGACTTCCTTGAGCGACTTCTCGGCGATCGCGGCGATGGTCTCGTCGCTGCTGGCGCGCAGGGCCGAGTACAGCTCGAACATGTAGGTGGCCACCACGAACTGCCGCGCGATGGTCTGGGCGAAGTCGCCGTTGGGCTGCTGCACGATCCAGGCGCAGCGGAACTCGGGCTCGTCGCGGAAGAAGGCGAGATCGTCTTCGCTGCGGCCGTCGTACGAGCCGGCATAGTGCAGGAAGGAGCGTGCGTGGCCGAGCAGGTCGAGCGCGATGTTGCCCAGGGCCACGTCCTCCTCCAGCTCGGGGGCGCGCGAGATCCAGGCGCCCAGCTGCTGGGACAGGATGAGCGCGTCATCGCCGAGGCGCAGTGCATACTCGGCGATGTCGGCCGACGCGGCGACCGCGCCGGTGCCGGAGAGCTCCTGCGAGAGGCTGATCTCGTCGACGGAGACGTCGCCGTGGATGTCGCCGTGGACGTCGGTGCCCTCGTGCGCGGTGGTCGGGTGCGGTGCGCTCACAGGTGCGGCACTCCCTCGGAGGCCGTGTAGTACACGGCGTGGCGGTAGTTCTTGCCGGCGGGGCTCTCGAAGTACGCGCCCTTGGCATCCGGGTCGCTCGTGGTGATCGCGTCTGCCGGCGCGACCCAGATCGAGACGCCCTCGCCGCGGCGCGTGTAGAGGTCGCGAGCATTGCGGATCGCCATCTCGGCGTCCGGCGCGTGCAGCGAGCCGACGTGCACGTGGCTGAGGCCCCGGTTCGCGCGCACGAAGACCTCCCACAGGGGCCAGGGTTCGCGCTCGTCTGCTCCCGGCGTCGCCATCACGCCACCGCCTTCGTCTTGAGGGACTGCTTGCGCGCGTACTCGGCCGCGGCCTCGCGCACCCAGGCGCCCTCTTCGTGCGCGGTGCGGCGCCGTTCGAGACGCTCGGCATTGCACGGTCCGTTGCCGCGCACCACCTCGAAGAACTCGTCCCAGTCGATCTCGCCGATCACGTACTGGCCCGTCTCCTCGTCGAAGCGCAGGTCGGGGTCGGGCAGGGTCACGCCGAGGATCTCGGCCTGGGGCACGAGCATGCCGACGAACCGCTGACGCAGCTCGTCGTTCGAGAACCGCTTGATCTTCCACTTCATCGACTGCGCCGAGTTGGGGGACTGGTCATCGGGCGGCCCGAACATCGCGAGGCTCGGCCAGTACCAGCGGTTCACCGCGTCCTGGGCCATCGCGCGCTGCTCCTCGCTGCCCTGCATGAGGGTCAGCAGGATCTCGAAGCCCTGGCGCTGGTGGAACGACTCCTCTTTGCAGACCCGCACCATGGCCCGCCCGTACGGGCCGTACGACGCCCGGCACAGCGGCACCTGGTTGCAGATCGCGGCACCGTCGACGAGCCAGCCGATCGCGCCCATGTCCGCCCAGGTCGGGGTGGGGTAGTTGAAGATCGACGAGTACTTCGCCTTGCCGCTGATGAGCTGATCCATCATCTCGTCGCGCGTGGTGCCCAGGGTCTGCGCTGCGGAGTAGAGATAGAGGCCGTGGCCGGCCTCGTCCTGCACCTTCGCCATCAGGATCGCCTTGCGCTTGAGGCTCGGCGCGCGCGTGATCCAGTTCCCCTCCGGCTGCATGCCGATGATCTCGGAGTGCGCGTGCTGGGAGATCTGCCGGACCAGCGTCTTGCGATACGCCTCCGGCATCCAGTCGCGCGGCTCGATGCGCTGCTCGTTGGCGATGAGCTCGTCGAAGAGACGTTCCTCATCGGAGATCTCGCCCACCAGGGACAGGTCTGCGGCACTGGTCATCGTCGACTCCTCGGCATCCGGTCAACTTTACTGACCGATCGTTAGGTAATTCTGACACAGAGGACGGCCGGATTCAAGGCTCGACTCTCACTGCGAGCGGGAGATCAGCTCCAGGAGGGCTCGCCCGTAGGCCTCGGAGGGGTCTGGATGCTCGAATGCGAGCGCATCTCCGCCGATCTCGATGTCGACCCGGAAGGTGTCGTCGAGGCGCACCAGTGCGCGGAAGGTGCCCCGGAGCAGGTCGCGCAGCTGATCCTCCCTCGGCAGCCACACCGCATCCGCGAGCGTGACCGCGTCGAGAGCCCACTCGGTGGTCCCGTTGAACGCCAGGTCGGTGCCGCTCGGAGTCTGTCGGGCCTCGATCGTCATCTCGCTGACGGTGAAGACCTCGGCCTCCGCCTCGAGTTCCACATCGTCCGGCAGGTCGAGCTGGAACCGATCGCCCTCCGCGGGGTGCCAGACGAGTCCGCGGTCTCGCAGGGCGACGGCGAGCTCACGTGTGATCATGTCCTCACGCTAGACGAACGGACGCGCCCAGGGGCCGGCGAACCTGGGGATGCAGCCAACGGGGTGTCGGCGGGGTGGGGCAGAGTGGGAACATGACCTCCGCAGCCTCTACCGACACTCGCGAGGCCGCCCGCGCGGCGCTGCGCGAGCTCGTCGGCCGCTCAGACGCCGACTTCCACGACGGCCAGTACGAGGCGATCGAGGCGCTCGTCGAAGGGCGCCGCCGCGCGCTGGTGGTGCAGCGCACCGGCTGGGGCAAGTCGGCGGTCTATTTCGTCGCGACGCTGCTGCTGCGGCGTCAGGGGGCGGGGCCGACCGTGCTCGTGTCGCCGCTGCTGGCGCTCATGCGCGACCAGATCGCGGCCGCCGAGCGTGCAGGGGTGCGTGCGGTCGCGATCAACTCCACCAATGCGCACGAGTGGACCGACGTGCTCGGGCAGCTCGACCGCGACGAGGTCGACGTCCTGCTGGTCTCGCCGGAGAGGCTCAACAACCCGGCCTTCCGCGAGCAGCAGCTGCCGGCGCTCGTGCGCCGCATCGGGATGCTCGTCGTCGACGAGGCGCACTGCATCAGCGACTGGGGCCACGATTTCCGCCCCGACTACCGGCGGCTGCGCGACCTGATCGCCCAGATGCCCGCCGATGTGCCGGTGCTCGCGACCACCGCGACGGCGAACAGCCGGGTCGTGGCGGATGTGGCGGAGCAGCTCGGCAGCCTCCAGGCGGGTGGCGATCTGCGCGGCGATTCCGGAGCAGAGCCGGTGCTCACGATCCGCGGACCGCTCGCGCGCACCTCGCTGCGCCTCGGCGTGCTGCGCCTGCGCGATTCGGCGAGCCGCCTCGCGTGGCTGCTGAGCCACCTCGACGATCTTCCCGGTTCCGGCATCATCTACACGCTGACCGTCGCGGCTGCCGTCGACACCGCCCGCCTGCTGCGAGATCACGGGCACGACGTGCGGGCCTACACCGGGCAGACCGACACCGAGGAGCGCGCCGAGTCCGAGGGCATGCTCAAGCGCAACGAGGTCAAGGCTCTGGTCGCCACGAGCGCGCTGGGCATGGGCTTCGACAAACCCGATCTGGGATTCGTGCTGCACCTCGGAGCGCCGTCGTCTCCCGTGGCGTACTACCAGCAGGTGGGTCGTGCCGGCCGTGCGAGCGAGAGCGCCGACGTGCTGCTCCTGCCAGGCGTCGAAGACCGCGACATCTGGCACTACTTCGCGACGGCCTCGATGCCGGATCGGGAACGCGCGGAGCGGGTGATCGGCGCGCTCGGCGATGCTCCGATCTCGACGCCGGCGCTCGAGGCGATGGTCGACATCCGCCGCACGCCGCTGGAGCTGCTGCTGAAGGTGCTCGACGTCGACGGTGCGGTCCGGCGCGTGCAGGGGGGATGGGTCGCGACCGGTGAGCCGTGGACCTACGACGCCGAACGCTACGAGCGCATCGCCGCCGAGCGCCTCGCCGAGCAGCAGCACATGATCGAGTACGAGCAGACCGACGGATGCCGCATGGAGTTCCTGCAGCGGTCGCTCGACGACGACACGGCGGCGCCCTGCGGGAGGTGCGACAACTGCGCGGGCGGGTGGTTCCCGCGCGAGATCGGCGAGTCCGCGAGCACGCAGGCGGCGGAGTCGCTCGACCGCGTCGGCATCCCGATCGAGCCTCGGCGCGCATGGCCGACCGGTGCCGATCGGCTCGAGGTGCCGGTCAAGGGACGCATCCCCGCCGACGAGCAGGCGGGGGAGGGGCGGGCGCTCGCGCGTCTCACCGACCTGGGCTGGGGAGGGGCACTACGCGAGATCTTCGCCGCCGGTGCGCCCGACGCCGCGGTGACGCCCCAGCTGCTCCAGGCCTGCATCCGGGTTCTCGCCGGATGGGAGTGGGAGGCGCGACCCGTCGCCGTCGTCGCCATGCCCTCGCGTTCGCATCCGCTGCTGGTCGACGCACTCGCCCGAGGGCTCGCCGACGTCGGCCGCCTGCCGTATCTCGGCGCGCTCGACCCTGTCGCGGGTGGGCCCACCGGAGGGCCGGGCGGGAACAGCGTCTTCCGCCTCGCCGGGCTCTGGGACCGCTTCAGCGCTCAGCACCTCGACGTGCCCTCTGGTCCTGTGCTGCTCGTCGACGATCTGGTCGACAGCCGGTGGACGATGACGGTCGCTGCCCGTGTGCTCCGTCAGGCCGGGGCGACCCAGGTGCTGCCGTTCGCCCTGGCGCTGCGCGGTTGACCTCGATCCACCTCGCCGGGTCGAGGCGAGAGGCTCTCAGTCATCGGCCGGGGCGACGCGCGGCGGCCACGTGGTGGCGCCGAGCTCGCGCGAGATGTTGCGGGCCGTCTCGCGCAGGGCGTTGAGGATCGCATCCGAGGCGGGCGTCTGCGAGGTCGGCAGCACCACGGCGACGGCGGCGACGATGGCGTTCGAGGCATCCGCGACGGGGGCCGCGATCGACGACTCGCCGAGCACCGCCTCGTCGAACTCCCCGGCCATACCGCGTTCGGCGATGGCCGGCAGCTCCAGGGTGAGGCGGGCGAGGCCGGTCACCGTGTCGCCGGTGAGGCTGCGCAGGGGCTGTTCGAAGACGCTCTGCTGGAATCCCTGATCGTAGGCGAGGAGCACCTTGCCCATCGCCGAGGCGTGGGCGGGGATGGCGACCCCGGTCTCGAGCATCTGCTGACTGTCATCCGGGCGCAGATTGTGGTGGATCACGAGCACGTCGGTGAAGTGCGGGGCGCCCAGGCGCACCGAGAGGTCGGTGCGCCGTGCGAGCTCCTGCGTCCATCGCATCGCCCGCGCTCGCACGTCGAGGGTGTCGAGATAGACGTTGCTCAGGCGCAGCAGGGTCGGACCGAGCATGTAGCGCTGACCACCCCGCTCCTTCGCGACGAGTCCGTGCGAACGCAGCGACTTCACGATCCCGTGCACGGTCGACGGCGGCAGGCTGAGGGCCGCGGCGAGGTCGGTGATGCCGAGGTGGCGTGCTCCCTGGAGCAGTTCGAGGACCTTCGCCGCGCGATCGATCGCCTGGATCACGGGAGGCCTCCTTCCGGTGCGTCGTCGAGCCGGTGCAGATGGAGCCGGGCTTCACGAATGATCTTGACAACCCGTCAGGCTCCGAGCATATTCGACATTAACGAATTGCTTTCGGATTTTTGCGAAAGACACCACGAAGGATCAAAGGAGATCGAATGATGAAGAAGCTCATCAACGCCCCGGAAGACGTTCTCGTCGAATCCCTGAAGGGTGTCGCGCTCGCTCATCCCGAGCTCTCCGTCGACCTCGACAACCACGTCATCACCCGCGCCACCCCCAAGGCGCAGGGCAAGGTCGCCATCGTCTCCGGTGGTGGCTCCGGACACGAGCCGCTGCACGGCGGCTTCGTCGGCACCGGGATGCTGGATGCCGCCGTGGCCGGTGAGGTGTTCACATCGCCCACCCCCGACCGCGTGCAGGTGGCCACCAAAGCCGTGGATCGCGGAGCCGGTGTGCTCCACATCGTCAAGAACTACACCGGTGACGTGCTGAACTTCGAGATGGCCGCCGAGCTCGCCTCCATGGAGGGGATCGAGGTCGGCAGCGTCATCGTCGATGACGATGTCGCGGTGCAGGACTCGCTCTACACAGCCGGACGCCGCGGGGTGGGTCTCACCGTGCTGCTGGAGAAGATCGTCGGTGCGGCCGCGGAGGAGGGGCGCGACCTCGCCGCCGTGGTCGAGCTCGCCAAGAAGGTGAACGGACAGGGCCGCTCGATGGGCATGGCTCTCACCAGCTGCACGGTCCCTGCTGCGGGCAAGCCCACGTTCGACCTCCCGGACGACCAGATGGAGATCGGCATCGGCATCCACGGCGAGCCGGGTCGTCATCGCGAACCCCTCGCCCCGGCGTCCGAGATCGCCCGGCAGCTGGTCGAGCCGATCCTCGCCGACCTCGATGCCGCAGGGCCCGCGATCGTGATGCTCAACGGCATGGGCGCGACGCCGCTCATCGAGCTGTACCTCATGTACGGCGAGGTCGCAGCACTTCTCGAGAAGTCCGGCGTGCAGGTGGCCAGGAACCTCGTCGGCAACTACATCACCTCGCTCGACATGGCCGGATGCTCGGTGACGCTGCTCAAGGCTGATGATGAGCTGCTGCGGTTGTGGGATGCCCCGGTGAACACCCCCGGTCTGCGGTGGGGCGTCTGATGGCCGCGGTCGACACCGTCGTGCTCACCGACTGGGTCTCCCGGTTCGGTGCGGCCGTCACCGAGAAGCGCGACTGGCTCACCGAACTCGACTCGGCCATCGGCGACGCCGACCACGGAGCCAACATGGCTCGCGGCATGAGCGCCGTCGGCGAGAAGCTCTCCGCAGGAGCGCCAGGTACGGTCGATGAGCTGCTCAAGACCGTCGGGATGACTCTCGTCAGCTCCGTCGGTGGAGCCAGCGGACCGCTCTACGGAACGTTCTTCCTGAGGATGGGGATGGCGGCGGGGCCGGTGTCCGACCTCGACGGCCCCGCTCTCGCGGCCGCGCTGCGGGCAGGACTCGACGGCATCGTCGCGCGCGGCAAGGCCGAAGCGGGGGACAAGACCATGTTCGACGCGATGGCGCCAGCGGTGGATGCGATGGACGCCGCGCTCGCCGCGGGGGCATCGGTCCCGGACGCGGCCAAGGCCGCCGCCGACGCGGCCACGGCCGGACGCGACGCCACTCTGCCTCTCGTCGCCCGCAAGGGCAGGGCGAGCTACCTCGGGGAGCGCAGCGCCGGGCACCTCGACCCGGGGGCGGCATCGACGGCGATCCTCTTCGACACGCTCGCCGCGGCGGTCGCGGACGACGCCTGATGATCGGCATCGTCGCCGTCTCCCACAGTGCACGGCTCGGGGAGGCGGCGCTGGAGCTTGCCCTGCAGATGGTCCATGACGGCGGTGTGCGGGTGAAGGTCGCGGCCGGAGCCGGCGTGGATGCCGATGGCGCACCGATCCTCGGAACCGACGCCGTCGCGGTGGCAGCCGCCATCGATGAGCTCGCCGCGGACTGCGACGGCGTGCTCGTCCTCATGGACCTGGGGTCCGCTGTGCTCAGCGCCGAGCTCGCTCTCGAGCTGCGATCCAGCGTCGTGCCCGTGCGGCTCGCGCCGGCCCCGTTCGTGGAGGGACTCCTCGCCGCCGCGGTGTCTGCGGCGGCCGGCGGGTCGCTCGACGACGTCGCCTCGGAGGCGTCGGCCGCGCTCGGAGCGAAGACCGGCGCGCTCGGCGTCGAGGAAGAGCACGCATCGGGGCCCCCTGTTCCCCCGGCGTCGGACGCAGATGTGCAGGTGCGCCGCGTGCGCGTGCGCAATCCGCTCGGCATCCACGCGCGTCCTGCGGCCCTGATCGCCAAGGCGGCAGCAGGAGTGGACGTGCGCCTGCGTCGCCTTCCCGATGGCCCCGATGCCGCGGCGGCGAGCCTGACGCGTCTCCTCGTCCTCGGCGCGCGGCAGGGCGACGAACTGGAACTGTCCGCACGCGGCGATGACGCGACGGAGGTGCTCGATCGCCTGGTCGCGCTGTTCGACGACGGCTTCGGTGAGGGCACCGACGACGTGCGTCAGGAGAGCCGACCCGAGAACGACGCCGTACCGACGACGCGAGCCGCGGAAGCTCCGCCGTCGACGCCGGAGAAGGGGACGGGTCCGACGCGCGAGATCGCGGCCGGCTCCGTGCTTCGCGGGCGCGGGGTGAGCCCCGGCCAGGTCGCCGCCCGCGTCGTCCACCTCGCACCCCCGCTTCCCGAACCCGACCCCGACACGGTCGTCGCCGAAGCGGATCGGGATTCCGAGGTCTCCGCCATCGAGTGGGCGGCCGTCGCCGTCGCCGATCAGCTGCGCTCGCGCACCGCGCAGGCGACGGGGGAGACCAAGGCGATCCTCGATGCCTCCCGCCTGTTGGCATCCGATCCTGAGCTGGTGTCCGAGGCGACCGCGCTCGTGCGGTCGAAGGGATGCAGCGCTGCCCGCGCGGTCTGGGAGACGGCCGTCGTCCACGAGAAGGCTCTTGCTGCGCTCGGGGGCCGGATGGCCGAGCGCATCGCCGACATCCGCGACGTGCGCGACCGGATCATCGCCGAGATCCTCGAGGTCGACATGCCTGGCATCCCGGAGCGCGATGAGCCCTTCGTCCTGGTCGCCCCCGATCTCGCTCCCGCCGACACCGCGCTGCTCGCCGGGGGAGCATGCGTCGCCCTCGTCACCGCTCAGGGCGGGCCGACCTCGCACACCGCCATCATCGCGCGCTCTCTCGGCCTGCCTGCCGTGGTCGGTCTCGACGACGCCGAAGCGATCCCCGCCGGCGTGATGGTGCTCGTCGACGGCGACCGGGGCACGGTCGAGGTCGAGCCTGCCGAATCGGTCATCGCACTGGCGCGCGCGTCGGCGACCGCCGTCGACTTCGACGGTGTCGGCGTGCTCGCCGGAGGGCAACGGATCCCGCTGCTCGCCAACGTCGGCGGAGCAGCCGACGCGGTCAGCGCCGCCTCGGCCCGCGCGGAGGGCGTCGGGCTCTTCCGCACGGAGTTCTGCTTCCTCGATCGCGTCGATGCTCCGAGCATCGACGAGCAGGTCGCCGCCTACCGCGGTGTGCTGGCCGCCTTCCCCGAGCGCAAGGTCGTCGTGCGCACCCTCGATGCGGGAAGCGACAAGCCGCTGCCGTTCGCCAACGCCGAGAGCGAGGACAACCCCGCCCTCGGCGTGCGCGGACTGCGGATCGCGCGCCGGCGCCCTCAGCTCCTCGACGACCAGCTGGCTGCGCTCGCTCGGGCGGCTGCCGAGGAGGCGGCGCAGGTCGAGGTGATGGCTCCGATGGTGGCGACGGTCGATGAGGCCGCTGGCTTCGCCGAACGGTGCCGGGCCGCGGGGCTCGACCGGGTGGGCATCATGATCGAGACGCCGTCGGCGGCTCTCCTCGCCGCCGAGCTGTTCGAGGTCGTCGACTTCGTCAGCCTCGGCACCAACGATCTCGCGCAGTACACGATGGCGGCGGACCGGCTGCTCAGCGACCTGGGAGATCTGAACGATCCCTGGCAGCCCGCGGTGCTGAGACTCATCGGTATCGTCGGTGACGCGGGCAGCGCTGCCGGCAAACCGGTGGGGGTGTGCGGCGAGGCCGGCGGTGACCCTGAGCTCGCACCCGTGCTGGTCGGATTGGGAGTGACATCCCTGTCGATGGCCCCGCGGTCGCTGGGACGGGTCGCTGCGCGGTTGAGCGCGGTGTCTCCGGCGGCGTGCCGTCGAGCGGCGGCAGCCGCGCTCGGTGCCCCCTCCGCCGCCGCAGCGCGGGCCGCCGCCGCGGCGGCGCTCGCCGACTCCGTTGACTAACTGACCGATCGTTCGGTTAGTATGAGCGGGTCGGATGTCGCAGGTGCGACGTCCGACCCGCTCGACGAGGAGGTCGACGATGACACAAGCGACGACGCAGGCGACCGACGCCGTGCGACCCAATCGCGCCATGATGGAGCGCGACCGCGCCTCGGCCTCGTTGGGCCTGGTCGTCGAACGCGACGATCCGGGGCACGCGGTCGTCTCGATGCGCGTGCGGGATGACATGACCAACGGCTTCCAGATCACCCACGGCGGATTCGTCTTCGCCCTGGCCGACACCGCCTTCGCGATCGCGTGCAACGAAGACGATCGGGTCACGGTCGCCGCCGGAGCGGACATCTCCTTCCTCAAGCCGACCGTCTCCGGCCAGACGCTCACCGCGACCGCGATCCGGCGATCGCGCACCGGACGCTCCGGCATCTACGACGTGACCGTCGTCGACGAGCAGGGCGACCCCGTCGCCGAGTTCCGCGGGCGTTCCCGCACCACCAGCCAGACCTTCTGACCCCCTGGAGTCCCCCGTGTCGATGACGACCGCAACATCCTCCCGTGTCCACCCGCCCGCAGCCGCCGAGCTCGATGCCGAAGAGCGCATGGGTCGCGACGAGATCGCCGCGCTCCAGCTCGCCCGACTGCAGCAGACCGTGCGCCACGCCTACGCGAACGTGCCTCTCTACACGCGCAAACTCGATGAGGCGGGGGTGCGTCCGGAAGACATCCGCACCCTCGACGACGTGCAGCTGCTGCCCTTCACGACCAAGGAGGATCTGCGCGAGACCTACCCGTTCGGGATGTTCGCGGTGCCGATGTCCGACGTCGCCCGCATCCACGCCTCCAGCGGCACCACGGGGCGACCCACGGTCGTCGGGTACACGCGGGGCGACCTCGACAGGTGGGCTTCGCTGGTGGCGCGCTCGCTGCGTGCGAGCGGGATCCGCCGCGGGATGAAGGTGCACAACGCCTACGGTTACGGGCTGTTCACCGGCGGTCTCGGCGCGCACGCGGGCATCGAAGCGCTCGGAGCGACCGCCATCCCGATGTCGGGCGGTCAGACCGCGCGCCAGGTGCAGCTCATCCTCGACTTCGAGCCGGATGCGATCCTGTGCACGCCGAGCTACCTCCTCACGATCGCCGACGCGATGGCTGCGCATGGCGTCGACCCGCGCTCCACGTCGTTGAAGGTCGCGGTGCTGGGTGCCGAGCCGTGGTCGAACGAGATGCGTCACGAGCTCGAACAGCGTCTGGGGATCGACGCCCTCGACATCTACGGGCTCAGCGAGGTCATGGGGCCGGGGGTGGGCAATGAGTGCCTCGAGACCAAGGACGGTCCGCATCTGTGGGAGGACCACTTCCTGCCGGAGATCATCGACGGGGACAGCGGGGCGGCGCTGCCGGACGGCGAACTCGGCGAGCTCGTCTTCACCTCCCTCACCAAGGAGGCGTTCCCCGTGATCCGCTATCGCACCCGCGATCTCACCCGGCTGCTGCCGGGGACCGCGCGTCCGGGGATGCGACGGATGGAGAAGATCACCGGTCGTAACGACGACATGATCATCCTGCGCGGTGTGAACTTGTTCCCCACGCAGATCGAGGAGCTGGTCCTGGGGATCGAGCAGCTGACCCCGCACTTCATCCTCGAGCTGTCGAAGGAAGGACGGATGGACACGCTTAAGGTGCGGATCGAGCGCCACCCCGACCTGTCCGTGGAGACCTGCCAGAGCGCGGCGGAGGTGCTCGCGCAGCGGATCAAGATCTTCGTGGGATCGACCGTCGCGGTGCAGCTCGCCGAGCCGGGGACGCTGCCTCGGAGCGAGGGGAAGTACAAGCGGGTGTACGACCTGCGATGACGATGAGCGACACCGCGGTCGCCTCGCGGCCGATGCTCCGGTGCGCACGCCCCATCGGGTGCGAGACTGTGGGGTGATGTCCGAGATGCAGAGCACGCGACGAGGCCGCCCCGGGTACGACCAGCAGGGGACCCTCGGTGTCGCCGTCGCCGCCTTCAACGAATACGGGTACGACGCCACGTCGATCGGCATGCTCGCCGAGCGGCTCGGTCTGTCGAAGTCGGCGATCTACCATCACTTCGGCTCGAAGGACGAGATCCTCGACCTGGCTCTCGACGCGGCCCTGAGCGGCCTCGAGGCCGTCGTGGAGAACCCGCTTCCCGAATCGGCCCAGGGGCCGGCTGCACCCAGCGCTGTCGACAGGCTCGAGCACGTGCTCCGCGGCGCCGTCCGTGTGCTCGTCGACCAGCTGCCGGCCGTGACGCTGCTGCTGCGCGTGCGGGGGAACACCGATGTGGAGCGCAAGGCGCTGATCCGCCGGCGGGCCTTCGACCGTCGGATCACCGCGCTCGTGTCGGAGGCGCAGAGCGAAGGCGCGCTGCGTGCCGACATCGATGCGAGCGTCGTCGCACGACTCGTGTTCGGGATGATCAACTCGATCGTCGAGTGGTACCGCCCCGGCGGACGCGAGGGCGCCGACCGTCTCGCCGACGATGTGGTCGCCCTCGCCCTCGACGGGCTGCGCACGCGCGGCGAGGCCGGAGCCGCGGCCGTCTGACCCCGACTCCGGCGCCGCTGCTACGCCGCCGCCTGCTCCTTCGCGACCAGCGTGAGCACGTCGTAGGTGGCCACGATGTCATCGTGCTGATTCTTCAGCACGGCGTCCCAGCGCACCTCTCCGTACTCGTCGGTCTCGCGGGGGGTGATCTGCTTCGCGGTGAGCTCCACACGGATGTCGTCGCCGGGGGAGACCGGCGTCACGAACCTCAGGTTCTCCAGCCCGGAGTTCGCCAGCACGGGACCGGGCGCCGGGTCGACGAAGAGACCCGCAGCCCACGACACCAGCAGATACCCGTGCGCGACGCGTCCGGGGAAGAACGGGTTCGCGGAGGCTGCGGTCTCATCCATGTGCGCATAGAACGTGTCGCCGGTGAACGCCGCGAACGTCTCGATGTCGTCGAGGGTCACGGTGCGCGAGCCGCTTCTGACCTGATCGCCCACGTGGAGCTCGGCCAGAGACTTGCGGAACGGATGCACGCCGCCGTCCTGCTCGTAGGGGCGCGCGGCCGCGCCCTGATGCCAGACGCCGGTGAGGGCGGTCATCATCGTCGGAGAACCCTGCACGGCCGTGCGCTGCATGTGATGCAGCACCGCGCGGATGCCGCCGAGCTCTTCGCCTCCGCCCGCGCGGCCTGGGCCACCGTGCACGAGGTTCGGGAGCGGGGAGCCGTGTCCGGTCGAGCTGCGGGCATCATCGCGGTCGAGGAAGAGCACGCGTCCGTTGTAGGCGGCCATGCCCGTCGCGAGCGCGACGGCGACTTCGGGGTCATGCGTGGCCACACTCGTCACGAGCGAGCCGCCGCCGCGTGCCACCAGGGCGCTCGCCTCGTCGAGGGTGCGGTAGCCGATGATGCTCGACACCGGGCCGAACGCCTCGATCTCGTTGACCGCCGGGCTCTGGGCATCGGGGAATCGCAGCAGCATCGGTGCGACGAAGGCGCCGTCGGGGGCGGGTCCTTCGCTGCCGTCGACGTGACGCACGATCGGGGCGTCGGTCGTACCGATCACGAGTTCTCCGCCGCCGGCCTGCAGGCGCCCTACCTGACGCAGCACCTCTTCGCGCTGTGCGGTCGAGGCGAGCGGACCCATCGTGACCCCCTCGGCGCGCGGATCGCCGAGGACGACCCGCGCGGACAGCCGCTCGCGGACCGCGGCGATGACGTCGTCGACGGCAGCCGTCGGCACGATCGCGCGACGGATGGCCGTGCACTTCTGCCCGGCCTTCGTGGTCATCTCGGCGACGAGCTGCTTGATGTAGGCATCGAACTCGGGCGTGCCGGCGACGGCATCCGTCCCGAGGATCGAGGCGTTGATCGAGTCGGTCTCGCTCGTGAAGCGCACGCCTCCCGTCTGCACGCACTCGTGCGCGCGCAGCTGCTCTGCTGTCGACGCCGAACCGGTGAAGGCCACGAGGTCGCCGAGCCGCAGCTCGTCGAAGAGATCGGGCACGCTGCCGGAGACGAGCTGCAGCGAGCCCGCGGGGAGCAGACCGGACTCGACCATCACGCGCACCATCGCCTCGGCGAGATACCCGGTCGGGGTCGCCGGCTTCACCAGGGTGGGGACCCCGGCGAGGAATGCGGGAGCGAACTTCTCCAGCGCCCCCCAGACCGGGAAGTTGAAGGCGTTGATCTGCACCGCCACGCCCCGCAGTCGCGTGTAGATGTGGCGGCCGAGGAAGGATCCGTCCTTGGAGAGGTTCTCCACGCCGCCGTCGACGTAGACCTTGGCGTTGGGCAGCTCGCGACGGCCCTTGCTGGAGTACGCGAACAGCACACCGATCCCACCGTCGATGTCCACCCACGAGTCCTGTGTCGTGGCGCCGGTGCGGCTGGAGAGCGCGTACAGCTCGGCCTTGCGTTCGGTGAGGGCGAGGGCGAGCTGCTTGAGCCGCACGGCGCGCTGGTGGAACGTGAGCTCCCCGAGCGAGGCCTGCCCGACCGTGCGGGCGTGGTCGAGCGCGGCACCCAGGTCGAGTCCGTCGGTCGAGACGCGGGCCACGACCTCTCCCGTCGAGGCATCACGCACCTCGGTGGCCCGAGCCGTGGACGCCGGCGTCCACCACTCTCCCTCGACGTAGCTGGGGAGGATCTCGGTCATCTCAGTTCCCTTCATGAGGCGTCCCATTCGTAGAAGCCGCGTCCGCTCTTGCGGCCGAGGTGGCCCTCGGCGACCAGGCGGCGCAGCAGGGCCGGAGGTTCGAAGCGCTCACCCAGATGGGCGGCGAGGTACTCGGCGATGCCGAGCCGTACGTCGAGTCCGACGATGTCGGTGAGTCGGAGCGGTCCGACCGGATGCTTGTATCCGAGCGTCATCGCCGTGTCGATGTCTTCGGCGGAGGCGACGCCCTCCTCGAGCATGCGGATCGCCTCGAGTCCGAGCGCGACACCGAGCCGGGACGACGCGAAGCCGGGAGCATCGGCGACGACGATCGGCGTCTTGCCGAGGGCGGCGACCCAGCCGCGGGCGGAGTCGACGAGCGGGGGAGCGGTGCTCGCTCCGCGCACGATCTCGACGAGCGTGGAGGCGGGCACCGGGTTGAAGAAGTGCATGCCGAGCAGGTGCGAGGGGCGATCGAGCACGGCGGCCAGCTCGTCGATCGAGATGGAGGAGGTGTTCGAGGCGATCACGGCGTCGGAGGCGACGTGTGCTTCGACACGGCGGAGCGCATCGATCTTGAGCGCGAGATCCTCGGGCACCGCCTCGACGACGAGGGTGCACGGGGCGAACAGCGCGGCATCCGTGCCCGTCGCGAGACGCTCCCGATACTCCTCGACGGGCGCGAGCGCCGTGCCTCTGGCGATCGACGAGTCCACCGACTCGAGCACACGGGCGGCGGCCGCCTGTGCGGCGTCGGCATCGCGCTCGACGACGGTGACCCGGGAACCGGCGAGCAGGAACGCGTGGGCGATGCCGGCGCCCATACGTCCGCCGCCGAGCACGCCCACGTGCCCAGGGGCGAGGGAACTGGTCTCGGTCATCGGTCTCTCCGCTCCAGGAAGTCGGTCATCCGTCGGAATTTCTCCGGGCTCTCGAACAGCTCGGCCTGTGCCTCCAGGTCGACGGCGGGGTGGTGGTCACGAGGCGCGCGGAACACGCGCTTGGTCGCGATGGTGGCTGCCGGGTCGTTCCGGACGATGCGATCGACGATGGCGTGCGCGGCCGGCAGCAGGTCCGCCGGCTCGTGGATCGCCGAGACGAGTCCGATGCGCAGCGCCTCCTCGGCCTTCACGGTGCGACCGGTGAGCAGCAGCTCGATCGCCCTGGCATCTCCGACGATCTCCTTCAGCCGCCATCCGGCTCCTGCCGCGGCGAGGATGCCCAGTCCGGTCTCGGGGTTGCCGATGGCGATGGACGGGGTCGCGATGCGGATGTCGGCGGCATAGGCGAGTTCGGCTCCGCCCCCGAGCGCGTATCCGTCGATCGCCGCGATGACCGGCATGGGCAGTTCAGCGAGGCGGATGAACGCGTGGGCGTTGATACCGCGCAGTGCGTCGGCCGCGCGGCGCTCGCGCAGCTCGGCGATGTCGGCCCCAGCCGCGAACACGCCGCCGGCGCCGGTGAGGATCAAGGGGCGCGGTGCGGCTTCGAGATCGGCGCACAGCGCGTGCAGCGCATCGATGGTGGCCTGGTCGATCGCGTTGCGCTTGTGCGGACGATGGAGCGTCGCGACCACACGGTCGCCGTGGCTCTCGACGAGGAGGGGATCGCCGGCGGGCGAGGGTTCCGACATCACACCTTCTCCACAATCAGGGCGGCGCCCTGTCCGACGCCGACGCACATGGTGGCCAGGCCGTAGCGCGACCCCTCGCGTTCCATGCGGCCGAGGAGGGTGACCAGCAGCCGGGACCCGGACGAACCGAGCGGGTGGCCCAGGGCGATGGCTCCACCGTCGGCGTTCACGCGCGATTCGTCGAGGCCGAGCCGTCGGATGCAGGCGATGGACTGCGTGGCGAAGGCCTCGTTGAGCTCGATCGAGCCGATGTCGTCGATCGAGAGGCCCGCCCGTCGCAGCGCTTTCTGAGTCGCGGGAACCGGACCGAGGCCCATGACCTCGGGCGCGAGGCCCGCGCTGGTGCCGGCCACGATGCGGGCACGCGGCACCAGACCGTAGCGCTCGACTGCCGCAGCGCTCGCCACCACGATCGCGGAGGCACCGTCGTTGAGGGCGCTGGAGTTGCCCGCGGTGACGACCTGACCGCCGGCCACGACGGGTCGCAGCCGCGCGAGGCCCTCGAGCGTCGTCTCCGGCCGCGGACCCTCGTCGACCGTGACCTCGCCGGAGCCGACGGGCACGCCGACGATCTCCGCCTCGAACCGCCCGCCCGCGATCGCCGCGGCGGCGCGCTCCTGCGAGCGCAGCGCGAAGGCATCCGCCTCATCGCGGCTGATGCCGTCGACGCGGGCGACCTCCTCCGCCGTCTCCGGCATCGAGAACGTCGCCTTCTCGCGCGCCAGCAGGCGCGGATTCGGGAAGCGCCAGCCGATCGAGGTGTCGAACGCGGCACCGGGCTTCGCCCAGGCCTTCTCCGGCTTGGCCTGCACCCAGGGCGCGCGGGTCATCGACTCGACGCCGCCGGCGAGGATCACATCGGCGTCGCCGGCGCGGACGGCCTGCGCCGCCATCGTGACGGCGGACATCCCCGAGGCGCAGAGCCGGTTGACCGTGATTCCGGGGACGCTGTCGGGAAGCCCCGCGAGCAGCACCGCCATCCTGGCGACGTTGCGGTTGTCCTCGCCCGCCTGGTTGGCGGCACCGAGGATGACCTCGTCGATCTCGACCTGCAACGGGTCGATTCCGGCGCGTAGCGCCGCTTCGCGCACGACGATCGATGCGAGGTCGTCCGGGCGGACGGAGGCGAGGGCGCCACCGTAGCGTCCGACCGGGGTGCGTGCGCCTCCCACGAGGTATGCCTCGGTCATGCGGAACTCCTGACTGCGTTGTCTCGACGGGTGGCCCGTGTCCGGACGATCGATCCGAATTACTGACCGATCGTCCGGTAATTATGTCACAGACTCAGGGATCGCTGCGATCCCGGGTGTTCGGCCCGAGGCTCACGTGAGCAGATCGACGCCCTTGGTCTCCTTGACGAGGGAGACCCCGATGAGCGAGATCACCGCGGCGACCGCGATGTAGACGCCGATCGTCCAGGCCGCGTGGAACTGGTTCATCAGGGCTTCGGCGATCATCGGCGCGAACGCCCCGCCGAGGATCGCGCCGAGGGCGTAGCCGATGGATACTCCCGAGTAGCGCACGTTCGCGGGGAACATCTCGGCGTAGAGCGCGGCCTGGGGCCCGTAGGAGAGACCGAGCGCGAACGTCATCACGAACAACGCCACGAAGTACCAGAGGATGTTCGCGGTATCGATCAGGAACCACATCGGCACCGCCCACAGGGCGAGTGCGACGTACCCGATCTGGAAGGTGCGGATGCGACCGAGTCGATCGGAGAGGTGTCCTCCCCAGAGGGTGAAGATGAGCCATCCGAACGAGGCGAGCGTCGTCGCCAGCAGAACCGGAGGACGCTCCATGCCGAGCGTCGCGACGGCGTAGGTCGCGAAGAACGCGATGAGCAGGTAGCCCGCCGCGTTGTTGGCGATGAAGATGATCGCGGTCAGGACCACCTGCTTGGTGTTCTGGCGGAACAGGCGGCTCAGCGGAGCGGATGCCTCCTTGCGGCGACGTCGCAGATCCTCGAAGACCGGGCTCTCGTCGACGGCGCGGCGGATCACGTAGCCGACCGCGATGAGCACGATCGAGAGCAGGAACGGGATGCGCCAGCCCCACTCGAGGAAGGCCTCCGGCGACATCGAGCTGGTGAGCACCCACAGCGTCGAGGTGGCGAGGATCATGCCGACGGGGACACCGATCTGCGGGAACGCGCCGAAGAGCCCTCGACGGTTGCTCGGCGCATGCTCGACCGCCATCAGTGCGGCTCCGCCCCACTCGCCGCCCGCGGAGAATCCCTGCACGATGCGGAGCAGGATCAGCAGGATGGGCGCGGCGACGCCGATCGCGGCGTAGGTCGGCAGGATGCCGATGAGCGATGTGGACAGCCCCATCATGATGAGGGTGAGCACGAGCATCTTCTTGCGCCCGAGCTTGTCGCCGAGGTGGCCGGCGACGATCGCGCCGAGGGGGCGGAATAGGAAGGAGATGCCGATGGTCGCGAACGAGAGGACCTGGGCGAAGCCGGGGCTCTCCTGGGCGATCGGGGCCAGGAACAGCGGTGCGAGCACCAATCCCGCGGCCTGGGCGTAGATGAAGAAGTCGTACCACTCGATCGAGGTGCCCACGAGGGTGCCGGCGAGCACCCGCCGTTCTTCGGCGGGCATCCGTGCGGGCGAGGTGCGGTCGGAGACTGCTGACGTCATGCGAACTCCATTGTTCTGCGATTCCGGGAGGGGAGGGCGACGAGGCGCCCCGGCTATTCATGACCGAATGGTCGGTCAGTAATTGCCGAGCGTAGCGCATAGGCGCCGTCGGAATCGAGAACCCGCGCTTTCGGTCAGACCCTCCCGAACGCTCGCAGTGGGTGCTCGATGAGTTCGGTCACCCGCCGCAGGAAGCCGGCAGCGTAGCCGCCGTCGCACACGCGGTGGTCGAACGCGAGCGAGACCTGGACGATCCGTCGAGCCACGATCGCCCCGTCGACCACCCACGCACGCTCGATGATCCGACCGATGCCGAGGATCGCCACATCGGGGTGGTTGATGATCGCGGCCGAGCCGTCGACGCCCAGGCCTCCGTAGTTGTTGAGCGTGAAGGTCGACCCGCGCAGGCGCTCCGGCGGCATGGTGCCGGAGCGCGCCGTGACGGTGAGTTCGCGCAGCGCCGTGTCGAGCTGTGCCACGGTGAGCTCGTGGGCGCGGGGGAGCACCGGCACCAGGAGCCCCCGTTCCGTATCCGCGGCGATCCCGAGGTTCACACCGTCGAAGGAGATGATCTCGTCTCCGCTCTCGCTGAGCCGCGACGCCAGCAGAGGATGGTCCTCCAGCGCGAGCAGCACGAAGCGGGCGAGGAGTGCGGTCAGGGACGGCGCCTTCCCACCCTCGGGGGCCATCTGCCCGCGCAGGTCCCACAGGGCCGTGGCGTCGACGTCGACCCAGACGGTGGCCTCGGGGATCTCGGACCTGCTGCGGGTGAGCTTGGCGCTGACGGCCCGACGCAGGGGAGACATCCGTTCGCGGGCGCGCACCCCGAGCCCGTCCACGGTCTCGCCGGTTCGAGGTCCTGTGGTGCCGGCGTGGTGGGCGGCGGCGCCGTCGACGGCGCTGTCCACGGCGGCTCGCAGCACGTCGGCGCGGGTGACGGCGCCGTCGGCGCCGGTCGCGGTGATCGCGTGCACGTCGAGACCGAGGTCCCTGGCGAGTCGACGCACGAGCGGGGAGCGGACGGCGACCGGGCGGCGGTCGGCCGGACCCGAAGGCGCGGAAGCCTCGGAGGTGCGGGGCGCGGCATGCGACGCCGCCGGCGCCGGCGGCGACACCTGCTCGCGCGGCGCGGACACCGAGGCGGCGGACGGGCGTCGTCGTCCCTTCGCGGTGCGCGCGGTCGTTCCATAGCCGATGAGGACGTTCCCGGAACCCGCGCGCTCCTCCTCGCGGTACGCCTCGTGCTCGGGCTGGGCCCCAGGAGACGGGGCGGACGGCGCCGGCGATGTCAGGGGATCGGCCACTTCGAGCACCGGGGCGCCGACGTCGATCGTGTCGCCGGCGGTGCCGTGCAGCGCGGTGACAACCCCGGCGAAGGGCGACGGCAGCTCGACGATGCTCTTCGCGGTCTCGACCTCGGCGATCGGCTGATCGGTCGTGATGGTGTCGCCCACGGCGACGAGCCACTGCACGAGGCCCGCTTCGGTCAGGCCCTCACCGAGGTCGGGGAGCAGGAACACCTGGGCGCCCGCATGCGGCTTCAGCGGAGTGCTCATGCCTCGTCCTCCCAGTGCAGCGTGTCGATCGCGTCGAGCACGCGGTCGACGTCGGGGAGGTACCAGTGCTCGAGCTTCGGAGGGGCGTAGGGGGTGTCGAAGCCCGTCACCCGTCGTACGGGAGCGGCGAGGTACTCGAAGCAGCGCTCGAACACCCTGGCCTGGATCTCGGACGCCACGCTCACGTAGCCCGGCGCCTCGGCGATCACGACGGCGCGACCGGTCGACTTCACGGCGGCCGTCACGGTGGCGTCATCGAACGGCGAGAGCGAGCGGACGTCGACGACCTGCACGCTGCGTCCTTCGGCGGCGGCGACCTCGGCCGCTTCGAGCGCCAGAGGCACGGAGGCTCCGTAGGCCAGAAGCGTCACATCCGTGCCGTCGCGGGCGATGCGTGCTGTTCCCAGCTCCGCCGTGATCGAGGTGTCGACCTCGCCCTTGGCCCAGTAGAGCTTCTTGGGCTCGAGGAAGATCACAGGGTCGGGGGAGGCGATGGCCGCACGCAGCAGGGAGTAGGCATCCTGCGGCGTGGACGGGCTGACGACGGTGAGGCCCGGCGTGTGTGCGTAATAGGCCTCGGACGAGTCGCAGTGATGCTCGACACCGCCGATGCCGCCGCCGAACGGGATGCGGATCACCAGAGGCATCCGCATACCGCCGCGGGTGCGGTTGCCGAGCTTGGCGACATGGCTGACGACCTGCTCGAACGCCGGGAGCGCGAACGCGTCGAACTGCATCTCCACCACGGGACGCAGACCGTTCATGGCCATGCCGACGGCGGTGCCGACGATGCCGGACTCCGCGAGCGGGGTGTCGAAGCAGCGCTCTTCGCCGAAGCGCGCGGTGAGTCCGTCGGTGATGCGGAAGACGCCGCCCAGCGCGCCCACGTCCTCGCCGAAGACCACGACATCCGGATCGGACTCGATGGCGTCGGCCAGCGCTCTGTTGAGCGCGGCCGCCATCGTCATCGTCGTGCCGGACGCGGTCTCGGTGCGGGTGTCGTCCTGTGCGATCGTCATCGGTGGCCTCCGTTCAGGGTGCTTCCGGCATCGGCGAGACCGGAGCGCTCGATCTCGTCACGCAGCAGGTGCCACTGCTCATCGAGCTGCGGGGATCGGGTCGCGGTCACGAAGCGGAACAGGTCTTCGGGATCGAGGTCGGCATCGGTGTTCAGGGCGGCCCTCATCGCGGTGGCGATCTCCTCCGCGCCCGCCGCGAAGCGCTCCTCGGCCTCGGCGTCGAGTGCGCCGGTGGAGGTGAGGTGTGCGCGCAGTCGCACCAGCGGATCACGGGCGACCCAGGCCTGCACCTCGTCGCGCTCGCGATAGCGGGTGTCGTCGTCGGCGTTGGTGTGCGCCTGCATCCGATACGTGTGCGCCTCGATGAGGGACGGGCCCCCGCCGGCACGGGCGCGAGACACGGCATCGCCGAGCACGGTGAGGACCGCGGCGACGTCGTTGCCGTCGACGCGCTGTCCCGGCATCCCGTAGCCGACGGCCTTGTGGGCGAGGGAGGGGGCCGCCGTCTGCCGCGCGAGCGGGACCGAGATCGCGAACTCGTTGTTCTGCACGAAGAAGACGACGGGGACGTGGAACACCGCGGCGAAGTTCATCGCCTCGTGGAAGTCGCCCTCGCTGGTCGCACCGTCGCCGCAGAGGGCGAGCACCACGGTGTCCTCGCCCCGATGCTTCGCGGCCTGGGCGAAGCCGACCGCATGCAGCAGCTGCGTGGCGAGCGGCGTGGCCTGCGGGGCGACGCGATGCGCGCGCACGTCGTACCCCGAGTGCCAGTCGCCCTTGAGGAGGACCATGGCGTCGGCGGGCTCGACCCCGCGAGCGATCACGGCGACCGAGTCGCGATAGGTCGGGAACAGCCAATCGGCGGAGCCGAGAACCATCGCGGCGCCGACCTGGCAGGCCTCCTGGCCGTGCGACGACGGGTAGACGGCGAGGCGCCCCTGGCGCACCAGGGCTCCGGCCTGATCGTTGATGCGTCGGCCCTCGACGAGCCCGCGGTAGGCGGCCAGGAGGGTGTCGGTGTCGGGGAGCGCGTACTGGTCGTCCACGACCGGCGCTCCGCTCTGGTCGATCAGTTGCACCGCGGTGTCTCGCGGGAGCAGGTCGGTGTGCAGCATGCGTTCGCCCTCCTTGCCGAACTCGGTGAGGACAGCTTGCCTGCGGGGCGACAATCATCCAAGATCTTTTGGAGAATCCTGGATGAATGTGGCTGGAGTGAGGCATTCTTGATCGAAGTGTCAGAAATACTGCGCTGAGGAAAGGGGTCGCATGGTCGCTCTGGACGAGACGGATCGCGCGATCCTCGAGGAGCTGCGCCGTGACGCGCGGGCATCCATGACGGCGATCGCGGACGCGGTGCACATCTCCCGCGCCGGCGCCCATGCGCGGATCAAGCGCCTGACCGATGCCGGCGTCATCACGGGGTACTCCGTGCGCACCGATCCCGTGCTCCTCGGGCACCACGCCAGTGCGTATGTGACCCTCGCGATCGAGCAGGCGACGTGGCAGGCCGTGAGCGAACGGCTGCGCTCGATACCCGAGATCGAGCACATGGCGCTGGTCGGGGGCGACTTCGACGTGATCCTGCTGGTGCGGGCGAATGACGCTCGCGATCTGCGTCGCATCGTGCTGGAGGACATCCAGGCGATCCCGTCGATCCGCTCGACGAGGACCACGCTCATCTTCGAGGACTACCCCCGCAACTGAGCCCCGACCGGATCATCCTTCGCACTCGGACATCTGCGGCGCGCTCCGCGACAAGTGCGGTGACGGTGCTCGTCCGAGAATGAGAGGACGACCGGCGTCCACCCCGCCGCCGGCCAGCGCCACGCTCGAAGGAGAGACACCGATGTCCGATTCCGCAGCTTCCGCAGCCGCAGCGCTGCTCGACCGCATCCAGGCGCCCGAGGATGCCGGCCGCGAGATCCCGGATGCCGCGACCCGCGAGGTCATCGGCAGAGCACCCGTCGCCACGGTCGACGACCTCGACGACGCGATCGCGAGGGCGAAGGCCGCGCAGCCGGGCTGGGAGGCGCTCGGGCACGAGAAGCGCAGCGCGCTGCTCCTCGCCGCGGCCGACGCGATCGACGCCAACGCCGAAGGCCTCGCCCATCTGCTCTCCCGCGAGCAGGGCAAGCCGCTCAACGGCCCGAACGCCCGCTTCGAGCTGGGGGCCTGCTCGGCGTGGCTGCGCACCAACGCCACCACGGTGCTCGAGTCGCAGGTGCTCGTCGACGACGACACCATGCACGCCGAGCTCGTCTACAAGGCCGCAGGCGTCGTCGGCGCGATCGGTCCCTGGAACTGGCCGCTGATGATCATGATCTGGCAGATCGGTCCGTCGCTGCGCATGGGCAACACGGTCGTGGCCAAGCCGAGCGAGTACACGCCGTTGAGCGTGCTCGCGATGATCGCGGTGATGAACGAGGTGCTGCCGGACGACGTGCTGATCGGCGTCTCCGGCGACCGCGAGGTGGGTGCTCGACTGTCGTCGCACCCCGACATCGACAAGATCATGTTCACCGGCTCGACCGCCACCGGCCGCCGCATCATCGAGAGCTCCGCCGGCAACCTGGCCCGTCTCACCCTCGAGCTCGGCGGCAACGATGCGGGGATCGTGCTGCCGGGCACGGACGCCGCCGCCATCGCGGAGGATCTGTTCTGGGGCGCGTTCATCAACACGGGTCAGACCTGCGCGGCGATGAAGCGTCTGTACGTGCACGACTCCGTCTACGACGACGTCGTCGATGCACTGGCGGCGATCGCCGGTTCCGTGCCGATGGGCAACGGCCTCGATGAGGGCAACGTGCTCGGGCCGCTGCAGAACCGTCCGCAGTTCGACATCGTCAGCCGCCTGGTCGACGATGCGAAGAGCCGCGGCGCGCGCATCGTCACCGGTGGCGAGGCGGCGCCCGAGCTCGGCGAGCTCTTCTACCGGCCCACCATCGTCGCCGACATCGACAACGATGCGGCGCTGGTGCAGGAGGAGCAGTTCGGCCCCGCGCTTCCCGTGATCCGCTACACCGACGTGGACGAGGCGTTCGCCTGGGCGAACGCGGTCGATGTGGGGCTCGGAGCCTCCGTGTGGGCGAGCGATCCTGAGGCGGCGCGCGATGCGGCGTCGCGGATGCAGTCCGGAACGGTGTGGATCAACTCCCACGGCGGACTGCACCCGATGGTGCCGTTCGGCGGTGTCAAGAGCTCGGGCTACGGCCTGGAGTTCGGCGTCGAGGGCCTCAAGTCCGTCGCCGTCACCCAGGTCGTCTCCGGCCCCGCCCGGAAGGCCTGACCGATGCGCTCCGTCATCGTCGTCGGTGCAGGGACCTCGGGCGCGATCATCGCACGACGCCTGAGCGACGCGGGGGTCGATGTCACCCTCATCGAGGCCGGCGGCTACGACACGAACCCCGCCATCCACGATCCGTCCCGTGCGGGGGAGCTGTGGCACTCCGCCGAGGACTGGGACTTCTTCACCGTTCCGCAGGAGCACGCGGGCGGTCGTCGCCTGCACCTCCCGCGAGGGAAGGTGACGGGCGGATCGCATGCCCTCAACGCCATGATCTGGGTGCGCGGCGCCGCCTCCGACTACGACGCGTGGGAACGCGCGGGGGCCACGGGGTGGGGCTGGTCCGAGGTGGAGCCGGTGTATCAGGCGATCGAGAACGATCTGCTGCCCGTGACCGACGACTACCCCCTCTCGCCGATCCAGGCGTCGATCATCGACGCCGCGGTGCAGGAGGGCCTGCCGCACAACCCCGACTACAACGGGGGAGTGCTCGACGGCGTCTCGCAGGAGCAGGTCACGATGCGTGACGGGCGCCGTGTCAACACCTGGACCGCGTACGCGCAGCCGGTGGCCGAGCGCATGACGATCCGCACCGGCGTCGAGGTGCACTCGGTGATCGTGCACGACGGCCGAGCGGTCGGCGTGCGCCTGGGGGAGGGCGAGGGTGCGGAGGAGGTGTTCGCCGACGACGTGATCCTCTCCGCCGGGGCGATCGGTTCCCCCGTGATCCTGCTGCGCTCGGGGATCGGCCCCGCGGCGGATCTCGCCGCGCTCGGGATCCCGGTCGTGCACGATGCGCCCGGTGTCGGTGCCAACCTCCACGACCACCTCCTCTCACCCGTGATCTTCACCACCCGTCGTCCCGTCGGGCCCCCGCAGCCGGGAGTGTCCGTCACCCAGACGCATCTCTTCTGGCGAAGCCGCGACGATCTGGCAGAGCCCGACACGCAGCCGATCCACTTCTCCGTGCCCATGTGGGGCGAGCTCGACCCTCGTGGTGACGACGGGTTCACGCTGATGGCGGGCCTGGTGACGCCGCACAGTCGTGGGCGTCTGACGCTGTCCGGCCCTGGTCTGGCCGACCCGCCCCTGATCGATCTCGCCGCGCTCCAGGACGATCGGGACGTGGCCGCGCTGGCCGCATCCGTGCGTCAGTGCCGTCGCATCGGTGCGCGTCCTGCGCTGGGCGAGGAGTGGGGGGCGGTCGAGGCGTATCCCGGTCCCGAGGTCGCCGACGATCAGGTCGAGGACTGGGTGCGTCGCACGGCCATCACCTACCACCACCAGGTCGGCACCTGTCGGATGGGGTCCGACCCCGAGGCCGTGGTCGATGCCCGTCTGCGCGTGCAGGGGGTGGAGGGGCTGCACGTCATGGACGCCTCGGTCATCCCGACCGTGCCCACCGGCAACACGAACGCACCGGCCGCGATGATCGGCGAGCGCGGCGCCCGATTCCTCCTCGAGGACTGAAGGTCCGGCAGAAGGCCGGCACGCCGAGGCATGGCGGAACGCGGTGCCCCCGCTCGACGACGGGGGCCCGCTGTTCCGGGTGCGCCCCGACGCCGAGAGCAGCTGTCTGCGCCGATCGACCTCATCCCGTCCGGTCTGCCGAGCTGACCGTGCCGCGTTCGTTCACATCAGCGGCAGCGCGACGGCGACGAAGATCACCGCGATCGCCCCGAAACCCGTCGCGAACACGGTGAGCAGGAGCAGGAGGGCACCGCCGGGAAGCGCGCCCGCGGCGCTCCCGGTGAGCACCGCGGTCGCGCGGCGCTGTCGTCTTCGTGCCGCGACCCAGAGCACACAGGCGGTGCCGACGCCGACGACCCCGGGAGCGAAGCCCCAGGCGGCGAAGGCGGGAGGCATCACGAGGGGGAAGACCCGCAGCGAGAGCAGCGAACCGATCGCGATCGCGAGCGCGGTGCGCCGCCACGCCAGCTCGGTCCGCTCCGGCTGCAGGCCGGGATCGTACAACCGGGGCGGTGACGCGGTGCGGCGCATCATGATCCCGACGCGCTCAGCGCCACAGGACGCCGGCCAGGACCAGCAGTCCGACCGTCACGACCACGACGGCGAGGAGGATCGCGGACAGGGCTCCGGGCAGCGGCCGCGACTGCCGCAGCGCCCGTTCCGCGCGCATCCACCCCCACCAGGCGAGGGGGGCGACCACGGTCCCGGTGACCATCAGCAGCAGCGACGCCGCAAGGCGGAAGCCCGGATGCAGATCCAGACCGAGCACCTCGAGGGCCACGCCGCCGGCGATCAGTGCGAGCGCGGTTCGGGTCCAGGCCAGGAACGTCCGCTCGTTGGCGAGCGAGAATCGCGGATCCGGCTCTTCTCCGACGGAGTACACGGACGAGGGGAAGCGTCGCATCGCCTCATCGTATCGGCGCGGCGCCGCATCCCCGATCAGTCTCCGTGCACGCGGCGGCCGGCGAACCACGTCGACACGACCGGGGTGCGCACGATCTCGTCGGCGGGGCCCGCGATCGCATCACGCGCGAGCACGACGAAGTCGGCGGACTTCCCGGGAGTGAGGGAGCCGGTCTCGGCGCCGAGGCCCATCGCGGTCGCCGCGTTGATCGTGAAGACCTCCAGCGCCTCCTCGGCTGTGATGGCCTGTTCCGGCCAGAGCGTTCCCGGAGCGCGGCCGAGAGGATCGGCCCTGGTCACCAGGCCCTGCAGTCCCTCCAGGGTGTTCGGGGACTCGCTCACGGGCCAGTCGCTGCCGCCGGCGACCAGCGCTCCGGCGTCGAGCAGCGCGCGGTTGGGCTGAGAGTGCTCGGCCCGATCACCGAGAACGTCGGCGAGGGCCTGCGGGATCACTCCCGGGTACCAGATGAACGGGGAGATGTCGGCGGAGACGTTCAGCGCCGCCAGACGAGGGATGTCGGAGTCGGCGAGGAACTGGCCGTGCGCGATCTGCACGGGCGTGGTGAAGCCCTCCGAGCGCAGCCGCTGCGCGGCATCGAGGACCAGGCGGGCCGAGCCGTCTCCCGTGCAGTGCACCTTGGCACCGAGTCCCCGCTCGGCGACGGCGCGCAGCCACCCGGTGAGCTCGTCCAGGGTCATGGTCGTCTCGCCGTGGAAGTGCGCACCGTGGGCTGCGTTGGCCGGATAGGGGTTGAGGAATGCGGCCGTGTGCGCTGGCGGAACGCCGTCGAGGAAGATCTTCACGAAGTCGGGACGATGATGCCGGGAGCGGAACTCCTCTCCGCGGTCGAGGAGAGCAGCGCCGATCGGATCGAAGCCGAAGATCTCGTCGTTGATCAGCAGGGACGACACGACCCAGGCATGCAGCTCGTCGGCGCCGTCGAGATCGGCGAGCGCGCGGAGGATGTCCACCGAGACACCCGCATCCTGGAACGTCGTGACGCCGTAGGAGTTGAGGATCTCGACGCCGCGCCGGGAGGCCGCCGCGTGGTGTTGCGGCGTGAGGCCACCCGTGCGGTCGTACGCCTCCTGCACGGGGATCCCCGCGGCCTCCAGCAGCACGCCGGAGGGCGTGCCGTCGTCGGGGTCGAGCAGCGTCACACCCGCGTCGGGAATGCTCTGCGCCGTGATCCCTGCGAGCTCGAGCGCGCGACTGTTCGCCCAGCGGTTGTGACGCGAGTCCTCCATCAGCATCACCGGGCGCCCTCCGCTCGCCTCGTCCAGACGACGGCGACTGGCCGTGTTCGCGAGGGCTGGCAGCAACGTCGTCGCGACAGCGCCGCCGACGATCCAGGCGTCCTCCGGCAGATCGGCGGCCTTCTCCCGCACCCGGTCGAGCACCTGGTCGAACGTCAGCGACGGAGCGAGCGACAGCTCGAACAGGTCCGTGCGCCCGGCGAGGGCGTGGTGGTTGTGCACGTCGACGAAGCCGGGATACACGGCCGCGTCGCCGACCTCGAGCAGTCGGGTCCTGCGCCCGCGGAGCCCCTCCATGTCGGAGCGCGCCCCGACGGCGAGGATCCGGCCGTCGCGCACGGCGAAGGCCTCGACCACGGGGTTCGCACGGTCGGCCGTGCGGATCACGGAACCGGTGACGATGAGGTCGGCGACGTCGGTCATCTCACACGCCTCCGAAGGTCGCAGGCTCCAGCTCCGGCGCATGCAGCGTCGTGGAGAGCAGACGTCCGTGGGCGCCGAACGTGAAGTGCGTCGGCACCTCTCCGCTCTCGTCGAGGCCGAACAGCACGCCGTGCGAGCGGATGGCGTTCACGTCGCGGTGGTCGGCGATGGTCACCGACGCGCAGGGGATGACCTTCTCGCGCCAGGCGAACACGTAGATGCCGGGGCGGATCTGCCACACGCTGTTCTCATCGGTGTCGGCGAGCCCGCGCTCGGGGCCGGCGAGGCACTGCCACGAGTACCACCGCGACGACAGGTAGACGTGCTCGTAGGCGTGCTCCTCGCTGTAGACCCACTCGACGCGGCGACCGATGAGCGTGGTCGTGGGAGCGGCCTCGGCACCGCGCGCTTCGATGCCCTCGATCACGCCGGGGGCGAAGTGGTGCTGCACCCGGGTGCGGCCCTGCTCCGGCGCCGGCAGGATCTCGGAGAGGACAGCCAGAGCGCGTCCCTGACGCAGGTCGAGCACGAGCGAGACGGCCTCGTTCGGTAGATAGCGGTGGTGGAACTGCACGAAGTAGAGCTGCTCGTCGACCTCGAACGCCTCGTAGTCGTCGGTGTCGGATGCGGCGTCGGTGTCGTCCTCCGCTCCCGGGTGGTAGTCCCAGGTGACGGTGGACTCGGCGAATCGGTGCACGATGCGGGTGCCGCGCCCGTCGACGACCGTGACCTCGGTGCCGCTCAGCGCGGTGGAGTGGGGGGCCTTGTTGGCGTCGAAGCCGGGAGCGAGCCCCTCCAGCGGCAACCAGGTCGAGGTGTCGGCGGGGTTCAGCGTGGTCATGGGTTCTCCTTCGGTGGGGGAGCCGGTTCAGCGGTCGCTGAACTTCTCCAGGTCGGTGGCGAGGCCCTCGTAGACGGCCGGCTTGGTGCGCTTCAGGTAGGCGCCGTACCCGATGCCGCCGATCAGGGCGACGATGAGGAGCAGGGGCATCAGACGGATGGCGAGCTCCTCCGATCCGGCGACGATGTTGAAGTTCACCACCGCGAGGACCGAGATCGCGGCGATGCCGAGGAAGCCGATGCCGGGGGCGATGAACGTGCTCCACCACCGCGGATCCTGGCGCCGACGGAAGTACACCACGATCGAGATCGCGGCCAGGCCCTGCAGGATGAGCACGCTCAGGGTGCCGAAACCGAGCATGGCGGGGACGAGCGTGAGGATCGGGTCCGCGCCGGCGAGAGCGAAGATGATCGCCACGACGGCGGCGAACCCGGCCTGCACGATCCCCGCCAGCTGCGGGGCGCCGTTCGGGCGGGTGCGCGCCAGAGCCTGCGGGAGGATCTTCGCCCGTCCCAGCGAGTACAGATACCGGGTGGCCGAGTTGTGGAACGCGAGCATGGCGGCGAACAGACTCACCAGCAGCAGGATCATCATCACGGTCGTGAGCGGGCCGCCCAGGTACTGCTGCGAGATGGAGAAGATCAGGTCGCCGGTGGGCAGGTGCTCCAGTGCGGTGGCCTGGGCCTGTGCCACACCCGTCGCGCTCACCACCGCCCACGTGGTGACGCCCAGGATGACGCCGATCGCGATGATCGAGGTGTAGGTCGCCCGAGGGATCGTGCGCAGTGGCTGCTTGGCCTCCTCGCTGAACAGCGCCGTCGCCTCGAAGCCGAGGAATCCGGTCGCCGCCAGCAGCAGGCCGATCGGCAGCGAGCCGGAGAACACGGCCTCGGGGCTGAACGCCGAGACGTCGTAGCCGGTCTGCACGAGGACCGAGATGTCGAACACCACGAGCATCAGCACCTCGAGCACGAGGCAGACCCCCAGGATCTTCGAGCTGAAGTCGACGCCGACTCTCGCCAGCACGAAGCACACGACGATGGAGAGCAGACCCCACACGAGCCAGTGCACGTCGAGGCCGGTGAGGTCGCGGATGATCGTCTGCATGAAGAACCCGCTGGTTCCGATCGTGCCGACGACGAAGAAGTTGTAGCCGAGCGTCGCGATCAGACCGGCGATCAGTCCGCCGGTGCGGCCGAGGCCCTTCACGACGAAGGCGTAGAAGCCTCCCGCGTTCACGAGCTGCTTCGACATCTGGGCGTAGCCGATCGCGAACAGCAGCAGGATCGCCGCCACCAGGAAGAACGACATGGGCGTGCCGCCGCCGTTGCCCAGCGCGATCGCGAGCGAGGCCACGACCACGATGCCGGTCAGCGGGGCGACAGCGGCGAGGACGAGGAAGACGATCCCTGCGACGCCGAGGGCGCCGGGTCGGAGAGAGGTGTGCGTGTGCGTCGTGGACGCGGATGTCGGGTCTGCCACGTCGGCTCCTTTGCTCGGTGACGGCCGTGCGGACACGGCATCGACGACGAGGGGAATCGTCGATAGAGCGAGTCTGCTCGTGCTGTCGGCGGTGCGCTTGACCCTGAGGGAAAGACGATGGTGTCAGCGTGCACAGCCCGCTCCCGTGCTTTCGACACCGCACCGGCGGGGGAGCAGGATGGCCGTGATGACACCGCCGTCCTCCTGCCGCACCGCCGGTGCAGCGACGGCCTGCGAAGGACGAGATGGATCTGCAGCTGCACGCCAGGACGGTCCTGATCACGGGAGCCGGGAGCGGCATCGGCCGCGCCACGGCCCGCCTCCTGGCGCAGGAGGGCGCCCGCGTGGCGCTGCTCGACCGGGACAGTGCCGCCCTGGACGCCACCGCCGACATGGTGCGGGCATCGACCGGGCCGGCGCAGGAGACGGTTCGCGTCGTCGCCGACGTCACCGACGAGGAGCAGGTGCGCGCAGCCGTGTCCGCCGCGGTCGCGGCCCTCGGCGGGCTGGATCACGTCGTGTGCTGCGCGGGGGTGTCCGGTCCGGTCGGTTCACTGATCGAGGACACCGACCTCGCCGCCTGGAACGCCGTGCTCGCGGTCAACGTGACGGGGCCGTTCCTGGTGCTCAAGCACGCGCTCCCCGCCCTGCGCCTCGCGGTCGACGCATCCGTCGTCCTGCTCGCCAGCGATTCGGCCTCGGTCGCCTCTCCCGGGATGGCGCCGTACTGCGCGTCCAAGGCAGCGCTGGTGCAGTTCGGACGCGCGCTGTCGGTCGATCTCGCAGGCGCCGGGATCCGTGTGAACTCGGTCGCTCCGTCGATCGTCGACACGCCGATGAGCCGCGGCGATCTGGGCGAGGCCGCCCTCGACGAGCCGGCGTTCCCCGTGCAGACGGCCCACGAGGTGGCCGCGCACGTGGCCTACCTGCTGTCGCCGCATTCCAGAGCCGTGAACGGCACGACCCTGATCAGCGACTTCGGGTACACGGCCCGGTCGGGATTCCCCGCCTGACGCGACCGCGTCAGCGAAGACCATCGCGCGCACGCGCGTCGGAGAGAACACAGGAGAAGACATGGGACTCGTGGTCGGATCGAGCGTCTCGGGGCGCGTCGTCGTCATCACCGGAGGGGGCACCGGCATCGGCGCCGCAATCGCCGAGCGCTACGCGGCGGAGGGAGCGCACGTCGTGGTCGTCGGCAGAAGGGCGGCGCCCCTGCAGGAGGTGGAGCGGGCGGTCGGTGCAGTGCCCGTCATCGCGGATGCGGCGGACACCGCCTCGGCGAAGGCGGCGGTCGCTGAGGTGCTGGCCCGCTTCGGGCGCATCGACGTGCTGGTCGCGAACGCCGGGGGCCACGGATTCTCACCGGTCGGCGACACCGACGATGCGAGCTGGGAGGCCGCGATCCGCGCGAACCTCACCACCGCGTTCACGATGGCGAGGGAGGCCCTTCCCGCCTTGATCGAGGCGAAGGGGCAGATCGTGATCGTCTCCTCGCTCGCCGGGCTCTTCGCCGGTCCTTCGGTGGCCGGCTACACGGTGGGCAAGCACGCCCTGATCGGTCTGACCCGCACTCTCGCGCGCGACTACGGTCGGCACGGCGTCCGGGTCAATGCGATCTGTCCCGGCTGGGTGCAGACACCCATGGCCGATGACGAGATGGACGAGTTCGCCTCGCACGCGGGTCTCGGATCGCGCGAGGAGGCGTACGCCGCAGTGACGGCCGACGTGCCGCTGCGGCGCCCGGCCCGCCCGTCCGAGATCGCCTCGGTGGTGCGCTTCCTCGGCTCAGGGGAGTCGTCCTACATCACGGGCGCCGTCATCGTGGCGGACGGCGGCTCTCACGTGGTCGATGTGCCCACGATCGCGTTCGATCACGCGGGGATGTAGTCGCCGGCGCCCCTGACGGCACGGGGATCTCAGCCGATCGTGAGCGTGAAGCCGTCGCCATCGGCGTCGATCTTCACCTGCGTCAGATCATCGACGAGGAAGGTGGGCTCGTACGCTGCGGCGTGCGGTCCGACCCCGATCACGCGCATCCCGGCCGCGAGCCCCGCGCGGATGCCGGCGCCGGAGTCCTCGAACACGACGCAGTCGGCGGGGGAGACTCCCAGCAGCTCGGCGCCCCGGAGGAAGCCTTCCGGGTCGGGCTTGGACGCGGAGACGTTCTCCGCGGTGACCGCGAGGGTGGGGACGGTGAGTCCGGCCTGGCGCATCCGTGCCGTCATGAGGGCGACGTTCGCCGAGGTGACGATGGCGTGCGGGAACGGCTCGAGGGTGCGCAGCAGGGCGTCCGCTCCGGGGATCATGATGACACCGTCCACGTCTTCCGCCTCGTTCGCGAGCATGACGTCGTTCTCGCGCAGGTTGATCGCGTGGTCGCGTTCGGGCAGCATGATCGCCATGCTCTGGTGCCCCTGGCGGCCGTGCACCACGCTCAGCACCGTCTCCGGCGCGATCCCGTGCGGCTCCGCCCACGCCAGCCAGAGCCGTTCGACGACCGACGTCGAGTCGACGAGGGTGCCGTCCATGTCGAGGAGGGCGGCGCGGGCGTGGATGATCTCGGTCACCCCTTCAGGCTAACCCCACCACCGCTCAGCGCGAGGACGCGGCGCTCAGCCGCCGAGGTAGGCGCGGTGCAGCAGCTCGGGGTCTGCCTGCAGCGCCTTCGCCGTTCCCTGGAAGGAGACGCGCCCTCCGGCGACGACCACCGCCTCCTCGGCCAGTCCGAGGGCGAGCTGGGTGAACTGCTCGACCAGCAGCACGCCGACACCCGACTCGGCGATCGACTGCACGATCGGCATCAGCCGCAGGAATACCACGGGAGCGAGCCCGAGCGACATCTCGTCGATGAGCAGGATGCGGGGTTTCGCGGCGAAGGCGCGGGCGAGCACGACCATCTGCTGCTCCCCGCCCGACAGCAGGGCGGTGGGCGCGTCGATGCGCTTCTCGAGCTCGGGGAACTGCGCCAGCACCGCGTCGAACTCCGACGGGGTGCGCGCGGTGAGCGAGATGTTCTCGCGCACCGTCAGCGAGGGGAACACCGCTCGCCCCTGCTCGATGTGCACGATGCCGCGGCGCGCCCGCGCCACGCGGGAGAGCTTGTCGATCGGCTCTCCGTCCAGGGTGATCGTGCCGGCGGAGTGGGGCGTCACCCCCGACACCGACTCGATCAGACTCGTCTTGCCCGCGCCGTTGGGACCGACCAGCGCCAGCACCTCTCCGCCGGCGACCCGCAGCGAGACGTCGGAGATCACGGGCCCGGCGCCGCGGCTCACCGTCACGGCGTCCAGTACGAGTTCGCTCATGTCAGAAGCTCCGTCTCTCCCATGTACGCCTTCACGACGTCGGGGTTCGCGAGGACCTCGGCCTGCGGTCCGCTGGCCAGCACCCGACCGAAGTCGAGCACGGTCAGGGTGGGGCATACGGAACGGACGAGATCGAGGTCGTGCTCGATGATGATCAGGGCGACGCCGTAGCGTGCCGGCAGGTCGCGCAGCCGCGCCGCGAGCGCCAGGTGCTCCTCGTGCGAGAGGCCGGCGGCCGGTTCGTCGAGGATCAGCAGACGCGGACGGGCGGCCACGTTCGCGGCGACCTCCACCAGTCGACGCGTACCCACATCGACGCTGGAGAGGCGCGCGCGCGAGGACGGGCATCCGAAGAACGCGAGCACCTCGTCGATGTCGGAGGTCGCCAGGCGGCGCCGGGCCACGAAGCGCACGTAGGCGCCGACCGTGAGAGCGGGCGGAACCCGGTCCTGCTGGAAGGTGCGCCGCAGACCCCGTCGCGCCCGCCGGGTGGGGGAGAGCCCCGCCAGATCGCGGTCGCCCAGCAGCACGCGTCCGCCGTGCTTGGGCAGGAACCCGCTGATCGCATCGACGAAGGTCGACTTGCCGGCTCCGTTGGGTCCGATCAAGCCCATGATCGATGCGGCTGGCACGTGGAACGAGACGTCGTCCAGTGCCTTCAGAGCGCCGAACTGCACCGTGAGCCCTTCCACGGTGAGCACGGGCGCGCCGCTCAGCGCAGCCTCGTCGACCGTCGCCGTGGTGGTCGTGGTGATGGCGGCCTCGTCTGCGCCGGCATCCGGCGGCAGGGCGGTGAGCTGCGCGTTCGCTGTTCGCCGGTCCGCACGGCGGTAGAGCAGGTTGCGGATGCCCTGACCCAGGTTGGTGCCGCTGGTGAGAGCCTGCACGCCGAGCACTCCGAAGACGACGAAGCCCCAGTCCTGCGGGATGCCCCAGCGCTTGAGGAGTTCGGGCACCAGCACCCACAGCAGGCCGCCGAAGATCGCCATGTCGATCAGGTGGGCTCCCGACATGATGGCCAGCACGTAGAGGGCGAGGGATTGCAGAGGCGTGAAGCTCGATGCGAACGGCAGCTGCACCTGTCCGGCGAGCAGCCCGCCGGAGATGCCGCCGAGGGCCGCTGACACCGCGAAGGCGGTCAGCTTGGCCGTCTGCACGCTCTGCCCCGCAGCGGCCGTTCCGCGCTCGGAGAACGCGACGGCCTTCCAGCTCGAACCCCAGCGGCCACGCTGCAGGAAGAACACCCCGAGTGCGCAGACCGCCAGCACCACGATGGAGAGGAAGAAGAACTGCCGGTCGTTCGAGAACATCGCGGGCCGCTCGATGGCCGTGCCCTCGGAGGAGCCGGGGAACTGGATCTGCACCAGGGTGACATCGGCGGCCGCGGCGAATCCGAGGGTCACGACCGCGAGGTTCACACCGCGCAGGCGCAGAGCGGGAAGTCCGACGAGGATGCCGACGAGGCCGGCGGCGATGCCGCCCAGCACAAGCCACACGATGAACCCGCCGGGCGCCTGCAACACGTTCAGCAGCGACACGATCCACGCGCCGACGGCGGCGAAGGTGAGCTGGCACAGCGCGATCATTCCCGCTGAGCCGGTCACGATGCCCAGCCCGAGGATCGCGATCGCGGCGGTGACCGCGCTGATCGCGAGGAAGACGAAGTATCCCGGCAGGGCCGAGCTGAGGATCGCGCCGACCCCGATGCCTGCGAGGGCGACGGCGAACGGCCATGTGATGCGGAACCACGAGCGGTCAGCGAGCGGCATCCCACACCTCCTTGCGCTGCGTCCACAACAGGAGGACGACGATGAACAGGAACGGGAGGAAGTTGCGCACCAGCGCCACCTCGTCGATCTGGGCGACGAGTCCGCCCAGCACCCCCAGGACGAGTCCGCCGACGACAGCCAGGTCGAGGCGGCGGAAGCCGCCGAGCAGCGCGGCTGCCGCGGCGGGAACGATGAGCATCGACAGGCTGGTGGCGTCGTTGGACTGCGACGGCGCCACGATGATGATCGCGATCGCGCTGATCACCCCCGTGACGAACCACACCGCGATCGAGAGCGGTCGGGAGCGGATGCCGAGCAGTTCCGCAGTCGTCGGACGCTCGGAGAGGGCGCGCAGCTGCGTTCCCACCCTGGTTCGCCGCAGGACGATCCGGACGGCGACCGCGGTCACGATCGCCATAGCGACGGTCGCGACGGTAACCTGGCTGACCACGACGCCGCCGATCGAGAACGCGGGACCCGCGATGATCGGAGCGAACGGCTGCGGCTTGTTGCCGAACAGGATGAACGACATCGAGATCAGCAGCAGGAGCGGTCCGACCGTCATCGCCGAGCGGGTGGTCGTCGATGCTTCGGACAACCATGTCGCCGCGATGAAGCCGATCGCCGCGGCGAGGAGGCCTGCCACGAGCACACCGAGCACGGAGCCGGCCCAGATGGGCAGTCCGAGCTCGCGCACCAACCAGACGGCCGTGAAGCCGCCGAACATGCCGGTCGCAGCCTGGGCGAAGTTCACGACCCGCACCAGACGCGACATGAGCGTCAGGCACACGCCGAGAACCGCGTAGAGGCCGCCGGCGGCGAGTCCGGCGATGGCGCCTTGCAGCATGGGGCGTCCTTTCTGTTCCGAGGGGGAGGGGGAAGGGCCTGCCGCCGGTAATGCGCCCGGCGGCAGGCGGTCTGTGGGGCTACTACTCGCCGATGCGGAGCCAGTCGTCGGCGACCTGCTCCCAGGCGTGGGTGCCGGACTTGAGGATGATCGGCCAGCCCGCGGTGTTCTGCGTGCCGAACGCGTAGGGCGTGCCGACCATCGGGTTCTCGATGGGGTCCATGCTCTTCAGCGCCGCCGACACGCTCTCGCGGGTGATGTCGCCGTCGATGCCCTTCAGCACCTCGATGAAGTAGGTCGCGGCGAGGTAGCCGCCCTGGCTGAACGAGGTGAGCGGGATGTCGTTGTCCTCCATCAGCGTGCGCCAGTCGGCGTTGATCTCGCTGTCGTCGGTGAACGGGTAGAACTCGGCGGGCACGTAGATGCCGGCGCCCGCGTCGTCGATCGCCTCGGCGAAGTTCTCGCTGTAGACGCTCGTCAGGTACAGCCAGGTCACGTCGTCCCAGCCCTGTGCGTTCGCGGCCTTGACCTGTCCGATCGCGTCGGGCTCGACCGGGTTGATCGCGAGGGCCTTGCAGCCCTGTTCGCGCGCCTTGACGATGTAGGGGGTGTAGTCGGATGCACCGTACGGGACCGTGTCGTCGACGTACTTCGGCTCCTTGCCGGTGATCTCGGACCACTTGTCGATCGCGGCCTGGTAGGTCGGACGGGTGGAGCCGGCGATCTCGAGCAGGATGCAGATGTCGTCGAGCCCGAGCACCTCCGACCCGTACTGCAGTGTGAGGGTCATGTCGTTGAAGGGGCCGACATTGGCGGGCGAGATGTTCTCACTGTCGAAGCACCCCGTGTCCACGCCGATTCCGGGCATCGACAGGATGCTCTCCTGCTCGTAGTACTTGGCGTTGATCTCGCACTCGATCAGACTCGCGGAGCCGACCAGGGCCACGGCGCCGTCGCTGCCCACCAGCTCCCGGGCCGACGCCGTCGCCGTCGCCGGGTCACCCTTGTCGTCGAGGGTCTTGTAGTCGATCTTGCGCCCGTCGAGTCCGCCGGCGTCGTTGAAGGCGTCGAAGACGGCTGCCGCGGCCTGCGAGGCCTCGGGGAACGTCGCCGGTCCACTGATCGTGTTGATGGACCCGACCACGATCGGGGCGCCTTCGCCTCCGCCGGATCCGCCGTCTCCACCGGCGCAGCCGGCGAGGGCGAGGGCTGCCACGGCGATGAGTGCCGCGGTGCCGGATGCTCGCTTGTTCATGTGATTCCTGCCTCTCGTGTTCGGGTGGTGCTGTGTGTTCGGGTGGTGCTGTGCGTTCGGGTGGTGCTGGAGGTGAGGGACTCAGTCGCGCAGGGCGCGAGCCACGAGCTCGGTGTCGGTGAACTGCTCGAATGCGACGACCTCGCCGTCGGTCAGGCGCCAGACATGGGCGACCCGCGCGGTGAAGAACCGCCCGGTGCGCCGGAACGTGCCGGAGTAGGTGCCGATTCCCACGACCACGTCTCCCGCGTCGATGACCTCGTCGATCGCCACGGTGTAGTCGTCCCAGTCCTCCTGGATCCGTCGGAAGACGTTCGCGGCGACGGCATCGGGACCGATGTACGTCCCCGCGTAGGGGAAGCCCGCGGCCTCGGTCCACCGCACGTCGGGCGCGAACGGCGCGAGCATCCCGTCGAGGTCGCCGCGGTCGCTCGCCGCGTAGTGCTCGCGGATGATGTCGGCGTTGCCCATGGTGTGTCCTCTTCTCGTCGTCGGTCAGACGGGCTGTGCATCGGGGTAGGAGACGGACCCGAGCGGATAGATGTGGCCGCCGGCCCGCGAGTGCTCGGAATCGCCGTCGCCGTTGAGTCCGAGGAAGATCCCTGTCGTCATCAGCTGGTAGCCGAGGTCGTGCAGCCAGACGCTCGCTACCGCGATGCGGAACTCGCGGAAGCAGAACAGATACAGCCCGTCGGCGAACTTCCACACCGTCGACAGATCCATGTCGCCGTGACCGCGCTGCACGCCCTCCAGGCACTGCCACGCGTAGCGCTGGCTCGACACGTACACGTGCTCGTACAGGTGGTGCGGGCTGTAGCGGTAGATGTTGCGCTTGCCGATCAGGTCGCGGCTGGGGCCGGGGACCTCTCCGGTGACCGGCCCCGCATCCGTCGTCGCCGCCCAGAAGTCCTGACCGACCTGCGGTGTGCCCTCGACGGCCTCTGCCGCGATGCGGGAGCGGATGACGGTCGCGCGATTCGTGGTGGAGGAGATCACGAGGGTGAGCGCCTCGCGTTCACGGCTCTCGAACGGGATGTTGACGAACACCACGTCGTCGCGCACGCGGACGGCGTCGTAGGGGTCCCGGCCGGAGGTGCCGAGGCCCTCCCACGTCACGGCGTCCTCGTCGAAGCGGAGCGCGAGGGTGCCGCCGTCGTCGAGCGTGAGGGTCAGCGACGTTCCGGCCAGCAGGATGCTCGGCAGGCGGAAGGTGTCGATTCCGGCGGCGAACTCGTCGTAGGTGCGCCATTCGTCGAGTGCCGGGTCGGTCGTGATGTCGGTCATGCGGGTCCAGACGTCGCACGCGGCAGGGCTTCTTCGCCCCGGGCACCGCGTCGTCGCGATGCGCTTGCCTCATGCTCCGTCCGGCGCCGCCCGGCGCTCAAGATCGCGGCACCCATCGCGCGCCGAGAGTCAACCGGCGTGCCGTACCGGGCAAGCGGTGGCTCCCGGCGAGCGGCGGCTCAGTGCGCCGCGCGGTACTCGCTGGGGGAGATCCCGAACGCCGATTTGAATGCGCGGCTGAAGTGCGCGGCGTCGACGAAGCCCCAGCGGGCGGCGATCGCGGCGACGGGCCGGTCGGCGAGCATGGGGTCGAGCAGGTCGCGCCGGCACTGCTCGAGGCGACGCGTGCGGATCCACGTCGACACCGTGACGCCCTGCTCCTGGAACAGTCCGTGCAGGTGGCGGGTGGAGATGAAGTGGGCCGAGGCGATCGTGGCGGGACCGAGGTCGGTCGACGCCAGATTGCGGTCGATGTAGGAGCGGATGCGCTGCACGAGGGCGCGGTGCGGGTCTGCCGAGACGCCGTCGAGGCCGAGCTCGCGCGTGAAGACCGTGGAGACGAGGTCGAGGGCGCTGTGGGCGAGGCGGGCTCCCGTGGTGCCGGCGAGCTGGTCGAGGTTGCCGGCGAGCTGCGTCAGGTACGGCACCACCATGCCGCCCAGGCCCTCCTGGCCGGAGATGCGCACGGCGGTGAGCTGGCCGACGACGTCGGGGGGCAGGCTGATGAGGTGCTTCGGGAACATCACGACCATCGTGCGGAACCCCTCGTCGAAGACGAGCGAGTAGGGACGATCGGTGTCGTACACGGCGAGATCACCGGCCTGGAGCACGGCTTCCCGGTCGTCCTGGATGAGCAGACCTGTGCCGGCGAGCATCAGGCTGAGCTTGAAGTACGAGCGGTCGCTGCGGGCGATCAGCTCGGGCGTGCGCTCTACGACGTGCGAGGTGGCGCGCACCTCTGTCACATGGACCTCATCGACCGACGCGCCGCGGATGACGCCGCGGAAGTGGTCCGGCCCTGCCGTGGAGACCTGCAGCGGGACGAACGACTCGGAGACCGCGGCGCGGAAATCACTGATGTTGCGCGCGACGAGAGTCGATACCGATTCGGCAGGAGCAGCGGGTGCACCGTTCATGACTGATCACCTCGGGTGGTGGAACGACGACGTTGTATACGATCCGTTCCGTGATGCTACCACCGGCTGCGGCCGAAGTGCTCGGCTCCTATGATGTGGTCGGGAAGGACGACGATGAACGCTCTCGCGAGCAGGGTCATGCAGGTGCTGCGTCAGGTGCGCGGTCCGGAGACGGCGGAGGCCGTCTTCGAGGCGACCGCGCTGATCGTCGGCGCCGGCTTCTTCGTGGCGGGCTTCGTGATCGGACTCCCTGTCTTCTGGGGTCACGAGCTGGCGATCAGCGGCAGCGGGTCGATCGGCGTCTTCGCCGCATACGGCGGTGCGATCACCGCGGTGATCGCCTTCGCCCTCGGACGCGTCGCCGTGCGTCCGGCGCAGCCGAACCCGCAGCAGGCACGCGACGGATTCAGCGTGCCGGGGGATCGGCTGCGGTGGTACGACCTCACCGCCATCGCCTTCGCCCACGCGGCGATCGCGTATCTGGGCTGGCTCGGCATCGCGGAGCTCCTCGAACGGAGCTTCACCGACGCTCCGGTGTTCCCGTTCCCCGGCGCGATCCTGGTGGCGGTCGCCTTCGCATTGACCGGATATGTCTCGTTCCTCAGCGCCGTCGCCCTCACCCCGATGGTGTTGTCACTGGTGCTCGCGGTGTTCCTCGTGGTCGGCGCATTCGCGAGCATGCTCGCCTCCAGCGACGTGCACTGGTGGCGCGACAACCTCTCGGCGCTGGGGATGAGCACGAACAGCGCATCGGTCGCGTTCAACGTGACACTCGTCATCGCCGGGGTCATGATCACGACGATCTCCCGGTACGCGACCGCGGGGCTCCCGGCCGAGAGCGCCGACGACCGTCGTGGGCGTTTCATGGTGCGCGGCGGTCTGATCCTGATGGGGATCTTCCTCGCGTGCGTCGGCATCTTCCCCGTGGACGAGTTCTTCCTCCTGCACAACACCGTCGCGACGGGCATGGCCGTCGTGTTCGGGATCGTCGTGGTCGGACTGCCGTGGTTCCTGCCGACCATCCCTCGCGTGTTCGTGGCCTTCGGATGGATCTACGTGCTGGTGATCGTCCTGCTCGCCGCCTTCTTCGCGGTCGGCTACTACAACCTCACCGCGGTCGAGTTGATCGCGGCCGTGCTGATCTTCAGCTGGATCATCGTCTTCCTGCGCACGGCGGGGTCGGTCACAGCCCCCGCCGTCACGGACGGTGCGTCAGCGGAGGCGAGCTGAGGGAATCGTGCTCGCCCTAGTCCCAGATCGGGTCGTCGGGGTCGGGGGAGTCCGTGCCGTCGGCGTCGGTCATGATGCGCGCTTCGGCGATCCACGACGTCAGGGAATCGTCGTGGAGCATGTGCGGTCGCGGTGAGCCGAGAAGGTCGGGGTTCGTCACGACGTCCAGCGGCTCATCGCTGGCGAAGATGACGACGTTGCCGAGTGGTCCTTCGTCATCTTCCGGTTCTGCGTCGAGAACGACCGCGATGTGGTCGAACACGGAGCTCAGCGTGGCGGCCTGTCGTCGTGAGTACTCGAACGGGTGCCCGTCGAGCAGGTTCACCGCCACGATTCCATCTGACGCGGAGCGCGCGGCGACGCGGCGGTAGAACTCCTGGCTGGCCACGCGATGCCGGATGACCGCGGCATCCCACAGATCGACGACGGTGAAGCGCGCATCCACCCAATCGGTGTCGACCGCGGTGCTGCCCGATGCCGCCGCGTCGAGCGCCGGGGATGGGGATGACGGCGCCGACGATCGCTTCCCGCCGGGAAGATCCGCGTCGGCGACCGCTCGCGCATCGCCGAAGATGACTCGCAGATCAGCGCCGGGGGGCAGGGGCAGCGCGGCGATCACCGCGGCATAGAGAGCGGGCTCGAACTCGACCGCGAGTTGAGGCGATCCGGCACGCGTGGCCTCGACGTAGCGCGCGAGCGTGAGTGCTCCGGCCCCCAGATGCACGGTGAACAGCGGTGCACCAGGTTCGGCCGCGGCATCGATCGCTCTGGCGATGTGCTGGATGTAGGCGTATTCGAGTGAGGTGGGCTCGGTCATCGAGACGACGGACTGCGGAATCCCATCGACGCTGAGCTCGAAGCGACCGGGTCGTCTCTTCGACTCCATCAGCTTCGCCTTGCGATTGTCGAGCATGAGCGAGAACACCCGGCGATTCCTTGGCACCCGTCGATCCTAGATCGGGCGACGTCGGTCGGAGGCCACCCTGCCGGGCCACGGCCGGCCGGATCCCCGCACGCGGCTACCCTGGAAGGAACATGGCACATCTTCTCGGCGCTGAGGCGCTCCACCTCGAATATCCGACCAGGGTCGTCTTCGACTCCGTGACCCTCGGCATCGAGGAGGGCGACCGCATCGGCATCGTCGGCCGCAACGGCGACGGCAAGTCGAGCCTCCTCGGCATGCTGGCCGGCATCAAGGAGCCGAACTCCGGCCGCGTCACCGTGCGCGGAGGCACGCGGATCGGCGTGCTCGATCAGGCCGACAACCTGCCGGACGATCTCACGATCAGCGCCGCGGTGGTCGGTGACACCCCGGAGTACGAGTGGGCGGGCGACGCGCGCGTGCGCGACGTCATCGAAGGACTGCTCACCGACCTGCCGTGGGATGCCGAGATCGGATCCCTCAGCGGTGGGCAGCGGCGCCGGGTCTCGCTCGCGAAGCTCCTCACCGGCGACTGGGACGTCATCGCGCTCGACGAGCCCACCAACCACCTCGACGTCGAGGCGATCACCTGGCTCGCCGGGCACCTCAAGAAGCGCTGGTCGCCGAACTCGGGGGCCCTCATGGTCGTGACCCACGACCGGTGGTTCCTCGACGAGATCAGCACCGAGACCTGGGAAGTGCACGATCGCATCGTCGAGCCCTTCGAGGGCGGCTACGCGGCGTACATCCTGCAGCGCGTCGAGCGCGATCGCATGGCGGCCGCGACCGAGGCGAAGCGTCAGAACCTCGCCAAGAAGGAGCTCGCATGGCTCCGCCGCGGCGCTCCCGCCCGCACGGCGAAGCCCAAGTTCCGCATCGATGCGGCCAACGAGCTCATCGCCGACGTGCCCGAGATCCGTGACAAGGTCTCGCTGCAGTCGCTGGCCGTCTCGCGCCTCGGCAAGGACGTGGTCGATCTCCTCGACGTCGGTGTGACCTACCCGACGGCGGACGGCGGCGAGAAGGTCGTGCTGCGCGACATCGAGTGGCGCATCGCGCCGGGCGAGCGCACCGGCATCCTCGGCGTGAACGGTGCCGGCAAATCCACGCTGCTCGGACTCATCTCCGGCACCGTGGAGCCGACCGTCGGCCGGGTCAAGCGCGGCACGACCGTGAAGGTGCAGACCCTCACGCAGCGGCTGGACGAGCTCACCCAGCACTGGAACGACCCGGTGCGCGTGATCATCTCGGGCCTTCGCACCTCGTACACGATGGGGGCCGGCTCCAAGGCGCAGGATCTCACGCCGGGGCAGCTCCTCGAACGGCTCGGCTTCGACTCCGCCCAGCTCTCCACTCCGGTCAAGGATCTCTCGGGTGGCCAGCAGCGCCGTCTGCAGCTGCTGCTCGTGCTGCTCGACCAGCCGAACGTGCTGATCCTCGACGAGCCGACCAACGACCTCGACACCGACATGCTCGCCGCGATCGAGGATCTTCTCGACTCGTGGTCAGGCACGCTCCTCGTCGTCAGCCACGACCGGTACTTCCTGGAGCGCGTCACCGACCAGCAGTATGCGATCCTCGACGGTCACCTGCGCCACCTGCCCGGCGGGGTCGACGAGTACCTGCGGCTGCGCCACCTTCAGGCCTCCACGGGGTCGAAGCAGACCGCGACGGCCGCCGCGACCGCGACGGCGACGGCGACCGCCAAGGGGCTCGACGGTGCGGCTCTGCGCACAGCGCAGAAGGAGGTGTCCGCCCTCGAGCGGCGCATCCAGAAGCTCACGCAGCAGGTGAACGCCGCCAAGACCGCGCTGGCCGACCACGACCAGTCCGACTACGAGGGTCTCGGCGACCGGATGAAGAAGATCAGCGAGCAGCAGGCCGAGATCGAGGAGCTGGAGCTGCGCTGGTTCGAACTCACCGAGGAGATCGGCTGACGGAGGAATATCCTTCTCCCAACGCTGTTGGGAGGTAGGGATGGAAGGCCTCGAAGTAACAGTCCTGCTCGGACTCACGATTCTCGTCGGAACCCTTATCGCCCCGCGCGTGCGTCTCGCGCTACCCCTCGTGCTGGTCATCTTCGGGCTGCTGCTGGGCTTCGTGCCGCAGCTGCGCGAGGTGCAGCTGCCGCCCGAGACGGTGCTGCTGCTGTTCCTGCCGGTGATGCTCTTCTGGGAGAGCCTCACCACGTCGCTCCGGTCGATCCGGCGGGACTTCCGCTACATCCTCCCGATGAGCACCGTGCTCGTGGTCGCCTCGGCGTTCGCGGTCGCCGGCATCGGGGTGCTGTTCGGGATGCCGTGGGAGATCGCCCTCATCCTCGGGGCTGCGGTGGCTCCCCCCGATGCCACGGCCGTCGCCGCCCTCGGGCGCCTGCTGCCGCGCCGCATGTTCATGAAGCTCAAGGCCGAGAGCCTGACCAACGACGGCACGGCCCTGGTGCTCTACGCGATCGCGGTGTCGCTCGCCCTCGGCGGCCAGATCACCCCGTTGTCGGTCACGCTCGACGTGCTGCTGTCGTATGTCGGCGGCATCGCCGGGGGCGTCGTGGTCGCCGGCCTCGGCTATCTGCTGCTGCGGCGCACATCGTCGACGATCGTGATCAACGTCGCTCTGCTGCTGATCCCGTTCACGGCGTTCCTCGTCGCGGAGATGGTGCATGCCTCCGGCGTGCTCGCGGTCGTCGTGGCCGGACTCATCGTCGCCTACGTGGCGCCTCGTGTCACGACCGCCTCGTCGCGACGGCAGGCGGATGCGGCCTGGCCGTTCGGCGTCTTCCTGCTCAACGGCGCCCTGTTCGTGCTGATCGGCCTCGAGGTGCAGTACGTCGTGCACGAGATCTCTGCGGCGGCGATCGGGCGCCTCGTGCTCCTCACCCTCGCCGTGTGGGTGACGCTGCTGGTCGTGCGCTATCTGTTCCAACTGCTCAACGTGCTCGTCCAGCGTCCGGCCGGCCCTCGTCCGGCTCGCGGCGCTCGGGCGCGGGCCAGGGTCGTCTCCACGGTCGCCGGCATGCGCGGTGCCGTGTCACTCGCGATCGCGCTGTCGGTCCCCGCTGCCGTCACCGAGGGCGGGGCCGTCAACGGGCGCGATGAGATCGTGTTCGTCACCGCCGGTGTCATCCTCCTGAGTCTGCTCGTGCAGGGTCCGCTTCTGCCCGCCATCGTGCGGTGGGCGCGGTTCCCCGTCGATCATGTCGAGGACGAGGAGTACGAGCTCGCGGAGCGGGCGATCTCCGGGGCGGCGCTCGCCGCGCTCGACGACCTCGCCTCCGAGCACGGCGTCGGGCAGGAGGTGCTCGACCACGTGCGGTCCGAGGGGTATCGGATGCTCGAGGTCGCGAACGCCCGCGCCCTGGCCCGCGAGCAGGCTCTGGTCGATGCGGAGGCCGATGCGCTCGACGAGATGCTCGGCGAACCCGACCCGCTCGGCGCCGGAACCGCGGGACCGACCCGCCCCGTCGCCCCCGGAGCGGATCAGGACTCCGGCGGCGGCACCGCGCAGATCGCGGCGGCCGACGCCACCGACGGCGCGGTGCTGCAGATCATCGCCACTTCGGCGGACGTCGACCTCGCCCAGCGCTCGCCGCTGATCCGCCACGACGAGCACACGCGACTCAAACTCGCCCTCATCGACCGCAAGCGCGAGGTGCTGCTGGGGCTGCGCGGCTCCGGCACCGTCGATGACATCGTCGTGCGCCGCATCTCAGCCCGCCTCGACCTCGAGCAGGTGCGCCTGCAGGGGATCGAGGAGTACGACTGAACGTCGGCGGCAGCGAGCCCCGGCACGACGATCGGCGAACCCCGCCGAGGAAGACGAGGAGTGGGATGTCCACGACCATGAGAGCCATCGTTCTCGACCGGTTCGGCGATGAATCCGAGCTGCGCGAGCGTTCCGTCCCGACTCCGACGGTGGGGGAACGCGACGTGCTCATCCGCGTCGATGTCGCCGGCGTCGGGTCCTGGGATCGGGTCGAGCGCGAAGGCCACTTCGAAGGGTCCTTCGGCGTCCCCTCGACGTTCCCCTACATCCTCGGATGGGAAGGTGCGGGAATCGTCGAGGATGTCGGCGCCGAGGTCACGCGCTTCACGCGGGGAGACCGCGTCTACGCGGCGTCGATGCCCGTGCCGAGAGGGGGGTTCTATGCCGAGTACGCCGTGGTCGATGAGGAACACGTCGCACTCGTACCCGAACGCCTCACGAACGAGCAGGCGGGTGTTCTCGCCTGGGATGCGCTGACCGCCGCCAGCGGACTCGACGTGATCGATGCCAGACCCGGAGACACCGTGATGATCTTCGGTGCGAGCGGAGGGATCGGTCACCTCGCGGTGCAGCTGGCGAAGCATCGCGGGCTCCGGGTCCTCGCGGTGGCCTCAGGACGGGACGGGGTATCGCTGGCCGGAGGCCTCGGTGCCGATGTCGCCGTCGACGGTAGGCGGGACGACGTGCTGGCGGCCATCGAGAGCTTCGCTCCGGAAGGCCTCGACGGCGCACTCGTCACTGCCGGAGGTCGGGCGGCCGAGGATGCGCTGCGCGGGGTGGCATCGACGGGGCGCATCGCGTGGGCGCACGGCGTGAATCCGCCGCCGTCGGCCGACCTCGTCGAACGCGTGTCATTCTACGACGGCGACCGCAGCCGGGAGGCGCTGCAGCGTCTGAACGAGGTCATCGAGTCCAGTCTCATCGCCCCGCACGTGGCGCAGGTGTTCGAAGCTGATGACATCGTGACGGCGCACCGGGCGCTGCGAGGCCATTACGTGGGAAAGCTGGCGTTGCGCGCACCGCGCTCCTCGCGCCCACTGTGATGCTGTGTGCCGCATGACTCCGCGTGTGCGGTGAGGGAAGGGTCCGAGCGTGCGAACACGGCTCGGACCCTTCCCTCACTGCGGGATCAGATGCCGGATAGGTCGACCCAGTGCGTCAGCTTCAGCCACGCACTGCCCGTCCCCGAGAGCTGGTACTTCACCTCGGCCAGCACCCGAGGGGAGGTGAGAGAGTTCTGCGGTGGCTTGATCTGGAAGCCCCATCCGGTGTTGTAGCTATAGCTGTTCGCCGTTGGCGCCTTCTTGATGATCGACGGCACTCCGCCGCCGCTGTAGATCTCCACCTTCCGGTCTTTGAGTCCGAACCCAGGGTCGGGCGTCCAGCTCCCCGTGACCTTCTCTGTCCGAATCTGATCGCCCTTCAAGGTGTACTGGATCGTGATCGACGACTTGACCGAACCGTTGTCATGATTCCCGCCGACTGACGACCGCGGGGCGATGACGCCCGGCTTTGTCGAAGCAGCTGATGATTCGGTCGAAGGGATCCGCGCTTCGATCGTGGCCGACGTGCTGTTCGTATCCACGGGTATCTGCTCCGACTGCTGATACACGATCGCTCCGGTCCTCACATCGGTGACGACGATTGTCGAGTTCGCGTATAGATGCTCCTCTGTCGCCGCGTGAGCGGTGGCAGGCAGTGAGAAGGACAGAAGTACCGCGGTGGCCGTGGCGAGTGCGACTTTCTTGCGTGTTTTCATGACGTCTCCGGTCGTTGGATCGGTGCCGGACGGCACCGACACTCTTTCGAGTGCGTCGAGCAGAACACACGGTGCGGTTGCCGTCGCCGACTGTTTCTCACCGTCGCCGCCTGTGTCGTTCGATGACGGTCGGCCAGGGCGCAGGCGCGCGCGGTCGATTCGAGTCGGATGGAAGACGGTCGACCCGCCGCTGTGACGCCGTGTGACATTCGATTCCGCCTGCGTCGCGCGGCCTGCCTAACGTATTCGAGTCCCCCAAGAGAGGAACTCCTTCACATGTCACGCCGCACCACTTCCATCCTGGCCGCGCTCGCCGCGGTCCCGCTCTTCGTCGCACTCACCGGGTGCGCCACGGGGTCGTCCGATGCCGGATCCGGCAGTGAGGGATCGTCGGAGAACGAGGTCGTCAAGATCGGCGTCGTCGGCGAGAGCGATCCGCAGTGGCCCGCGTTCGTGGATGCGGCTGCGGCGGAAGGCATCACCGTCGAGCTCGTCGATTTCGGTTCGTACGAGCTTCCGAACCCCGCGCTGAGCGAGGGCGAGGTGGACCTCAACCAGTTCCAGCACATCGTGTATCTGGCGCAGTACAACGAGGCGTCGGGCGATGACCTTGCCGCGATCGGTTCGACGCAGATCTACCCGCTGGGCCTCTACTCGACGAAGTACGACTCCGTGAAGGACATCCCAGAAGGAGAGACCGTCGCTGTGCCCGATGACGCCTCGAACCAGGCCAGGGCGCTGCTGGTGCTGCAGGCCGCCGGGCTCGTCGATCTGAAGGACGGCGGTACCGCGTTCTCGGATCTCGCTGACGTCGATGAGAGCAAGTCCAAGGTCAAGGTCACAGCGCTGGAAGCGGCCCTCACCCCTGAAGCCCTGCCCGATGTCGCAGCGGCCGTCATCAACAACGACTTCGTGGAGGACGCAGGGCTTTCGTTCGATGACGCGCTTTTCACCGACGACCCCAAGGACCCGAGCGCGCTGCAGTATGTGAACATCTTCGCGTCGCGCGCTGAAGACGTCGACAACAAGACCTACCTCAAGCTGGTGGAGATCTTCCAGACCGACAAGGGCGTGCAGGAAGGCCTGGCGAAGTCGTCGGGCGGCACCGGCGTGACGCTTCAGACTCCAGCCGACGAGCTTGCATCGCTGCTCAAGGATGTCCAGAAGGACGTTGCCGCCAACGGCTGATCAACGTGACCTGAGAGAATCGGGCGACGCATGCGCGTCGCCCGATTCCGCATCTTCAGGTCGACCACGCCCTTCTCCCCTCTCAAGACCGGAGCACCCCATGCCGATCGTCTCCCTCGAGAATGTGTCGAAGAAATACCCATCCCCGGCGGCGGCCGACGAGCAGATCACGGCGGTCGACGACGTCACACTGCAGATCGATCAGGGTGACGTCTACGGCATCATCGGCTATTCGGGGGCCGGCAAGTCGACCCTCGTGCGTCTCATCAACGCGTTGGAGCCTGCCTCCGAGGGGCGTATCACCGTCGACGATGTGGAGATCACCGCTCTCACGGAGCGGGAGCTGCGCCGCGTGCGCAGCGGAATCGGAATGATCTTCCAGCAGTTCAATCTCTTCTCTTCGAAGAGCGTGCGGGCGAACGTCGGGTACCCGCTCAAGCTCGCCGGATGGTCGAAGCCCGACATCGAGGCGCGAGTCGCCGAGCTGCTCTCCTTCGTGGGTTTGAGTGACAAGGCGCGGTCGTACCCCGAGCAGCTCTCCGGCGGTCAGAAGCAGCGCGTCGGCATCGCCCGCGCCCTCGCCACGCGGCCGGCGATCCTCCTCGCAGACGAGGCGACCAGCGCGCTCGACCCGGAGACCACGCACGAGGTGTTGTCGCTGCTCAAGAAGGTCAACGAGGAACAGGGCGTGACGATCGTCGTCATCACGCATGAGATGGACGTCATCCAGACGATCGCGACGAAGGTCGCCGTCATGGACCGCGGTCGCGTCATCGAGCAAGGCGACGTGTTCGAGGTCTTCTCCAACCCGCAACACGCGGCGTCGCAACGCTTCGTCGGCACGGTCGTGAAGGGGGTACCGTCTCCGTCCGAACGTGCTGTGCTCCGCGAGCGCCACGATGGACGCCTCGTGACGTTCTCGTTCCGCGACGGCGGTCCGTCCCAGGCGCAGGTCTTTCTTCAGCTCGCCGATGCGGGACTGGAGTTCGAGCTCGTGTTCGGGGGAATCAACGACATCCGCGGGCGGGCCTTCGGGCACCTCACTCTCGCGATCCGCGGCGAGGACGGAGTCATCGAGCGGACGCTCGCGAGCATCGCCCAACATGTCGACGTGTCCGACATCGACAGCGAGGAGGTGCGCTGATGGATCGTCTCATCGAGCTGGGGCCGGAGTTCTGGACGGCTGCTGTCGAGACTCTCTACATGGTCTCTCTCACGCTGGTGCTGGGCGGCCTGCTGGGCGGCCTGATCGGCGTCGGTCTGTATCTCACTCGGCCGGGAGGGATGCTGCAGAACCGCGCTGTCTCCGCGGTGCTGAATCTCTTCATCAACTTCTTCCGCCCCATCCCGTTCGTGATCCTGATCACGGTGCTGATCCCGTTCTCACGCTTCATCGTGGGCAGCGGCATCGGCACGAACGCCGCGATCGTCGCGCTGGTCGTGGCATCGATGTTCGCGATCGGTCGTATCGTCGAGCAGCACCTCGTCGGGGTGTCGCCCGGAGTGATCGAAGCTGCCCGCGCCATGGGAGCTGGCCCTTGGCGCACGCTCTTCACCGTTGTGATCCCGGAGGCACTGGGCCCGCTCATCCTCGGATACACCTTCGTCATCGTCGCGCTCATCGACATGACCGCAATGGCCGGTTACATCGGCGCCGGCGGACTCGGCAATTTCGCGTTGACGTACGGCCGTCGTCAGTTCGAGCCCGTGGTGATGTGGGCGGCCGTGCTGCTCATCGTCGTCTTCGTGCACGTGGCCCAGACGCTCGGAACGCGCCTGGCGCGCAAGGTCATGCGCCGCTGACGGGATCTTCGCTGACGGGATCCTCGCCGGCGGGCGCGTGCTGCAGCGTGCGCCGCGTGGTGAACACCCGCTCCTCGCCGCTCAGCGGATCGACGAACCGCAGCTCCCGCGCGAGCAGTTGCAGGGGGCGGTCGAAATCGTCGGGCAGGTCCTCGAGCAGCTCGGGGTAGAACCTGTCGTTGAGGATGCCGATGCCGAGGGCGGAGAGGTGCACGCGCAGCTGGTGCATCTTCCCGCTGTGCGGTCTGAGCAGGGTGTGCACCACGCGATCGTCGCTGCTGATCAGCGCGATCAGCGTCTCGGCGTTCGGTTCCCTGGTGTCGTCGACCTCCACCCGCACCTGGGCCCGTGGCTTCTCGATGTGGTTGCGATACACGAGAGGGAACGAGGGCAGCTCGCCGCCCTCGGGCAGTGCGGAGACCGCCTCGTAGACCTTCTGCACCTGCCGGTTCTCGAACATCAGCTGGTAGGCGCCGCGGGTCGCCGGCCGTGTCGAGAACATCAGCAGCCCGGCGGTCGCACGGTCCAGGCGGTGGATCGGCGCCAGGTCGGGATTGTCGAGGAGATTGCGCAAGCGCACCAGCGCCGAGTTCTGCAGGAACTTGCCGCCGGGAGTCGTCGGCAGGAAATGCGGCTTGTCGACGACCACGAGATGCTCGTCCTGGTGCAGGACCTCGATCTCGAAGGGGATCCGCGTCTCGACAGCGGGTTCGCGGTAGTACCAGACGAATTCGACGCTGCCCAGCGGGGCGTCGCGAGGGACGGGGGAGCCGTCGGCACGCACGATCTCGCCGCGGTCGAACCGCGCGAGCAGACGCTCGGGATCCATGTGGAAGAAGCGCTCGACCATGTAGGCCGCGGCGGTGGGCCATGGCCCGGTCAGCGGCACGTGCAGTCGTGTGGCTCCCACGCCGTCGCGCACAGGGAGGGGAGAGGGCATGCCCATCAGATGCGGCCGGTCACGAGTCGAAGCTCAGGCTCAGCTTGCGCAGCAGTCCCGCGAGGCGATCCCGATCCGAGCGGGAGAGGGCCTGCAGCAGATCCGCTTCCACGTCGACCAGACGCGTGATGGCGGCATCCACACGGATGCGGCCGTCGTCGGTGAGCGTCACCAGCACGCTGCGGCCGTCACCGGGGTCTGCCTCGCGACGCACGAAGCGCCGTCCGACGAGACGGTCGATCCGGTTGGTCATGGTGCCGCTGGACACCAGCGTCTGCTGCAGCAGCTGCTTGGGGGAGAGCTGGAACGGCGCGCCGGCCCTGCGCAGCGCCGACAGCACATCCCACTCCCAGTGCTCCAGATCGCTGCGACGGAACACGTCACGGCGGGCGCGGTCGAGGTGTCGCGACAGACGATCCATCCGGGACAGGACCTCGAGGGGCGAGAAGTCGAGGTCGGGGCGCTGGGTGTTCCACGCGCCCACGATCCGGTCGACCTCATCCGCCTCGCTCATCCGCCCATTATCCCGTGTGCGGGTCGGCGATCACGGACGCCGCGGGCAGATCGAGTGTCATGAAGGTGCTGTACGGGTCGGCGGTGTAGCCGCCGAACGGTCCGCATTCCCGGAAGCCGACCGCGTGGTACAGGGCCCGTGCCGGGACGAAGAAGTCGGCACTCCCGGTCTCCAGGGAGATCCGACGGATGCCGCGGGCCTCGGCATCCGTCAGGAGGAAGCCGAGCATCGCGCGTCCGAGGCCGCGCCCGCGCAGAGCGGGGTCGGTGCGCATCGACTTGATCTCCTCGTGTGCGTCCTCGACCGCCGCCAGCGCTCCGGTGGCCACGGGGCGGCCCTCGAGGTGACCGGCGAACAGCCGCACACCAGGGGCGAGCAGACGCTCGAACACCAGGGCGTGACGACTCTCCGCCGGTGCCGTGTGCTCCATCTCCGCGTGATGGGCGACCAGGAACTCGGCGAGGGCGGGGCTCGCGGTCTCCACCCGTTCGATCACGATGCTCATCTCGTCAGCATCCCAGAGCCGTGTTTCGGCGGGATGGCGAGCGGTGGTGTCAGCGGATCCGGGGTCGGAGCATGGCAGACTTGTCCCCGCGGCGTCCTCGGGGCGGCGCGGTCCGCCGTGGTGTAATGGCAGCACGACAGCCTTTGGAGCTGTTAGGTCTAGGTTCGAGTCCTGGCGGCGGAGCATGACTGGGAACAATCTCGCCATCATCGTCCTCGCCGCAGGCCAGGGCACCCGCATGAAGTCGCGCCTGCCGAAGGTGCTGCACCCGATCAGCGGTCGTCCGCTGGTGGGTCACGTCCTCACCACGGCGGGGCGGCTGCAGGCCGCGCACGTCGAGGTGGTCGTGCGACACGAGCGCGACCAGGTGGTCGCAGCTCTCCAGGCTGACTACCCGGATGCGGTGTTCGTCGACCAGGACGACATCCCCGGAACCGGACGTGCGGTGCAGGTGGCTGTGGATGCTCTCCCCGCCGACTTCGACGGCGACGTGCTCGTGCTCTCGGGCGACTGCCCGCTGGCCGATGCCGACACCCTCTCCGCCTTCCTCGCGGAGCACCGCGCCTCGGGCGCTCCGGCCACGCTGATGACGGCGCTGGTCGACGATCCGACCGGCTACGGACGCGTCGTGCGCGATGCCGACGGCGGCGTCGATCGCATCGTGGAGCAGAAGGACGCCAACGCCGAAGAGGCCGCCGTCCGCGAGATCAACGCCGGGATGTACGTGTTCCGTGCCGCGACGCTTCGGGACTACCTGCCCAGGGTCGGCGTCGACAACGCTCAGGGCGAGATGTACCTGACCGACGTCCCCGGCCTGCTGCGCCGCGACGGCGACCGGGTGGCGGCATCGGTCGTCTCCGACATCTCGGTCACCTTCGGTGTCAACGACCGTGCTCAGCTGGCCGAGGTCGGTCGTCTGCTCAACCAGCGCATCGTGCGCCGCTGGCAGCTCGAGGGCGTCACCGTGATCGACCCGACCACCACCTGGATCGATGACGACGCGACGCTCGCGCCCGACGTCACGATCCTCCCGAACACGCAGATCCTGCGGGCCACGACGATCGCCTCCGGCGCCGTCATCGGACCGGACACGACTCTGGTCGACTGCGAGGTCGGCGAGGATGCGATCGTCCGCCGCACCGACGCCACTCTCGCGGTGATCGGCGCCGAGGCCACGGTGGGCCCGTTCTCGTTCCTCCGCCCCGGCACGGTCCTGGGCGCCAAGGGCAAGATCGGCGCCTACGTCGAGACCAAGAACGCCGAGATCGGCGAAGGCAGCAAGGTGCCCCACCTCTCGTACGTGGGCGACGCCACGATCGGGCGCGGCGTGAACCTCGGCGCGAGCACGATCACCGCCAACTACGACGACGTGAACAAGCACCGCACCGAGATCGGCGACGAGGTGCACACCGGGTCGCACACGGTGCTCGTCGCGCCCGTTAGGCTGGGAGCCGGTGCGAAGACCGGTGCAGGCGCCGTCGTCCGCAAGGACGTCCCCGCCGGCGCTCTGGCCATGAGCGTCGCGCCCCAGCGCAACATCGAGGGCTGGGTCGAGAAGAACAGAGCAGGGACGGGCGCGGCGGATGCTGCGTCCCGCGAGAATTCGGCGGAATAGGCGGACATGGCGCGCAAGAAGAAGACGGTCGATCTGGATCGCGACAACGGCGTGGCCCCCGGGATCATCGCCAAGACCAAGAAGCGGCTCGTCGTCGCCGGCGGTCGCTCGCACCCCGAGCTCACCGCAGCCGTCGCCGAGGCTCTCGGCACCGAGATCGCACCGGTGGAGCACCGCACGTTCGCATCGGGTGAGATCTACGCCCGCTTCGAGGTGTCGATCCGCGGCGTGGATCTCTTCCTCATCCAGACGTTCGGCGAACCGGTCAACGAGTGGCTCATGGAGACGCTCATCATGATCGACGCCGCCAAGCGCGCCTCGGCCAAGCGCATCACCGTCGTCGCGCCGTACTATCCGTATTCGCGTCAGGACAAGAAGGGCCGCGGCCGTGAGCCGATCAGTGCCCGACTCGTCGCCGATCTGCTGAAGACCGCAGGCGCCGACCGTGTCATGAGCGTCGACCTGCACGCGGCGCAGATCCAGGGATTCTTCGACGGTCCCGTCGACCACTTGTTCGCCAAGCCCGTGCTCCTGGACTACTTCGAGCGCACCCTGTCGCCGGCCGACCGGGAGATCCTCACCGTCGTGTCGCCGGACATGGGCCGCGTGCGTGTCGCCGACACGTGGTCGGACAGCCTCGGCGCTCCGCTCGCGATCATCCACAAGCGCCGCGACCCGAAGGTCGCCAACCAGGTCTCCGTGCATGAGATCGTGGGTGCCGTCGACGGCCGCACCTGCCTGCTCGTCGACGACATGATCGACACCGGCGGAACGATCGTCAAGGCGGCCCAGGCGCTCAAGGCGAACGGCGCCCACCGCGTCATCGTGGCCGCCACGCACGCGATCTTCAGCGACCCGGCATCGGAGCGGCTGCAGGACTCGTCCATCGACGAGGTCGTCATCACCGACACGATCCCGCTCACCGAATCGCGTCGCTGGGACAACCTGACCATCCTCCCGATCGCCCCGCTGCTCGCACGCGCGATCCACGAGGTGTTCGAGGACGGCTCCGTGACGAGCATGTTCGGCGGCGACGCGTAACGCATCGTCACGGCACAGCCCGCGCATAGCCGCCGTGCTTACGGTCGAATGGTCGACGAGCGCGTCGGCCGACACCGAGCCGGGAGGACCCAATGATCCGCACGACCGTACCGACCTCTGTCCGCAAGGGAACCGCACTCCTCGGGATCGCGGGACTCTTCGTCCTCGCCGGATGCTCCGGAACCGCTGACGCCGAGACGCCGGACAGCACCGGCAGCACGCCCGATGCCGGTTCTTCCTCCTCGTCGTCCGGCGGCGATTCCACGGGGACCTACGCCGACGGCACGTACACGGCCGAGGGCTCGTACCAGACGCCGGAGACGGTCGAGGAGATCTCCGTCACCCTCACGCTCGCCGACGGCGTCGTGACCGACGTCGAGGTCACGGGAGACCCGCAGGCCCCCGAGAGCAAGCAGTACCAGGGGCAGTTCATCGCCGGGATCGCCGACGAGGTCGACAGCAAGGCACTCGACGACCTGAACGTCAGCCGTGTGGCCGGCTCGTCGCTCACCAGTGGCGGTTTCAACAAGGCCGTCGAGTCGATCAAGGAGCAGGCCGCCTCCTAGGCGCCTGACTTCCCATGGCGAGTTGGCGCTTCGAGGCCATCGGAACGCACTGGGAGATCGAGACGACGGATGCGCTTCCGGAATCCGTGACGGCAGCGGTCTCGGCGGAGATCCAGCGCTTCGACCGCGAGTGGTCCCGGTTCCGCTCGGACTCGGACGTCGTGCGCCTCGGTCGGGAGGGCGGCGCTCTGGCTTCCACCGATGCCGGGCCCATGCTCGACGCGTATCGCGAGCTCTCCGCCGCGACCGGAGGAGCCGTCAACCCGCTCGTCGCCGACAGCCTCGACGCGCTCGGATATGACGCGGACTACTCTCTGACCGCGGGAGATCCGGTGCGCGCTCCCGATACCTGGGAGCAGCGTCTGTCCTGGACCGACACCGGGGTCACCGCATCCACCCCGGCCCTGCTCGATGTCGGCGCGCTCGGCAAAGGACGCCTCGTCGACCTCGTGACGGCGGTCTTGGCGTGCGTGCCCGGAGATCTCGTGGTCGACGCCGGCGGCGACATCCGCGTCCGCGGGTCCGGTGTGCGCATCGGCCTGGAGCATCCGTTCGACCCGACGAAGGCGATCGGGGTCGTCGAGGTGCAGGATCAGGCGCTGTGCGCCTCGGCGATCAACCGGCGAGCGTGGGGGAGCGGGCTGCATCACGTGCTCGACGCCCGTACCGGACTCCCGGTGCGCACCTGGGCCGCGACCTGGGCGTGGGCACCGGAGGCGATGACGGCCGATGCGGTGGCGACGGCCCTCTTCTTCGACGGCGGCGACGAGATCGCGGCCGCCTGGGGCGTCGAGTGGGCGCGGATGAGTACCGACGGACGCGTGCAACGTTCGCCCGGGTGCCCGGCCCAACTGTTCCTCGCCGTGGGGGAGTCGTCCCCGGCAGCCCAGAACTAGGAAAGAGTGGAAACGTGATCACCTCATTCGCCGCCGCACGTCAGCGGGTCCTCGCGGTGCTGGGCTCGCTGTCGATGTACCGCCTCGTGCTGTTCGCGCTCGTCGCTCTCGCGGTCATCGCCTTCGTGCTCTCGCTGTTCGGCGTGATCGTCTCGCCCACCCCGCTCGAGCTCGTGGCGTCGTTCCTCGTGCTCGCGGTCGTCATCTCCGCCGTCGACGCCGCGGCGCAGCGCCTGCTCCGACTGCCCTGGCGCATCGAGTCGTCGTTGGTGACGGCGCTCATCCTGCTGTTCGTGCTCCGACCGGGCGTCGAGGCCGGCGCGCTGCTCGGTCTCGCGCTCGCCGGTGCGGTCGCGAGCGTCTCGAAGTACCTGATCGCCTGGCGCGGGCGTCACATCTTCAACCCTGCCGCGTTCGGTGCCGCCGTGGTCTCGATCCTCGGAGCGTTCGGTGCCTTCGAGTGGCTGGGCACGTCGTCGTCGTGGTGGGTCGGCACGCCGGTGCTCACGATTCCCGTGGCCGTGTTGGGCCTCGCGGTGCTGTGGCGCACCGAGAAGATCCGAGTGATCCTGGTGTTCCTCGCCGTCGCCGTGGCCACATCGGTCGTGCGGCAGGCCGTGCAAGCCGTGGAGTTCGACATCGCCTTCGACGTCGCGACGGCTCTGCAGTTCGCGCTGTTGCAGTCGCCGTTCCTGTTCCTCGGAGCGTTCATGCTGTCGGAGCCGCTCACCCTTCCGCCGCGCCGCCGGCAGCAGCTCGTGGTGGCTGCCGTCGTCGGGCTGCTCGCGGGGTGGCCGATCTCGGTGGCCGGTCTCTTCACTCTCGGTCAGGAGCGCGCACTGCTGATCGGCAACCTGGTGGCGTTCGCCTTCGCCCTGCGCGGTTCGGTGCGGCTGATGCTCGAACGGCGCGAGTTCGTGACCCCGACCGCGCAGGAGCTGACGTTCCGCGCCAAGGGCCGGGTGCGTTTCCTGCCGGGACAGTACCTCGAGCTCGACGTTCCGCATCACCGACCCGATGCCCGAGGAACCCGTCGGGAGTTCAGCATCGTGTCGGCGCCGGCCGATCTGCCGACGCTGCGCATCGCCTACAAGAACGGCGACCAGAAGCATCCCTCGAGCTACAAGCGTGCCCTCGCCGCGGCCGAGCCCGGTGCGACCTTCGCGGTGACCGGAACCTGGGGCGACTTCATCCTGCCCCGCGGGGAGCAGCCGGTGCTCATGGTCGCCGCCGGCATCGGGGTGACGCCCTTCGTGTCGCAATTGCGGCAGCTGCAGGCGACCGGGCAGCAGCGCGACGTGGTGCTCGTGTACGTCGCCTCCGACGCCTCCGAGCTCGCCTTCCGCGAGGAGCTGGCAGCGACCGGCGTGCGCACCGTCGTGTTCACCCGCGACGAGCCCGCCGACCTCCCGGCGCACTGGTCGTGGGCGCAGGGCGCACGTCTGGATGCGGAGACCCTCGAGCGCACCGTCGCCGACCTGGCCGCGCGCCACGCCTTCATCTCCGGTCCCCCGCGGCTCATCGCCGACCTCGCCCCCGCCCTGCAGAAAGCACGCAGCCTCACGACCGACGCCTTCGCCGGATACTGATCCGGCCTACCCGTCGGGTCAGGCCCGGGGGGTGTCGCCCGTCGTCGCCGGGTTCATGGGGATGCGGACGGTGAAGGTCGTGTCGCCGGGCTCGCTGGTCACGGTGATGAGGCCGTGGTGGCCCTCGACGATGGCCTTCGCGATCGCGAGTCCGAGGCCCGTGCCGCCGGTCTGCCGGGCCCGCGAGCTGTCACCGCGGGCGAAGCGGGCGAAGAGCTCGTCGCGGATGGCGGGGTCGATCCCTGGACCGTCGTCGTGCACGCGCAGCACCGCCTCCTCGCCTTCCTGAGCGACGCTCAGCGTGACGGTCGTGCCGGCGGGCGTGTGGGTGCGGGCGTTGGCGAGCAGGTTCGCGACGACCTGATGCATGCGTCCGGCGTCTCCCACGATCGTCACGGGTTCGTCGGGCACGTCGATGTTCCAGTGGTGGTCGGCCGCGGTCGGGCGCGCGTCCGAGAGGCCCTCGAGGGCCAGCTGGGTCAGGTCGACCGTGCCGTAGACCAGCTCCCGGCCCTCATCGAGACGGGCCAGCAGCAGCAGGTCCTCGACGAGCCGGGTCATCCGCAGCGACTGGGCCTGAATGCGCTCCAGCGACGACGTCGTGCTCTCGATGACCTCGGGGCGCTCCGCCTGCGGGTCCGACTGACGCAGGGCGCGCAACGACAGCTCCGAGTACCCGCGGATGGACGCGAGCGGGGTGCGCAGCTCGTGGCTGGCGTCGGCGACGAAGCGCCGCATCCGCTCCTCGTTCTTCTGACGGGAGGCGAGCGAGGTGTTCACGTGGTCGAGGAGCTTGTTCAGCGAGGCGCCGACGAGACCGGTCTCGGTGCGGGGATCGGCTTCGTACGCGGGAACGCGCTCGGTGATGGTCACCTCACCGCGGTCGAGCTGCTGATTCGCGACCCTGGTTGCGGTCAGTGCAACGGCGCGGAGGGGACGCAGACCCACCCGGATGGTGATCGCGGTGGTCAGCGCCAGGAGGATCAGACCACCGATCGTCGCGAGCGCGATCACGGTCAGCAGCTGCGTGAGCTGGTTCTGGATCTCGTCACGGGGGAGCCCGGTGACCACGATCAGCCCGTTGCTCGTTGGCAGCGCCATGACGCGGTAGGAGCCGAGGTCGGTGAGGGTGACGGTCGCGACGGAGACGTCTTTCAGCGCGGTCGCGGCTTCCGCCATCTGGGCGCCCGTCAGCGTCGTCAGCAGGCCGCCGATACCGTCGTCGGCCGTGGCCGATGTGGTCGATGCGGTGAGCCCGCTGTACCCCGTGACGGGGCTCCACACTGCGAAGAGCAATCCCGGCGGTGGTGTGGAAGGTCCGTCCAGGATGTTCTGCGCGGTGGCCGACGAGGGTGCGAAGGCCTCGGTCGCCCGGACGAGCTGGTGGGCGTAGGTGCTCAGCTTCTGGTCGAGCTGGTCTTCCATGGTCTTGCCCAGCGTCGCGCTGGTGATCACGGCGACGATGATGAGGATCAGCGACACGAACCCGATCACGGCGGTCATCAGCCGTGTCTGCAGGCTCATCGGCCTTCTCATCATCGTCGCTGAGCTCACTGCGGGGCCTTGATCATGTAGCCGACGCCGCGCACGGTGTGCAGCAGCGGCGTGCGCCCGGCATCGATCTTCTTGCGCAGGTACGAGATGTACAGCTCGACGACCGACGACTTGCCGCCGAAGTCGTAGCTCCACACCCGGTCGAGGATCTGCGCCTTCGACAGCACCCGGCGCTCGTTGCGCATCAGGTAGCGCAGCAGCTCGAACTCGGTCGCGGTGAGCTCGATCTCGGTGCCGTCTCGCACGACCTCGTGGCTGTCCTCATTGAGGGTGAGGTCGGCGACGCGCAGGATCGACTGTCCGTCGTCGGCGGTGGCGTGGCCGGTGCGGCGGATGATCGCCCGCAGCCGTGCGATCACCTCCTCCAGGCTGAACGGCTTCGTGACGTAGTCGTCGCCTCCGGCGGTGAGACCGGCGACGCGATCGCCCACGGCGTCCTTCGCGGTGAGGAACAGCACGGGGACGAGGTTGCCGGACTCCCGCAGACGCTTGAGCACGGACATCCCGTCGAGGTCGGGCATCATGATGTCGAGCACGAGCGCATCGGGTTCGAACTCGCGCGCCACCTGGAGCGCCTCCATGCCGGACGAAGCGGTCCGCACCTCCCAGCCCTCCATGCGCAGTGCCATCGCGAGCAGGTCGGTCAGCATCTGCTCGTCGTCGACGGCGAGGATGCGCAGGGGGGAGCCGTCGGGGCGGCGCAGTTCGGGCAGGTCGCTGGTCATGTGCCTATTCTGCGGAATCTCCTATGCGATTTCTATGGAGAACGCTATGCGTTGTCTGGGAGATCCGCAGGAGCGCTCAGATCACGCGCTCGTCGGGGAGCGCGAGGAAGTCCATGCCGTCCTGCAGGGCGAGGCGGTCGGACAGCTCGCCGATGGGGCCGTCGAGATGACCGCAGGCTCGCACGCCGAGGCGCTTCGGGCCCGGCAGCGTGTGATACACCGCGAACTGCCCGCGCGGATCGACGGCGGGGTCGAGCACTGCCGCGCTGACGTGCACGGGCATGCGCAGGCGACGTGCCGCGATCGCCGCGTCGAAGTAGTCGAGGACGGGGCGGACCTCTGGATGGTCGCGCAGGTGCCGGCGAACGGCCTCTCCGCTGCCGGTGCAGTGCCGCGAGAGGCGCACGTCGTGGTTGCCGAAGCTCGGGACGTCGAGGACCGCGCGTCGGAACCGGGCGTCCCAGGGAAGGGCCAGGGCACCGATGCCACCGCCGAAGCTGCCGCCGCTGAAGTCGAGCGATCCCGCCACGGCGGGCACGATCTCGAGGAGGATCGTGGCTGCGCGCCAGATGTCGGCTGCGCTGAAGCGATGCGAGTAGGTGTCGCGATGGGCGATGCCGGCCAGGACATGCTCGTCCGGCGGTGCGGGGAAGCGGCTGGCGGTGCCGACATGCGTCCCGGGGGCGACGGGGAAGATCGCCGCGGTATGGGCGGGCACCCTCTCGACGTCGGGTCCCGTGCGACCGCCGTAGCCGTGCCCGACGACGAGGCCGCGCCGCGCGTCGGCGACGGCATGGGGCTGCATCACGAAGGCGATGGCGTGTTCATCGGCCGAGGAGTGGAAGCGGATCTCCATGACGCGATGCGTCGCGGTCTCGGGGTGCTCGCGAGTGAGCTCCCACGCCACCGCTCCCGCACCGAACTCCTGGAAGGTGCCCCGCCAGAAGGCGTCGAAGTCCTCGGGTTCGGCCGGCGATTCGGGGGGAGTGAGGAGCGCACTCAGCGAGTACTCCGTCATCTCCTCGCGAGGGGTCTGGGTCACCGCGGGCGTCCTTTCGGGGTGGTCTGCCTCGACGACGCTACCGGTGTCGAGCGGAAGCGGCGGCGGGGGGATCGGTGAGGCGCGTTCCATTGACATGATCGCATATGGATTGCAGTATGTGGATCATGGATTCAATAGCTGGCGATGGAGCCGAAGACAATCCCCTGATGTGGAGCCGACGCTCCGTGCTGCGAATGCTCGTGATCGCCGGTGTGCTTCCTCCGGTGCTCGGCTCGTCCTCCGGCTCGGCACCCGCTGCGGCCACCGAGCTCACCACGCCGGGCGGGGTCTATGCCGATGCGCTCCGCCGCCTGGAGAAGCCGAATCTGGCGTTCTCGCAGGTCGCCCAGCTGGTCGGCCAGAACCACCGGATGACTTTTCTCCAGGCGACGTGGGACGGCGGGGCGACCATCGTGCGCGACCTGGAGATCAAGCACAACGGCGGCTGGTTGTCGATCACCGATCCCGCCCATCGGTTCGATGAGCAGTGGCTCGTGCTGGAGGGGGCACTGCCGACGGGGAGCGCCCCGGAGCTGTACGGGCCGCTCACCCCGAGCTGGCTCGGTTTCACCTCCTACCAGGTCCTCGGGCCGCAGGCCATCGAGCTGACCACGAGCACCGACGATGTCGATCTGGTCGTGCGGTGGAGGCTGGAGGGCGCTCACCCCGAGGCTCACCACGTGCTCACGGCCAAGACCGCCGGCGACTACATCGTCGGCTACCAGAGCCAGGACACGAGGTCGCTCGACGACCTCGACGAGGTGCTGTGCGGTTCGTACCAGCATGCGCTCTCGGTGCTCGACGGCTCCGCGCCCCTGGGCGCCTGGGAGCTCTTCGCGCCGATGGCGCTGACGCAGTACTCCGTCGGCGGCGTCGCCGTCACCTCGGGGGTGTACCTGCCGTCTGAGGTCGCCGAATTCGTGCATGAACGTCAGCTCATGGCGGACCGGCAACCGTACGGGATGAGCCTGCGCAACGACAGCCTCGACATCGTGCCGTCCATGTACTCGCCGCAGCCGGGCCTGCGCACGGCCATGACCGTCGGACAGCAGCGGGGATTCGCGTTCGGCATCGCCGCTCGTGCGGACACCCTGTACGGCACCTACGCGCAGCTGTGCCGGAACGAATACGGTCTGAGCGCCTATCGGCACAACGTCTACGACCGATCGCTCACGGATGCCGTGCACGCGATGACAGCGCTGATCGCGGTGGAGCCCAGCGGCGACGACTCCGTCGACTACGTCCCGTCGTACTCGGGCTGGTGGAACCGCGCGAAGGGCTTCGTCGACGTCGAGAACGAGGATGCCGTCCGCGCCGCGGCGAGCGGGGTCGTGCTCGCCGCGCACTATCTGACCGGAACCGCCGACAGCACGCTGTACGACCGTCGCGCGCGGCCGCTCGTGGAGTATCAGCTCTCCCGCAAGGGCATCGGGCACACGCCGATGATCGGCAGCCCGGTCTACAACGACAAGACCCAGTACCGGATCGGGCGGATCCCCACCGATGCCGTGAACCTCGCGTCGCTGTACCAGCTCACGCACGGCCGGAATGCGGGCATCCAGCGGCTCGCGGTGCAGGCGACCAAGGCCGGCGTGGTCGGTCAGAGCAGGGCGCCGTTCTCGAACGCGCTGGCGACGTACCGGGTCACGGGGGATCCGGCCTATCTCGCGGAGGCGACGCTGATCGCGCGGCGCTACTCGCAGGAGCAGATCCTCACGCCCTATCGGAGCAACGGACAGCCGCCGGGCGGCTTCGCGTACAGCTTCTCGAAGTACTGGGTCGACCTCCTGGAGATGTTCGAGGCCACGGGGGAGACGGAGTTCTTGGACGGGGCGTACCGCGAGGTGCAGCGCTTCATCACGCAGACCGCGGTCCGCCCGGTGCCCGACACCACCGTCACCGTGCCGGTCGGCTCCGTGATCACGCAGCAGTACGACTGGGAGTCGCGCTCCTCGCTCCCGTCGTACCCGACGACGAGCGTCCAGAGCGAGACCGTGCCCGCCTGGTACGTCTCGACCTCGGGGCTGACGTTCGAGGCGCTGTCGTCGTTCAAGCTCGGCGTCAGCACGTTGACGAACCCGGGCGGAGGCTACGTGTTCAACCCCTGCTGGGCCGGGGCCCTGTTGCGCCTGGCGCATCACACCGGTGACGAGATGCTCGCCGACATCGCGCACAACATGGTGATCGGGCGCTTCACCACGTATCCCGGCTACTACGGGCGGCAGTTCCAGGTCGCGCACATGAAGCCCGACTTCGCGACCAGCGGGCCGGTCGGGATCACCGGGTACTACTTCCACCACGCGCCCGCCCAGCTCGGTCTCGCGATGGACTACCTGATCAGCGAGAGCTTCTACCGCAGTGCCGGCGCGATCGAGTTCCCGCACGTGTTCGAGGCGGACTTCGCGTATTTCAAGTTCTTCGCCTACGGTCACGCGCCGGGGACGTTCTTCGGCGAGGGCGGCGTGTGGCCGTACTTCCCCGAGGGGCTGATCGCGGTCGACAACCCTCTGGTCAACTGGATCGGCGGCGTCGGCAACGAGGCCCTGTACGTGAGCCTCACGAACTCCGCCGGCACCCCGCAGCAGGTGGTCGTCGACTTCTCCACCGATCTCACCGGCCTACCCCGCAGCTCGTCGACCGCGGTCGAGGTGGTGGCCGCGAACGGCGCCCGTTCGACCACGGCGGCCCAGAACGGTCGCGTCACCGTCACGGTGCCCGCCCGCGGGGTGGTGGCCCTGGTGGTGCGGAACGTGACCGTGCAGCGGCCGGGGCTGCCGTTCGACGACATCGTCGATCACGGTCGCGACAGCTTCCACGAGATCGACTCCGACCCCGCGACCGAGTATGGGGTCGCGCGCGGGATGCTCCTGGTGCGTCCCGACGGGGAGGGGTACGACGCCTACGTGCAGATCGACACCGAGCAGCAGGCCACGCTGTCGTACCGCATCGGCACGCAGGCGGTGCAGCAGGCGCCGCAGAAGGCGTACCCGTTCGAATGGACGATCCCCGTCGACGACCTCACCTCGACGTTCCGATACACGATCACCTCCGGGGGCACGACCACGCCCGAGGTCACGCTGCGACTGCCCGCACGGATCAGCGGAGCGAACCCCGGCCTCGCGGGCGACGTCATCGCGCAGGCGACGGGAACCGCGGGCGACCGTGTGCCGCTGATCATCGAGGTGCGAAACGCCACCGACGATCCGATCACGGGCACGGTGGCGGTGACCCTGCCGTCGGGCTGGCAGATCGACGGTGCGGTCCCGTCGATCTCCGTGCCCGCGCAGGGCTCGGCGCGGGTGGAGTCGGCGGCCGTGATCGCCGCCGCTGCGCCGCTGGGCGAGGTCGAGGTGAAGGCGAAGCTGACGATCCAGGGGGAGGACCCGGTCACGCTCCGCGCCGCGGCGATCGAAGTCATCGACCGGCGCCGGCTGGTGTCGCTCACCTCGGACGTCGAGATCGTCAGCGGCCCCGGCGCGGTAGCCACACTGACGGCTCTGGTGATCAACACCGGGGTCACCCCGCTGCAGGGCACCCTCGCGCTCTACGGCCTCACGGGCTGGAGCGTCGGGCAGCAGAGCGCGACGATCACGGTGCCGCCGCGGTCCGATCTGACCCACACCTGGACGGTGACGGCAGGGGCCGGCGTCGCACCGGGGTCATCGACCCGATTCGAGGCGCGGCTGGATCAGACGCTGCGTCGAGGGGTGCTCGTGCGGGTCGCCGACGAGGGCGTGATCGCCCACACCCAGTCGCCGTGGCCGGGCTATCTGGAATCGGGAAACTGGTACCCCAGCGGGCTCTCGGGCTGGAACGGCACCCGCACGCGGTACAGCGATTCCGACTCGGTCGGCAGCACCGTGACGTGGAACGTCGATCTGCCGCAGGCGGGGCTCTACCGCGTCTCGGTCTGGTATCCGACGAACCCCACGACCACGACGTCGGCGGCCTACGTCGTGGAGCATCAGAACGGAAGCTCCGAGGTGATCGTGGATCAGACGCAGGGAGCGGCGGCCTGGCGCTCGCTGGGCTCGTTCCGCTACGGCGCGGGGGCGACCGGGACCGTGCGGCTCGAGGTGCGCAACACCAGCATCCACCGGGTCAGTGCGGCGCAGTTCGTCCGCATCGGAGACTGACCGGCGCGCGCCCAGACGACGAACGGGTGGGTGGGACCGGAAGGAATCCGGTTCCACCCACCCGTTCGTCGTCGGCAGGCGGGAAACGCGTCAGTGCCGCACGTACTCCTTGATCGCGTCCTCGTCGACGGTCACGCCCAGTCCCGGCCCCGTCGGGACGATGAATCCACCGTCGGCGCGCACCTCGAGCGGCGTCGTGAGCAGGCGGTTGGCGACCGGGAGTGTGAACGGCTGGTATTCGAACGCGAGGAGCGAGGCGGCGCTCGCCGCGACGTGCACGCCGGCAGCCATCGCGATGCCGAAGGCGGCCGAATGGTGAGGTGCGACCTGCACGTGGAATGCGTCGGCGACCGCGGCGATCGCGAGGCCCTCGGTGATGCCCGTGCGACCGATGTCGGGCTGCGTGATTCCGACGGCGCGGCGGGTGAGCCAGTCGGTGAACTCGAAGCGGCTGCGCATCGCCTCGCCGACCGCGATCGGGGTGGCGAGCGCGGTCGACAGATCACGGTGGCCCTCCACATCTTCGGGAGCCAGCGGCGCCTCGAAGAACCAGGCCTTCCGGTCGTCGAGCTCCCGACCGAGTGCCCGCGCCTCGCCGAGCCGGTACGTCCAGTGCGCGTCGAGCGCGACGTCGAGGTCGGGGTGGACGCCGCGGACAGCGTCGTAGGTGGCGAGGTCGGTGCGGATGTCGACGCCGAGGTGCAGCTTGATGCGGCGTACACCGCCCTCGACGAGCTCTGCCGCCTTCTCCGCGCGCTCGACGTCATCGACGCCGCGGATCCCCGAGACGTAGGTCGGCAGCACCTCGTGGAAGCGGCCGCCGGCGAGCTCGGACACCGAGAGGCCGGTGGCGTGACCCCAGAGGTCCCACAGCGCGATGTCGACGGCGGCCATGGCGTCGGCCTGGTGACCGGTGAGGTGACCGCGCTCGCGCATCGACTCGGTCATGCGGTGCCAGAGCGTGCGCACCGAGCGCGGGTCCTCGCCGATGATGAGCGGGGTGAGCAGGTTGTCGACGATCGCGCCCGCCACGACGGGGGCGACCGGCGCCAGTGCCTCGCCCCAGCCGACCAGACCTTCGTCGGTCTCGATCTTCACGAGCAGGGTCTCGTAGCCGGGGGAGTACAGGCTCCGCCAGGGCGGACGGATCACGTAGCCGCGGTGGTCGACCGCGGTGTCGCCGGCGTAGGAGTTGTTCGCCTCCTCCTTCGACAGGTAGAGCGGGAAGGTCTGGACGCGCGTGATTCTCACAGGGGTCTCCAAAGACATCGAGGGGCGAGCGGCCGGCGGCTGGTGCCGCGGTCAGGGATCAGGATCGGATCAGGGGGCCGCCTCGCGGCCGGACGTCAGAGCGCCGCGAACGCCGACGCGGTGCGGGACGGGCTGTAGCCGAGAGCCACGGAGATCTCGTCGGCGGCCTCGATCAGCTGCAGCGCGAGTTCCTGGTGCGGGGCGTGCAGGTCGAGCACCGAGAGGGGGCCGCTGGCCGAGATGCCGGCCACGATCTCGCCGGCACGGTTGCGGATCGGGGCGGCGATGCAGGCACGTCCGAAGGCGAGTTCTTCGATCTCGGTCGAGTAGCCGCGACTGCGCGTCTCGTCGAGCGCGAGCTGCATGCTGTCACGGTCGACGATGGTGTGCGGGGTGAATCGCTGCGGCGCCTGCGCGAAGTACTCGTCCACCTGCGCGTCCGTCATGCCCGAGAGCAGCGCCTTGCCGATGCCGGTGGCGTGCAGCGGGCCCGTACGACCCGCCATGTCGAACGACTTGGGCGCGAGTGCTCCCTCGAAGTTGCACAGGTACATGAAGGTGAAGCCGCTGAGCTCGGCCACGTTCACACCGATCTCGATCCTGCGAGCGAGGTTCTGTGCGATCTGCCGCGATGCGCGGAAGATGGGCGAGCCGTTGAGGGCGATCGTGCCCAGGGACACGGCCGCGGGGCCCAGGCGGTAGAGCCCGGTGCGTGAGTCCTGCACCACGAACTTCATGCGATCGAGCGCCGACATCATGCGCGAGACGGTGGACTGGCCGAGGCCGGTGAGAGTGCACAGCTCGGAGACCCTCAGCTCACCGGATTCCTCGGTGAAGCATGCGAGCAACGACATCGCCCGTTCGACGGTCTGGGTGCCGCCCACCGATTCCGATGCCATGGTCACTCCTCCTCAGTGCTGCCGCCGCGGATGCGACGCCGCGGTCGATCGCCGCTGCCAGTCATCCTATTCAGAGAAATAGCTTCAAGCAACACAAATGTGGGTGTCTTATGCATCTTGTGGATTTCGCATCCGCATTGTGGTTAACTGGCCGCACGTCGACGTTGACGACTGTGACGACGACGCGCAGGGCCCCACGGGGTCGTCTCTACTGGAAAGTGACTGCAATGCAACAAGCCATACTCGAGCGGCCCGCAGAGAGCGAGCAGAAGGCCGTCGAGCCACGCTCCGGGCGACGCTCCACGCTGGGCGCGAAGGATCGCACCTTCGGTTTCATGATCGCACTTCCCGCGGTCCTGCTGTTCCTCGTGATCGCGATCTTCCCTCTCGTGTCGAGCATCTTCACGAGCCTCTTCGACCAATCGCTCCTGCGCCCCGAGCGCACGTTCGTGGGTTTCGACAACTATGCGGCCGTCTGGGAGGAGTTCTTCGCCCGGCTCGGCACGACCGTCGTGTTCGCGTCGCTCGCCACGGTCTTCCCCCTCGTGCTCGGCGTGGCGCTGGCACTGCTGCTGAACGCCCGCATGCGCGGACGCAACATCCTGCGCGGCGCCCTCATGCTGCCGTGGCTGCTCCCTGGTGTCGTGGTCTCCTTCCTCTGGGCGTGGATCTTCAACGACAGCTACGGCGTCGTCAACCATGTGCTCTCGGTCTTCGGCCTGCCCGAGGTGAGCATGCTCGGCACCCCCACCGGCGCCATGGCCGCCGTGGTCATCGCCAAGACCTGGCACTCGTTCCCGTGGATCATGGTCGTCGCGCTCGCGGTGCTGCAGACCCTCCCGAGCGAGCAGATCGAGGCCGCCACGATCGACGGCGCGACCCGCGCGCAGCGGTTCCGTCACATCTCGCTGCCGCACATCGCCGGCCCCGTCACCCTCGTCGCGGTGCTGGAGTTCATCTACAACTTCGGCAACTTCGACACCATCTTCGTCATGACCGGCGGCGGACCCGGCAACTCGACCACGACGCTCGCGGTCAGCCTCTACGACCTCGCCTTCGGCAGCTACGAGCTCGGCAAGGCCTCCGCCATGGGCGCTCTGTGGCTCGTCCTGCTGGCGATCATCACGAGCGGATACCTGTTCCTCAACCGACGGCTGGAGAAGTGATGCGCCGTAGTCGCGACGTGGGGGAGTCGATCATCCGCCCCCACCTGTCCATCCCGGGGCGCGTCCTGCTCCTCCTGCTGGCCCTGTTCGGCCTGCTGCCGGTGTACTGGCTCACGGCCACCGCCTTCACGAAGAAGGAGGACGTCTTCTCCCTCGACCGTCCGTTCTTCCCGGTCGACCCGACGTTCGAGAACTTCATCGGCTTCTTCCAGAACGACCTGCTGCTGAAGAACCTGCTCAACAGCATCATCGTCTCCACCGGCACGGCCCTGCTCGCGGTCCTGGTCGGCGGGCTGATGGCCTACTCGCTGTCGAAGTTCCGCTATCGCGGGCGCAACGCCATCATGTTCATGTTCCTGATCGGCCAGCTGATCCCGGGTGCACTGCTGCTCATCTCGCTGTACCTGATGCTGAGCTCGGCCGGTCTGCTGTACACCTACACGGCACTGATCATCTCGTTCACGACCTTCACGCTGCCGCTCGCGGTGTTCCTGCTGAAGGGCATCATCGACGCCCTTCCCGACGACATCCTCGAGGCGGCCAAGGTCGACGGGCTCTCGCGCACGGGGACGATGTTCCGCATCGTGTTCCCGCTCGTGGTCCCCGGCCTCATCACCGCGGGCATGTTCGCCTTCATGCGCGGGTGGAGCGATCTGCTCTTCGCGCTCACGCTCGCCGGCCCCGACAAGCAGACGCTGCCCGCCGGTCTCACTCAGGCGTTCATCCGCGAGGGCACCGCCGACTGGCCGGCGCTCATGGCGGCGTCCCTCATCACCTCCCTGCCGCTCGTCCTCATCTTCATCCTCCTGCAGCGCTACTTCGTGTCCGGCCTCGCCGCCGGAGCGGTCAAGGGATAGCGATGCACCGCAGAACAGCTCGTCCCCCTCACCCCGAAGGAGCAGTCTCATGAACATCTCGAACTCGCAGCTGAGCCGCCGAGCCTTCCTCGGAGGCGGAACCGTCCTGGCCGCGTTCGGCGCTCTCGCGCTCGCCGGCTGCGCGACGCCCGCCGCGCCCGGCACCGGCGCCGGGGCCACGGCCGCCGGAGCCACGAAGGCCAAGACCATCAACTTCTACGGCAACTCGCTCGGCGAGGAAGCCCTGAAGTCGGCGTGGCAGGGCATCCTCGACGGCTTCTCGAAGCAGGAGGGCGTCAAGGTCGCCCCGGTCATCTACCCGTACGATCAGGCCGCCACGCAGCTGGCCCTGACCGGACGCTCCGGCAACCTCATGGGCGTCGGGCAGTCGGGCGGCTGGCAGGTGCTGACCCCGATGAACGTGCTCGCCGACCTCTCCGACCTCGCGAAGGGGCTGGGCATCCCGCAGGGCGTGCTCGACTCGTACACGATGGACGGCAAGCTGCTCGTGCTGCCGCTGACGGCCGCCGGCATCGGCATCATCACGAACGGCGAGATCGCCAAGAGCGTCGGCATCACCTCGGGCATGACCGTGGAGCAGTTCGCCACGGCGCTCGAGAAGATCAAGAAGCAGGACTCCTCGCTGATCCCGTACGCCGCTGTCACCAAGAACCCCGACCTGAAGGACGCCGTCCCGTGGATGTGGGGCTTCGGCAGCGATGTCGTCACCGACGACCTGAAGTGCACCCTGGGAGACGCCGAGAGCGTCAAGGCGGTCACCTGGTACAAGTCGCTTCAGGACGCCGGTCTGACGCAGACGAACGTGGCGCGCAGCGATGCCCGCATCCTGTTCGCGAGCGGGCGGGCGGCCCTGTACGACGACGCCCCGCTCGCGTCGACCTTCGTCAAGACGAACGGCGCCGCCCAGAACATCATCGACAACATCGGCGCCATCTCGCGTCCGACCGCCGGTGGCAAGGACTCGTACAACCGGGCCTGGGGCAGCGGCGTCTTCGCGACGGCGGGCGAGGGAGAGCTCACGAGCCGCGACTTCATCCTCTACGCGGCGACGAACGTCGAGGCCGCGACCGCGCTCTACGAGAACTCCGCCGTGGCGCCCGCCGCCAAGAGCGTGGCCGACAAGATCCCCGCTCTTGCCGCCGACAAGTTCCAGGGCGCGTTCCGCACCGAGGTCTCCGAGCACGCGCGCGGCGCCGCGTGGGATCGTGTCGCCGTGACCGCCCAGATCGATGCGGCCATCGGTGCGGGGGTCGCGACGATCCTCGCGGGTCAGGTCGAGGCGCAGGCCGGTCTCAACGCGCTGAAGAAGGAAGTACAGGGGCTCCTCGACGCCAACGCCTGATCCGAGCGTTGCTCACGAAGAAGGCCGCGTCCCGGGAGGGGACGCGGCCTTCTTCGTCGATGTGCGCGGGTCAGAGCCAGCGTTCCCGCAACACCGGCTTCAGCCAGGCCGCGGGGGACGAGATCGACAGCCCCCCGTCGACGGCGATGGAGGTGCCGGTGACGAAGGAGGCGGCGTCGGAGGCGAGGAACGCCACCACCGACGCCACCTCCTCCGGGCGGCCGATGCGTCCGAGCGGGTATCCCTCGCTCTCGCCCGTGTCGGCGGCCGAGATGCTTCCCGGTTGCACGGCGTTCACGCGGATGCCGCGGGGGCCGTTGTCGAGGGCGAGCTGACGGATGAGGCCGTCGACGCCCGCCTTGGCGGCCGCGTACGCGGGCAGGGCGGGTGCGGCGAGGGACGAGTTGACCGACGTCACCGCGACGATCGACGAGCCCGCGGAGAGCCGGGGAAGGGCCGCTCGCGCCACGAAGAACGCGGAGTCGAGTGTGGCGCCCAGCGCGCCGCGCCAGTCGTCGTCGCTGGTGTCCTCCGCGCGGGCGATCGGCATGCGCCCGGCTGCGAGAACGATGACGTCGAGTCGGCCCAGCGCCTGCTCCGCATCCGCGACGGCACGGTCGGCGGCCTCGGGTCTGCTGCAGTCGGCGACGAGGTACCGCGCGAAGACGGGATGGTCGGAGTGCTCGAGCCCCACTCCGACGACGGCGTCTCCACCGTCGACGAAGGCGCGTGCGATCGCGAGGCCGATGTCGGAGCTGCCGCCGATCAGCAGAACACCGCGGCCGCTCACACGCGCACCGTGGTCGGGATCGGCGGAAGGGCGAGCTCGTCGATCACGAGCTTGACCGAGGCGCGGCTGCCGGCGTCCAGGCGCGAGGCCGGGTAGCGCACGGTCGCATGGTCGATCACGCCACGCGCGACGAGGACCTCCTTGTGCACCGCCCACGCGATGCCGCCCTGCAGACCGATGAGCACGAGAGGGAGCATACGACGGAACTCGGCGCGAGCCTCGTCGACGCGCCCCTCGAGGAACTGGGCGAGCACGGGGCCGAGGAGGTCGGGGAACTCACACGCGGGCATGGTGCCGACGGCGCCCCTGGCGTATTCCTCGAGGCAGAACTGGGCGTTCTGCCCGCCGAGCACGGCGAAGGCGGGATCGTCGATGGCCGAGACGACTGCGCCGACCTTGGGGGCGGTCGGGGGAGCTTCCACCTTGACGGAGTCGACGCCGTCGAGGCGGGCGATCTCGGCGATCAGCGCCGGTGCCATCACGACACCGGTGACACCGGGGGCATCCTGCACCATGACGGAGAGCGAGGTGGCGTCGGCGACGTCCCCGTAGAAGTCGACGAGCGTGCCGGCCGGAGGCTTCACCATGAACGGTGGAAGCACCATGAGGGCGTCAGCGCCCCCCTCTTCCGCGAGCAGCGCCTGCTCGATCGAGGTGGCCGTGGAGGTGCCGTTGACGCCGGCGATCACGGGGACCCGGCCGTCGACCACCCGGACGACATCGTCCAGGATCGTGCGTCGCTCCTCGGTCGTGAGGGCGAAGCCCTCGCTCGCCATGCCGAAGACGGCGACGCCGTCGACGCCGGACGCGAGCTGGAACTCGACCAGCCGGCGCAGGCCCTGGCGGTCGAGGGCACCCGACTCGTCGAAAGGTGTTGCCAGGATGGGCATCAAGCCGTGGAGTGTCGGAGCCATCAGCTGTTTCCCCGCTTCATCATCGTGTGTCCACATTTCTCGCAAGTGTTATGCATATTGTGAGATAGTCTGCCACATAACGGTTACGAGCTACCAGCGAAGGATGACCCGGATGCCGCACACCCAGACCTCCCGACGCGTCGAGATCCTCTCCGACGCCCGTTACGTCCAGGCCGAATCGCCACGCTGGGACGGTCGGGACGGGAGCCTCGCGTGGATCGACATGGCGACCGGTTCGCTGCATCGCGGCCGCATCGAAGACGGACGGGTGGTTCCCGAGACCGCGGTCGTCGTCGGCGCGCAGATCGGCGCCCCGATCCCGCTCGCCCAGCCGGGGGCGGGCTGGCTCGTCGGCGTCGACCGCCGCGTGGTGCATGTCGGTGACGACGGCGTCGTCTCTCCCCTCACGGGCGACATCGCGGAGCCGGGCGACTACATGAACGACGGCGGCGGCGATCCGTCCGGGCGGTTCTGGGTGGGCAGTCAGTCGATGCCCCGCGACCCCCACTGCACGCTGTGGAGCATCGGGCCCGACGGCGAGCCGACCGCCCGCCTCGACGGGATTACCGTGTCGAACGGACTCGCCTTCGACCGCAGCGGCTCGACGCTGTACTACATCGACACGCTCCCGCACCGCAGCATCGAGGCCTTCGACGTGGCGCCCGACGGGGAGCTCTCGAACCGCCGCACCCTGTGCCGGGTCGAGGGCGGCAACCCCGACGGCATGGCCATCGATTTCGACGGCATGCTCTGGGTCGCGGTCTGGGACGCCTCCGAGGTGCGCCGCTACTCGCCCGAGGGTGAGCTCGTCGAGACGATCAGCCTTCCGGCGAAGCGGCCCACCGCGGTGGCGCTCGTCGACCGGCTGCTGGTGATCACGACGGCGAGCATCGGGCTCTCCGACCCCACGGACGCCGACGGCGCCCTGCTCGGCGTGCGGGTCGACGTCGGCGGCGCACCCGCCTTCCCCTGGGGCGGCGGGGCGCCGATCGTGGCATCTGCCGGCTCCGTGGAGGAGGTCGCATCGTGAGCACCGTCGACAACGCCGAGCTGCAGGAACGGCTGCGCACCACCCGGCTCGTCGCGATCCTGCGGGGGACGGATGTCGACGCCACGGTCGCCGCCGCGCGGACGCTGCTGCAGGTGGGCGTGCTCACCCTCGAGATCGCTCTCACCCTGCAAGACGCGGAAGAGGCGATCGCGCAGATCGTGCACGACGCCCCGGCGACGGCGCTGGTCGGTGCCGGCACGGTGCTCGACGAGGCCGATGTCGAACGAGCGGTCTCCGCCGGTGCACAGTTCATGGTCACGCCCACCCTCAGCGCCTCCGTCCCCTATGCGGTCAGCCAGGGCATCGGTGTGCTGGCGGGCGTCTACACGCCCACCGAGATCCAGCGGGGCCACGACCTCGGAAGTGCGGCGGTCAAGCTGTTCCCCGCGTCGGCGCTCGGCTCCGGCTTCCTCCGTGCCGTGCGCGATCCCTTCCCGCAGGCGCGGATCATCCCGGTGGGGGGCGTGCGCGTCGACACGATCGCCGAGTATCTCGCGGCGGGTGCTTTCGGCATCGGGGTGGGCGGGCCGCTCGTCGGAGACGCCACGGCTCCCGGCGGCGACCTCGAGGCGCTCGCGGTTCGCGCCGGCGCGTTCGTCCAGGCATGCGCTATGGATGATCCGCGCCTTCCATAGGTTCCTCATCACCTGTCCCTCGATCTCGCATATGCGCGATTCCTAACGTCGATCTCGCCCCGCGATGGCCGCGGCGGAAGGAGAGAGATGTACGGAACATATCTGCGGCGCGAACTGGCCGGCCGCAAGAAGCAGACGATGATCGTCGCGATCGGACTGGCGATCGCAATCGCTCTCGTGATCGTGGTCAACGCCCTCACCGCGGGAGTGCGGGACGCACAGGCGCAGGCCCTCGCCTCCGTCTACGGTGTCGGCACCGACCTCACCGTGACCGGCGCGACCACGGAGCCGGGCCAGGGCGAGGGGCCGCGCTTCGATTTCGATGCGGGCGCCGGGGAGAGCGACGGCGAGACCACCACCCTCGCGCAGTCGATGTTGCGGACCGACTTCCTGCGCGGCACTCTCGACTTCTCGGTGCTCGACACCGTCGCCGACACGGACGGCGTCGCTGCCGCTTCCGGGGCACTGAGTCTGACGAACTCCACCTTCTCCGGAGAGATGCCCAGCGGCGGTTTCGCACAGCAGGACGGCGAGCAGCCGGCCGCGCCCGAGGCCGGACAAGCACCGCCGGACGCCGGGCAGGGCGGCGGAGCATCCTTCGGCGTCGATTCCTTCTCGGTGCTCGGGATCGATCCCGCCGAGACCACGGTGGGCCCGCTCGCCTCCGCCGAGGTGACGGACGGTCGCGGCTTCGACGCCGCTGACGATGAGGCGCTCGTCGCGCTCGTCGACCGCACCTATGCCGCCACGAACGAGCTCTCGGTGGGGAGCACCATCGACGTGGCCGGCTCCGATGTCGAGATCGTCGGCATCCTCGGCTCGACCTCGGACAGCGCGGACACGGCGGCGAACGTGTACCTGCCGCTGAGCACCGCGCAGACGCTCGCCGGTGTCGACGACGTCATCTCCACCGTCTACGTGCAGGCGGACTCTGCCGCCTCGATCGATGCCGTGCAGGCGGCTCTCGCAGATGAACTCCCCGACGCGACCGTCACGTCGCAGTCCGAGCTCGCCTCGACCGTCTCCGGCTCGCTCTCCAGCGCGACCGCATTGATCACGAACCTCGGCACGTGGCTCTCGATCATCGTGCTCGTCGTCGCCGTGGTGCTCTCGGTGCTGCTCACGCTGTCGGGCGTGGGGCGTCGCACCAGGGAGTTCGGCACCCTCAAGGCGATCGGATGGTCGAACGGTCGCGTCGTGCGGCAGGTCGCAGGCGAATCGATGGTGCAGGGGCTGATCGGGGGCGCCGTCGGGCTCGTCCTCGGCATCGCCGGGATCGTGCTGATCAACGTCCTCAGGCCCACGGTCGCCGCGAGCAGCGCGGGTCAGGGCGCGGGCCCCGGAGGCATGGGCCCCGGTCCCACCGGCGGTGGGGGCGGGATGCTCCAGACTCCCGCCGCCGACGTCGTCCTCCAGGCGCCCTTCACGCCGTGGGTGCTGGTGGCGGCCGTCGGTCTCGCGGTGCTCGGCGGCCTCGTCGCAGGCGCATTCGGCGGCTGGCGTGCCGCCAGGCTCAGCCCGGCGGAAGCGCTGCGGTCGGTCGCATGAGTATTCAGCACACGGACGATGTCCCACAGCGCACGCCATTGCCCGAGCAGTCGTTCCACGAGAAGGAGAACCGCATGACCATCGCAGACCTCGAGCCGACGACGCCACGACGCGAGGACGAGCACCCGCTCTACCGCGTGGCGGGCGTCACGCGGACGTACACGCAGAAGGGCCGCATCGTGAAGGCGCTCACCGGAGTGGATCTCGACATCATGCCCGGCGAGTTCGTCACGATCCAAGGGCCGACAGGTGGGGGGAAGTCGACACTGCTGCAGCTGCTCGGGGCCCTCGACACGCCGTCGACCGGTTCGCTCCTGCTCGACGGCAGAGAGCTCGCATCGGCTTCGGCGAAGGAGCTCGGCCGCATCAGGGCGGAGGAGATCGGGTTCGTGTTCCAGGGGTTCAACCTGATCCCCACGCTCACCGCCACGGAGAACGTGGACATGGCGCTCGAGCCCCTCGGTCTCGACAGGGCGCAGCGCCGCACCAGGGTGGCCGAGGCGCTCGCGCACGTCGGGCTCGACGACAGGGGCGACCATCTGCCCACCGAGCTCTCCGGAGGGCAGCAGCAGCGCGTCGCGATCGCACGCGCCATCGTGAAGAGGCCGCGCGTTCTCCTCGCCGACGAGCCGACGGGCAATCTCGACGAGAGCATGCGCGACGAGATCCTGACGCTGCTCGAATCGCTGTGCGCCGAGGGGATCACGATCATCGTCGTGACGCACGATTCGGCGGTCGCGCGTCATGCGACACGGCGGCTGCGTCTGACGAAGGGCGTGGTGCAAGACATCACGAAGTAGGGGAGCGCGGCATCGTGGTGCGATGCACGAAGGGCCGGGTACCTCGCGGTACCCGGCCCTTCGACGGCGAGACGTCAGTGCGTGTCTTCCGCCTCGATCTCGGTGCGGTCGCCCGACCACAGCGTGTGGAACGTGCCCGGCTTGTCGACGCGCTTGTAGGTGTGCGCGCCGAAGAAGTCGCGCTGACCCTGCACGAGCGCTGCGGGGAGGCGGTCGGCGCGGATGCCGTCGTAGTACGACAGCGACGACGAGAACGCGGGCGCGGGGATGCCGGCCTCGGCGGCCGCGATCACGACGCGGCGCCACGGCGCCTGGGCGCGGGTGATCGCCTCGGTGAAGTACGGCGCCGTCAGCAGCACGGGCAGGTCGGGGGTCTCGGCGTAGGCGTCCGCGATGCGGTTGAGGAACTGGGCGCGGATGATGCAGCCGCCCCGCCAGATCTTCGAGATCGCGCCGAGGTCGATGTTCCAGCCGTACTCGGCCGCACCCGCGCGGATCTCGTCGAAGCCCTGCGAGTAGGCGACGATCTTCGACGCGTAGAGCGCGAGGCGCACGTCTTCGATGAACGCCTCGGTGTCCTCGACGGAGAACTCCTCCTCGGGGCCGGGGAGGTCGCGCGACACGGCGCGCTGCTCGGGGTGCGAGGAGAGCGAGCGGGCGAAGGTCGCCTCGGCGATGCCCGAGACGGGGACGCCCAGCGACAGCGCGGTCTGCACGGTCCAGGCGCCGGTGCCCTTGGCTCCTGCCTGGTCGAGGATCACGTCGACCAGCGGCTGGCCGGTGGAGGCGTCCACCTGGCGCAGCACCTCGGCGGTGATCTCGATCAGGTACGACTCGAGCTCGCCCTTGTTCCACTCGGCGAAGATCTCGGCGATCTCGGCCGGCGACTTGCCGGTGCCGCGGCGGATGAGGTCGTAGGCCTCGGCGATCAGCTGCATGTCGGCGTACTCGATGCCGTTGTGCACCATCTTGACGAAGTGACCGGCGCCGTCGTGGCCGACGTGGGTGACGCACGGCTCGCCCTCGGCGATCGCGGCGATCGACTTCAGGATCGGTCCGAGCGTGATCCAGGACTCGTCGGAACCGCCGGGCATGATCGAGGGGCCGGTGAGGGCGCCCTCCTCGCCGCCGGAGATGCCCGCGCCGACGAAGTTGATGCCGGTCTCGCGCACGGCCTTCTCGCGACGGATGGTGTCGGGGAAGTAGGCGTTGCCACCGTCGACGATGATGTCACCGGGCTCGAAGACCTCCACCAGCGAGTCGATCACGGCGTCGGTGGGGCCGCCGGCCTTGACCATGATGATCGCGGTACGCGGCTTCTGCAGCGAGTCGGCGAACTCCTGGTAGGTGCGGGCCGGGACGAAGCCGGCCTCGGGGTGCTCGTCGAGGAGCGTCTGGGTCTTCTCGTAGCTGCGGTTGAAGATCGCCACCGTGTTCCCCTCGCGGCTGGCGAGGTTGCGGGCGAGGTTCGATCCCATGACGGCGAGTCCGACGACTCCGATGTTCGCTGATGCTTCGGGCACAGAAGGCTCCTCGATGGTGAAGAAGGGGTGGTTTCAGCGTATCGCTGTACGGCAGGTCAGTGGCCACCTGTGTCACGAGAGGCGATGAAGCGTCGTGACACGGCGATGTCGCGGTCGCCGAGACCTGCGGCGACCAGCTCGTCGAAGGCCGCGCGCAGGGCGGGCAGCAGGACGGGGGAGGTGCCGGTGGCATCGGCGATGTCGGCCGCGAAGCCGAGGTCCTTCACCATGTACCGCGCGATGCCGCTGGGGGAGTCGTCGCCGGTGATGAGCTTCTCGCGACGGCTGTCCAGCAGCCGCGATCCGGCGTATCCGCCCGAGAGCAGCGACCACAACGCGTCGAGATCGAGGCCGGAGCGGTCGGCGAGCACGGTGGCCTCGCCGAGCGCCATGATCGTCGCGGAGACCACGAGCTGGTTGCATGCCTTGGCGACCTCGCCGGCGCCGAGCGGGCCGAGCAGGACGGGTGTGCCGCAGGGGGCGAGCACCTCTGCCGCGACGGCCGCGTCGTCCGGGGCGCCGCCGAGCATGATCGAGAGGGTTCCGGCGATCGCCCCGTCCTCGCCGCCCGAGACCGGGCAGTCCACGACACGTACCCGGCCGTCCGTCTGGTCCGAGACACGCTCCGCGAACGCGCGGACGGCGGGTGCCGAGGAGGTGGAGCCGATGAGGATGAGCAGGTCGCCGGCATCGGCGAGCAGTCCGTCAGGGCCGTCGAGCATGGCCTCGAACGGAGGGAGGTCCGGCAGCATCATGAGCAGGACGTCTACTCTGGAGGCGAGCTCGCGTGGCGTCTGCGCCCAGGAGGCTCCAGCGGCCAGCAGTTCCGGCTGCGGGCGCCGCGCGTGGATGACGAGCCGGCCGTGTGCGGCGAGCAGGTGGTCGGCCATGGGGCGGCCCATGGCGCCGAGACCCACGACGCCGACGGTGACGGATGAGATGGTCATGCGCACACGGTAGCAATAATCCAACAGATAGAACAGTGTCCATCCTGCTGGAACTGGGCTAAGGTGAGGGATCCAGACTTCCCGAGGAAGGGACCAGCATGACGGGGACCGAGAAGAAGCTGCGCGCCGTCGTGGCGGTACCGCTGGCGGAAGACCTGTGTCGGCTGATCGAGGAGCTCGAGCCTCGCGTCGAGGTGATCCGCGATCACGCGCTCATGCCGCCGATGCGCGGACCCGCCGATTGGTCCGGCGACCCGGACCACGTGCGCACACCGAGCGAGCAGCAGGCCTTCGATGAGATGGTCGACTCGGCCGACGTGCTGTTCGGGATCCCCGATGTGGACGCGGCGGCGCTGGCGCGCACCGTGGCTGCCAATCCGCGGCTGCGCTGGGTCATGACGACCGCTGCCGGTGGCGGCGCCTCGGTCAAGGCCGCTGGTCTCGATCGCGAGCAGCTCGACCGCGTCGTCTTCACCACCAGTGCGGGCGTGCACGGCGGACCGCTCGCGGAGTTCGCGGTGTTCGGGGTCATGGCGGGCGCGAAGAACCTCCCGCGTCTTCTCGCCGACCAGGGCACCCGCACCTGGCCAGACCGCTGGGAGATGCGTCAGCTCGACGAGATGACCGTGCTGGTCGTCGGCCTCGGCGGCATCGGCGCGGAGTGCGCACGACGTTTCCACGCGCTCGGCGCGCGGGTGTGGGGCACGACACGGTCCGGCGAGCCGGTGGACGGAGTGGATCGCCTGGTGCCGCTGGACGAGCTGATCGACGCGGTGGCCCACGTCGACGCGATCGTCGTCACCCTTCCCGGTACGGCGCAGACCCATCATCTGATCGGCGCCGAGGTGTTCGAAGCCGTGAAGCCGGGCGCGATCATCACCAACGTCGGCCGCGGCACCGTTGTCGACGAGACCGCTCTGCGCGGTGCGCTCGACGACGGTCGGATCGCGTTCGCGGCTCTCGACGTCTTCGAGCAGGAACCCCTCGATGCCGCCTCGCCGCTCTGGGGCCATCCGAACGTTCTCGTGAGCCCGCACACCGCGGCCCTCAGCTCGAAGGAGGAGGAGCGCATCGCCCGCCGCTTCGCGGAGAACGCGGCGCGCCTGCTCGATGGCGAGCCACTGACCGCCGTGGTCGATACGGTCGAGTTCTACTGATCGGCCTGCAGGCGGCGACCGCCTGCAGGAATCCCTGAATGCGGAAGGCGCGGCCATGGACGACGACACCCGCGAAGGACGCGACCCCGCGCCGGCCGTGACTCGCAGCATCCGCCTGCTCGGCATCCTCGCCGAGGCCGGTGGCCCGCGTACGCTCACGGAGCTCGCGGGAGACCTGGGGCTGGCGAAGTCGTCGACGGCGAACCTCTGTCTGGCGCTCGAGGCCGGGGGCATGGTCGACCGCACCCCGCAGGGCTACCGTCTCGGGGTGCGCACCGCGGAGCTCGGAGGAGCGTTCGCGGCGCAGTTCAACCAGGTGCGCGAGTTCTACAGCGTGTGCGAGGCCTCCCCGCAGCTCGCCTCCGAGCTCGTCCAGGTCGCGATGCTCGACGGCACCGATGCGCTCTACCTCGCCAGGCACGAGGGGTCGCGGTCGCTCCGGCTGGGCACGCCGCTCGGTTCGCGGCTCCCGGCCCCGCTGTCGGCGACGGGCCGCGCGCTCCTGGCGGCGATGAGCGACGCCGAGGTGGTCGAGCTCCTCGGCGAGGATGCCGTCTTCCCTCAGCTCACCGAGCGGAGTGCGACCACCATGTCCGGCCTTCTGGAAGTGCTGGCCACGGCCCGCCGCCGAGGCTGGGCGCTGGACGCCGAGGAGTCCTTCCGTGGCATCGTCGGCGTGGCCGTGCCGCTGGAGGGCTGGGCTCCGACCGATCCGCCCCTCGCGCTGGGAGTGGCGATCCGCGCCGCCGAAGCCGACTACGAGCGCATCGAGCGCGTGGGTGAGGCTCTGCGCGAGGCCGCCGCGGCGTTGACGAACCCCTTCAGCGCCGCCGTCCGGCGCTGACCCCTCGCGCCGCGCACCGGCGGAGCCCGTATGAAGGGCCCTGCTTCTCGTGCGCCCGACTCCGGTCCAAAGGGTTGAACGCAATCCAACGGGCTGGTACAGTCGGGGTCACGCCGCAGGCGAAGCCGATCGAAGGAGATGGCCGTGACCGACCCCCGCACCCCCGTCCGAGCAGCGTCCGATGACCCGGAATACGCGGCGAACCTGCGTCGCGCGACACTCGCGTCGAGCATCGGCAGCGCGCTGGAGTACTTCGACTTCGCGCTCTACGGCCTCTCGACCGCGCTGATCTTCAACGTGCTGTTCTTCCCTCAGGACGACCCGGCCATGGCCACGGTCGCCGCCTTCGCGACCTTCGGCGTCGGGTTCCTGGCTCGTCCGTTCGGCGGCCTGTTCTTCGGTGTCCTCGGCGACAAGCTCGGGCGCAAGTGGGTCCTGGTCGCCACGATCGTGCTGATGGGCGGAGCCTCGACCGCGATCGGTCTGCTGCCCACCTACGCCGCGATCGGTGTCTGGGCGCCGATCCTGCTGGTGCTGATGCGTCTGCTGCAGGGCTTCGGTGCCGGGGCCGAGCAGGCGGGCGCGACCGTGCTGATGGCCGAGTACGCGCCGGTGAAGCGTCGCGGCTTCTTCTCGGCCCTGCCGTTCGTCGGCATCCAGGCGGGAACGCTGCTCGCCGCGGTCGTCTTCGGCCTGATCACGCTGCTCCCCGAGGACCAGCTGCTGAGCTGGGGCTGGCGCGTGCCGTTCCTCGCCTCCTTCGCGCTGATCCTGCTCGCGCTGTTCATCCGGATGCGACTGCGCGAGACGCCGACGTTCATCGAGCTCGAGAAGCACGAGCAGGTCGCCGACCGCCCGATCAAGGAGATCTTCACGCACGGGCTGCCCGGTGTGATCGTCGGCGTGGGTCTGCGGATGGCCGAGAACGGCGGCTCCTACATGTTCCAGACACTCGGTCTCGCGTTCTTCGTCACCGTGATCGGCGACAACGCCGACAAGAGCCTGCTCACGTGGGGTGTCACCCTCGGATCGCTGATCGGCGTGTTCTCCGTGCCGTTCACCGGCCACCTCTCCGACCGCTTCGGTCGTCGCACGGTGTACCGCTTCGGGGCGGTGTTCATGCTCGTCTACACCTTCCCCGCGTGGTGGCTGCTGTCGCTCGGAAACTACGCCGTGGCGATCGGCGTGATCGCGATCGGCATCGGTGTCGCCGTGAACAGCATGCTCGGACCGCAGTGCGCCATGCTCCCCGAGCTCTTCGGCAACCGTCACCGCTACCTGGGTGTCGCGATGGCCCGCGAGATCTCGGCCGTGCTCGCCGGCGGTCTCGCCGGTGTCCTCGGTGCCTACCTGATCGCGGTGAGCGACGGCAACTGGGTGCTGCTGGCCATCTACATGGCCGTGCTCGCCCTCATCACCACCGCGTCGACCTTCCTCGCGCCCGAGACCCTTCGTCGCGACCTCACCCGCGTCGACGACGCGATCAAGGTCTCGAGGGCCGAGGCCGGCGACGACGTGTTCGCCACCACGGTGTCGATCAAGGCCGTGGGCCGATGACCGCGCTGCCGGCGGGACTCGCCGCCTTCGATCTGACGGGGCGCACGGCGCTGGTCACCGGGTCGAGCCAGGGGATCGGCAGGACACTCGCGGCGGGTCTCGCCGGCGCGGGCGCGACCGTCGTCGTGCATGGACGGGATGCCGTCAAGGCCCGGACATCGGCCGACGAGATCGCGCACGCCACGGGCGCCGTCGTGCACAGCGTCGTCTTCGACGTGACCGATGCCGCGGCGGTGGATGCCGGCATGGCCGAGGTCGAGCGTCTGGTCGGCACCCCCGACATCCTCGTGAACAACGCCGGGGTACAGCGCCGAGCGCCGATCGCGGATTTCGCCGACGAGGACTGGGATGCGCTCGTGCAGACCAACCTCTCCAGCGTCTTCCATCTGTCGCGACGGGTCTCCGCCGGGATGATCGCACGCGGCTCGGGCAAGATCATCCAGATCGGCAGCGTGCAGTCGCAGCTCGCGCGTCCTTCGATCGCTGCCTACTCGGCCACCAAGGGTGCCATCGTGATGTTCACGAAGGGATTGTGCGCCGATCTCGCCCCGCACGGCATCCAGGCCAATGCGATCGCTCCCGGGTACTTCGCGACCGAGCTCACGAAGGCGCTCGTCGCGGACGAGCAGTTCTCGCAGTGGGTGCGCGGACGCACGCCCGCCGGCCGCTGGGGAGACACCCAGGACCTCGTCGGTGCCCTGCTGTTCCTCGCCAGTGGCGCGAGCGACTTCGTCAACGGGCAGACGCTGTTCGTCGACGGCGGCATGACGGCGGTCGTCTGATGCGTCTCGGGCGCATCGACACCGCCGACGGCCCCCGCTGGGTGCGCGAGACGGCGGATGGGCTGATCCCGCTGTCCGATCCCTTCGTCGCCTTCGCCGAGGGGCGCCTGCCGAGCGACGAAGGAGGCGCCGTCGACGGGGCGATGATCGCGCCGGTGGACCCCGTGGTGATCGTCGGCATCGCCCAGAACGGACCGGAGCACGTGTCGCCGGTGCAGGCGTGGCTCAAGAGTCCGCGGACGGTGATCGGCAGCGGTGCCGAGGTCGTGATGCGCCGCGACGCCGGTGCCCAGGTCGCCGAGGGCGAGATCGCCGTCGTGATCGGGCGCCCGACTCCGGGGCTGACCGTGCACAACGCGCACGAGTACGTGCTCGGCGTCACGGCGGTGAACGACCTCTCGAGCCCGGATCGAGCGGCGTTCGACCCCCGCAACTTCGAATCGAAGTCGGGGGAGGGCTACACCCCGCTCGGCCCCTGGATCGACGCCGAGGTCGGGATCGACGACGTGAGCCTCGAGGTGGAGGTGGACGGACGCCTGGTCGCCGAGACGGGAAGCAGGCAGCTGCCCATGTCGATCCGGGAATGCCTCGCCTACGTGGCCGCGTGGTCTCCGCTCGGACCGGGAGACGTCGTCATGACCGGCGCTCCGCACTCCCAGGCGCCCGTGGAGCCCGGGCAGACCGTGACCGTCAGGGTCGCGGGAATCGAGCTGGTCACGGCATTCGTGTGACCGAGGAAGGAGCGCGGTGAACAACCTCGCCGTGGTGGCGCATGCCGCCGAGGATCTGCGGATCGAAGACATCGGCGCCCCGGCGCCCCGACCGGATGAAGCCGTCGTGGACATCGCCTACGGCGGCATCTGCGGATCAGACCTCCACTACTGGCGACATGGAGCCGCCGGTGCCTCGGTGCTGCGTGAGCCGATGATCCTCGGACACGAGGTGTCCGGCGTCGTCTGCGTCGCCGCGGCCGATGGCACGGGGCCCGCCGTCGGCACTCCCGTGGCCGTCCATCCGCTCACCGCGCACGGCGACGGACGCACCCCCTGGCCGGCGGCGCATCCCAACCTCGCGCCGGCGTCGACGTATCTCGGCTCGGCGATGCACCTGCCGCACACCCAGGGGGCCTTCGCGCGCCGCGTCGCCCTGCCTGCACGCATGCTGCACGCGCTTCCCGCCGGTCTCGACCTGCAGACGGCGGCGCTCGCCGAGCCCGCAGCCGTCGCCTGGCACGGTGTGCAGCGTGGGGGTGATGTGCGTGGTCTGCGGGTCGTCGTGATCGGCGCCGGACCCATCGGCCAGCTCGTCGCCGCGGTGGCGCAGCGCGCGGGGGCCTCCTCCGTGACCGTCACCGACCTGCAGCAGCAGCCGCGCGACATCGCCGAAGCGCGCGGCATCCGGTCGATCGATGCACGGGCGGAGAGTGAGATCTCCGAGCTGCACGCCGACGTCGTGATCGAATCGAGCGGCACCGTCCCCGGGCTCTCGGCCGCCGTCTCCGCCGCCGCCCGCGGGGGCACGGTGGTGATGCTGGGGCTCCAGCGCGGGGGAGAGGTGCCGGCGCCGATGGCCACGGCCATCACCCGTGAGCTCACGCTGCGCGGGTCCTTCCGCTTCGGGGCGGAGTTCGACGAGGTCATCGCCGCCCTCGCCGACGGCAGCCTCGACGTGCGCGGTATCATCAGCCACGTGCTGCCGGTGGACGATGCGCTCGATGCCTTCGCACGGGCCGCCGACCCCGCGAGCTCCTGCAAGGTGCTCATCGACTTCGGCCGGGAGGCATGAGTGTGCGCATCGTCGTGATGGGCCCGAGCGGTTCGGGCAAGTCGACGGTGGGTGCGTTCCTCGCCGATGCTCTCGGTGCGCGGTTCATCGACGGCGACGACCTGCATCCGGCAGCGAACGTCCGCAAGATGGCGGCGGGAATCCCCTTGGACGACGCGGATCGGCAGCCCTGGCTCCGCCTCGTGGGCGAGACGCTCCAGGCAGAGGAGCGGATCGTCGTCGCGTGCTCGGCGCTCCGACGTGCCTATCGCGAGGTCATCAGAGCCGAGGCGCCGGAGACCTTCTTCGCGGAACTCGCGATCGGTCGGGCCGTGCTCGAGGAGCGGATGCGTCTGCGGGCCGATCACTTCATGCCGGCGGCGCTCCTGGACTCGCAGCTCCAGACGCTCGAGTCCCTCGAAGCCGATGAGCACGGCATCAGGGTGGACGAGTCGGCGGACGTGCGGACCGCATCCGCCGTCATCGCCGCGGCGGCGCGGCTGCCGCGCTGAGTCCGGCGGAGGTCAGTCCTTGCGGTAGCCCGAGCGGCCCATCGCGAACAGCGCGATGAACGACGTGACGGCAGCGCACACGGTCATGGCGCCGATCAGCCAGAGGAGTGCGTGCGAGAGGAAGGCGCCGTCGAGCATGGGGGTTCTCCGTGTTCTGCAGAAAAAGGACCGGTGTCCTCAGCCTATCGGGTCATCCGGTACCATTGAGGCTGTACCTCGGCGAGGGATGCTTCTGCGCGTGCGCGAACATCCGTTATCGACGCGGCGAAGCAAGCCCGGTGGCTTTCCTCCTGCGTCAGCGAGTTCGAAAATTCCAAGACCACCGCGCGGCGCCTTCGCTGCGTGCCCCGAAGGAGAACCCCATGTCTGAAGACACCAAGGTCCAGGCCGAGCTCCGCGAGAGCTTCGGCAAGGGCTTCGCCCGCCGCCTCCGCGCCGCCGGCAAGATCCCCGCCGTCATCTACGGCCACGGCACCGAGCCGGTGCACGTCGCGCTGCCGGGCCACCAGGTCTCGCTCATCATCCGTCGCGCCAACGCTCTTCTCGAGCTCGACATCGAGGGCAAGGGCCAGCTCGCCCTCGTCAAGGACGTCCAGCGCGACCCGGTGCACCAGATCATCGAGCACATCGACCTGCTCGTCGTGAAGAAGGGCGAGAAGGTCGCCATCGACGTCCCGATCGTCGTCACGGGCGAGTCCGCTGCGGGCACCATCGTCAACCTCGACGCGACCACGCTGTCGATCGAGGCCGAGGCCACCCACATCCCCCAGAACATCGAGGTCTCGGTCGAGGGCCTGGAAGAGGGCGCGCACATCACCGGCGCCGACGTGAAGCTCCCCAAGGGCTCCACGCTGCTCTCCGACCCCGAGGTGCTCGTCGTCGCGATCTCCGTCCCGGCTGCACCCACCGAGGATGACGCCGAGGGCGAGACCGCCGCGGCGACCGAGGCAGCAGAAGAGGCCGCCGCGGAGTGATCTCCGACTGATTCATCACAGAGGGGACGCGATCCGATCGCGTCCCCTCTGTCGTATCCTGACCGAGGCTCTGCACCCCGGGCAGTGAGAGGACGAGGACATGGCATCGACCTGGCTCGTGGTCGGGCTCGGCAACCCCGGCCCCCGTTATGAGGCCACACGGCACAACATCGGCCAGATGGTGGTCGACGAGCTGGCCTCGCGACGCAGCGAGGCGTTCCGCGAGCACAAGGGGGGAGCGCGCGTCGTCGAGACGTGGTTGCGCCCCGGGGCGGACAAGCTGGTGCTGGCCAAGCCGAACACCTTCATGAACGTCTCCGGCACGCCCGTGGCGGCTCTGGCCCGGTTCTACTCGGTCCCTGCCGAGCAGGTGATCGTGGTGCACGACGAGCTCGACATCCCGTTCGACACGGTCAAGCTCAAGACCGGGGGCGGTCACGGCGGACACAACGGCGTGCGCGATGTCGCACGTGCCCTGGGCACCGCCGACTTCCCGCGCGTGCGGGTGGGCATCGGCCGTCCCGTCGGGCGCCAGGATCCCGCGGACTGGGTGCTCGCTCCGTTCGGCAAGGAGGAGCGGCCGAACCTGCCGATCCTCATCGCGGATGCCGCCGATGCGGTCGAGCTGCTGGTGGGCGAAGGCCTTCTCGCAGCGCAGCAGAAGCACCACGCACCGCGGTGAGCCGGGCGGCGCCGCCCGACCGCTGACGACCGATCAGGCGGTGTAGCCGGCGAGGCCGGTGGCGCTTCCCGCGCCCAGCGCGATGACCAGGACGATCGAGAAGATCACCGCACCGAGGACGGCCACGACGAGCGCGGCGATACCGGCCCCGCGACCCTGCTTCTTGCGGATCGCGATGATGCCGAGCACGATCGCCGCGATGCCGAGGATCGTGCCCGCCCAGAAGGAGAGCTCCGTCCAGAGCACCTGATCGCGTACCGGGGAGAAGATGCGCAGATCATCGCTGTACGTGGTCATGCTCGGCGGGATGACGCGGCCGATCGCGAAGGCGTTGATGCCCGCGACGATGGGCATCACGATCGCGGCGACGAGCGCGGAGATCAGCGCGAGCATCCCCATCAGCCCGGACCGACGAGGCGTCGTCTCCGGCACGGCGTACGCGCCCGCAGGTACGGCGTAGCCGCCGACGGGCACCTGGTACGCCCCGGGAGGGGCCGCAGGGTATCCGGGAGCAGGAGCGGACGGGAGAGCGCCGGGCGTTACCGCATACGCCGGGTGACCGGGGGCAGGAGGTGCGGACTGACCTGCCGGGTAGGCCGGCGGGACGGAGAACGCGGGCGGCGCGGGGAAGGCCGGAGGAGGTGGGACCGCACCTGCAGGCGCTGCCGGCACCGACGGGACCGACGTCTCGGGCGGCACCTGCGATTCGGAGGGCACGGCACCGGACGGGGGAGGCAGCTGTGGATCAGTCACGCCCCCATCCTAAGGCGAGCGTCAGACGCGCCGGAGCAGACCCACCCGGTCGTACACGTCCGAGAGAGTCGCGTCGGCGACGGCATCGGCGCGGGCGGCGTTCTCGGCCAGGATGCGATCGAGCTCGGCGGGATCGTCGAGCAGCTCGAGGGCGCGGGCGCGCACCGGCTCGAACTCGTTGACGACGACCTCGGCCAGGCCCTTCTTGAAGTCGCCGTAGCCGCGTCCCGCGTACTCGTCCTCGATCGCGGCGACCTGGCGTCCTGTGAGCGCCGCGTAGATCGTGAGCAGGTTCGAGACGCCGGGCTTGCTCTCGCGGTCGAACCGCACGGAGCCCTCGTTGTCGGTCACCGCGCGCATGACCTTCTTCGCCGACTTCGCCGGATCGTCGAGCATCCACAGCACGCCGGCGTCGCTCTCGGCAGACTTCGACATCTTCGACGTCGGGTTCTGCAGGTCGTAGATGCGCGCGGTCTCCTTCTGGATGACGGGCATCGGCACCGTGAAGGTCTCACCGAATCGCGAGTTGAAGCGCTCGGCGAGATCGCGCGTGAGCTCGACGTGCTGCTTCTGGTCATCCCCCACCGGCACCACATCGGTCTGGTAGAGCAGGATGTCTGCGGCCATGAGCACCGGGTAGGTGAACAGGCCGACACTGGTCGAGTCCGCACCGTAGCGCGAGGACTTGTCCTTGAACTGCGTCATCCGACCGGCTTCGCCGAAGCCGGTGATGGTGCTGAGGATCCACGCGAGCTCGGCGTGAGCGCGCACATGCGACTGCACGTACAGCGTCGACAGCGAGGGCTCGATACCGGCGGCGATGTACTGCGCTGCCGTACGACGCGTCTTCTCACGCAGCTCTGCCGGGTCCTGGGCGACGGTGATCGCGTGCAGATCGACGACGGAGAAATAGGCGTCGTAGGAACTCTGCAGCTCCCGCCACTGGAGCAGCGCGCCGATGTAGTTGCCGATCTGGAGGGAGTCGGCGGAGGGCTGCATTCCGGAGTAAAGGCGAGGTCTCGTCACGGGATCAATCCTATGGGGTGCGTGCTGTGCCCCTACGATGGGCGCATGGCTTCCGCTTCTCCTCTCCCACGGTCGCGAGGGGATCGGGCCCTCTACGTCGAGATCCTCATCCGCGCGCCCCTGGACGAGGTGTGGGCGCTGACCCAGGACCCGTCCTCGCACGTGCGCTGGGACGCGCGCTTCAGCGACATCGTGCCGCAGCGCACCCGGGCGGACGGCGCACAGGACTTCCGCTACGAACTCGACCTGGGGGTGCACACGATACGCGGAACCGGCGTCTCGCTGGCCACGAAGCAGAGCCGCTCGGGCGAGCGGACCTCCGCGCTCCTCTTCGACACGGACGACGCGCTCTCTCCGCTCGGAGTCGGGCGTGGGTACTGGCGCTACGTGCCGACGGATGACGGCGTGCGATTCCTCACCGGCTACGACTACGTCCCGGGCTGGGGCTGGCTCGGGCGCGTGCTGGATCCGCTGATCACGCGGCGCTTCGTCTGGTGGCTCACGGCGCGGAGCTTCGATCGCCTGCGGCTCTGGGCCGAGCAGGGGATCGCGCCCGAGGAGACCAGCGGATGGCGATCGTTGCGCCGAGGTCACCGACCTCGCGCAGGAAACTGCCTCTCCCGGCCTCCGCGACGCACCGGACGCACGATCATGGAGGACGCACCGGAATCTCTGGAGGAGCTCGTATGACCACAGGCGCCGGGATCTTCGAGCGCGCGTTGGGAGCCGATTTCGCGCGGCTCCACCCGCAGCTCCAGCGCCGGTTCGGGGTCGGCGTCGACGCCGGCTACGGCTGCATCGGGCGCGGAGTGATGACCGAGGTGCGCCGGGGTCCGTGGTGGACGCTGCCGTTCCTCCTCATCGGGACCTTCCGGAACATCCTCTTCCCCGAGCGGGGACAGGACGTGCCGTTCCGGATCGACAACCACGCCTACGTCGACGACTTCGGCCGTGAGACCGTGACCGTCGTGCGGACCATGGATGTGCGCCCCGGTCGCCGCCGCCGCTTCGACGCGACCATGATCTACAGCGAGGCCCGGCGGCGAGTGGTCGACTACCTCGGCACCCACCAGCACCTCGCGGTCGACCTCGACCTCGCCGTCACCGATGACGGCGGGCTCCTGCTCACCTCGGGGGCACAGCGCTTCTACGAGGGGCGTGCGGCCTTCCGCTTCCCGATGGTCTTCAGTGGACGGGCGCGGCTCGTCGAGCGCTATGACGACGAGCAGGAGTGCTACCTGATCGACCTCGAGATCCACAACGACGTCTTCGGGTTCCTGTTCGGCTATCGGGGCGCGTTCACGTGCGAGTTCGTCGACGGCCCCGCCCCGGAGACCGTGAAGCCGTACCGTGAGGAGGCTCGGGAGTGACCGCGCGTGGAGCGGCCTTCCTCGAAGCCCTGGGGGAGCAGGCGCAGCGGCTGCATCCCGAGATCCTCGCGCAGATGAGCGTCGAGGCGCCCCGCGACAGCGCCGAGGGCGTGTTCACGGTCGCCGGGAGCCGGTTCGGACGCGTCGCCGGTCTCGCCGCACCCGTCATCGGTCCCGGCCTGCTGGTGACGCGGTTCGCGCGTGACGTGCCGTTCCGGATCGATACCGTGTCAGGCCGATCGCGCTCGGGGCGGGCGATGCTCGACACCGTCCGCGAGTTCCGCTTCCCCGGCGCGACGCAGCACGTGACGGATCGACTCTTCGCGACCGGTCACCCCGGCATCGTCCAGAACGCCTTGGGCGCGCGAGGGCGGGTGCAGATGCTCGAGCACTGCTCGGTGACCGACGAGGGTGCGCTGCGCATGAGCACTCGCGCCGTCGCACTGCGGCTGGGGCGGTATCGGATCCCGCTCCGCGGCATCCTGCGCATCGAGGTGGAGCTCGTCGACGGCTGGGACGAGGCCCGCCGTCGACGCACCATCGACATGCGCGCGACGAGCCCCGTTCTCGGGACGGTTCTGGAGTACCGCGGGTGGTATCGCTATGCGGACCTCACAGCGCCGGACGTCACGACGTCGGGTGGCGTGCCCGTCGCGGATCAGTAGCGGTAGTCGACGACGACGGGCGCGTGGTCGCTCCAGCGCTGGTCGTAGGCCGCGGCGCGCGCGACGTGATAGCTCTCGACGCGTTCGGCGAGTGCGGGCGTCGCGAGGTGATAGTCGATGCGCCACCCGGAGTCGTTGTCGAACGCCTGTCCTCGCATCGACCACCAGGTGTACGGGCCGTCGACCTCGCCGTGGAACTTTCGGCCGACGTCGATCCAGCCGAGGCCGGTGCCCACGGTGCCGTCGACCCCGGAGACCTCTGCGCCCGCCTCGCCGAGGAAGCGGTCGAAGTAGGCGCGCTCGCGGGGGAGGAAACCGGCCTTCTTGCGGTTGCCTCGCCAGTTCTTGATGTCGAGCTCACGGTGCCCGACGTTCAGGTCGCCTGTGATGAGCGCGAGGGTGCCGTCGGAGCCGAGCTCGCCCAGGCGCGTCCCGAACGCGTCGAGGAACTTCCACTTCTCGTCCTGCTTCGGGGTGTCGGCCTCGCCGGAGTGCACGTAGGCGCTCACGACGGTGAGCGGGCGATCGCCGATCAGGAAGTCGGCTTCGATCCAGCGACCCTTGGAGTCGAAGTCGTCGGGGCCGAAATCGGTGCGGGAGGCCAGCGCGGGAGTGCGGCTGGCGATGGCGACGCCGGCCCGCCCCTTCGCCGTGGCCTCGTCGTGCACGAAAGACCAGCCGGGGAGTGCGGCCTCGAGGTGCTCGTCCTGCCCGCGGACCTCCTGGAGCGTGAGGATGTCGACGCCGGCATCGTCCAACCAGGAGCTCATCCCGTTGCGAGCCGCCGCTCGGATTCCGTTGACATTGACCGTGGCGATACGCAGATGAGGCATGGTCACAAGCCTAACGAGCGCCGCCGACATCCCGTCCCGGTCGATGCAGCTCCGTGAGCAGGCGCTGGGCCAGCGGGCCGCGCGGGTCGTCGGGTGGGGGAGGAGAGGCCTCGAGGTCCGCGAGCTCCTGCTCCGCGTCGCGCACGGCCCTCTCCGCAGCCCAGGCGCGGTACCACGGCGCACTCTCGCGGGCGGCGTGGGCTTTGCGCACCCGGATGCGCGCCGCCGTCAACAGCGCTTGATACTCGGCCACGCGGCGTTCGGCATCCGTGAGCGTCAACAGAGGCAGATCGCGATCCTGCGCGGCGACAGCGATCCAGGAGGACGCCACCAGCATCACCACCCCGTTCACGCGGAACCACAGCAGGAGACCGATGAAGATGGCGAACGTGGCGAGCAGTGGGTTGGAGGGCGTGTAGCTCAGCAGGAATCCGGCCCCGTACTGGAGGATGGTCATCGCGCCGCCGCCGAGAAGCGCCCCCGGCCAGATCACGTGCCAGTGCAGTGACGTTCCCGTCAGGAAGCGCACCATCGCCGCCAGCGCCCCGGACATCAGGGCGAACGACACCAGCACGGTGCCGATGCGGATGCTGATGTTGATCCCGTCGGAGCCGGAGTCCCACCCCAGCAGGCTGAGGAGCCAGCTCAGCACCGCCGCGCTGGCGGAGCTGAGCAGTGAGCCGACGACGAGAGAGACACCGAAGATCACGGCCGCCAGCAGGTCCCTGGCCTTCAGCAGCACGTAGCTGCGCCGGTCCGGCGGCAGGCCGAAGATGTCCCTCGTCGCCCGACGCGAGAACGTGACCCATCCGATGGCCGTCCAGATCACGGTGCCGAGGGCGATCAGACCGGTCACGCTCAGCAGCCCCGCGGTGTTCACCGCGATCTCCTGCACCTGTGCGGGCGTGAAGACACCGCCTTCGGGGAGGATCAGATTGGGGATGTAGCGGTTGATCATGGCGATCAGGCCATCCACCGCCTCCTCGCTGCCACCGAGCCAGAGCCCGGCGATCGCGAAGACGAGATAGATCGCCGCGAAGATCGCGAACAGCGCCTGATAGCTCACGCCCGCAGCGAGGAGGAATCCGTTGTGCTGCAGGAAATGGCGCCAGACCCGCACCGGGAACAGACCGAGGGTGCGCTGTGTCAGTGCGGTCGCGCGCTCGACGGCCGCATCGAGGCGACCGGACTCGGCCTCGGAGCCATCGGGTTCGGACACCTCCCCACCCTACCCAAGAGGTGGGGGCGAGGAGAGTGGTGGCGGATACGCGAACAGGCGGCCCCGGAAGGGACCGCCTGTTCGCATGCGACTGCAGAAGCGTCGTCAGGGACGCCCGCGGAGCACGGCCTGCTTGACCTCGGCGATGGCCTTGGTGACCTCGATGCCACGCGGGCACGCCTCGGAGCAGTTGAAGGTCGTGCGGCAGCGCCACACGCCTTCCTTGTCGTTGAGGATGTCGAGGCGGACCGCTGCGTTGTCATCGCGGGAGTCGAAGATGAAGCGGTGGGCGTTGACGATCGCGGCCGGGCCGAAGTACTGCCCGTCGGTCCAGAACACGGGGCAGGACGAGGTGCACGCGGCGCACAGGATGCACTTGGTGGTGTCGTCGAAGATCTCGCGGTCGGCGATGGACTGGACGCGCTCCTTGCCCTTCTCCGGCACGGAGCTGGCGACCAGGAACGGCTGCACCTCGCGGTACGACGCGAAGAACGGCTCCATGTCGACGACCAGGTCCTTCTCCAGCGGCAGGCCCTTGATCGCCTCGACGTAGATCGGCTTCGAGATGTCGAGGTCCTTGATCAGCGTCTTGCAGGCGAGGCGGTTGCGGCCGTTGATGCGCATGGCGTCGGAGCCGCAGATGCCGTGGGCGCAGGAGCGGCGGAACGTCAGGGAGCCGTCGACTTCCCACTTGATCTTGTGCAGGGCGTCGAGCACACGGTCGGTGGAGTAGAGCTCCACGTCGTAGTCGACCCAGTGCGGCTCGGCGTCGACCTCCGGGTTGAACCGGCGGATGTTGAACGTGACGACGAAGGACTGGATGCCGGTCTCCTCGGTCGTGTCGGCAGGTGCCTCTGCGATGGCGGTCGACATGCTCAGTACTTCCTCTCCATCGGCGGGTAGTTGAACTCGCCCTGCTCGTTCTTCGTGAAGACGACCGGCTTCCAGTCGAGCTTGATGTGATCGCTCGGCGTGGAGGAGTGCGGGTCACCGGTCAGGTAGGCCATGGTGTGCTTCATGTACTTCTCGTCGTCGCGCTTCGGGAAGTCGTCGCGCATGTGTCCGCCGCGGCTCTCCTCGCGGTTCTGCGCGGCGTAGACGACGACCTCGGCGATGTCGAGGAGGAAGCCCAGCTCGACGGCTTCGAGCAGGTCGGTGTTGAACCGCTGGCCCTTGTCGTCGACGTGGACGTTCTTGTAGCGCTCACGCAGTTCGGCGATCACGCCGAGCACGTGCTGGAGGGAATCGTGCGTGCGGAAGACCTGCGCGCCCTTGTCCATCTCGTCCTGCAGGGTCTTACGGAGCACGGCGATGCGCTCGGTGCCCTGGTTGTTGCGCAGGTCCTCGAGCATGCCCGACACGAATGCCGCCGGGTTCTCGGGGAGCGGCACGAAATCGGCGGTCTTGACGTACTCGACGGCGTTGCGGCCGGCGCGCTTTCCGAAGACGTTGATGTCCAGGAGCGAGTTGGTGCCGAGGCGGTTCGCGCCGTGCACCGAGACGCAGGCGCACTCGCCGGCGGCGTAGAGGCCGGGGACGACGGTGGTGTTGTCCGCGAGCACCTCGCCGTCGTTGTTGGTCGGGATGCCGCCCATGGCGTAGTGCGCGGTGGGCATCACGGGCACGGGCTCGACGACCGGGTCGACGCCCAGGTACGTACGGGCGAACTCGGTGATGTCGGGGAGCTTGGTCTCGAGAACCTCGGCTCCCAGGTGCGTGCAGTCCAGCAGCACGTAGTCCTTGTGGGGACCGGCGCCACGGCCGTCGAGGACCTCCTGCACCATACAGCGGGCGACGATGTCGCGCGGGGCGAGGTCCTTGATGGTCGGGGCGTAGCGCTCCATGAAGCGCTCACCCGAGGCGTTGCGTAGGATCGCGCCCTCTCCTCGTGCGCCCTCGGTGAGGAGGATGCCGAGACCGGCGAGGCCGGTCGGGTGGAACTGGAAGAACTCCAGGTCCTCGAGGGGGAGTCCCTTGCGCCACACGATGCCGACGCCGTCGCCGGTGAGGGTGTGCGCGTTCGAGGTCGTCTTGAAGATCTTGCCGAAACCGCCGGTCGCGAAGATCACGGCCTTGGCCTGGAAGACGTGCAGCTCGCCGGTCGCGAGATCGTAGGCGACGACGCCCGAGACCTGGGTCTTGCCGTTGGCGTCCTTCACCGTGAGCAGATCCAGGACGTAGAACTCGTTGAAGAAGTTGATGCCGAGCTTGACGCAGTTCTGGAACAGCGTCTGCAGGATCATGTGGCCGGTGCGGTCGGCGGCGTAGCAGGCGCGGCGGACCGGGGTCTTGCCGTGCTCTGCGGTGTGCCCGCCGAAGCGGCGCTGGTCGATCTTGCCCTCGGGCGTGCGGTTGAAGGGGAGGCCCATGTTCTCGAGGTCGATGACCGCGTCGATGGCCTCCTTCGCGAGGATCTCGGCCGCGTCCTGGTCGACGAGGTAGTCACCGCCCTTGACGGTGTCGAAGGTGTGCCACTCCCAGGAGTCCTCTTCGACGTTCGCGAGGGCCGCCGCCATACCGCCCTGCGCCGCACCGGTGTGCGAGCGCGTGGGGTACAGCTTGGAGATCACGGCGGTCTTCGCCCCGGGGCCCGCCTCGATGGCGGCACGCATGCCCGCCCCACCGGCTCCCACGATGACGATGTCGAACTGGTGGTAGTGCACGCCGTCACGGACGACGGAATCCTGCGTCTCGGTAGTCACTTCTCGTATGCCTTCTTCTAGTTCCCGACGATCGCGGCGCATTCGGACCAGAGGACGCTGTCCTCGGTCACACCCAGGCACGGGTCGAACGTGAAGACCACGAGCGTGCCGAGGATGATGAGCAGGCCGGCGGCCAGCCCGAGCGCCCAGACCAGCGCCTTGCGCGCCGTGCTGTTCGTCACGTAGTCGTTCACGATCGTGCGCATGCCGTTGGCGCCGTGGATGAGTGCGAGCCACAGCATCAGCACGTCCCACCACTGCCAGAACGGCGTGGCGAACTTGCCGGCGATGAACGCGAAGTCGAGGGCGTGGATGCCTTCGCCCACCATGAGGTTGACAAAGAGGTGGCCGAAGATCAGCACGACGAGCACGACGCCCGAGACGCGCATGAAGATCCAGCCCCACTTCTCGAGGTTGACTCCGCGGCGGCGGCGCACCGGGGCGGCCGCCATGGTCTGTGCAGACATCAGTGTCCCCCTCCGAACCCGGCGAACGCGAGCATCAGGTGGCGGGGCACGAAGCCGGCCATGATGATGCCCCACACCAGCAGGACGCCCCAGAACAGCTGACGCTGATACTTGGCGCCCTTCGACCAGAAGTCGACGGCGATGATGCGCAGGCCGTTCATCGCGTGGAACACGATGCCGGCGACGAGCACGACCTCACCGAGGGCCATGACCGGGTTCTTGTATGTGCCGATGACGGCGTTGTACGCCTCCGGCGACACCCTGATCAGCGCCGTGTCGAGCACGTGCACCAACAGGAAGAAGAAGATGGCGACTCCGGTGATGCGGTGAAGCACCCACGACCACATGCCTTCGCGACCCCGATAGAGGGTGCCGCGTGGGGTCTTGGACGTGGTTTCCGAAATCGACGGTGTCAAGCGGGCGCTTGTGGACACGGTCGTCCTCCCTGGATCGATGTGACTCGGTCGCGTGCACTGCTCTCGTTCAAGTGTGAGCCTGGCGAAGTCTCAGGCACGCCCGATCGCTGTCCATCTTATTCCTGTCAGATCACTGGGAGCGACGAAGGGGAGCCTAAGTCTCTCGATGTCGGCTGCTTCTCTGCGGCTACCCTGGCAGGGTGAGCGCACCCATCAAGGATTTCTACGCAGTGATTCCCGCCGGCGGCATCGGCAGCAGGCTGTGGCCGCTCTCCCGGGCGGACGCACCGAAGTTCCTGCACGACCTGACAGGGTCCGGGCACTCGCTGCTGCGCGACACCTGGGATCGGCTCGTCCCGCTCGCCGGGGCGGACCGGATCGCCGTCGTCACCGGTCGGGCCCATCGCGCGGCCGTCGAGGCGGAGCTGCCCGGCATCCCCGACCTGAACGTCTTCCTGGAGTCCGAGCCGCGCGAGTCGGCGGCGGCGATCGGACTCGCCGCGGCGATTCTGCACCGCCGCAATCCCGACGTGATCATCGGCTCGTTCAGCGCGGACCATGTGATCCGCGGCACGCGCGTGTTCGAGTTCGCGGTGCGCGACGCCGTCGAGGTGGCGCGGGAGGGGTACATCTGCACGATCGGCATCACGCCGACCGAGCCGGCGATCGGTTTCGGCTACATCAAGATGGGGCCCGAGCTCGTGGTCGAAGGCGCGCGCGAGGCCGCTCTCGTCGAGAGCTTCGTGGAGAAGCCCGATCTCGAGACCGCGAAGTCCTACATCGCTGATCGCGGGTACCTCTGGAACGCGGGCATGTTCATCGCCAAGGCCAGCGTGCTGCTGGAGGAGCTGGCCGTGAACGAGCCCGAACTGCACGCCGGTCTGCTCGAACTCGCCGAGGCATGGGACGACCGCGACCGTCGAGGACCGGCTGTCGATCGGATCTGGCCGCGTCTGAAGAAGATCGCGATCGACTACGCGGTCGCCGAACCCGCCGCTCGCCGCGGACGCCTCGCCGTCGTCCCCGGCCACTTCGACTGGGACGACGTGGGCGATTTCGCCTCGCTGACCAAGCTCATCACCAACGGTCGCAAGAACGATCTCGCGGTTCTCGGCCCGAACGCGCGCGTTCTCACCGACGGCGCGAGCGGAATCCTCGTCAGCCAGACCTCGCGCGTGATCAGCCTGGTGGGGGTGCAGGACATCGTCGTGGTCGACACCCCCGACGCGCTGCTGGTCACCACCGTGCAGCACGCGCAGCGGGTCAAGGGCGTGGTCGAGTCGCTCAAGCTCACCGGTCGCGGAGACGTGCTCTGACGCCTGCTCCGATGAGCACGCTCTCACGCTCATCGGCTGTCTTGATTTCAGCTTGGTAACCATTGGCCAGCACATGCGGGGCGAGCGTGCACAAAAGCCGAAACAGTAGGTAACTTTGATCGATCCGCGATGGCCGCGGTTTCGTTGAGGGAGGCATCAGTTGACCATCTCCACCACCAAGAAGCTGCTCGGCGTCACCGTCGCCGCTGGCGTCGTCTTCGCACTCGCCGGTTGCGGCCAGGCACCGACAGACAAGCCCGCCGGCTCCGGCGAGCCGGTCGCGTCCGACTTCCTTCCCTGCCTCGTCTCCGACGCCGGCGGATGGAACGACAAGTCGTTCAACCAGTCCGCCAAGGAGGGCATGGACAGCGCCGCCGAGGAGCTGGACATCAAGCCCCTGGAGTTCGAGTCGGCGAATGACAACGACTACGCGCCGAACCTCGAGACCGCGGTCTCCGAGGGCTGCTCGCTCATCGTCTCGGTCGGCTTCAAGCTGTCCGCCGCCACGGTCGAGTCCGCTCTCGCGAACCCCGACATCGACTACGCGATCATCGACGACTGGGCCGACAACGACTTCGACGGCACCGTCGATGCCCCGAACATCAAGCCCCTCGTCTTCGACACGGCTCAGGCCGCATACCTCGGCGGCTACGCTGCCGCGTCGTGGTCTGCCCAGAGCGGTGTGAACAAGGTCGGCACGTTCGGCGGAATGCAGATCCCGTCGGTCGCCGTGTTCATGGACGGCTACCAGCTCGGTGTCGAGAAGTACAACGAGGACAAGTCCGCTGCGGTCGAGGTCTTCGGCTGGGACGAGGCCACGCAGAAGGGCTCGTTCACGGGCGGCTTCGACGCGAACGACACCGCCAAGCAGACCGCACAGGGTGTGCTCGACCAGGGCGTCGACGTCATCCTCCCGGTCGGCGGCCCCGTCTACCAGAGCGCGGCTGCGGCGATCGCCGACAGTGGCAAGGACACCCTGATGCTCGGTGTCGACAGCGACCTCGCCGTCGCCGACCCCGAGGTGGCCGGCATCACGCTCGTCTCGATCATGAAGGCGATCGACGTCGCCGTGAAGGACGCGACCCTGGCTGCGGCCAAGGGCGAGTTCGACCCGGCCCCGTACGTGGGCACGCTCGAGAACGAGGGCGTCAAGCTCTCCGGCTTCGGTGACTTCGAGTCGAAGCTGCCGGAGGGTCTGACCGACGAGCTCAAGGCTCTGCAGGAGCAGATCATCTCTGGCGACATCAAGGTGGAGTCCCCGAACTCCCCGACCTCCAAGTAATTCCGTCGCAGTTCCCGCACGGGGCGAGTGGTGAGCAGGATGCCACTCGCCCCGTGTCGTGGACGGACGATGATTCTCCTGGACAACTCTTCTGGATAAGGTGCAGATATGAAGCTCGAACTTCGCGGCATCACCAAGCGATTCGGCACCCTCGTTGCCAACGACCACATCGATCTCGTGGTCGAACCGGGTGAGATCCACGCGCTCCTCGGTGAGAACGGCGCAGGCAAGTCCACCCTCATGAACGTGCTCTACGGCCTGTATCAGGCCGACGAGGGCGAGATCCTCCTCGATGACGAGGTGCAGCGCTTCCGCGGTCCCGGTGACGCGATGGCTGCGGGGATCGGCATGGTCCACCAGCACTTCATGCTCGTCCCGGTGTTCACCGTGGCCGAGAACGTGATGCTCGGACACGAACAGACCAAGGCCCTCGGCACGCTCGACATCGCGAAGGCGCGAGAGCACGTGCGATCGGTCGCCGCCCGCTTCGGTTTCGACATCGACCCCGACGCCCTCGTCGGAGACCTTCCCGTCGGCGTGCAGCAGCGCGTCGAGATCATCAAGGCGCTGTCGCGCGACGCGAAGGTGCTCGTGTTCGACGAGCCCACGGCCGTGCTCACGCCGCAGGAGACCGACGAGCTGATGAGCATCATGCGTCAGCTGCGCGACGAGGGCACGGCGATCGTGTTCATCACGCACAAGCTGCGCGAGGTCCGCGAGGTCGCCGACAAGATCACCATCATCCGTCTCGGCCGCGTCGTCGGCGAGGCGTCCCCGACCGCGACCAACGGCGAGCTCGCCTCGCTCATGGTCGGCCGAGCCGTCGAGCTCACCGTGCACAAGGAACCGCCGCGCCTGGGCGAGGGCGGATTCGAAGTCAAGGGACTGCGCGTGCTCACTCCCACCGGGGCCATCGTCGTCGATGGTGTCGACTTCGCCGTCCGACCGGGAGAGGTGCTCGCGATCGCGGGTGTCCAGGGCAACGGCCAGACCGAGCTCGTGGAGGCCATCGTCGGCCTCGCCGCCCGCGTCGAAGGCAGCATCGAGCTCGACGGCAACGAGCTCGTCGGCAAGAGCGTGCGCGCGATCCTCGACGCCGGAGTCGGCTTCGTGCCGGAAGACCGCACGGAAGACGGCCTGGTGGCCGGTTTCTCCGTCGCGGAGAACCTGATCCTCGACCGTTCGGACGACCCGGCGTTCAGTCGCGCGGGAACACTGCGGCGCTCGGTGCTCGACGAGTTCGCCCGTGCGCGCATCAAGGAGTACGACATCCGCACCCAGGGTCCGGAGACGGCCGCAGGAACGCTGTCCGGCGGAAACCAGCAGAAGGTCGTCATCGCCAGGGAGATGAGCCGCGATCTGCGCCTCCTCGTCGCGGCGCAGCCCACCCGTGGTGTCGACGTCGGCTCGATCGAGTTCATCCACAAGCGGATCATCGAGACGCGCGACGCGGGTGTGCCCGTGATCGTCGTCTCCACGGAGCTCGACGAGGTCGCAGCTCTCGCCGATCGGATCGCGGTCATGTACCGCGGCACGATCGTCGGCATCGTCCCCGGCGACACGCCTCGGGAGACGCTCGGACTCATGATGGCCGGAGCGGCCGAAGGGGAGGTGGCCGCGTGAGCGGAGCGACACCCGGCGCAGGAGATGTGACCAAGGGGATTCCGCCGCAGGAGCTCAGCACGAGCACCGGCACGGTCCCGCGCGACCCCTCCGATGTGCCGCCGCCCCCGCGCGGCAACGTCATCCTCAAAGAGATCCTCCGCGGCAATGCGGTCACCACGATCCTCGCGATCGTGCTGGCACTCATCGTCGGCGGCGTCCTGATCGCCTTCACGAACGAAGATGTGCTGGAAGCATCCGTCTACTTCTTCGCACAGCCCGGTGATACGTTCGCCGCCGCGTGGAACGCCGTCTACAACGGGTACGAGGCCCTGGTCCGCGGAGCGATCTTCAACGCCCGCGGCGCGGACTTCGCGGCGCAGATCCGACCGCTGACCAACACGCTCGGCTTCGCGGCGCCGCTCATCGCGGCCGGCCTCGGCGTGGCGCTGGCATTCCGCGTCGGCCTGTTCAACATCGGTGCTCGCGGCCAGATGCTCATCGGTGTGGCCGTCGCCGCACTGCTGACGTTCTCGCTCGACCTGCCGATCTGGCTGCACATCCCGGTCACGCTCATCGCCGGCATCGCGGGCGGTGCGCTCTGGGGCGCGATCGCGGGACTCATCAAGGCGCGCACGGGTGCGCACGAGGTGATCCTCACGATCATGCTGAACTACATCGCGTACTACCTGCTGCTGTGGATGATCCGCACCCCGGGTCTGCTGCAGAAGCCGGGGACGAACCAGGCGCTCGGATCGGCGACGCCGGAGAGCGCCCAGTTCCCGACGCTGCTCGGACCGCAGTTCCCGTTGCTCGACCTCGGCTTCGTGATCGTGATCGTGGCGACACTGTTCGTCTGGTGGCTCATCGAGCGCTCGTCGCTCGGCATGCGCATGCGCGCCGTGGGGGAGAACCCGCACGCTGCGCGCGCCGCGGGCATCAGCGTCCAGCGCGTCTACGTCTACGCCATGCTCTTCGCCGGTGGCCTCGCCGGTCTCGCGGGCATGAACCAGATCCAGGGCGCGGTCACCACGGGCGTCACCGAGACCATCGATGCCGGGATCGGCTTCGACGCGATCACCGTCGCCCTCCTCGGCCGCAGTCGCGCCTGGGGCACGTTCGCCGCCGGCATCCTGTTCGGCGCGCTCAAGGCAGGGTCCTTCTCCATGCAGGCGCAGGACATCCCGGTCGATATCGTGCTCGTCGTGCAGTCGCTCGTGGTGCTGTTCATCGCCGCGCCGCCGCTGCTGCGCGCGGTGTTCTTCCTCCCGAAGACCGATATCGAGAAGGCGGCCAGGCTCAGAGCCAAGGCCGCGAAGAAGGCGGTGGCGGCATGATGTCCCTCGTGCAGACTCAGGCCGCCGACGGCACGGTCCAGCTGGCGACCGTGAAGGAACGGCACCTCAAGGCGCCGATCGTCCTCGCCGGCGCCACCGTGCTCCTCGCGCTGCTGTTCCTGTTCGTGCCGCGCGACGGCACCAGCACGTTCCGCCTCTCCGACCAGTCCTCGGCGCTCGCGCTGCCGGACGTGGCGCTGCCCACGGCTTCGACCTTCTGGGTCGTGATCGGCATCCTCGTGGTGCTGACGGTGGGGGCGTTCCTTCGGGCATGGACCTACCGTGCGCCCTCGCTGTGGCTGGTGATCGCGTTCAGCGTGCTGGCCGTGTTCGCGTTCCTCGTCTGGGCGGCCGCCGGCGGACTCGTGCCCGTCACGAGCCTGCTGTTCGGTGCGGTCTCGCTCTCGGTGCCCCTGGTCTTCGGAGCTCTCGGCGGCGTCATCGGCGAGCGTGCGGGCGTCGTGAACGTCGCGATCGAGGGGCAGCTGCTCCTGGGCGCGTTCTCCGCGGCGCTCCTGTCGAGCATCACGGGCAACCCGTTCGTCGGTCTCATCGGCGCCATGATCGGCGGCGTCCTGGTGGCGAGCGTGCTCGCCGCATTCGCGATCAAGTACCTCGTCGAGCAGGTCATCGTCGGTGTCGTGCTCAACGTGCTCGTCACCGGTCTCACGGGCTTCCTCTACGGCGCGCTGCTCGCTCCTAACGAGGCGACGCTGAACAGGCCGGTGCGCTTCCCGCGCGTCGAGATCCCGGTGCTCAGCGACATCCCGATCATCGGACCGGTGCTGTTCAACCAGACGTTCATCGGGTACCTGATGTTCATCACCGTCGGCGTCGTGGCCTGGGGCCTCTACCGCACCCGGTGGGGTCTGCGGCTGCGTGCCGTCGGTGAGCACCCGCAGGCTGCGGACACCGTGGGCATCAAGGTGAACCCGACCCGGTTCTGGAACGTGCTGCTCGCCGGCGCGATCGCGGGCATGGGCGGCGCGTACTTCACCCTCGTCTCGGTCCCGCAGTTCGGAAAGGACATGACGGCCGGGCTCGGCTTCATCGCCCTTGCCGCGGTGATCTTCGGACGCTGGGACCCGATCCGCGCGACGCTCGCGGCGCTGCTGTTCGGATTCGCCACCAACCTGCAGAACCTGCTGTCGATCCTGAAGACGCCCATCCCGGGTGAGTTCATGCTGATGCTGCCCTACGTGGTGACGCTGCTCGCGGTCGCCGGGTTCGCCGGGCAGATCAAGGCGCCTGCCGCCGACGGCAAGCCCTACATCAAGTCGTAGCCCTGCAGGGAAGAGAGAACATCGCAATGACGGACATCGACTGGGATGAGCTGCGCCAGGTCGCAACCGACGCCATGACCAAGGCGTACGCGCCGTACTCCCGCTATCGCGTGGGTGCGGCCGCCCTGGTCGGCGACGGTCGCATCGTGGCCGGCTGCAACGTCGAGAACGCCTCCTACGGCGTGACGTTGTGCGCCGAGTGCGCTCTGGTCGGCGACCTGCACATGTCCGGCGGCGGCCAGCTCGTCGCGTTCGTGTGCGTCAACAACGAGGGGCAGACCATCATGCCGTGCGGACGCTGTCGCCAGCTGCTGTTCGAGCACGCGATGCCCGGGATGCTGCTGGAGACCGTCTCCGGCATCCGCACGATCGACGAGGTGCTGCCCGACGCATTCGGGCCGCGCGACCTGGAGGAAGCACGATGACCGCTGCACAGGCTCAGGGAGCCATCGAACCGTTCGACGCGATCGATGTGATCCGCGCCAAGCGCGACGGCGGTGCCGTGCCGGAGCCCGCGCTTCGCTGGATGGTCGACGCCTACACGCGCGGCTACGTCTCCGACGCGCAGATGGCGTCGTTCGCGATGGCCATCTTCCAGCGCGGCATGGAGCGCGATGAGATCCGCGTGCTGACCGACGCGATGATCGCCTCGGGGGAGCGGATGAGCTTCGCCTCTCTCGGCAAGCGCACCGTCGACAAGCACTCCACCGGTGGCGTGGGCGACAAGATCACGCTGCCGCTCGCCCCGCTGGTCGCCTCGTTCGGCGTGGCCGTGCCGCAGCTGAGCGGTCGTGGACTCGGCCACACCGGTGGCACGCTCGACAAGCTCGAGTCGATCCCCGGATGGCGCGCCGCTCTCAGTAACGAGGAGATGTTCGCGCAGATGCAGGGCGACGTCGGCGCGGTCATCTGCGCGGCCGGCTCCGGCCTCGCCCCCGCGGACAAGAAGCTGTACGCACTCCGCGACGTCACCGGCACGGTCGAGGCGATCCCGCTGATCGCATCGAGCATCATGTCCAAGAAGATCGCCGAGGGCACGGACGCTCTCGTGCTCGACGTGAAGTTCGGATCCGGCGCATTCATGCAGGACATCGATCGCGCCCGCGAGCTGGCACGCACGATGGTCGCGCTCGGCACCGACTCGGGTGTCGCGACGACGGCGCTGCTGACCGACATGAATGTGCCGCTCGGGCTCGCGATCGGCAACGCCAACGAGGTCAGGGAGTCCGTCGAGATCCTCGCCGGCGGCGGACCGTCGGATGTGCGCGAGCTGACGATCGCCCTGGCACGCGAGATGCTCGCCCTCGCCGGGCAGCCGGATGCCGATGTGGAGGCCGCCCTCGACGACGGACGCGCGATGGACACCTGGAAGGCGATGATCCGCGCCCAGGACGGCGACCCGGATGCTGCACTTCCGACGGCTCGCGAGACCCACCAGGTGCTCGCACCGGCCGATGGCATCGTCACGCGCATGGACGCCCTTCCGTTCGGCGTCGCCGCGTGGCGTCTGGGTGCGGGGCGCGCCAGGGCACAGGACCCGGTGATCTTCGAGGCGGGTATCGATCTGCACGCGAAGCCGGGTGACCGCGTCGTCGCCGGCCAGCCGCTCTTCACGCTCTCCGCCGCGGACGACGCCCGATTCGGCAGGGCGCTCGACGCTCTCGAGGGCTCCTGGGCGATCGGAGACGAGGCTCCGGTCACCGGTCCCATCGTCCGCGAGCGCATCACGGCGTGACCTTCGACCGCTAGCCTGAACTGAGCACATCCGCGACCGAGAGGATCACCATGTCGATCGATGCGAACGGCGACGTCACGCTTCAGGGCGTCTCCCTGCGGAGCCTGCCCAAGGTCTCGCTGCACGACCACCTCGACGGCGCGCTGCGGCCCGCCACGATCATCGAGCTCGCGGACGCGATCGGCCTGGAGGTGCCGGAATCCGAGCCGGCTGCTCTCGGGTCGTGGTTCGCGAAGCAGAGCGACTCCGGCTCGCTGGTCGAGTACCTCAAGACGTTCGACCTCACGACCGCGGTGATGCAGACGCAGGAGGGCCTCACCCGGGTGGCGCGCGAGTTCGTGCAAGACCTCGCGGCCGACGGCGTGATCTACGGCGAGGTGCGCTGGGCTCCCGAGCAGCACCTGGCTCGCGGCCTCACCCTCGAGCAGACCGTGGAAGCCGTGCAGCAGGGCATCGAGGAAGGCGAGGATGCCGCCGACCGCGCGGGACGCAGCATCCGTGTCGGCCAGCTGATCACCGCCATGCGGCACACCGACCGTGCCCTCGAGATCGCCGAGCTCGCGGTCGACTTCCGCGGCCGCGGCGCCGTGGGCTTCGACATCGCTGGTCCCGAAGACGGCTTCCCGCCGTCGAACCACCGCAAGGCGTTCGACTTCCTCGCCGAGAACTTCTTCCCCGTCACGGTGCATGCGGGAGAGGCGGCAGGCCCCGCCTCCATCCGCTCGGCTCTGCTGGACGGACGCGCACTGCGGCTCGGACACGGTGTGCGCATCGCGGAGGACCTGGATGTCATCACGCAGGAGGGCGACGAGGTGCAGGTGCAGTTCGGCGACCTCGCGCGCTGGGTCCGCGACCGTGAGATCCCGCTCGAGCTCTCGCCGTCGTCGAACCTGCAGACCGGTGCGATCGCCGCGTGGGGCAACACCATGGTGGATCACCCCTTCGACCTGCTGTACCAGCTCGGATTCGCGGTCACCGTGAACGTCGACAACCGCACCATGAGCGCCACCTCTCTCACCCGTGAGCTCGCGCTGCTGGTGGAGGCGTTCGAGTACGATCTCGACGACCTCGAGACGTTCCAGTTCAACGCCGCAGCCGCAGCATTCCTCCCGGTCGAGGAGCGGGAGGAGCTCGTCGAGATGATCGCCGAGGGCTTCGACGCCTGATGATGGCTTCCGGGGGGAAGCGGCGCTCGCGCGCCGCGATCATCATCAGCGCCGCCGTGGCGGTCGTCGTCGTCGGAGGAGCGGCAGCCGCGTTCGTGTGGTTCACCCGCACGCCGGAGAACACGGTCCCGAAGGCGCAGTCCGAGGCGATCGAGCATCCGCTGACGCCGGCGGAGCAGATCGTGGCGGACGCGAACGACCCGCGTGCGTGTGCGGTCACGTTCACGGGCGAAGGTGCTCCTGCGGAGCCGATGCTGCAGTTCCAGGAAACTCTGTATCAGGGACTGCCCATCCCGCAGCTCGACGGCCGGGTCTTCGCCGGCTGGTACCCGAGCGCGGCGGATGCGGGAGCCTTCGCGGTCGCAGCCCGCGTGAACGGCGCCGACCCCGTGGTGTGCGTGGATCAGCAGGTCGAGCTCTTCGCCGCCTGGAAGACGCCGGAGGAGAACGCCGCGGAAGACGTGCGGGTGCCCATCCTCATGTACCACCAGTTCACGGCCGACCCCGAGGGCGAGAAGGGCTGGCTGCGCGGCAACTACGCGTACATCGGAGACTTCGACGCGCAGATGAACCACATCGCGACCACGGGCTTCTATCTGCCGACGTGGGATGAGCTCAGCGCCTTCATCGACGGGCGGCTCTCGCTGCCGGCGAAGAGCGTGATCATCACCGACGACGATGCCGATCAGACGTGGTTCGACCTCGCGGTACCGGTCGTCGACAAATACAAGGTGCTCTCGACGTCGTTCATGATCACGGCCTATCGGCAGGATCCGGCGCCGTCGATCTACGTGCAGCGCCGCTCGCACACCCACGACATGCACCAGGCCGGCGACAACGGCAAGGGCCGGATGGTCAACTGGAGCGCCGACCAGATCGCGGCCGACCTCACGACCTCGGCCGACATCCTCGGCGTCGGTCAGGTGGTCGCGTACCCCTACGGGCACTACAACGACACGACCAAGCAGGGCGTCGCCCAGGCCGGCTACGAGATGGGGCGCACCATCGAGCCCGGATACGTGCAGATCGGCACGGACAAGCTCGCTCTCCCCGTGGTGCGCATCGACTACGGCATGGGGTTGGACGCGCTGGTCTCCCGCATCGGCTGAGGGGGACCGCACGGCAGGATGGTGTCATGCCTCCCGCCTCCGAACCCGCGTCCGTCTTCATCGTCGGCCCCGCGTCGTGGAACCGTATCGTCGTGCTCGATCGGTTGCCGGAACCGGAGCCGCACATGCAGTTCGCCGAGGACACGTGGGAGACGGTCGGCGGGACCAGCGCCGGCAAAGCGCTCAGCCTGACCGCACTGGGCCGCACGACGCGGCTGCATGCCATCACCGGTACGGACGCGGAGGGCCGACGCGTCCGCGAAGCCTTGCGTGCCTCCGGTGTGCGGACGTGGTGGAGCGACGGCATCACCGAACGGCATCTGAACCTCATGACACGGGCGGGGGAGCGCGTGTCGCTGTACCTGTCGACGCCGCAGGAGACGCGAGGAGAGCATGACGAAGAGGTGCGCGACGAGATGACGGCGGCCGATGCCGTCGTGCTCGACCTCGCGGCGGAGCCCTTACGGCTGCTGCCGGTCGCTCGAGCGACCGGCACCCCGATCTGGGTGGACGTGCACGACTACGACGGTACTGCGCCCTTCCACCGGCCGTTCCTCGACGCCGCTCACGCCGTGTTCTGCAATGCGGACCGCCTCGATGACCCGGTCGCGTTCCTGCGCTCACGCATCGCGGCGGGGGCCGGCCTCGCCGTGTGCACCCTGGGCGCCGACGGGGCGGTGGCGATCGACGGGAACGGAGAATTGCACCGGGTTCCCGCTGCGCCCGTGGCGGTCGTCGATACGAACGGCGCCGGTGATGCCTTCCTGGCCGGCGTGCTCGATGCGCGTCTCGACGGGGCGGACGTCACCGCCGCACTCGGAGCAGGGGCCCGAGCCGCGGCATCGGTTCTGCGCACACGGCACCTGCATCCGCTGCTCGACCCGATCCTCGGGACGGCGGGGGAGTGACCCTCACGGGGCGAGTGGCGCGAGGAAGCTCTCGGTGAGACGCGTGACCTCTGCGTGCATCTGCTCGCGAGAGATCGAGGGAGTGCCGTCCCCGTCCTGCGGGCCGTAGTCGCCGAAGGAGGCGTGCGAAGCGCCGTCGATCTCGACCATGTCGGCGTCGGCGGGCAGCTGGTCCCGTGCGTCGGCGATCTTCTCCGGGGTGGACAACCCGTCCTCGCTTCCGGACAGGCTGAGGACGGGGAGCCCGCTCTCGGACAGGTCGTTCGCGCAGTAGGAGGCGAACAGCACGAGCGCATCGGCGTCGGCGGCGAGCTGGCAGGCGCGTACGCCGCCCAGGGAATGACCGCCGACGCTCCAGACATCGACGTCGGGGGCCGCAGCTGTGAAGGCATCGAGGCCGCGCGGATCGAAGAACGCCAGGTTCAGCCAGGGTCGGGTGATCACGACGGTGACCCCGTCCTCTGCGAGCCCCTGCAGTATCGCGGCGTATGCCCAGGGGTCGACCTTGGCTCCGGGGATGAACACCAGTCCGCGCTCCGACGCGCCGTCGGCCGGGGCGAGGACGATGCCCTCGTCCGCGTCGGTCACGGTGATCGCCGGGTTCTCTCGCACGGCGGCGAGCGGTTCCGGCTCGGCGGCCATGACGCCGATCTGCGACCACGCGAGCACGCCGCCGACGGCGAGCACCAGCACGATCGCGACACTCCACAGAACACGCTTCAGGATCCGGCGTCCACGCTTCTTCTGCATGGCTCCACGCTACTGCGCCCGGCGCCTCTCCCGGGCGATCGTGGGGTGCGTGCGGAGGTACTCCTCGAAGGCCTGCCTGCTCGTGCGCAGCGGGGTGTAGACGAACACCCTCTTGAGGTCTGCGTTGGCCAGGACCGGCCGGTACCGCAAGAAGGGGACCTTCTCCGGTCCGTGCTCCGTGAGACGCAGCATCCGCCCGATGCGCAGGGCACCCGACAACGCCCACGCCGGGAGGACGAGTTGCGGCTTCCCCAGGCGTTCGGCGATCTCGGGAACGGTCAGGCATCCGTCTCCGGCGACGTTGAAGATGCCCGGTGGGCCGTCGGTCGCCGCGCGCACCATCGCCGCAGCCACGTCATCCACCCAGATGAAGACGAAGGGCGATGCGGATCCGGCTATCCGGAGTATCCGTCGTCCATCCCAGAGCGCCGTTATCTGGTTCCGCACCGTCGGCCCGAGAATCGTGCCGATGCGGAACACCACCTGCTGGAGCTCGGGGTGGGCAGCCCGGTGCTCCGCGAGCATCTCCTCGACCAGGCGCTTGTGCCGCGCGTACGGGAAGGCGTCGTTGCCGCGCAGAGGCTGTTCCTCGTCGATCCATCGGGGGTTGTCCGCATGGTAGCCGTAGGCGGCCCCGGAGCTGGAGACCACGATCCGCCGGACACCTGCCTCCACGCACGCGGCGAGCACGTTCGCGGACCCGGTGACATCGACGCGATACTCCTGCTCGACGTCGCGACCGGGATTGACGATGGCTGCCAGATGCACGACCGCGTCGATCGCGTGCCGTCGCAGGAGCGGGGCGAGGCCGGCTGAGTCCGTCACATCCAGCGTCTCGTCGATGATGCCGTCGCGAGGCGCCCCGTGTCGAAGATCGCCGCAGACGACCAGCTCGACGTCGTCGCGGGCCGCGAGGGCCGCGGCGACATGCGAACCGAGGAACCCGCTTCCTCCCGTGATGAGCACGCGCGGCATCAGGCGGCCTCCGCCTTCGTGCGGCCGCTCGCGTCGCCGGACGAGGAGCCTGTTCGTCTTCTGGTGTGCCGCGCCCAGAGCCCGGCGAGCACGAGGCCGGCGATGATGTCCCAGATGCCCCACCAGCCGGCGACGACGGCCATGCCTCCGAGCCCGTCGAAGAACAGGAACACCAGCCCGAGGCCCAGGCCGGCGTTGCGGATGCCGACCTCGAACGTCATGGCCTTGCGCTCGCGGGTTCCGAGCCCGCCGATCACCGCTGTGCCGTAGCCGAGGGCCAGGGCGACAGCGTCGTGCACCGCGACCACGATCAGGATGATGCCGAGGACCTGCACGAACACCGCCCAGTTGCCCACGAGCGCGGCGACGATGAACCCGAGCAGCGCGAGGAGGCTGAACCACTTCACGAACGGCTGCACGCGGGCGCTGAACCGCGGAGCCCCGGCACGCAACAGCAGGCCGAGCGCGAACGGGAGCCCCACGATGAGCAGGACCTCGAGCAGCATGTGCCAGGGATCGACGGCGACGTCACGCAGCAGCGTGCGTGCCGTCGGGTGCAGCGATCCCCAGAAGGTGATGCTGAGCGGCATCGCGAAGATGTAGATCAGATTCCCGACCGCCGTGAGCGAGACCGAGAGGGCGACATTGCCGCCGGCGCGGTGGGTGAGCACCTGCGAGATGTTCCCTGGTGGGCAGCACGCGACCAGGAGCATGCCCAGCGCCATCGACGGCGGAACGGGAAGCACGAGGGTGAGTGCGAAGGTGGCGATCGGCAGCAGGAGCAGCTGTGCGAGGATCGCGATCACGAACGGTTTCGGATGCTTCGCCACGACGCGGAAGTCGCTCGGCGAGGTATCGAGGGCGATGCCGAACATGATCAGGCCGAGCACGACGTTGAGGATCGTGAGTGTGCCCGGCGTGAAGGACAGGACCACGTCGTCGACGTTCACGCCGACACCTCCAGCGCGCTCTTCTCGCGTCGCACAGCCCCCCGGTAGGCGTCCTTGTTGACGTAGTACGCCATCCGGTCCAGGCCCAGGTAGCGATAGCCGCCGGTCACATCGGGCCAGGGTGCTCCGGTCACCCGCTCGCGGAAACGGGCGGCGCGCGCGGGGTCCTCCTCGACGGCGGAGAGGTAGGCCGCGAGCAGCTCGGCCTGTTCGTAGCGGCCCTGCCAGCCGATGCCGGAGGCCTCGATCATGCCCATCACGTAGAGGCCGTTGAACGATGCGGGGAAGACATTGAGGAACAGCCGGGGTGAGGCACCGCGCCAGTGCAGGTGCTCCCTGTCCACGAACGGGTAGTCGAGGGTGTACCCGGTGGCGAGCAGCACCAGGTCGTAGTCGTCGGCGCTGCCGTCGCGGAAGTGCACCGTCGTCCCCTCGAAGCGGGCGATGTCCGGCCGGATGCGCAGGTCGCCCTGCCCGAGATGATTCAGGATCAGGGTGTTCACGATCGGGTGCGACTCGTAGATGCGGTAGTCGGGCCGGGGGAACCCGAACCGCACGGGGTCGCCCGTGAAGGCCCGTAGCACGCGGCTGTCGACCGCCTGCTTGATGCGCGCCGGCAGCGGGCGGCCCTGGTTCAGGGTGTCGCTGGGCCTGCCGAACAGGTAGCGGGGTACGAAGTAGTACCCGCGCCGCACACTCATGTCGACCGAGACCGCATGGTGCACGGCATCCACCGCGATGTCGCAGCCGGAGTTGCCTGCGCCGATCAGCAGCACGCGCTTGTCCTTCAGCTGCTCGGGCGACTTGTAGGCACTCGTGTGCAGCAGCTCGCCGCTGAACTCCCCGGTGAACGTCGGCACGTTCGGCTCGGCGAGCGTCCCGTTCGCGAGGACGACTCCGGCGTACCAGCGGGTCTCGTTCCCCGTGGGGCCGGCACTGGTCAGGTCCCAGCCGCCGTCGCGCGGCTCGAGGCGGGTGACCCTGGTGTCGAACCGGAACAGCTCAGTGAGTCCGAAGTGCTCCGCGTAGTCGTCGAAGTACTCCTTGAGCACCCGGTGACCGGGGTAGTCGACGCGAGAGCGCATCGGGAACTCGGCGAACTCGGTGGTCGTGCGCGAGGAGATGAGGTGTGCGGATTCGTACATCGTGCTGCGGGGGTTGGTGATGTCCCACAGCCCGCCGACGCCGTGCGACGCCTCGTAGCCGTCGACGGTGATCCCGCGCGTGTGCAGCGCACGTGCTGCGGCGAGGCCCGACGGCCCCGCGCCGATCACGGCATATCTGTTCATCTGGCTCCCCGCACATCGTCGTGCTCGAAAAACGCCCCCGCCCACCGATCGTATCGGCAGCGCGGGGGCGTGGATGAGCTGTGGGTCAGGCGACCTCGAGGCCGTGCTGCCGGGCGGCGACGGCGTCGCGGACCGAGCGGAACAGCGGATGCTCGGGGTCAAGGCCCGTCGTCCTCGTGGTGAGACCGTCAGGGTCCTCGGTCCGCAGCAGCTGCTGCAGCTCGACCGACTGCTCGTCCGCCGGGTCGTCGAACTCGAGCGCCGCCGAGACGGCCGCGACCAGAGCCTCGGTGGGCAGGCCGCGCTCCGCGGCCATGGCGGCAGGACCCACGAAGCGCTCGTGCCGGGAGATCTTGCGCAGCGGTTGGCGACCGACGCGCTGGACGGTGTCGATGAGCGCGGGGTTGCGGAACCGGTCGAGGATCGTCGCACGGTAGCGGGCGAGATCGTCCGGGTCCAAGCCGTGCTCGGCGACCAGAACTGCCGACGTCTCCTCGAGAGCCGCCGAGACGCTCGCCGCGATGGCGGGGTCGGCCAGAGCATCCGAGATGCGTTCGATGCCGGCGCGGGCTCCGAAGTACGCGGTAGCCGCATGGCCCGTGTTCACCGTGAACAGCTTGCGCTCGATGTACGGGGCCAGATCGTCGACGAAGTGCGCACCGGGGATGTTCGGCAGGTTCGCACCGAACGGTCCCGACTCGATGGCCCATTCGAAGTAGGGCTCGACCGTGACGTCGACTCCTGCTCCCTCCGGCTGCGCCGGCACGATGCGGTCCACGGCGGTGTTCGCGAAGACCGCTCTGGCCAGCAGCGTGTCGGCATCCGCCCCTGCGGCCGCGGCGATCTCGCGGCGGAGCAGGTCGGTGGCACCGATCGCGTTCTCGCACGCCATCACCTGCAGCGGCCCGGCGGCGGGGGAGCGCAAGGCGAGCCCCGCGACGATCGACGGGGCCACGAAGCGCAGCACGGTCGGTCCGACCGCGGTCGTGACGACGTCGGCCGATGCGACCTCCTCGGCCACGACGGCGGGGTCCGTCCGGCTGTTCACCGCCCGGAATCCGGTGACGACGTGATCGGTCCCTCCGGGGCCGGCCTCGTGCACGGTGTACGAGTCGACCGCGTTGATCGCATCGACCAGCGCATCGGCGACGTCCGAGAACACGACCTCGTACCCGCCCTCGCGCAGCAGCAGACCGACGAATCCGCGCCCGATGTTGCCCGCCCCGAAGTGGACCGCCTTCATCCTTCGTTCACCTCCGAGAGGAGGGCGTAGAGCTCCTCCGAGGTCTTCGCCGCGGAGAGCCGTGCCACATCGTCTTCCTCCGAGAACAGGATCGCGATCCGGGAGAGGATCTCCAGATGCTCGTCGCCCACTCCGGCGATGCCGATCACGAACGTGGCCGGGTCGCCGGACCAGTCCACACCGCCGTCGTAGCGGACGACGGACAGCGCGGAGGCGAGGATCGTATCCTTCGCATCGTTGGTGCCGTGCGGGATCGCCAGCCCGTTGCCCATGAAGGTCGAGACGGTCTCCTCGCGCTGTCGCATCGCGTCGACGTAGGCCGGGGTGACGGCTCCGGCGGCGACGAGGATGTCGGTTGCCTCCTGGAGAGCCTCGTCCCGCGACGCCCCACCGGGGTGGATGCGGACCTGTTCGGGGGTGAGAACGCTCATTCGTTTTCCTTTCGCTGCTGTCGCACCATCTCGACGACCTCTTCGTACTTGGGCGAGTTCATGAAGTTGTCGACCGACACGTGGACCGAGTCCGGCGACTTCGCGGTGGCGCGCTCGGTGAGCTGCTGCTGCGTGATCACCACGTCGGCCGTTCCGTCGAGGTTCGCGATCGCCTGGTTGGTGACCGTGATGTCCTCGATGCCGGCCTTCTTGAGCTTGTTGCGCAGCACGCTGGCGCCCATCGCGGACGAGCCCATGCCGGCGTCGCAGGCGAACACGATGCGCTCGATCGGCGCGGTCGCGACCGCCGTCGGGCTCGGGACGGCAGCGGACTCGGCGGCCGTGCCCGACGTCGAGGAGCGCAGCGCATCCATGGCTGCCGACGACTTGCCCTTGTTCGCCTCGGTCTGTGCGATCGCGGCGCCGAAGGTGTCGCTCTCGGCGGCGAGGTCGCGCTTGCGGGACGCGCGCAGGATCACACCGGTGATGAGGAAGGTGACGGTGGCGGCGATGATGACCGACAGGTACACGACCACCAGATTGCCGACGCCGGCCCCGAGGGCTGCGAACGTGACCGCGATGATGCTGCCCGGCGCTGCCGGGAAGGCCAGACCGCCGCCGAGGACCATGTTCGTGGTGACTCCGGCCGCACCGCCCGCGATGAGGGCGAGGATCGTGGTCGGCTTGCTCAGGGCGTACGGGAAGTAGATCTCGTGGATGCCACCGAAGAACTGGATGATGGCCGCGCCCGGTGCGGATCCCTTGGCGGCGCCGACGCCGAAGAACGTGAAGGCGAGCAGCAGGCCGAGGCCGGGGCCGGGGTTCGCCTCGATGAGGAACAGGATCGATTTGCCGGTCTCCGCCGCCTGCTCGATGCCGAGCGGGGTGAACACGCCGTGGTTGATGGCGTTGTTGAGGAACAGCACCTTGGCCGGCTCGACGATGATCGACACGAGCGGCAGCAGCTGCAGCGCGACGAGCCAGTCGACGGCCGCGCCGAGAGCCGCGCTGATACCGAGCATGACGGGACCGAAGGCGAAGAAGCCCACGATCGCGAGGATCATGCCGAGGATGCCGGCGGAGAAGTTGTTCACGAGCATCTCGAAGCCGGGACGGATCTTGCCGTCCCAGATGCTGTCGACCTTCTTCATGATCCACGCGGCGATCGGGCCCATGATCATGGCGCCCAGGAACATCGGGATGTTGGTTCCGACGATCACGCCGACGGTGGCGATCGTGGCCACGACACCGCCGCGCTCGCCGTAGACCATACGGCCGGCCGTGTTGGCGATCAGCAGCGGGAGCAGGTAGGTGACCATCGGGCCGACGAGGCCGACGTAGGCGAGGATGTTGCCGTCAGCTGCCTCGGCGGTTGCGGTCATGGCGCCCTGCCAGCCGATGACGGCGGAATCGCCGCCACCGCCGACGATCTCGGCCACACCGGCCCAGTGCCAGCCGAAGGGGCTCTCCGCGCCGAAGAAGCCCTTCGGGATGAAGAGCATCGTGATGAAGCCCCAGGCGATGAAGGCTGCGATGTTGGGCATGATCATGCCCGAGAGGAATGTGCCGAAGCGCTGCACTCCTACGCGGAGGCCGCCGGGTCTGGTGGCGGCAGGTGACGTCGTCGTCATGATGTCGTCTCTTTCTTGTGGAGGGGGAGTTCCGCGGCGAGAGCTGCCACGGCGGTTCGGGCGGAGGAGGCATCATCGGCAGCCAGGGCGGCCGCAGCGAGGCTCCGCGCCTCGGACGGGGTGCGCTCGGACAGCGCATGTCGCACATCGGCCAGCGCCGACGGGGCCATCGAGAGGCTGGTCGCGCCGAGGCCGACCAGCACGACGGCCAGCAGCGGGTCGGCTGCGGCTTCGCCGCAGATGCCCACGGGCTTGCCGAGACGCGCGCCCGCATCGCCGACCTCGCGCACGAGGCGCAGGACGGCAGGATGCCAGGGGTCCTGGAAGCCGGCGACCGAGCCGAGCATGCGGTCGGCCGCCATCGTGTACTGCGTGAGGTCGTTGGTGCCGATCGAGGCGAAGTCGGCGTGAGCGAGAACGCGGTCGGCGAGCAGCGCGCTCGCCGGGATCTCGACCATGACGCCGGCCGTCTTCAGCCCGTACTCGCGGGCGAGGGTCGTGAAGTACACCGTCTCCTCGACGGTGGCCACCATCGGCGCCATCACCCACAGGTCGGCCTCGGTGGACGCATCGGCCTCGGCGAGAGCCGTGAGCTGCTCGCGCAGGATGTCCTCGCTCGCGCGCAGCGCCCGCAGGCCGCGAAGACCGAGCGCCGGGTTCTCCTCGTGCGCGTCGTTGAGGAACGCCAGCGGCTTGTCGGCGCCGGCATCCAGCATCCGGACCACGACCTTCTTGCCGGGGAACGCCGCCAGCAGCTCGCGGTACGACTCGCGCTGCTGGGCGATCGTCGGCGCCTGCGCCGCGGAGAGGAACAGGAACTCGGTGCGGAACAGCCCGACGCCCTCGGCCCCCCGAACGACCGCATCGGCCGCGTCTGCGGGCTTCCCCAGATTCGCGAGCAGCGCGACAGGCGTGCCGTCGGCGAGGGCGCCGGGAGTCGGTGGGGCGGAATCGGCCGACCGGCGAGCAGCCGCGCGCTCCGTGGCGCGCGCCTTCTCGTCGTCCGTCGGCTCGCGCGTGACGACGCCGCTGGCCGCGTCCACGATCACGGTCTCGCCGGTGGTGAGCATCTCGCCGTCGGCGACGCCGACGATCGCGACGATGCCCTTCTCCCTCGCGAGGATCGCGGTGTGAGAGGTGGGTCCGCCGTCGGTCGTGATGAGCGCCAGCACCTGGTCCAGGTCGAGGAGCGCGGTGTCGGCGGGGGCGAGGTCGCGCGCCACCAGGACGAACGGGTGTCCCGGGTTCGGCACGCCGGGGGCTTCGACGCCACGAAGGCGGGCGAGCACACGCTGTGCGATGTCGTCGAGGTCGGCCGCGCGCTCGCCGAGGTAGCCGCCGACGGCCTCGAGCGTGGCGCGGAAGCCGGCGAACGCATCGTGCACGGCCCACTCCGCCGTCGCTCCGGCGTCGATCCGGGTGTCGACCTCGTCCTGGAGCGTCGGATCCTCGGCGATCATCGCCTGTGCTTCGAGGACCTCCTGCGCGGATCCTCCCGTGGCCTCCCCGCGCTCGTTGAGCTCGCTCGCGACGATCGAGACGGCGTCGCGCACCCTGGCGCGTTCGGCATCCGCACCCGCGGTGCTGGGAGTGTTCTCCGGGGCGGGCATCGCCTCGGCCATGCGGACGATCGGTCCCTGGGCGACCCCGAGGCCGATCCCCACCCCGCGCAGCTCGCTCATCCGGCGGCGTCCTGGTCGTGGTCGGTGGTGAGGAGCTCGGTGAGCGTGTCCAGCACGTTCTCGGCACCGTCGCCGTCGGCCGTGAGGGTGACGTAGTCACCGTGCTCGATCGCCAGCGCGATGACCCCGAGGATGCTGGCGGCGTTGACGGCCTTGCCCGAATCCTTGGCGATCGTCACGGCGATGCCGGAGTCCTTGGCCGCCTGCGCGAAGAGCTTCGCGGGGCGCGCGTGCAGTCCGTGGGAGGAGCCGATCCGGACGGTGCGAGTGGCGGTCATGATGTTCCTTTCGGGGTTTCGCCGTCAGCGGCGAGGATCGATCGGGCGAAGACGAGGGTGCGTGAGCCGTCGAGGTCGGCGAAGACGTCGTCCGGCAGCACGGCGACCGGCGCGCTCGCCTGGTCGCGGATCGCGGCGAGGCGTTCGGCCAGGTGCGGGCCGACGAGGACGAGGTCGTGAGCGGAGCCGGCGAGGGAGGACTCCATGCCCGCTGCCGTCTCCCAATCGAGACCGGCAGCGGCTGCAGCGCGGCGCAGCCGCTGTGCGACGAACGTGCTCGATGCGCCCGCACCGCACACCACGAGAATCCTCATCGATGCCCACCCTTCCTGAGAACAGTCTGGGAACCGCCGAGGGGTCGGCGCCAACACGTTCCTTTCCGCCCCTGCGGAACAGGCTCTTCCGCCCGCGGACGCAGGGCACCTGACATCATGGAGAACACGTCGAGACAGTGCGGTCAGCACGCGGGAAGGGGAGGACCATGTCGCGCCAGCGCCAGGACCAGCTCCTCGCGGCGCTGCTGCGTCAGGAGGGCTGGGCGACGGCCGCGAGCCTCGCCGACCTGATGGGGGTGACGCCGCGCAGCATCCGCTCCTATGTCGCGGCGCTGAACGCCCGCGCTCCCGGGGCTGCGGTGATCGAGTCGGGCCCCGCCGGCTATCGCGCCGGATCCGGTGCCCGTGGCGCGCTACGGATGCGTCAGAGCGGAGAGTCCGCACCGCGCGACCGCCTGCACACGCTGGTGCGCCTCCTGCTCGACGAGCACGGAGGGATCGATGTGTTCGACACCGCCGAGGATCTGCACGTCAGCGAGGCGACGCTCGAGGCCGACCTGGTGCGCGTACGCGGTCTGCTCGACGGGACGGACCTGGTGCTCGAGCGAGAGCGCGAGACCGTGCGGCTGCGAGGCAACGAGACGGCGCAGCGTCGTCTTCTGAGCAGACTCGCCCATGACGAGATGGATGACGCCTCCTTCCATCCGGAGACATTCCGCCGCGCGCTCTCCGGTTCCGCGGTCGCTGCGAGCGCGGTCGGACCCTTCAAGTCGTCACTGGTGCGCGAGCTCGGTGAGCTCGGCTACTACGTGAACGAGCTCGCGATCTCCGACGTGCTGCTGCACATCGCCATCGCCGCGGAGCGGGTCGCGGCGGGGCACACCCTGGAGTCGAGCCCGGCGGGTACTCGCGAGGAGATCCCGCGCGTCGGAGCCGTCATCGCCCGTCTTGCTTTCGAGCACTTCTCCGTGGCCCTCGGCGAGGGCGACAGCGGCCATCTCGCCTCCCTGGTCCTCACCCGCATCGTCGCGCCGGGAGAGGATGCGACGCGCGAGGTCGCGCGCAGCGGTGTGGATCCGGCCGTCGAGGCGGCCGTGCGCGCGGAGATCGCACGAGCTGCGGAAGACTTCCAGGTCGACCTCGTGGATGAGACGTTCGTCCTCCGCCTCGCGGTCCACGTGCAGAACCTGCTGCGGCGAGCCGAGGAGAGCGCCCTCACCCGCAACCCGCTCACCCGGTCGCTCAAGACCACCTACCCGATGATCTTCGAGGTGGCCGTCTCGATCGCGAGCGGCCTGCACGACCGCGTCGGCACGCCCATCCACGACGATGAGATCGCGTACATCGCGATGCACGTGGGCGGGCGCCTCGAACGCAGTCGGAAGGCGGAGTCGATCCTCACCGCCACGATCGTCTGCCCGGGCTATCACGAGCTGCACGAGCTGCTCCGCTCCAGCGTCGACCGCTCGCTGGGCTCGGCGATCGAGGTCACGACCGTCGTGACGAACGTCGACCCCGACTGGTCGTCGTTCGACACCGACCTCGTGCTCAGCACGATCGAACCTGGGTCCTCCGGCGACCGTTTCGTGCGCATCCAGCCGTTCCTGACCGACGCCGACGTCGACCGCATCCAGCAGGCGGCGGCTCGGGTGCGTCGGGGACGACGTCTCACGCGCCTTAGGGGTGAGCTCGCCCGCTACTTCCTGGCCGACGCCTACGTGTTCCCGCTGCCGGACGAGGGGGAGGAGGCGATCATCCGACGCCTCGGCGGGCTCCTCGTCCAGGCGGGGCTGATCGGCGAGGACTACGTCGAGAACACCATCGTGCGCGAGCGGATGTCCTCGACCGCCTTCACGGATGCGCTCGCGGTCCCGCACGCGCTCCAGATGACCGCGAGCCGCACCGCCATCGCCATCGGCGTCGCCGACGGCTCTGCGGCGTGGGGCGGAGGACGCGTGCAGGTCGTCGCGCTCGCGGCCTTCAGCGAGAGCGATCGTGCGGCGTTCCAGACCGTGTTCGAGCAGCTGGTCGAAGTGTTCAGTGAGCGCGAGAGCGTGCAGCGGATCGTCCGGAAGGGGACGACCTTCGAGGCGTTCCTCGACGAGCTCGTCTCCGTGATCGACGGCTGACCGCGGTCACCGTCATCCGCGGGGAGCGAGCACCTCCGCGAGCTGATCGAGAACGGCCTCAGCCGTCGCGGAGGGCGCCGTCTCGAGCACGACCGAATCCCCCGAGGCGATCCCGAGGTCCATGACCGCCAGCACACTGGTCAGGTCGACGATCGTGCCGTCGCCCGTGCGGAGGGTCACCGGAGCGGTGTGGGACTGCGCGAGTCGTACCAGCTCGGCCACCGGTCGGGCGTGCGCACCGTTGTGCGCGCTGACGACGAGGTGTCGGACGGGCATGCTCAGGAACGCTCGTCGAGCAGGGCGCGGACTCCGGCTTCGAGCTCTGCGACCGCCTCACGCGCACTCTCCGCCGACTCCGCGCGGGCGTCGATGTAGACCTTGAGCTTCGGTTCGGTGCCGCTGGGGCGCACGATCACCCGTGATCCGTCGACGAGACGGTACCGCAGCACGTCGCCGGACGGCTGGCCCGGCGCTGCCTGCAGAAGATCCTCGGCGGAGGCGATCGAACGTCCCGCGATGTGCGTCGGAGGAAGCGTGCGCAGCGCGAGCATCACGTTGCCGATGACCGCGAGGTCCTCGACGCGCACCGACACCTGGCCGCTCGCGAAATGCCCGTAGGTCTCTCCGAGCTCATCGAGCAGATCGACGAGCGTGGCTCCCCGGTCGCGTGCCTCCGCGGCGAGACCGAGGATGGCGACCGCGGCCGATACGCCGTCCTTGTCGCGCACCGTCTCCGGGTTCACGAGGTAGCCCAGTGCCTCCTCGAAGCCGAAGACGATGCCCGGGGCGCGCGAGATCCACTTGAACCCGGTGAGGGTCTCGTGGAAGTCGAGTCCGTGGTGCGCCGCGACGGCACCGAGACCGGGGGAGGAGACGAGGGAGCACGCGAGCGATGCCCCCGGGGTTCCTGCCGCGGCGCGGGCAGCCCGTGCGCCGAGCAGGAGACCGACCTCGTTGCCGGTGAGACGTCGCCATCCGTCGGCTGTCGAAACATCAGGCACGGCGACGGCCAGGCGGTCCGCATCGGGGTCGTTCGCCAGGATGAAGTCGGCCTTGACCCGGCGGGCCCTCGCGAAGGCGAGATCCATCGCTCCCGGTTCCTCGGGGTTCGGGAACGAGACGGTGCGGAACGTGGCATCGGGGGTGAGCTGCTCGTCGACGACGAAGGGCTGGGGGTAGCCGGCGTCCTTCACGATGCGCGACAGCGTCTCCCAGCCGACCCCGTGCATCGCGGTGTACACCCACCGCATGCCCGTGGTGCCCGCCGGGGCCGGGGCCACGGCGACGGTCGCGGCGATGTAGGCCTCGACGACCTCTTCACCGGCGGTCTCGTAGTCCGTGGAGCGCGGGAGCGTCGCGACGGATCCCGCGTCGGCCGTGCGCTGTATGTGCGCGGCGATCTCGGCGTCTGCGGGTGCGACGATCTGCGACCCGTGGTCGGCGCCGCCGAGGTACACCTTGTAGCCGTTGTCGTTCGGCGGGTTGTGGCTCGCGGTCACCATCACGCCGGCATCGGCTCCGAAGTGGCGCACGGCGAAAGCGAGCACGGGCGTCGGGAGGAGCCGGGGGAGCAGGATCGCGCGCAGACCTGCCCCGGCGAACAGCTCGGCGGAGTCCGTCGCGAACACGCGGGAGTTGCGGCGTCCGTCGTAGCCGACGACGACTGTCGGCGTGCGTCCGTCGGACTTCTCGCGCAGGTAGGCGGCGAAGCCGGCGGCGGCCTGCGCGACGAGCACCCGGTTCATCCGGTTGCTGCCGGCACCGAGCTCGCCGCGGAGACCGGCGGTCCCGAACGCGAGCCGCGTGCGGAAACGGTCCTCCAGGTCGGCGATCGCCTCTTCGTCGCCGGCGGCGGCACGGGTGATCACACCGGCCAGCTCGTCGCGCGTCTCGTGATCCGGGTCCTGTCGCAGCCAGGCCCTGGCCTGCGCGAGCAGCTCCTCGTTCACAGGGCCTCGACCACCCTCGCCAGGAGCGCGGAGATCACGGGTTCGGCCTCACGTCCGGCTTCGATCACCTCGCCATGGCTGAGCGGGGTCTGCTGGATGCCCGCGGCGAGGTTGGTGATGAGGGAGAAGCCGAGGATCTCCATGCCGGCCTCGCGGGCGGCGATCGCCTCGAGCGCGGTCGACATGCCGACGATGTGACCGCCGATGTGCTTGGCCATCTGCACCTCCGCCGGGGTCTCGTAGTGCGGGCCGCGGAACTGCGTGTAGACGCCCTCGTCGAGCGTCGGATCGACGGTGCGGGCGACGTCGCGCAGGCGCTTCGAATAGAGGTCCGTGAGGTCGACGAACGTGGCGCCCTCGAGCGGGGAGTCTGCGGTGAGGTTGATGTGGTCGCTGATGAGCACGGGCTGACCGGGCGTCCAGGTCTCGCGGATGCCGCCGGCGCCGTTGGTCAGCACCATGATCTTGGCGCCGGTGGCGGCGGCGGTGCGCACGCTGTGCACCACGCGACGCACGCCGTGAGCCTCGTAGTAGTGGGTGCGTGCACCGATGACGAGCACGTTCTTGCCGTCGGGGGTGCGGATGCTGCGCAGGGTGCCGACGTGGCCTTCGAGCGCGGGCTTGGAGAAGCCGGTGACCTCGGTCGCGGGGATCGTCGCGACGGTCTCGCCGATGATGTCGGCGGCCTTGCCCCAGCCGCTGCCGAGGGTGAGGGCGATGTCGTGCTTCTCGACACCGGTCAGACGTGCGATGTCGGCTGCGGCCTGCGCGGCGACCTCGAACGGGTTCGCGGTCGGGTCGTCGAGGGGGTTGCTGTGCGTTTCGGGCATGGATCCACTCTAGGAAGGTGCAGGCTCGGGTGCCAGGATTGCGCGAGAATGGATTCCATGTCTTCCACCACTTTCGAGCGCACTCAGCGCGTCGCCGTCCTCGGCGGCGGTCCCGGCGGCTACGAGGCGGCCCTCGCGGCTGCCCAGTTGGGGGCCGAGGTCACCCTGGTCGAGCGTGTGGGAGTCGGCGGATCCGCCGTCCTCACGGACGTCGTGCCCTCGAAGAGCCTGATCGCCACCGCCGATGCCGCCGTCGCCATCTCCGAGGCGAGCGACCTCGGTGTGAACTTCTACGCGAAGGGCGATCACTCCAGGCCGCTCAAGCCGGAGATCGCGATCAACCTCGCCGCGGTGAACAAGCGCCTGCTCGCACTGGCGGGTCAGCAGTCCGAGGACATGCGCGCCACGCTCCTCGAAGCCGGGGTGCGCATCCTGTCCGGACACGGCCGCCTCGAGGGGCCCACCGCGATCATCGTGTCGACGGGCCAGGGCGGCACCGACTTCGACCGGGTCGAGGCCGACACGATCGTCGTGGCCGTCGGCGCCTCGCCGCGCGAGCTCGACTCGGCCAAGCCCGACGGCAAGCGCATCCTGACCTGGACCCAGCTGTACGACATGAAGGCCCTTCCCGAGCACCTCATCGTGGTCGGATCCGGTGTCACAGGTGCGGAGTTCGCCTCCGCCTACATGAACCTGGGGGCGAAGGTCACGCTCGTCTCGAGTCGCGAGCAGGTGCTCCCCGGCGAGGACAAGGATGCCGCAGCCGTTCTCGAGAAGGTGTTCAAGCGCGGGGGGATGCAGGTGCTCTCCAAGTCCCGCGCCGACCGGGTCGAGGTCACCGACGAGGGCGTCACGGTCACGCTGTCCGACGGACGCACCGTCGACGGCAGTCACTGCCTCATGGCGGTCGGGTCGATCCCGAACACCGCGGGCATCGGTCTGGAGGAGGCCGGCGTCGAGCTCGACGAGTCGGGGCACGTCCGTGTGAACCGCGTCGCGCGCACCTCGGTCCCCAACGTCTACGCCGTCGGCGACTGCACGAACTTCTTCCCGCTGGCCTCCGTCGCCTCGATGCAGGGCCGCACGGCCGTATTCCACGCCCTGGGCGACATCGTGATCCCGCTCGAGCAGATCAAGATCACCTCGAACATCTTCACCGCGCCCGAGATCGCCACGGTCGGCTACGGCGAGAAGGACGTCGAGGACGGCGTGGCCGACGGCCTGGTCTACAAGCTCCCGCTCGCGGCGAACCCGCGCGCGAAGATGATGGGCATCAAGGACGGCTTCGTCAAGCTCATCGCGCGCAAGGGATCGGGCACGGTGATCGGCGGCGTGATCGTCGCTCCCAAGGCCTCGGAGCTGATCTACCCGATCGCGGTCGCCGTCGAGCGCCGTCTCACGGTCGACCAGGTCTCCCGGGTCTTCGCGGCGTACCCCTCGCTGTCCAGCAGCATCACCGATGCGAGCAGGGCGATGCACCTCGTGAACATCTCCTGATCCACGGAGACATGCGAAAGGCGCCCCACCTCGGTGGGGCGCCTTTCGCGTCGATGCGGTGCGTCAGCTGATCGTGAGCAGCTGGTGTCCTGCGGAGACCGTGGCGCCGGCGTCCGCGTTGATGTTGCCGACCACGCCGTCCTTGTGCGCCTGCAGCGGCTGCTCCATCTTCATGGCCTCGAGCACGACGACCAGGTCGCCCTTGACGACCTGCTGTCCGTCGGCGACGGCGATCTTGACGACGGTGGCCTGCATGGGCGACTTGACCGCGTCACCGGATGCTCCGGCGTTGGCGGTGGTGGCGTGGCTGCGACGCGACGGCGGGACGGCGGCAGGGCGCCCGGCGGTGCCGGCCGCGACCGCGACGCGATCGGGCAGGCTCACCTCGAGACGCTTGCCGGAGACCTCGACGACGACCGTGTGACGCGATTCCGCAGGCGTCGGCGCCTCGAGCTCGCCGTCCCACGCGGGGATGTCGTTGACGAACTCCGTCTCGATCCAGCGCGTGAAGACGCCGAACTCACCGTTCTCCGCGGTGAACGCGGGATCGCGCACGACCTTGCGGTGGAACGGGATGACGGTGGGGAGCCCCGCGACCTCGAACTCGTCGAGCGCGCGGCGCGAGCGCTCCAGCGCTTCCGCCCTGTCTTTGCCCGTCACGATGATCTTCGCCAGAAGCGAGTCGAACGCACCCGAGACCGCGTCGCCGGCGGTGACGCCGGAGTCGAGCCGGATGCCGGGACCCCCGAACGTCTTGAAAACGTGGATCGGGCCGGGCTGGGGCAGGAACCCGCGACCGGGGTCCTCGCCGTTGATGCGGAACTCGATCGAGTGCCCCTGCGGCTTCGGGTCGTCGTAGTCGATGGTGCCGCCGGCCGCGATGCGGAACTGCTCGCGCACCAGGTCGATGCCGGTGACCTCTTCGGAGACCGGGTGCTCGACTTGCAGGCGGGTGTTCACCTCGAGGAACGACACCGTGCCGTCGGCGCCGATGAGGAACTCGCACGTGCCGGCGCCGACGTAGCCGACCTCCTTGAGGATGGCCTTCGACGCCGAGTAGAGGAGGTCGTTCTGCTCCTGTGTGAGGAAGGGGGCGGGCGCCTCCTCGACGAGCTTCTGGTGGCGGCGCTGCAGTGAGCAGTCGCGCGTCGAGATGACGACGACATTGCCCTCGGCGTCGGCCAGGCACTGCGTCTCGACGTGACGCGGCTTGTCGAGGTACTTCTCGACGAAGCACTCGCCGCGGCCGAAGGCGGCGACGGCCTCGCGGGTGGCGGATTCGAACAGCTCGGCGACCTCGTCGAGCTCACGCGCCACCTTGAGGCCGCGTCCGCCGCCTCCGTAGGCCGCCTTGATGGCGATCGGCAGACCGAACTCCTTCGCGAAGGCGATGACCTCGTCGGCGCCTTCCACGGGACCGGGAGTGCCGGGGGCGAGAGGTGCGCCGACTTTCTCTGCCACGTGACGCGCGGTCACCTTGTCTCCGAGCGCCTCGATGGCCTCGGGCGACGGGCCGATCCAGGTCATCCCCGCACCGATGATGGCGCGAGCGAACTCGGCGTTCTCGGCGAGGAACCCGTATCCCGGGTGCACCGCGTCGGCACCGGCGCGGCGGGCGATCGAGAGGATCTTCTCGATCTGGAGGTAGGTCTCGGCACTGGTCGAGCCGCCGAGGGCGTACGCCTCGTCGGCGAGGCGGACGTGCAGAGCGTCGCGATCCTGGTCGGCGTAGACGGCGACCGAGGCGATTCCGGAGTCCCGGGCGGCGCGGATGATGCGGACGGCGATCTCGCCGCGGTTGGCGATGAGCACCTTGGCGATAGCAGGCATGCTTGCCAGCCTAGCGAGAACGATACCGATCCCTTTGACGACTCCCCACAAGAAAGTCGAGAAAACGTGGAGGGGAGTCTACGACCAGAGGTCCGTCCAGCGGACGCCGAGCTCGGCCGCCAGGCGGCGGACGGTCGACAGCGACATGCCGACGACGGTCGAGGGGTCGCCGTCCACGCGCGTGATGAAGGCGCCACCCAGGCTGTCGACGGTGAAGGCCCCTGCCACGTGCAGCGGCTCTTCGGAGGCGACGTACGCGGCGATCTCCGCGTCGCTCACGTCGTGTGCGAACGTCACGGCGGCTTCGGCGACAGCGGTGGCTTCGGTGGGCTCTGAGCCGGGAGCGACTCGGAACACGGAGTGCCCGGAGTGCAGGATGCCCGTCGCTCCGCGCATCTCCTGCCAGCGCCTGGTCGCCTCCTCCGGGGTGTAGGGCTTGCCGTACACCCGCCCACCGAGGGCGAACATCGAGTCCCCGCCGATCACCAGGCCGTCGAAGGTGCCCTCGTCGGCGAGACCGTGCGCGACGGCCGCGGCCTTCGCGCGGGCGAGCAGCAGCACCAGTTCCGCCGGCGGCAGGGGTGCGCCTCGTTCCGCCTCTGCGGCGGCGGCGACGGCGTCCTCATCCACATCCGGCGACACCGTGAGCGGTTCGATGCCGGCCTGGCGGAGCAGCATGAGTCGGGCGGGGGAGGTGGAGGCGAGGCAGACGCGCATGTCCACCACCGTATCCTCGAAGAATGACTTCCTCCCCAGCCGACGTGCTCGAACTCGACATCACCGGCATCGCACACGGGGGCACCTTCGTCGCCCGCCACGAGGGACGCGTGGTCTTCGTCTCCGATGCGATCCCCGGTGAGCGCGTGCGCGCCCGCGTGATCGCCCCGCAGGAGGGCGCTGATGCGTCGACCCGCAGCTTCTGGAGGGCGGAGACCATCGAGGTGCTCGAGGCCTCGGAGCACCGCCGCCCGCACGTGTGGGCGGAGGCCGACGTCTCCCGTGATCCGGCGGACCGCCCGGGCGGCGCCGACCTGGGCCACATCGATCTGGACCACCAGCGCGAGCTCAAGCGGCGTGTGCTGACCGAATCGCTGGACCGGTTCGCGGGCAGCGGCCTCGAGGCCCCCGAGATCGAGTCCGTGGAGTCGGGCGACGGCCTCGGATGGCGCACGCGCGTCACCCTGCACGTCGATGACACGGGAGTGGCCGGGCCGTTCGCCGCTCGCAGCCACCGCGTCGTCCCGGTGACCTCGCACCCGCTCGCACGGCCGGCGATCGCCGAAGCGGCACTCGCACTGCAGGGCGAGGCCCCTGGACGCATCGAACTCGTCGAGCCCGCCGACGGCACGGTGCGCATCATCCGTCGCGAGGAGACCGAGCGCGCACCACGGGTGCAGAGGGGCTTCCGCAAGCGTCCCACTCCCGAGGTCATCCACGAGATGGTCAACGACCGGCGCTTCCAGGTCGACTCCACGGGCTTCTGGCAGGTGCACCCGCGCGCGGCCTCGGTGCTCGATGCCGCCGTCTACGGGATCCTCGACGGGCACGTCGACGAGCAGAAGTCGCACTACGACCTGTACGGAGGAGTCGGTCTGTTCGCCGCGACACTCGCCGATCTCGGCGGCACCGACATCGTGACGGTCGAGTCCAGCGCCCGCGCCACCCAGCACGCGGCCGCGAACCTCGCTCCCCTCGAGGTGAATGCAGTGACGGCGCGCGTCGATCGTTTCCTGGCCACGCAGAAGCGCGGGCGCACAGGAGCCGTGGTCCTCGATCCCCCGCGCGCCGGTGCCGGTCGTCAGGTGGTCGAGGCGATTCACGCGCTCGCGCCGGATGCCATCGCGTATGTCGCGTGCGATCCGGTGGCCCTCGCTCGTGATCTCGGCACCTTCCGGACTCTCGGATGGAACGTGGACCGCCTTCGTGGCTTCGATCTGTTCCCGCACTCGCATCACTTCGAGGTCGTCGCGCTGCTCACCCGGTGAGCGATCCTCGGCTCGTCGGGGGACTCAGTAGGCTGAGGGGATGAGCACGGTCGCACTCATCGACGATCACGAGTCCGTTCGCCTCGGTCTCGAGGCCGCGTGCGCGCGTGACTCGCAGACCGTCGTCTTCTCCGGGAGCACCGTCGTGTAGTACCTCGAATGGCGCCGCGCCACCGCGGCGGCGCCTGCCGAGGTCGTCGTGCTCGATCTCACTCTCGGCGACGGGACGACCGTGACCGAGAACGTGACCTCCCTCGTGAACGACGGTGCGAGCGTCGTGATCCACAGCGTCGCCGATCGGCCGGCCGCCGTGCGCGAGGCGCTCGCTGCCGGTGCCGCCGGCGTGGTGAGCAAGTCCTCCGCCCTCGACGACGTCCTCGATGCGATCCGCACCGTGGCGCAGGGCGAGGCCCTCAACAACGTCGAGTGGGCGAGCGCCGTCGACGGAGACCGCGCCTTCGCCGATGCGCAGCTCGCCACACGGGAGCGCGAGGTGCTCCGCCTGTATGCGACCGGCCTGCCGTTGAAGGCCGTCGCCGAGAAGCTGGGCGTCGCCTACTCCACCGCCAAGGAGAACATCACCCGCATCCGCGTGAAGTACGTCGAGGTCGGGCGCCCCGCGCCGACGAAGGTCGATCTCCTGCGCCGAGCGATGGAGGACGGGATCGTCACGGCTGACGAGGCACCCGGTGGCCGCTGAGCCGCTGAGCATCCGCGACGCCTGGAGCAAGATCCCCTCTCCCGGCAGCACGGAGACGGCGTACGAGCGCTTCACCGGCAAGCGCATGGAACGGATCCTCGCGATCGTCGTCGCGATCGGTTCGGCCGTGCTCGGAGCGCAGGCCCTGATCTCCGCGATGGGTTCCCTGTCCGCAGCCGATCCTGCGCACCTGGTGACGCTGATCGTGGTGTTCGTGCCGCTCGCTGCGATGCTGCTGGCCTGTGTGGTGGGCCGGGGCGTTCGCACCTTCTCCGGAATCTTCGCCGTGGTCTACGTCCTCGCGCTCGCCGCCTGGCCGACCGTCGTCGACCCCTCGGACAAGGGCGCGGGAGACCAGCCCTGGATCTTCTTCCTGGTCAACGTCGGCGTCGTCGCGGCCATGCTCGCGTTCCCGCTGCGGCTCCAGTTCGCGTGGGCTGCCGGGATGCCGTTCGTCTACGGCTACGTGCGCCTCGTCCAGGGGGAGTTCTCCCGTGAGTTCTGGGTGACGACCGCGTTCGATGTGTCGTTCACCCTCATCCTCGGTGTCGTCATCGTCTCGCTCGGCTGGATGTTCCGCTCCGTCGCCGCCGGCGTGGACGAGGCCAGGGGGCAGGCGGTGGCTTCGTACTCGACGGCTGCCGCAGCGGCCGCAGCGGAAGAGGAGCGGGCGGCGATGTCCGCCTTGATGCATGACAGCGTCCTCGCCGCGCTGATCGCCGCCGAGAGGGCCGAGGGTGAGCGTGCGGAGGAACTGGCCGTCGCCATGGCGCGGGAGGCTCTCACCCGCCTTGCGAACACCGAGGCCGCCGTCGCACAGGAGGGCAGCGATGAGCCCGTCGGCACGGCGCAGATCGTCGTCGAGCTGCGTCGGGCCCTGTCCGAGCTCGGTGCCGACGCGATCGTCGAGGAGCGCGGAGGAATCGGCCTCATCCCCGGGCGGGCGGCTCGTGCGCTGGTGCTCGCCGCGCGGCAGGCCATCGGCAACGCCGTGTCGCATGCCAACGGACGCGGGCTCCACATCATCGTCGAGGGGCATGCAGACGAAGGGGTCGTCGTGACGGTCTCGGACACCGGGTCGGGTTTCGATGTCGACTCGATCGGTGCCGACCGCCTCGGGATCCGCGCGTCGATCTTCGCGCGTATGGCGGGCGTCGCCGGCACGGCCGACATCGTCTCCGACGAGCACGGCACCACCGTCACGCTGGGATGGGTGCGCTCGTGAACCGCACCGTGCGCAGCGTCGCCACCTCTCTCGCCGTCGGTTTCGCACTGTACTTCGTCGCCCGAGGGATCTGGTGGATCGAGCAGCCGACGGCTCCGCTGCTGATGGTCCTCGCGATCGCCGTGTACCTGGTGGTCGTGAACATCGCGATCCTCGGCGACGGCGCCTCGGTGAAGATGCCGATGTGGTCGGCGATCCTCGCGTTGCTGGCGAGTGCGGTGATCCCCGTGCTCGTCACCTTCTCGCTCGAACCGGCGGATCGCACCGCCCCTTTCGCGACCTGGTACATCGGTGCTCTCGGCCTGCTCGGTATCGTGTGCGTCGTTCGCCGGCGGTCCCTGATCGGCTGGCTCGTGCTCGTGGTGCTCGTGGTGGCGGCGTCCGCGTCGCTGGGCTTCGTCGTGGCGCTCAACCTCGGGCTGGTCGGCTCCATCATGTGGGTGGCCGTTGCGCGACTGCTCGTGATGTTCTGGGACCGGGCGGTGCGCGACACCGAGCGTCTCGCAGAGATCCAGCAGGCAGTGTCCGCATGGCACGCCACGCAGCGGGTCCGGCAGCGTGAGCGGCGTCTTCGCACGCAGTTCGCCCTGGCCGTCGCCGGCCCGGTCCTCAGCAGGGTCGTGGCGGCGAGGGGCGCGCTGAACGATCAGGAACGTCTGGATGCACGTCTCGCCGAGGGGCGGCTGCGCGACGAGTTGCGCGGAGCCGACCTCCTCAACGACGCGGTGCGCAACGCGATCGAGGCGGCGCGACGGCGCGGCGTGGTCGTCACCGTGTTCGATGAGGGCGGCTTCGACGGTATCGACGAGGCGCGTCGCAAAGCGATCCGAGACGAACTGGCGGTGGTGCTCAGCCGGGCGCAGACGTCTCGACTCATCATCCGCTCGTCACCGGACCCTCGTATCGCGGTGACCGTGGTCGGCCGCGCCGGTTCGCGATCGTCCGGCGACGACGACGCGGTCGACCTCTGGCACGAGATCCCGCGCTGAATGCCGGTCGTCTGACGCGGTTCGCGAACGTCCTCGGCCCCGGCCGGGGGAGGCGACCGGAGTCGAGGATGATGAGAGTGGGAGAGGGGCGGCGAATCCGCCTGCCCCTCTCCGTGCGGACAGTTACCCGAAAACCGTCCGCTGGTGGCCGATCAGCGTCTGTCTACCCTGGGACAGAGAGACCAGCCGAACGCGAAGCGTCTCCCTCAGTCTGATGGCTTGCGCAAACATTGTCTGTAGGTATTTTGGGGGACAAGAATCCGCCTCGATGGTGGATCATTGGACGATGGCAACGCGTCGTGGCACCAATCTCCCGCGTATGGGTGACTTCAACCAGTCCGTGATTCTCGAGGCCATCCGCCAGTCCGGCGAGGGGTTGAGCAGGATCGAGCTCGCGACGGCGACCCGGCTCTCGGCGCAGACCGTCACGAACATCACCCGGAGGCTCCTCGATGACGGGTTCATCAGGGAGGCCGGGCGCACGATCAACGGGCCTGGCAAGCCGCGCGTCACCCTGAGGCTCGTCGCAGACAGCCGCTTCGCGGTGGGAGTGCACCTCGACCCCGCCCTCATGACATTCGTGCTGCTCGACCTGTCGGGTGCCATCGTTCGACGCCTGAGCGTGCGCACGCCCGCCGAGGATCCGCACCGGATCGTCGAGGCCATGGCGACGACGATCGACGCCCTGATCGTGGGATCGGGTGTGGATCGCTCGCGGATCGCGGGGGTGGGGGTCGCGGCCCCCGGCCCGCTCGACGTGGAGAAGGGCACGGTCATCGATCCCCCGAAGCTCGTCGGCTGGCACCGTGTTCCGCTGCGCGAGGTGTTGGCGGAGGCCACCGGGCTGCCCGTGGTGCTGGAGAAGGACACGACGTCTGCCGCGGTGGGGGAGTTGTGGACTCGACGCGAGTCGGCCGACGACTCGTTCGTCTTCGTCTACCTCGGCACCGGGATCGGCGCGGCCCTGGCCAGAGACGGGGAGGCGGTGCGTGGCAGCACGCGCAACATCGGCGAGATCGGGCACATCATCGTCGACCCGGACGGGCCCTCCTGCTCGTGCGGGTCCCGCGGGTGCGTCGAGGTCGTCTGCACCCCGCAGGCGATCGTCGAACAGGCGGAGCGTGCGGGTGTCTTCGGCGACGACCGCCAGGCGAGCGACGTCGCCGCCGTGCATGAGAGATTCAGTCGGCTGTGCGAGCGAGCGGCCGAGGGCGATGAAGCGGCTGTCGAGGTGCTGAGACAGGCGGCTGCGCACATCACCGTGCTGACGGCGGCGCTGACCAACATGCTCGACGTGGATCGGGTCGTGTTCGGCGGGCCTTTCTGGGCTCGGCTCGCCGACGTGTACCTGCGGGAGATCCCCGCCAGGCTCGATCGTGCCAGTGCGACGCGCGCGGTGCGCACGCTTCCTGTCGATGGCACGGTGGTGGGGGACGACGTCGGTGCGGTGGGTGCCGGGTGCGTGGTCCTCGACTCGGTCCTCAGTCCCCGTGCCTCGGATCTGCTGCTCGACAGCTGATCCGAGACGCCGTCCCGGTCTCTGCCGTCGACGGATCAGGGCTTGCGGGTATAAGTCTAATCGATGTAATATTTAGGGTTCCCTCATCGTCGGATCACGGAACTGCGCCCTCTCTCCGCATGCTCGGCACCGTGGCATGCAGGGGGGAAGCGGTCCCGGTCCGAGGCGGGGTGAACACGCCCCATCCTGCACAGGGCAGGGCGAGGCGGCGACGGGGAACGTCGCCGAGCAGGGCGCTGGGGGTCCTGCGACGATCGTCTGCGTGATTCGTGAGGCGGAGGGTTCACGGATCACGCAGACGTAGTCGGATTCCTTCGAGACGCCTGCGTCCCGCAGCTGCGCGCGGCGGTCAGCCGGAGAAGCGCCCCCAGGGGATGTCGCGACGAAGCGGGCGTCGCAGCGGTCGCTGCGTCCGCGTCCATGCCGATACGGACGGCTCGTCGGCGACGGCGGCAGCCGCCTCCGTCGCATAGGCCTCGCTGATCACCGCGATGAGCGCGGCGAGCTCTTCCTCGGTGGCCGCCCCGCGGGTGATGTCGAGCATCGGTGCCTCCGGGGTCTCCGGGGCCGGTGTGCCGTCCTGAGCGTTCTGCGCGGTCACAGCGGGATGTTCCCGTGCTTCTTCGGAGGCAGCTCCGCACGCTTGCCGCGCAGAGCGCGCAGCGCCTTGGCGATCGAGACGCGGGTGTTCGCCGGCTCGATGATGCCGTCGAGTTCTCCGCGCTCTGCCGCCAGGAAGGGCGACGCCACGTTGTAGGTGTACTCGTTCGCGAGCCGGGTGCGCACGGCGGCGACGTCCTCACCGGCCTCCTCGGCCTTCTTGATCTCGCCGCGGTACAGGATGTTGACGGCGCCCTGGCCGCCCATGACCGCGATCTCCGCTGTCGGCCACGCGAGGTTCACATCCGCGCCCAGCTGCTTCGAGCCCATCACGATGTATGCGCCGCCGTAGGCCTTGCGCAGGATCACGGTGACGAGGGGCACGGTGGCCTCTGCGTAGGCGTAGAGCAGCTTCGCGCCACGGCGGATGACTCCGGTCCATTCCTGGTCGGTGCCGGGCAGATAGCCGGGCACATCCACGAGCGTGACGATCGGGATCGAGAAGGCGTCGCAGAAGCGCACGAACCGGCTCGCCTTCTCTCCGGCCTCGATGTTCAGGGTGCCGGCCATCTGCGAGGGCTGATTGGCGATGATGCCCACCGACCGGCCCTCGATGCGTCCGAATCCGATCACGATGTTGGGCGCGAACAGCGGCTGGACCTCGAGGAAGTCGCCCTCATCGACGACATGCTCGATGACGGTGTGGATGTCGTACGGCTGATTCGTCGAATCGGGGACGATCGTGTTGAGCGTGCGATCGGCGTCGGTGGTCTCGAACTCGAAGGCGCTCTCGTACGACGGCAGCTCCGCCATGTTGTTGTCCGGGAGGAAGCTCAGCAGCGTGCGCGCGTAGTCGATCGCGTCGTCCTCATCCTCGGCGAGGTAGTGCGCGACGCCCGAGCGGGTGTTGTGCGTGTACGCACCGCCGAGCTCTTCCATGCCCACGTCCTCGCCCGTGACGGTCTTGATCACGTCGGGGCCGGTGACGAACATCTGGCTGGTCTTGTCGACCATGATCACGAAGTCGGTGAGGGCGGGGGAGTACACCGCTCCGCCCGCAGCCGGGCCCATGATGATGGAGATCTGCGGGATGACGCCGGATGCACGGGTGTTCAGGCGGAAGATCTCGCCGTACTTGCCGAGGGCGACGACGCCCTCCTGGATGCGCGCGCCACCGGAGTCGAGGATTCCGATGCAGGGCATCCCTCCGGCGAGGGCGAACTCCATGATCTTGATGATCTTCTCGCCGGCGACCTCGCCGAGCGAACCGCCGAAGGTCGAGAAGTCCTGCGAGTACACCGCGACCGTGCGGCCGTTGATCGTGCCCACGCCGGTGACGACCGAGTCGCCGTAGGGTCGCGAACGATCCATGCCGAAGGCCGTGGTGCGGTGGCGCACATACTCGTCGAACTCGACGAAGCTCCCGGGGTCGACGAGCAGCTCGATGCGCTCGCGGGCGGTCATCTTGCCCTTCGCGTGCTGCTTCTCCTTCGCCTTCGCTTCCGCGTCGACGACGGCTTCTGTATAGCGAGCGCGCAGATCCGCGATCTTGCCGGCGGTGGTAAAGAGGTCGGGCTTGTCCGTCACGGATTCCACCCTATCGTCGGCTCGCCTCCGGCTGTTGGATGCTCGCCACAACGGGTCGGCCGATCCTTTGGCGAGGTGCGCTCAGCCCTCGGGCTCACCGGACTCGAGTTCCGGGTCGGCCTTGGGGCGGCGGCCGATCGAGCGGGCCTTGCGTCCCGCCCATTCCACCCCGCGGACGGTCGTACCGGCCGCTCCCGCGACCGCATTGCCGGCGTAGCGGGCACCACGCAGCACCCGCAACTCCAGCTTCTCGGCGCCGGGTACGGGTTCCAGTTCGAGGGGAAGGTCGATCGGCGCGGCACCGAAGGCCTTGTGGGACGTCGTCAGCACGCGGCGGCCGAGGATGTTGTTCCCCGCGCCTCCGATCGCGGCACCGATCCCGAACGGGAGGGCCTTGCCGATGACCGACGCGCCGCCCTTGGCAGCGAACTGCTTCACGAACATGCTCTTGAGCTGGTCGACGAGAGGTCCGACGGCGGCGCGGGGGAGTGACTTCGTGACGAGTTCGCCCCAGTACGACGATCTGCTCCCGCCGCGCCCTGCCACCTGCCCGGCGAGCTGTCCGACCAGGTCGACGCCCTCCTTCCCGAGCATCAGCGTCATCACCAGCGCTCTGGCGCGATCCGGGTTCGCGACCGCGATCCCGTGCACCTCGGCGACCGACTGCGCGAACAGAGCTGTGGACTCCACGAAGCCGACCGTCTCCACGCCGGAGAGTGCGAGCGTGACACCCGTGCCGATGCCCGGGACGACAGCGGTCGCGCCGACCGCGGCTCCACCGGTGGTCACGGCCGCCAGGTAGCGACGCTCGAGGATGCGGATGATCTCGGCCGGCGAGGCCTGCGGATTGCGCAGGCGGATGCTCCGGATGTGCGCCAGCACGAGCGGGCGCTGGATCGACAGCACGCGGTCGAGGCCGCGCACCATCATCGGATGCTCCGCCGATCCGGTGGGAGGCACCCCCTTGTCCCACGGGGCGTCGTCCGGGAGCGAATGGATCTTGTGCACCTTGGGAGCCATGCTGCGATCCTATGGAGCCAGTCCGCGAAAACGCCGAAAGCCCGGTCCCTCGGAGGGACCGGGCTTTCGTGACCGGCGATCAGACGAAGAGGTTCGCCCGCTCCAGGTCTTCGGCGAAATCGACCTCGACCGCGTACAGGTCGGAGACATCCATCGGCTCGAGCAACAGGCCGTCTTCGGCGATCGCGAGCTCGAGACCGCGCTCGAAGTAGTCCTGGTCCTCGACACGCTGCAGCTGACGCATGAACGCCTTCTTGTGTGCGGACGAGATGTAGTTGATGCCGACGGCCTCGCCGAGACCGCCCTTGACGGTCTTGGACAGCTCGTTGATGAAGCCCTCGGCCGTGACCGTGTACTTCACCTCTTCATCGCTGACCTTGGAGGTGTTCACCGTCACGAAGGACTGGTCGCGCTCGATGTACTCGAGCGCGCGGCCGAGGATCATCGGGTCGAAGACGACGTCTCCGTTCATCCACAGCACTCCGCTGCGACCGGTCGCACCGAGGGCCCGCAGCAGGCTCTTCGAGGTGTTGGTCTCGTCGTAGCGTTCGTTGTGGACGTAGTTCACCTGGGGGAACGCGTCGATGATGGTCTCTGCGCGGTAGCCGACCACGGTGGTGATGCGGGCATCGGAACCGAAAGCGGCGCGGATGTTGTCGTGCTGCTGGCCCATGATCGTGCGGCCGTCGCTCAGTTCGGTGAGCGGCTTCGGCAGCGCGCGGCCGAGGCGCGAGCCCATTCCGGCGGCGAGGATGACGGTCTGAAGAGTCACGAGTGCTCCTAAAGGAAGTTGTGTTCACGGTCGATTAACCGACCAGACACTTCGTCGTGCCGTTGTGATGGTATCGATTCCGCCTGGGAACCTCGGGGTGAGGAGGCCCCCGTTGTCATTTCGTGATCGACTACACACCGGATGCACAGGGTTCCGATCGCCTCGAGATCTCGGCGGATCTGCGCGATCCGAGGGCAGTTTATTGCGCGGCGGCCTTGGCGTACAGCCACCCGTTGATACCGTAGGACGGTGACTGCCTCCCCTGACGACCGCACCGCCCAGGTGGACCAAACCGAGATCGCGCAAGAGAAGACGTCGGCGAAGCGCGCGCCGGCCAAGAAGCAGACCCCCACCGCGGCAGCGGCCGCCGATGAGACCTCGTCCGCGCCCGCTGTGAAGAAGCCGGCGGCGAAGAGGCCGGCCGCGAAGCGCCCGGCGACCACTCGTACGACCACGGCCTCCGCCGCGAGGAAGCCCGCTGCGGCAAAGGCATCCGCGGCGAAGACCGGAGCCACGAAGGCTGCTGCGGAGAAGGCGGCGCCGACAGCGGAAGTGGTGGTGGAACCGCTCGTGAAGGCGATGCCCGGCCAGACGAGTGAGCCGTCGTCGACCACGAGCTCCCCCCGCAGCACGACAGCCGCACGCTCGGCCGCCGCGAAGAACACGGCCGCCGCGAAGACCACCACCGCGGCGAAGACGACTGCGGCGAAGACGACTGCGGCGAAGACGGCGGCAGCGAAGACGGCGGCAGCGAAGACCACCGCGGCGAAGACGGCGGCAGCGAAGACCACCGCGGCGAAGACCACCGCCGCGAAGACGGCAGCGGCGAGGACGGCGGCGACCAAGGCAGCGGCGTCCAAGTCCACTGCGCGATCGGCCGCAGCGAAGACCACGGCGGCCAAGACCACGGCCGCGAAGGCGGCGGCTGCGAAGAAGGCCGCGGCGAAGAAGGCTGCCGATGCGGCGGCGAAGGCCGCGGCAGACACCGCCACGGCGGCGCCGGAAGCGACTCCCGTCATCGAGCCGGTGACCGTCGAGACGGCTCCCGCGGTGGAACTCACCCCGACGGCCGATTCCACTCCCGCGGCGATCGAGCAGGTCACCGTCGTCGATACCGTGGCCGTCGAGCCCGCCGTCGTCGAGCCCGCCGTCGTCGAGACCGCGGCCGTCGCGGAAGCGACCGTCGCCTCGGAACCCGTCGAGGCCGAACCCGTCGAGGCCGATCCTGTCGATGCCGGGCCTGCGGAGGCTGCTGCCGCAGTCGAACCCGATGGTTCCGTCGAGATCGCCGCGGCGGTGGCGGAGTCCGACGATGCGGCTTCCGGGGTCGTGGATCCCCACGATGCCGGCTCCGCCGGCGAGGCGATCAGCATTCGCGGTCTCGTCAAGCAGTTCGGTGACAACAGAGCCGTCGACGGCATCGACCTGACCGTGCCGGCCGGCTCGTTCTACGGGGTCGTCGGTCCCAACGGCGCGGGCAAGACCACGACACTCTCGATCGTCGCCGGGCTTCTGCGCGCCGACGCGGGCAGCGTCGTCATCTGCGGCATCGATCAGGCGAAGCAGCCGCTGGCGGCGAAGCGGCTGATGGGCGTGCTGCCTGATCGGCTGCGCACCTTCGACCGTCTCACCGGTCGTCAGCTGCTCTACTACTACGGGTTGCTGCGCGGCCTCGCGGCGGATGTGATCGAGAAGCGCGCCGCCGACCTCGCGCGAGCCTTCGATCTCGGCGATGCCCTCAGCCGCGTCGTCTCCGACTACTCGGCCGGCATGACGAAGAAGATCATGCTCGCCGGGGCCATGATCCATTCGCCGCGCGTGCTCGTGCTCGATGAGCCGTTCGAGTCGGTGGATCCTGTCTCCTCGGCGGTCATCCTGGACATCCTCCGCGCCTACGTCTCGCACGGCGGCACCGTGATCCTGTCGAGCCACGGCATGGATCTGGTCGAGCGTGTCTGCTCACGCGTCGCGATCATCGTCGGCGGAGAGGTTCTCGCCGAAGGCACGATCGACGAGGTCCGCGCGGGTCAGACTCTCGAGGCGCGCTTCGTCGAGCTCGCCGGTTCCAGCGGAGAGGTGGAGGGGCTCGAGTGGCTGCACACGTTCTCCGACTGAGGCTCGCGCTGCTGCTGGGCTCTGTGCGCGGCGATCGTCGGATCCGGACGCTCATCTCGCTCGCGGCGGTCATCGCCGTCACCGCCGTGGTGTGCATCGCCGTGTTCAGCCTCGCGGCAGCCCCGGTACCGGTGGCACGCGCAGTCACCGTGCTCGGCGGGGCCGCCCTCCTCATCGGCTTCCTCGTCGGCCCGATCCTCGTCGGTGCCGTCGACCAGCTCGACCCCCGACGGTTCGCGGTCTTCGGTGTCGATGAGCGGCAGATGCCCTGGGTGCTCACGCTGGCCGCCTTCATCAGCGTGCCCAGCCTGGCGCTTCTCGCGGTCTACATCAGCGTCTGCATCGTGGCGATCGGAGCAGGGACTCCCTGGCCGCTGGCGGTGCTGATGACGATCATCGGTGTCATCACGACGATGCTGGTCTCGAGGATCGGTATGGCGCTCAACGCTCTGCTTCTTCCGGAGCGCCGATCCCGAGAGCTCACGGCGCTGTTCGCGCTCGCGCTGATCGTGATCGCGTTCCCCGTCGCGGTGTTCTTCGGATCGCTCCGCTGGGACGGCCTCGTGCCGCCGTCGCTCGCGACGCTCTCGAGCGTCTTCGGTTTCAGCCCGTTCGCCGCGGCGCCCGCGTTCCTCTTCGACTCCGCAGCCGGGGCGACCGCCTCGGCGTGGGTCAGCGGCGTCATCGCGGTCCTCACGGTCGTTCTGCTCGGGATCGCATGGGCCTGGCTCGTGCGGCGTCTGCTCACGACGACGGAGCGTCCGGTCACGCTGAGGGAGCGCACGGGCCTCGGCTGGTTCGGTCTGCTGCCGTCGAACGCCTTCGGTGCGATCGCGGCTCGAAGCCTCGTCTACTGGCTTCGCGACCGTCGCTACATCATGAACATCATCGTGGTGCCGGTGGCCGGTGTCCTCACCGTGCTTCCGCTCATCGTCGCCGGTGTCCCGTTGGAGGTCGCAGCGCTCGTGCCCGTGCCCGTGATGGCGCTGTTCTTCGGCTGGTTGCCGCACAACGACGTCGCCTACGACTCGACGGCGTTGTGGACCCACGTGGCCAGTGGCGTCCGGGGTCTTCCCGACCGTCTCGGACGCCTGGTGCCGGTCCTTCTCGTCGCGATTCCGGTGCTCGCGATCGCGGTTCCCCTGTCGCTCCTCCTCGTCGGCAACTGGAGCCTGCTGCTGCCGATGGGCGGCGTGGCCGCGAGCCTGCTCTTCTGCGCTCTGGGTATCTCGAGCATCGTCTCGGTCGTCGCCCCGTACGCGGTCTCGCGACCCGGTGACAGCCCGTTCCAGCAGCCGCAACGGCCGACGTCCCGAGGCACATACGGTCCCGCAGCGGCGTTCCTCGGAGCGATCGTGCTGAGCGCCCCCACCATCTGGTTGTTCGCGGCCACGATGCTCGAGGGCTCCGCATACGCCCCGGCGACCTTCTGGGTCGGGCTCCTCGGCGGCCTCGCGGTGTTGGCCGCGGGGGCGGTCATCGGCGGTCGCATCTTCGAGCGCAGCGGGGAGCGCCTGATGGAGTTCGTCGAGACGGCGTGACGACCGCCCACGAGGCATTCGACGCCGCTAGACTCACGGGATGAGTACTCCGCTGGACAGCCCCGATCAGGGCGGCGTGGCAACGCTTGATCGCGAACTGGAAGAGCTCCTCCGTGAGGAGAATCTCGAACCGGGCGACCATGAGCGCTTCTCGCATTACGTGAAGAAGGACAAGATCCTCGAGTCCGCGATCACCGGCAAGCCGGTGCGGGCACTGTGCGGCAAGAAGTGGACCCCGGGCCGCGACCCGGAGAAGTTCCCCATCTGCCCCACGTGCAAGGAGATCTACGAGTCGATGATGGGCTGACCTCAGTCTGCTTCGACGTACACGGTGGGAATCGCCGGGTCGGACTTGCTGAGCGCGAGAGCGCGCACCGGGAGTTCTTCGCGCACGCGCAGATGGTGCGCCCGCGCGGCTGCCGTGCCCTCGACGCCTTCGTAGCTCGAGTCGATGTCACCAGCCTCGACGAAGGTCACCTGCAGCGGGCGGCCGTCGGGATGCTCCGCCGCGGTGCCGAGCTCTTCGAAACCATCGGAGACGACGACCGTCTCGGCGGTGGCGACGCCGTCCACCAGGGTCCGGAAGGCGGCCTTGCGACCACCGTGCGACGCCTTGTCCGCCGATGCCTTCGCGACACCGATCCAGGATCCGGTGGCATCCTGTCGTGCCACGAGCTTGTAGACCATGCTCGCGGTCGGATACCCGGATCCGGTGACCACCGACGTTCCGACACCGTAGGCGTCGACCGGCGATGCGGCCAGGGCGGCGATCGCATACTCGTCGAGGTCGCTGGTCACCGTGATGCGCGTGGACGTCGCCCCGAGCTCGTCGAGCTGCGCGCGAACGTCTCCGGCGACGATGGGGAGGTCGCCGGAGTCGATCCGCACGCCGCCGAGCTCCGTGCCGGCGACCCGGATGGCGGTCTCGACGCCCGTGCGGATGTCGTACGTGTCCACGAGCAGCGTCGTTCCGATGCCCATGCTCTCGACCTGCGACCGGAACGCCTCCTCTTCGGAGTCGTGCAGCAGCGTCCAGGAGTGGGCGGCCGTGCCCATGGTGGGGATGCCCCAGCTTCGTCCGGCCTCGAGGTTGCTCGTGGCGCCGAAGCCGGCGATGTAGGCAGCCCGGGCGGCGGCGACGGCCGAGCGCTCGGCTGCGCGTCGTGATCCCATCTCTGCCAGCGGACGCTCACCGGCGGCGATGCTCATGCGAGAGGCAGCGGTCGCGACGGCGGAATCGTGATTGAGCACGCTCAGGGCGAGCGTCTCGAGTACGACGGCATCGGCGAACGTGCCCTCGACGGTGAGGATGGGGGAGCCGGGAAAGTACAGCTCACCCTCGCGATAGCCGCGGATCGTTCCCGAGAACCGGTAGTCCTCGAGGTGAGCGATCGACGACGCATCGACGACGTTCTGGTCTCTGAGGAACCGCAGCTCGTCGTCACCGAAGCGGAAGTCGCGCAGGAGACCGAGCAGGCGGCCGGTGCCGGCGACGACACCGAAGCGGCGGCCCCCGGACAGACGCCGGGAGAACAGCTCGAAGACGCTGGGGCGGAATGCCGTCCCGTCCCGGAGGGAGGCGGCGAGCATCGTGAGCTCATAGCGGTCGGTGAGCAGCGCCGTCGACGTGGTCATGCGCTCAGTTTAGTGAGCGTGCTGATGCGCGCGGCGGCTCCCGCGCAGGTAGGCTGGGGAGTCATGAACGACGCGCCGATCGGGATCTTCGACTCCGGTGTCGGCGGGCTCACGGTGGCGCGGGCCATCCGCGCCCAGCTGCCCCGTGAGTCGTTCGTCTACATCGGCGACACCGCGCACTCGCCGTACGGCCCCAAGCCCATCGCCGACGTGCGCCGCTACTCTCTCGAGGTGCTCGACACCCTCGTCGAGCAGGGTGTGAAGATGCTGGTGATCGCGTGCAACACCGCCTCGGCCGCCATGCTCCGCGACGCTCGCGAACGCTACGACATCCCGGTCGTCGAGGTGATCGGTCCCGCGGTGCGCCGCGCGGTCTCCACGACCCGCAACGGGCGCGTCGGCGTGATCGGCACGGTCGGCACCATCGGCTCACGCGCGTACCAGGACATGCTCGAGGTCAACGAGAGGCTGCAGGTCTTCACCGCCGCCTGCCCGCGCTTCGTCGAGTTCGTCGAGGCCGGGATCACCGGGACTCCGGAGGTGCTCGCTGTGGCTGAGGAGTATCTCGCCCCTCTTCGCGATGCTGACGTCGACACGCTCGTGCTCGGCTGCACGCACTATCCGTTCCTTCGCGGCGCCATCAGCTACGTCATGGGAGAGGGCGTCACGCTCGTCTCCAGCGACGACGAGACCGCCGGCGACGTCTATCGCCAGCTCGTCCGCGGAGACCTGCTCGCCTCGCCGGATGCCACCGCGAGCTACGTCTACGAGGCCACCGGAGCGTCGACCGACGACTTCACCGCTCTGGCCAACCGTCTGATGGGCCGTGAGGTCCGCGACGTGCAGCTCGTCCAGACCGGCGTGATCACTCTTCCCGAGAACGCTTTCGAGTAATCCGGATCGAGTCGCTCCGACTCGATCCGCCACCCCGACCTGAGAGAAGCACATGTCCGAAATCGTCCGCGTCGACGGCCGCTCCACCGATCAGCTGCGTGAGATCACCATCGAGCGGGGCTGGAGTGCGCACGCCGAGGGATCCGCACTGATCAGCTTCGGCGGCACCAAGGTGCTGTGCACCGCCTCCTTCACCAACGGCGTTCCGCGCTGGTTGACCGGTAAGGGCAAGGGATGGGTCACGGCCGAGTACTCCATGCTCCCGCGGGCCACGAACAGCCGGAACGACCGGGAGAGCGTCAAGGGCCGCATCGGCGGTCGCACCCATGAGATCTCGCGCCTGATCGGTCGCGCCCTGCGTGCCGTCGTCGATACGAAGGCGCTCGGCGAGAACACGATCGTGATCGACTGCGACGTGCTGCAGGCTGACGGTGGCACGCGCACGGCGGCCATCACCGGTGCGTACGTGGCGCTCGCCGATGCCATCGAGTGGGGCCGGGAGAAGAAGTTCATCGGCAAGAACTCCACGCCGCTGCTCGATTCGGTCGCCGCCGTGTCCGTGGGGATCATCGATGGCGAGCCCATGCTCGATCTGGCATATGTCGAGGATGTACGCGCGGAGACCGACATGAACATCGTCGTCACCGGCCGCGGACTCTTCGTCGAGGTCCAGGGAACGGCCGAGGGCGCTCCGTTCGACAAGCGGGAGCTCGACGCGCTGCTCGAGCTCGGTCTGGCCGGATGCGCCGACCTGAAGGGCGCGCAGCTCGCCGCACTGGCAGGGGAGTGACCATGCGGATCGTGCTCGCGACGCACAATCCGCACAAGGTCGCGGAGCTCCAGCAGATCGTGGCGCAGGCCCGTCCCGATCTCGAGGTCGTCGGCTACGACGGTCCCGAGCCGGTCGAAGACGGCGTGACGTTCGCCGAGAACGCGCTGATCAAGGCACGGGCGGCCGCCGCTCACACCGGACTCGCGGCTCTCGCCGACGACTCCGGCATCTGCGTCGACGTTCTCGGCGGCTCTCCCGGGGTGTTCTCGGCCTATTGGGCCGGTCAGAAGAAGGACGCCGCGGCGAACCTCGAGCTGCTGCTCGACCAGCTGCGTGACATCGCGGACCCGCACCGGGCCGCGCACTTCACCTCCACGATCGCCCTCGTGCTGCCGGACGGCCGTGAGCAGGTCGTGGAGGGACGCTGGCCGGGGCGCCTGGCCCACGCGGCAACGGGAGCGGGCGGCTTCGGGTACGACCCGATCTTCGTCCCGGACGGTCAGCCCGCGGGGGAGGAGCGGTCGGTGGGCGAGTTCACCTCCGAGGAGAAGCAGGCGCAGTCCCACCGTGCCCGCGCCTTCGCCGAACTGGTTCCGCTGCTCGCCGCGCTCTGAGCGCGCTCGGCTCTCGGTCGCGAGAAACCGCTGCTGAAGCTGAGAATCGTTACCCTTCCCGACTAGCCGGAACAGGCCTTCCGGGCCGTCGTCCCGGTCTAGCCTGGGGGCATGCACGATCACGCACCCGCCCCCGGCGGCATCCGCTCCGCGAGCAGCAGACGCCTGCTCGCGATCTCGCTGTCCCTCACCGCGACGGTGATGCTCGTCCAGATCGTCGGCGCGCTGCTCTCCGGTTCTCTCGCGCTGCTCGCCGATGCGGCACACATGTTCACGGACGCCTCCGGCCTCGTGATCGCTCTCATCGCCGCGACTGTCGCCGCGCGCCCGGCGGATGACAGGCGCACCTTCGGATATCAGCGCGCCGAGGTGTTCGGTGCGCTGATCAATGCCGTCATCCTGATCGCCCTCGCGACCTGGGTCGCGATCGAGGGCATCGGGCGACTCATCGATCCGGGAGAGGTCGAGGTCGCCGGCGGCCTCATGCTGATCGTCGCGGTGGTGGGAATGCTCGCGAATGCCGTGTCGATGTGGCTGCTGAGTCGCGCGCAGCGCACCAGCATCAACGTGCGCGGTGCCTACCTCGAGGTGATGGGCGATCTGATCGGTTCTGTGGCGGTCATCGTGGCAGCGGTGGTCATCCTCGTCACCGGATGGATGCCGGCCGATGCCATCGCGTCGCTGTTCATCGCGGCGATGATCATCCCTCGGGCCATCGCCCTGCTGCGGGAGGTGTTCTCGGTTCTCGCCGAGTCCGCGCCGAAGGGTACGGCGGTGAGCGAGATCCGTACCCACCTTCTCGGATACGAGGGCGTCGTCGGCGTGCATGATGTGCACGTCTGGCAGCTCACACGCGGAGCACCCGTGTTCACGGCCCACGTCAGCATCGAGCCGGCGCTGTTCGCCGACGGCCGTTCAGCCCAACTGCTCACCGAGATGCAGGCGTGCCTCGCCGATCACTTCGACGTGGAGCACTCCACCTTCCAGATCGAGCCGGCCGAGCAGTCGGACTGCGAGCCGCACCACGCCTGATCTGCTCCATCGAGTCTCAGGCCTCGACGGAGATCTCGTCCGGGCTCTTGTCCGGGCGCAGGCCCCGCCAGCGGGCATGACGGAGCACGCCGTCCGGGGTCCAGTTCGCGAACTCGACCTCGCCGACGACTTCCGCTCGCACCCAGAGGGCGTCGGAGGCATCCGGGGCGGGTACTCCGTCGAGCGGTGCGGCGTCCACCCGCAGCGGTTCGAGCCGTGTGAGCAGATCGCGCAGGATGCGGTCGGTGAATCCGGTACCCACGCGTCCGACGTAGCGCAGGCCGCCCCCACCTCGGTTCGGGTCGGGCACGGCGAGCAGGAGAGACCCGAGCGTGCTCTCCCGGTCGCCCTTGCCGGGGCGGATCCCGACGATTACCGCCTCCTGCATCCTGGTGTGCTTGAGCTTCAGCCAGGAGGGGGAGCGCTGCCCCGGGCGGTACCGCGACATCGGATCCTTGACGACGACGCCCTCGAGCCCGAACTCCCGGCTTGCAGCGAGTGCCGCGTCGACGTCGTCGAACACGGGAGGGATCTGCACGGGGACGTCGAGGTCGGCGATCACATCCTCGAGCAGTGTGCGACGCTCCCGCAGAGGCATGCCGGTGAGGTCGTGTCCGTCGAGACGCAGCAGGTCGAACAGCATGTAGACGATGGGGGTGCGCACCACCTCGCGCTCGATCTCTCGCGGGCGGGTGAGGTGCATCCGATTCTGGAGGAGGGAGAAGCTCGGGCGGCCGTGGGAGTCGAAGGCGACGATCTCCCCGTCGACGATCGCGTCTGCGACCGGCAGGAAGGGCGCTCCGTCGGCTGTGAGCTCGGGGTAGCGGGCGGTGACGTCGGTTCCGCTGCGTGCGTGCAGCAGCATCCGCCCGTTCGCCCAGGTGCCCATCGCGCGGATGCCGTCCCACTTGACCTCGACCCACGAGGGGTCGCTCAGAGCGCGGGCGACCCCGGGGGAGCCGCTCTCGGCGAGCATCGGCGCCACCGATGCCGGGATCGGCGGGGAGGCGGGCGCGGGAGAGCTCTGGGGATACCGGTGGGAGCGTCGGGCCTTCGCCGGTTGCGGGAGCGGAGCGGTCTCGGGCGGGTGGAGCGTCGCGAGGGGGTCGACGCCGGCGGCCGCGCGGGCGAGCACCTGATCGAGGTCGAGCTGGGCGAGGCCCGGGTCGTCGAGTTCGTCCCAGGTGCGAGGAGCAGCCACCCAGGGCTGCGCACGGCCGCGGAGCGAGTAGGGCGAGATAGTGGTCTTCTTGCCGTTGTTCTGGCTCCAGTCGAGGAACACCTTGCCACCACGGACCGCCTTCGCCATGACGCTGGTGGCGAGGTCGGGGTGGTCGCTCTCGATCATCCGCGCGAGCTCTCTGACGACGGTCGAGACCTCGTCGCTCGTCTGCTCGCCGGGCAGTGACGCGTACAGGTGGATGCCCTTGCTGCCGCTGGTGACCGGCAGGGGGTCGAGCCCCATGTCGGACAGGATGATGCGGGCGATGCGGGCGACCTCGGCACACTGCTCCAGCCCCACCCCCTCCCCGGGGTCGAGGTCGAGCACGAGCCGATCGGGCTTGCCGGGAAGGCCCTCGGGGGAGAAGCGCCACTGCGGCACATGCAGTTCGATGGCGGCGACCTGCGCGAGCCAGACGAGGGTCGGAACGTCCTGGACGAGGGGGTACTCCTTGGGGCCGTCCGAGTGCTGGATCGCCTGTCGGGGGATCCACGACGGCGCGCCCGGCTCGATCTGCTTCGTGAAGAACGCGTCAGCCGGGGCCTCCGCGCTCCCGACGCCCTCCACCCAGCGTTTGCGGGTGACGGGGCGGCCGTCGAGGAGGGGGAGCAGGAGCGGAGCGATGGCCGTGTAGTAGGCGATGATCTCGCCCTTGGTGGTGCCGGTCGCGGGGTACACGACCTTGTCGAGATTGGTCACACGCAGGCGTCGGCCGTCGACCTGCACGATCTGCCCTTCTGTAACCATGGGGCCAGCGTAGTCAAGGGTCCGCGTGGTCGAGGGTTCGGGTGGTCAAGGGGCTGGTTGTGACGGCTGCGGCTGGTGTCTACTGGTGTGATGAGGACGATCTGGAAGGGCGCACTGACGTTCGGGCTCGTGAACGTCCCGGTCAAGGTGTACTCCGCGACCGAGGACCACGACGTGCCGCTGCATCAGGTGCACGAGAAGGACGGCGGACGCATCCGCTATCAGCGCACCTGCGAGGTCTGCGGCGAGACCGTGGCCTACGCGGACATCGACCGCGCCTACGTCGACGAGGGCCAGACCGTCGTGCTGACGAAAGACGACCTCGCGGCGCTTCCGGCGGAGAAGAGCCGCGAGATCGACGTGGTCGAGTTCGTGCCGTCCGACCAGGTCGATCTGCTCACACTCGACAAGCCGTACTACCTCGAACCCGATTCGAAGTCGCCGAAGGCCTACGTGCTGCTGAGGAAGACCCTCGAGCAGACCGACCGCACGGCGATCGTGCGCTTCACCCTGCGGCAGAAGACCCGCCTCGCCGCGCTCCGGGTGCGAGGGAAGGTGCTCGTGCTGCAGACGCTCCTGTGGGCAGACGAGGTGCGCGAAGCCGCTTTCCCGGGGCTGGACGAGGACGTGCGGATCTCGAAGAAGGAGTTGGAGCTTTCGGCCTCCCTTGTTGACAGCTACTCGGCGGACTTCGACCCCGAGGCGTTCGTCGACGAGTACCAGAAGGAACTGCGCACCCTCATCGACGCCAAGATCGAGGCGGGCGACACGTTCGACGTGGCCGAGACTTTCGGTGAAACCGAGAAGGCGGCAGAGGGCGGCGAGGTCATCGACCTCATGGAAGCGCTGCGCGCGAGCGTGGCGCGGTCGAAGGAAGAGCGCGCCAAGAACGCGGGGTGATCATCGGGTGCCGAGGAGTCGGCCCCCGATACGCGATCAGTGCTTGCCGTCGCCGTCCAGGTCGGGAGAACGGTCGAAGACGTCGGCGTCGAGCACGAGCTCCTGTGCCTCCTCGGCGTCGGTGACCACGTCTTCGCCTGCCGCAGCGGCCTTCTTGGTCTTGTGGCGCTCGGAGAGGTAGTGCCACAGCGTGACGAGCGCGGTGCCACCGACGGCCGCAAGCAGGATCAGGTCGATGTAGCTCTCCACGAACTCGGCGACCGGCGGGATGAAGCCGATGAGATAGCCGAACATGGTGAGCCCGAAGCCCCAGAGGACCGCCCCGATCATGTTGTAGAGCGTGTACTTGCGCCATGGCATATGGCCCACACCAGCGGCGACCGGCGCGAAGGTGCGCACGATCGGCACGAAGCGCGCGAGGATCACGGTGATGCCGCCGAAGCGCTCGAAGAACGCGTTCGTGCGTTCGACGTTCTTCTTGCTGAACAGGCCCGATTCCTTGCGCTCGAAGACCGCCGGTCCACCCTTGTGGCCGATGACGTATCCGACTTCACCGCCGACGAACGCGGCGAGGCCGATCAGGAGTGCGACCCACCAGACGTTGATGCCGAAGACGCCGTGCTCGGAGCCCGCGATCGGGTGCGAGAGGAGGCCGGCGATCACCAGGAGGGTGTCACCGGGAAGCAGGAACCCGACGAGCAGACCGGTCTCGGCGAAGATGATGAAGCACACCACGAGCAGCGCCCACGGCCCGGCGGTCCCGATGATCGTCGCAGGGTCGAGCCAGGGGATGAGAGCGGTCGGCGCGTGCAGCATGGTTTCGAGCACAGGGGGAGTCCCGTCGGTCGTGAATGGTCGGCGGTAGAACAGAGCGATGTCGTGGCGACCCGAGAAGGATGCCGTCGTCTCTCGTGCGGAAGGTGGGACTTGAACCCACACGCCCTGGGGCACAGGAACCTAAATCCTGCGTGTCTGCCAATTCCACCACTCCCGCGCGGTGGAAACAGTCTACTGATCGTCGAAACCGCCTGTCTGGGGATCAGCCCGCAGTCCGTCTCCCCCTGAGCGCTCGGGCGCGCCAGGGCGGCTGTGGATAACTTCGGAGGGCGGAGGGCGATTGTTGCGAGGATGCCTGGGTGAGTCATCCGTCCGCCCTTGTCGCCGAGCGTGTGCGGTCGCGTCTGCGCGCTGAGGGTATCGACCCGTCGATCGATCCGGAGGCGGCCTCGCGCATCACCCACGCCGAGGTTCGCCGACATGACGATCTCGCCCTCGCTCGCGGGGAGGCGCTGATCGACGATGAAGCGGCGTGCGTGAGAGAGGTCATGGCGTCGCTCAGCGGATTCGGTGCGCTGCAGCCGCTGCTCGACGATCCGGAGATCGAGGAGATCTGGCTGAACGGATCCGGCCACGTGCACGTCGCGCGAGAGGGCACGGCCGAGCGGACGGGCCTTCGTCTCGACGATGTCGCGGTGCGCGACCTCGTCGAGCGCATGCTGCAGTCGACCGGCCGGCGGGTGGATATCAGCCAGCCGTTCGTGGATGCCTCGTTGCCGGACGGATCCCGTCTGCACGTGGCGATCGCCGATGTGGTGCGCGGCTCCTGGGCCGTCAACATCCGCAAGTTCCTGCCGAAGTACCGATCCCTCGACGCGCTAGCGGCCCAGGGGATGATGCCGACCGACGTCGCGGAGCTGCTGACGACCGCCATGAACGACGGCCGCAGCGTGATCGTCTCGGGTGCGACGCACGCGGGCAAGACCACCATGCTCGGCGCGCTGCTGGCCTCCTGCGCCGGTACGCAGCGCATCGTCACCGTGGAGGAGACGTTCGAACTGGCCGTGGAGGGGCCAGATCTCGTCTCGCTCCAGGGGCGCCAGGCGAGTCTCGAGGGGACCGGGGAGATCACCTTGCGTCGACTGGTGAAGGAGGCGCTGCGCATGCGCCCCGACCGTCTCGTCGTCGGCGAGGTCCGCGACGCCGAAGCCCTCGATCTTGTGCTCGCGCTCAACACTGGCGTGCCCGGGGCGTGCACCGTGCACGCGAACTCGGCGACCGAAGCCATCGAGAAGCTCACGATCCTCCCGCTCTTGGCCGGACGGAACATCGATCGTGCATTCATCGCACCGGCGCTCGCCGCGTCGATCGATCTGGTCGTGCACTGCGTCCGAGATCGGGCAGGACGGCGACACGTGCAGGAGATCATCGCTCCGACAGGCGACATCGACGAGGGGAAGGTGCGCACGAGGTCGGTCTACCGGGCGCGAACCCGGCAGAGCGACGATTTCGGCAGGGAGCGCGGGGACCTGCGTCCGATCGAGGCCGCATCGTGACGGTGCTCGTGGGCGCTGTCCTCGCTGCGGGTGTGCTCCTGTGCCTCTCGCCATGGATGTGGCCCCTGTCGGACGAGGCCGAACCGCTCCCGCGACAGGGTCGGCTCGTCCGTCTGATCGAGGAGGCGGGGTTCGACGGGCTCTCGCGACGTGTCTTTCTCACCGTCATCATCGCGGCCGGGCTGGTCGCGGCGTCCGTGGTGTGGCTTCTGACCGGAATCGCCGTGCTCTCCGTACTGGCAGGCCTTGCGGGGGCGGCGGCGCCGATCATGCTCCTCCGAGGGCGCCGCACGCGACTGCGACGATTGCGGCGACAGCTCTGGCCGGACGTCTGCGATCTCCTGATCGCATCGATCCGCGTGGGCTTGTCGCTCCCCGACGCGGTGGCGAGTCTGGCGGAGTCCGCACCGAAGATGCTCAGGCCGGCGTTCATCGTCTTCGCGAGAGATCTGCGGGCGAGCGGAAGGTTCGAGTCGAGCCTCGATCGGCTCAAGTCCACGTTGGCCGACCCCATCGGCGATCGCATCGCCGAGACCTTGCGGATGGCGCGTCAGGTCGGCGGCACGGAACTGATCAGTGTGCTGCGCGCCCTCTCGAGCTCGGTGCGGGCGGATGCGGCGCTCCGGGGCGAGGTTGAGGCGCGACAGTCGTGGATCCGCGGTGCCGCGGTTCTCGGAGCCGTCGCGCCGTGGGTGATCCTCGGTCTGCTGGTGCTCCGACCGGAGGGCGCCGCGGCATACGGCACTCCCGAAGGCGTGATCGTGATCTGTCTGGGGGCGGCGGTGTCGGTCCTCGCCTTCCACGTCATGGTCCGCATCGGCCGGCTTCCCGAGCCTCGGCGGTGGTTCGGATGAGCGCGATCTCGGTCCTCGCGAGCGCCATCCTGATCGGGGGTGGCTTCGCCGCGGGAGTGATGAGCATCCTCTCCGCCCTCCCGCGGTGGAGCGCGGCGTCTCTGGCCGTGCGGATCGGGCCCTACGTACGCGACGTCGTCGCCGATGATCAGCTGCCCAGCGGGGTTCTTCCCGCTGCGGGAGCACTGCCGGCGAGCGGGCGGACGCTGTGGGAGCGCGCGCGAAGCGGGTTCGAGAGGATGCTCGGCGGGGGAGAGGCTCTCCGGCAGCGGCTGGCGCAGGCGGGTCTGCGCACGGACCCGGCTGCGTTCCGCGGGCGGCAGCTGGGGTGGGGTCTCGCCGGGATCGGTGTGGGCGCGGTCGTGCTGACCGTTCTGGCGGTGACCGGCCGGTTGTCGGTGCCGACGGGCGCGATGCCGCTGCTCTGCGGCGCGGCGGCGGCCGCCGCATACGACGTGCAGCTCTCCGCGCGCGCCAGGTCCCGCCGGGCGCGGCTCACCGATGAGCTTCCGACGACGCTCGAATTCCTGGCTCTGTGTCTCTCCGCGGGTGAGGGGTTCCTCGATTCGCTGCGTCGGGTCGCCGATGTGGGGTCGGGTGAGCTCACCGCCGAGCTGCGCCAGGTGGTGCTCGCGGTCGGCACCGGATCCCCCTTGGCCGATGCGCTGAACGAGATGGCGCGACGGCTGCAGCTTCCCGGACTGTCGCGCGTCGTCGACCAGGTGATCGCTGCGCTCGAGCACGGTGCCCCGCTCGCCGCCGTCCTGCATGCACAGGCGGGCGATGCACGCGAAGATGCGAAGCGCGTACTGATCGAGCAGGCGGGGCGCAAAGAGATCCTGATGCTCCTCCCACTCGTCTTCCTGATCCTTCCGCTCTCGGTGCTCTTCGCCGTGTATCCGGGACTCTTCATCCTCCGGCTCGGCATCGGCTGACCGCCCGACGAAAGGACCACCATGACCGCACGAACACAGGATCACCGGCGACGCCGGTGGCATGACGTCAAGACCCGGTTCCGCGCCTTCATCGACGACGAAGCGGGTGACGTTCCCGGATGGGTGCTCGTCACGTTGATGACCGCGGGCTTGGTGGTGCTCATCTGGGCCGTCGCTGGTCCCGCTCTGACCTCGCTGTTCGAGCAGGCGATCCAGAGGGTCTCGGGGCTCTGACATGGACGATCGGAGTGGTTGCGCGGATGATCGTGGCTCCAGCCCGGTGGAGTTCGTGCTCGTCGGAACGCTCCTCACCGCCCTCACGCTCGCTGTGTTGCAGCTCGCGTTCGCGGTGTACGTGCGCAACGTGGTGCACGACGCCGCCGTCGAAGGCGCCTACCACGCGGCTCTCGCCGATACGACCCCGGAGGAGGGCATCGAACGCACCAGAGACGTCATCTCCCGCGCGGTCGGCGCGGACTACGCCGAGGACATCCGAATCGGCGTCTCCGGCGCCCCGCCGTACGAGACAGTCGACGTCCGGGTCCGCACGACGTTTCCGCTGCTCGGACTGATCGGCCTTCCCCTGGCGATGGAGGTGGAGGCTCATGCACCTGCCGAGACTTTCGGGGAGGAATGACGAGGGATCGGCCGCCCTGGAGTTCATCGCGGTGGGGGTGATCCTCCTGGTGCCGCTGATCTATCTCGTCATCGCGCTCGGTGCGATCCAGGAGCAGACCTTCGGGGCGGAAGCGGCAGCACGGCACATCGCCCGCGTGATCGCACGAGCGCCAGACGCGGCGACCGCGGCGGACCGCAGCGACGCGGTGCTCGCAGGGATCGTGGACGAGTACGGCCTCGATGAGGACGCGGTCGATGTGACGCTCTCCTGCGCACCGCCCGCAGCGGAGTGCCCGTCGGCCGGCACGACGATCGTCGTCACCGTCACCACGCGGGTACGGCTGCCGCTGGTGCCGGAGGTGCTCGGACTCGACCGGTCGACGGCCGTCCCTGTGCAGGCCGAAGCGGTGCAGAAGGTGTCGCGGCTGTGGGGGACAGGATGAGGGGGCAGGCCCGAACAGCGCACGGCGCGGTCGGCGACCAGGAGGAGGGGAGCGTGCTGCTGCTCACTCTCGGCTACGTACTGCTCGCTCTGGCCGTGATCTTCGTGTGCGTGTGCGCCACCGATCTCTACATCGCCCAGAAGCGGTTGGACGCACTCGCCGATTCCGCGGCGCTCGCCGGAGCGGACGGTTTCACCCTGGCGGTGTACGACGACAGCGTGCGGGCCGAGCTGACCGATGCCGGTGTCGAGGAGCAGGCCGACGCTCTCATGAGCGCGCTGCCGGGCGAGGCGTCGATCACCGCCGCGGGCACGCCCGACGGCGTCACCGCCCGGGTGACCGTCGCCGCGGAATGGCATCCGCCGCTGGTGTCCGTGTTCGTGCCCGACGGCGTCCCGTTGGAATCGACCGCCACCAGCCGCACGGCCCTGCGGTAACAGATGCCTCGGCTCAGCGAGGGTTGCGCAGCTGCGTGAGCAGTCCGTCGAGCCGGGGAACGAGTTGCGGCGGCACCTCGGCGGGCAGGGCGTCGACCGGCCACCAGCGCACGTCCTCCGACTCCTCGCTCACGGTCAGCGCGGACTCACGGGCGACGACGACCGCGATGCCGATGTCGAGGTGCGAGGCGCAGGCGCCGAAGCGCAAGGAAAGCCCATGGTGGTCGAGGTCGTAGGCGAGAGGGGCGGGCGTCGGCTCCACCACGATGCCCGTCTCCTCGCGCAGTTCACGCAGCGCTCCCGCCACGACCGAATCATCGCCGTGCTCGACGTGGCCTCCCGGCTGCACCCAGAACTGCCCCTTGCGATGGAAGACGAGCAGCGTGTGCTGCAGTGATGCGTCGAACACCACGCACGACGCGGTGAGGTGATCGGGTCCTGCCTCCCGATGCACCGGGCCACCCTCTGCCGCGAAGAACGACGCGAAGTCGGCCTGCGCTGCACGGTCACGTTCCGATCGCGGCACGAAGGTCGAGACCAGTCGATGGGCATCCGCCTCCAGAGCCTGGGTCATTCCTGTTCCCCCTCGGAGGAGTCGTCGCCGGATTCCGGGCGCTCCCGCGGCACGAACTGCGGGATCCACCGCAGGAAGCCCAGAGCGCCGACGAGGCCGACCACGCCCATCGCGGCCGCCGCGAACGGCAGGGCGGCGACAGCCGTGATGGCCGAGACGAGCAGCGGAGCGATCGCCCCGCCCGCATCGGTGAGCGTGCGCCAGGATCCGAGGAACGCCGCCGGTTCCCGCTTCGGGGCGACGTCGGCGCCCAGGGTCAGCAGGATGCCGCTCGAGAGGCCGTTGCCGACACCGAGGACGGCGGCGAACATGCCGAACCACAGAACCGCCGCATCCACGTCGTGCGTGAACGACAGGGCGAGGAACCCCGCGCCCATGAGAACCATCGCCGGCATCGCCGCCCACAGTCTGCCGAAGCGGTCCATCACCTGGCCGCTCGCATAGAAGAGCGCGAAGTCGATGGCGCCCGAGACGCCGACCACGAGGGCGATGGTCGAGGCATCCAATCCCAGCGACAGTCCCCACAGCGGCAGCACCACCTGTCGCGCCGAGCGCACCGCGGAGAGCGACGCGGCGGCGAGCCCGAGCCGGCCGAGCACCGCGCGCTGACGCCACATGGTCTGGAAGATGCCCAGGCGCTCGATCGTCGGGATCGACCCGCTCACCGCCTCGCCGGAGTCCTCCAGATAGCGCTCGTGAGTGGTCGACGGGACCGGCGGGATCATCTTCTCGGGGTCGGGACCGAAGAGCACCAGCACGACCATGACCACCAGGCAGCCCAGGAAGAACCAGATCGCCGCACTCTCGCTCCCGAACAGCTGCAGGAGCCCCGCGGCCACGAAGGGGCCGATGAAGATGCCGAGTCGGAAGCTGCCGCCGAGCAGCGAGAGCGAACGCGCACGGAAGGCGACCGGCACGCGAGTGGTCATGAACGCGTGCCGGGCGAGACCGAAGGCCGCCGCGCAGATCCCGAGGAGGAAGACCGAGGCCGCCAGCACGCCGAGCGAGGGCGCGAACACCATTCCGAGTCCGGCGACGATGGCGATCACGCCGGCGATGACCATCGTGTACCTCTCGCCGATCTTGCCAACGGCCCAGCCGGCAGGAAGGTTGCCGCACAACTGACCGATGACGAGGGCGGAGGCCACGAGGGCGGCGAACGCCACGTCGGCGCCCATGGATGCGGCGAGCACCGGGATGAGCGGGATCACGGCGCCTTCGCCGAGGGCGAAGAGGATCGTCGGCAGATACACCATGGGCCCGAACTGTCGAAGGACCGTCGATGCACTGCTCACAGCTTCACGCTACTCCCGTTGCGGAAAGGTCTCCGACGACGGGGTCCCCGCGCGGGCAGGCGGCACGTTAGGCTGAGGTGTCATGCTCGAACTAGATCTCTCCGCCGAAATCCAGGCGCTCAGGCACACCTTCGGCGACATCAGCGAGGTCGTCGATGTCTCCCGTCTCCGCGACGACATCGCGCGTCTCAGCGAGGAGGCCGGTGCCCCCGACCTCTGGGACGACACCGAGAACGCGCAGAAGGTGACCAGCGCACTCAGCCACCGCCAGTCCGAGCTCGCCCGCATCACCGGCATCGCTCAGCGTCTCGATGACCTCGAGGTGCTGATCGGGCTCGCCAACGAGATGGGCGATGAGGACTCCGCGCAGGAAGCCCGCGCCGAGCTCGCCGCCCTCACCGACCTCATCAACCAGCTCGAGGTGCAGACCCTCCTCGATGGCGAGTACGACGAGCGCGCCGCGATCATCACGATCCGCTCCGGCGCCGGCGGCGACGACGCCACCGACTTCGCCGAGATGCTGATGCGCATGTACCTGCGCTGGGCCGAGCGTCACAAGTACCCCGTCAAGGTCATGGACACGTCCTACGCGGAGGGCGCGGGCATCAAGTCGGCCACCTTCGAGATCGATGCGCCCTACGCCTTCGGAACCATCTCGGTCGAGGCCGGAACCCACCGCCTCGCCCGCATCAGCCCGTTCGGCTCCGCCGACAAGCGCCAGACGTCGTTCGCCGCTGTCGAGGTCATCCCGCTGATGGAAGAGGCCACCGAGGTCGACATCCCGGAGAACGACATCCGCGTCGACGTCTTCCGCTCCTCCGGCCCCGGTGGGCAGTCGGTCAATACGACCGACTCGGCCGTGCGCCTCACCCACCTCCCGACCGGCATCGTCGTGTCGATGCAGAACGAGAAGTCGCAGATCCAGAACCGCGCCGCCGCGATGCGCGTGCTGCAGACGCGACTCCTGCTCCTTCAGAAGGAGCAGGAAGCGGCGAAGAAGAAGGAGCTCGCGGGCAACATCACCGCGAGCTGGGGCGACCAGATGCGCTCGTATTTCCTCTACGGCCAGCAGCTGGTCAAGGACCTCCGCACCGGACAGGAGTCCGGCAACCCGGCGGCCGTGTTCGACGGCGACCTCGACGACTTCATCTCGGCGGGCATCCGCTGGCGCAAGCGCAAGATCGAGGACTGAGTCCACGAAGAAGGCCCCGGAGAGATCCGGGGCTTTTTTCGTGTGCGTGGTCGGTCAGTAGTTCGCGCCCTTGAGGGTTCCGGTCACTTCCTCGTAGCTGAAGAGGATGCACTGCACGGTGCGATCCGACGCGTGGTTCCAGGATGACTTCGTCGGCTGGTAGTAGTAGTAATCGAGCTCGGAGACGTCGTAGGAGACGCCGACGTACGACTCGAACGCCGCGAGGCAGCCGTCCGACGCCGTGACGCCCAGGGCGTCGTCCCCGGGGAACTCGCCGTCTTCGACGTCGAAGATGAGGTAGATCTCGTCGGTGTGGGGCTGCTCGCACGGCACGACGGGAAGATCGAAGATCACGTCGTCGTCGGTGTATTCGACCAGCGGGAGGCAGTCGCCGACCTCGAGCTCCTCGAAGGGGACCATCTCCGCACCCTCGATGGTGGAGGGATCCTCGCGTCCGGTGGAGGAATCGCCCTCGGACGACGGGCGATCGCCGGGAGCGGCGAACGGACTGTCGCCGTTCTCCGTGATCGACGACGTCGCCAGTACGAGGAAAGAGACCGCGGCGGCGAGCACCGCGCCGACGACGGCTACGACCAGTCCGGTGATGCCAGGCCACTTCCGTCCGCGCAGGAAGAGCGAGATCAGCGACATCACGAAGCCCACGGCGAGCAGCGCCCAACCGGCGATCGCGCTCACCGGGAAGCAGGCGCAGACGACGCCGATGACCACGGCGACAAGTCCGATGATCCCCACCACCGGCACTCCGGTCGCAGGCTGCGGAGACGGTGCGACCGGCCACGACGCCGCCGGGTATCCGCCGTATGCCGGATACGTCATACCGGCAGGGGACGTGGTCGCAGCGGGCGCGGGCATCTGGCCCGCGAGCGTGTACGGCGGGACGAAGGGTGCCGGTTCGGCGTCGGCGGGCGGGGTGACGGGTACGGCCGGCACAGGAGCCTCCGGCGCCGGTTCGGAAGCCGTCGGCTCCTGCACTGTCGGTTCAGACGCTGTCGACTCGTTGCCAGGCGCCGGCCTCCCCGTGACGACATGCTCGGTCCACTGCAGACCGTCCCACCACCGTCGGTTCCCGGAGCCGTCGTCGTACCAGCCGGCAGGTGTTGTCATCAGGCTTCCCCGTGTGTCTTTCTCGGTCGGCGAATGCGCGGTGAGGTCATTCTCGCTACGCCGGCCGATCCTCAGCGGTGTGGCCGTCATGACGACGGTAGCGGCGCTGGGCGCCCTGTGTCGAATGACAGGACGACCGCGCGAAGAAGGCCTCAGGAGCGCGGTGCTCCTGAGGCCTTCGACGTCACTCTGCGGTGGTCAGGGCGTGAAGCACGCGGCGACCGCGTCCGTGTCCCCGAGCACCTCGGCGAAGCCGTAGAGGGCATCGGTGTCGGTCAGCGCGCCATCGCTCTCGGCGATCGTGCGCAGCGTCGCGTTGTCGAGGTCGGAGGCGACGAACAGGTCCGCGAGGCAGGAGATCTGAGGCTCGGTGTATCCCTCGGCTCCGGTCGAAGCGAGGATCGCCGTGAGTCCCTGAGCCACTTCGGGAGCGGTCGGGCGAACGCCGGCATCGGTTCCCTCGGTGCCGTCGGTTCCTTCGGTCTCGCTCGGCGCGGTCGCCTCGATCGACGGAGAAGAGGTGGGCATCCTGTCGATCTCTTCGCTCACTCCCTGCGCGAAGGCGAAGAGGTAGACGAACGACATCACGATGCCGATGATCGTCCCGACGACCGCGAGGATGAGCCCCGTGATGCCCGGCCACTTCTTGCCCTTGAGGAAGACCGAGACGAGGGAGACGATGAACCCGGCGGCGAGCAGGAAGAAGCCGATGAAGCCGATCACCGGGATGAAGACCAGGATCGTGCCGAGCGCCGCGAGCCCGAGTCCGACGAGTCCGAGGACCGACACCTTCTTCGGCTCCTCGGGGCCGGGCTGCCCGTATGCGGCGGCGGCGGGGTAGCCCGTCGTGCTTCCGGGGTAGGCCGGCGCGGTGCCCGGGTAGGAATCCGACGACGGCGCGGCTGCGCCGACCGGGTAGGCGGGAGCCGCCGGCGCGGAGTATGCGCCGAGGTCGTCGCTGAGCGGGGTCGTCGCCGCCGTCGCCCCGGGAGCATCATTCACATCCTGAGCGGTGAGACCTGCCGGAGCCGTCTGCGACGGATCCGGCGACTCGGGGGAGATCTGCGTCTCGTCGGACGGACGGACGACGGTGTCATCGATCGATGGGGTCTCGGCGACCTGCTCCTCGACGACGAGCTGCTCCTCGGAGACGGCCGGGGCATCGGTGGTCTCCGGGGCGAAGTGCTCGGTCCACTGCTGGCCGTCCCACCAGCGCTGTCGACCGGATCCGTCGTCGTACCATCCTGCGGGCGTAGTCATGGGTCCCCCTTGAAAGAATTCGGCGGCCACTTCCTGCAGCCGACATCTTCATGTATAGCAGTGGCAGGCGACGTGGCAGTGGGTCGTGGATGGGGAGCAATCCCCATCCGGTCGGAGGACGGAAGCGTCGTGCGGGGGTGTCGCTCGCGGCCAGGGGAGAGCCCGCGCTTAGGCTCGTAGCGCCATGATTCGGTTCGAGAACGTCACGAAACGCTACCGCGGGACGTCGAAGCCCGCCCTCTCCGGTGTCGACTTCGAAGTGCAGCGCGGGGAGTTCGTCTTCCTCGTCGGCGCCTCGGGCTCCGGCAAATCCTCCTGTCTGCGCCTGATCCTGCGCGAAGACGTCCCGACGACGGGGCGGGTCGCGGTGCTGGGCAGGGACCTGCGGGCGCTTGCCAACCGCAAGGTGCCGTACTTCCGCCGCCACATCGGATCGGTCTTCCAGGACTTCCGACTTCTGCCGTCGAAGACCGTCTACCAGAACGTCGCCTTCACGCTTCAGGTGACGGGTTCGTCGCGCGGCTTCATCCAGCAGGCTGTTCCGGAGGCCCTGGCACTCGTGGGTCTCGACGGCAAGCAGAAGCGGATGCCGCACGAGCTCTCCGGCGGTGAGCAGCAGCGCGTCGCGATCGCGCGCGCTCTGGTCAATCGTCCTCAGGTGCTGCTCGCCGACGAGCCGACCGGAAACCTCGACCCCGCCACCTCGGTCGACATCATGCAGCTGCTGGCCCGCATCAATGCCGGCGGCACCACCGTGCTGATGGCCACCCACGAAGCCGGATTCGTCGACCAGATGCAGCGCCGCGTGATCGAGCTGCGCGACGGCGAGATGGTTCGCGATGAGGTGCACGGCGGGTACGGCGACACCTCCAACATCCCGCGCCTCGTTCCGGAGGAGGTGCGTGGGGCCGCGGCAGCGGCCGCGCTCACCGCCGTGCAGGAAGTACAGCGTCAGACCGCAGACCTCTCCATGGTGCGTGCCGCCCTGGCGGAGGAGCTCAGCACGCAGCGCACGGCCGCGGCCGCGGTCGACCGCGACGGGGAGACCGTGGTTCCCCCGGCCCCGCGCACGGTCGAGCCCCCCGAGCCCGCACGTTCGCAGGCCGCTGATTCTGCCGCGAACGTCGTGGAGCCTCCCGCTGCCGTCGAACCTCCGGCGGTCATCCGCCCGCGAACACACCCCATCACGCTGCCGACGGTCGACGTCGCCGAGCTCGGAGTCGCCGATCGCCTCGGCCTCTCCGATGAAGACGACGAGGAAGTGGGCCCGACCTCATGAGAATCGGACTCATCCTGACCGAAGCCCTGGGCGGGCTCCGGCGGAACATCTCGATGGTGATCTCCGTCGTGCTCGTCACCTTCGTCTCCCTGACGTTCGTGGGTGCGGCGATCCTGATGCAGGGACAGATCGGCGTCATGCGCGGCTACTGGGCCGAGCGCGCCCAGGTCGCGGTGTACATGTGCTCCGCGGTCTCGGAATCCGAGACCTGCCTCGACGGCGCCGCGAGCGAGGAGCAGGTCGCCGCCGTCCGTGCACAGCTCGAGGGCGACGCGCTCAAGCCGCTCATCAGCTCGATGACGTTCGACACCAAGGAAGAGACCTACGCCAAGCTCGTCGATCAGCTCGGCGCCGACCAGGCGAGCGTGCTCACGCCCGACCAGGCCTTCGAGGTGTTCTTCGTCACCATGAAGGATCCGGGCCAGTCGCAGGTGCTCGCCGAGGCGTTCAGCGGACAGGCCGGTGTGGAGCAGGTCAAGGATCAGCTCCAATACCTCGAGCCGTTGTTCTCCGCGTTGACCGTCGCGACATACATCGCGGTGGGAATCGCTGTCCTCATGCTCATCGCAGCCACCCTCCTGATCGGAACCACCATCCGGCTGTCGGCGTATGCCCGACGCAAGGAGATCGGCATCATGCGCCTGGTCGGAGCGTCCAACCGCTTCATCCAGACGCCGTTCGTCCTCGAAGGCGTGTTCGCCGCCTTCCTCGGCTCGGCCCTGGCCAGCGCCGCGGTCGTGGCCGGCGTGCACTTCGGCGTCAACGGCTACCTTCGGGGCCGGGTCCCGTTCATCACGACATGGGTGACGATGCAGGATGCCGCGCTCGTGGTTCCCGTGCTGATCGGCATCGGCGTCATCCTCGCCGCGCTGTCGGCCGGTTTCGCGATCCGACGCTGGCTGCGTACCTGATAGCCTGAAAGGCTGCTCGGTCGGATCGATCGATCGAGCTCATCACGGCAACAGGAGAGCATCATGCCCAGGGAACGCGGAGAGAAGGTCATCGCGACCAATCGTCGCGCACGTCACGACTACACGATCGAGAAGTCGTACGAAGCGGGGATGGTGCTCACCGGCACCGAGGTCAAGTCACTGCGTCAGGGACGCGCCAACCTCAGCGACGGCTACGCGTTCGTCAAGGGGAACGAGGTCTTCCTCGACTCCGTGCACATCCCCGAGTACTCGCAGGGGCACTGGACCAACCACTCGGCCAAGCGCATCCGCAAGCTCCTGCTGCACCGCGAGGAGATCGCCAAGATCGCACACGCGGTGTCAGCAGGCGGATACACCCTTATCCCGTTGAAGCTCTACTTCTCGGACGGTCGCGCCAAGGTCGAGATCGCTCTGGCGAAGGGCAAGCGCGAATACGACAAGCGCCAGACCCTGCGTGAGCGTCAGGACACCCGCGAGGCCGACCGCGCCATGCGGCTGCGCAACCGCGTAGGGGAGTAGCCCCCGCCCCTCACAGGCGCGGTTCGAACCCGAACACGCGGCCGAGGAACCTCAGCTCCCGCTCGAGGGCGTCGACGATCGTCTCCGCGCTGCGGAAGCCGTGCCCCTCGGCGGGGTAGAGCACGTACTCGTGGTCGATGCCGCGGGTCGCGAGCGCGTCGCGGATCGCTTCTGACTGCGACGGCGGAACCACGCGGTCCTCGCCACCCTGCAGGAGCAGCACGGGCACATCGATGCGCTCGGTGTGGGTGAGCGGGGAACGCTCGATGTACAGATGCTCGTACTCGGGGAGCGGTCCGACCAGGCCGTCGATGTACGACGCCTCGAAGTCATGCGTCTCCGCCACCAGCATGCGCAGGTCGGCCACGCCGTAGCGGCTGATCCCGGCGGCGAAGGCGCCACCGCGGACCAGCGCCGACAGCACGGTCCAGCCGCCTGCCGAACCGCCGCGAATCGCGATGCGGGCAGGGTCGGCGAGTCCGGTGTCGGCGAGTCCGCGGGCGGCCGCGATCACGTCGTCGACGTCGACCACGCCCCACTGGCCGTCGAGTCGCTCGCGGTAGGCGCGGCCGTAGCCGGTGGATCCTCCGTAGTTCACGTCGAGCACGCCGATGCCGCGGCTCGTGTAGAAGGCGATCGCCGCGGACGCTGCGCCGGTGACGTGCGCCGTCGGTCCGCCGTGCACCAGCACGACGTAGGGTGCGCGCTCAGCGTCGGGCGCCGACGTATCGGGGTTGGCCGGAGGATAGGCGAATGCGTGCACCGCGCCGCGGGGACCCTCGATCTCGATCGGGATGGACGCGGGCATCCACTGCGGATCGACCGGCTCGCCGCCGCGTACGGCGATGACCTCGCCGGATTCAATGTCGACGCACCACAGGCCCGCCGTCGCCCGAGAGCCGTTGCCCGAGAGGAGCGCCCTGGTGCCGTCGACGGCATCGATGCTCACGTGGCCGTCACCGGGGAAGTCGATCACGCTCACGCCGCCGTCGGCATCGATCACGACGACCTCGTCGCGGCCGTTCGTGCGGACGGCGACGATGCGGCCGTCGTCGAGCGGCTGGTACCAGCGGTTGCCGAGCACCCAGAGCCCGTAGCCGGTGTCGGCATCGACAGGAGCGCCAGCAGGGGCGAACGGTCGCGCCGGCCCGGTGGGAGCCACCCCGTCGAGTGTGATGCGCTGCAGAGCCCAGCGACCGTCGGGATCGTCGGCGAAGATCAGTTCCGCGTCGCTGAGCCACTCCGGCTGCAGCGCCGCCCGCGAGGGGATCGTGTGCGGCGTGCCGCCGGAGACCTCTGCGACCTGAACGTGCGCGTCCTCCCACGGCATCCGTCCTCGCTCCCAGCCGACCCATGCCGCGCGGATCCCGTCGGGAGAGAGGGCTGGGTGGGCGAAGAAGCCGTCTCCCTGCACGATCACCCTGATCGCGGACGGGTCTTCGGCGGCGGATCCATCGAGCGGGATCTCGACGACCGAGCGGAGGTGCGGCGTGGTCGAGAGGTCTTCGCGCACGGCCAGCAGGCGGCCGTTCTGCACGCGCAGACCGCCGTGCGAGGGGCCCGGGGCGGTAAGGGCGACGGGTTCGGCTCCGACGCTCAGGCGGCGCACCCGCTGGTCTCCTGCGTCGACGAAGAACAGCGTGCCGTGCTCATCGGCCGTCCAGGCGCCTCCGCCGTACTCGTGCACGCGAGAGCGCGCACTCCAGGGGGCGGGGAGGATTTCGGAGCCGGAAGAACTCCGCACCGTCACGCGTCCCTTCTCGGCGGGTACCGACTCACCCCACCAGATCTCCGCACCGACGAAGCGGGCTCCGTCGATGCGCGGAGAGGAGGCCGCGACGGAGGCCGCGGAGAAGGGCGAGGGCCAGGAACCGTAGGGGGACGACGACATGCTTCGAGCCTAGGCGTCGAAGGTGGACGCCCGTGCGTCAGGACGGGAGCATCGCGGTCTTGATCCGTTGCCCGACGCCACGAAGCCCCTCCCGGTACCCGGGAGGGGCTTCGTCGTGCCGTCTCGTCTCAGACCGCGCGCAGTACCGCGACGATCTTGCCGAGGATCACGGACTCATCGCCGAGGATGGGCTCGAACGCGGAGTTGCGGGGGAGCAGCCAGGTGTGGCCGTCGCGGCGACGCAGCACCTTGACGGTGGCCTCGCCGTCGAGCATCGCCGCCACGATCTCGCCGTTCTCGGCGCTGTTCTGGGAGCGGACGACGACCCAGTCGCCGTCGCAGATGGCGGCATCGATCATCGACTCGCCGGAGACCTTGAGCATGAAGAGGTCGCCCTTGCCCACCAGCTGGCGGGGGAGGGGGAAGATCTCCTCGACCTGCTGGTCGGCGGTGATCGGCACGCCGGCTGCGATGCGCCCGACGAGGGGGACGAGCGCGGCGTCTCCGACCGGGGTCGCCACGTCGGCGGGGCTCTCGGTGCTGGTGCCAGGCAGATCGATGAGCACTTCCATGGCTCTCGTCTTCCCGGGGTCGCGGCGCAGATAGCCGCTGAGCTCGAGCTGTCCGAGCTGGTGGGTGACGCTGGAGAGGGACTTGAGGCCGACGGCGTCGCCGATCTCGCGCATGCTCGGCGGGTAGCCGTGGTGCGCGATCGAGTTCTGGATGACCTCGAGGATCGCCATCTGCTTCGGGCTGAGGCTCTTCCGGCGGCGCGTGCGCGGTGCCTCCGACTCGGGGGCAGAGTTCTCGCTCATGGTGCTCCTTCAGTGCGTGATCCGACGTCCCTCTTCGAATGTCGGAGGCCCGTGGTGGGGTGTCCCTATCGAAACCGTATCCGAGAATCGGGCCGATCTGGAAGATCTGTTCGAGCGTGTCGGCCTAATCATCGGTGGGGTTTCGAAGAATACTTGACAGATGTTCGAACTCGAAGATATCTTCGGTACGTAGCTTCGCATTCACGGCTCCCGGCCGAGGCGGGAATGCGAACGCTACGCCAACTTCCCCGGTGGCCTCACGGCTCCGGGACAGGCTAAGGAGCACCACATGAGCAGCATCAGCTTCAGCACCGCAGCAGTCATTCCGGCGTCGACCCGTCCTTCGACGCGACTCCGACTGACGACGCGCGGGCGCGCCGTGCTGCTGGCCTTCGCCTCCGTGCCGCTCGCGGTCGGCATCGCGTTCGCCGCACTCAGCGGTGGCAGTGCGATCGCCTCGGGTGCAGACACCGCAGCCGTCAGCGTCGAGACCGTCACGGTCATGCCCGGCGACACGCTCTGGTCGATCGCCACCGGCGTCGCCCCCGACGCCGACCCGCGCGACGTGATCGGTGAGATCAGCCGGATGAACCTGCTGCGTGGTGGCGAGCTCCAGATCGGTCAGACACTGGCCATCCCGGCCCAGTACGTGAACTGATCCTGCCGCAGCGTCGCTGCAGCAACTTTGCGTCATCGACTCGGGGCGCCGCTTAACATGGGAAGGGTGACCCTCTCCCTCAACGATCTCCCGCTACGTGATGATCTTCGCGGACTGACGCCGTACGGCGCTCCGCAGGCGCCCCTTCCGATCGCGCTCAACGTGAACGAGAACACGCATCCGATCCCGGATGAAGTGGCCAGCGACATCCTCGACGACATCGCCGTCGCGATCCGCGACGTCAACCGCTACCCCGACCGGGAGTTCAGCACCCTTCGTGAGTCGTTCGCCGCGTACCTGGGCCACGGGCTTACCCCCGAACAGATCTGGGCGGGCAACGGGTCCAACGAAGTGCTCCAGCACATCCTCCAGGCGTTCGGCGGGCCGGGGCGCACGGCGTTCGGCTTCGCACCCACGTACTCGATGTACCCGTTGATCGCCCAGGGGACCGGGGCGCGGTGGATCGCCGGCACCAGGCAGCCCGACTACACGATCACGCCGGAGGAGGCCGCCGAGCAGGTGCGGGCCGCCGACCCGGACGTGGTGATTCTCTGCTCGCCCAACAACCCCACCGGCACGCCGCTGGGGCTCGACGTCGTCGAAGCCGTCTACGACGCGGCTCGGGGCATCGTTATCGTCGACGAGGCCTACCAGGAGTTCGCTCCCCGCGACGCGGTGTCCGCATTGACGCTGCTCGAAGGGCGTCCGCGGCTCGCCGTCTCGCGCACGATGAGCAAGGCGTTCGCGTTCGCGGGCGCTCGCGTCGGCTATCTCGCGGCGGATCCGGCCTTCATCGACGCGCTGCGGCTGGTGCGTCTGCCCTATCACCTGAGCGCCCTCACCCAGGCAGCGGCCATCGCGGCACTGCGCAACGCCGACGTCATGCTCGGGATGGTCGAGGAGATCGTCGAACAGCGCGACAGGATCACGGCCACCCTCGAGGCGCTCGGCTATCAGCCGCACGAGACGTGGTCGAACTTCGTGCTGTTCGGCGGAGTCGCCGACCCGAAGGCGACGTGGCAGCAGCTCTACGACCGCGGCGTGCTCGTGCGCGACGTCGGCATCCCCGGCCACCTGAGAGTGAGTGCCGGAACCGAGGCCGAGACCACCGCGTTCCTCGACGCCCTGGCCTCGATAGGATCGGCTTCATGAGCACCCCCGCACTGACCCCGCGCACAGCGAGCCGCGTGCGCAGCACGTCGGAGTCCACCGTCGAGCTCGAGCTGAATCTCGACGGCACCGGTGCGAGTCGCATCGACACGTCGATACCGTTCTTCGACCACATGCTCACCGCGTTCGCCAAGCACTCGCTCACTGACCTGACCGTGCGCGCGTCCGGCGACACGCACATCGACGCGCACCACACTGTCGAAGACGTCTCGATCGTGCTCGGCCAGGCGATTCTCGAGGCCCTCGGCGACAAGTCCGGCATCTCCCGCTACGGTGACGCGCTCGTTCCGCTCGACGAGGCGCTCGCTCAGGCCGTCGTCGACATCTCCGGTCGCCCCTACCTCGTGCACACGGGTGAGCCCGCCGGGTTCGAGCACCACCTCATCGGCGGGCACTTCACGGGCTCGCTCGTGCGTCACTCGTTCGAGGCCATCACGTTCAACGCGGCTCTGACGGTGCACGTGCGCGTGCTCGGCGGACGCGACCCTCATCACATCGCCGAGGCGGAGTTCAAGGCGTTCGCCCGTGCGTTCCGTCAGGCCAAGGCGCTGGACCCTCTCGTCGACGGCGTCCCCTCCACCAAGGGTGCGCTGTGAGCGCTGCGCCTCGCATCGCGGTCTTCGACTACGAGTCGGGCAACGTCCATTCGGCGGTCAAGGCGCTCGTGGCCGCCGGTGCGGATGCCGTGCTGACACGCGACCGCGCCACCGCTCTCGAGGCCGACGGTCTCGTCGTGCCCGGCGTCGGAGCGTTCCAGGCCGTGCGTGACGCCCTGCGCGCCCATGGCGGAGACGAGATCATCGACCGCCGTCTGGCCGGCGGTCGCCCCGTGCTCGGGATCTGCGTCGGGATGCAGGTGCTGTTCGAGCACGGCGTCGAGCGCGGCCACGACACCGAGGGCCTCAGCGAATGGCCGGGGGCCGTCACTCAGCTCAACGCACCGGTGCTTCCGCACATGGGCTGGAACACGGTCGAGCCGGGTGCCGACAGCGTGCTGTTCCGAGGCATCGAGCAGGAGCGCTTCTACTTCGTGCACTCCTATGCCGCGCAGTCCTGGGAGCTCGACGTCATCCCGCCGTTCCCCGAGCCCGTCCTCACCTGGACGACTTACGGGGATCCTTTCCTCGCCGCGGTCGAGAACGGCCCGCTCTCAGCGACGCAGTTCCACCCGGAGAAGTCCGGCGAGGCCGGCATCCAGCTGCTGCGCAACTGGGTCCAGAGTCTCTGACGACGCCGGCAGGCGTCATCCGTTTTGTTCCCCGCCGTCCGGCGGACTACCCTCGGTTCTCGTGCCCGCACCGGGCCGAAGAGCTTCCCGATCCAAGGACCCCATGAACGACTTCGCGCAGTCCCCCTCGCTCACGCTCCTTCCCGCGGTCGATGTCGCCGGGGGCAAGGCCGTCCGCCTGACCCAGGGCGAGGCCGGCACCGAGACCAGCTACGGCGACCCGTTGGATGCAGCGGGGGAGTGGGCCGCGCAGGGTGCGAAGTGGATCCACCTCGTCGACCTCGATGCCGCGTTCGGTCGCGGAAGCAATGCGCCGATCCTGCGCAAGGTCATCAAGCAGTTCAAGGGCGTGAACATCGAGCTCTCGGGCGGTATCCGCGACGACGCGACGCTGGAGGCGGCTCTGGAGAGCGGCGCCACCCGGATCAATCTGGGCACGGCGGCGCTGGAGAACCCGGAGTGGGCTGCCGACGTCATCGGTCGTTACGGCGAGGCCATCGCAGTCGGCCTCGATGTGCGGGGCACGACTCTCGCCGCCCGCGGATGGACCAAGGAGGGCGGTGACCTCTGGGAGGTGCTCGAGCGACTCGAGGACGCCGGCTGCAGCCGGTACGTCGTCACCGACGTCACGAAGGACGGCACGCTCCGCGGCCCGAACCTCGAACTGCTGCGTGAGGTCACCTCGCGCACCCCGAAGCCGGTCGTCGCATCCGGTGGGATCTCGAGCCTCGACGACATCGCCGCGCTCCGTGAGCTCGTGCCGCTGGGCGTCGAGGGAGCGATCGTCGGCAAGGCACTCTACGCCGGCGCGTTCACGCTGGCTGAGGCACTGGATGTCGCAGGAGACTGACGCGCACGCCTGCGGGCCCGAGTCGCACAACCACGGCGATTCGGCCGGCGTCCCCTGGGAGGGGCGCAGCTTCGAGTCGAACCCGCACGCGGGGGACGACGGCTCCGCAGACCCCGCTCTCCTGGCCGCGATCCTTCGCTTCCGTGCGGGACAGGGTAGCCAGGCTGAGGTGGTCGACGCCTTCCGGGGTGCGCGAGTGCTGGTGCCGCTCATCGCGGAGAAGGGCGACGAGGGCGTCGCGCCGAACGGACTCACCGTCGACAAGACGCAGGAGCTGTCCATCGTGACGGTGGCGGCTCCCGACGGACGCCGCGTGCAGCCGGTCTTCTCCTCCGTCCAGGCCATGCAGGCCTGGGATCCGACCGCGCGACCGATTCCGGTCGAGGCGGTTCGCGCCGCGTTGGCGGCCTCCGCGGAAGACACCGACCTGATCGTGCTCGACCCGACCTCCGAGACGGAGTTCGTCATCCGGCGCCCCGCGGTGTGGGCGATCGCTCAGGAGCACCGCTGGGAGCCGAGCTTCCTCTCCACCGAGGTGTTCACCGCGCTCCAGGAGAGCGTGGCGCACGAACTGGCCGTGATCGACGTGGCGGTGGCCGCGGGCGATCCCGACGCACGGCTCCGGGGCCCCGAGCTGATCGTGATCCTCGAGCTCGTCGACGGTCTGGAGCGTGAGGTGCTCGACGCCGTGCTCTCTCGCCTCGCTCAGCGCTGGGCGTCCGACGACCGCATCGCCGTGCTCGCGGATTCGCTCACGGTGAAGCTCCGCCGCAGCGCCTGACCGCTTTCGCTACGATCGGGGCATGTCCCGCGGTCTGATGCGAGTCCTCGCCGTGGTCGCGCTCCTGTGTGGTGCCGCGACCGGCGCTACGGGCTGTTTCACCGCGTGCCCGGCAATCGGCTACGTCAACGGGGCGGTCGTTGACGTGAGCGCATTCCCCGCGGTCGCGGCCGTCCAGTTCTGCGTGGACGCGGAGTGCTCACCGGCGCCGGGGGAGGACGAGACCTCCTCGACCAACATGTTCTCCACGTTCCGTAAGGACGACGGAACGTGGAGCCTCATGTTCGACATGTCCACGCCGGAAGACGTCGACATCCGTCTCTTCGACGCGCAGGGAACCCTCATCCACGAGGCTGAAGAGGCGATTGCCTGGACCCACACCGGAGGCGCCTGCCCCGGCCCCTCCACCGCGGAACCCCTGATCCTGCAGCCCTGACTAGTTGACCGGACCGGTCCACTTCTCGCCCGGTCCCTTGCCGATCGGGTCGGGAATCGTCGATGCCTCGCGGAAGGCGAGCTGCAGCGAACGAAGACCGTCACGCAGCGAGCGGGCGTGCATGTCACTGATCTCGGGAGCGCCGGCGGTGATGAGGCCGGCGAGAGCGTTGATGAGCTTGCGCGCCTCGTCGAGATCGATCTGCGCGGCGGCGTCGGGATCATCGGCGAGTCCGAGCTTGACGGCTGCGGCGCTCATGAGGTGCACGGCGGCGGTGGTGATCACCTCGACAGCGGGTACATCGGCGATGTCTCGGGTGGCCGACGATGCGGCCTCCTCCTGACGTGCCCAGCGCTCTTCGCGCTCACGTGCAGCCTCGTCCGGTGCCTGGTTCGTCACTTCGCCTTGCTTTCTGTTAGACTTTGGCGGGCTCCGGAGCGTCATGCTCCGGATCGAAAGAGGATTCACTTCCCACCCGCGCTTGCCGTTCAAGGCTACCGGGTCTTGCACTCCACCGGCTCCGTTCGCAAGACGGACCCGGCAGGTAGGGTGCGGAGCCGGCGTCTGAATGCCGGTGGGCGGGGACGATTCCGATTTCGCCCGTGATGCAGACAGCATCGCGGTGGCCGAATCACATCGTCTAAGGAGTTCCGCATCAGCGATCCCCGTACCAATGAGCGCATCCGCGTCCCCGAGGTCCGCCTCGTCGGCCCCGCGGGTGAGCAGATCGGCGTTGTCCGCATCGAGGCCGCGCTGCGCCTCGCGCAGGAAGCCGATCTCGACCTCGTCGAGGTCGCCCCCAACTCGAAGCCGCCCGTCGTCAAGATCATGGACTACGGCAAGTTCAAGTACGAGGCCGCCCAGAAGGAAAAGGAAGCTCGCCGCAACCAGGCGAACACGATCCTCAAGGAAGTCCGTTTCCGTCTGAAGATCGAGGCGCACGACTACACGACCAAGCTCAAGCGCGCCGAGGGCTTCCTCAAGGCCGGCGACAAGGTCAAGGCCATGATCCTGTTCCGCGGTCGCGAGCAGTCGCGTCCCGAGCAGGGCGTCCGCCTGCTGCGCAAGTTCGCCGAAGACGTCGCCGAGTTCGGCACCGTCGAGTCGAACCCGACCATCGACGGTCGCAACATGGTGATGGTCGTGGCTCCGCTCAAGAGCAAGTCCGAGGCCAAGCAGGAGCAGAACGCCGTGCGCGATGCTCAGCGTGCCGACAAGAAGCAGGCGGCGCGCGACGCGAAGAGCGATTCGCCCGCAGCCGCAGCTCCGGCGGAGTGATCCCCGCCCCCAGAACTCCCGCACCGCGGGTTGACACCGTCGCCTGAGAAGGCGCCATACGAAGGAAGAGAAGATGCCGAAGCAGAAGACCCACTCGGGTGCTAAGAAGCGCTTCAAGATCACCGGCAGCGGAAAGCTGAAGAAGCAGCAGGCCGGGATGCGCCACAACCTCGAGCACAAGTCGAGCCGTCGCACCCGTCGTCTGAACCAGGACCAGGTGCTGTCGAAGGCTGACACCAAGGTCGCGAAGAAGCTTCTCGGTCGCTGACGCGCACCGAACGCACGAATAGGAACACAGGAAAATGGCAAGAGTCAAGCGGGCAGTAAACGCCCACAAGAAGCGCCGGGTCATCCTCGAGCGCGCCTCCGGTTACCGCGGACAGCGTTCGCGCCTGTACCGGAAGGCCAAAGAGCAGGTCATCCACTCGCTGGTCTACTCGTACCGTGACCGTCGCAAGCGCAAGGGCGACTTCCGTCGTCTGTGGATCCAGCGCATCAACGCTGCGGCTCGCCAGAACGGCATGACGTACAACCGCTTCATCCAGGGCCTCGGCCTCGCGGGTGTCACCGTCGACCGTCGCATGCTCGCCGACCTCGCGGTCAACGACGCGGCGACCTTCACGACGCTGGTCGAGACGGCGAAGAAGGCTCTGCCCTCCGACGTCAACGCACCGAAGTCGGCTGCGTAAGCATCTCTTCACACAGGGCGCTCTCCTTCGGGAGGGCGCCCTGTGGCGTTCGTCGGCCCGGAACCGGCGGATGCGCGGGTGACGACCACGTCGACGAGGGCCGCCACGGCGACCGCGCCGGCGTACACCGCGAGGTCGCGGACATCGAAGCCCGAGCCGAGGACGAGACGGATCGGCGGGAACAGGGCTGCCCACTCGCGGGGAAGCCCGGTGAGCTGAAGCAGTTCGACGGCGGCGCAGAACACGAATGCCGCGACCGCGATCGCGGGACGAGGGCGGCGTGGGGCGAGGAACGCGACGAGCACGTAGATGAGCACGGCGTACAGGGCATCGCCCACGATGTCGCCGATCATCCCGCTCACACCGAGGTGAACGACGAGACCGATCCCTAGCGTGACGGCGGCGACGACGGTGAGGGTGATCCGTCGGCGGGTGCTGTTCACCGTGGGGCTGTCGCTCATCCCGGCACCCTATCCCGATGGTGCGGGAACCAGCCGTGCGTTCTCTAGACTGTGATCGTGCTGGAGAACCCCCGTTCGCCCCGAGTCCGAGCCGTCGCGAAGCTGACCAAGCGCAGCGCGAGAACCGAGACGGGCCTGTTCCTTCTGGAAGGTCCGCAGTCCGTCCGCGAGGCGCTCACCTACCGTCCCGAGGCGATCGTCGAGCTGTTCGCGACGCCGAACGGCTGGGAGAGGCACCCCGACATCCGTGCGAAGGCCGCCGAGGCCGAGATCGATGTCGAGTACGTGACCGAGTACGTCCTCAACGCGATGGCCGACACCGTCACCCCGCAGGGGCTGGTCGCGGTGGTGCAGCAGACACCGACCTCCGTCCGCGACATCTTCGACTCCTCGCCACGGCTGGTGGCCATCTGCGAGGAGGTGCGGGACCCCGGGAACCTCGGCACGATCATCCGGGCTGCCGACGCCGCCGGTGCGGATGCCGTCGTGCTCACCGGCCGCACGGTCGATCCGTACAACCCGAAGGTCGTGCGCGCCACGACAGGGTCGCTCTTCCACCTGCCGGTGTCGGTCGGGGGAGACCTGGCCGATGTCGTCACGCGCGCCCATGCCGCAGGTCTGCGCATCCTCGCGGCCGATGTGAAGGGCGACGATCTGCTGAAGGCGCGCGCCGAGGGCGTGCTCGAAGAGCCCACCGCCTGGCTCTTCGGCAACGAGGCGCGCGGGCTCGAAGACGAGGCGCTCGCGCTCGCGGACCAGGTGCTCAAGCTGCCCATCTTCGGCCGTGCCGAATCCCTCAACCTGGCGACGGCCGCCAGCGTGTGCCTCTACGAGAGCGCCTTCGCACAGCGGGCGACGTCCGCCGGCTGAGTTCTCGGCCCCGAAGGAAGCAGGAGACGGAGTCGATGAGGATTCTGATCGTCGAGGACGACGACCGCGTCGCCGGCGCGCTCGAAGCGTTCCTCGCTCGGTCGGGATACGCGACCGTGCGCGCGGCGGACGGAGCGGCAGCTCTCGACCTGCTGGGTGCGGACACCGAGGTCGTCCTGCTCGATCTCGGGCTTCCCGACATCGACGGTGTCGACCTGTGCCGTCGCATCCGTGGCCGCTCGGAGGTTCCGATCGTGATCGTGACCGCGCGCAATCAGGTCGCCGAGCGCATCAAAGGGCTGCGGGCCGGAGCCGACGATTTCGTGGTCAAGCCCTATGACGTGCACGAGCTCCTGGCCCGGATCGAGGCCGTGACCAGAAGAACACGACCGATGCGACCCGAGGCCGATGCCCGTGTGCTGCTGCATGACGGTGATGTGGAGATCGACCTCGTCGCACGGCAGGTCCTCGTCGACGGCACACCGATCGACCTCACGCGCAAGGAGTTCGACATCGTCGCGGTCCTCGCCCGATACCCGGGGGTGGCTGTGCCGAAGGAGCGCCTGATCCGCGAGGTGTGGAACACCGACTGGCGAGGGTTCGGGCACTCCCTCGAGGTGCACGTCGGCGCGATCAGGAAGAAGACCGGAGTCCGCGGGGTCATCGAGACCGTGCGTGGCGTCGGATATCGGCTTGCGGGGTCGTGACGCATGCGGCGCCGTCTGATCATCGTCTTCCTCATACCGCTCGTCGCCATCCTGGCCGCGCTCGGCGGGGCCGCGGGGTGGAGTGCCGCACACGGCGTGCAGCAGGCGTTCTACACGCAGCAGCTCGGCGACCTCGGGTACTTCGCCACGAGCGCGCGTCAGGCTCTGCGATCCGGCAGCGCGGCGGTGATCGACGCCGAGGTGATGCGCTTCCGTGAGGTCTACGGAATCGAGGTCACCGTCTTCGATCTCGGCGGCGGCGTGTGGGCCGCAGGCGAGCAGGATCCGGCGGTCCTTCCTGAGGAAGACGCCGAGAGGGTCAGGCTGGCCCTCTCCGGGCGGCGGGCCGAGCAGCCAACGGTCGTGTTCCCCTGGACCGTCACGGATGCGGCGCTGGCCGAGCCGGTGTTCGACGACGGGGACGTGATCGGCGCCGTGCTGGTCACCGGTGACGTCGAGGCGCCGCGTGCCGCGATCCTGCAGCAGTTCCTCCTCATCTCCGCGATCGCGCTGGTGCTCATCGCGCTCGGAGTGCTCCTCGTGTTCCGCCTCGCTCGATGGGTGCTGTCGCCGGTGCGCCGGCTCGATGAAGCGATGGTGGCGATCGAGCGGGGTGAGATGGACGCGCGGGTCGCGGCGGATGACGGTCCGCCGGAGCTGCGCCGCATGGCGCAGGTGTTCAACGGGATGGCCGACGAGATCGAACGGGTGATGACACGCCAGCAGGAGTTCGCACTCAACGCCTCTCATGAGCTGCGCAATCCCCTGAACGCTCTCCTCCTGCGCGTGGAGCATCTGGCGACCGGACTCGGGACGCAGTGGCAGCACGACGTCGAGGAGACGCGGGAGGAGGGGCGACGGATGACGCGTATCCTCGAGACGCTGCTGGGCCTCGCGCGCGGCGGACGAGGGGATTCGGCCATCTCCGCTGTCGACCTCGCGACCCTCGCCGCCCGGCGCCTCGAGGCGTGGCGCGACGTCGCCGCACAGCGCGGAGTCGGCCTGCGCGCCACGGGGGACTCGTCGGTGATGAGCGTGACCGATCGGACGATCGTGGAGAGTGCGCTGGATGCCGTGATCGACAACGCGGTGAAGTTCTCCCCCGAGGGGGCGCAGATCGAGATCGGTGCGCAACGCGATGGCCGGCTCTGCCGGATCACCGTCCGCGATCACGGTCCCGGTCTGACCGAGGAGGAGGCGGCCGCGGCGACAGACCGTTTCTGGCGCAGCGCCGAGAGCGGAGACACTCCCGGATCCGGGCTCGGCCTCGCCATCGCGAGCGACCTGCTCGCGACGGTCGGCGGGGAACTCTCCGTGGCCTCGGCGGAGGGCGGCGGGCTCGCCGTCGCGCTCGTGCTCCACGACGGGACGACGCCGTGAGGGCCCTCACGCGGCGGCTCGTCGCTGGTGCGCTCGCGATCACGCTCCTGGCGGTGCTGACCGCGTGCAATCCTCGCGCGAGCGAGTGGACGGATGCGGAGTACGCGATCGCCAGCGGCGGGTCGACCGGCGTCTACTACGACTACGGGAGCCACCTCGCCGAAGAGCTGTCCGCATCGCTGGATATCCGGATGGGTGCGCAGGAGACGGCGGGATCCGTCGACAATCTGCTGCGGGTCAGCTCGGGAGAGGCCCTGATCGGGTTCGCGCAGGGCGATGCGGCCGCCGATGCGGTGGCCGGCACCGGGGCCTTCGACGCGCCGCTGGAGGTGCAGGCGCTCGCTCGGCTCTACGACGAATACGTGCAGGTCGTCGTGCGCGGAGACTCCGAGATCGACGACGTCGGCGATCTCGCCGGCCGCACGATCTCGCTCGGCGCGGAGAACTCCGGGGTGAACGTGATCGCCGCCCGCGTGCTGGATGCAGCCGGCGTCGATCTCGGGTCTGTCCGCAACCCTCAGCTCGACCTCAGCGAGTCGATCGGCGCGATGGAGCGCGGGGAGATCGACGGATTCTTCTGGGTGGGCGGATTGCCGACCCCTGGAGTGGCGGAGCTCTCCGAGAAGTCGCCGGTTCGCCTGCTCCCGATCGAGCAGGAGTGGGTCAACGAGGTGAACGAGCGGTACTCGCACGCCTACCGTCCGGCAGATGTCCCGGCCGGGACCTACGGCCTCGTGGATTCCGCGCCGACGATGGCGGTGCCCAACTATCTCGTCACGGCAGCCGCGACCCCTGATGCCGTCGTGCGCGACGTGCTCGCCGGGCTGTTCGACGCGCGTCTGCGCATCGCGGGGGAGGTGCCCACCGCGGCGTTGCTGGACCGTCGTTCGGCGATCTTCACCGGTCCCGTCCCTCTGCACCCCGGGGCCGTGGACTACTACCGGGACCTGCGCGGCTGACTGCTCAAGAAATCCTCAAGAAGTCTGACACCGGGGTCCACCCTCTGTCATTGTGAGGTCGATCGTGAACGATCGTCGCCTGCTGCTCAACTGTCTTTGGGGTGCTGCAGCAGGACGATTCCGCGGCCCGTGGGGGCGGGCCGCGGGGTACCCATGCACAGCTGCATTGGTGCCGCGATCAGGTGATTACGAACGTGTAAATCTCACCGAGGTGCCTGGAGACCCGCGTCCGACGTGGCTAGTTTGGAGAAATGATGACCTCTGATACCCCGCTCGTCGTGGTCGAGAACGTCCAGAAGCACTACGGCGATTTCCAGGCGCTCACCGACATCGACCTGACCGTCAACTCGGGGGAGGTCGTGGTCGTGATCGGCCCGTCCGGCTCCGGCAAGTCGACGCTCTGCCGCACGATCAACCGTCTCGAGACGATCACGAGCGGCAGCATCAGCATCGACGGCAAGGAGCTCCCGGCCGAGGGCAAGGGCCTGGCGCATCTGCGGGCGGACGTCGGCATGGTCTTCCAATCCTTCAACCTCTTCGCCCACCTCACGATCCTCGAGAACGTGACACTCGGCCCGATCAAGGTCCGCGGCATCAAGAAGTCCGACGCCGAGAAGGAGGCGATGATGCTGCTCGAGCGCGTCGGCGTCGCGCAGCAGGCGAACAAGCTCCCCGCCCAGCTCTCCGGCGGCCAGCAGCAGCGCGTGGCGATCGCCCGCGCTCTCGCGATGCAGCCCAAGGTGATGCTGTTCGACGAGCCCACCAGCGCCCTCGACCCCGAGATGATCAACGAGGTCCTCGACGTCATGGTCGAGCTGGCGCACGACGGAATGACGATGATCGTCGTCACCCACGAGATGGGCTTCGCCCGCAAGGCCGCCGACCGCGTGGTCTTCATGGCCGACGGACGGATCGTGGAGGAGGCGACTCCCGAGGAGTTCTTCACGCATCCGAAGAGCGATCGCGCCAAGGACTTCCTCTCGAAGCTCCTCACGCACTGACGTCCACGCACCGACCACACAGACCCTGCACACACAGCACACGAAGGAGACGCACATGCGACGCACACGGACACTGGCAGGTATCGGAATCGCAGCGGCCGCGCTGCTGGCGCTCACCGCCTGCAACAGCGGTACGCCGTCCAGCACAGGAGCTCCGGAGGGCGGCGACGAGGGCGAGGCCTCCAGCAGCACCCCGTGGACCGTCCTGACCGACGTCAGCATCGACGGCAGCCCGACGTTCGACCGGATCGAGTCGTCCGGCACGATCAAGGTCGGCGTCAAGGAGGACCAGCCGGGCCTCGGCTACCTCGACCCGGTGACGGGCGACCGTACCGGATTCGACGTCGACATCGCCCGCTGGATGGCGGCATCGCTCGGCGTCGACCCGGAGAAGATCGAGTTCCAGGCGATTGCCTCCGCGAACCGCGAGCAGGCCATCGTGAACGGCGACATCGACTACTACGTCGGCACCTACTCGATCACCGACAAGCGCAAGGAGCAGATCTCCTTCGCCGGTCCGTACTTCGTCACCGGTCAGGGCCTCCTCGTCGGCGCCGACAGCGACATCAAGAGCGTCGACGACCTGAGTGCCGAGACGACGGTCTGCTCGGCGACCGGATCGACGCCGATCCAGAACATCAAGACGAACTACCCCGACGTGCCGACCAAGGAGTACGACACGTACTCGAAGTGCGTCGAGGACCTGAAGAACGGTCAGGTGGATGCCGTCACGACCGACGAGGCGATCCTCATCGGCTACGCGGCCCAGGACCCGGACAAGCTGAAGGTCGTCGGGGAGCCGTTCAGCGAGGAGCGCTACGGCATCGGACTCGCCAAGGGCGATGACGCGCTGGTCGAGTACTTCAACACGCAGCTCACCGACGGCGCGAAGATCTGGCAGCAGATCTTCGACAACAACCTGGGTGCCTCCGGCGTCAAGGCGACGCAGCCCGAGGTCGACCCGATCGGCTGATTCCTGCGGGGCGGTCGACATGTTCGACCGCCCCGCTCATCGGCAGGAACATCCGAGAACTCGAATCGACAGGAGCAGCTGTGGGAGTCATCACCGACCACCTCGACCTCTGGGGAGAGGCACTGTGGGGAACCATCGTGCTGTTCCTGGGCGGTGGCATCATCGCGCTGGTTCTCGGACTCATCGTCGGGGCCGCGAGAGTATCGCCGGTTCCGATCGCACGAGCCGTCGGCGGCATCTATGTGAACTGGATCCGCAACACGCCGCTCACTCTCGTCATGTTCTTCTTCGCGTTCTGCCTCCCCATCCTGCTGGGGGAGCGGGTGAACCCCCTACCTCTGGCGGTTGCCGCTCTCGGCATCTATACCGCGACCTACGTCGCCGAGGCGCTGCGGGCCGGTATCAACACCGTGCCGGTCGGCCAGGCCGAGGCTGCGCGAGCGATCGGCCTGAACTTCGGACAGGTCATGCGCTACGTCGTGCTGCCGCAGGCGACGCGCTCCGTCGTCCCGCCGATGATGAGCGTGCTCATCGCTCTCATGAAGAACACCACCGTGGCAGCGGGCTTCTCCGTCGCCAACCTCGGCACCATCCGGGCGTCATTGAGCGAGCAGGGTGAGAACGCTCTGGCCGTGCTGCTCTGGGTCATGGTCGTCTTCGTGGTGCTGGTGCTGCTGCTCGCCTGGGTGCAGCGCGTTCTCGAGAACAAGTGGAGGATCGCGCGATGAGTTCCGTCCTTTTCGACGTCCCCGGCCCTCGTGCCGTCGTCCGCAACCGGCTCATCGGAGCCGCAACGGTCCTCGTCGTCCTCGCCGTGCTCGGCTGGGTCGTGTGGAGACTCTTCGCCACGGGACAGTTCTCTGCGGAGAAGTGGAACATCTTCACCTTCTCCGCCGTCTGGGTCCGGTTCGGCGAGGGATTGGTGGCCACGCTGGCCGCATTCGCGGTCGCCGGGGTCGGATCCATCGCCCTCGGCTTCCTGCTCGGCATCGGGCGCCTGTCGGAGCACGCCTGGGTGCGTGAGCCCGTCCGGTGGATCATCGAGGTGCTGCGAGCGGTGCCCGTGCTCATCCTGATGATGCTGCTGTACTACGGCCTCCCCGTGATCGGTGTGAAGATGCCGCCGTACTGGGCCGTCGTGATCGCCCTGATCGTCTACAACGGCTCCGTGCTCGCCGAGGTGCTGCGTGCCGGCATCGAATCGCTGCCCCGTGGGCAGAAGGAAGCCGGTTACGCGATCGGACTGCGAAAGACCGGGGTGATGTACTTCATCCTGATCCCGCAGGCCGTGCGAGCGATGATGCCGGTGATCATCGCGCAGCTCGTCGTCGCGCTGAAGGACACCGCGCTCGGGTTCATCATCACGTACCAGGAGCTCCTCTACGTCATCAACCAGATCGGCAACCAGGCACCCTACGGGTCACCGCTGATCCCCGCGGCGATCGTCGGCGGATCGATGTACGTGGCCGTGTGTCTGCTGCTGTCCTACATCGCCTACCGCCTGCAGCGTCGGGCCAAGCGCTCGCCGAAGGCCGGGCCGGCGGTGCCGGATCCCCGTCAGCACGGCGGCGAGACGAACACCTCGCTCATCGTCCTGCAGGGAGACGGGTCCAAGAAGACGCGTTGATCCGCGAAAGGGACCCACGTGCCCCCGGTAGACTCGATTCTCGTGTCAGAGTCTCCTGAAATCACCCCGGAAGCGGTCGAAGCCGCTGTCGCCGATGCCCTCACGGCGATCGCCGCAGCCGCCGACACCGCCGAGCTGAAAGCGGCTCGCGCCGCACACGTCGCCGACGGATCGCCGCTCGCGGTCCTGAACGCCTCGATGCGCCAGGTCGCCCCCGAGAACAAGGCCGCGTTCGGCAAGCTCGTGGGTCAGGGGAGAGGGCAGGTGACCCAGGCGCTGGCCGCGAAGGAGGCCGAGCTCGCCGAGGCCGAGGTCGCCGCGCGACTCGAGGCCGATCGTGTCGACATCACCGCCGTGCCCTCGCGCACGCGGGTCGGCGCGCGCCACCCGCTCACCCTCCTGCAGGACCAGGTCTGCGACATCTTCGTCGGCATGGGCTGGGAGATCGCGGAGGGGCCGGAGCTCGAGCACGAGTGGTTCAACTTCGATGCCCTGAACTTCGACGTCGACCACCCTGCCCGTCAGGAGCAGGACACGTTCTACGTCGACCCGACCTCGCGCCACCTCGTGATGCGCACGCACACGAGCCCCGTGCAGGTGCGCTCGATGCTCGACCGCGAGGTGCCGATCTACGTGCTGTGCCCAGGGCGGGTGTACCGCACCGACGAGTTCGACGCCACGCACCTTCCGGTGTTCACCCAGTTCGAGGGTCTCGTGATCGACAAGGGCATCACGATGGCACACCTCAAGGGCACGCTCGACCACTTCGCCAAGCAGCTCTTCGGCCCCGAGGCCGAGACACGCTTCCGCACCAACTACTTCCCCTTCACCGAGCCCTCCGCCGAGCTCGACCTGTGGCACCCGACCTTCAAGGGCGGCGCGCGCTGGATCGAGTGGGGTGGCTGCGGCATGGTCAACCCGAACGTGCTGCGCGCCGCCGGGATCGACCCCGAGGTGTACAGCGGCTTCGCGTTCGGCATGGGCATCGAGCGAGGACTGATGTTCCGCAGCGACGTCCAGGACATGCGCGACATGGCCGAGGGCGATGTCCGATTCAGCGAGCAGCACGGGATGGTGGTGTGATGCGCGTCCCGCTTTCGTGGTTGCGTGAGTACGTCGATCTGGCAGCGGATGCCACGCCCGAGGATGTCCTCGCGGCACTGGTGACCGTCGGCTTCGAGGAAGAGGACGTGCACCGCTTCGACATCACGGGTCCCGTGGTCGTCGGGCAGGTCGTCTCGCTCGACGCCGAACCGCAGTCCAACGGCAAGACCATCAACTGGTGCCAGGTCGATGTCGGCGAAGAGCACGGTGGCATCCGCGGCATCGTCTGCGGCGCGCACAACTTCGTCGCCGGCGACAAGGTCATCGTGACGCTTCCCGGCGCCGTGCTGCCCGGTCCGTTCCCGATCGCCGCGCGCAAGACCTACGGTCACGTATCCGACGGCATGATCGCCTCGGCCCGCGAGCTCGGCCTCGGGGATGAGCACAACGGCATCGTCGTGCTCTCGGACCTCGGCATCGATGCGCCTGTCGGCACCGACGCGATCGCGCTGCTCGGTCTCGACGACGTCGCGGTGGAGATCAACGTCACACCCGACCGCGGCTACGCCTTCTCCCTGCGCGGCGTCGCCCGCGAGTACTCGCACGCCACCGGAGCGACCTTCCGCGACCCTGCTGAGCGTGATTTCGCCGAGCTGCAGCCCGGCAGTGGACACACCACCGTCGTCGAGGACGTCGCCCCCGTGCGCGGGAACATCGGCGCGAGCGAGTTCGTGACGCGCGTCGTCCGGGGCGTCGACCCCTCGCGTCCGACGCCGCCGTGGATGGTCGCGCGGCTCAGCCTCGCGGGCATGCGCTCGTTGGGCGTGCTGATCGACATCACCAACTACGTCATGCTCGAGTTGGGTCAGCCGCTGCACGGCTACGACCTCGACAAGCTCGCCGGCGGCATCACCGTTCGTCGCGCGAACCCCGGCGAGAAGATGACCACCCTCGACGGTGTCGAGCGCACGCTGCACGTCGAAGACCTCCTCATCACCGACGAGTCCGGCCCGATCGGCCTCGCCGGCGTCATGGGCGGTGGCACGACCGAGATGAGCGACACCACGCGGAACGTGCTGATCGAGGCCGCGAACTTCGACCCGACGACCATCGCCCGGTCGGCGCGCCGGCACAAGCTGCCCAGCGAGGCGTCCAAGCGCTTCGAGCGCGGCGTCGACCCGCTGATCCCCTTCGTCGCCGCCCGCCGTGCCGCCGACCTCATGGTCGAGCTCGCCGGAGGCACGCTCACCGAAGAGGGTGGCGCACTGTTCGCCGAGGTCTTCGTCAGCGAGATCGAGCTTCCCGCCGGCTTCGTGCAGGGGCTCATCGGCGTCGACTACACCGACGACGAGATCACCGGCGCACTGACCACCATCGGCGCCGATGTCACCGCGTCGGAGGAGGGTTCCGGCTGGACCGTGATCCCGCCGACCTGGCGCCCCGACCTCACCGACAAGTGGACGCTGGCCGAGGAGGTCGCCCGCATCCACGGGCTCGACCGCATCCCCTCGGTACTGCCGACGCCTCCGTCCGGCCGCGGACTCACGGCGCACCAGCAGGGTCGCCGCCGGGTGGCCGATGCGCTGGCCGCAGCGGGGCTCGTCGAGACGCCGTCATTCCCGTTCACCACCGATGTGCAGAACGACCTGCACGGATCCGCCTCGGGCGCGCACCTGCCCAGCATCCGTCTGGCGAACCCGCTCGACGGGCAGGCTCCGTACCTGCGTCGATCGCTCATCCCGGGCCTGCTGCAGACCGCGCACCGCAACATCTCGCGGGGTCTCACCGACCTCGCGATCTTCGAGACGGGTGTCGTCTTCCTGCCGGAGCCCGGAGTGGATTACGGCACGGAAGACGTGCCGCCGCTGGGCGAGCGTCCGTCCGACGAGACCCTCGCGCAGTTGAACGCCTCCATCCCGCCGCAGCACCGGTTCATCTCGGCGCTGCTGACCGGTAACGTCGCCCCGCGCCAGCCCGGTCGCCCTGCCGAGGCCGCCGGGCTCGTCGAGGCGCTGGATGCCGTCCGCGTGATCGCGGCAGCGGCCGGCGTCGAGATCGACGTCGTGCAGGCCGAGCGTGCGGCACTCCACCCCGGACGCACAGGATCGCTCCTGGTCGCGGGCGAAGAGGTCGGCTACGTCGGCGAGCTGCACCCCGCCGTGGCCGAAGGGGCCGACCTCCCCGGGCGTGCGACCGTGTTCGAGCTCGATCTCGACCGCATCCTGTCGCTCGCCGGTGGTCGCGTCGTCGCGGCATCGCTGTCGACGTTCCCCGCCGCCACGCAGGACGTCTCGCTCACACTGCCCGCCGAAGTTCCGGCCGCAGATGTGCAGGCCGCCCTCGCCGAGGGAGCCGGTGCACTGTTGGAGTCGGTGCGTCTCGTGGACGACTATCGCGGAGACGGCGTGCCGGAGGGTTCCAAGAGCCTCACCTTCGCTCTGCGATTCCGCGCCGACGATCGCACCCTCACGGCGGCCGAGGCCACCGCGGCCAAGCTCGCGGGTGTCGACGTCGCCGCGCAGCGATTCGGAGCAGCGCTCCGCGACTGAGCGATGTGCTGTCCCGGAGGGGGCCCTCTGCCCTGAGCGGAGAGGGCTTCCCTCCCGCAGCGGTTGCTGGTGGCATGGAGCCATGACGAATGTTCTGATCCTCGGCGGGACGGGGTGGCTTTCCGGGCGGATCGCCCGGAGATGGCTCGAGTCCGGAGCGGCCGTGACATGTCTGGCCCGGGGCGAGCGCCTCGCGCCGGCAGGAGCGGTGCTCGTGACCGGCGACCGTGACGACCCTGGGATCTACGCCGCGCTCGCGCGGAAGGACTGGGATCACGTCGTCGACATCTCCTCTCAGGCCGCGCACGTCGTGGCAGCGGTCGAGGCTCTCGGAGACCGCACGGCGCGATGGACGTACGTGTCCTCCCTCTCGGTGTACGCCGATGACGCCACGGTCGGCGCCGATGAATCGGCGCCGCGGCATCCTGCCGCCCGCCCCGGCGACGAGTACGAGTACGGCCCGCAGAAGGCGGCGGCCGAAGACGCCGTCACGATGCTGGGGGATCGCGCGTTCATCGTGCGACCAGGACTCATCGTCGGGGACGGCGACCCCAGCGACCGCTTCGGGTACTGGGCTGCGGCATTCTCCCGAGCGGGGGAGGAGCCCGTGCTGCTGCCTCCGCTCGAGAGGCGCAGTGCGCAGGTGATCGACGTCGACGACGTGGCCGCCTACATCGTCGCCGCCACGCGGAGCGGGGTGGTCAACGCGATCGGGGACGAGCATCCCCTCGCCGAACTGCTGCAGACCGTGCGCGAGGAGGCAGGGCACACCGGGGAGACGGTGGTCGCCGACGAGGAGTGGCTGCGAGCACACGGCGTCGCGCACTGGGCCGGTCCGCTCTCGCTTCCGCTGTGGCTTCCTCCCGAGATGTCCGGCTTCATGACCCGCTCGAACAGCGCATTCCACGACAGCGGGGGACACCTGCGCCCCCTCGCCGACACCGCTCGACGCGTCGTCGCCGACGAACGGGTGCGCGGCGTGGACAGGGAGCGCCGGGCCGGACTCACGCGGGCGCAGGAGAAGGCTCTGCTGGCCGATCGCTAGACTGCGAGCAGTGACACGGGGTGCCGCAATCCGCGGCTGAGAACAGACCCGTCGAACCTGATCTAGTTCGTACTAGCGAAGGGATGTCGCGATGAGCGATCTTCTGCGTCCTGAAACCACCCACGACCTCGCCGGCGATGCCGCGACCCTGCTGGGGGTGCTGCGAGAAGCGCCCCCGTTGACGCATTGCATCACCAACGCGGTCGTCACCGGGTTCACCGCCAACGTCCTGCTGGCTCTCGGTGCCGCTCCCGCCATGGTCGACATCGTCGATGAGGCGGGGATGTTCGCCGGCATCGCCTCCGGGGTGCTGATCAACCTGGGGACACCCACGCCCGAACAGCGCGCGGCCACTCTGGAGGCCGTCGCCGGTGCCGTCGCGTCCGGCACGCCCTGGGTGCTCGACCCGGTCGCGATCGGCGCGCTCCCGGTTCGCACCGCACTCGCCCATCAGCTCGTCGGGCACCGCCCCACCGCGATCCGCGGCAACGCCTCCGAGATCCTGGCCCTCGCGGGGCTGAGCGCGGGCGGTCGCGGGGTGGATGCCACCGACAGCACGGACTCCGCGGCCGATGCAGCCCTCTCGCTGGCTCGGAGCACGGGCGGCGTCGTCGCGGTCTCGGGGTCGGTCGACCTCATAACCGACGGGGAGCGGGTGCTGCGCGTGTCCAACGGTCACGAACTGCTGACCCGAGTGACCGGCGGAGGCTGCGCTCTCGGTGCGGTGATGGCCGCCTTCCTCGGAGCGGCCAGAGCGACGACTCATGACGCGCTCAGCGCCGTGGCCTCGGCGAGCCTGGTCTACACGATCGCGGCGGAACGAGCGGCAGCGGTATCCGCAGGGCCCGGCAGCTTCGCCGTCGCCCTGCTGGATGCGCTCGCCGCGGTGGGCGCCGACGACATCCGAGCTGCCGCACGCGTCGAAGGCGGTGCCCTGTGAACGCCGATCTCTCGCTCTACCTCGTCACGGACGCGGCGCTCTGCGGAGACCGTGGCGTCGTCGAGACCGTCCGCCGCGCGGTCGACGGCGGCGTGCGCATCGTGCAGCTTCGCGACAAGGACGCGACCGACGCCGAGACGGTCGATCAGCTGCTGGCACTGTCGCAGGCGATCGACGGCCGCGCTCTTCTGGTCGTGAACGATCGGTTGGATGCCGCCGTGGCCGCTCGCGAGCGCGGCGCACGGGTCGACGGCGTGCATCTCGGACAGGGTGATGCCTCGGTGCTGCGTGCACGCGAGGTACTCGGACCGGAGGCTCTGATCGGCCTCACCGCGAACAGCCCGGCGCACCTCGACGCGGTCGAGGCTCTGCCCTCCGGCACGGTCGACTACCTGGGCGTCGGGGTGATCCGTCCGACCACCACCAAACCGGATCACCCTGCCCCTCTCGGCGTGGAGGGCTTTCGCGGCCTCGTGTCGCGAAGCGCCCTGCCGTGCGTGGCGATCGGCGGGGTCGGCGTGGATGACACCGAGGCCCTTCGCGAGGCCGGTGCGGCGGGACTCGCCGTGGTCTCGGCGCTGTGTGCCGCCGACGATCCCGCCACCACCGCCCGGCAGTTCCGGCGACGCTGGCTCGGCGGCTCCGTCCCGAGGGTGCTCAGCATCGCCGGAAGCGACCCCTCGGGCGGTGCGGGTGTCCAGGCCGACCTCAAGTCCATCGCCGCCAACGGGGGATACGGGATGGCCGTGCTCACGGCGCTGACCGCGCAGAACACGCGGGGCGTGCGGGCGGTGCACGTTCCGCCCGTGGAGTTCCTCCGCGCGCAGCTCGACGCGGTCTCGGACGACATCGTGATCGATGCCGTGAAGATCGGGATGCTGGCCGACGCCGACGTCATCCGCGCGGTGGGAGCCTGGCTCGACGCTGTGCGTCCGCCCGTCGTCGTGCTCGATCCCGTGATGGTGGCCACTTCGGGAGACCGGCTGCTGGATCCCGACGCGGAACGGGCGCTGCGCGATCTCCTCACGTTGTCGACGCTCGTGACTCCGAACCTCGCCGAGCTGGCGGTGCTCGCCGGGCGTGACATCACCGACTGGAACGATGCGATCTCGGCAGCCGAGCAGTTCTCCGCCGAGGTGGGAGCAGCCGTGCTCGTGAAGGGCGGCCACCTTCCCGGCGACGAGGCCCCCGACGCGCTGGTCGATGCGCGGCGGGAGCGTCGCCAGGAGTTCACCGGCCCCCGGATCCCGACCAGCAACACGCACGGCACCGGCTGCTCGCTGTCGTCCGCGCTCGCGACCCTGCTCGCTCGTGGCGAAGAGCCCGAAGATGCCGTCAGCGCCGCGCGCGACTGGCTCCGCGAGTCCCTGCGCGCAGGAGACGCACTGCGCGTGGGGCGTGGACACGGGCCGATCAACCACTTCGCCGGACTCTGGGAACGTGGGGGCGCCGAGACCCGACCCGCGGCGGGCGACGTCGCCACGCAATGGTGGCGGGGCATCGCCGAGATCCGCACGGGGATCGATGAGCTGCCGTTCATCCGCGCGCTCGCCGACGGGACGCTGGAGCGCGCGCCGTTCCTGTTCTACCTCGCACAGGACGCGCTGTATCTGCGGGAGTACGCGCGTGTGCTCGCCGAAGCGGCCCGGCTGGCACCGACATCCGATGAGCAGGCCTTCTGGGCGGACTCCGCGCACGGCTCGATCGTGGGCGAGCTCGAGCTGCACGCCTCGTGGCTCACCCCCGCGCACGGAGTGAGTGCGGCGACCTTCGCGGCAGAGCCGGCACCCGCGACGACCGCATACCTCGACCATCTGCGCTCCGTCGCGTTCGGCGGCGACTATGCGGAGGTCATCGCCGCTGTCCTCCCGTGCTTCTGGCTCTACACCGATCTCGGGCGGCGCCTGCACGCGGGGGAGTTCGGGGAATACGCGCGAGATGCGGGGCATCCGTACGCCTCGTGGCTCGCGACCTACGCGGATCCGGCATTCGAGGAGGCCACACGGACGGCGATCGCCTACGTCGCCGACGCCGCGGCACAGGCGGATCCCGGAACACGGGCACGCATGCGCCGGGCGTTCGAGGCGTCGAGCGCGCACGAGCTGGCCTTCTTCGCCGCGCCGATGGGGCCGCAGCGTCTCAGATGACGGAGCGGATTTGCGGTGGCCGCCGGGGCCGCGCTACTGTCGCGACATGCCTTCGGCCGCCACCGCTTCTTCGACGCTCGCTCCGAGTGTCATCGCTGTGCGCCGACGCCGCGGCCGCCGACTGTAGGCGACCCCGCCCTCCTGCCTGTGCCCGCACGGCGGTCGAGTGCCGGTGTCGCCGCCTCCGGCCCCGTCCCTGGCCCCGATTTCCTCGCGGGCCCGACCGTTAAGGTAGAAGCATGACGTATTCCGTCGCCGTCTCCGGCGCATCCGGCTACGCAGGCGGCGAGATTCTGCGCCTCCTGGCCGATCATCCCGACATGGAGATCCGCACCGTCACGGCGCATTCGAACGCCGGACAGCCTCTCGTCGACCACCAGCCGCACCTGCGTTCCCTCGCGCACCTGACCCTGCAGGACACGACGCCGGAGATCCTCTCCGGCCACGACATCGTGTTCCTCGCGCTCCCGCATGGGCAGTCGGGGCAGTACACCGACGCTCTGGGCGATGCCCCGCTCGTGATCGATGCCGGGGCCGATCATCGGCTTACCTCGGCTTCGGCATGGGATGCGTTCTACGGCGGCGCCTTCCACGATCCGTGGACCTATGGCGTGCCGGAACTCGTCGTGGGCGGGGTCAAGCAGCGCGAGCACCTCCGGGGAGCGACGCGCATCGCCGCCCCCGGCTGCAACGCCTCGACCGTGAGCCTCAGCCTCGCTCCCGGCGTCGCCGCCGGAGTGATTGACCCCTCGGACATCGTGTCGGTGCTCGCCGTCGGCCCGTCGGGAGCGGGGAAGAGCCTCAAGACGAACCTCCTCGGCAGCGAGATCCTCGGCACCGCCAACCCCTACGCGGTCGGCGGGACGCACCGGCATATCCCGGAGATCCGTCAGGCGCTCGCCGCGGCTTCCGGCGCGGACGCCGACAGGATCCGTATCTCGTTCACCCCCGTGCTGGTGCCGATGTCCCGGGGGATCCTCGCGACCTCGACCGCGCCGATCGTCGATGGCGCGACCGACGCGCAGATCCGCGACGCCTGGGAGAGCACCTACGCCGGCGAGACCTTCGTGCACCTGCTCCCGGAGGGACGCTTCCCGCGCACGGCCGACGTGCTCGGCGCCAACACCGCGTTGATCGGCCTCGCCATCGATCGTGCCGCGAACCGGGTGACCGTGGTCACCGCCGTCGACAACCTCGTCAAGGGCACAGCGGGAGCAGCCATCCAATCCATGAACATCGCGCTGGGGCTTCCCGAAGCCCGCGCCCTCTCAGTGAACGGAGTCGCGCCGTGAGCGTCACCGCCCCCGCAGGATTCGAAGCGGCCGGAGTCGCCGCAGGGCTCAAGTCGACCGGCAAGCCGGACGTCGCCGTGGTCGTCAACCGTGGACCGCGCAAGGTCGGCGCCGCCGTCTTCACGAGCAACCGGGCCAAGGCCAACCCGATCATCTGGTCGCAGCAGGCCGTCGCCGACCGCGTGGTGGAGGCCGTGGTGCTCAACTCCGGAGGGGCGAACTGCTTCACCGGATCCTTCGGATTCCAGACCACGCATCAGACCGCCGAGAAGGCGGCCGAGCTCCTCGGCGTGAGCGCCGGCGACGTGCTGATCTGCTCGACCGGTCTCATCGGCACCGGGGATGAGACGTTCCGGGCCAGGGTGCTCGCCGGAACCGCGCAGGCGATCGCGGAGCTCAGCGCCGATGGTGGCGAGAGCGCAGCGCACGCCATCATGACCACCGACACGGTCGCGAAGACCGCGGTCATCAGCCGCGACGGCTGGACGATCGGCGGCATGGCGAAGGGCGCGGGCATGCTCGCGCCCGGCCTCGCCACGATGCTGGTGGTGCTCACCACCGATGCGGTCCTCGAGCCGCTTCAGGCCGACGAGGCGCTGCGCCGCGCGACGGGCCGGACGTTCGACCGCCTCGACTCCGACGGCTGCATGTCGACGAACGATCAGGTGACCCTCCTCGCCAACGGCGCATCCGACGTCGTGCCGGACCTCGACGACTTCGCCGCAGCGCTCACCGAGCTGTGCCAGGAGCTCGCAGTCAAGCTGCAGGGCGATGCCGAGGGCGCGAGCCACGACATCACGATCGAGGTGCAGCACGCGGTGTCGGAGCAGGACGCCGTCGAGGTCGGCCGCTCCGTCGCGCGCAACAACCTCTTCAAGGCCGCGATCTTCGGCAACGATCCCAACTGGGGACGCGTGCTCGCGGCGATCGGCACCACGAGCGCGCAGTTCGACCCCTACGACGTGGACGTCTGGATGAACGGCGTCCGGGTGTGCACCGAGGGGGGTCCCGGCCGTCCTCGCGAAGAGGTCGACCTCACCCCGCGCGCGACGCACCTCGTGATCGACCTCAAGGTCGGCGAGGCGACGGCCACCGTCCTCACCAACGACCTCACCCATGACTACGTGCACGAGAACAGCGCGTACGCCTCATGACCGACATCCAGGACACCCCGGCCGAGGTCGCCGCGCAGAAGGCCACCACCCTCATCGAGTCGCTGCCGTGGCTGAAGAAGTTCCGCGACCAGATCGTCGTCATCAAGTACGGCGGGAACGCGATGGTGTCGGAGGAGCTGCAAGACGCCTTCGCGCAGGACATCGCCTACCTCCGCTATGTCGGAGTGATGCCGGTGGTCGTGCACGGCGGCGGTCCGCAGATCTCGAACATGCTGCAGCGTCTCGAGATCCCCAGTGAGTTCAAGGGCGGCTACCGCGTCACGAACACCGAGGCGATCAGCGTCGTGCGCATGGTCCTCACCGGCCAGGTCAACCCGCAGCTCGTCTCCAAGATCAATTCGCACGGTCCGATCGCGACAGGTCTCAGCGGTGAGGATGCCGGCCTCTTCGGCGGACGCCGCCGCGGTGTCGTGATCGACGGGGAAGAGGTCGACCTCGGACGCGTCGGCGATGTCGTCGAGGTCGATCCGACCCCCGTGCTCGACCACCTCGCAGCCGGGCGCATCCCGGTGGTGTCGAGCATCGCGCCCGACCTCGACCACCCCGGTCAGTCGCTCAACGTCAACGCGGATGCCGCGGCCGCCGCCCTCGCGGTGTCGTTGCACGCGCGCAAGCTCGTGATCCTCACGGATGTGCCGGGGCTCTACGCCGACTGGCCCCACCGTGACTCGCTCGTCTCGCATCTGACATCGGAAGCGCTCATCGAGATGCTGCCGAAGCTCGAGTCGGGGATGATCCCGAAGATGCGGGCGTGCCTCGACGCGGTCGAGGGCGGCGTCGACGCGGCAGCGATCATCGATGGGCGGGTGCCGCATTCGGTGCTCGTCGAACTTTTCACCAGCAAGGGAATCGGGACCGAAGTGGTCCTGGGGAAGTCGGAGGTGACGGGATGACCGTCTGGCAGGAGGATGCGGCACGCGATCTCGTGCTCAACGCAGGGGAGCGGCTCGCACTGCTGGTCCGCGGTGAGGGCTCTTACCTGTGGGATGCCGACGGCCGACGCCACCTCGACTTCCTGGCGGGTATCGCCGTGACCTCTCTCGGACACGCGCACCCGGCCTTCGTGAAGGCGGTCTCGACCCAGGCGGCCACGCTCGCCCATGTGTCCAACTACTTCGCCACCCCGCCCCAGCTCGCCCTGGCCGCACGGCTCAAGCGTCTCGCGGGGGCCGGTATCGACGGCAGGGTGTTCTTCTCGAACTCGGGCGCCGAGGCCAACGAAGCCGCTTTCAAGCTCGCCCGGCTGCACGGCGGCACCGAGCGGCCGCGCATCCTCGCGCTCGACAACGGCTTCCACGGTCGCACCATGGGGTCGCTCGCGCTCACTGCGAAGGCGTCGATGCGTGCGCCGTTCGAGCCGATGCCGGCCGGTGTCGAGCACATCCCGGCCACGATCGAGGCCCTCGAAGCGGCGATGGACGACCGCGTCGCGGCCCTCATCGTCGAACCCATCCAGGGCGAGGCCGGAGTCGTCGAGCTGCCGGAGGGGTACCTCGCCGCCGCGCGCTCGCTGTCCCTCGCTCACGGTGCACTGCTGATCGTGGACGAGATCCAGACCGGCGCCGGTCGCACGGGCGCGTGGTTCGGGTTCAGCCACGAGGGCATCACTCCCGACGCGATCACTCTCGCGAAGGGCATCGGCGGCGGCTTCCCGATCGGCGCGCTGGTCACGTTCGGCGCCGCCAGTGCCCTCTTCACGCCCGGATCGCACGGCTCCACCTTCGGGGGGAATCCGCTCGCGACCGCTGTCGCCGACGCGGTGCTCGCCGAGATCGAGAGTGCCGGACTGGTCGAGAACGCCGCGAAGCGCGGCGTCGAGCTGCGCGACATGATCCTCGGCATCGACTCGCCTCTGATCGAGGGCGTGCGGGGCCGCGGTCTGCTGGTCGGTGTGGCTCTGACCGCCCCGGTCGCCGGTGCGGTCGTCGCGGCCGCCCAGGAGCGCGGCCTCATCGTCAACGCCGCCAACCCCGAGACGGTCCGCATCGCGCCGGCCCTCACGATCGGCGACACCGAGCTCGCCGAGTTCCGCGAGCTGTTCACGGCCGCTCTCGCCGACGTCCAGGCCTCTGTTGCCGGAAAGGTATCCGCATGACCCGCCACCTGCTGCGTGACGACGACCTGACCCCCGCCGAGCAGGCCGAGATCCTCGATCTCGCCATCGAGCTGAAGAAGGATCGGTGGGCCGACAAGAGCCTCGCCGGTCCCCAGACGGTCGCGGTCATCTTCGACAAGTCCTCCACGCGTACCCGCGTCTCGTTCGCGGTGGGGATCGCCGATCTCGGCGGTTCGCCCCTGATCATCTCGACCGCGAGCAGCCAGCTCGGCGGCAAGGAGACGCCGTCCGACACCGCGCGCGTGCTCGAGCGTCAGGTCGCCGCCATCGTGTGGCGCACCTACGCGCAGTCCGGGCTCGAGGAGATGGCCGAAGGCACTCGGGTGCCGGTCATCAACGCGCTCTCCGATGACTTCCACCCCTGCCAGCTGCTCGCCGACCTGCTCACCATCCGTGAGCACAAGGGCGACCTGAAGGGGCTCACGCTCACCTTCCTCGGTGATGGGCAGAGCAACATGGCGCACTCGTACGCCCTCGCCGGGGTCACGGCGGGAATGCACGTGCGGATCGCCTCACCGGAGGACTACGCCCCTCGCGCCGATGTCATCGAGGCGGCCGATCGCCGTGCCGCCGAGACCGGTGGTTCCATCACCCTCTACACCGACCCGGTCGAGGCTGCGGCCGGTGCCGACGTCGTCGTGACCGACACCTGGGTCTCGATGGGCAAGGAAGAGGAGAAGATCGCGCGCATCCGCGATCTGGGCGGCTACAAGGTCACCCCCGAGACGATGGCCCTGGCCGACCCCGAGGCGATCTTCATCCACTGCCTCCCCGCCGACCGCGGCTACGAGGTCGACTCCAGCGTGATCGACGGTCCGCAGAGCGTGGTGTGGGACGAGGCGGAGAACCGGCTGCACGCGCAGAAGGCGCTCCTGGTCTGGCTTCTCAGCAAGAAGGACGCGTGATGAGCGATTCGACGCACGAAGGAACCAACGAGGGCGCGCTCTGGGGCGCCCGCTTCGCCACGGGCCCCTCGCCCGAGCTGGTGGAGCTGAGCCGCTCCACGCATTTCGACTGGATCCTCGCGCCGTACGACATCGCCGGTTCGCATGCTCACGCCACCGCGCTCGCCGCAGCTGGGTACCTCGAACCCGATGAGGCGCAGCGGATGCACGAGGGACTGGATGCCGTGGCGCGCAAGGTCGCCGACGGCACCCTGCGCCCTGTGCCGACGGATGAGGACGTGCACGGCGCACTCGAGCAGGCGCTGATCGCCGAGCTGGGTCCGGAGCTGGGCGGGCGCCTGCGCGCCGGTCGCAGCCGCAACGACCAGATCGCCACTCTCGTGCGCATGTATCTGATCGACCACGCGCGCGTGATCGCCCGCGACATCCTGCGGGTGATCGATGCGCTGGTCGCCCAGGCCGAGGCGCACCCGGGAGCGATTCTCCCCGGACGCACGCACCTGCAGCATGCGCAGCCGGTGCTGCTCGCCCACCACCTCCAGGCACACGGTTGGCCGCTGGTGCGCGAGCTCGAGAGGCTCGTGGACTGGCGTCGCCGCGCCGGTGTCTCGCCCTACGGCGGGGGAGCGCTGGCCGGTTCCACGCTCGGCCTCGATCCCGCACTCGTGGCGACCGAGCTGGGCCTCGACCGCCCCGCCGAGAACTCGCTCGACGGCACCGCCGCCCGCGATGTGGTGGCGGAGTTCGCCTTCATCACGGCGATGACCGGCGTCGACATCTCGCGCCTGTCTGAGGAGATCATCCTCTGGAACACCCGCGAGTTCGGCTTCGTCACTCTCGACGACGGGTACTCGACCGGGTCGAGCATCATGCCGCAGAAGAAGAACCCCGATATCGCGGAGCTCGCGCGGGGCAAGTCCGGGCGCCTCATCGGCAACCTCTCGGGGCTGCTGGCCACCCTCAAGGGCCTCCCGCTCGCGTACAACCGCGATCTGCAGGAGGACAAGGAGCCGGTGTTCGATTCGGTGCAGACGCTCGAGGTCGTGCTCCCCGCTTTCGCAGGCATGATCGCGACGCTGCGTTTCGACACCGAGCGCATGGCGGCGCTGGCACCGCAGGGATTCTCCCTCGCGACCGACGTCGCGGAGTGGCTGGTGAAGCGTCGGGTGCCGTTCCGCGACGCCCATGAGATCTCGGGCGCGCTCGTGCGTGCATGCGAGGAGCAGGGGATCGGTCTGGAGGACGCCTCCGACGAACTGCTGCTCTCGGTGTCTCCGCATCTCGTGCCCGAGGTGCGTGAAGTCCTCACGATCGAGGGATCGGTCGCGTCCCGGACCGGAGTCGGCGGTACCGCCCCGGTCCGGGTCGCGGAGCAGCGGGCCGAGCTCGTCGCGCGCGCACAGGCAGCCGCCCACGCTCTCGGGCTCTAGCCGCACGGGTCGGCGGCCGCCCGCAGCTCAGTGCAGCTCGGTGTCGGCCGCCGACCGCTCCCATCGGGTGAACCGCACGGTGAGTCCGGTGCGGGTCGGCGCCGCGAGGAAGGGCCCGGCCGAAGCCGTGGCCTGTCCGTCGAACGGTGCCACCCTGACGAGACGCCAAGGGCCGTCGTCGGCGCGAGCGCGCACGATCAGCGAGTCCGCCCAGCGACTGACGCGCACCGTGATCTCGCTCTCGAGCCACTCGTCGACGTGGCCGACCGACCAGTCGGAGCCGCCGGCGGTGACCACGGCACCGAGCCCGAGATGGTCGTCGGCGTATTCGAGACCGGTCTTCATCCAGTGTTCGTCGTCGATCCGCACGAACACCCCTGCCTGGTCGAATTGGCCGTCCCACGGCGCGCGGAACGAGACCTCCATCGCCTCTCCGACGGCGAGCGGGGCGAGCAGCGCGTGTTCGGTGTCGTGCACGAAGCCGTAGGCGGTGTGCCGCCAGGCGTCGCTGCCCTCTACAGCCGTGACGTCGAGGTGTTCGGATCCGGCCGGCAGTTCGGAGGGGGAGGCGGGAGCGTTCGTCCAGGTCCCGTCGGACCAGGGGATGATGTGCGATTCAGGCATGTTCTCAACATATAGCCGAATAGAGCATAAGTCGAGAGTTATTCGTGTTACGGTTATCCCATGGTCATCGCGGTACTCGCTGACATCGTGGGCTCTCGGCGGCTCGACGATCGCACTGCCGCGCAACGGGTTCTCGACGACACCATAGCCGGAGTCGAAGCCGATCTCCCGCTGGCGACGCAGCCGCTCACGCCCACCGTAGGAGACGAGCAGCAGGGTGTCTACCTCGACCTGGGTGACGCGCTGGTGTCGCTCCTGATGATCCAGCTGAGGCTGCCCGACGGCATCGCCTTCCGGTTCGGCATCGGAGTGGGCGAGGTGCGGCCGGTCGAATCCGTCCACGGCGAGCTCGCCGACGGACCGGGGTGGTACGCGGCTCGGGCCGCGATCGAGACCGTGCACGCGCGTGAGGGACGTGCCGTGCCACGCACGCGGACCTGGATTGTCGGAGCCCCCCGGCAGGATGAGGTCATGGAGAGCACGATCGCCGCCTCGAACGCCTACCTCCTCGTCCGCGACGAGCTGGTCGGTGCGATGAGCGAGCGCGAACGGCGCCTGACCTACGGCCGCCTGCTCGGACGATCGCAGCAGGAACTCGCGGCCGAAGAAGGCATCACGCAGCCCAGCGTCTCGAAGTCGCTGCGCACCGCCGGCACGGCAGCTCTCCTCGAGGGCGTCGCCGCACTCCGAGGGGAACGCGCATGATCGTCGCCGGATTCATCCTCCTGGCGGTCGGCGCGGCCGACCTGGTGCGTCAGTTCGCACCGCGTCGATGGATCGGCTACCTCTCCGTCGCCGTCATCCTCCTGCTGCTCGGCAGCGTCAGCGATGCCCTCCTGCCCATGGTTCTCGCGCTCGTCATCGGAGCGCTCTGGGTGTGGTGCATGCCCACCGAACGCGCCGCGCCGCTGGGGTTCTGGCCCGCCGTGCTGCTCGCCGTCGTGAGCGTCGGCGCCGTCGTCTGGCTCGGCGCGCGCTCCGACGTCGGTCTGATCGGCGCGACCTGGCAACTCCGATCGCCGTTCGGAGAGGTCCCTTTCGATCTCGCGATGCTGGCATTGGGTGCCGGGGTGTTCCTCCTCGAGTCCTCGAACCTCGTGGTGCGTGCGGCGCTCGACGGCGAGCACACCTGGCGTCCCACCGACCCGATGTCGGCCCCGACTTCGGCGTCCACCACCGTGGGCGCCGAAGTCGCGGTGGCCGCCGATGCGGGCAGCGACGCCGCCACCGGGGGAGACGCCGCCACCGACGTCGTGCCGGCGCCGCGCGACCCGCGCAGCGGATTCAAGGGCGGGAGGCTCATCGGACCGCTGGAGCGCATCCTCGTCCTGATCCTCACGCTCGCCGCGGCCTATCCGATCCTGGCCGCGATGCTCGCGGCGAAGGGCATCGTCCGCTTCCCCGAGATCTCCCGCGACGGCGAGACCGGCGCCCGTGCCGAGTACTTCCTCGTCGGCAGCCTGGTGAGCTGGGTGATCGCGCTCAGCGCGGCGTTCCTCGTGTGGTGGGCCGCGCACAGCTGAGCTGCGGTGCGCTGATAGCCTGGAACGCGTGTCAACTCCCGCTCTGACGACCGCACCCCAGGCGATCGACCCCACGTTCGAGAACGTGTGGGACGAACTCGTGTGGCGTGGCCTGGTCCATGTGTCCACCGACCAGGAGGCGCTGCGCGCCCTGCTCGCGGGAGACCCCATCACGTATTACTGCGGGTTCGATCCGACGGCGCCGAGCCTGCACCTCGGCAACCTCGTGCAGCTGCTGACTCTTCGTCGCATCCAGCTCGCCGGCCACAAGCCGCTCGGTCTCGTCGGCGGATCGACCGGACTCATCGGCGACCCGCGTCCCACAGCCGAGCGCACGCTGAACACGCGGGAGACCGTCGAGGAGTGGGTCGGACGCCTGCGGGCGCAGGTCGAGCGTTACCTCAGCTTCGAGGGTGACAACGCCGCCCGCATCGTCAACAACCTCGACTGGACCGCACCGTTGAGTGCGATCGACTTCCTGCGTGAGATCGGCAAGTACTTCCGCGTCGGCACGATGCTCAAGAAGGATGCGGTCGCTGCGCGACTGAACTCCGACGAGGGCATCAGCTACACCGAGTTCAGCTACCAGATCCTCCAGGGCATGGACTTCCTCGAGCTGTACCGGCAGTACGACTGCGTGCTGCAGACGGGCGGGTCGGATCAGTGGGGCAACCTCACCAGCGGCACCGACCTCATCCGTCGTTCCGAGGGAGTCTCGGTGCATGCCATCGGTACCCCGCTGATCACGAACAGCGACGGCACCAAGTTCGGCAAGAGCGAGGGCAACGCCATATGGCTCGACGCAGAGATGTGCAGTCCGTACCGGATGTACCAGTTCTGGTTGAGCACGGCGGATGGCGACGTGATCGACCGCCTGAAGGTCTTCACCTTCCTCAGCAGGGCCGAGATCGAGGAGTACGCGGAGCTCGTGGCCACGGAGCCGTTCCGTCGCGCTGCCCAGAAGCGCCTTGCGCTCGAGGTGGTCGCGACGGTGCACGGTGTCGAGGCGGCTGCGGCCGTGATCGCGGCATCCGAGGCGCTGTTCGGTCAGGGAGACCTGACCGCACTGGATGCGGACACGCTCCGCACTGCGCTCGAAGAGCTCCCGCACGCCACGGTCGCCGCCGGTACTCCGGTGGTCGAGGCGCTGGTCGAGACCGGGCTCGTGGCGAGCCTCTCCGAGGCGAGGCGCGCGATCACCCAGGGCGGTGTCACGCTCGACGGCGAACGCGTCGAAGACGAGGCAGCCACGGTTCAGGGCACACTTCCCGGCGGCGTCTCCGTGCTCCGCCGCGGCAAGAAGACCCTCGCCGGCGTCTTCCTCGGCTGAGTCTCCGGCCAGCGGATAGCAGAGACGGATGCCGTTCACTCCCAGCCACGCACTGGTCGCGCTGCCGTTCATCCGCACGCCGCTGGTGCCGGCGGCGATCGCGATCGGCGCGATGACACCTGATCTCCCGCTGTTCGTGCGGGGCGTGGGGTTGAACTACTCGTTCACCCACACGTTCGGCAATGTCGTGTGGACCGCAGTGCTCGCGTTCGCGTTGTTCCTGATCTGGCGCGTCGTCCTGCGTCCGGCGGTTCCCGAGCTGGTTCCGCTGTGGCTGGCGCGGCGCCTGCCCGACGACTGGGATGACAGGGGTCTCGCCGCGGTGCGGTCGGCGGTCGGCGTCGGGCAGAAGCGCGCGTATCCGTTCCTGCTCGCCGTGTCGTTCGTGCTCGGAGTGCTCTCGCACATCGTGTGGGACCTCTTCACGCATGAGGGACGCTGGGGTGTCCAGGCGATTCCCGGACTCGAGGAGATGTGGGGCCCGCTCCCCGGATTCAAGTGGCTGCAGCACGGGTCGAGCCTGATCGGCCTTGCGATCATCGGCATCTGGGCATTGCTGTGGCTTCGTCGACAGGCCCCGCGACCGACCGTCGTGCAGTCTTTGCCGACGTGGATGCGCGTGGCATGGTGGGCCTTGCTCCCCGTGATCCTGGTCGGCGCGTGGGTCGGCGGACTCGTCCTCTTCGGTCCGCTGGATGCGCAGTTCACGGTTCAGCACCTCGCCTACCGGGTTCTCCCGCCGGCGTGTGCGATCTGGGGCGCGATCACGTTCGTGCTCTGCCTCGTTCTCTCGATGCGCGGGCGCCGTCACCAGGTGGGCTGATCCGAACCCCACTTGTGCGGCGCCCAATACTCGAAGCCCGCCAGCGCAGGACGAGCGGTGAGGAGAGCTGTTCCGTCGACATCGAATCGCGCCACATGCGGCCGTGTGTCGAACTCGACCTCGGCTGCGGGTTCTCCGCTGCGGGGCATCCCGAGCAGTTCCGCCGCGACGCGACGGAGTGAGGTGCGCACGACCCGCGAACCTTCCTCTGGGCGGCGGCGCAGCAAAGCGGTCACCGCCGCAGCGAGCAGGTAGCCGGCGCTGTGGTCGAGAGCCTGGGCCGGAAGCGCACCGGGGCGGTCGCCGTCCGCCGACTCGATGAACGAGATTCCGCTCGCCGCCTGAACGAGGCTGTCGAACCCTGCCCGCTCGGGATTCTCCACGCCCCAAGCGCTGAGCTGCGCGACGACCAGACGCGGATATCGGCGCGCGAGCACATCCGGCTGCAGCCCCAGCCTGTCGAGAGCAGCGGGACGGTAGCCGAGTACGACGGCATCGGCATGCGCGAGCAACTCCTGCAGCCGAGACGTGCGCGCGTCCAGCACCGCGGATCGCTTGCCGTGTCCGGTGTCGAGGTGCTGCCACTCCGGTTCGGGCAGATGTGGGGGATCGATACGCAGCACGTCGGCACCGAGCATGGCGAGCGTGCGTGAACAGACCGGACCAGCGATGACTCTCGTGAGATCGAGTACGCGCATGCCCTGGAGGGGGAGCGAAGCCGGCGGCGTCGACGCCGCCGTAGCCCGGGGCGCATGCGAAGCGGGCGTCGTGTCGATGCGAACCAGCTCGAGCAGCGGATGCTCGCGGAGTGCGCGATCGACGGCGGGCTCCTCCGCGGCGACCGCGACCGCCAGACCGCCCGCGGTCGTGATGTCGGCGACGGCGGCCGTGGTCGTCCGCTCTCCGAGCGCATCGCGAACAGCGTCGACTGCGGCATCGTCCCGAAGACGCAGCCCCGCGCGCAGGCCGGCCGCATGGTGCGGGTAGTTCCCGTGGGTGCGGATCCATCCGTCCGACGTTCGCCAGAAACCGGAGTACACGGACCAGACAGCGGGAGCCTCGCCGCTGATGGTGAGAACCCTGTCGCTCCGGTAGGACGTGGCGATGCGCTCGGGATCGAGGGAAGCGGGGGAGCGCCCGGCAGCGAGCATCGCTGCGCTGACGCTCGCCCAGGCGAGATCAGCGGTGGCTAATCGGGACGGAAGAGGGACGGCGCGGTGCGGGGGACAGGCCACCTCCGCGCCCGCGAGGCCGAGCTCACGCTGCACGCGGGCGAGCAGGTCGACACCCGCGCGACGCTGTCCACCTTCGCTGGATTCCCCGTTCGCGGATGCACGAGGGGAGCGACGATCATCCGTGGACGCAGGCATGACGCGATCGTACTCCGAGGTGGGCGCGGCGCAGAAACCTCGGCTGATCCGGCGGAAACCGAGTACGGGGTCGGAGCGACACGCCCGGGTGGTGTGGCCCGATTTGCCAGAAGCCGCGGATCCACGTAACTTATTACTTGTTCGCCCCACAGGGAAGCGGAGGAGCCAAGAGCTTCACCCCCCTCAAGCGGAGAACCACTCCCGATCCACTCTCACTTGAGAGAACAGGCGCTTGCGTCTAGGATAGGGACTCCACCTCTTCTGTGGCTGTCATCAGCCGCGCTGCGGATCTTCGATTCGCACGGCGCGCCGATTTGACAAGCGGGTCGAGGTGGGTAAGATAGAGAAGTTGCCCTTCGGGCCTGGCTGTGATGGCTGGGTCGTGGGAGCATCCGATCCTTGAGAACTCAACAGCGTGCACTTGTCAAATGCCAAATTATCCTCGTCTAGCTTCGGCTAGT